>Ga0308176_10000002_pt1 | contig 215397 bp, 231 predicted proteins | sample PhyCR2_3_FD_203890 | JGI IMG/M metagenome (GOLD analysis project Ga0308176, IMG submission 203890) | Soil microbial communities from UC Gill Tract Community Farm, Albany, California, United States - DLSLS.C.R2 | ecosystem: Environmental > Terrestrial > Soil > Agricultural land | place: USA...
AATCGCACGTGTTCGTTAACCAGCGCGGGCAGGGGCTCACGCGCCAGGGCCTCTACAAGATCGTGCAGCGCCATGCGAAGGGCGCCGGCCTGGCCGACAGGATGAGCCCGCACACGCTGCGGCACACGTTCGCGACGCACCTGCTGGCGGGCGGGTGCGACCTGCGCTCGCTGCAGGAGATGCTCGGCCACGCCGACATCGCCACGACGCAGATCTACACGCACCTCTCGGCCGACCGCCTGCGCGACGTGTACTTCGCCGCGCACCCGCGCGCGTCGGCCGAGCGGCCGAGCTGAGGCGGCGGCGCATGGGGCGCCGCGCGTTCGTCGTCGTGCTCGACGCCTGCGGCGTCGGCGCGCTGCCCGACGCGGCCGACTACGGCGACGCGGGGACGAACACGCTCGCCCACCTCGCCCAGGCCGCGGGCGGTCTGGAGCTGCCGGAGCTGGAACGACTCGGGCTCGGCTCGATCCTCCCGCTCGAAGGCGTCGCGCCGGCGTCCGCGCCCGTCCTGCACGGCCGCCTCCACCCGCTCGGACCCGGCAAGGATTCGACGACCGGCCACTCGGAGCTGATGGGGATCGTGGCGAGCGCCCCGCGACCGACCTATTCGCACGGCTTCCCGCCGGAGATCGTGCGCGAGATCGAGCGGATCGCCGGCCGGCGCGTCGTCTGCAACGCCCCGAGCGACGGGCTCGCCGCGATCGACGCCTTCGGCGCGGTCGCACGCGCGGAGGGCGCCTTGATCGTCTACACCTCGGTCGACTCCGTGCTCCAGATCGCCGCGCACGAGGACGCCGTGCCCGTCGACGAGCTGCACGCGATCTGCGCCCGCGTGCGCGAACTGATGACCGGCGAGCACGCCGTCGGACGCGTGATCGCACGGCCGTTCGCGGGGGAGGACGCCGGCGGCTTCAGACGCACCCCGCACCGCCGCGACTTCGCGCTCTCGCCGCCGTCGCCCTCATACCTGGACGCGCTCGGGGAGAGCGGCGTGCCGGTGCATGCGGTCGGCAAGGTCGCGCAGCTGTTCGCCGGAACCGACTTCGCCGGCATCCACCCGGGCGCAACGAACGCGCTCGCGCTCGCGTCGACGACCGCGCTCGTCGAGCAGCTCGAGGCCGGCTTCGTCTTCACCAACCTGATCGAGACCGACGAGGTCTACGGACACCGCAAGGACGTCGAGGGCTTCCACGGTGCGCTGCGCGCGATCGACGCGGCGGTCGGCGCCTGGCTGGCGCGGCTGCGCCCCGACGACCTGCTGATCCTGACCGCCGACCACGGCGTCGACCCGCTGCATCCCGGCACCGACCACACGCGCGAGCACGCGCCGCTGCTGGCGTGGTTCGAAGGCCACGCCGGCCGCCGCCGCGACGGGCCGCTCGCCGACGTCGGCGCGAGCGTGCTGCGCTGGCTGACCGGCCGCGACGCGCCCGGCCTGCCCGGGAAGCCGTTCGTCTCCTAACCTCCCGGGCGATGCCCGAGCTGCCCGAGGTCGAGACCGTCCGCCGCCAGCTCGCGCCGCGGCTGGAGGGCCGGATGCTCGTCGCCTACCGCGTCTCCGACCCGCGCTGGACCGCGCCGCGCTCGCCGAACGAGGTGCTCGGCCCGCTCGTCGGCCGGCGCGTGGAGCGGCTCGATCGCCGCGGCAAGTACCTGATCGCGGAGTTCGAGGAGGAGCTGTTCCTGCTGATGCACCTGCGCATGACCGGCAACCTGCTGTACGACGCGGAGCCGAGCGCGCCCTACACGCGCGCGATCATGGGCTTCGACGACGAGCACACGCTGAGCTTCGTCGACCCGCGCCGCTTCGGCACCGGCTGGCTGCTCGCCGGCCAGCCCGAGCTCGACGCCTACCTCGGCGCGCGGCTCGGCGTCGAGCCGTTCAGCGATGCGTTCACCGGCGAGCACCTGCACCGCCTCGCGCGCGGCAGCCGCGCGCCGGTCAAGGCGTTCCTGCTCGATCAGAAGCGGATCGCCGGCGTCGGGAACATCTACGCCGACGAGGCGCTCTACCGCGCGCGGATCCACCCCCTGCGCGAGGCCGGCAGATTGACCCGCGCGCAGTGGGCGCTGCTGCGCGACACCGTCCGCGAGGCGCTCACCGAGGGGATCGACGCCAACGGCGCGAGCATCGACGACTTCCGCGACCTCGACGGCGCGCGCGGCTCCTTCCAGGACCGCTTCCTCGTGCACCGCCGCGCCGGCGAGCCGTGCCCGCAGTGCGGCGGGCCGGTGCGCAAGCTGCTCGCCGCGGGACGCGGCACCTACGTGTGCGAGCACTGCCAGCCGCGCCCGCGCGGCGCGCGCATCGTGCCGATGAGCCGCTGAGGGGCGCCGGCCTAAGCCCGTGCCCCGCTGCGCTCCTCCGCGAGCGCGATCGCCTGCTCGAAGGCGGCGACCCACAGCGGCGCGTTGCGCTCGAGCGTCTGATCCTTCGCCCACTTCTGGCCCTTCTTGCCGAGCTTGCGCTGCGCCTTGCCGTCGGACAGCAGGCCGTTGAGCGCGTCGAACCACTCGTCGTCGCGCACGAGCCGGCCGCCCTGGTCCTCGCCGAAGCCGACGTAAGGTCCGTAGTCGGAGGCGAGCCACGGCACGCCGGCGATCGCGTACTCCTTCAGCTTGATGTCGGAGCGCGTGGAGTTGCCGGGCTTGTCTATGAGCGGGGCGATCGCGACGTCGAAGCCGGCGATCGCCTGCGGCAGCTGGTCGAACTGCAGCACGCCGTAGCCGTGGTAGACGTCGGACGGCAGTCTCAGGTCGATCGGCCCGACGCTCTCGACGCGCAGGTCGGGGTGGATGTCGAGCAGCTCTTCGACGATGCCCTGCAGCCCGAGGTGGTCCCAGTCGTCCTGGTGGTCGATCCAGCCTATGTAGCCGAGCACGGTGCCCTCGTGCTTGCGACGGGGCGCCACCAGCGACGGCCGCGTGACGAAGTTCGGGACCGGGACCACGGTGCGGGCGCCGTACTCGCGATAGCGCTCGGCGAGCAGCTCGTTCGTCGTCGTGACGACGTCGACGAGCGGCACCATGCCGTCGAAGCCGGCGCGCCGTTCGGGCCTCACGACGTCGTCGTCGTAGTCCCACACGATCCCCATGCCCGCCTCGCTCAAGCGCCTCGCGAGCTCGACGGCCTCCGGCTCTATGTAGCGCGCCATGAAGACGACGTCGAAGTCTTCGACGACGATGTCGAGCTCCTCCTCGGTGAGCTTCAGCTGCTCCGGATCCGTGTAGGTCGCGACGAGATGCCCGCGACGGGTGAGTTCCGTCAGCGGATGGATCGCGCGGTAGTTCGAGCTGGGGTGTTCGCCCCAGAAGAATGCGGCGATGTTCATCGTTCCCCCGTTCCCCCGGTATGGCCGCGCGTCTACGCTAGCCGACACGCGAAGCGCCGCGCAAGGGGGTCCCGCCCGCCCCGAACTCAGCCAGCGAGCAGCGCGGCGAGGCGGCCGGTGCGCTCAGCTGCCGCGAGCGCCTCGAAGCCGCCGAGCGTCTCCTCGCCGACGAGCACCTGGGGGAACGTCATCATGCCGGTACGCTGAACGAGCGCCGCGCGTCCGTCGGGATCGCGTGAGAGATTGATCTCCTCGAACGGCAGGGCGCGCTGCGTCAGCAGCGCCTTCGCGCGCAGGCACGAGGAACACTTGTCGGTCGTGTACAGCGTGATCTTCTTGGTCATTACTTCATTTAGTATAGCGGTGGTCTGATGCCGGGATCGATTCGCACCGAGGCGATCGTGCTGCGCTCGATCCGCTACGGGGAGGCTGACCGGATTCTGCATCTCTACACGCCGGATCGCGGCCGCGTGTCAGCGATCGCGAAGGGGGCGCGGCGCACCAAGAGCCGCTTCGGCGCGCGGCTGGAGCCGTTCTTCCACCTGCGCGCCATCCTCTACCAAGGCAGGTCCGAGCTGCTGACCGTCACGAGCGCGGAGACCGTCGACGCGCACGGCCCGCTGCGCGAGCGCGCGGCCTCGCTCGACGCGGCCGCGCGCGCGTGCGACGCCGTCGCCCGGCTGTTCGAGACGGACGACCCCTCGCCGGCCGTCTTCCACCTGCTCGCCAACGAGCTGCGCCTGCTCGACGACGACCCGGCCGCGTCCGGCGCCGCGCATCAGCTCGCGTTCCGCCTGAAGCTGCTGGTCGCAGGCGGCTTCGCGCCGCAGCTGGCGAGCTGCGCCTCGTGCGGCGACGCCGACCACCTCGCCGGCTTCTCGGGAGCAGCCGGCGGGGTCGTCTGCACAGCCTGCGAGGCGAACGCGTTCCCGCTCAGCGAGGAGGCGCACGGATTCCTCGTCGCCGCGCTCGGCCGCCCGCTGGCGGAGGCTCCCGACGCGAGTCCGCGAGCGCTCAGACAGGCCGAGCGCGCGATCGCCGAGACGGCTGAGCATCACGCCCACGTGCACCTGCGCCCGCTGCCGCGCGCGGCCTGATTTCGGAACGGGTATTCCGTTGGGGGTCTCCTAGACTCCGCTGATGCCCGAGACTTCCGCCGCCACGAGATACGTCTACGACTTCGCCGAGGGGTCGCGCGAGCTGCGCGACCTGCTCGGCGGCAAGGGCGCCAACGTCGCCGAGATGACCCGCATCCTCGGCCCCGAGCGCGTCCCCGCCGGCTTCACGATCACGACCGAGGCGTGCGTCGCCTACATGCAGGCCGACCGCACGGAGCCGGACGGGCTCGACGCGCAGGTCGCCGGCGCGCTCGCGCGCCTGGAGGAGGCGGCCGGCAAGCGGCTCGGGGACGCGCAAGATCCATTGCTCGTCTCCGTGCGCTCGGGCGCGCGCGAGTCGATGCCGGGCATGATGGACACGGTTCTGAACCTGGGCCTCAACGACCGGTCCGTCGAGGGCCTGGCGGCGAAGACCGGCAACCCGCGCTTCGCGTGGGACTCCTACCGCCGCTTCGTGCAGATGTTCGGCAACGTCGTGCGCGAGGTTCCGGGCGAGCGGCTGGAGGATGCGATCAAGGCGCTCAAGGGCGAGCAGGGCGTCAAGCTCGACACCGAGCTCGACGTCGACGCGCTGCGCGAGCTGACCGACCGCTTCAAGGCGCTGTTCCGCGAGCAGACGGGCGAGGACTTCCCGCAGGACCCGCAGGAGCAGCTGCGCCAGGCGATCCGCGCCGTGTTCGACTCGTGGATGGGCGAGCGCGCGATCCACTACCGCCGCATCAACCGCATCCCCGACGACTGGGGCACGGCGGTCAACGTGCAGCAGATGGTGTTCGGCAACAAGGGGGACAGCTCCGGCTCCGGCGTCGCCTTCAGCCGCGACGAGGTCACCGGGGAGCCGGAGCCGTCGGGCGACTTCCTCCAGAACGCGCAGGGCGAGGACGTCGTCTCCGGCGTGCGCAACACGCGCGACATCGCCGAGCTGGCCGACGTGATGCCGGACGCGCACGCCGAGCTGATGGAGATCCTGAAGAACCTCGAGGCGCACTACGGCGACATGCAGGACACCGAGTTCACGATCGAGGAGGGGCGTCTGTACATGCTGCAGACGCGCAACGCGAAGCGGCCCGCGCAGGCCGCCGTGCGCTTCGCCGCCGACGCGGTCGCCGAAGGCCTGCTGACGCGCGAGCAGGCGCTGCTGACGATCGACGCCGACAAGCTCGACGCGCTCCTGCACCCGACGTTCGACCCGCACGCCGACATCGCCGTGCTGGCGCACGGCGTGCCGGCCTCGCCGGGGGCGGCCAAGGGCGAGATCGTCTTCACCGCGCCGGAGGCGGTCGAGGCGGCGGCCGCGGGCGAGGACGTCATCCTCGTGCGGCCGTTCACCGAGGCGGACGACGTCGCCGGCTTCCATGCGGCGAAGGGGATCCTCACGAGCGAGGGCGGCAAGGCCTCGCATGCCGCGCTCGTCGCCCGCGGGATGGGGCGGCCGTGCGTGTGCGGCGCCTCCGCACTGGAGATCGACCTGCAGGCCGAGACCGTCCGGGTGAACGGCACGGAGCTCAAGCGCGGCGACCGCATCGCGATCGACGGCTCCGCCGGCATCGTCACGCTCGACGACGTGCCGCTCGTCGAGGCGCGCTGGAGCCAGCAGTTCGAGACGGTCTTGGGCTGGTGTGACGAGCTGCGCACGCTCGGCGTGCGCGCGAACGCCGACACGCCGCAGGACGCGAGACGCGCGCGCGAGTACGGCGCCGAGGGAATCGGCCTCTGCCGCACCGAGCACATGTTCATGGCCGCGGACCGCCAGCCGAAGATGCGCGCGATGATCATGGCCTCCGACGAGGAGGCGCGGCGCGCGGCGCTGGCCGAGCTGCTGCCGCTCCAGCAGGAGGACTTCGAGGGCCTGTTCGAGGCGATGGAAGGGGAGCCGGTCACGATCCGCCTGCTCGACCCGCCGCTGCACGAGTTCCTGCCGCACCGCTTCGAGGTCGAGCGCCAGCTGGAGCACGCGCGGACGACGGGCGAGGGGGACGCCGCGGAGCTGGAGGCGACTTTGGAGCGCGTGCAGTCGCTCGAGGAGGTCAATCCGATGCTGGGCACGCGCGGCTGCCGGCTGGGGATCCTCTATCCCGAGGTCTACGAGATGCAGGCGGTCGCGATCGTCGAGGCCGCGAAGGCGGTGCGCGAGCGGACCGGCAAGGCGCCGCTGCTGGAGGTGATGATCCCGCTCGTCGACTACGAGACCGAGCTCGAGCTGATGCGCACGCTCGTGATCGACGCCGCGCACGAGCGCGGGCTGGAGGTCGGGCGCGACTTCCTCGTCGGCACGATGATCGAGCTGCCGCGCGCGTGCTTCCTGGCCGACTCGATCGCGCACCACGCCGACTTCTTCTCGTTCGGGACGAACGACCTCACGCAGACGGGGCTCGGCTTCTCGCGCGACGACGTCGAGTCGAAGTTCCTCGCGGTCTATTTGGAGCGCAAGATCGTCGACCGCTCGCCGTTCGAGACGATCGACGCGCCGGGCGTGGGGCAGATGGTGCGGATGGGCGCGTGGCTGGGCCGCAAGACGAAGGAGCACCTGAAGCTCGGCGTCTGCGGCGAGCACGGCGGCGACCCCGACTCGATCGACTTCTTCCACCACTCCGGGATCGACTACGTCTCCTGCTCGCCCTTCCGCGTCCCGATCGCGCGCGTGGCGGCCGCGCAGGCGGCGGTGCGCGAGCGGCTGGCGGCCGGCGCCTGAGCGCCGGCCGCACCGCGGATTCCGCTAGGAGCCGGTCGGCAGCACGTTCGCGCTGCCGGGCGTGCAGACCACGTCGATGCGCATGCTGTCGCCGGGGGGTCCGAACGAGGCCAGGCCAACCCAGCCCCGGCCATCGTCAGACGGGCGGTCGGTGACCGTGTACAGGTTGACTCCCGGCGAAACCGACCCGCCGACGGCCACCATGCCGTCCGGGCAGCGGACCTCGCCGTTCGCGTCGCCGGACCCGTTGGCCGTGAAGGTCTGGCTGCGCACCGTCGTGCTGATCGACGCCGGCCCCGCGGGACCCTGCGCACCAGCCGGTCCCTGCGCGCCCGCGGGACCCGCCGGCCCCGTCTGGCCCTTGAGCCCGCGCTTCGCGGCCTTGCTCAGGTCTCTCAGCCCGATCGAGCCGTTCTTGATGTCGCCGCCGGTGATGAACTTCGCCGCGCCGGCCGAGGTGGCCGCGAAGACGGCGACGATCGTGCCCACGACGAGGGCGACACGCCAACTTCTGCTCATACGACACTCCTCCCTGGGGGATAACGAGCGGCACGCTAGTCCAGTCAAGCCGTCTCGCGCAATCGAGAGCGGCAACGCGCCAGCCGGCGAGGGCGCCTGTGCCACACTGATTTGCGATGACGGCGGCCGGCGTAGCGCTCTCGGGGCTGACGAAGACGTTCCGGTCCCCTGAGGGGCCGGTCCACGCCGTGCGCGGGATCGACGTCTCGATCGCCGCCGGCGAAACGGTCGCTCTGCTCGGTCCCAACGGCGCCGGCAAGTCGACGACGATCGACATGCTGCTCGGGCTCACCCGACCCGATGCGGGCCAGATCTCGGTCTTCGGACGCGCGCCGTCAGACGCGGTCGCCGACGGCGCCGTCGGCGCGATGCTGCAGACGGGCGAGCTGATTCGCGACCTCGACGTGCGCGAGCTGATCGCGATGGTCGCCTCGCTCTACCCGTCGCCGCTGGACGTGGAGGAGGCGATCGAGGTGTGCGGGCTGCGGGCTGTTGCGCACCGCCGCACGCAGAAGCTGTCCGGCGGCCAGACGCAGCGGGTGCGCTTCGCGATCGCGCTCGTGAGCGACCCCGAACTGCTGGTGCTCGACGAGCCGACCGTCGCGATGGACGTCGAGAGCCGCCGCGCCTTCTGGGAGACCATGCGCGCGTTCGCGGCGCGTGGAAAGACCGTGCTGTTCGCGACGCACTACCTCGAGGAGGCGGACGCGTACGCCGACCGCGTCGTGCTGATGGCACACGGCCGTATCGCCGCCGACGGACCGCCGACCGAGATCAAGGGCCTCGTCGGCTCGCGCACGATCCGCGCGACGCTGCCGGACGTCTCGCGCGACGCGCTGGCGGCGCTTCCCGGCGTGACGAGCGCCGAGCGGCGCGGCGAGGCGGTCGCGCTCGCCTGCTCGGACTCGGACGCCGCGATCCGCGCGCTGCTGGCGGCGCACCCGGATGCCCGCGACATCGAGATCGCAGGCGCCGGCCTGGAGCAGGCGTTCGTGCAGCTGACGGTCGACGAGGGGCTGCACGCATGAGCACCGCCTATCTGCGCTACGAGCTGCTGCGGACGCTGCGCAACCGCCGCTTCCTGTTCCTGTCGCTCGGCTTTCCGCTCGTCTTCTATCTGCTCGTCGCCGGCTCGGCGCGCGGCGTGAAGGACCTCGGCGACAGCGGTCTCTCAGCGCCGCTCTACTACATGGTCGGACTTGTCTCGTTCGGCGCGATGTCGGCGATGCTCTCCAGCGGCGCGCGGATCGCGGCCGAGCGCCAGGCCGGTTGGCACCGCCAGATCCGCATCACGCCGCTGCCGCCGCGCGCCTATCTGCGCGCGAAGGTGCTGACCGCCTACCTGATGGCGCTGCTGACGATGGCGGTGCTGTTCGCGGCCGGCGGCGCGATGGGCGTCTCGCTGCCGGCCGGGCGCTGGCTGGAGATGACCGGGCTGCTGCTCGTCGGGCTGATCCCGTTCGCGGCGCTGGGGATCCTGATGGGCCACCTGCTGAGCGTCGATGCGATCGGTCCCGCGATGGGCGGGGGCGTCGCGCTGCTCGCGTTCCTCGGCGGGACCTGGTTCCCGATCCCCGACCACGGCTTCCTGCACGTCGTCGGGCAGCTGCTGCCGTCGTACTGGCTGGTGCAGGCCGGCCACGTGGCGCTCGGCGGCGCGGCGTGGGGGCGGCAGGGCTGGCTCACCGTCGGGATCTGGACGTTTCTGCTCGCGCGCTTGGCGATGATCGCCTTCCGACGCGACACGGGGCGCCTGTAGCGCGTTCCCGCGCAGCCGCCCCGCGCGGTGCGACAATCGACCGCATGGCCGTGCGATCCCCCGCGCACCCGTCTGGTCCCGTCGCCGCGGCGTTCGCCGCGCGCGTGCGCGCGCAGGAGGCGGCGCAGATGGCGCCGCTGGCGACGCCGTCGTACCCGGCGGTGCGCGAGCGGCCGGAGGAGGAGTGCGGGCTGCGCACGCCGTTCCAGCGCGACCGCGACCGCATCGTCCATTCGAAGGCCTTCCGACGCCTGAAGCACAAGACGCAGGTGTTCGTGGCGCCGGAGGGCGACCACTACCGCACGCGCCTCACGCACACGCTGGAGGTCACGCAGGTCAGCCGTACGGTCGCCCGCGCGCTGCGGCTCAACGAGGATCTCGTCGAGGCGATCGGGCTCGCGCACGACCTCGGCCATCCGCCGTTCGGACACATCGGCGAGGCCGCGCTCGACGACTGCCTCCGGCAGCGGTTCGGGCGCCGCTTCAAGCATCACGAGCACTCGCTGCGCGTCGTCGAACGGCTGGAGCGCGACGGCGAGGGCCTCAACCTCACCGAGCCGGTGCGCGACGGGATCCTCGGCCACTCCGGCCGCGCGCCGACGCCGCGCACGCTGGAGGGGCGGATCGTGCGGCTGCTCGACCGCGTCGCCTACATCAACCACGACATCGACGACGCGCTCCGCGCCGGCGTGCTCGACGAGGCGGACCTGCCGCGCGAGCCGATCGCCGTGCTCGGCGACAGCGGCGCGCAGCGGATCGACGCGCTCGTGCACGACGTGGTCGAGGCCTCGGCGCGCGCGGGCGACATCGCGCAGTCGCCCGAGCTCGGCGGCGCGATGAGCGCGCTGCGCGACTTCATGTTCGACCACGTGTACCTCGCGCCGGCCGCGCGCGCCGAGCACGCGAAGATCGAGCGCGTGGTGCGCACGTTGTTCGACCATTACTGCGAGCATCCCGGCGAGATCCCCCCGCTCGACCCCGACGCGGACCTCGCCACGCGCGTGACCGACTACCTCGCCGGCATGACCGACCGCTTCTGCATCCGCCGCTTCGAGGCGCTCGCGGTGCCGCGCGCGTTCCCCTCGTCGGATTGATGCCGCGCTACACCGACGACTCGAAGGAGAAGGTGCGCGACGCGGTCGACATGATCGCGCTCGTCTCCACGCGCACGGAGCTGCGGCGGGCCGGCGTCAACTCGTACTTCGGCCGCTGCCCGTTCCACGAGGAGCGCACCGGCTCCTTCCACGTGCGGCCGGAGGAGAAGCACTACCACTGCTTCGGTTGCCAGGAGTCCGGCGATCCGTTCGACTTCGTGATGCAGACGGAGGGGCTCGACTTCGTCGGCGCGATGGAGTCGCTGGCGGAGCGCTTCGGCGTGACGCTGGAGGTCGCCGACGAGGATCCGCAGGCGAAAGCCCGGCGCGAGCGGCGCGAGCGGCTGCACACGCTGCTCGACCGCGCGGCCGCCTACTACGCCCGCTACCTGTGGGAGGCCAAGGAGGCCGAGGGTGCGCGCGCCTACCTGGTCGGCCGCGGCCTGGCGGAGGAGACGCTGCGGACGTACCGCGTCGGCTACGCGCCGAGCGCCTGGGACAGACTGCTGCTCGTCGCGCGGCAGGCCGGCTTCAGCGAGGACGAGCTGCTGGCGACCGGTCTCGCGCAGCGGAGCAAGCAGCAGCGGGGCTCGATCTACGACCGCTTCCGCGAGCGGATCATGTTCCCGCTCGCCGACGCGCGCGGCCGCGTCGTCGGCTTCGGCGCGCGCGCGATGCGCGAGAACCAGCCGCCGAAGTACCTCAACACGAGCGAGGGGGAGGTCTTTCACAAGGGCAGCCAGCTGTTCGGGATCGACCTCGCACGCAAGGCCGCCGCGCGCGCCGGCTCCGTGGTGCTCGCGGAGGGGTACACGGACGTGCTCGCGCTGCACCAGGCGGGGATCGAGAACGCGGTCGGGATCATGGGCACCTCGTTCACCGACGAGCAGGCGAGAGAGCTGGAGCGCACCGCCCGCACGCTGGTGCTCGCGCTCGACGCCGACGGCGCGGGCCAGGAGGCGATGCTGCGCGCGGCGCGGGTGGCGGAGGGGCGCTCGCTGGAGCTGCGCGTCGCGGCGCTGCCGCCTGGGCTGGACCCGGCGGACCTCGTGCAGCAGGAGGGCGTCGAGGCGGTGCGCGCGCGCATCGGCAGATCGGTCCCGTTCGTGGAGTTCCACGTGGAGCGGGTGCTGGCACGGGCGGAGGTCGGCAGCGCCGAGGGCAAGGACCGCGCGTTGGAGGAGCTGCGGCCGCTGCTCGGCCCCCTGCCCGCGAGCGTGCTGCGCGACGAGCTCGTGCGGCGGGTCGCCGGGCGCCTCGACCTGAGCGACCAGCTGGCGGCGTCGCTGCTGGCCGAGGGCGCGCCGACGCCCGCCCGCAGCCCCGCGCCGGCGATCGCGCGGCCGCACGCGAACGGCGCCGCGTCCCTGCCAGCGCCCGTGCCCGTCGCGCTCGACCGCCGGGAGCGCGGCGAGCGCACGTTCCTGGCGCTGTGCGTCGCGTTCCCGCGCGAGGGGAGAGCGCTGCTGGAGGAGGCGGATCTGGAGCAGCAGTTCAGCTCGGATCTCGCCCGCCGGGCGGCGGCGCACCTGCTGGCCCACGCCGGCGCGCCGCTCGAGCATCTGCCGGACGACGACGCCGAGCTGCGCAGCTATGTCAGCGAGCTCGACGCGAGAGCCGCCCGCGGCGGCGCGAGCGTACGCCCCGGGAACCTCGAGCACGCCTGGCTCACGCTCGAGCTCGCCCGCCTCGAACGCGCGATCGAGCATGCGCGCCAGTCGGCGCTCGGCGGCACCGACGGCGCCCCGAGCGTCAGCAGACTGAGCGCCGAGCGCGAGCAGGTGCGCTCGCGGCTGCGGCATCTGAGCGGCCTGCTGCAGAGCGCCTGAGCGTCCACGCGCCGCATGGGGTCCGCAAGCGGCGCGCCGGCTTGCGGCGGTCGAGGTCCATTTAGTAGAACATCGCGCCGTGAACGGTGGAGGCGACCCGCCTGGCGCGCAGGGGACCGGACTCCAAGCTACGGCCACGATCGCCGCGGCCGGCGCGCTCGTCACGGGCATCGGCGCACTCTCGTTGACCGGCACGCTCGGGCGCGTGCAGCGCAACCACGAGGTGGCGTTCGTCACGGCCATCACGCTCCTGATCGTCGGGGCCGGGCTGATCGCGGGCAGCAGCGTTGTCGGCGGATGGCCGCGTCGGCTGATCCAAGGCATCGGGATGATCGCCGCGATCGTCGGCGCCGCGATCGGCTTCGGCGCCGCGATCGACACCGCGAGCGAGACGGAGCGGCCGACGCTCGACGTGCGCCTCGATCCCAGAACGCTCACGGTGACAGGCACCGTCAGCGCCGCGAACCTCAGCTCCGGGGACGGCTTGGAGGTGCGCGTCGACGGGCTCGTCGACTTCGACCACAACCTCGACACGGTCGACCACCTGCAGCCGGTCAACCTCTCGCGGACCGTCGTCGGGCCGGACAGCGACGGCAATGCGACGCAGGACATCGACGTGCAACTGCCGCACGGGGGCTATGACGCCGTCGGCGTGACGGCGTCGGTCGGCGAGCAGGAGCAGTCGTGCGGCCTCGCTCGGCAGGTGCACGTCGACGGCGGCACCGCCTGCATCAACCTGCCGCTTCCGCGGCGCCTCAGCCGCCCGGCGCTCACAGCAGCCTGGGGCAGACGGTCGGGCGGCGAGCGGATCGTCGTGCTGCATGTCGACGGCCGCGACCTCAACGCGGGCAGCTGGCCGCCGCGGCCGCTCATCGTGCGCGTCGTCGGTCTGCGGCGCGATCGCGGCGTGCGCCTCTACCGCGCGGTGATCGATCCGACCGCGCGCGGCGTCACGCAGGAGGCGGCACGCGTCGGCGTCCCGCTCGACATGCGCGTCGTCTGCGCCGGCGTCACGCGCGCCCAACACGCGCCGTTGGCGTGCCCGATCCACGGCAACGACCCCGGGACGGTGGAGCTGCACGTGGTGACGGCCGGCGCCAGCAGCTGACAGCTCCCCGGGTTGGACTCGAACCAACAACCCTTCGGTTAACAGCCGAATGCTCTGCCAATTGAGCTACCGGGGAAGGCGAAGAGGCATGGTAGACGAAGCGGCCCCCGTCCGAAGACGGAGGCCGCTTTGACGGAAGCGTCGTCTGTCTGGCGCTAGCCGATCTGAGTGACCACCAGCTGCGCGGTCGCGTTGGCGCCCTCGGCCTCCGCCGTGCGTACCGCGGCGCGCAAGGTGAGTACCTCGCCGCCGCCGAAGCCGTCGACGGTGATCTCGAAGGTGCCGGTCGCCTGGGCGGCGTTCGTGCCGTCGTCCGGAACGTCGCCGGTCTCGAGCAGCGTGTCGCCCAGCGACGAGCCGCCGCTCGGGTCCGGGGTCGTGCCGTCCAGCGGCGAGTCGTTCAGGAACAACCGCGCGACGCCGTACTCGGTGCCGCTGTCGGCCGCGCCGTCGGTGAAGTCGACGACCACGTGGACGAGGTATCTGCCGGGGTTGAGGAACAGGAACCCGCCGGCCGCGCCGACCAGGTCGACGCTGTCGGTCGTGGTGCTCGGGCCGCTGCCGCCGAGCGTGAGCGTGCCGTCGGACCCGGTCGTGTCCAGCGGGGTGGTGCCGGTGCTGAAGTCGGCCGCGAGCGACTGGCCGGGATCGCCCTGCGGGCCTCTGGGGCCCACCGGGCCGGTTGCGCCCGTGTCGCCCTTTGCGCCGGTGTCGCCGACGTTGCCCTTCGGCCCTTGCGGACCGGCGGGGCCGGCTGGGCCGGCGGGCCCCTGCGGGCCGGTATCGCCCTGCGGGCCGCGCGCGCCGGTGAAGCCGTCCCGACCGGCAGGGCCGCGCTTGCCCTTGAGCGACTTCAGCGTCTTGCTCGACAGGTCGGCACGCGTGACCGACCCATTCTTGATGTCTGCGCCGGTGATGAGCGCGTTCGCGGCGAATGCCGAACCCGTCAACGCCAGGACGACAGCAATGCAGGCGACGACCATCGCAGGCGACGGGACCGCCGAAAACCGTCTGCGCACCTTCTCCTCCTGTTACGGGTGACTGACAGCTAGAAAACAGCAGCGTATACGACTCCCGAGTCGGTTTGGCGGGATGCCGCGCGCCGGTCCGGCGCTCTGACACGATGCGGGCATGAAGCTCTATGTCTGCTACGGCACGTTCCCGACCCCGCGACCCGGCGGCCACCCATGCCGCAACGCCTACGAGGCGCTCAAGGCGGCCGGCTACGAGCCCGAGGTCGTGCGCACGTACGGACTCGGCCCGCTGCCGCCGATCACGCCGGGACGCAGGAAGGTGAAACAGCTGACCGGCCAGACCTGGGTGCCCGTGCTCGTCACCAACGACGGCGAGGCGATCCAGGACTCGAAGAACATCGTCGCGTGGGCGAAGGCGCACCCGGTGGGTTAGCGCAGCACCAGCTCCATCAGCAGCCCGTCGCGCCAGCGGCCGTCCGGTCCGCGCTCGTATCTGCGCAGCACGCCGACGCGCTCGAACCCGACAGCCGCGTAGGCCCGGATCGCGCGCTCGTTGTCGACCGCCGGATCGATCGTGAAGCGGTGGTGCCCGCGCTCTGCGGCGAACCAGCCGATCGCGGCGCGCAGCGCCTCGCGCCCATAGCCGCCGCCGCGCAGCCGCCCGCCGACGAACACGTCGAACGCGACGCTCGGGTAGTCCGGCTCCGGCTCCTCGTTCGCATGCAGCCAGCCGGCCACGCGCCCGTCGACCTCGATCGCCCATGTCGAGATCTCCGCCAGCTCGCGTCGCACGCGCTCCGCGTCGTAGACGCCCCACCATGCGCGCACGTCCGGCTCGTCGAGCAGCGCCGCGAGCGCCGCGACGTCGTCTTCGGAGGCCGGTCGCAGCGTCAGCCGCTCGCCGCGGAGGACCGGCAGCTCAGCCACGCCGCGCCAGCTCCTCGACCAGCTCCGCCGCCCGCTCCGCTCCGTCGTTCACGCGCGCCCAGTCCGCCAGCTCGCCGGCACGCCGCGTCACCTGCGGGGCAGCCAGCGCCCGCCGCACCGCGGCCCGCACGCCGCGCGGCGTCGCGAAGCGCCACGGCAGCCGCACGCCCGCGCCGGCCCAGTCGAGCCGCGCCGCGTTCTCGGCCATGTCGCCCGCGACCGGACAGGCGACGACCGCCGCGCCCGACGCCAGCGCCCGCACCATCGTGCCGTGGCCGACATGGCAGACGACGACCGCGCAGCGCGGCATCGTGCGCGCGTAGGAGATCCACTCCACGAGCCGCGCGTTCGCCGGCACGCGCACGGGGCGGTCCAGCGCCCGGCGGTTCCACGTCGCGAGCACGCGTACCGGCTCGCCCTCGAGCCCGGCGAGCGCGGCGCGCAGCAGGCGGTGCGAGCGATCGTGCGCGGTCGAGGGCGCGATCAGCACCAGCGGGTCGTCGCCGGGCGGCGGCTCGACCTCCTCGCAGGGCGGCTCCCACAGCAGCGGGCCTACGACGTGCGTCCAGTCCGGCCAGGCACGCGGGTACTCGAGCTGGGGGAACGTCGCGACCAGGCAGAGGCGTTCGCTGATGCCGCCGTGGACCCGGTCGAGCGGGGGCAGGCCGAGCCGGCCGCGGGCGTCGTTGAGATCCCGCCTGCCGTGCTCGAGGCCGCGCATCACGAGCGGGTCGGTGGCACGCCACAGCCGACGCCCGAGCGCCGTCCGCGGCAGGCGCGCGCCGAACGAGTAGGGGGGCGTGCCGGACGGCAGGTGCGGGTGCACGTGCGGGATCAGCGTCGCGACCGGCACATCCTCCAATTCCCCTGCAAGCGCGGGCCCCAGCGTGAGAATGTCGGCCACCACCGCGTGCGGTCTCACGGCCGCGACATGCACCCGTGTGTCGCGCGCCGCGCGCACGACCGCCTCATACGGTTTGAGCGGCGCCGCGCCAGTTGGGAATACGGGATACTCGGGCGCGGGGACGAACGCGAGACCGGCCGCCTCGGCGTGGGGACGCCACCGCTCCCAGGTCTCGAAGACGACGTCGTGGCCGCGTCCGGCGAGCGCCGTCGCGAGCGCCAGCATCGGGAACGCGTGCCCCGGGTCGCCGAACGCGCCAAGGAACAGGCGCAGGCGCTTGGGAGCGGCACTCCCTGGGAAATGCCCCAGGTCTTGGTAGCTTTGGTGAGCTTTAACCACCTTCGGCACGGATGTCGATGAGCGCACGGAGACGGATGGACGACGAGCAGGGTCGCGACCGGCCGCGAGCATACGGCGAGACGCCCTTGCCCGGCGCCGCCCGCTCGCGAGTCCGCACCCACGTCGCGCTTGCCGCCGCGGCCGTGCTGACGGTCGCGATCCTCGCCCTGATCGCACTCGCGGTCGTCGGCGGCGAAGACACGCTCGTCTCCGCGCTCGGCGCCGGCATCGGGGCGCTCGCGCTGGCGGCCGGCGCGACGCTCGCCGTCGCGCTGTGGAGCGTGCACCGCGAGCATGAGGCGCTCGTGCGGCGCGAGGCCGACGCGCTGCGGATGGCGGAGCTCGACGACCTCACCGGCCTCGGCAACTACCGCATGTTCATGCGCCAGCTGACGGCTGAGGTCGCGCGCTCGCGGCGCTACGAGGACCCCTTCTCGCTCGTGCTGCTCGACCTCGACGGCTTCAAGGGCATCAACGACGAGCTCGGCCACCTCGCCGGCGACGACGCGCTGCGGCTGGTCGCGGTCGCGCTGCGCGACGCGCTGCGCGAGGAGGACGTGTGCTGCCGTCAGGGCGGCGACGAGTTCGCCGTGATCGCGGTCCGTGCCGGCGAAGACGAGGCGCGCGAGCTGGCCGAGCGCCTGACGCACGCGATCGAGTCGATCCCGTTCGGCGCGGAGGGCGAGCGGCGGCTCGGCGCGAGCCTCGGGTGGGCGACGTTCGGCGCTCCCGCGCGCAGCGTCGACGAGCTGATCCTGCGCGCCGACGCCGCGCTGCGACAGGCCAAGCGCACGAACGGCGATGCGCAGCGCGTCGCCGGGGCCCGCACGGGGACGATCCGCGGCGGGGTTGCCGGTCGCGACGCCGCCGGGGCGCGTGCGGCCGCGGACGTCAGCCCGATGAACCGGCTCGCGCTGCTGACCGGGCTGGCGCGCGCACTGCCGGGCGCGCGCGACGAGCAGGCGCTCGCGGAGACGACCGTCGCGTTCCTGGCCGGCGCGTTCGACACGGTGGGCGCCGCCGTCGTCGGGCTCGGCGACGACGGGCCCGCCGACGTCCGCACCGCGGCCGTCAACGCCGGCGACGACGACGCGGCGAGCCTGCTCGCACAGCATCCGGTCGCGCTGCGCGCGCTCGCGGCCGCAGGACCGGCCGTCGTCGACGAGGACGTCGAGCGCCGCTGGCTCGACGGGGGCCGCGTGCGCAGCGAGCTGGCCGTCGCGATCCGCGAGGAGTCGCATACGTGGGGGTACCTGATCGTCGCCTCCGACCGCCCGCACGCCTACGACCTCGCCGGTCGCGCGCTCGCCGAGGCGATCGCCGAGCAGCTCGCCCGTGCGCTCACCTGCCGGCGCCTGCTCGACCGGCTGCGCGACGCCGGCTTCGGCGAGCTCTACCGCGTCGCGGTCGGCAGCGCCGCCGCGGCCGGCACCGAGTCGTGGCGGATCGCCGAGCTCGCGTGGCAGACCGGCCGCGCGCTGCAGTGCAGCGACAACCAGCTGCGCGCGCTCTACCTGGCGGCGCTGTTCCACGACGTCGGCACCGTCGGCGTGCCGGCGGTGCTGCTGGCGCACCCGGGCGAGCTGCGCGACGAGGAGCGCGCCGTCGTGCGCGAGCACGCGCTGATCGGCGAGCGGATGCTGCGCGGCCTGCCGCTGTTGCAGGAGGCGGCGCCGATCGTGCGGCACGAGCACGAGCGATACGACGGCACCGGCTACCCGGACCGCCTCGCCGGCGAGGAGATTCCGCTTGCCGCGCGCATCCTGCTGGCGTGCGACACGTTCGTCTCGATGACCTCGTCGCGCCCGTGGCGCCCGCCGCGCTCGACCAACTCCGCATACGCCGAGCTGCGCCGCGTCGCGGGGACGCAGCTCGATCCGCAGGTCGTCGAGGCGCTGCTGGGCGTGCTCGACGGGGCGAGGGAGAGGACGGAGCGGTCGTCTACGCCGCGGCCAGCTCGGCGGTCAGCCGCAGCTGCGACAGCCGCTCCTCTGCCGTCCACGCCATCGGCGTGACCATCAGCGTGCCGACGCCGGCGTCGCGGTAGACCGCGAGCCGCTCGCGCACGTGCTCCTTCGGGCCGCACAGCGTGACGAGGTCGATCAGCTCGTCCGGCAGCGCCGCGCCGGCCTCCTCGCGCCTGCCCTCGAGGTACAGGTCCTGGACTCTTCTCGCCGCCTCCTCGAAGCCGTAGCGGACCGCGAGGCGGTTGTAGAAGTTCTGTCTGCGCGAGCCCATCCCGCCGATGTAGAGCGCGAGGTAGGGGCGCATCGCGTCGCGCCCGCTGGCGAGGTCGTCGGTCACGAGCACGTTGACGGTCGGGGCGATGTCGAAGTGCACGAGCGAGCGGCCGGCGCGGTCGGCGCCCTCCTGCAGGTACGTGCGGAACTCGGCCACGTGCTCGGGCGCGAACAGCGTCGGGATCCAGCCGTCGGCGATCTCGCCGGCGAGCGCGGTGTTCTTCGGGCCGATCGCCGCGAGGTAGATCGGGATCCGCTCCTGCACCGGCGCGATCGTCAGCTTGAGCGCCTTGCCGGGGCCGTCGGGCAGCGGGAGGTCGATCGTCTCGCCGTGGAACTCGACGCGCTCGCGCGCGAGCGCCATCCGCATCACGGCGACGTACTCGCGCGTGCGCTGCAGCATTCTCCCGTAGCGCTGGCCGTGCCAGCCCTCGGCGACCTGCGGGCCGGAGGCGCCGATCCCGCAGCGCATGCGGCCGTTCGAGAGGTTGTCGATCGTCGCCGCGGTCATCGCCGTCATCGCGGCGCTGCGGGCGGGGATCTGGAAGATCGCCGAGCCGAGCCCGATCGTGCTCGTGCCGGCGGCGAGCCACGCGAGCACGGTGGCGGTGTCGGAGCCGTACGCCTCCGCCGCCCACACGCTGTCGTAGCCGAGCCGCTCGGCCTCCTGCACGATCTCGAGCTGCTGCTGCGCGGTGAGGCCGAGGCCCCAGTAGCCGATGTGGACGCCGAGTCTCACAGCGCATCACCGGGCCGCTCGAAGATGATCTCGGGGATCAGGCACATCGGCGAGACCTTCAGGAGCAGGCGCACCGACTCGGCGATGTCGACGGTCGTGATCATCTGCTCGGCGGCGACGCCGCCGGCCTTCGCGAACTCGGTCATCGGCGTGTCGACGAAGGCGGGGCACAGCGCGCACGACTTGATCCCCTCCGGCGCGAGCTCCTTGTTCATCGCCTCGGTCCAGCCGACGACGCCGGCCTTCGTGGCCGAGTAGACCGACAGCCACGCCTGGCCGCGCTTGCCGGAGATCGACGCGGTGTTGACGACCTGCGCGGTGCCGTGCTCCTGCGCGGCGGCGCGCAGCAGCTCGACGCACTCGCGGTAGAAGAGGACGATCGCGCGCAGGTTCACGTCGAGCTGCATGTCGAGGCGCTTCGTCTGGATCTCGCCGACGGGCGCGCCGATCCCGACGCCGGCGTTGTTGACGAGCACGTCGAGGCGGCCGTAGGCGTCGCGGTGGGCGGCGACCACCTGCTGGACGGCCTCCTCCTCGGACAGCGCGGCGGCTACGTCGTGCACCTCGTAGCCGTCGGCGCGCAATCCGTCGGCGGCCTCTCTGAGCTTGTCCGGGCGCCGGGCGGCGAGCGTCAGCGCGTAGCCCTCCTCGCCGAGCATCCGCGCGATCGCCAAGCCGATCCCGCTCGATGCGCCCGTCACGATCGCCGCTCGTTGCGCCATGCTGTCCCTTCCTGAAGAGGTCACGCGTCGTACGAGTGAGCATCAAATCACGCACCCCCGCCCCGACTCGCCGGTTTCCCGCACGCCCGAGCTGCTGATCCTGCTGCTGGTCGCGGCGCTGGCGGCGGGCGCGGCCGCGCTCGGCCACGAGAAGTCCGCGGCGAGCGCGCGGCAGGCGTCGACCGTCTCGCCGGCCCATATCCGGCTCGTCGAGCGCCGCGTCGAGGGGCTGCGCGCGCTGCGCTTCAAGCGCCCGGTGCCGGTCGCGATCGTCTCGCCGGCACAGGCGCGGCGCGAGGGGACGGCCGAGCAGCAGCGCACTCAGCCGCCGCCCGCGCAGCGCGCGAACGAGGAGCTGCTGAAGCTGCTCGCGCTGCTGCCGCCGGACGCGGATCTGCGGTCGATCGAGGGCGACATCTACGGCGAGCAGGTCGCGGGCTATTACGACCCGCGCCGCGAGCGGCTCGCGCTCGTGCGCGGCGCCGGCGTCGACGACGTCACGCTCGCGCACGAGCTGACGCACGCGCTCGAGGACCAGTACGCCGACATCGCGCGGCTCGGCGAGGATCCGCGCGCAGGCGACGACGCGACCACCGCGCAGCAGGCGCTCGTCGAGGGTTCCGCCACGCTCGTGATGGAGCGCTACGCGCAGCGCTGGACGAGCGGCGTCTCGCTGGGCGATGCGCTCAGCGGGGTCGGGCAGCTGACGAGCGGGACGCCGCTGCCGCAGTACATCGCGCGCACGCTCGTGTTCCCGTACTTCCAGGGGGAGGCGTTCGTGCAGGCGCTGCTGGACGCCGGCGGCGGCAGATGGACGCTCGTCGACGTGGCCGAGCGCGCGCGGCCGCCGGTCTCGACGGCGGAGATCCTGCAGCCGCGGCGGTGGCTGCGCGCGCAGCAGCCCCTGCCGGTGTCGCTCGCCGCGCCCGGAGGCCCGTGGCGTCGACTCGCCGGCTCAACGCTCGGGTCGGAGGACCTGGCGGCGCTGCTCACGCCTTCCACTGGGCCGGCCGCGGCGCGCAGGCTGACGGCCGGGTGGCGCGGAGGCCGCTACGCGCTGTGGCGGCGGGGACCGCTGGTGTCGTCCGGTTGTTCGGCGCCGTGCCGCGCGCGCGACACGGCCGTGCTGGCCGTGCGGATGCGCGACGCCGGCGAGGCGGTCGCAGTGGCCGCCGCGCTGCGGACCTGGGCCGCGCGGCTGCCGGACGGATCGGCGGCCGCCGTGCGCGTGCGCGGCGCGAGCGTGCGCGTAGCGCTTGCGCCCGACCGCGCGCTGGCGGCGCGGCTCACGCGGTAGAGGTCTCGCGCGAGGCGGCCTCGGCGACCGTCCGCTCGTCCGGCGGGGGCGGCGCGTCGGCCGGACCGAGGAGCGTGTCGACGAAGCGGCCGATCTCGCGCAGCGCGGCGCGCGCCTCGGGCGTGCCGGCCCACAGCGGGACGACGTGCGGCTGACGCTCGTAGATCTGCAGCTCGGTCGCGACGCCCGCGGTCGCCAGGCGCTCGGCGGTGCGGATCGCGTCGTCGAGCAGGACCTCGGTCGAGCCCGCCTGCAGCAGCGTCGGCGGCAGCCGGCGGTAGAGCTGCTCGGGCGCGAAGAGGGGGGAGGAGCGCCAGTCGGCGGGGTCGGCGCCGTTGAGCGCGACGCGGGCGGCGCGGTGCAGCGCGATGCCGGGCAGGAACGGGTCGAGGTTCGCGTTGGTCGTGAACGAGGCGCCGGTCATCCCGAGGTCGGTCCAGGGAGACAGCAGCACGAGCGCGGCCGGCGTCGGCAGGCCGGCTTCGGCGGCGTGCAGGGCCAGCGTGAGCGCGAGGTGCCCGCCGGCCGAGTCGCCCGCGATGACGATCCGTTCGGGCGCATGGCCCTCGTCGAGCAGGTGGCGGTAGGCGGCAAGCGCGTCCTCGATCGGGCCGGGCAGCGTGGCGACCGGCGGGAGGCGGTAGTCGAGCGAGAGGACCGGCAGGCCGGTGACGTGCGAGAGCCGCGAGACGAGGTTGCGATGCGTACGCGGCGAGCCGAACACGTAGCCGCCGCCGTGCAGGTAGAGGACGACGCCTTGGGCGTCGGCGTGCGCCGAGGCCCCGAGCGCGCGGGGCCCGCGGACCCACTCGGCCGGGAGGCCGGCGACCTGCGTGTGCTCGACGACGCTGCCCTTGAGGACCGGCACGCGCCGGCCCGGCTCCGTCACCCGCTGGAGCATGCGGACGCCGCGCGGCGTCATCCGCCAGCTGCGCGCGAGCGGGGCCCAGGTGCGCCGCAGCGCGCGCTCGAGCGCGACCGTCTGCCGGCTCGCGGGCGCGAACGTCTGGGCGGTGAGGTTCGGGTGCGAGACGACGAGCGGAGCGCCGGAGGTCATGCCGCTGACGGTAGCCGCCGCGTCCGCAGCCGGTCGCGGTTGACCCGGCGAAACGGTCCTCGGCTCTGGTAGCGTCGGACCGGCTACGGCGCCGTAGCTCAGTTGGTTAGAGCAGCGGACTCATAATCCGTTGGTCCTAGGTTCGAGTCCTAGCGGCGCCACTGGGGAAGGTCGCGATTTGCAGGGGGACCGCTCGGGGGCGCAGATCAGGTCCGGGCGCCGTACTTCCGGGCATACCCTCTATGCGGACGGATTCTCGATCCGGTTCGTCGGTCTGGTGGGCAACCAGTACAGACGCCGAGAAGCACGTCCGGCGACAGCACTATGTTGCAGTCCAATGGCGCTCCCGACCGCCTACCTGACGAGCGTCAGACACCTTCCAGCGATTCTCGATGCGATTCGCGGTGCCGAGGCTCCTTCGAAGTTCACGCAGGCGTTTCTCGAAACTCTCGGGTTCACGAGCAAGTCGGATCGCCTCATCATTAACGTGCTGAAGGCAGTCGGCTTTCTCAACGCATCCGGAGAGCCGACGGACCGCTACTTCCGGTATCTCGATCCGACCCAGTCGAAGCAGGTCTTGGCTGAGGGTGTTCGAGATGCGTATGGGGATCTCTTCGCGATCAAGACGGACGCCCACGCCCTCTCTCGTACTGAGCTGAAGGGCAAGCTCAAGGTGCTCCAGCAAGGCAAGGGCTCCGATTCCGTGCTCGACAAGATGGCGATGACCTTCGAAGCGCTCTCCAAGCAGGCGGATTTCTCAGGGGCCAAACCAGCCTCGCTTGCACCAGAAGACTTGGAGCAAGGCGTATCGGGCGCGACCGCTGCGACAGCGCCGACGCAAGACGCCCTCCAACTGAACGGCCTGGTCTACAACATCCAGCTCCATCTTCCGGATTCCCGTGATCCCGCGGTCTATGACGCTCTGTTCAAGAGCCTGCGGGCACACCTCGTTCGGTGACGCAGCCGGGTGAGCCGTACGAGTTCGTCTTTCGAGCCCTGCTGACTGAGCAGGCTTTGGACTCAGCAGGTCGGCGGGGACGGCATTCTGGCCTGTTCGACCACGATCTCGAAGCTGCCGTCTCGCTCGATCTGCTGAACGAGCACTTCGTGGCGAACGCGCGCCGAATGGCAGTGGTTTACACAGCAGTGGCAGCCTTCGAGAACATGGTTCGCGATCTTGTCAGCGGAGTGCTCCTGGAGGCCTACGGCGAGAACTGGTGGCAAACAAGAGTCAGTGAGCGTGTCCGAAGACGAGCTGAAGGTCGTCGCGAAGACGAGCAGAAGCACCGCTTCCACAAGCAGCGTGGAGAGGCGCCTATCTACTACAGCGAGTTCGGCGACCTGATCAACATCATTCGTGCCAACTGGAGCGACTTCGAGGCATTCTTTCCAACGCCAGAGTGGGCAGCCAGCATCGTCGAGGCGGTAGAACGATCCCGAAATGTGATCATGCACAGCGGGACACTCGACGCCGAGGATGTCGCCCGAGTAGGCATTCACATTCGTGACTGGATCAAACAGGTCGGCGCTTGAGCGACTGCGGCTGGAGGATTACTCCAGCTCGGTAGGACCAATCACGAAGCCCAGCCGCTCCGTTCCACGACGCAATCGCCCGTCAAGCGTGATGAGGCGGCATCTGAGCAGGCGCGCAAGCGCCACGTAGTTAGCGTCATAGGTCTTGGCCCAACCGAATTCGTCAGCGACGTCCCAGACCTCGTCGACGAGCGCTTCTGGCTCGACACGCGCGACCGGCGCGGCGAGAGCACGGACGCGCATGGGCTCGATCTGCTCGCGCCGCAACTCGCCGCGCCAGAACATTGCGTGGAGGACGGACTGAGCTTCGATCCACATGAGCGGTGGCGCGACGAGGTCGTATCGACGGAAGCGCGCCAACCCGAGCGGCGTCGCGCTGGCGGCGATCGTCACGCCCGCGTCGATGACGAGCTTCAACGGCCCTGGCGGGAGAGCGCGACGGCGGCAGCCCAGTTCGGGGCCGGCGTGCCGTCCTCGAGCTTCTGCCACTCCGGTGGGAGCGGAAGCATGGGGTAGAGGTCGTCGCGCACCTCAGCCAGCTCGCGCGGGTCAACCACTTGGTGACCCTCGGCAGCGCGCGCCGTCAGACGACCTTCGCGGATCCACCGTCGTACGGTGCCGGGCGAACGACCGACCCGCTGTGCTGCCTCGCTGACCGTAAGCATGTCCTGAAGCTTAGGCGCCACGACAGACGGCCTCTACAGCCTCGATGTTGTTCGGCGCGTGTTCGGCCGAGCCGGTCAGTCGTCTACAGCCGCTTTGCGTACATCCTCGTCCGAGATGCGTCCGGCACGAGCGTCGAGCGCTTTGAGCTCGGCGGCGAGATCGAACGTGCCTCCGAGAGATGCGATCAGTGCACCCTGCGGGATCCGGTAACCGCCGCTCGGCAGCCGCAGATACGGAACGCGGTCGGCGTCGATCCAGCGGCGCATCGTCTTCTCGCTCACGCGCAGAAGGCTTGCAGCCTGGGCGACGGTCAACAGTTGGGGCGAGGCGGCGGTCTGGGGCATCGGAGGATCCCGTCAGGTCGCACCGACCAACCGTTCCCGGATGCGACCGTGGTCTGCCGCTACCGCCGCGGGCACCGCAAGGCACGACGCACCGGAATTGGCGCCTATCGTCCGTCGACGCCGTAGCCTCACACCGTGCCGACAGGGCTTCACTGGCGACGAAACATCATCTGCGCCTTGCTCGTGGTCCTGCTCGGCGGTGCCGGCAGCGCACCGGGACGGGCCGACTCCGGCTCGATCGCCGATGTGCACGCCGTCGGTGACGGGCAGCTGGCCGCAACGTACAGCGCCACGTCCACCGAGTGCACGGCCTATGGCTATTGCGGATGGTTCCCGGCTGCATGGCAGGTGAACGGCTCGGATGCGTGCTCCGCCGACGGTGACCACATCGTGTACGTCGGCTCGCTTCAGGACACGACGGGCACGCAGACAGCGACCGACACCTTCTATCCAGCGTTCGAGCCAGTGAAGCTGTGCCTCTACATCTACCGCGACGGGCTGTACCGCCCCGTCGCGGAGACGCTGTACGGTACGCCTCCGGCGGCTCCGAGACCTGTGCCTCCACCTGTGGCCGGGCCGACGGAGCTGCTTCCCGCAGCCGATGCCCAGATCCCCGCTGCACGGTCTGTGCTGTTCCGCGTACAGACCCCGGAGCGGGACGACTTCGTCTCGATCGAGGTCAGCAAGTCGGCCGCTCAGGACGCGGACGGAACGCTCGTAGACGATCAGGTCATCGACAGCGAGCTCGACCTCGAAGACGGCACGACGCGAGACGTGCTGCTGGAGGGGGCGTGGACGCGGCGGCCCGGCATCTACTACTGGCAGGCATCGCGCGTCGCATGCAACGCCGACATCAGCGATTGCGCGGCGGAGAGCGAGGTGCGGCGTCTCGAGATCCTTCCGCCTCCGCTGACCTTGAGAGTGACGGCGCAGCCGCGGCAGCAGCTGCGAAGAACACGGCTGTCGCGCATGAGCGATCTGGTCGTGAGCGTGCGCTGCAACCGCGACTGCTCCGTGCGGCTGCGGGGCTACGCCACGTATCGGAACGGCGGTCGACGCCTGCCGCTTCACGGGCTGGGCCTGAGAGAGGCGCTCGAGCTGACCGGCGGCCGTGTGACCCGGTACGGGTTTCACTTCACGGCTGCGAAGCGCAGCCGTCTGATCGCGGTCATGCGACGCCACGGTCCGGTCCGCTGGCGCATGGAGCTGCGCGCGACGACGGACGACGGAGACGCGCAGACGGCCACCCGCCTGATCCGCATGACGCCACCGCCGCTTCCGGCTCCGTCACGACCCTCGCCGGGATCTCCGCCGTCGAACCCTTCGTGCGACCCGTCGTATCCCGGCGTGTGCATCCCGCCGCCGCCGCCCGACCTCGACTGCGGGGACATCCCGTACAGCGACTTCACGGTCGTCGGCTCGGATCCCCACGGCTTCGACGGCGATGGCGACGGCGTGGGCTGCGAGTCGTGAGTGCGGCAATGACTCAGGCGATTCGGCCGGGTGCGCGGACCACGAGCGCCCCCGCGACAACCCCAACCGGAAAAGGTCGGAAAGTGCAGGTTCACTGTTCCACCTAGGGGTGTAGGTGAACAGTGTGTGTGTTAGCTTCGCGCGCCTCGCACGGCCGTCCCATCCCCCCAAGAGTGGACGAGCCGTGCATGCGGACACGCATCGGCTTCCCCCCAAGACGATTGCCGTGTCCGATCTCCCGCCAGTGGCTTCGTGCCCGGTTCGGCGGTGGCGACGTCCCCCGTTCCCCCATCCCGCGGGGGACGTCGCCGTGCCGCCCGCCCCGGCGCCGACCAGCTCCTCGCCGCCGGCCGCCCGCTAGCCTCCGCCGCCATGCGCGCCGTCGTCATCAGCAAGCACGGAGGGCCGGAGGTCCTGCAGGTGCAGGAGCGGCCGGACCCGCCGCTTCAGCCCGGCCACGTGCGCGTCGAGGTCGCCGCCGCCGGCGTCAACTTCGCCGACACGATGGCCCGCACCGGCCTCTACCCGGACGCGCCCAAGCCGCCGATGGTCGTCGGCTACGAGGTCGCGGGCACCGTCACCGAGGTCGCGCCCGACGTCGAGGGGATCGCGCACGGCGCGCGCGTGATGGCCGGCACCCGCTTCGGCGGCTACGCCTCGCAGGTCGTCGTCCCGGCCGCGGCGGTCGTGCCGCTGCCCGACCAGCTCTCCTTCGAGCAGGGCGCCGCGATCCCCGTCAACTACGCGACCGCGTGGGCGGCGCTGCTCGGCTACGGCAGTCTCAGAGCGGGCGAGACGGTGCTCGTCCACGCCGCGGCCGGCGGCGTCGGCGTCGCGGCGACGCAGATCGCCAAGCGCCACGGCGCCACCGTGCACGGCAGCGCCTCGCCCGCCAAGCACGACGCGATCCGCGCCAACGGCGTCGACGTCGCGCACGACTACACGCAGCCCGGCTGGGACAACGAGCTCAACGACCGCTTCGACGTGATCCTCGACGCGATCGGCGGCAGCTCGTTCAAGCGCTCCTACCGCATGCTGCGCGTCGGCGGGCGCCTGATCGCGTTCGGCGCCTCCGCCGTGCAGCCGGGCGAGCGGCGCAACCTGCTGAAGGCCGCGCGCGCCGGCCTGCCGATGCTGCGCGGCTTCGACCTGATCAGACAGATGTCGGACTCGAAGGCCGTGATCGGCCTCAACATGCTGCGCCTGTGGGACGACCGCGGCACGCTCGGACCGTGGACCGATCCGCTCACCGCGCTGATGGAGGACGGCACGATCAGACCGCTCGTCTCCGACGTCGTCCCGTTCGACCGCGCCGCCGACGCGCACCGCGTGATCGCCGAGCGGCGCAACGTCGGCAAGGTCGTGCTCGTCCCCTAGAGCCCGAGCGCGGCGCGGACGACGGGCGCGTCGCCGTCGATCCGCACGCGCTTGTCGCGCGAGGCCTCGCCGCGCACCACGCGCACGGCGCCCTTGGGCACCCCGGCCGCCTTCGCCAGCAGCGCGCACACGGCGGCGTTCGCGCGCCCGTCGAGCGGGGGAGCGGTCACGCGCACGAGCAGGCGACCGTCGCGCATCCCCGCGAGCTCGTCGCGCGACGCACGCGGGATCACGCGCACGTCGAGCTCCATGGACGCTACGCGCGCAGCCGGTAGCCGCGCACGAACAGCCGCAGGTTCGTGAGGAACAGCGCGGTCGTCGCAACCGCCAGCACGCCGAGCGCGAGCGCGACGTTCACGTCGCTGTAGTCGAGGAAGCCGTAGCGCACGATCCCGATCATGTAGTAGACGGGGTTGATGTGCGTGAGCGTCTCGAACGGCTGCGGCAGCAGCGTCGCCGAGTAGAAGACGCCGCCGAGGAAGATCAGCGGCATCAGCACGAACTGCTGGTAGACGGCCACGTCGTCGAACTGCTCCGCGCGCACGCCGACGAGCACGCCCAGCTGCGAGAAGAAGAAGCCGACGAAGAACAGCCCGGCCAGCAGCACGAGCAGGTGCTCCACCGGCAGGTCGACGAGGATCGACGACGCGACGAACGTCAGCACCGCCACCGTCCCGCCGCGCAGGAAGCCGCCGAGCGAGAACGCGAGCAGCAGCTCCAGCGGCGAGGCGGGGGAGGACAGCTGGTCGTCGATCGAGCGCTGGAACTTCTGCTGCAGGATCGACGAGGCGTTGTTCGAGAACGCGTTCATCGCCCACGCCATCATGATCAGGCCGGGGATCACGAACACGATGTATCTGTAGCCGTGCAGCGTGTGGATGCGCGACCCCAGCGCGGCGCCGAAGACGGAGATGTAGAGGAACGTCTCCAGCAGCGGCGCGCCGACGGTCTGGCGCTTGATCTTCATGAAGCGGTTGCACTCGCGCCGCACGAGCGCGAGGAAGCGGATCTGGCGGCCGCTCAGCCGCAGCCGCCCGCCGCGCTCCTGCTCGGGCGCCCGCGCCGGCGTCGGCCGATCGGTCAGCGCGCTCATACCGCCTCCTCCGCGACGAGGTGCGCGCGCGAGAGCTCCTTGCGCCCGACCAGCTCGAGGTAGGCGTCCTCGAGCGAGGACACGCCGTAGCGCGCGGCCAGCTCGCCGCTCGTGCCCTGCGCGACGATCTCGCCGCCGTTGATGAAGGCGATCGCGTCGCACAGCTGCTCCGCCTCCTCGAGGTAGTGGGTCGTCAGCAGGATCGTCGTGCCCTCGGCGTTGATGCGCTGCACGTACTGCCACAGCTCCAGCCGCAGCTCAACGTCGACGCCTGCGGTCGGCTCGTCCAGGATCAGCAGCCGCGGCCGGTGCATCAGCGCCCGCGCGAGGATCAGCCGCCGCTTCATGCCGCCCGAGAGCGTGCGCGTGCGGTCGTCCTTCTTCTCGACGAGCGAGAACGCCTCCAGCAGCTCTCTGGAGCGCTCGCGCCGCTCGCGCCGCGGCATGCCGAAGTAGCCGCCGTGGTAGTCGAGCGTCTCCTCGACGGTCAGGAACCAGTCGAGGTTGAGGTCCTGCGGCGCGAGCCCGACGGCGAGGCGGGCCTGCTCGTAGTGCGAGACGGCGTCGTGGCCGAACACGCGGATCGCTCCCGACGTCGGCGCCGCAAGCCCCGTGGTGCAGTGGATCAGCGTCGACTTGCCGGCGCCGTTGGGGCCGAGCAGGCCGAAGAACTGGCCGGGGGAGATCGTCAGGTCGACGCCCTTGAGGGCCTCGGTGCCGGTCGGATAGCGCTTGACGAGGTTCTCGATCTGGAGCGCCATCAGTCCGACCATTGTACGCGCAACGATCCGTGCGGCGCGCCACGGTGCGGCGAGCCGCGCCGATCCGGTCGCGTAGGCTCGGCCCGGCATGCCCGCCCGCGTCGCGATCTTCGGCCCGCATCCGCTGCTCACCGTCTCGCTCGAGCGCGAGGGCGCCGACGAGCGCGAGCGGATCCACTTCCACGCCGGCGGCCAGGGCGTCTGGGTCGCCCGCCAGGCGGGGGAGCTCGGCGCGGAGCCGGTGCTGTGCGGCTTCGTCGGCGGCGAGTCGGGCGCGCTGCTGCGCCCGCTGCTGGAGCGCCTGCCGGGCGAGCGGCGGCTCGTCGAGACCGCGGCCGAGAGCGGCTGCTACGTCGTCGACCGCCGCGCCGGCACGCGCGACGCGCTCGCCTTCACGACGAGCGAGCCGCCCTCGCGCCACGAGCTCGACGCGCTCTTCTCGCTCGCCTGCGCGGAGGCGCTCGCGTGCGGCTGGCTCGTCGTCGCCAACCCGATGCCGGCGGAGGCGCTCCCGCTGAGCGTCTACGGCGACCTCGTCGCCGACGCGCGCGCCAACGGCGTCCGCACGCTCGTCGACCTCTCCTCGCCGCGCCTCGACAGCGCCCTGAGCGGCAGACCGGACCTGGTGAAGATCAACGACTGGGAGCTCGCCGCCTACGTACGCGGGCCGGTGTCGGAACCGTCCCAGCTGCGCGCCGCCGCCGAGCGGATGCGCGACGCCGGCGCGCGCAGCGTGATCGTCACGCGCGGCGAGCAGCCGGCGTTCGTGCTGCACGAGCAGCACGCGTGGTGGCTGGTGCCGCCGCGTTTCGAGCGCGGTTGGCGCGAGGGCTGCGGCGACGCGATGATGGGCGCGCTCGCGGCGGCATGGGCGCAGGGGGAGCCCTTCGAGGAGGCGGTCGTCACCGGCGCCGCCGCCGGCGCGGGGACGTTTCTGCGCCAGGGCCTCGGCAGCGCCGCGCAGGACGTGGTCGCGGAGCTGCGCAACGCGGTGCGGCTCGAGCCGTTCGCCGCGTAACGCTCAGCCGAACGCCGGCGGCTCGACCGGCTCGCCGCGCAGCAGCGCCGCGGGCGCCTCGCGCGCCATCCACTCGACCGTCGCGGCCGGCAGCGTCTCGCGCAACGCCGCGAAGCCCTCGCTCAGCGCGACCGCCCGGCCGAAGCGCGAGGAGTGCGCGTCGCTGCCGAGCACGTGGATCAGGCCCATCCGCGCCCAGCGCGCGATCCACTCGCGCAGCGACGGGTCGGCGACGAACGCGGCGGTCCACTGGATCAGGCAGCCCTGCGCGGCGAGCAGCTCCAGCCGCATCTCCAGGTCGGCGTCCGCGTGGCGCTCAGGGTGCGCGATCACCGCGCGCAGGCCGTGCGCCTTGAGGCGCTCGACGCACAGCTCGAGGTCCGCGGTGAGCGGCCCGGGCGCCGGCTCCAGCAGGATCCAGCCGCCGCCGCCCAGCGAGACCGCGTGCAGGTCGTCCGCGCTCAGCCGCTCGAGCTCGGTCTGGGCGACCTCGCCGCCGACGACGACGCGCACGCCGATCCCGCGCCGATCGAGCTCGGCCTGCACGGCGTCGACGCGCTCGGGCAGCGAGGCGATCTCGACGGCATGGTCGTGACGCACGTGCGGCGTCGCGCAGACGATCTCGATGCCGTCGGCCTGCGCCTGCAGCGCCATCGCGACGCTGTCGTCGAGGTCTGCGGCGCCGTCGTCGAGCTCGGGAAGGACGTGGCAGTGGAGATCGATCACTACGCGGCGCCGGAGCGCTCGCGCGCGGCTGCGACGGCCTGTTCGGCCTCGGCGTGGCCGATGTACGGCACGAGCGCGCAATAGAGCAGCTCGGGCAGCATCTCGACGAGCTCGTCGGCGGCATCGCGCTGCAGTCGCGAGTAGATGATCTCGTAGATGCCGCCGACCACTATCTCGGCGGCGATGTCGGGCACGCGGATGCCTCTCGGCGCCTCGGCGCGGCCCGGCTCGAGGAAGTCGACGAACACGCGCATCGCGGCGTCGCGGCGGCTGCGCGCCTCTGGCCCGGCAGCGACGACCTCGACGATGCACATGCGCGCGAACGCGGGCTCGGCGGCCAGGTAGGCAAGGAACGTCTCGAGCCCGTCGTGCACCTTCTGGCTCCAGCTGTCCGCCTGTTCATACGCCTGTCCGACGGCGCTGAGCAGTTGCTCGACGACGGTGTCGTAGGCGGCCAGGAAGCACTCCTCCTTGTCGGCGAAGTGCTCGTAGAAGGTCCGGCGCGACAGGCGCGCGCGAGCGATGATGTCGGCCACGGTCGTCGTGACGAAGCCCTGTTCCGCGACCGCTTCGGCGACCGCGAGCAGCATCCGCTCGCGTTGGTTGTGGACGATGAAGCGGCGCGGCAGGCCGTGACGGCCGCGCGGCAGGCGCTCGGGCACGCGGTCGGCGGCGATCGGCATCGCGCGACCATAGACGCCCTCAGGAAACATCAGCGTCCTCCCGTCGCTGCCGCGACGTCCGCTGCCAGCGCTGCGAGCGGACGTCTGTGCCTCGGGCCGATCGCGTCGCAGGCTGTCGATGAAGCCCCCACATCCGCGACAGTAACCAATGTGGGACTCGTTGACAACAAAAGACGGTCCTGTTTATAGTTTTGCGGCGCGCCGTCGTTCATCTTGGCTCGCAAGCTCGCCTCGAGTCGGCGCAGCCCAGACGGTCCGAAAGAGGATGAAAATTCCTCCGGCGGAACACCCGGTGCGAGGCTACGTGCCAGCCTTGCGCTCGACGCGGCCGGGGCGTGCGGATGGGATCCGCCCCGGCCGCGTCACATTTCCGTGGCGCAGGCGCTTCAGGCGGGGACGACCGTGCGCGGCGCACCGAAGCGGCCGCGAATGTCGGCGCGGCGCAGGACGCCGATCAGGCGGCCCTCCTCGGTCACCGGCACCTGCACGAGATCGTGCTCCATCATCGTGGTCCAGGCGTGCTCGATCGACGCGTTCGCGTCGACGCTCGTCACGCCGTCGACCGGCAGCCGGCCGATGCGAATCGCATCGGGATCGCGGCGCTGCGCGACGATGCGCACGACGTCGCGCTCGGACAGCATGCCGAGCACGTTGCGGTCGTCGCCGCAGATCGGCAGTGCGTCGACGTTCAGTGCGGCGAGCTTGCGCGCGCCCTCGAGCACGGTTTCGTACTCGCTGACGCAGTCACCGAGACCGGTGACGTACTCCCGTGCCGTGTTGTGCATCTGCTCCTCCTAAGTTGCGCCCCCCGGATGACAGGTGAGGACCAACCGACGGCGTGCGACGACCAGCGCGCGAGGCGTCCCCTGCCTCGCACGCGACACCCCGTCGCGGTGCGGCTCATACGGTTGACACGTCCTCCTGATACGGGTGCTGCGGATGGGATACGTCAGCTTCCCAGTCAGGCCGTCTGCGTTCAAGTGACAACCGTCGCATGGGTCGGTACCCACGCGATCGGTTTCGGGGGCCTACTCCGGCTGCAGGCTGTACAGCGACAGTTCGGAGATCGCGGGGCGCGCGCTGTCCGGCGGCGCGCCGACGATCCACACGAGCAGGTAGCGATAGGGCAGATCCCCGAGCTTGACCTTCGTGTGCGCGGCGACGCCCGAGCGGCTCGCGAGATGGTCCCAGCCGGCGTCGGTGATCGACGCGGGCGGCCCGCTCTCGGCGCCGTATATCTCGATGCTCATCCCGGGCGTCGGGGTCTGGAGCTCGAGCCTGCGCAGCTTCTCCTTGCCGGCCAGGTCGACGTAGATGCCGACCTGCGGCGGGGCCGCGGGATCGGCGGCCGCGGGCGCCTTCCAGACCGTGCGCGTCGAGCCGTCGACGGCGCGGCTCGGATCGCCGAGGTCGGCGTCCGGCGGCGCATACGGCGCGTATGCGACCGCGGCGGCGCCGAGCGCCACGTCGGTCAGCGCGAACCGCGGCTTCGGCGGCGGCGTGGTCGTCGTGGTGGGCGTCACGGGCGCGACCGAGCCGCTGCCGGTGGAGCCGCTCGACGTCGTGCTGCCGCCGTTGGCGTGCGAGCCGGTGGAGCCGAGCGGGACGACCGGCGCTCTCGGGCCGTGACCGAAGCTCGAGCTCGACGTGCTCGGCAGCGTGGTCGGCGGCGTGTAGCTGTAGGGCGTCGCCGGCTCCTGCGTCGCCGGCGGCAGCGCCGCGCTCGTCGTGGGCGGCGCCTGCGCGACCGTCGTCGCCGGCGGGGGCGGGACCTTGTCGTCCTGCAGGAGCGTGTAGCCGCCCGCGGAGGCCGCGCCTACGAGCACGGCGAGCGTCGTCGCGATGCCGACCGCGGAGCGCAGGCCCGCGCGCCGCGGTCCCGGCAGCTCGTGCCCGCACTCCAAGCACCAGCGCTGAGGGACGGCGGCGGGTGCGCCGCAGTTCGGGCAGGCGCGCTCGCGGGGGGGCTCCATGCCGTCAAGGTACCCCATCGCCTCACCGGCATCCGCCGGCAGCCCGGCGCGCCGGACGCTTCGCTAAGCTGCCGCGCGTGATTGCTCTCGCCGCCTCACCGGCCTTCACGTTCACGTTCGGCCTGCTCGTGACGTTCCTCGGCATCGGCGTGATCGCCAACGTCCTGATCGTCTACGCGGTGATCCAGGTGCTCGGCGAGCGTCAGCAGAACGAGGAACACCGCAGCCGCCTCGACGCCTGAGGCGTCGGCGGCCTCAGAACGGCAGGGCGGCCGCGACCTCGGCCAGGCGCGGCGCGTTCGCGTCCCGCTCGGACACGAGCGGCTCGACCTCGGTCGGCCACGCGATCGCCAGATCCGGGTCGTCGTAGGCGATCTCCGACTCGGTCGCCGGGTCGTAGTAGCTGGAGCACTTGTAGACGACGTCGGCGACGTCGCTCAGGACGCAGAAGCCGTGGGCGAAGCCGGCCGGAACGAACACCTCGCGCATCGACTCGTCGTCGAGCGCGAAGCCGGCCCATCTGCCGTACGTCGAGGAGCCGCGCCGCAGGTCGACGGCGACGTCGAAGATCGCGCCCCGCGCGCAGCGCACGAGCTTCGCCTGTCCGGGCGACGTCTGGAAGTGCAGGCCGCGCAGCGTCCCGCGCCGTGAGCGCGAGTGGTTGTCCTGCACGAACGCGACGTCGACGCCGGCCTCGGCGAGCGCCTGCGAGCGGAACGTCTCGACGAAGAAGCCGCGGTGATCGCCGAACACCTGGGGCATGATCTCGAGCACGCCGTCGAGCGCTGTGGGAAGCACGTTCATCGGCGGGCAGCATAGAGCGAGCGGGCCCTGTGAAGGAGAGCGGCGGGCGGGCGTCGAATCCATCGCTGCCTATGAAGCGAGCTTCGACCATCACCACGCCCGAGCCGCCGCGGCCGCACGGGCACCAAGCGTTGTCCGACTACATCACCGCCCGCTTCGACGAGTTTTCGCGCTCCCAGAAGGACGTCGCGCAGTACATCGTCGACCACCTCGACGAGGCCGCCTTCCAGACGGCCGAGGAGCTGGCGCGCCGCGCCTCGACCTCCTCGAGCACCGTGGTGCGCTTCTCCCAGGCGCTCGGCTTCGAGGGCTTCCCCGAGCTGCAGCAGGCGGCGCGCGAGGAGTACCGCCGTCAGGCCGGGAGCGGCCAGGCCGGCGGCGGGGTGGGCGACCGGGTCGCGGCGGCCCCGCTCTTCTCGCTCGACCAGACGGAGTACGAGACGGCGCTGGCGACCGATCACGTCAACGTGGAGGAGACCGCCCGCAAGCTCTCGCGCAGAGAGATGGAGGCGGCGATCGAGGCGATCTCGACCGCCGAGCGCGTCCTGATCGCCGGCACCGATCAGATGGCGTTCTTCGCGAGCTATCTGCGTCACCTGCTGATGCTGCTCGACATCCGCGCCGAAGTGGTGGCCTCGCCGTCGCAGGAGGCGCTCGGCCGGCTCGCGCGGATCGACGAGATGACGCTCGTGATCGGGCTCTCAGCGGGCCGTCCGCACCCGTTGATCGCGCGCACGATGAAGCTCGCCCGCCACCGCAGAGCGCCGACGCTCGCGATCACCGACGCGACCCTCTCCGAGGTTTCGAGACTCGCGCGCATCCGGCTCTACTACTCCTCCAACAGCCCGGCGTACGTGCGCTCGCACGTGGCGCTGCTGTCGCTGCTGCAGGGGATCGCCTACGGCGTCTACGCGCGCGACGCGCAGCAGTACGAGACGCGCATCAAGGCGTTCCGGCTGAAGTAGCGTCGTCCGAAGGCGATCCGCTTGCGGTCGCCGGCAGGACGAAAGTCTGTTCCGCAGCTCGTCGCTTGCGATGAGCGGAGCGCGAAATCACCGTCTCGCCACATACAGCCCCTGCTGCGCGCGGCCGACTCGGCCGCGCTCGTCGTAGAGCGCGCTGTCGCTCACGCCGATGCCGGCGTCGCCGACGCGCGTGACCGCGTCGAGGCCGACCCACTCGCCCTCGGGCAGCCGCTCGACGTAGAGCGTCAGGTCAGGGTTGATGAAGACGTGCGTCGCCCACGAGACGGCGGTTGCGATCCCGTTGCCGAAGTCGCCGGCGGCGGCGAGCCGCTGCAGCGGCGAGGGCTGCTCGCCGGCCACGAGCGGATGCCGCAGCCGGAACCACGCGAACGCCGGGCCGACGTCGGCGAAGGCGCCCTTCGCGAAGCGCACCTCCATCCCGTCCCGCGCGAACATCGTGGGCCCGGCGTCGAAGGCGGGCATCGAGATCGGCGCGCTGTCCTGTGGACCGCCGTGCGCCGGCGGATCGGGATCGCCGTCGGGGGCCGGAACGGCGTCGCTGCGGATCCGCAGCGCGCTCGCACGCGCGACCTCCAACTCGCCGGCGTGCAGCTGCGCCTCCGCCAGCTGGACGCGCTTGCCGTCGCGCAGGATCCGCGTGCGCAGGTCGAGCGGCGTCAGCGGGACCGGTCGCAGGAACTCGTACGTGATGCGCACGACGTCCATCGGCACGGCGCTCTCGACGCGCTCGATCGCGCGCGCGATCAGCGCCGCCGGCGCGCCGCCGTGCTGCGCGTTCGGGTCCCACGGACCGCGTGAGAGCTCGCTCGGCGCGAAGCGGTCTCGACCGTCGGGAACATAGATCGCCTCGGCCACGGCCGCGAAGGCTAACCGGCCGACGTTCGCCTTCGCGCCGGGGCTATATTGCAGCCACGATGCGCGACGAGGCGACATTCACCGTCAAGGCCGGCCTGGCCGAGATGCTCAAGGGCGGTGTGATCATGGACGTGGTCACGCCCGAGCAGGCGCGCATCGCGGAGGCCGCCGGCGCCTGCGCCGTCATGGCCCTGGAGCGGGTCCCGGCCGACATCCGCCGCGACGGCGGGGTGGCCCGCATGTCCGATCCGGAGATGATCAAGGGCATTCAGGAAGCCGTCACGATCCCGGTGATGGCGAAGGCGCGGATCGGCCACTTCGCCGAGGCGCAGGTGCTCGAGGCGCTCGAGGTCGACTACGTCGACGAGTCCGAGGTGCTCACGCCCGCGGACGAGGTCAACCACATCGACAAGTGGGGCTTCAAGGTCCCGTTCGTGTGCGGCGCGACGAACCTCGGCGAGGCGCTGCGCCGCATCGGCGAGGGCGCCGCGATGATCCGCTCGAAGGGCGAGGCCGGCACCGGCGACATCGTCAACGCGGTCACGCACATGCGCAGGATCGCGAGCGAGATCAAGCAGCTGACCGTGATGGACGAGACGGAGCTCGCCGGCGCCGCCAAGCAGCATCAGGCGCCGCTGGATCTCGTGCGCGGCGTCGCCGAGCGCGGCAAGCTGCCGGTCGTGCTGTTCTGCGCCGGCGGGATCGCGACGCCGGCGGACGCCTCGTTGATGATGCAGCTGGGCGCCGAGGGCGTCTTCGTCGGCTCGGGCATCTTCAAGAGCGAGGATCCGGAGCGCCGCGCGAAGGCGATCGTCGAGGCGACGACCCATTACGCCGACCCGGAGCGCGTCGCCGCGGCCTCGACCGGCCTCGGCACCGCGATGGTCAGTCTCGAGTCCTCCAAGCTCGAGTCCGAGCAGCTGCTCGCACAGCGCGGCTGGTAGAGGCTCCGGCGTGGACGCGCCGGTCGTCGGGATCCTTGCCCTGCAGGGCGACTTCGCCGCGCACGCGCGCACGCTGCGCGAGCTGGGCGCCGAGCCGCGCGAGGTGCGCGTGCCGGCCGACCTCGACGGGCTCGACGGGCTCGTGATCCCGGGCGGGGAGTCGACGACGATGACGCTCGGCATCGAGCGCGAGCGGCTCGCCGAGCCGTTGCGCGAGCTGGCGGCGGCCGGCACGCCGCTGTTCGGCACCTGCGCCGGACTGATCATGCTCGACCGCGACCACCTCGGCCTGATGGACCTGCGCGCCGAGCGCAACGCGTTCGGACGCCAGGTGCGCTCGTTCGAGGCCGACCTGGAGATCGCCGGCATCGACGGGCCGCCCGTGCGCGCGGTCTTCATCCGCGCGCCGTGGGTCGCCGAGCACGGCGAGGGCGTCGAGCTCCTCGCCGAGATCGACGGTCGCCCGGTGGCGGTGCGCCAAGGCGACCGCCTCGCGATCTCGTTCCATCCCGAGCTCAGCGGCGAGACGCGGCTGCACGCGCTGTTCTTGGAGCTGGTGCGCGCACGTGCCGGCGCGCGCCGCTGAGAAGGCGTTCGCCCTGCCGGCGACCGCAAGCGGATCGCCTTCGGGCGACGTCACACTCGCTGCCGCTCGCGCTCGCGGGCGTAGCGGCGGAAGGCGCGCTCGAACGCGTCCCAGTCGATCGGCGGCGGCTTCGGTCTGCGGCCGCCGCCGCCTCCGCCGCCGTCATCGCCGTCGTCGTCGCTCGGAGGCGCATCGCCGCGGCTGAGCCAGCCGGCCGCACACACGAGCTCGCCCGCGGCCGCCAGCAACAGCGCTCCCGGCACGAGCGCGCCCGCGGAGAGGGCGGCGGCCGCCGCCAGGTACCCCGCCATCCCGCTCGAGAGCAGCATCCCGCGCACGCCGCCGGCAGTGCGCCGGCGCGGCGGCGGACCGAGGAACGCGAAGCCGATCGAGGAGACCAGCAGCAGCGCCAGTCCGAGCTTCGTTGCAAGCGCCATGCCGACGATGTACCCGGAACGCGGGGTCTGCGCAACCGGGGCGTCTACGGACGCTCGTGCGGCGAATTCACCCCCGGCGCGCGGCTGCGGCCAGCAGTCGTGGGTCCGCGGCCGCCGCGGCGGCGGCCGCGGCGGGGCCGAGGAAGGGGGCGAGCGCGCAATAGAGCATGTCCGGAAGGGCATCGGGCAGCTGCGCCGCCTGCCCCCGGCGCACCTGCGCCGCGATCAGCTCGCTGAGCGCCCCGACGACTGCCGTCGGCGTCGAGGCGGGGATCGCCACGTCGCGTGGGGCGGCCTCGAACCCGTCGGCGAGCAGGCGCGCGAGCCGCTCGGCGAAGCGATCGCGGCGCGCCAGCGCGTGTGGACCGCCGGCGAGCACCTCGACGAACGCGACCTGCGCCTCGTCGGGATGCCGTGCAAGCGCATCGAGCGCCCAGGCAAGGCCGTCGCGCAGTCGCGCGCTCCACGGCGCATCGGGCGCCAGCATGTCGTGGAGCCGCGACAGGGCCCGTTCCGTCATGTGCTCGTACGCGGCGAGGAAGCAGTCCTCGCGGTCGGCGAAGAGCTCGTAGAAGGTCTTGCGCGAGACGCTCGCCTGCCCGATGACCGCCGTCACGGTCATCCCCGCGTAGCCGTCGCGTGCGGCCACGTGGATGGCGCCGCGGAGGAGCCGGATCCGCTGCGATCGCACCACCGCCTCGCGCGGCAGTCCGTGCCGGCCGCTCGGCAGCGGAGACAGCAGCAGATCGATCTCGTCGTCGCGCACGGGGGCGGCAGCTTACACGCGAAACCCCCGCTACCACGGGCGATCGCGGGCGCTCCGATCAACCAGGAGGCCGCGTGACGCCGAGCAGCATGAAGGTGTAATGGAGCAGCTCGCCGGTCAGCTCGGTGAGCTCCGCGGCACGACCGCGCACCAGCTGCGAGTAGATCAGCTCGTGGATGCCGCCGACGATCGCCTGGCCGACGAGCGTCGGCGGTGTCGTGACCGGCTCGGAGCGCTCGCGCGTGAAGTCGAGGAAGCGCGCGAAGCGCCGCAGCGTGGCTTCGCGACGCGCAAGCGCGCGGGGGCCGGCGGCGAGCACGTCCACGACCCCGAGGTGCGCGAGGTCCGGTTCCGACGCGAGCGTGCCGAGCAGCGCGTCGTAGGCGAGCTCGATGCCCTCCTGCCACGCTCCGCCGGCGTGGTAGCCGGCGACCATGCGTTCGGTGCAGACGCGGACGATCGCATCGTAGGCCGCGAGAAAGCAGTCCTCCTTGTCGGCGAACTGCTCGTAGAAGGTGCGTCGCGAGACCCCAGCGGCTCTGAGGACCTCCGCGACGGGCGTGGCCGCGTAGCCGCGGCGGGCGACGGTCGAGGCCATCCCGTGCAGCAGTCGGTCGCGCTGCGTTTCCCGGGCCAGCGCGGGCGACAGCCGCGGCGCGGCGTCGGAGAAGCGGTTCGGTGCCATGTCGATCGGGAGCTCGGCGTCGCGCGCGGAAGACGCAGGCGTTTACCGTATTCCATCCCCCGGAGCGACTGCGGCGGCGCGAGTTTGAGCGCGAAAGATGTCTTGAGCAATAGCGAGTGGTTGAGCAGGCAAATGATTGCTGCCACGGGCTCTTGCCGGCGAGGCGGCGGCGGCGAAACCAGGTAGACACCCCAGCAGGAGTCATGGTAGTTTCCCATTGAGAGCTGGCAGCGCTGCGGGCCTTCGCATGGGGCATCAGGCGAAGGCCAGGGCGATGATCGGGATCGCCCGACAGTGGCGCCAGGAGCCGAGAAGAGGGGACAGTGGTGGCTCGATCCGACGTGTCGGGAATTCGGCGGCGGCGACAGTGGTCGCCGGACGCGCGCGCGCTCGGCGTCGTCGGCGATCGGTGGATCCTGTTGATCGCGCGCGAGCTGGCGTTCGGCGCGCTGCGCCTGTCGGAGCTCCAGCGGGCCTTCCCCGGCATGTCGACCGGCGCGCTCGAGCAACGGCTGAACCGCATGACCTCGGAAGGCCTCGTCGAGCGCCACCGCTATGCCGAGGTGCCGCCGCGCGTCGAATTCGAGCTCACCGACTCCGGCCGCGACATGCTGGCGATCCTGGCCCCGATGGTGCAATGGGCGCTCCGTTGGGCATGGTCGGCTCCGCAGCCGGACGAGTGGGTCGACGTGACGGCGATGTTCCGGCTCGCCGGCTGCGTCGTGTCGCCGCCGCAGGACGCGCACGCCGAGGTGGAGCTGATCGTGGAGGACGAGCAGGGCGTCGCGCTCGACCTCTACACGCTGCGCATGGATGGCGGCGCGGCGACGGTCGTGCACCGGCCTGCCGAACACGCCGACACCGTCATCAAGGGCACGTCGGGCGCGTGGGCGCAGGCACTCGGCCCGGCGCACGAGCTCGACGGCCTGCGGATCAGCGGCAATCGCCGCGCGGCCGAGATCTTCCTGACCGGATTTCGACCCCAGATGCAGGGATCGAGGTAGGCGCCGGCTTCGCTTGGGGGACGGGCGCGGGGGTTGGGGGACCCCCGCGCCACGCTTCTTGCGGGACAAGGCGCGGAGGCTTGGGGGAGCCTCCGCGCCAGCTCCGTACACTCGGCCTATGCGCGTTGCCGTCGCAGCCGACGAGCTGACCGGGGTCGCCGAGCTGGTGCCGGAGGCGCTGCGAGCGCGCGGGCATGAAGCGGTGACCCACGGGGCGCTGGCGCCCGGCGAGCGCTCCGACTGGGCGTGGGCGAGCGAGCAGGCCGCGCGCGACGTCGTCGAGGGCCGCGTCGAGCAGGCGGTCGTCTGCTGCTGGACCGGCACCGGCGCGTCGATCGCCGCGAACAAGGTGCGGGGGATCCGCGCCGCGCTGTGCGCGGACGCCGAGACGGCCGCCGGCGCGCGCCGCTGGAACGACGCCAACGTGCTCGCGCTCAGCCTCCGCACGACGTCCGCCGCGCAGCTGGAGGAGATCCTCGACGCGTGGTTCGCCTCCGCACCGAGCGCGGAAGCCGACGATGTCGCCAACGTCGCGCACGTCGACGAGATCGAGCGGGGCTAGACTCGACCCGGTGAGCGACGCGCGCGAGTGCCCCTATGGCGTCTGCGACGGCAGCGGCATGGTCGTCGACTTCGACGCCAACACCTCGTATCGCTGCCGCTGCTGGCCGGAGCAGGTCGCGCGCAAGCGCGCGAGACGGCTGTCGAACGCGGTGCCGAAGCGCTTTCAGAACCTCGGCTTCGACCGTGAGCCGATTCCGTCGCTGGATCCGGACGTCGTTCGCGACGTGCGCCGCTACTGCGAGCGCATCGGCGAGAAGCTCGATCGCGGGGAGGGGATGTGGTTCCTCGGCAGCCCCGGCACGGGCAAGAGCCACCTCGCCTACCTCATTTCGCAGCACGCGCTCGCTGCCGGTCGGTCGGTCGCGATCTACACGGGGCCGCGCCTGCTCGACGAGATCCGCCGGACGTACGGCGACGACGACTCGGGGTCGACGCTCGACCTGATCGACCGCCTCACCAGCGTGGAGCTGCTGCAGATCGAGGACCTCGCCGTCGCCCGCCCGACCGACTGGGTGCTCGAGCAGCTCTACAACATCATCAACGGCCGCTACGAGAACGAGCGCTCGATCGTCTTCACCTGCGACGTCGTCAGCGAGCATGAAGACGAGGCGCCCGGCTTCCTTCCGCAGCGCCTCGCGCGCCACATCACGACGCGCAACTACTCGCGCCTCGTCGAGATGTGCGGCATGCCGCACATCCTGATGGGCACCGACCATCGCGAGCGCAAGGCGAAAGACGCTGCCGTCGGCTGAGATACTCGGCGCGTGACCGACGCCCAGGATCTCCAGCCGGACGACGAGCAGCCGCTGCGCATCCCGACGCCGCGCACGCCCGACGAGGAGCTGCTCGACAACCCCGCGCTGACGGCGACCGACCCGATGCGCATCCGGCGGATGCGCCGCGAGCTCGAGCTGGGCTTCGCGACGCTCGCCGACGTCGACAAGGGCGTGACGGTCTTCGGCTCCGCCCGCACGCATCCCGACGACCCCGAGTACCAGCACGCCGTCGACGTCGCGAGGCGGCTCGGGCTCGCCGGCTACGCGATCATCACGGGCGGCGGCAGCGGCATCATGGCGGCCGCCAACCAGGGCGCGCGCGAGGTCGGCGCGCTGTCGATCGGGCTCGCGATCGACCTGCCGTTCAAGGAGCCGGAGAACCCGTACATCGACCGGCCGCTGCGCTTCCACTACTTCTTCACGCGCAAGGTCATGTTCGTGCGCTACGCGTCGGCCTTCGTCGTCTTCCCGGGCGGCTTCGGCACGCTCGACGAGCTGTTCGAGGCGCTCACGCTGATCCAGACGCGCAAGATCCGCGGCTTCCCGCTCGTGCTCGTCGGCACCGACTACTGGACGCCGCTCGTCGAATGGCTGCGCAGCCACGTGCTGCGCGAGGGCAAGATCTCCGCCGTCGACCTCGACCTGCTCGCGATCGTCGACGAGGCCGAGGACGTCGTGCGGATCGTGACCGAAGCGACCGAGCGCCGCAGCGCGCGCCGCCCGGCGAGCGGCTAGCGCCGCGCTTCGATCGCCGTCACGCCGCCGAGCACGTTCTGCACCCAGCCGCCGGCGGTCGGCAGGTCCAGCAGGTGGTCGATGCGGTCGACCTGCAGGCCGAGCATGCGCAGCCGCTCGATCAGCGTCTGGGGCGGAATCACGACGCGGTGCTGCGGAGCACCGGGAGCGAGCAGGCGCTCGCCGAACGCGCGTACCTGCATCCGCGCCGGGCTCGGCTGCGCGATCGCCAGCAGTCCGCCGGGCTTGAGCAGCGCCGCCGCGTGGTCGAGCGCGACGCCGGGTGCGCGCAGGCGACCGAGCGACTGCCAGAAGACGATCGCGGCATAGCGGCCGCCGAGCTCGGTGATCTCCGCCTGCTGGAGCCCGCTGCGCTCGGCGGCGCCCGGGCGGCCGGAGACGATGCCGGTCGTCAAGCGCCCGGTCGCCCGCAGCGCGTCGAGCAGCATCCGGTCGCCGCTGCTGACGTCGAGCACGGGGCCGGGCGGCGCGACGCGCGCGATGCGTGCCGCGAGCCGTCTGCGCACGCGCCTGCGCGCCGCCTCGCCGAGCGTGCAGATGCGGTGCGCGCCACGCACCTGCGCGACGGGCATCAGCGGGACGCGCGGCAGCTCGCGCTCGGCGGGCCAGTCGAGCGCGGTCGAGGCGCCGCAGCGATCGCAGCGCAGCTGCCCGAACGCACGCAGCGGCCCGTGCACGAGCGGCTGCTCGCACCATGCGCACGTGGCGGTGCGCATCGCGTTCGGGGGATCCGCGATCACAGCGTGTTGACGGTACCCGTCAGATATGGCGGGTGCGTCACTTGGCGCGGCGGGTCACGCTCTGGCGGGGCTGACCGACGCGAAGCGCACGACGCCGTTCTCCTCACGCTCGACCACCGCCCCCTCGACGACCAGGAGGTCGAGGTGCCCGAGCACCTCCGAGAGCGTCAGGAACGCCTGCGTGACGGCGACGTTCCCCCACATCCGCTGCGCCAGCTCGTGCGCGGTGAGGGGTCCTTCGCCGAGCAGCCCGTGCATCTTGCGCTTGCGCCGCTCGGTCAGGCCGAAGCGCTCGTCGATCAGCGCGCGATGGTCGGTGACCGGCTCGCCGTGGCCCGACAGCACGAAGCGCGCCGGCAGCTCGCGGGTGGCGGTCAGCGACGCGACGTACGTGCGCAGCGCCTGCGGCCGCGCCGCCGGATCGGCGCCGCCGTCGAGCGGCCGTGCGACGAGCGGATTCGACGAGATGTGCTTGATGAGGTGGTCGCCGCCGAGCAGGATGCCGCTCGCCTCGTCCCAGAAGACGGTGTCGGACGGGCTGTGCCCGGGGCGGTGCTGGACCGCGAACGTGCGGTCGCGCAGCGTCAGGCGACCGCCGTCCTGCAACGGCGTCGTCACCGTGGCGCCGCTGCCCCAGCCGCGGAATGCCGACGAGACCGAGCGCAGCGCCTGCGTCATCTCGGCTGGGATGCCGTGGCGCAGCATCAGCGCGACCGCGAACTCGTCGTCGAGCTCGGCGGCCCGGCGATAGTCGCCGAGGTAGTCCGTCAGCAGTTCCAGCGCCGCCACCTCGGCGCCGGAGCGGCGCACGAGCACTTCGAGCAGCCCGATGTGGTCGATGTGCTGATGCGTGACGACGATCAGCTCGAGGTCCTCGACGCGGCGGCCGCGCTCGCCGAGCGCGCGCTCGAGCTCGTCGAGCGCCTTGCCGGAGTTGGGGCCGGTGTCGACCAGCGTCAGCGGGTCGTCCTCGATCAGGTAGCAGTTGACGCGTCCGACCAGGAACGGCGTCGGGATCGGCATGCAGTGGATGCCCGCGGATGCCGCCTCGGCGAGCGCCGCCTGCGGATCGAGGGCGGTCATCGGACGTCCGCCGCGCTAGGAGCGGATCAGCGCGAGCACCTCGTCGCGCCGCCGCTCCATGTCTTCCTCGGACACGAGCGACTCGAGGCACAGCCGCAGCAGCGGCTCGGTGTTCGAGGGGCGCACGTTGAAGTGCCAGTCGTCGTAGTCGACCGAGACGCCGTCGAGGTGGGTGATCGCGGCGTCGCCGTAGCGCGCCTCGATCTCCGCCATCTTCGCCTGCTGGTCGTCGACCTCGGAGTTGATCTCGCCGGAGATGAAGTACTTCGAGCGCAGGTCGGCGACCAGCTCGCTCAGCTTCGCGCCGCGCCGCGAGAGCAGCTCGAGGATCAGCAGCGCGGGCAGCGTGCCGGAGTCCGCGTTGTAGAACTCGCGGAAGTAGTAGTGGCCGGACACCTCGCCGCCGAAGGTGCCGCCGGTCTCGCGCATGCGCCGCTTGAAGAAGGCGTGGCCGACGCGGTTCACGAGCGCGGTGCCGCCGGCCTCCTCGACCGTGTCGGCGACGGCGCGGCTCGCGCGCACGTCGTACAGGATGGTGGCGCCGGGCTGCTTCTCGAGCACCGCCTGCGCGAGCAGCGCGGTGAGGAAGTCGCCGTCGACGAACGCGCCGGTGTCGTCGATGAAGAAGCAGCGGTCGGCGTCGCCGTCCCACGCGATCCCGAGGTCGGCGCCCTCGCTCACGACCTTCTCCATGATGAACGCGCGGTTCTCGGGCAGCAGCGGATTCGGCTCGTGGTCGGGGAAGTTGCCGTCGGGCGTCCAGTAGGCCGTCACGAGGTCGAGGCCGAGCCTGGTCAGCAGCGGCCCGACCATCGGGCCGGCCATGCCGTTGCCGCCGTCGAGGACGACCTTCAGCGGCGCGATCGCGCTCGTGTCGACGAGCTTCAGGGCGGCCGCGTGGAAGGGGTCGTAGAGGTCGACCTGCTCGACGGAGCCCGAGCCGGCGGCCGGCGACTCCGGGATGCCCTGCTCGATCAGCTGGCGGATGTCCTGGATGCCCTCGTCGCCTGAGAGCGCGAGCGCGCCCTCGCGCACGAGCTTCGCGCCCGTGTAGGCCTTCGGGTTGTGCGAGGCGGTGCACATCAGCCCGCCGTCGAGCTCGCGCGAGCCGACGAGCCAGTAGAGCATCTCGGTCCCGACCATCCCGGCGTCGAGCACGTGCACGCCCTCGGCGACGAGGCCGTCGCGATAGCGGCCCGCAAGCTCCGGCGCGGTCAGCCGCATGTCGCGCCCGACGCCGACGCGCAGCTCGCCGACCGGCTTGCCGGACAGCTGCGCGAGCACGTGCGCGAACGCGCGCCCGATCAGCTCGGCGACGTCGCCGTCGATGTCCTGGCCGGCGATGCCGCGGATGTCATACGCCTTGAAGATGCCGGGGGAGACCTGAGCCATGCCCGGGCATCCTACGCGGCGCCGCGCCGGGAGGGCTTTGCCAAGATCCCGCCCATGACCCCCGCCGATACGCCGGTCGCGATCCTCTGCGGTGGTCGCGGCACGCGGTTGCAGGAGCGCACCCAGTCGATCCCGAAGCCGCTCGTCGAGATCGGCGGCAGGCCGATCGTCTGGCACGTGATCCAGATCTACGCCGCCCAGGGCTTCCGCCGGTTCGTGCTCTGCACCGGCTACAAGGGCGAGCTGATCGAGCGCTTCGCCGCCGACGAGGGGTGGCCCGCGGGAGTCGAGGTCGAATGCCTCGAGACCGGCCTCGACACGCCGACCGGCGGCCGCGCGCTCGCCGCCGCGCTGCATCTCGGTCCGGTGCCCTACTGCCTGACGTACGCAGACGGCGTGGCGGACATCGACCTGCATGCGCTGCTGGCCGCGCATCGCGCGCACGGCGAGCTGGCGACCGTCACCGTGGTGCGGCCCGAGCTGCAGTTCGGCGTCGCGCAGATCGGCGACGACGGACGCGTGTCGCGCTTCCACGAGAAGCCGCGCGCGCAGCAGTGGGTCAACGGCGGCTTCTTCGTCTTCGAGCCCGGCGTCAGCGACTACCTCGCGCAGGACAGCGTGCTCGAGCGCGAGCCGCTGGAGCGGCTCGCCGCCGCCGGGCAGCTGCATGCCTTCCGCCACGAGGGCTTCTGGGACTGCATGGACACGTACAAGGACGCGGTGCTGCTGAACGACCTGTGGGAACAGGGCCTCGCGCCGTGGAAGGCGCGCATCCCCGCATGAGCCGCTCGGTGTTCGTGACGGGCGCCTACGGGCTGCTCGGCTCGTGGCTCGTGCGCGCGCTGGTGGCGCGCGGGGATCGCGTCGTCGTGCTGCAGCGCGACCGCGCGCCGTGCTCGGCGCTGCTGCTGGAGGACGTCGAGCAGCAGGTCGAGGTCGTCCATGGCGACCTCGTCGACGACGGGCTGATGGCCCGCGCGCTCGGCGAGTACGAGGTCGACACGGTCTTCCACCTGGCCGCGCAGACGATCGTCGGCACGGCGAACCGCTCGCCGCTCGGCACCTTCGAGTCGAACATCCGCGGCACCTGGACGCTGCTGGAGGCGTGCCGGCTGCACGGCGTGCAGCGGGTTGTCGTGGCGGCGTCCGACAAGGCGTACGGCGCGAGCGCAGCGCTGCCCTATCGCGAGGACATGCCGCTCGAGCCGCGCTTCCCGTACGACGTCTCCAAAGCGGCGACCGACCTGATCGCGCGCTCGTACTGGCATACGTTCGGACTGCCGGTCGCGGTGACGCGTTTCGCGAATCTGTACGGCGGCGGCGACCTCAACCGCTCGCGCCTGATCCCCGAGGCGGTCGGCGCCGCGCTCGCCGGCCGCGCGCCCGTGATCCGCTCCGACGGCTCGCCCGAGCGCGACTTCCTCTACGTCGAGGACGCGGTCGCGGCCTACCTGCTGCTCGCGGATGCGCTCGAGAGGGACGGCGCGAGAGGCGAGGCGTTCAACGCCGGCGGCGGCGCGCCGCACGCCGTGCGCGACGTCGTTGCGCGCATCTGCGCGCTCGCCGGCACCGACGTCGCGCCCGACATCCGCGGCACTGGCACGCCGGACGGCGAGATCGACCGCCAATACGTCGACGCCTCGAAGCTGCGCGCACTCACCGGCTGGGAGCCGCGAGTGGACCTCGACGAGGGCCTGCGGCGCACGATCGCCTGGTACCGCGAGCATCCGCAGGCGCTGGCCTGACGACTATCCTTCGCCGTCATGGCAGGCCATTCCAAGTGGGCGGGGATCAAGCACAAGAAGGCGATCGTCGACGCCAGACGCGGTGCGGCCTTCACGAAGCTCGCACGCGCGATCACCGTCGCGGCGCGTGAGGGCGGGGGCGACCCGGACTCCAACGCGGCGCTCGCCAACGCCGTCCAGAAGGCCAAGGACGCCTCGATGCCGAAGGACAACATCGAGCGCGCGATCGCCAAGGGCACCGGCGAGGGCGCCGACGCCGACGCGATCGAGACGGTCCTCTACGAGGGCTACGGCCCCGGCGGCGTCGCGCTGCTGATCGAGGCGATGACCGACAACCGCAACCGCACCGGCTCGGACGTGCGCCATCTGCTCACCAAGCACGGCGGCAACCTCGGCGAGCCCGGCTCGGTCGCCTACCTGTTCGACAAGACCGGCGTGATCACCGTCGACGCGGAGCGCTGGAGCGAGGACGACCTGATCGTCGCGATCGACGCCGGCGCGGAGGACATCGCGCAGGACGAGGACGTCTTCGAGGTGATCGCGCAGCCGGCCGACCTCGCGGCGGTGCGCGCGGCGATCGAGCAGGCCGGCATCGAGATCGGCACCGCCGAGGTCACGCAGCGGCCGAAGACGCGCGTCGCGCTCGACGAGCAGCACGCCGGCAAGCTGCTGCGCCTGATCGACGCGCTCGAGGACAACGACGACGTCAACGCGGTCCACGCGAACTTCGACGTCGACGCCGAGCTGCTCGAGAAGCTGGCCGGCTGACGCCGCGATGCGGGCGGCGGCGTTCCTCATCGCCGCCGCTGTGGCGCTCGCCGCGCTGACGCTGCTGGCGCCCTCCAGCCCCAGCTACGACCCGTTCGCCTGGATCGTGTGGGGGCGCGAGCTGATGCCGGGCGCCGGCGGCGAGCCGTTCGTGCTCGCCGGCGGTCCGTCGTGGAAGCCGCTGCCGGTGCTGTTCACGACGCCGTTCGCGCTCGCCGGCGGCGCGGCGCCTGCGCTGTGGCTGCTCGTCGCGCGCGCCGGACTGCTGCTGGCGCTCGCCGGTGGATTCGCGCTCGCGCGCCGCCTCGGCGGCTTGCTCGCGGGCGTGGTCGCGACACTCGCGCTGCTGCTGCTCGCCGACGTCGTCTCGCTCGCGTGGCGCGGCGGCTCGGAGCCGCTGCTGCTCGCCGCTCTGCTGTGGTCGTGCGAGCGCCACCTCGCCGGTCGCCGCTCGGTCGCGTTCGCGCTCGGGGTCGCGGCGGCGTCGATCCGGCCTGAGCTGACGCCCTTCCTCGCGCTGTACGCGTCGTGGCGCTGGCGCGAGGCGGGAGCGCGCGAGCGGACCGTCCAGGTCGCCGGCCTCGCACTCGTCGTGCTGCTGTGGATCGGCGTCCCGGCGCTCGCCGGCGACCCGCTCGCCGCGAGCACGACCGCGCGCAACCCCGGCACCCGCACGACCGCCGGCGGCGCGCTGCGCGGCGACCTGCGGCTCGCACTCGCCGCGGTGTGGGCGCTCGCGCTGGCGGCCGTCGCGCTGCGCCCGCACGAGCGGACGGTGCGCGCGCTCGCGGTCGGCGCGCTCGCGTGGCTGGGCCTGCTGTCCGCGATGGCCGCCGGCGGCTATGCGAGCCCGGCCCGCTACGGCCTGCCGGCCGCCGCCTGCGCGTGCGTGCTCGCGGGCGTCGCGGGATCGGCGCTGGTCGAGCGCGTGCGGGAGCGAGCCGCATCCGCGTCCGGGCGCGGAGGAGCCGTCGCCTGGACCGCCGGCGGGCTGGCGCTGGCGGCGCTGCTCGCGGTCCCGGCCGCACCCCGGATCCTCCGGCTCCACGATCAGGTGCGCGAGGGGGTCGCGGTCGCCCGCGCGCACGACGAGCTGCGCGCAGTGGTGGCGCGCGCCGGGGGGGCGGGACGGCTGCGCGCCTGCGCGCTGCACGCATGGGTCGCGGTCAACCACACGACCGGCAGCGCGCTTGCATGGGAGCTGGGCGTCAGCCTCGACCGGGTCGCACGGACGATGAGCCAGCCTGGACTGCTTGTGCGCGCGACGCGCAGCGCGGCGACCGGAGCGCCGCCCGCGATCGTGCTGAAGCCCGCGCCGCGGACCGACGCCGTCGCGCGGGCGGGCGCTTGGCGGGTCCTTGCCGTCGCGCCGCTGCCGCGGGTGTGCGGCTCGCAGAAGGCGTCCGAGCCTCCGCGCAGAATCCCGAACATATGATCGTGCTCGGCATCGACCCAGGGACCGCCTTCACCGGCTACGGGGTCGTCGCCGCGGACCCGGGGCGGCCGGGGCGCCTGCGCGCGCTCGACGGCGGCGTGATCGAGACGCCCGCCGGCACGGCGCTCGAGCGGCGGCTCGCGACGATCCACGCGCGCGCGAGCGAGCTGATCGACGAGCACGCGCCGGAGGCCGTCGCGCTCGAGGACCTCTACTTCGGCGCCAATGCCCGCTCGGCGCTCGCCGTCGGTCAGGCGCGCGGCGTCGTCCTGCTGGCCGCCGGGCAGCGCGGCCTGCCGTGCGGCTCCTACACGCCCCAGCAGGTCAAGAGCGCGGTCTGCGGATCGGGCCGCGCCGAGAAGCTGCAGGTCCAGCAGATGGTCCAGCGGCTGCTGTCGCTGACCGAGCTGCCGCGGCCCGACCACGCGGCCGACGCGCTCGCGGTCGCGATCTGCCATCTCAACCGGGCGCCGCTGCTCGCGGCGTCCGCCGGCCCGCTCGCGGGAGCGCGCGCGTGATCGCGCTCGTGCGCGGCGAGGTCGCCGGGCGCCGCCCGTCGCCGCCGAGCGGGGGCGAGGTGGTCGTGGACGTGAACGGCGTCGGCTACCGCCTCGCGGTCTCGTCGGAGACGCTCAAGCACGTCCCGGCCGCGGGCAAGCCGGTCACGCTGCACAGCCACCTGATCGTGCGCGACGACGCGCTCCAGCTGTACGGCTTCGCGACCGAGGAGGAGCGCGACCTGTTCCTGATGCTGCTCGGCGTGCAGTCGGTCGGCCCGAAGGTCGCCCTGGCCGTGCTCTCGGGCGGCTCCCCGCGCGAGCTGATCGGCGCGCTCGCGGCAGGCGACAGCGCCCGCTTCCAGGCCGTCCCCGGGATCGGGAAGCGCACGGCCGAGCGGATCATCGTCGAGCTGCGCGAGAAGGCGGGCGTCACGCTGCCGGACGACGAGATCCGGGTCAGCGTCGGCGACGACCCGCGCACGATCGCCCGCGAGGGCCTCGTCGGGCTCGGCTACAGCCTCCAGGAGGCGGACAAGCTGCTCGACGGCGCGGCGGGTGAGACGCCTGAGGACCTGATCGCGCACGCGCTCAAGGCGGCGCGCTCGTGAACACCGCGCGCATCCAGACGCCCGACGTGCTGCCGGCCGAGGAGGAGCTCGAGCGCTCGCTGCGCCCGCGCCGGCTGGAGGACTTCGTCGGCCAGGCGTCGGTGCGCGAGCAGCTCGCCGTCTCGATCGAGGCGGCGGCCGCGCGCGGCGACGCGCTCGACCACGTGCTGCTGGCCGGTCCGCCGGGGCTCGGCAAGACCTCGCTGGCGCAGATCGTCGCCGCCGAGCTCGCGGTGCCGTTCGTGCAGACGGCCGGCCCGGCGCTCGAGCGCAAGGGCGACGTGGCCGCGTTCCTGACCGCGCTCGAACCGCGCGCGGTCTTCTTCGTCGACGAGATCCACCGCCTCCCGCGCGCGCTGGAGGAGACGTTCTATCCGGCGATGGAGGACGGCCAGCTGCCGATCACCGTCGGGCAGGGCGCGGGTGCGCGCGTCGTCACGCTCGACCTGCCGCCGTTCACGCTGATCGGCGCGACCACGCGCGCCGGTCTCCTGACGACGCCGCTGCGCGACCGCTTCGGCATCCAGCATCGCCTGGAGCACTACGACGCCGACCAGCTCGCGCAGATCGTGCGCCGCTCGGCCGGCCTGCTCGGGATCGCGATCGAGCCGGCGGGCGCCCATGCGATCGCGGCCCGCAGCCGCGGGACGCCGCGCGTCGCCAACCGGCTGCTCAAGCGCGTGCGCGACTACGCCGAGGTGCGCGGCGACGGCACCGTCACGGACACCGTCGCCGGCCATGCGCTCGACCTGCTCGAGGTCGACCACGAGGGCCTCGACCGCCTCGACCGCGAGCTCTTGCGCGCCGTCTGCGAGCTGTTCGGCGGCGGGCCCGTCGGCCTCTCGACGCTGGCGGTCGCCGTCGGCGAGGAGCAGGACACGGTCGAGGACGTCTACGAGCCGTACCTGCTCCAGCGCGGCTTCCTCGAGCGCACGCCGCGCGGCCGCGCCGCGACGCGCCGCGCATGGCTGCATCTCGGCCTCGAGCCGCCCGCCGAAGCCGCGCAGCTGTTCGGCTGAGCGACGGCGCGCCGATCTGCGCGAACGCGAGATTCGTGCCGCTTGGCGGGGTCGCGGTTCCTTAACCGCTGTTGATGCCGAGGCTCGTATGCTGTGCCGGGATGGCGCACCTCTTCATCTGCCCGAACTGCGGCGCGCGCACGACTGCCACCGACCGCACCGCCGGCTTCCGCCGCGAGCCGAAAGGCTGCGCGAGATGCGGCTTCGGGTTCCTGTTCGAGCTGCTCGACGACTACTACCCGGCGCCGGACGCAGCGTTCTTCGTCTGCGACCGCGAGGGCCGCGTGATCGGCTGCGGGCGCGGCTCGTTCGAGCTGACGGGACTCGACGACGAGCGCGTGATCGGGCGCTCGGTCAGAGAGGTGCTGGGCCTCGACTTCGGCGAAGAAGGACAGGACGTCGTCGGCACGGTCCTAGAGTGGGGCGTGCGCGCGCTGAACAAGCCGGTCACGGTCAACGCCGAGGGGGATCTCCCGGCGCAGGCCGTCGCCGACCTGTTCCCGGCCTACGACGACGACGGCGGTCTGCTGCTCGTGCTGACGCCCGCGAAGTAGGATCGTCCGGTCATGACCGACCGCCGACGCAACGGCCTCATCCTGCTCCTGGTCGCCGGCCTGCTGGCCGCGTCCGCGATCGCGATCGCGTGGAGACCGACGCGCCTGGGGCTCGACCTCAAGGGCGGCGTCGAGCTCGTCTACCAGGGCGAGCCCACGCAGCAGGTCCCGACGGTGACCCCGGAAGCGCTCGACCGCGCGGTCGACATCATCCGCTCGCGCGTCGACCAGCTCGGCGTCGGCGAGCCGGAGATCCAGCGCTCCGGCAAGGACCAGATCTCCGTCGGCCTGCCCGACGTCCAGAACATCAGACGCGCGCAGCAGCAGGTCGGCACGCCGGCCCAGTTGTACTTCTACGACTGGGAGGCGAACGCCGTCACGCCGGACGGCAGAGTGGTGGGGCCGGAGCTGCCCACGCAGAATCCCGACGCCCAGCGCATCAGCCAGGGCGCCGGCGACCCGACGCAGGGCCAGCCGCTGTACGACGCGGTCAAGCTCGCGGCCAGACAGAGAGCGATCACGAGCGACAGAAACGGCTCGCGGCTCGGCTCGGCCTACTACCTGTTCGACAGAACGCATCAGTACCTCGCCGGTCCCGAGCGCCTGAGATCCGACCTGCTGTCGGCGATCGACAGAACGTCGCTCCCCGCCGGCAGCGAGGTCGTCGCCGTGCCGCAGGGCTATGTGGTGCTCGAGGCGGCGGCCCGCAGCGCCAAGGAACAGGTGGCGACGAGCGACTCGAGAGCGCGCTTCTACGTGCTGCGCGACCGCGTCGCGCTGTCGGGCAAGGACATCAAGGATCCGCAGCAGGGCTTCAACGAAGTCAACCAGCCGGACGTCGAGTTCAGATTCACGGACGCCGGCAAGAGCGCCTTCCACGACGTCACGCGGACGATCGCGCAGCGCGGGACCGACCTGCGCCTGCCCGGCACCGACCCGCGCGCGGTCCTCCAGCACTTCGCCGTCGCGCTCGACGGCAGACTGATCTCCGTCGCCTCGATCGACCCGCAGCAGCTGCCGGACGGGATCGACGGCGAGAACGGGGCTGTCATCGAGGGCGGCTTCACGATCCAGAGCGCGCAGGACCTCGCGAACCTGATCAAGCTCGGCGCGCTGCCGATCGGCCTCAAGCTGATCTCGCAGTCGCAGGTGTCGGCGACGCTCGGCAAGCAGGCGCTGCACCAGGGCCTGATCGCGGGCGCCGTGGGCCTCGCGGTCGTGGCGCTGTTCCTGATCACGTTCTACCGCGTGCTCGGCGTGATCGCGACGGGCGCGCTCGGCATCTACGCGATCTACCTGTTCGCGCTGATCAAGCTGGTGCCGATCACGCTCACGCTGCCCGGCATCGCCGGACTGATCCTCACGATCGGCGTCGCGGCCGACGCGAACATCGTGATCTTCGAGCGCGTCAAAGAGGAGCTGCGCGCGGGCAAGTCCGTGCCGGCGGCGATCGCGACGGGCTACAGAAAGGGCCTGACCGCGATCATCGACGCGAACGTCGTGACGGTCATGACGGCGTTCATCCTGTTCATGCTCGCGACCGCGGGCGTGAAGGGCTTCGCCTTCATGCTCGGCGTCGGCACGCTCGTCTCGCTGTTCACGGCCGTGATGGCGACGCAGGCGATACTCGCGACGCTCGGCCGCAGCCGCGTCTTCTCCAGCCCCGCGGCGGTCGGCGCGCACCTCGCGGGCAAGCGCTGGACGTTCGACTTCATGGGCAAGTCGAAGTGGTTCTTCTCGATGTCGGGCATGATCCTGCTGATCGGCGCGCTCGCGATCGGCGGCAAGGGCCTCAACTTCGGCATCGACTTCACCTCCGGTACGCGCATCACGACGGCGCTCACGCAGCCGGCCGGCGAGAGCAGCCTGCGCTCGGTGCTCGAGGCCGCCGGCGTCACCGACGCGAAGATCCAGCGCGTCGACAACCCGGACCTCGGCAGAAACGTCGTGCAGATCTCGACGGAGGAGCTGCAGCCGACGAAGGTCGACGCGCTCAGAGCGAGACTCGACCAGCGCTTCGGCGGCACGCAGAACTTCTCCAGCACCTCGATCGGACCGACGTTCGGCCAGACCGTCGCGAACAACGCGATCATCGCGATCATCGCCTCGCTGCTGGTGATCTCGGCGTACATCGCGCTGCGCTTCCAGTGGAAGTTCGCCGTGCCGGTGCTGATCGCGCTGATGCACGACCTGCTGATCACCGGCGGCATCTACTCGCTGACGGGGCGGGAGGTGACGTCGGCGACCGTGGCCGCGCTGCTCACCATCCTGGGCTACTCGCTCTACGACACCGTGATCGTGTTCGACCGCATCCGCGAGAACATGCCGCGGATGCCGCGAGCCGCCTTCTCGCAAATCGCGAACCGCTCGATGTCCGAGGTGCTCACGCGCTCGCTGGCGACGTCGTTCTCGACGGCGCTGCCGATCCTGGCGCTGCTGCTGTTCGGCGGCGAGACGCTCAAGGACTTCGCCTTCGCGCTGCTCGTCGGCGTGATCTCCGGCGCGTACTCGTCGGTCTTCATCGCGACGCCGGTGCTGACGCACTGGAAGGAGCGCGAGCCGGTCTACGCGGCGCGGCGCGAGCGGATCGCGGCCGAGCACGGCGGCGTCGTACCGGCCTATGCGACCGCGACGGTCGGCGGCGAGCCGGTCGAAGTAGAGCCCGAGGCGCAGGTCGTGCGGTCGCGCCGGCGGCTCACGCAGCCCGACGAGCCGACTGAGATCTCGCAGGAGGAGTTCGAGGAGCTCCGCCGCGACATCGACATCGACGACGAGGATGCGGTCGTGCCGCCATCGCGCCGCACGCGTGCCGCCGTCGTGCGACCCTCGTCCGCGACCCCCGCGCCGCCGAGGCCTTCGAGCGACACGACCGACGCCGACGAGCGGGGCAACGGTCGCGCCCCGGACGAGGCGGAAAACGACGGGATGCTCAAGGAGCCGCGCAGACCGCGCGCCAGACGCAACAGGCGACACGGACGGTCACGCTGATGGGCATGCTCGCGTGGGTCATGATGGGCCTCGCCATCTGGCATTTCACGATCTTCCTGCCGGACCGCTTCTGGGGCGGGATCGTGGGAGCCTTCCTCGGTGCGCTGTTCGGCGCGATCCTGTTCGGGCTCCTGATCAACGGCTTCACGGTTCCGGGACAGCACGACACGCACCTGCTGACGGCTCTGGAGGGCGTGCCGGGAGCGCTGCTGGGGTTGGGGATCGTGTATTTCGAGGGCGTTCGGCGCGAACGGCTGCTCGAAGCCGACTACGTGTAACTCCGGCGCACGTGCGTCCTCACCGCCACCCGCCCGATCGGCGTCGGTGGCGCTTCCGTCTTGCCTCGGCCGTAGCCTGGTTTTGTGTCTGCGCTGGCTCCGCCGCCTGTCGCGGCGCCTTCTGCGCCGCCTGCCCCTCGCCTGTCGCTGGCGCCGTGCGATCCGGCTGCGGTCGAGGCGCTCCGCGCTGCGCTGGGCTGCTCGCGCACGTTTGCGCAGGTGCTCGTGCGGCGCGGGCTTGGCGACCCGGCTGCGGCGCGGGCGTTTCTGGCTGCCGAGGAGGCGCATGATCCGCTTGCGTTCGCCGGCATGGACGATGCCGTTGCGCTGATTCTGCGTCACGTCGCGGCAGGCTCGCGGATCACGGTGCACGGCGACTACGACGTCGACGGGGTGTGCTCGACGGCCGTGCTCGTGCGGGCGCTGCGGCGGCTCGGCGGTCAGGTCGACTGGTTCCTGCCGAGCCGGATCGACGACGGCTACGGGCTCGCCGGCGCGACGGTCGAGCGGCTGGCCGCGCGGGGGACCCGTCTGCTGATCACAGTCGACTGCGCGATCACCGCCGTTGAGGAAGTGGCGCTGGCGCGCTCGCTCGGGCTGGACGTCGTCGTGACGGACCATCACCGCCCACGCGCGGATGGCGTGGTGCCGGATGCGCCGATCGTGCATCCCGCGCTCGGCGGCTATCCGTGCCCGGACCTGTGCGCCGCGGGTGTCGCATACAAGCTGGCGCAGGCGCTCGCGCTCGCGGCCGGCGGCGATCCGGCGGACGCCTGCGCGGATCTCGACCTCGTCGCGCTCGCCACGATCGCCGACCTCGTGCCGCTGCGCGGCGAGAACCGGCGGCTCGTGCGCGAGGGTTTGCGTGCGCTGGCGTCGACCGGCAAGCCGGGCCTGCGCGCGCTGATGCGCGTGGCGCGCCTGGACCCGAGCGACGTCGACGCCCGCGGCGTCGGCTTCCGCCTGGCGCCGCGCATCAACGCCGCCGGGCGCCTGCATCGCGCCGATGCCGGCCTCGAGCTGCTGCTCACGAGCGACGAGGCGCGCGCGGCGGCGATCGCCCAGGAGCTCGATTCCGCCAACGGCGAGCGGCGCTTCACCGAGCAGCGCATCCTGTTCGAGGCGGAGGCGCAGGTGCGCGAGCTGGGGGAGCGGCCCGCGTACGTGCTGGCCGGCGAGGCCTGGCATCCGGGCGTGATCGGCATCGTCGCCTCGCGCATCGTCGAGCGCTACCACCGGCCGGCCGTGCTGATCGCGCTCGACCCGGAGGCCGGCACGGGCACCGGCTCCGGCCGCTCGATCCCCGCCTTCGACCTGCTCGGCGCGCTCCACGCCGCGGCGCCGCTGCTCGAACGCTACGGCGGCCACAAAGCGGCCGCCGGGCTGACGATCGACGCCGCCCGCGTGGACGACCTGCGCGACGCGTTCGAGGCCCACGCCGCCGCCAACCTCAATCCCGATGACCTGATCCCACGGGAACGCGTCGACGCGGTCGTCAGCGGCTGCCACCTCGGTCTTGCGCTCGCCGACGAGCTCGCCCAGCTCGAACCCACCGGCATGGGCAACCCCGGCGTCAACCTGCTCGTCCCCGGCGCAGACCTGACGGACGTCCGCCAGATGGGCGAGGAGGGCAAGCACGTCCGCTTCACCGTCGCGTCGAACGGCGGCCGCTGCCGCGCCGTCGCGTTCGGCTGCGACGGCCGCCTGCCGGTGAAGCCGGACACCCCCGCCGACGCCACCTTCCGCCTCGAGCGCAACAGCTGGAACGGCGCCGTCGAGCCGCGCCTGCGCCTGCGCCACGCACAGCCCAGCGAGCCTGCACCGATCGAGGTGGTCGGCGAGCCGGGGCCCGACGCGTGGCTGCCCGTCGTGCTCGCTCAAGCGCTGCTGCGGGCGGGTCCTGTCGGCTCCGGGTGCGCGCACACCGCCCTTGCGGGCGGAGCACGTGCATCCTCACCGCCACCCGCCCGATCAGCGTCCGTGGGGGACAGCCTCGCGTCCGGCCGCGTGGTGGTCGACCGCCGCGGCGATGGCTCGCTCACGGTGCTGCGCGAGCTGGTCGATACGGGGGAGCGTGTGCTCGCTCTCGTCGCCGATGTGCCACGCCGCCTGGCCGGCCTGCAGGAGCGCTCCGGCGGCTTCGCGCTCTGCTCGCACGCCGCGCTCGCGCGCGATCCGCAGCTCGCCGACGACGTCGACCACCTCGTCGTGCTCGACCCTCCCGCGCACCCCGACGAGGACGCGCGGATGCGCCAAGGCCCCGCCGACGCGTACACCCACCTGTGCTGGGGAGCCGCTGAGCTACGCTTTGCAGAGCAGATCCATGAGTCGGAGCACGCGTTGCGCGCTGCGCTCGTGCCGCTCTACCGGGCCCTGCGGGACCGCGGTGGAGCGGCCGGCGAGGAGCTCGAGGCGCTGCTTCGCGGGGACGGCACCCACGGGCGCTCGGTCGCGCAGGCGGCCCGCCTGGTGGCCATCCTCACGGAGCTGGGGCTCGTCAGCCTCGACCGGGACCTGCCGGCCCTCGCGGTCGTGGACGTCGGGCGCACCGAGCTCGAGCGCTCCGCGACCTACCGGGCGACGATGCAGCGAGACGAGGACGGCCGCAGATGGCTGAGAGCACAAGACATCGCAACGGAACCGGCACCGGCAACGGCGCTCCGCCCGCCCGCGTAACGCGCGCGGCGGCCGCCGTCGCGCTCGACGCCGCGGCCGACGAGCACCGCCTGCCGGTCGACGGGATCGACCATCCGACCGCGCCTGCGCCGGTGCGCCGTGCCGACCTCTCCGACACCGAGCGCGAGCTGCTCGGCGACCTCTTCGCGATCGTCGAGGAGCACGCGGCCGAGAGCAGCGTGCGAGTCGACCGCGACCAGGTCGAGCAGGCGTTCGTCTACGCCTGCGAGCACCACGCCGACCAGCGGCGCAAGTCGGGCGAGGAGTTCATCATCCACCCGGTCGGCGTCGCGAAGATCTGCGCCGGCATGCGGCTCGACACCGAGACGCTGTGCGCCGCGCTGCTGCACGACACCGTCGAGGACACCTCGGCCTCGCTCGAGGACGTCAGAGCCACGTTCGGCGAAGAGGTCGCGTCCCTCGTCGACGGCGTCACCAAGCTCACCGGCCTGACCTTCTCCTCGCGCGACGAGGCGCAGGCGGAGAACTACCGCAAGATGATGGTCGCGATGGCCTCGGACATCCGGGTCATCCTGATCAAGCTCGCCGACCGCCTGCACAACATGCGCACGATCGGCGCGATGCCGAAGCAGAAGCAGATCGAGAAGGCGAAGGAGACGCTCGACATCTACGCCCCGATCGCGCACCGCCTCGGCATCCACGCGATCAAGTGGGAGCTCGAGGACCTCGCGTTCGCGGCGCTGCACCCGCGCAAGTACGCCGAGATCAAGGGGCTCGTCAACCAGCAGCGCGCCGAGCGCGAGCGCTACGTCAGCGAGGCCGGCGCGTACCTCTCCAGAGAGCTCGACGCGCTCGGGATCGACGCCGAGATCTCCGGCCGCGCCAAGCACTTCTACTCGATCTACGCGAAGATGACGAGAAAGGGGCGCGAGTTCAACGAGATCTACGACCTCACCGCGATGCGCGTGATCGTCGACTCGGTGAAGGACTGCTACGGCGCCGTCGGCGTCATCCACTCGCTCTGGAAGCCGCTCCCCGGCCGCTTCAAGGACTGGGTCGCGATGCCCAAGTTCAACATGTACCAGTCGCTGCACACGACGGTGATCGGGCCCGAGGGCCGCCCGTTGGAGATCCAGATCCGCACGCGCGAGATGCACGACATGGCCGAGTTCGGGATCGCGGCGCACTGGCTCTACAAGGGCGACAGAACGGTCGGCGACGACGGCAAGCTGCGCTGGCTCAGACGCCTGCTCGACTGGCAGCAGGAGCTGTCGGACCCGAAGGAGTTCATGGACACCTTGAAGGTCGACCTGTTCGAGGACGAGGTGTTCGTGTTCACGCCGAAGGGCGAGGTCAAGTCGCTGCAGACGGGCGCGACGCCGCTCGACTTCGCCTACGAGGTCCATACCGACGTCGGCCACCGCTGCGTCGGCGCGAAGGTCAACGGCCGCATCGTGCCGCTCTCCTACGAGCTGAAGTCGGGCGACATCGTCGAGGTCTTGACGTCGAAGCGCGAGCGCGGACCCTCGCGCGACTGGCTCGCCGTCGTCAAGACGACGCGCGCGCGCAACAAGATCCGCCAGTTCTTCAAGAGCGAGACGCGCAAGGACACCGAGCACGCCGGGCGCGAGCTGCTGCAGGACCACCTCAAGAAGCAGGGCCTGCCGGCGCAGCGGATCGTCGGCTCGCCGCTGCTCGCGGACGTGATCCGCGAGATGGGCTTCCGCAAGGGCGACGAGTTCTACATCGCGCTCGGCGGGGCGAAGATCTCGCCGACGGTCGTCGTCAACAAGGTGATGCAGCGGCTCAAGCAGGGGGAGGCGGCCGACGGCACGCCGACCGCGGCCGACGACCTGCTGCAGACGCGCCCGCGGCGCGAACGACGCCCGACCTCCTCGACCAAGTTCGGCATCACCGTCGACGACGTCGGCGACGTGATGCTGCGCCTGGCGAAGTGCTGCCGGCCGGTCCCGGGCGACCCGATCGTCGGCTACGTCTCGCTCGGCCGCGGCATCACGATCCACCGCGAAGACTGCCCGAACGTCGAGGTCCTCAGAAAGGACCCGGACCGCTTCACGCCCGTCTCGTGGGACGGCGAGTCCTCGACCGCCTTCAAGGTCGAGCTGCACATCGACGGCTGGGACCGCCACCGCCTGCTCGAGGACCTCAGCCGCACCTTCAGCGAGGCCGGCATCAACATCGTCGAGGCGCGCTGCATGTCGAACCCGCCGATGATCAAGAACCGCTTCGTCGTCGAGGTCGCCGACACGAAGACGCTCGACTCGACGATCAACCGCCTGCGCGCGATCGAGTCGGTCTTCGACGCCTACCGCGTCACGCCAGGCGCAGGCGCCTGAGCAGGCGCCTGACGCCGGACCCGTCTGACGCCCTGCGCCGTCGGGTACAGTCGGCGGGTGTTCGGGGGAACCACGGGGGTCGCGCGCGTCCCCGCGCGCACAGACGGCGTCGCGTCGAGGCTGCCGCGCTGGAGCGCGCCCGCATGGGGCGCGCTCGCGGTCGCGGGACTGTTCGTCGCGCTCAGCTGCTGGTGGACGCTGGCCGACACCGCCGTGCCGTTCGGCAGCTGGGCGGCGAACCTCTACGCCTCGCAGCTCTACCTCGACTTCTTCCACCACGGCGAACCGCTCAGAGCGATCACGCTCTCGACGTACTACCCGCCGGGCATGCGCCTGCTCGGCGCCGCGACGATGGCGCTCGCGGGCAGAGGCCCCGACGGGCCGGTGGTCGTCGAGAACCTGATCTTCGTGCCGCTGCTGGCGCTCGCCTGCTACCAAGTCGGCCGCCTGACCGCGGGTCCGCGCGCCGGCCTGCTGGCGGTCGTCTTCGCGCTCGGCACGCCGCTGATCGCCGAGCAGTTCCACGTCTTCATGCTCGACGCGCCGCAGGCCGCGTTCGTCGCGACGGCCGTCTGGCTGGTCCTCGCCAGCGAGCGCTTCGCGCGGGTCGACGTCGCCGCGCTGGCGGGCCTCGCCGTCGGACTCGGAGTGTTGACGAAGCAGCTGGTGCCGCTGTACCTGGTCGGCCTGCTGCCCGCCGTGCTGCTGCGCGGCGACGGGTGGCGCAACTGGCGCGGGATCGCCGCGTTCGCCGGAGCGGCGCTGCTCGTCGGCGCACCGTGGTACCTCGTCCACCTCGGCGACTGGCACAGATTCATACGCGCAGCCGGCAGCGGCGAAGCGAACGAACCGGTGCCGCCGGCGGCCGCGCCGCCGCTCGCGTCGCTCGCGAACCTCGGCTGGTACGGCTGGGCGACGCTCAACGGCCTGCTGCTCGCCCCGCTGTTCGCCTTCGCGGCGGCCGGCGTCGGCTCCGCGCTCGCGCGCGTCCTGCGCGCGCGCCCGCGGCCGCTCGGCGACCCGACGCCCGAGCTGCTGTGGGGCCTGCTCGGCGCGTGGCTCGCGATCACGCTGATGCGCCACCACGACGTGCGCTACACGATGGGCGCGATCGTCTTCGTGGCGGTGCTCGGGACGGCGTGGGTCGTGCGGCTGCGGGCGCCGTGGCAGGCGCTGGCGGCGGGTCTGCTCGTCGCGGCCGTCGCCGTCGCGCAGCTCGGCGCGAGCTTCGGCGTCGGTCGCGACCCGGGCCAGCTGCCGCTCAGCAACGGCGCCCTCCACGAAGGGGAGGGCGTGCCCCCGCGCGACCGCGTGGTCGTCTATTCGAGCCTCGACTACCTCGTCTCCAGGCCGCTGCAGAGCGGCGACGTGCTGGCGCTGATGCGCCGCCTGCGCGCCCACGGCATCGATCGCATCGCCAGCGAAGACGGCGGCGACGTGAACGACCACATGTACGAAACGGTCGGGCTGCTCGCGCTCGCGCACGCGGCCGGCCTGAGCTTCGAGGGCGTCGATCCGCCGCAGGACGGCGCGCGCGTCGCGCAGCTCATACGCGCTCCGTCCTATGACGGCAGCCTGCCGTGCACGCGTCTCTTCAACGGGACCGGCGTGTGGGTGAGGATCGGCGACCACGCCGCCTGCCCGGCGTGAGCCGGGCTAGGCACGGCCACCGACTGGCGGTTCGGTAGAGTCGGCACGTGTTCGGGGGAACGTCGGGGGTCGCGCGCCCGGCCGCGCGCACACGCGGGGCTGCGCTGCGTCTGCCGCGCTGGAGCGGTCCGGCGTGGGGAGCGGTCGTGCTCGTCGGCGGCTTCGTCGCGCTGACGGCGTGGTGGCTGTCGGTCGATCGCAGCGTCCCGTACAACGACGCGGCGCAGCACCTGTTCTTCGCGTTTCGCTATCACGACCTGCTCGCGCAAGGGCGCGTCGGCGAGGTGCTCGACTTCCCGAGCTTCTACCCGCCGCTCACCTATCTGCTGGGTGCCGGTGCGACCTCCCTGGCCGGCGCGCACGTCGCCGTTCCGATCCTCGCGCAGAACCTCCTGTTCGCGCCGCTGCTGGCGCTCGCCTGCTACCGCGTCGGCCGGATGCTGACGGACTCCCTTGGGGGTCTGCTCGCGGTCGTGTTCGCGCTCGGCGCGCCGCTCGTGATCGAGCAGTTCCACGTCTTCATGCTCGACATCCCGCAGGCCGCGCTCGTCGCCGCGGCCGTGTGGCTGATCCTCGCGAGCGAGCGCTTCGAGCGCGTGGGCATCGCTGCGCTGGCCGGCCTCGCCCTCGGCCTCGGGCTCGCCTCGAAGTCGCTGGCGCCGCTCTACCTCAGCGGCCTGGTCGCATGCGTGCTCGCACGGGGCGGCTGGCGCAACTGGCGCGGGATCACGGCGTTCGCGGGGATCGCACTGCTGATCGGCACGCCCTGGTACGTGCGGCAGGCGATGCTCGGAGAACTCGGCAAGCTCGTCCACGCGGCCGGATCCGGCGGCGACGTCCCGCCCGCCGCGCGTCCGCCGCTGCTGTCAGGGGACAACCTGCTCTGGTACCTCTGGGCCACGCTCGACGGACTGCTGTTCGCGCCGCTGTTCGCGTTCGCGGCGATCGGCGTCGGTGCGGCGATCGCCCGCGTCGCGCGCGCACGCCCGCGCGACGACCTCACGCTCGAGCTGCTGTGCGGCCTCGCCGGCGCGTGGCTTGCGCTCACGCTCATGCCGCACAAGGACCTGCGCTACACGATCGGGCTGATCGTGTTCCTGGCCGTGCTGGGAACGGCGTGGGTCGTCCGGCTCGCGCCGGCGCCGCGAGCCGTCGCGGCGGCGCTGCTCGTCGGCGCGATATGCGCCGCGCAGGTCGGCGCGACGTTCGGCGTCGGCGGCGAAACGACGCGTCAGCTGCCGGGCAGCCGCAGAGCCGCATACGGCGAGGGCGTCCCGCCGCGCGACCGCGTGATCGTCTACGCCAACCACGACTTCATCGTCTCCGGCCCGCATCGCCGCCCGAACGTGCTCGCATTGCTCACGGCGCTGCACGATCGGGGCGTGACGACGATCGGATTCGTCGACCAGGTCGAATCGTACGATCGCCACTTCGAAGAAATCGGGCTGTGGGTGCTCGCGCGCGTCGCCGGGATCCAGGTGGAACGGGAACCGCAGGGCTTCACGGCGCTCGGGCCGGGGCAGGCGCTCGCGATACGCACGCCCGCCGGCGACGGGGCGGCACCCTGCATGACGCTCGGCGACGGCAGCTGGGTGACGGTGCGCGTCGGCACCGCGGAAGGCGGCCCCGGAACCGTCAGCTGCCCGCTTGCGCGCTAGCGTCCGGCCCGCGAACGCACGGTCACGACCTCGAAGTCGCGGCCGCTGAGGCGGTCGAGCGCGTGCAGCTGATCGTTGTCCCAACGCGGGTCGGGCGCGCCGCTGACGTACCACGGCGAGCCGTTGTCGGCGAGCATCAGGCCGTAGCGCTTCATCGCGGTCGCGACGATGCGCGCCTGCCGCGGGAGCCCGCGCAGGCTCACATGACGCTTCAGGCGTACGCGCAGCCCCATCGGCGGCAGCGCGGGGTCGGACGAGCTGCCGGCCTGATGCCGCGCGGGCCACACGAACGCCGTGCGGGTGCGCGGCGCGGTGAAGCGCAGCGCGTGCCGGATCGCCCCCTGCGCCACCTCGGGATAGCGGGCGAGGCCGGGGAGGATGGGGAGGCCGGCGGCGTCGGCGCTCGTCCACGTCTTCGGCCGGAGCGCGTTGGAGCGCAGGTCCCACGTGGCTCCGGATCCGGCCTGCCAGGAACGGCCGGCGTCGAGTGGGTGCGCGTCGTACAGCTCGTAGAGCCGGCAGGCGGAGCGGTCCACCACGATGACGTGCCGGTCGCCGCCGGCGTCGCGGCCGCCCTCGATCGGCGCGTTCGGCGGAATCGGATAGGGCCCGCGGTCGGACTCGTCGGCGTAGTCGAAGCGGACTCGCACGCGCCGCTGCGAGCCGTCCACGACCGCGTATGGGATCCCGATCGGCCCGCCGTCCCAGGTCCCCGAGCCGAAGTCGGCGTGGAAGCGGGCGTCGAGCCCGATCGAGCGGATCAGCGCTGCGCTGTCGCGCGCGACCGGCAGCCCGTCGACCCGCCGGTTCCATGGATTGTCCGCCGGGAACACCGGGCAGCCGGCGAGCGTCGGCGCGGTCAGGAGGGCGGCGAGGAGCGCAAGCGCCGGCACGGCTCAGGACACGACGTGCAGCGCGCCCGGATCGACGCGCAGCGCGATCTCGGGCAGCTCGCCGAGGTAGTCGCCGTCGACCTGCAGCGGCAGCCCGCGCTCGTCGAGCGAGCGGATCGTCAGCTCGGGCGCGCCCGCGAAGCTCTCGACGCGTCGGTGCTTGACGATCCGCGCGCGGGCGGAGAGGGCGCGCCACGTGACCGTCGGCATGTCGAGCGGCGAGGAGCGGTGGAGCACGACGCCGGCGAGCGTCCCGTCGTCGAGCGCGACGTCCTCGGCGAGCTCGATCGGGCGCTTGGCGAAGTAGGTGTACGGCGTCGTGTTCTGCACGATCGCGGTCACGCCCTCCAAGCTCTCGCCGTCCGGCAGCTCGACCGCGAGCCGGCGCGGGTTGACGACGTACTCGCTGTTGAACGCGCCGACAGCCGCCGTCGCGTAGAACCACGGGCCGAAGCGCGCCTTCAGGCGCGGCCGCGCGTCGACGCGCTTCGTGACGCTCGCGTCGAGCCCGACGCCGGCGGTGAAGAGGAAGCGGCGCTCGTTGACGACGCCGAGGTCGATCCGGCGCGGACGCCAGTCGTCGGCCATTCCGAGCAGGTGCTCCGTGGCGTCGACGACGTCGTTGGGGATCCCGAGGATCCGGCAGAAGACGTTCGTCGAACCGCCCGGCAGGCACGTCAGCGGGGTGTCGGAGCCGGCGAGCCCGTTCGCCGCTTCGTTGAACGTGCCGTCGCCGCCGAACGCGCACACGACGTCGTAGCCCTCCTGCGCCGCCTCGCGGCACAGCTCGGTCGCGTGGTTGCGCGCCTGCGTCTCGACCGAGTCGACCTCGTAGCGGCCGCGCAGGGCGTAGACGACGAGGTGCTTGAGGCGGGCCGAGACCGTCGTCGCGTACGGGTTGACGATCACGAGCATCCGCCGGCTGGGGGCGGAGGCGGCGGAGGACGAGGCGAGGCGCTCGAGCGCCTCGATCGAAGTGGCGGCCACGCCGTCTTCTACTCCGGCCGGCGGACGGCGTTACAGCCCGGCCGCTAGAGCCAATGGCGGCGCTTGAAGAACGCGATCATCCCGGCGCCGAGCGCGAGCATCGCGGCGATGATGATCCAGAACGGGACCGCGTCGTCGAAGCCGGGGAACTGCACGTTCATGCCGAAGATCGAGGCGATCAGCGTCAACGGCAGGAACACGACGCTCAGCACGGTCAGCACGCGCAGCACGTCGTTGAGCTGGTGCGAGAGGACCGACTCGTTCGTGGCCTCGAGCGCCTCGACCGTCTCCTTGTAGGTCTCGAGGATCTGCCAGACGCGCTCGGAGGCGTCGTTGATGTCGTCGAAGTAGAGGTCGAGGTCCTCGGCGAGGTAGCGCTGCTTCGTGCGCTCGAGGTCGGTGAAGACGGCGCGCTGCGGGCGCACGATCTTGCGGAAGTTGATGATCTCCTGCTTGACGTTGGAGATGTCGCGCACGACCTCCTTCGAGCGTCCTTCGAAGATCTCGTCCTCGATCCGCTCGAGCTTGTTGCCCATCTTCGCGAGCATCGGGAAGGAGGCGTCCACGCACGCGTCGACGATCTTGTAGAGCAGGTAGCCGGTGCCCTTCGAGAACCACTGCTCGCGCAGCTCGTCGTTGGAGCGGCAGCGCTCGAACAGGTACTCGACCGGCTGCAGCGGCTGGTTCGGCAGCGTGACGAGGAAGTCCGGCCCGACGAACAGGTCCAGCTCGGCCGCGTTCAGGCGCCCGACGTGCTTGTCGAAGCGCGGGAAGTAGAGGACGATGAAGAGGTAGTCGTCGTACTCGTCGATCTTCGGCCGCTGGTTGCGCGAGAAGACGTCCTCGTAGTCGAGCGCATGGAAGTCGTAGCGCTCCTCGAGCCAGGCGCGGTGGCTGTGCCGGGGCTGCTCGATGTTGGCCCAGCGGATGTCGAGCGCCTCGATGACCTCGACCTGCGAGGCCTCAGGCTCGACGACGCTGGGCGCCGAGACGGAGCGACCGCGCGTCACGCGCGCGAAGCGGGGCTTGGGCAAGCTCGGCATGGGGACTTCGCGGCTCGTCGCTCATTGCGGTCGTCTCGGTCGGCACGTGAGAAGTGTATCTCCACGCAGGCGGATTTCGGAGAAACGCACGCGAGATTGCGACGTTGTTGCGGAGCTGCCGATGACCGAGCTATACTGCCGCAAGCAGTCAGCAGTACGACATAGCAGTACGCATCGAGAGCGGTGGAGGGACTGGCCCTTTGAAGCCGCGGCAACCACCCCGAGAGGGGAAAGGTGCCAATTCCATCAGGCAAAGCAACAAGCCTGGGAGATGTGGGAAGCGGTTTCGAACCTCTGCCCCAGAACCCGGCGGAGGTTTTTTATGCCGCCCGAGTCATTGACATGCAAGGAGTGCCACGCCGTCTATCCGCTCGACGCGAGCTACGTCTGCGAGCGCTGCTTCGGCCCGCTCGAGGTCAGCTACGCGTCACGGGACGACATGGACGCCAACGAACTGCGCCGCCGCATCCAGGCGGGCCCGCATTCGATCTGGCGCTACCGCGACTTCCTGCCGCTGACGACTCCGCCGCCGCGCGACACGCTGCCGGCCGGCTGGACGCCGCTGCTGCGCGCCGACCGCCTCGCCGAGCGCCTCGGCCTGCGCGAGGTGTGGGTCAAGAACGACGCCGCCAACCCGACGCACTCCTTCAAGGACCGCGTCGTCGCCGTCGCGCTCGCGCGGGCGAAGGAGCTCGGCTTCCAGACGATCGCGTGCGCCTCGACCGGCAACCTCGCGAACGCGGTCGCCGCCCACGCCGCGGCCGCCGGGCTGGAGTCCTACGTCTTCATCCCCTCCGACCTCGAGGAGCAGAAGATCCTCGCGACCGGCGTCTACGGCACGACGATCGTCGCCGTCAGAGGCAACTACGACGACGTCAACCGCCTCTGCACCGAGGTCTCGGGCGAGCGCGAGTGGGCGTTCGTGAACATCAACTTCCGCCCCTACTACGCGGAGGGCTCGAAGACGATCGCCTACGAGATCGCCGAGCAGCTCGGCTGGCAGGTGCCCGACCGCATCGTCGGCCCGATCGCCTCCGGCTCGCAGTTCACGAAGATCGCGCGCGGCTTCGAGGAGTGGATCGAGCTCGGGCTCGTCGACGGCGCCGTGCCGACGATGAACGGCGCGCAGGCCGAGGGCTGCTCGCCGGTCGCGAGCGCGTTCGCCGCCGGGCAGGAGATCTGCCGCCCGGTCAAGCCGAACACGATCGCCAAGTCGCTCGCGATCGGCAATCCGGCCGATGGCCCGTATGCGCTGGAACTCGCGCGCCGCACCGGCGGCGGCATCGACGCGGTCACCGACGACGAGATCAAGGCCGGCATCCGGCTGCTGGCCGAGACGACCGGCATCTTCACCGAGACGGCCGGCGGCGTGACGACGGCGGTCCTCGCGAAGCTCGCGGAGCGCGGCGACATCGACCCCGACGAGCGCGTCGTCGCCATCATCACCGGCGAGGGCTTGAAGACGCTGGACGCCGTGCGCGGCACGTTCGAGACGGTCGAGATCGAGCCCTCGTACGACGCGTTCGAGGCGAGCGTCGAGTCCGGCGCGGCGGTCGCGGCCTGATGGCGATCGTCGTCAAGATCCCGACGCAGCTGCGCGCGGCGACCGGCGGCGCGTCGAGCGCGTCGGTCGAAGGCGGCACCGTCGGAGAGGTACTCGACTCGCTGTACGAACAGTTCGGCGAGCTGCGCGAGCGGATCGCCGACGACGGCGGCCTGCGGCGCTTCGTCAACGTCTACATCGGCGGTGAGGACATCCGTTTCCTCGAGGGTCTCGACACGCCGGTGTCAGACGGCGACGAGGTCACGATCTTGCCGGCGGTCGCCGGCGGGTAGGCTGCGCAGCATGACCCCGCTGCGCTGCACCGCTCTCGCCGCGCTCGCGCTGCTGCCCGCCGCGACGATCGCCGTCGCGCAGTCGACAGCGGCGCCCACCTCGCGGGTCGCCGAGCGCACCCCGCAGCTGACGGCAGACTCGGCGACCGTCAAGCCGGGGGAGACGCTCACGCTCAAGGGCCGCGGCTTCCCCAGCAACGCGCGTCTTGCGCTGCTTGCCGGGCCGACCGACGCGAACGGAAAGAAGATCGGCGGCGCCCAGACCGGCCGGCACGGGACGTTCACGGCGAAGATCCACATTCGCGAGAACTCGTCGGCGGCGGCGCTGGTGGCGCGCGCGTGCTTCGACGCCTGCAGCGTGAAGGCCAGCACGCGCTTCCGCATCGTGACGCCGTAGGCGTCGTAAACGCGAAGCGGATCCCCCAGCCAGCAGGGGGCATACCCGCTACCCAGGGGAAGATCCACGCTCTCAGGCGTGGATCGAAGTCGCTAACCAGTAAAGGGTTGCGGCGTGGCAGACGGTCTGCATCGAGAGCGCCGCGCACTGGCGATCGCCGTGCGCGAGCTGCGCGTCCGCAAGTCGCTCAAGCAGGAGGAGGTGTGCGAGGCCTCCGGCCTGGGGCGCAACTACCTCACGACGCTCGAGAGCGGCCGTACGAATCCGTCGTTCGAAGCGATGGTGCGCGTCTCGCGCGGCCTCGGCGTGTCCTTCACCGACCTCGCGCGGGTCTACGAGGAGCGCCTCGAGGAGGCCGGCGTCCCGCCCGCCGAGTGAGCCGCGGTAAGCTCCTGCAAGCCAGGCGCCCGTAGCTCAGTGGATAGAGCGCTCGCCTCCGGAGCGAGAGGTCGCAGGTTCAAATCCTGCCGGGCGCGTCGACGTCGCTTCGTTCACGCATGGATCTCTCGCTCTTCTTCGTGGGCACCGCAGGATCGGTGCCGACCGCACGGCGCGGGCTGCCCGCCCTGCTGCTGCGGCGCGGCGCGGATCGGATCCTGTTCGACTGCGGCGAGGGGACGCAGCGCCAGCTGCTGCGTTCCGTGGGCCTGATGGATCTCACGGACGTCTTCGTCACCCACTTCCACGCCGACCACTGGCTCGGCCTGCCCGGGATGCTGAAGACGTTCGACCTGCGCGCGCGCGAGAAGCCGCTGACGGTCTACGGGCCGCCCGGGCTCGCGAAGCTGCTGGCCTCGATGCGCCACGTGTGGGGCGGGGTCGGCTACCACGTCGAGATCGTCGAGCTCGCCGACGACGACGTGGTCGAGCGCGACGAGTACGTGATCGAGGCGTTCCCGGTCGCGCACCGCGGCGCCGCCTACGGCTACGCGGTGATCGAGGACGATCGTCCCGGCCGCTTCGACGCGGAGCTCGCCCAGCGGCTCGGCGTCCAGCCCGGGCCGGACTTCGGCCGCCTGCAGCGCGGCGAGGTCGTGGGCGGCGTACGGCCCGAGCAGGTGATCGGCGAGGACCGGCGCGGTCGCAAGCTCGTGCTCTCGGGCGACACGGCGCCGTCCGACGTGCTCGTCGAGGTCGCCCATCACGCCGACCTGCTCGTGCACGAGGCGACCTTCACGCGCGAGGAGTCGGAGCGCGCGCGCGAGACGCAGCACTCGACCGCCGAGCAGGCGGCGAAGGCCGCCGTGGAGGCGGAGGTCCGGATGCTTGCGCTGGTGCATCTCTCGACCCGCTACGGCGGGCGCGAGATCCGCGAGGAGGCGCAGGCGGTCTTCCCGGAGACGGTCGTCCCGCGCGACTTCGACGCGATCGAGCTGCCCTTCCCGGAACGCGGCGCGCCGGAGCTGGTGAGATGGAGCGGGTCCCCGCCTCCGGCGCCGGAGCCGCTGATACAGTCCTGATCGTCCGTTCCTTTAACCCGGTCCCGTGAGGCCAGGAAGGTTCAGGTTGGAAGCCGAGAAGGTCGTCCTCGACCGCGACGACATGCGGCGTACGCTCGTGCGGATCGCGCACGAGATCGTCGAGAAGAACCCCTCAGAGCAGCTCGCCATCGTCGGCATCCACCGCCGCGGCGCGACGCTGGCCGCCCGCCTGCGCGAGCTGGTCGCCGAGCTGCTCGGCGACGAGGTCCCGCTCGGCGACGTCGACATCGCCTTCTACCGCGACGACGTGGCGCTGCGGCCGAGCGCGCCGATCGTGCACGCCTCGCACATCGGCTTCCCGCTCGAACAGCGCACGATCGTGATCGTCGACGACGTGCTCTACACCGGCCGCACCGTGCGCGCCGCGATCGACGCGATCTTCGACTACGGGCGTCCCGCCCGCGTGCAGCTCGCCGTGCTCGCCGACCGCGGCCACCGCGAGCTGCCGATCCGGCCCGACTACGTCGGCAAGAACCTCCCGACCGCGCGCGAGGAGCGCGTGAACGTGCGCGTGGAGGAGCTCGACGGCGTCGACGAGGTGACGATCTCCCAACCCGTGGAGGCGACGGCATGACGGCAGACCCCCGGCACCTGCTCTCGATCGACGACCTCGACCGCGAGGGCATCGAGCGCATCCTCGACCGCGCCGCCTCGTTCGCCGAGGTGGCCGGCCGCGAGATCAAGAAGGTGCCCGCCCTGCGCGGGCGCACGGTCGTGAACCTCTTCTACGAGGCCTCGACGCGGACGAGCAGCTCGTTCGAGCTGGCGGCCAAGCGGCTCTCGGCCGACGTCGTCTCGGTGCGCGCGGCGACCTCGTCGGTCACGAAGGGCGAGTCGCTCAAGGACACGGTCCAGACGCTCACGGCCTACGACCCGGCGGCGATCGTGATCCGCTCGCCGCACGCCGGCGCCGCGCAGCTCGTCGCGCGCTGGACCGACGCCGCCGTCGTCAACGCCGGCGACGGCAAGCACGAGCACCCGACGCAGGCGCTGCTCGACGTCTACACGCTGCGCCGCCGGCTCGGCGCGCTCGACGGCAAGCGCATCTGGATCGTCGGGGACGTGCTGCACTCGCGCGTCGCGCGCTCCGACATCCTGGCGTTCGCGCGGATGGGGGCGAAGGTCACGGTCAGCGGGCCGCCGACGCTGATCCCGCGCGGGATCGAGGCGCTCGGCTGCGAGGTCGCGCCGACGCTCGACCGCCTCGCGGAGGCCGACGTCGTCTACGTCCTGCGCATGCAGAACGAGCGCATGCACGAAGCGTACGTGCCCTCCCTGCGCGAGTACGCGACGCGCTACCAGGTCAACGCCGCGCGCCTGCAGCCGCACCAGCTGCTGATGCACCCGGGCCCGGTCAACCGCGGCGTCGAGCTGAGCGCCGACGCGATCGACTCGCCGCAGGCGTTGATCGCCCAACAGGTCGAGGCGGGCGTCGTGGTGCGCATGGCGGTGCTGTACGAGCTGCTGGCGGGCGGGCCCGGCGAGGCGGCCGCAGCGGAAGTCGCGCCCGAGGCGGTCGCGCTCGCATGAGCGTGCAGCGCCTCTTCCACGCCTCCGCGCCGCCGGCGGAGCTGCTGATTCGCGGCGCGCACGTGCTCGACCCGCGCAGCGGCCTCGACGCGCCGCACGACGTGCTCGTGCGGAACGGGGCGATCGCGGAGCTTGGCGCGCCGGGCGCGCTGCCGGCGCCCGACGGGACAGACGTAGTCGAGGGGGAGGGCCTGCACCTGTTCCCGGCCTTCTTCGACCCCCACGTGCACCTGCGCACGCCCGGCCAGGAGCACAAGGAGACGCTCGCCACCGGCACCGCCGCGGCGGCGGCAGGCGGCTACTGCGGCATCGTCGCGATGCCGAACACCGCGCCGACGCTCGACAGCGCGCCGCTGCTGCGTGCGCTCACCGCGCAGGCCGAGCGCGAGGCGGCGGTGCCGGTCGGGTTCATGCCGGCGATCACCGTCGGACTCCAGGGCAGCGACCTGAGCGAGATGGCGGAGCTGCGCGACGCCGGCGCGGTCGGCTTCACCGACGACGGCAAGCCGGTCGTCTCGGCCGGCATGCTGCGCCGCGCGTTTCAGTACCAGCGCCTGACCGGAGGCGTGCTCGGGCTGCACGAGGAGGAACCCTCGCTGTCAGGCCATGGCGTGATGCACGAGGGAGCCGTCTCGGCGCGCCTGGGGATGGCGGGCATCCCCTCGATCTCCGAGTCGACGATGGTCGCGCGCGACGCCGCGCTGGCAGCCTACGAGCAGGGGCGGGCGCACTTCCAGCACCTCTCGTGCGTCGAGTCGGTCGAGGCGCTCGCCGCCTGGAAGGCCGCCGGCGCGCACGTCAGCGGCGAGGTCTCGCCGCACCACCTGACGCTGACCGACGAGGCGGTGCGCTCGCTCGACTCGCGCTTCAAGATGAACCCGCCGCTGCGTGCGGAGACCGACCGCCGCGCGCTGATCGACGGCCTGCGGGACGGCACGATCGAATGCGTCGCGACCGATCACGCCCCGCATGCGCGCCACGAGAAGGAGGTCCCCTTCGAGGAGGCGCCGATGGGCGTCACCGGCTTGGAGACCGCGTTCCCCGTGCTCTACACGGACCTCGTGCTGCCGGGCGTGCTGCCGCTCTCGCTGATCGTCGAGCGGATGACGGCCGGCGCGGCGCTGCTCGAGCTGCCGACGCCGCGGATCGCGGTCGACGCGCCGGCGAACCTCGTCCTGCTCGACCTCGCGGCCGAGTGGGAGGTCGGGGCGCGCGGCTACGCGAGCAAGTCGGAGAACTCGTGCTTCGAGGGGCGGACGCTGCGCGGAGTCGTGCGGATGACGGTGGCGGCCGGCGCGGTCGTGCACCGCGCCGCGGTCGAGGCGGCCGCATGAGCCGCACGCTGGAGCGGGAGCGCACGGCGCTCGTCGTGATCGACGTGCAGGAGGCGTTCGCGAAGGCAGTCGAAGGCTTCGATCGTGTCGCCGCGCAGACCGCGATCCTCGTGCAGGGCGCGAAGCTGCTCGACCTGCCGGTGCTCGTCACCGAGCAGTACCCCCGCGGGCTCGGCGACACGGTGACGCCGGTGCGCGAGGCGCTCGGCGAGGACGTCGAGCGGCTGCCGAAGACCGTCTTCTCCGCCGTGCGCGCCGACGGCTTCGACCTGCAGGGGCGCGACCAGGCGCTCGTGTGCGGGATCGAGGCGCACGTGTGCGTCAACCAGACGGTGCATGACCTGCTCGGCGGCGGCGTCGAGGTGCACGTCGCGATCGACGCGGTCGGCTCGCGCACGACCGCCAACCGCGAACTGGGATTGCGCAAGATGGAGACGAGCGGCGCGATCCTCACGTCCGTCGAGACCGCCCTGTTCGAGCTGCTCGGCGAGGCCGGCAGCGAGGAGTTCAAGACGATCCAGAAGCTGGTGATGTAGATGGCTCAGACCGATCCGACCGCGTACGTCCTGCTCGAGGACGGCGAGCGCTTCGACGGGCTCGCCTGCGGCGCAGACACGCACGCCGTCGGCGAGGTCGTCTTCACGACCGGCATGACCGGCTACCAGGAGGCCGTCACGGACCCCTCGTTCGCCGGGCAGCTGATCACGTTCACGACCGCTCACGTCGGCAACTACGGCGTGAGCGCCGAGGCGATGGAGTCCGACCGCATCCACGCGCGCGCCGCGATCATGCGCGCCGCGACCAACCGCGAGGACGCGCCCGGCGCGGAGGGCGGCTGGCTCGACTGGCTGCGCGACTGCGGCGTCCCCGGCATCACCGACCTCGACACGCGCGCGCTGGTGCGCCACATCCGCGACGCGGGCGCGATGCGCGGCGGCGTCTTTCCGGCGAGCATGCCGGAGCAGGACGCGCGCGCGCTGATCGCGGCGGAGCCCGACATGAGCGGGCGAGACCTCGCCCGCGAGGTGACCCCGGCGGAGCCGGCGATCCTGGGCCCGCTGGGCGGCCGCGGCGACGGCCCGACCATCGCGATGATCGACACCGGCGTGAAGGATTCGATCGTGCGCAACCTGCGCGAGCGCGGCGCGACCGTCGAGCTGCATCCCTGCACGTCGAGCGCCGAGGCGCTGCTCGCGCGCGACCCCGACGCCTTCTTCCTCGCCAACGGCCCCGGCGACCCGGCCGCGCTCGACTACGTCGTCGAGACGGTGCGCGGGCTCGTCGGCAAGAAGCCCGTCTACGGCATCTGCCTCGGCCACCAGCTGCTGTGCCGCGCCGTCGGGCTGGAGACGTACAAGCTGCCGTTCGGCCACCGCGGCTCCAACCACCCGGTGAAGGACCTCACGACCGGCCGCGTCGAGATCACGAGCCAGAACCACGGCTTCGCGGTGCTCGGCCCCGGCGGCGCGAAGACGCTGCCGAGCGACGAGCCGGTCCGCTGGGAGACCGACTTCGGCGCCGCCGAGCTGACGCACATCAACCTCTACGACCGCACCGTCGAGGGGCTCGCGCTGCGCGACGTGCCGGGCGCGACGGTGCAGTACCACCCCGAGGCGGGCCCCGGCCCGCACGACGCGCTCTACTTGTTCGACCGCTTCATCGAGGAGATCGCCGCCTGTGCCTAAGCGCGAGGACATCAAGAAGATCCTCATCATCGGCTCGGGGCCGATCGTGATCGGGCAGGCGGCCGAGTTCGACTACTCCGGCACGCAGGCGTGCAAGGTGCTGATGGAGGAGGGCTACGAGGTCGTCCTCGTCAACTCCAACCCGGCGACGATCATGACCGACCCGGAGCTGGCGACCGCGACGTACGTGGAGCCGCTGCTGCCCGGCCCCGTCGCGCAGGTGATCGAGCGGGAGCGCCCCGACGCGCTGCTGCCGACGCTCGGCGGCCAGACGGCGCTGAACCTCGCGAAGGCGCTGCACGAGGACGGCACGCTCGAGCGCTTCGGCGTGGAGCTGATCGGCGCCAACTACGAGGCGATCGACCGCGCCGAGGACCGCGACCGCTTCCGCGAGACGATGGCGGCGGCCGGACTGCGCGTGCCGGCCTCGGCGATCGCGACGAACCTCGACCAGGCGCGCGCCGAGATGGAGCGGATCGGCCTGCCGGCGATCATCCGCCCGGCCTTCACGCTCGGCGGGCGCGGCGGCGGGATCGCGCGCACGCCGGACGAGTACGAGCAGATCTGCAAGCGCGGGATCGCCGCCTCGCCGATCGGCCAGGTGCTGATCGACGAGTCGGTGCTCGGCTGGGGCGAGTTCGAGCTGGAGGTGATGCGCGACCACGCCGACAACGTCGTGATCGTCTGCTCGATCGAGAACCTCGACCCGATGGGCGTCCACACGGGCGACTCGGTCTGCGTGGCGCCGCAGCAGACGCTCACGGACAAGCTCTACCAGCAGCTGCGCGACCAGGCGATCGCCGTGATCCGCGCGGTCGGCGTCGAGACGGGCGGCTCGAACGTGCAGTTCGCCGTCAACCCGGCGACCGACGAGATCGTCGTCATCGAGATGAACCCGCGCGTCTCGCGCTCCTCCGCGCTCGCCTCGAAGGCGACCGGCTTTCCGATCGCGAAGATCGCCGCGCGCCTGGCCGTCGGCTACACGCTGCAGGAGATCGACAACGACATCACGCGCGCCACGCCGGCGAGCTTCGAGCCGACGATCGACTACTGCGTCGTGAAGTGGCCGCGCTTCGCGTTCGAGAAGTTCCCCGGCTCCGACGCCGGCCTCTCGACGCACATGAAGTCGGTCGGCGAGGCGATGGCGATCGGCCGCACCTTCAAGCAGGCGTTCGCGAAGGCGCTGCGCTCGCGCGAGCTCGACGCGCGCGTCACGCCGCCGGCTGAGGAGGAGGCGCTGCTGGCGGCGCTCGAGAACGGAGGCCCGGAGCGCTTCGACCTGGTGCTGGAGGCGTTCCGGCGCGGCGTCGACGTCGAGACGCTCAACGCGCGCACGTCGATCGACCCGTGGTTCCTGTGCGAGCTGCGGGAGCTGGCGCTCGATCCGGCGGCCGTCGAGGCGGGCGAGCGGGTCTTCAAGTCCGTCGACACCTGTGCCGCCGAGTTCGCCGCGCGCACGCCGTACTACTACTCCTCGCGCGAGCGTCCGCGCCGCGGCGGCGCGGACGCGGCCTCCGAGGTCGAGCGCGGCGAGCGCAGATCGGTCGTGATCCTCGGCGCCGGACCGAACCGCATCGGCCAGGGGATCGAGTTCGACTACTGCTGCGTGCACGCCGCGATGACCGTGCGCGAGTCCGACCGCGACGCGGTGATGGTCAACTGCAATCCGGAGACCGTCTCGACCGACTACGACACGTCGGACCGCCTCTACTTCGAGCCGCTGACGCTGGAGGACGTGCTCGGCGTCTGCGAGGTCGAGCGGCCGGAGGGCGTGATCGTCCAGTTCGGCGGGCAGACGCCGCTGCGCCTCGCTGCCGGCCTCGCGGAGGCGGGCGTGCCGATCCTCGGCACGAGCATCGACTCGATCGACCTCGCCGAGGACCGCGGCCGCTTCGGCAGGCTGCTGGAGCAGCTCGGCTACGAGGCGCCGCCGTACGCGACCGCGCACTCGCCGGAGGAGGCCCTCGAGAAGGCGCCGGGCGTGGGCTTCCCGCTGCTCGTGCGGCCGTCGTACGTGCTCGGCGGCCGGGCGATGGAGATCGTCTACTCGCTCGACGGGCTGCAGGACTACCTGACGCGCGTCGGCTCGGCGCACGGCAGCGGCAAGGAGATCTTCCTCGACCGCTTCCTCGAGGACTCGATCGAGCTCGACGTCGACGCGCTGTGCGACGGCGAGGACGTCTGGATAGGCGGGATCATGCAGCACGTCGAGGAGGCCGGCATCCACTCCGGCGACTCCGCCTGCGTGCTGCCGCCGCATTCGCTCGGCCCCGACGCGCTCGCGCAGATCCGCTCCCATACCGAGGGGATCGCGAAGGCGCTCGGCGTCGTCGGCCTGTTGAACGTGCAGTACGCGGTCGACACGAGCGGCAGGCTCTACGTGATCGAGGCCAACCCGCGCGCCTCGCGCACCGTCCCGTTCGTCTCGAAGGCAATCGGGCATCCGCTCGCGAAGCTGGCCTGCCGCGTGATGCTCGGCGAGCGCGTCAGGGACCTCGACCTGCCGGCCGACCCGGTCGGCGACGTCGTCTGCGTCAAGGAGGCGGTGCTCCCGTTCGACCGCTTCGCCGGCGCCGACTCGCTGCTCGGACCGGAGATGCGCTCGACCGGCGAGGTGATGGGGATCGCGCGCGACTTCCCGACCGCGTTCGCGAAGGCGCAGGCGGCGGCCGGGTCGCAGCTGCCCGACACGGGCAGCGTCTTCATCACCGTGGCCGACGGCGACAAGCCGGCGGCGGCCGGCGTCGCCGCGCAGCTGCACGAGCTCGGCTTCGAGCTCGTCGCCACGGGCGGCACCGCGCAGGCGATCAAGCGCATGGGGATCCCGGTCCGCTCGATCTGCAAGATCGGCGAAGGCTCTCCGAACGTGCTCGACGAGATCGAGCGCGGGGAGGTGCGCCTCGTCGTCAACACACCGGTCGGCACGGGCGCCCGCGCGGACGGCTGGGAGATCCGTTCCGCCGCCGTCGCGCGCGGGATCCCGTGCATCACGACGATGACCGGCGCGATGGCGGCCGCCCGCGCCATCGCCGCCGCACGGCGGGGCAAGGCGCCCGTCATTTCGCTGCAGGATCTGCAGCGCGACGACACCTCTTCGCCGCCGTCTGAGCTGGCCCGGGGCGTTTGAGCGAACGTCTGCGTTCCCGTTCTGAAAACACCTGCAAACGGATTGGATCCTTCCAGTCAGCCTCGACATAGCTCGACCTCAAGTTGAGGTCGAGGCGAATTTCGCCGGTAAGCGCTTGCCGACCCGCTCGCACGTTGTAGACTCGCCGCCGATGTCGCCGGCCGCCAGCGAAACGCCCGCCAAGCACGCCACCGCGCCAGAGCGTTCGCTGCACCAGCGGATGATCGCGCTCACACGCGCGAACGAAATCCGCACGAAGCGCGCGCAGCTCAAGCGCGACCTCAAGGCCGGCCGCGTCGCGATCCACGAGCTGCTGATGGAGCCGCCGACCTACGTCGAGACGGCGAAGGTCTTCGACCTGCTGCTGGCGGTTCCGAAGTACGGTCGCGTGAAGGCCAACAAGATCCTGAACGTGTGCCGCATCTCGCCGAGCAAGACGATCGGCGGGCTCTCGCCCCGGCAGCGCGCCGAGCTCGTCGCGCTGCTCCGCCGCTAACGCGACGGCGCCGCGCGCGTGGCACGCGTCTTCGTCATCACCGGCCCCTCGGGCGTCGGCAAGGGCACGCTGATCCGCGGCCTGCTCGCGCGCATCCCGGAGCTCGAGCTGTCCGTCTCCGCGACGACGCGTCAGCCGCGCCCCGGCGAGTTCGACGGGGTCGACTACCACTTCCTCAGCGACGAGGAGTTCGACCGCAAGGTCAAGGCGGGCGCGTTCGTCGAGCACGCCGCCTACTCCGGCCGCCGCTACGGGACGCTGCGCTCGGAGCTCGAGCGCCGCACCGCCGCGGGCATCCCGGTGGTGCTGGAGATCGAGGTCCAGGGCGCCCGCCAGGTGCGCAGCACGCTGCCCGCCGCCGTGCAGATCTTCATCGTGCCGCCGTCGGAGCAGGCGCTGCGCGAGCGGCTGGTCGGGCGGGGGACCGACGACCCCGATGAGATCGAACGGCGGCTCGCCGTCGCCGAGCGCGAGCTGTCCGCGCGCGACGAGTTCCACCACCAGGTCATGAACGACCGCCAGGAGGACGCGGTGGCCGAGTTGGAGCGCGTCGTGCGGCACGAGCTAGAATCCCCTGCTCAACCTCCGGAAAGGCCCGTCTCTTGATCTCTCCCCGCATCGACCGCCTGCTGACGCACGTCGACTCCGACTACGCGAGCGTCGTCGTCGCCGCGAAGCGCGCGCGGCAGATCAACAGCTACTACCACAACCTCGGCGAGGGCACGTTCGACGAGTTCCCGCCGCCGATGGTCGAGACCCGCTCGAAGAACTACCTCACGATCGCGCTCGAGGAAGTCGCCGCGGGCAAGATCAAGTACCACTACCGCTAGTCGCTCGGAGCGCGCGAAAGGTTTTCGCGACGCAGGGCGAAGGACACGCACATGGCCAGGCTGCTGCTCGGCGTCAGCGGGGGGATCGCCGCCTATAAGGCGCTCGAGCTCGTACGCCTCGCGACGAAGGCCGGGCACAGCGTGCGCGTGATCCAGACGCCGACGAGCGAGCGCTTCGTCGGCGTCGCGTCGTTCGAGGGGATCACGGGCGCGCCCGTGCTGACGAGCGAGTTCGCGCGGGATCCGCTGCGCGGCGCGTTCCCCGGCGATGCGCTGCCCGAGCATGAGCCGATCAGCCACCTGCAGCTGGTCGCCAACGCCGACGTCTTCCTCGTCGCGCCGGCCTCGGCCAACACGCTGGCGAAGCTCGCGCACGGGCACGCCGACAACCTGCTGACGAGCGCCGCGCTCGCGGCCCGCTGCCCGCTCGTGGTGGCGCCGGCGATGAACGACGCGATGTACGAGCACGAGGCGACGCAGGCCAACCTCGCGCTGCTGCGCGCGCGCGGCGTGCGGATCGTCGACCCGGGCGTCGGCGCGTTGGCGTCCAAGGGCGAGCACGGGGTCGGGCGTCTGGCGGAGCCGGCCGAGCTGCTGGCGGCGGTGGAGGCGGCGGTCGCGTCCGGAGCGCTGCCGGATTCCGCCTCGCTCGCCGGCGTGCGCGTGCTCGTCACCGCCGGCGGGACGCGCGAGCCGATCGACTCGGTGCGCTACGTCGGCAACCGCTCCTCCGGCCGCATGGGCTATGCGCTCGCCGAGCAGTCGGCGCGGCGCGGCGCGGAGGTGACGGTGATTGCCGCGAACGTCTCGCTGCCGGAGCCCGCGGGCGTGAGCGTCGTGCCGGTCGAGACCGCGGAGCAGCTGGCGGATGCGTGTGCGGAGGCGTTCCCCCGCTGCGACGTGCTGCTGATGGCCGCGGCCGTCGCCGACTTCCGCCCGGCGGACCCGGCCGACCGCAAGCTGAAGAAGGACTCCGCCGACGCGCCCGACGCGATCGCGCTCGAGCCGACGCCCGACGTGCTGAGCGGCCTGGCCGCCGCGCGCCGTCCGGGGCAGACGGTCGTCGGCTTCGCCGCCGAGCACGGCGAGGGGGCGCTCGACTACGCGCGCGGGAAGCTCGCGCGCAAGCGCCTCGACGCGATCGTCGTCAACGACATCTCGCGTGCCGACATCGGCTTCGACGCGACCGACAACGAGGTCACGATCGTCACCGCCGACGGCGAGCACCCGGTCGCACGGGCGCCGAAAGGCGCGATCGCCGCCGCGATCCTCGACGTCGTGCTGCAGCTGCGCAGGTCCGTTCCGATCCCGTAGACGCGCCTCCTACACTGGAGAGATGGCCGACGTCTACCACCTCTTCCAGCAGGGGACGGCGCTGCTCGAGGCCGGCGACCACCACTCGGCCACGATCCCGCTCACCCGCGCGCGCGACCTCGCGCCCGACAAGGCGTCGATCCGCGAGGCGCTGGGCCGCGCGCTGTTCCATGCGCAGCGCTACGAGGAGGCGGCGCAGGAATTCGCGGCCATCGTCGAGCAGGCGCCGACGAACGACTTCGCGCTCTTCTGCCTCGGCCGCTGCCTGCAGCAGCTCGGCCGTCACGCGGAGGCGCGCCGCCCGCTCGCCCAGGCCGCCGGACTGCGCCCCGAGCGCGGCGACTACCGCGTCTACCGCGACCGCGCCCGCGCCGCCGCCGCGCGCTGACCCGCCGCGATCACAGTTCCGAACCATGCGCTGCGGACGCATACCGGTCGACGTGACGTTCGGCATTCACGCTTCCGGTACGACGCTCGACGCGCGGCAGCAGTCCCTGACCTGCGCGCCTACGGCCTGCAGTCCTCGCATACGACGCGTCGGCGGTTGAGCCGCACGCGCGCGCGGCGGCGCGACACCTGCGACGGGTGATCAGCCGCCCAGCTCGGGCGGAAGCGCTCTGACGCCGTCGGGGTACATGTCGGCGAGCTGCTCAGGCGTCATCTCAAGCGTGCTGGCAACCGCCTCGCGCGGCGTGCCGACGACGAGCCAGAGCGTGTCGGCGTCGGTGTCGTTGAACGGCTGACGGACCGTACGCGGCTCGACCAGCACGGCCGAGAGCTGCGCGAGCGTGAGCAGCTCGTCGCCGACGCGCATGCGGCCGGTTCCTTCCAGCACCACGTACAGCTCGGTCTGCGACGCGTGCCGGTGCTTCGTCGACGCCTGACCGGGCGCCAGCCGCCAAAGGCGGGCGCCGAGCGTCTCAGCCTGCAGCTGCCCGCCCAGATCGGTGTTGAGCACGCCCATCGCGTTCGACGGGCGCCAGAACGCGTCGGCGGCATGCAGGACGCGGTAGGCCACGGCGACAGCCTACGCGTTGCGCACGAAGCGCCCGATCTCGCGATCGTCGGCGTAGCCGACCGCCGCCCAGAAGCCGCGCGCGACCGCGTCGTCGCGCGCGACGAGCGCCGTGATGCGGGGCGTCCCGCGATCGCGCAGGCGCCGCTCGCCCTCCTGCACGAGCGCACGCCCGACGCCCCGGCGCCGCCATGCGGCCGCGACCGTCAGGCGGTACATGCTGCCCCGCCAGCCGTCGCTCGCGGCGATCAGCGCGCCGACCACCGCGCCGTCCGCCTCGGCGACGAGCAGCGCGTCGGGACGGTCGGCGAGCAGGCGCTCGACCGCCTCGGCGTTGTCCGGCAGCGAGGCGTGCCCGCTGCGGCCGTGAGTCCACAGCGCGAGCACCGCCGCGACGTCCGCGCGCTCGGCGGAGCGGATCGCCGCGCCGCCGGTGCTCACTGCGCGGCGGCGTCGGGCGCGGGCTCCGGCGCCGCCTGTCGCGCCTGCGTCGCGCTCAGCACCAGCAAGCCGAGGAAGCGGTCGAGCTCGCCGGGGGAGACCGCGGTCAGCGGCAGGTCGCCCTGGATCCACACCTCGCCGTCGCGCGTGTGCGCAAAGCGCAGGAACGGGATCTGGCGGTTCCAGCGCAGCAGGTCGTGGGGGTCGATCCGGTCCGCCTCGATCACCTGCGCCTGCGCACGCAGCACCCCGTCGCGGATCGCGATGCCGACGTGCAGCGGCCACCCGGCCGCGTCGACGGTGATGCCCCACTCGGCGAACGCGACCTGGCGCGTCTCGCCCTCCAGGCCGGCGATGTAGGCGTCGACGACGCTGCGCGGATCCTCTGTCACGGGCGGCACACGATACGCAACGGCGCCGCGTGCAATCGCGGCTTCATCGCGACGAAATGCTCAACGACCACATGGGGGTGGTGCTAAGCTCATCGCACAGCTTTCGCGTCGGGTCCGTCCCGACGGCCGTACCGAAAGTGGGCGCTCGCCCACTTTTTTTGTTGACATGACCGATTCCCCCAAGCCTTCCCTTCAGACCGAGATCGAGGATCAGCTCGCCGCCAGCGAGCCGGACGTCGAGGTGCTGCTCGTGGAGGTCGCCGGCGACACCGTGCGGCTGTTCATCGACCATCCGGACGGCGTCACGCTCGAGCTCTGCGAGCGCGTCACGCACGAGCTGCCGCAGGTCCGCGAGCGCTATGCGCTCGAGGTCTCCTCGCCGGGCACCGACCGTCCGCTCACGAAGCCCTCGCACTACCACCGCTTCCTCGGTCGCCGCGCCCGCGTTCGCATGCGCGAGGCGCGCGAAGGCCACAAGTCCTTCACCGGAGAGCTCGTCGGCGCGACTGACGAGGAGGTGACGATCGCCCTCGACGACGGCGTCGTCGCGATCCCCTACAGCGCCATCTCCCGATCCAACCTCGTCCCAGGAGAGTAAGCCGCATGTCGAAAGAGATCCTGGATGCCACCCGTGCTCTCGCCGCCGAGAAGAACATCTCGAGCGAGAAGCTCATGGTCGCACTCGAGGACGCCCTGCTGTCGGCGTACAAGAAGACCCCGGGCGCTGCGCCCTACGCGCAGGTCGAGATGGATCGCGAGACCGGCGACTTCACCGTCTGGGAGCTGCAGATCCCCGAGGAGCTCGAGGCGCAGCTGCTGAAGGAGCAGGAGGAGGAGCAGGCCGCGGAGGCGGAGGCCGCCGAAGACGGCCAGGGCCCGCTCGGCAACGTCGATCCGGAGACCGGCGAAGCGCGCGAGGAGGTCGCCCCCGAGCTCGACCTCGAGAAGCTCAAGGAGTACGAGGACCAGATCGAGCGCGTCGACGTGACGCCGGAAGACTTCGGCCGCATCGCCGCGCAGACGGCGAAGCAGGTGATCCTGCAGCGGATCCGCGAAGCCGAGCGCGACATGATGTTCGAGGAGTACCGCGACCGCGTCGGCGAGCTGATCACCGGCATCGTGCAGCAGTCCGACTCGCGCTACACGCTCGTGCAGCTGCGCGAGCGCGTCGAGGCGCTGCTGCCGAAGTCCGAGCAGGTCGACGGCGAGCGCTACGACCACTCGCAGCGGATCAAGGCGGTCATCAAGGACGTCTCGGCCTCGACCAAGGGCCCGAGCATCATCGTCTCCCGCCGCGACCCGGAGCTGATCAAGTCGCTGTTCGAGCTGGAGGTCCCGGAGATCGCCGACGGCCTCGTCGAGATCACGAACGTCGCGCGCGAGCCCGGCTACCGCTCGAAGATCGCGGTCGTCTCGCACGCCGACGGGGTCGACCCGGTCGGCGCCTGCGTCGGGCCGCGCGGCTCGCGCGTGCGGATGGTCGTCTCCGAGCTGCGCGGCGAGAAGATCGACATCATCCCCTACAACGACGAGCCCGCCCGCTTCGTCGCCAAGGCGCTCTCGCCGGCGCGCGTGCGCGAGGTGCTCGTCGACGACGAGGCCAAGCAGGCGACCGTGATCGTGCCCGACGACCAGCTGTCGCTCGCGATCGGGCGCGAAGGCCAGAACGCGCGCCTCGCCGCGCGCCTGACCGGCTGGCGCATCGACATCCGCTCGGAGACCGAGTTCGCGCAGGAGGAGGCCGAGCACGGCTACGAGGAGGAAGACGCGACGCAGGGCCGCTGCGCGGCGATCCTCTCCAACGGCCGCCGCTGCCCGAACGCCGCGCTGCCGGGCTCGCGCTACTGCGGCCTCGACACGCACCAGGCGCTCAACGACGTCGAGGGCGACGAGGTCGCCGCGCTCGCCGGCGACGACGGCGACGGTGCCGTCGACGCGGTGGACGAGCCGGTCGCGGACGGTCCGGAGATCGCGACGGAGGCTCCCGCCGAGGAGGAGCCGGCGGCCGAGGAGCCGGTCGCGACCGAGGTGGAGGACCCCGCGTCATAGGCCGTCAGCCCCAACGACGCTGCGTCGGCTGCGGTCGCGTGGCGCCGAGACGGTCGCTGCTGCGCTGGTGCGCGGACGCCGGGCGGGTCGTGGCCGATCCGCATGCGCGCCGGCCGGGCCGCGGCGCCTACACCTGCCGGACCCGCCAGTGCGTCGCTCGGGCCGCACGAAGTGGAGGCTTCAATCGTGCGTTCCGACGCGCGATGACCGCGCCGGCACCCGGCGAGAACGTACACTTGGACGAGGAATGAGCAAGAAGCGCGTCAACGACATCGCAAAAGAGCAGGGGATGTCCGTCAAGGACCTCCTGCTCAAGCTGCAGGCTGCCGGCATCGACGCGGCCGCGCCCTCCGCGACCGTCGACGAGGCGCTGGCGCTCAGAGCGCTGGGCACGAACGGCGCCGTCGCCAGAGGCGAGCCGAGATCCGCCGGCAGAGGCGGCGATGGCGGCCAGAGACAGCAGCGCCCGACACGCGATTCGCTGCAAGGCGAGCGCGCGCCCGGCGCGGCCGGCGGCCGCCGCCGCGTCGTGATCGATTCGCAGGCCTCGCGTCGCGCGCCCGGCGGCGGAGGCCCGGGCGGCGGTCCCAACCAGCCGCCGCGCCGTCAGCGCCGCGGCCGACGCCGCCGCGGCACCTACGAGGAGCCGGCTCCGCTCGAGACGCGCCAGGGCCCGACCGGTCCCGCGCACGTCCGCATCAACTCCGGCTCGACCGTCAAGGACGTCGCCGAGTACATCGACGTGCCGGTGCCCGAGATCATCAAGAGACTGATGGCGCTCGGCGAGATGGCGACGCTCACGCAGACGCTGTCCGACGAGGCGATCGAGCTGCTCGGGACCGAGTTCAACAAGACGGTCGAGATCGTCCACGCCGCCGACGACGTCGACGCCGAGCCGGTCTACGAGGACGCCGACGACGCGATGGTCGAGCGCCCGCCGGTCGTCACGATCATGGGCCACGTCGACCACGGCAAGACCTCGCTGCTGGACGCGATCCGCGACACCGAGGTGACCGCGGGCGAGGCCGGCGGCATCACGCAGCACATCGGCGCCTACCAGGTGCACCACAGCGACAAGGTCGTCACGTTCCTCGACACGCCGGGCCACGAGGCGTTCACCGCCATGCGCGCCCGCGGCGCCAAGGTCACCGACATCGCGGTGATCGTCGTCGCCGCCGACGACGGCGTGAAGCCGCAGACGCAGGAGGCGGTCGACCACGCGAAGGCCGCCGAGGTCCCGATCCTCGTCGCCGTCAACAAGATCGACAAGGAGGGCGCGCAGCCCGACCGCGTCCGTACCGAGATGACGCAGCTCGGCCTGCAGCCGGTCGAGTGGGGCGGCGAGACCGAGTTCGTCGACGTCTCGGCGAAGACCAAGCAGGGCCTCGACAACCTGCTCGACACGATCCTCGTGATGTCCGAGGTCGAGGAGCTGCGCGCGAACAAGGACACCGACGCCTCCGGCGTGATCGTCGAGAGCAAGCTCGACCCGGGCCGCGGCGCGGTCGTCACCGTCCTGATCCAGCGCGGCACGCTGCACGTCGGCGACGCGCTGTTCGCCGGCTCGCACTGGGGCAAGGTCCGTGCGATGAACGACTTCCTCGGCAACCGCGTGAAGAAGGCGGAGCCGGGGGAGCCGGTCGAGATCCTCGGCTTCGACTCCGTTCCGGAGGCGGGCGAGTTCGTGCGCGTCGTCGAGAACGACCGCAAGGCGCGCCAGCTCGCCGGCGAGCGCGCCAACCGCCTCAAGACCGAGGCGCTCGCGCGCCGCTCCGGCAAGCGCATCTCGCTCGAGGACATCTTCAAGAGCGAGCTGCAGGACCTCAACCTCGTGCTGAAGGCGGACGTGGCCGGCTCGCTCGAGGCGATCGAGGACGAGATCGCGAAGCTGCCGCAGTCGGAGATCTCGGTCAACGTGATCCACCGCGGCGTCGGCGGCGTCAACGAGTCCGACGTGATGCTCGCCGCCGCCTCCGACGCGGTCGTGCTGGCGTTCAACGTGCGCCCGGTCGGCGACGCCCGCCAGGTGGCCGACCGCGAGGGCGTCGAGATCCGCTCCTACGCGGTCATCTACCGCGCGATCGAGGAGCTGCGCGCGGCGATGGAGGGCATGCTGGAGCCCGAGGAGGTCGAGGACCAGACGGCGACCGTCGAGGTCCGCCAGATCTTCCGCGCCTCGAGAATCGGCACGATCGCCGGCTCCTACGTGACCGACGGCAGAGTCGTGCGCGGCGCGAGAGTGCGCCTCGTGCGCGACGGCACGGTCGTCTACGACGGCGAGATCCAGAGCCTGCGCCGCTTCAACGAGGACGCGAGAGAGGTCGCGTCCGGCTTCGAGTGCGGCATCGTGCTGAAGGACTTCGCCGACGTGAAGGAGGGCGACGTGCTCGAGGCGTACGCGACGCGGAAGGTCGAGCGCGAGCTCGCCTGACGGCCGTGGCGGACGCGGGCGGCTACGTCGCCGTGCTCGTGATCGACGTGCACTTCCCCGACGCCGGCAGCCTGAAGGGCAAGCGCAAGGAGCTGTCGTCGCTGAAGGCGCAGCTGCAGACGCGGCTGGGCGTCGCCGTCGCGGAGACCGGGCACCAAGACCTGTGGCAGCGCAGCACGCTCACCGCGTCGCTCGTGAGCGGCGACATGGCGACGCTCCAGAGCGCGGTCGAGCGCGTCGAGCGGTGGCTGGAGGAGCGGCTGCCGCAGGGCGCGCGCGTCGAGCGGCTGGTCGCCTCGGTCGAGGACCTGCGCGGATGACGGCTCGGGCCGTACGTCGTATCGAGCTTGAGTAATGAACGAGTCGGGGTACGCCAATCCGATGCGGAGCGTAGGATGAGCGGCAGTCGCATGCGTCGCGTCGATGAGTTGCTTCGTGCCGTGCTCAGCGATGCCATCACACAAGAGCTCAAGGACCCGCGCGTCGGGTTCGTCACCGTGACTGCCGTCAAGACAAGCCCAGACCTGCGCCACGCCCGCGTGTACGTCAGCGTGCTGGGCGACGAGGAGACGCGTGCCGCGAGCCTCGACGGGCTGAACTCCGCGCACGGCTTCCTCCAGCGCCGCATCGCCGCCGAGCTGCGGCTCAAGCACACGCCGGCGCTCGCGTTCGAATACGACGACACGGTCGACCGCGGCATCCGCCTCAGCGCATTGCTCGACGATCGCGACGAGAGCGGCCGCGCGTGACGACCACCGAGCAGGGCAAGCGCGCAACGCGCGCGGAGGTCCTGGCCGAGCTGCAGAACGCCGACAGCTTCCTGCTCGTCACGCACGAGCATCCCGACGGCGACGCGCTCGGCTCGCTGCTCGCGATGCACGAGATCCTGCGCGCGCTCGGCAAGGACTCGACGATGTTCATGGCGGCCGACGAGTTCCCGCTGCCGTACGAGTACCGCTTCTTCGACTTCGACGGGCTCGCGAGCGTGCCGCCCGCCGACGTCGCCGGGCGCACGGTGGTCTTCCTCGACTGCGGCAACATCGACCGCAACCCCGCCGAGGCGCTGCAGCTCGACGACGCGCACATCGTGAACGTCGACCACCACCACGACAACACGCACTTCGGCACGGTCAACCTCGTCGTGCCGGAGGCGTCGTGCACGGCCGAGATCGTGTGGGACCTGATGCACGGGCTCGGCGTGACGCCGACGGTGAAGATCGCGGAGGCGCTGTACGTCGGCCTCGTCACCGACACCGGCAAGTTCATGTACGAGAACACCGGCACGCGCGCGCACGTGATGGCGGCCGAGCTGATCGACGCGGGCGTCGACGTGCACGACGTCTACCACCGCATATACGAGGGCGTGCCGTACGCGAAGGTCGCGCTGCTGGCGCGCGCGCTCGGCCAGATCGAGCGCCACGACGCCGGCCGCCTCACGATCACCCGGTTGTCCCGCGAGGACTTCGCGAGCGTCGGCGCCGAGGAGAACTACTCCGAGGGCGTCGTCGACCACCTGCGCGCGATCGAGGGCACCGCCGTGGCCGCGCTCGTGCGCGACCGCCTCGGCGCCGCCGATCCCGAGCAGCGCAAGGTCTCCCTGCGCGCCAGCGACGACCGCGTCGACGTCTCCGCGATCGCGCGCGCACAAGGCGGCGGCGGCCACCGCCAGGCGGCCGGCTTCTCGACGACGCTGCCGTGGGACGAGCTCGTCGCGTTCCTGCGCGAGCAGGTCGCGGCGCAGCTGGCGCTGTAGCCGCGCTCCGCTCCCACTCCAGATGGATGAGCGTCAAGTTGTGTACCTATGCGGTACACAACTTGCACCTCGATCCCGGCTTGCGGCCGGGCGAAGCGCCACCCACGTAGGCTGCGGGCCGTGGACGGCGTGATCCTGTTCGACAAGCCCGCCGGCGTGACCTCGCACGACGTCGTGGCCCAGACGCGGCGCCGACTGGGAAAGGGCACGAAGGTCGGCCACGCCGGCACGCTCGACCCGTTCGCGACCGGGCTCCTGCTGGTCCTCGTGGGTCGTGCCACGCGGGTGCAGCGCTTCCTGATGGCGCTGCCGAAGTCGTACGTGACGGTGGCGCGCTTCGGCGCGACGTCCAGCACCGGCGACAGCGAGGGGGAGATCGCGGAGACCGGCACGATCCCGAGCGGCGACCTCGACCTGCCGACCGGCCGGATCCGCCAGCGCCCGCCCGCCTTCTCCGCGGTGAGAGTCGGCGGCGAGCGGGCCTACAAGCTGGCGCGGCGCGGCGAGCAGGTCGACCTGCCCGAGCGCGAGGTGGCCGTCTACGCCTTCGACGAGCTCGACCGCGACGGCGACCGCCGCACGTTCGCGATCCGCTGCTCCGCCGGCACCTACGTGCGCTCGCTGATCGCCGACCTGGGCGACGCCTACTGCGAGCAGCTGCGCCGCACCGCGATCGGGCCGTTCGAGGTCGGCGACGCCGACCCGGAGCGGATCGTGCCGCTCGACGAGGCGCTCGCGTTCCTGCCGGAGGTGCGGCTGGAGGGCGACGACGCGCGCCGCGCCGGACACGGCGTCGCGGTGCCGGGAATCGCCGCGGGAACGGCGCGACTGACCGACGAGCAGGGGCTGATCGCTCTCGCCGAGCCGCGCGACGCACCACAAGGCGGCTCGCTGCTGAAGCCGATCGTGGGCTTTCGCGGCTAAGGTTCGGCGGCGATGCGCATCACCTTCCTGCCGGACGTCGAGCAGCGCCTGCGCAAGGTCGCCGTCGGCGAGTTCGACGGCGTCCACCTCGGCCATCGCGCCGTCATCGAAGGCAGCGACACGGTCCTCACGTTCGAGCCGCACCCGCTGTCGGTCGTGCGGCCGGAGGCGGCGCCGAAGCTGCTGACGACGCTCGAGCGCAAGGCCGAGCTCGTCGCCCAGCTCGGCGTCGAGGAGCTCGTCGTGATCCCGTTCGACAGAGCGTTCGCGCAGCGCAGCGCGGAGGACTTCCTCGACCGCGTGCTCGTCGAGACGCTGCAGGCGACGCGCGTCTCGGTCGGCGAGAACTTCCGCTTCGGCCACCGCGCACAGGGCGACACGAGACTGCTGAGAGCGGACGCGCGCTTCGAGACGCGCGTCGTGCCGCTCGTGGAGGCCGACGGCGAGGTCGTCTCCTCCTCGCACATCCGCGGCCTCGTGCTCGCCGGGGAGGTCGACGTCGCGCAGCGCTTCCTCGGCTCCACGTTCGCGATGCGCGGCGAGGTCGTCTCCGGCGACAGACGCGGCCGCGAGCTCGGCTTCCCGACCGCCAACCTGATCCCGGACCAGTCGCTGATCCAGCCGGGCCACGGGATCTACGTGGCGCGCGCGTCGTGGGGGGAGGAGGTGCGCTGCGCGGCGGTCAACGTCGGCGTGCGCCCGACCTTCAAGACCGACCTCGTCGTGCTGGTGGAGGCATACCTGCTCGACTGGGCCGGCGATATCTACGGCGAGCAGCTGACGATCGAGTTCCTCGCGCGGCTGCGCGGCGAGCGCCGCTTCGACTCGGCCGACGCGTTGATCGCCCAGATGCACCGCGACGTCGAGAACGCACGGCAGGTCTACAGCGCGCATTCTGCTACGGTTCCCCGCCGATGAGCACCCTCACGAGCGAGCGCAAGCAGGAGCTGGTCGCCAAGTTCGGCAAGGGCGATGCGGACACCGGTTCGGCCGAGGTCCAGATCGCGATGCTGACCGAGCGGATCAACGACCTGACCGAGCATCTGCGCACCCACAAGAAGGACCACCACTCGCGGCGCGGCCTGCTCATGCTCGTCGGCCGGCGCCGCCGCTTCCTGAACTACCTGGAGCGCAAGGACCTCGAGGGGTACCGCGCGCTCATCAGAGAGCTCGGCCTGCGCAAGTGAGCGTCGTCGAGCCCGGCACACCGGCGCCCGACTTCAAGCTCCGTCGCGAGGACTACTCGCGCTTCACGCGCGAGGACCTGCTGGGCAGAACGACGGTCCTCGTCTTCTACCCGTTCGCCTTCAGCGCCGTCTGCACGGACCAGCTCAACCTCTACGAGGAGGTGCTGGAGCAGTTCACGGCGCAGGGCGCGACGCTCTACGGCGTCTCGTGCGACTCGGTCGACGCGCAGCGCGCGTTCAAGGAGAAGCTCGGCATCTCGATCGAGCAGCTGTCCGACTGGGAGCCCAAGGGCGCGACGTGCAGAGCGTTCGGCGTCTACTTCGAGAAGGGCGGGATGCCGACCCGCGCGCTCGTGATGATCGGCCCCGACGGCGTCGTGCAGTGGAGCTGGGAGGGAGAGCACCCCGGGGTGCTGCCCGGCGCGAACCTGATCTTCGACGCGCTCGCCGCGCGCGGGTAGCGTCATGGACGGGCTCGGGAGCGCGCCGCTCCCGCCGCTCGCGCCCGAGGATCACCTTCGCGGAGCGGGCGACGCTCCGCCGCGCATCGTCTACGCCGACTACGAATGCCCCTACTGCGCGGTGCTGTGCCTTCGGCTCGCCGCGAGCGGGGAGCGCTGGGTCTTCCGCCACTTCCCGGTCAGATCGAAGCACCCGCGCGCATGGGCGGCGGCCTGCGCGGCGGAGGCAGCCGGGCTGCAGGGCCGCTTCTGGGAGATGCACGACGCGCTGTTCGCCGACCAGGGCCGCCTGGAGGATCCGCACCTGTGGGCGCGCGCGAGAGCGCTCGGGCTCGACGTCGCGCGGTTCGATGCCGATCGCCGCTCCGACGGGGTGATCGCGCGCGTGCGGCGCGACTTCGAGAGCGGCGTTCGCGCCGGCGTCGTGACGACGCCGACCGCGTTCGACCCGGACGGGGCGGCGACGGCCGGGCCGGAGGCGGCGGGCTAGCACGTGCCACGTGGCGGCAGATGACGGGTGGACCGCTACGATTGACGGGTTCGGATACAGAAAAGACACGAGATGCACTCCGCCGACCGACGGGCGGAGACAAAAGGAGTACGTATATGTCTGACGCCGTTACGCGCGTCGCCGTGGAGATCGCGGGCAAGGAGATCTCCTTCGAAACCGGCAAGATGGCCAAGCAGGCCTCCGGTGCCGTCGTCGTCCAGGCGGGCGAGACGATGGTCCTGTCCACCGCCACCGCAGGCAACCTGCGCGACGTGGACTTCCTCCCGCTCACCGTCGACATCGAGGAGCGGATGTACGCCGCGGGCAAGATCCCCGGCTCGTTCTTCAAGCGCGAGGGCCGCGCCGGCGAGAAGGGCACGCTCACCGCGCGCCTGATCGACCGTCCGATCCGCCCGCTGTTCCCGAAGGGCTGGCGCTACGAGACGCAGCTCGTCGGCATCCCGCTGTCCGTCGACCACGTCAACCCCTACGACGTGCTCGCGATGAACGGCGCCTCCGCGGCGCTCATGGTCTCCGACATCCCGTTCCCGACCCCGGTCGGCGCGGTGCGCATCGGCAAGGTCGACGGCAACTTCGTCGTCAATCCCGACGAGGAGGACCTGCTCGAGAACACCGACCTCGACCTCGTCGTGGCCGGCACCGAGGAGGCCATCCTGATGGTCGAGGCGGGCGCCAACGAGATCCCCGAGGCGGAGATCCTCGACGCGCTCGACATCGCCCACGACGCGATCAAGAAGCTCTGCAGAGTGCAGTGGCAGCTGCAGAGAAAGGCCGGCAAGGCCAAGAAGGACGTCGAGGTCCCGCAGGTCGACGACAAGCTCTACAGAACGATCGCGAGATCGCACGGCAGAAAGCTCGACAGAGCGACCTCCGTCGAGGACAAGCTCGAGCGCCAGGACGCGACGAAGGCGGTCGAGGAGGAGGTCCTCGCCAGATACGCCCCCGACGCCGACGACGCGGAGACGCGCCAGGCGGTCCAGCGCGCGTTCGACAAGCTCGAGAAGACGCTCGTGCGCGAGCGCATCGCGGTCAAGAAGGTGCGCCCGGACGGCCGCAAGGCGGACGAGATCCGTCCGATCTCGATCGAGGTCGGCGTCGCTCCGCGCACGCACGGCTCGGCCCTCTTCACGCGCGGCCAGACGCAGGCGTTCAGCGTCGCCGCGCTCGGCACCACGCGCGAGGAGATGCGGCTCGACACGCTCGGGCTGGAGACCTCCAAGCGCTACTTCCACCACTACAACTTCCCGCCCTTCTCGGTCGGGGAGGCCGGCTTCATGCGCGGGCCCAAGCGCCGCGACATCGGCCACGGGGCGCTCGCCGAGCGTGCGCTCGTGCCGATGATCCCGTCGCTCGAGGAGTTCCCGTACGTGATGCGCGTCGTCTCGGACATCTTCGAGTCGAACGGATCGAGCTCGATGGCGTCGGTGTGCGGCTCGTCGCTGTCGCTGATGGACGCGGGCGTGCCGATCAAGGCGCCGGTCGCGGGCATCGCGATGGGCCTCATCAAGGAGGGCGACGACTACATCGTCCTGTCCGACATCGCCGGCGTCGAGGACCACCTCGGCGACATGGACTTCAAGGTCGCCGGCACCGAGAACGGCATCACCGCCCTGCAGATGGACATCAAGATCACGGGCGTCAGCTTCGAGATCCTGCGCGACGCGCTCACGCAGGCCAAGGAAGGGCGCACGTTCATCCTCGGCAAGATGGCCGAGGCGATCGACGCGCCGCGCGCCGAGCTGTCGAAGTGGGCGCCGCGCATCTCGACGGTCCAGATCGACCCGGACAAGATCGGCCTGCTGATCGGCAAGGGCGGCGAGACGATCCGCGGCCTCTCGGAGGAGTTCGAGTCGCAGATCGACGTCAACGACGAGGGCCAGGTCCTCATCTACGCCCAGAACGGCGAGCTCGGCGACGCGCTCGCCGAGCGCATCCGCTCGATGACCAAGGAGGTCGAGGTCGGCGACGAGTTCGCCGGCAAGGTCGTCAAGACGACCACCTTCGGCGCCTTCGTCGAGCTGGCGAAGGGCACCGACGGGCTGCTGCACATCTCGAACATCTCGCCCGGCAGACGCGTCGAGACGGTCGAGGACGTGCTCAATAGAGGCGACGAGATCCAGGTGCGCGTGGTCGAGGTCGACCGCGAGCGCGGCCGCATCGGCCTGCGCCTCGCCGACGACCCGGACGTCGCGGGCAAGACGGTCGAGGAGCTCGCGGCCGTCGGCAGCGGCGGCGGCGACCGCCCGCCGCGCGGCGACCGCCCGGACCGTGGGGATCGCGGCGAGCGCGGCCCGCGCGGCCGCGGGCGCAGCGGCGACCGCAACGGCCGCGGCGGCGACCGCGACCGGGGCCCGCGCCGCGACCGCGACCCGGAGCGCGGTTGAGCGGCGGCGGTTCGCGGTAGCACCGACCGCGTGAACGACCACCGGATCACCGAGCTGGACTCGGGCGTGCGGATCGTGACGGAGGCGATGCCCTCCGTCCGGTCCGTCTCGCTCGGCTACTGGATCGGCACCGGCTCGCGCCATGAGCGTGAGCCGGAGGCCGGCCTGTCGCACCTGATCGAGCACCTGCTGTTCAAGGGCTCGGACAAGTACGCCTCCGTCGAGATCGACCAGCTGTTCGACGCGATGGGCGCCGAGCTGAACGCCGGCACCGGCAAGGAGACGACCTCGCTGTACGCGCGCGTGATCGACGCGCACCTCGCCGACGCGTTCGACGTGATGAGCGAGATGGTGTGGCGTCCCGCGTTCCGCGACGTCGACGCCGAGCGGGAGGTCATCCTCGAGGAGATCGCGATGTACGAGGACGACCCGCAGGACAAGGTCTTCGACGTGCTCGGCGAGGCGGTCTTCGGCGACCACCCGCTGGGCCGTTCGATCATCGGCCGCGCGGAGGTCGTCGCCGGCACGCCGGTCGAGCGGCTCCGCGCCTTCCACGCCGCGCGCTACGTGCCGCGCAACGTCGTGATCGCCGCTGCCGGCGCGGTCGACCACGACGCGCTCGTGGAGCTTGCGGCCTCGCGCGCACCCGCGTCCGATGCGAGCGCCGGAGCGCCCGCGGCAGCGACCGCCGTCGAGGTGCGCGCACGCCAGGTGCGCTTCGAGCGCAAGGACACCGAGCAGTACCACGTGTGCGTCGGCGGGCCGGGGCTCGCGCGCGACGACGAGCGCCGCTTCGCGCTGCGCGTGCTCGACACGATCTTCGGCGGAACCTCCTCCTCGCGCCTGTTCCAGGAGGTGCGCGAGCAGCGCGGGCTCGCGTACGCCGTGTCCTCGTTCACGGGCCAGTACTCCGACACCGGCCAGGTCGGCCTCTACGTCGGCACGCGGCCCGACAACCTCGCGCCTGCGCTGGAGGTGATCGCGCGCGAGCTCGAGCGCCTGCGCGGCGATCCCGCGAGCGAGGCCGAGCTGGCGCGCGCGAAGGAGAACCTCAAGGGCCGCGTCGTCCTCAGCCTCGAGTCGACGGGGGCGCGCATGAACCGGCTCGGCTCGCATATCCTCGGCGACGTGCCGCTGCTGTCCGTCGACGAGGTGATCGCCGGGATCGACGCCGTCACGCGCGAGGACCTGCTCGCGCTCGCCGGCGAGCTGTTCGCGCCCGAGCGGCTCTCGGTCGCCGGCATCGGGCCGGACGACGACGCGTTCGCGCGCGCGGTCGCGCCGCTCGGGGCGGGCGGGGACGGGGCCGAGGCGGTGGCCGCGTGATCCGCGTGGCCGTCGCCGGCGCCGCCGGCAAGATGGGCGCGACCGTCTGCGACGCGGTGATGGGCGCCGACGACATGGAGCTGACCGGCCGTGCCGACCCGGCACTGGGCACGACGCTCGCCGAGGTGCTGCCGAACGCCGACGTGGTCGTCGACTTCACGCGCCCCGACACGGCGCTGCAGAACGCGCAGGAGTGCGTCGCGGCCGGCGTCCACGTCGTGATCGGGACGACGGGCTTCGACATCGAGCCGCTGCGCGGCGTCGGCGGCGCCAACGTCTTCTTCGCGCCGAACTTCGCGATCGGCGCGGTGCTGATGATGAAGTTCGCCGCCGAGGCCGCACGGCACATGGCCAGAGCCGAGATCGTCGAGCTGCACCACGACAGAAAGCTCGACAAGCCGAGCGGCACCGCCGCGCGCACGGCCGAGCTGATGGCCCAGGCGTCCGGCAAGCCGGCCCCGCCGATCCACTCCGTGCGCCTGCAGGGCATCGTCGCCAACCAGGAGGTCATCCTCGGCGACCTGGGGCAGACGCTGACGATCCGCCACGACACGATCGACCGCGTCTCGTTCATGCCCGGCGTGCTGCTGGCGGTGCGCAGAGTTGCGGACCTGCCCGAGTCGCCGCTCGTCGGCCTCGAGCACCTGCTCTGATCCCGCCACCCGCCCCCGCCGCCATGCTCGTCGCCGTCACCGACCACGCGGTCGAGCGCTTCCGCCAGCGCGTCGGCTCGCGCACCGGCCTGCTCGACCCCAGACCGGAGATCGCCGGTCGCGTGCGGCGGGCGTGGGAGGCCGGACGCCACACGGATGAGGCGCCCGCCGGTGCGACCGCCGCGCGCGGCTCCGTGTACGTCCGCGACCTCGTCGACCGCGACCTGTTGTTCGTCTGCCGGCGCGAGCGCGGCGAGCTGGTTGTGATCTCGCTGTGGGAAGCGGGCCGGGTCGGTACGCCGCGCGTTCCGCGTCGCTTCACCGACGCCCTGCGATAATGGCTCGGATGCCGCAGCTCGGAACGATCCTCACCGCCCTCGTCACGCCCTTCGACGCGCAGCTGCGCGTCGACGAGGAGGCGACCGTGCGGCTGATGGAGCACTGCGTCGCGCACGGCTCCGACGGCCTCGTGATCTGCGGCACGACCGGCGAGGCGGCGACGCTCACCGACGAAGAGCATCTGCGGATGATCGAACTGGCCGTCCAGGAGATGGGCGGGAAGGCGACGATCGTCGCCGGCGTCGGCTCCAACGACACGCGCCACGCGGTCCACCTGACGGAGCGCGCGACAGCGCTCGGCGCCGACGGCATGCTGCACGTGACGCCCTACTACAACCGCCCGAACGAGCGCGGGATCGAGGCCCACTTCAAGGCGTGCGCGGAGGCCACCGACAGGCCGGTCATGCTCTACAACATCCCGCTCCGCACCGGGCGGGACATGTCGAACGACTTCCTTGCGCGCCTCGCGCAGGAGATCGACAACGTCGTCGCCGTCAAGCAGTCCAACCCCGACGCGCTCGCGCCGATCGACGGGCTCGACCTCTACTCCGGCGACAACGAGACCTTCTGCGACGTGCTGGAGATGGGCGGCGCCGGCGGCGTGCTCGTCGCCAGCCACGTCGTCGGCGACGAGTTCCGCCGCATGGTCGACGAGCCGGACAGGCGGCGTGAGATCGAGGCCGGCCTGCACGACCTGTTCGAGGCGCTCGCGGTCGCGCCGAACCCGATCGGGATCAAGGCCGCGCTGAATCTGCTCGGCCACAGAGTCGGCGGCCTGCGGCTGCCGATGGTCGAGGCCGACGAGCAGGAGCTGGGGGTCATTCGCGCCGCGCTGGAGCGGCACGGCTTGCTGACAACGGTCTCCTGAGCGTGGCTGGCGGCACTCTGCGCGTCCTCCCGCTCGGCGGGCTGGGCGAGATCGGCAAGAACATGACGGTCGTCGAATACGACGACCGGATCGTCGTCGTGGACACGGGCCTGCGCTTCCCGACCGCCGACATGCTCGGTATCGATCTGGTGCTGCCGGACTTCTCCTACCTGCGCGAACGCGCGGAGGACATCGAGGCGATCGTCATCACCCACGGCCACGAGGACCACCTCGGCGCGCTGCCGTGGGTGCTGCGCGAGCTGGGCATGGTGAGCGACCCGCCGCCGATCTACGGCGGCCCGCTGCCGATGGCGATGGCGCGCTCGAAGCTCGACGAGCACCGCATGAAGGACATCGAGCTGGAGGACGTGGCCGACGGCGAGACGATCGAAGCGGGGCCGTTCGACGTCGAGCTGGTCCACATGACGCACTCGATCCCCGACTCGAACGCGGTCGCGCTCACGACCGAGCTGGGGACGATCCTCATCACCGGCGACTACAAGTTCGACCAGACCCCCGTCGACGGCCGCCCGGCCGACGTCTCCCGGCTCGCCGAGCTCGGCAGAGAGGGCCTGCTGCTGCTGTGCGGCGACTCGACGAACGCCGACCGCCCCGGCTTCTCGCCGTCGGAGGCCGGCGTGGGGCCGCACCTGGAGGAGGCGTTCGCGCGCTGCGAGGGGCGCATCGTCGTCACCAGCTTCGCCTCCAACATCCACCGCGTTCAGCAGGTCGTCGACGCGGCGGGCGCGCTCGGGCGGAAGGTCGCGCTGGTCGGGCGCTCGATGCGCAAGAACGTCAACATCGGACGGATGCTCGGGCACATCGACGTGCCCGAGGGCATGCTCGTGCAGCCGCGCGAGATCGACGACTTCCCCGACCACAAGCTCGTCATCATCTCGACCGGCTCGCAGGGCGAGCCGCTGTCGGCGCTGCGGCGGATGGCGCACAACGACCACCGCCACATCAAGCTCCACGACGGCGACACGGTCGTCTTCAGCGCCACGCCGATCCCCGGCAACGAGCGCGCGGTCAACGACACGATCGACCGGCTCTACCACATCGGCTGCGACGTGATCACGACCGCCGACGCGCCGATCCACGCCTCCGGCCACGGCTATCGCGAGGAGCTGAAGCTGATGCTCAACCTCACGAAGCCGCGCTACGTGCTGCCGATGCACGGCGACTTCAAGCGCATCCACCTGCACGGGCAGCTGGCCGAGGCGGTCGGGATCGACCCGGACAACATCTTCCAGGGCGAAAACGGCCTGCCGCTGGAGATCGACGCGCGCGGCGCGCGCTTCGGCGACAGAGAGCAGTCGGGGATGATCTTCGTCGACGGCGTCGACATCGGCGATCCGGCCGACGTCGCGCTGCGCGACCGCCGCATGCTGAGCGCGGACGGCATCTTCATCGTCGTCGCGACGATCTCCGAGCAGGACGGCCAGTCGGTCGCGCCGCCCGAGGTCATCTTCCGCGGCGTGCCGTTCGTCGATCAGGCGGACGCGCTGATCGAGGAGATCCGCGGCGCGGTCGAGGACTCGCTCGCGCGCGCGGCCTCCGACGGCGTCCGCGAGCCCGACCTCGTGCAGCAGGAGCTGCACGACGACCTCGCCGCGTTCGTCTACGACAAGCTCAGACGCCGGCCCATGGTCTTGCCGGTCGTCGTCGAGGTCTGAGGCAGCCGCACGACGAAGCGCGCGCCGCCGAGGTCGCCGCGTTCGATCGCGACGGTGCCGCCGTGGGAGGCGGCGACCGCGCGCACGATCGCGAGGCCGAGGCCCGAGCCGCCGCCGCCGTCGCCGCGGCCGCGCACGAAGCGCTCGAACAGGCGCGGGCGCAGCTCCTCCGGTATGCCGGGCCCGTCGTCCTCGACGCTCAGCACGACGTCGTCGCCGAGGCTCGCGAGCGCCGCGTGCACGTGCGTGCCGGGCGGCGTGTGACGCAGCGCATTCTCGATCAGGTTCAGCGCGAGGCGGTGCAGCTCGTCGCGCACGCCCTCCACCACGAGCGGCTCGTGCGCGGCGATCGTCAGGTGGTGCTCGCCGCGTTCGGCGAGCGGCTCCAGCTCGGCTGCGACCTCGACGAGCACCTGCGCGAGATCGACAGGTCGGTGGGGAGCGGAGCGGCCGGCGTCCGCACGCGCGAGCAGCAGCAGGTCGGCGACGAGCCGCCGCATCCGCTGGGAGGAGCGCAGCGCCGAGGCGACCGCCGCCTGCGCGTCGTCGCCTTCGACCTGCTCGGCCAGCAGCTCGAGGTTCGCGAGCACGCTGGTCAGCGGCGTGCGCAGCTCGTGCGAGGCGTCGGCGACGAACTCGCGCTGGCGCATGAGCGTCGCCTCCGTCTCCGCGCGCGCGGCGTCGAGCGCCTGCAGCATGTCCTCGAGCGTGTGCGCGAGCTCGGCGACCTCGTCGTCGGCCTCCGGCACCGGCATGTGGCGGCCGGGGTCGCGCGTGCGCTCGATCTCGCGGGCGCTCGCCGTCAGCTCGACGATCGGCGCCATCGCACGCCTGGCGACCATCAATCCGGCCAGCAGCGCGAGCCCGCTGCCGCCGAGCACGCCGAGGATCAGGAAGAAGCGCACCTTGTGCGCGGTGCGGTCGATCGCCGACAGCGGGCGCGCGTAGATCAGCACCGCCTGCCCGACCGGGTCGACGTTGACCTGGCGCACCTCGACGCGATAGCCGAGCTGGTCGTTCGGGAACGTCTTGTCGAGCGCGAAGCTGGGGGACAGCGGCCGCGCGCCGCCGAACGCGCACATCAGATGGGCCGGTTGCGTGAGCAGGTAGACGCGCACCTTCGCGTTCTCGCCGCTGGCGAGGTCGGCGAGCCGCCCGCAGCTCGGATCGCCGGTCTGCAGGTCGTAGCTGATATGAGCCCGCGACTGCAGGTAGTTCGCGGTGTCGCGCACCGAGTCGTCGAACTCGATGCGGATCTGTCGCGTCGTGAGCAGCCCCACGATGACCGCGAAGCCGCACAGGATCACGAACGTGAGCGCGGCCGAGCCGCCGGCGAGCCGCCAGCGCGTCGGGATCCGCCGGTAGGCGCGGCCGACCGCGCCGCCGACGACGCTAAGCGCGGAGGACGTAGCCCGCGCCGCGGATCGTGTGGAGGAGCCGCGGCTCTCCATCGGCCTCCAGCTTTCGTCGGAGGTTGGAGACGAACACCTCGATCGTGTTCGTCGTCGAGAACGGGTCGTAGCCCCACACCTCGTCGAGCAGCCGCTGTCGCGAGATCACGATCCGCTCGTTGCGCATCAGGTACTCGAGCAGCTCGAACTCGCGCTGCGTCAGCTCGATCGCCCGCTCCCCGCGTTCGACCTCGTGCGTGTCGGGATTGAGCTGCAGATCGCCGACGACGAGCGGCGCCGCGCCGCGCGGAGGGCGGCGGCGCAGCAGGGCGCGCAAGCGCGCAAGCAGCTCCTGGCGCTCGAACGGCTTGACGAGATAGTCGTCGGCGCCCGCGTCGAGCCCCTCGACGCGCGCTTCGAGCGCGTCGCGCGCCGTCAACATCAGGATCGGGACGTCGTCCTGCTCGCGCAGCGTTCTGGCGACCTCGATCCCGTCGAGCCGGGGGAGGCCCAGGTCGAGCACGACGAGATCGGGCAGGAACGCGTGCGCGTCGTCGAGCGCCGCGACGCCGTCGCTCGCGATCCGCACCTCATACCCCTCGAGGCGCAGCGAGCGCTGCAGCGTCTGCGCGATTTCGTCGTCGTCCTCGACGACCAGCACGCGCGGCGGGCGCGAGACGTCGTTCATGTGAACGATGCTAAACGCCTACGCCCACGGTTTGGCTGCTTTTTAGCCACTTCTTACGCGAGCAGGGGCCGCTGCGCTCGCGTCGAAGAAGCGCTCGGATGCCCACGAAGACCAGAGCTCGCCGGACCACCGGCTCCGCCGGCGGTGCCCCCGCCGCCAGACGGCCGCGTGCGCGCGCCGCGGCGAGACCGCGCGCGAAGCGGGCCGCGGGCGCGTCGCTGTGGCGGCCCGTCGTGCCCGAGCTCACGCCGCATCAACTCGACCTGCTCGGGCTCGGGCTCGCCGCGCTCGGCATCTTCCTCTCCTTCGTGCTGTACCTGGGCGCCGCCGGCGGATCGGCCGGGGGTGCGCTCAGCGACGGGCTCGAGCTGCTGCTGGGCCAGGTCGCCTACGCCGCGCCGATCGCGCTCGTCGCGAGCGGGGCGCTCGTCGTGGCGCGCACGCTCGTGCCGTCGATGCGCCCCGTGCGTGCCGGCGCGCTGTGCCTCTTCGCCGCGGTGACGCTGATGCTCGCCGCCGGGACGCTCGGCCTCGGCAGTCACGCGGGCGCGGGCACGTGGGCCTCGGAGTCGTTGAAGGCGAACGGGGGAGCCGTCGGCGCGCTGCTCTACTGGAGCACGTCGAACCTGTTCTCGAACGTCGGCTCGCACATCGTCGCGATCTTCCTGTTCCTCGCCGGCCTGCTGCTGCTGAGCGGCGTGACCGTCGCCAGCCTCCTGCAGCAGGCGGCGGACAGCGCGTCCACGCTCGCGCCACGCCGCGACGACGCGCCCGCGGCCCCCACGCGCGCCCTGAGAGCGGAGCCGGTCGTTCCGCCAGAGCCCGAGGACGAGCGGCTCGTCGTGCGCGCGACGCACGTCGAGGCGCCGTCGCTCGACGGCCGCGAGCGCTACCCCGACCTCTACGGCGAGGATGCACCGGAGACGGAGGACGCCTTCGCATCCGACGTCGAGGACGAGCCCGCCCCCGAGCCCGGGCCGCAGCCGATCGAGCAGCTCGAGCTCGAGGAGCCGACCGAGCCCGGCGTCACCACGGGGGAGCAGGCCGCCGAGGCCGCCCAGCGCCCTGACGTCGACCCCGCCGATCTCACGCCGCAGGGCCGCTACCGCGCCTCCGTCACCGACGACCCCGAGTTCGTGTGGAGAATCCCGAACGGCGGGTTCCTCAAGCGCTCCACCGCCGACCAGTCGCGCCCCGACACCGCCGGCCAGGAGAGAATCGCCGCGCAGCTGATCGAGGCGCTCGGCCACTTCGGGATCGAGGCGAAGGTCGTCGGCATGACGGCCGGGCCGCACATCACGCGCTTCGAGATCCGCCTCGCGCCCGGCATCAAGGTCGGCAAGGTCGCCCAGCTCAAGGACGACCTCGCGTACGCGCTCGCCGCGACCGAGATCCGCATCCTCGCGCCGATCCCCGGCAAGCAGGCGGTCGGCGTCGAGGTGCCGAACGCGAGGCGGCGGATCGTCCACCTCGGCGACGTCTTCCAGGAGCCGCCGAAGGACTGGTCGCCGCTCACCGTCTGGCTCGGCAAGGACGTCGCCGGCCGCGCGATCGGCGTCGACCTCGCGAAGATGCCGCACCTGCTCGTCGCCGGCACGACCGGCGCCGGCAAGTCCGGCTGCATCAACGCGATGCTCTCCTCGCTGCTGCTGCACGCCGACCCGCACGAGCTGCGGCTCGTGCTCGTCGACCCCAAGCAGGTCGAGCTCAACCACTACGAGTCGATCCCGCACCTGCTGACGCCCGTCATCACGAGCCCGCGGATGGCGGCCAACGCGCTCCAGAACCTCGTCAAGGAGATGGAGGAGCGCTACGGGATCATGTCGCTCGCCCGCACCCGCTCGCTGCCCGAGCTCAACAGAGCGCGCGCCGCGCGCGGCGAGCCCGCGCTGCCGTACATCCTGTGCGTGATCGACGAGCTCGCCGACCTGATGATGGTCGCGCCCGCCGACGTCGAGGACTCGATCATCCGCCTCGCGCAGAAGGCGCGCGCGGTCGGGATCCACCTCGTGCTGGCGACGCAGTCCCCGCGCGTGGACGTGATCACCGGCATGATCAAGGCGAACGTCCCGTCGCGGATCGCCTTCGCGGTGTCCTCGCAGACCGACTCGCGCGTGATCCTCGACCAGAACGGCGCCGAGTCGCTGCTCGGGCAGGGCGACATGCTGTTCAGCCCCGTCGGGTCCTCGAAGCTGCAGCGCATCCAGGGCGCCTACATCGACGAGAAGCAGATCGCCGAGCTGACCGAGTCCTGGCGCAGGCAGGGCGAGCCGGAGTTCCACGAGGAGCTGCTGGAGGAGGTCGTCGACGAGTCCGACGCGGGGAGCGGGGACGACGACGGCTTCGATCCCGACGAGGATCCGCTGCTGGAGGAGGCGATCGGCCTCGTCGCGCAGATGGGCACCGCCTCGACCTCGATGCTGCAGCGCCGCCTGCGGCTCGGCTACACGCGCGCCGGCCGCCTGATCGACATGCTCGAGCGGCGCGGGATCATCTCCGGCTACGAGGGCTCCAAGCCGCGCCAGGTCCTCATCACCGAGGCCGACGTCCCGCGCATCCTCGTCGCGCTCAACGAGAGAGCGGGCGCAGCGCCGGCCGCTGTCGCGACCGCGCCTGAGCCCGCCGTGCAGCTGCCGCCCGAGCCGCTGGGCGAACCCGGCGAAACCCCGCTGTAGCAGCGCGATAGCCTTCGCGTCGCCATGCCGGAGATCGGGTCCACCCTCCGCGAGGCGCGCATGCGCGCCAGGATCGACATCACCGAGGTCGAGCAGGCCACGAAGATCCGCGCCAAGTACCTGCGCGCGCTGGAGAACGAGGAATGGAGCCTGCTGCCGGGGCCGATCTTCATCAAGAGCTTCCTGCGCGAGTACGCCGACTTCCTCGGGCTCGACTCGCGCACGCTCGTGGAGGAGTACAAGCTGCGCTACGACCGGCCGAGCGAGGCCGAGCTGGCGCCGCTCTCGCCGAGACTCGGGCGCGAGCGCCGCGGCAGCGGGGGCGTGGGCTACCGCGCACCCCGCGTCGCGCCCCGATGGCTGATCGTCGGCGGCGCGATCGCCGCCATTCTCGCGCTGCTCGCGCTGATCGGCTCGATCGGGAACGGCGGGGACGGCGGCAACTCGTCGGGTTCGACCTCCACCGCCGCGAACCGCGCCACCACCACGAACCCGGCGCGGACGCAGAGATCCAGAGCGCCCGTCGCGCCGGCGCGGGCCAGCGTGCGCATCGTGCCGACCGGCACCGTCTACGTGTGCCTCGTCGACGGCGGCGGCAGAGTGCTGATCCCGGGCAGCCAGTTCGAAGCCGGTCAACAGGTGCCGGTCTACAAGGCGCGCAAGCTGCGCCTCACGCTCGGCAACAACGCGGTGCAGCTGCGCGTGAACGGCAGAGCGATGTCCGTCCCGGCGTCGTCGACCGCGATCGCCTACGAGGTCACGCCGTCGGGAGCGCGCGCGCTGCCGCTCGACCAGGCGCCCACCTGCACGTGAGCGCGCGCGCCGGCATCCTCATCACGGGCACGGAGGTCCTCAGCGGGATCATCTCCGACCGCAACGGCCCGTGGCTGTCGGAGCGGCTGCGCGAGCTGGGCGTCGAGCTCGCGCACATCCTGATCGTCGGCGACCGGCGCGAGGACATGGCGGCGGCGCTGCGCTTCCTCGCCGCCGAGCAGGTGCGGCTGATCGTCACGAGCGGCGGCCTGGGTCCGACCGCCGACGATCTCACGACCGAGGTCGTGGCCGACTTCGCGGGCCGGCGCATGGTGCTCGACGAGGCGCTGGAGCAGCGGATCGCGGCGATCGTCGCGCCGCTCGCGCAGCGCTGGCCGAACGTCGACCGCGCGGCGATGGCGCGCGGCACGCGCAAGCAGGCGCACGTGCCCGAGGGCGCGACGGTGCTGGAGCCGGTCGGGACGGCGCCGGGCGTCGTGGTGCCGCCGATCGACGGCGCGTCCGGCCCCACGGTCGTCGTGCTGCCGGGGCCCCCGCGCGAGCTGCAGCCGATGTGGGCGGCGGCGCGCGCGACCGACGCCTTCAGAGCGGCAGTCAGGGGCGCGAGCGAGTACGAGCAGGGGATCCTGCGGCTGATGGGGATCCCCGAGTCGGAGATCGCCGAGACGCTCGTCGTCGCCGAGCAGTCGGGCCTCGACCTCGCGCCGCTGGAGATCACGACCTGCCTGCGCCGCGGCGAGATCGAGATCGCGACGCTGTACGAGCCCGGCGGGAAGGAGGCGTACGGAGCGTTCGTCGACTTCATCCGCGCGCGCCATGCCGCGCAGCTGTTCTCCGAGGACGGCTCGACGATCGACGAGCAGGTCGCGGCGCTGCTGGCGGGGCCGCCGCTGCGGACGATCGCCGTCGCGGAGTCGTGCACCGGCGGGCTGCTGGCGGCTCGGCTGACCGGGCGGCCGGGCTCCTCGGCGTACGTGCTGGGCGGCGTCGTCGTCTACGCGAACGAGGCCAAGACGGCGCTGGCGGGGGTGGACCCGGCGCTGATCGCCTCGTATGGCGCCGTGTCGGCCGAGGTCGCCGACGCGCTCGCGGACGGCGCGCTGGAGCGTTTCGGCGCCGACGTCGGCGTGGGCGTGACCGGCGTCGCCGGTCCTGGCGGCGGGACGCCGGAGAAGCCGGTCGGCCGCGTGCACGTAGCGGTGGCCGAAGCCGGCCCGCCCGCCCGTCGGGTTGCGCGCAAGCTCGACCTGCCCGGCTCGCGGCCCGACGTGCGCGACCGCACGACGACGGTCGCGCTGCACCTGCTGCGGCGGCTGCTGCTGGGCCGGGTCGACGACGCGTGAGCGCAGGCGCCGACCAGCCGGCCGCCGCGCCCAAGGCCCGCCTGTTCGTCGCGCTCGACCTGCCGGAGCCGGTCGTCGACGCGCTCGTCGCGTGGCGCGCGCCGCTGGTGCGCGAGCTCGACGCGCTGCGCGCGGTCCCGCGCGCCTCGCTGCACGTGACGCTCGCGTTCCTCGGCTGGCAGGAGGAGGCGTCGATCCCGCCGCTGGCGGAGCTGGTGTCGGCGTCTGCCGGCGGCGTGGCGGGGTTGGCGCTCGGCGAGCCGCTGTGGCTGCCGCGCCGGCGCCCGCGCGTGCTCGCCGTCGCGCTGGAGGATCGACATGGGGAGCTGGCCGCGCTCCAGGCGCAGCTCGTGGAGCGGCTGGCCGCGGGCGGGTGGTACGAGCGCGAAGCGCGTCCTTATCTGCCGCACGTCACGGTCGCGCGCGTGCGCAGAGGCGTCGCGGCGGCGACGCCCGAGCTGTCTCCTCCGACGGCGCCGCCGTTCGAGGGCGCGGCGGTCGTCCTGTACCGCTCGCGGCTCGCGGCGGCCGGTGCGCGCTATGAGCCGCTGGCGGTCCGCAGACTCGCCTGAGACACTGCGCGGAGGCGGTGTTGTGCCGCCGCAGATGGGCTCCTACCATCGACCTTGTACGCGAACGGACGTTCGACCGTGTTCTGTCCGAAGGTGGGCGTACGGTGATCCCCTCACGTGAGCAGAAGGAGCTTCCAGCGATGACCGCAGACGACAAGGCCGCCAAGGCCCGCGACGCCGCCCTCCAGGGCGCCTTGACGCAGATCGAGCGCCAGTTCGGCAAGGGCACGGTCATGCGCATGGGGGATCCGGGCGCGCAGGTGAGAGTGAACGCGATTCCGACGGGCGCGCTGTCGCTCGACATCGCGCTCGGCATCGGCGGCGTCCCCCGCGGGCGCATCGTGGAGGTCTTCGGGCCGGAGTCCTCCGGCAAGACGACGCTCGTCTACCACATCCTCGCCGAGGCGCAGAAGCTGGGCGGGACGTGCGCCTTCATCGACGCCGAGCACGCGATGGACCCGCTCTACGCGCAGGAGATCGGCGTCGACATCGACTCGCTGCTCGTCTCCCAGCCGGACTACGGCGAGCAGGCGCTCGAGATCGCCGACATGCTCGTGCGCTCGGGCGCGGTCGACGTCGTCGCGGTCGACTCGGTCGCCGCGCTCACGCCGCGAGTGGAGCTCGAGGGCGCGATGGGCGACCAGACGGTCGGCGTGCAGGCGCGCATGATGTCGCAGGCGATGCGCAAGCTGACGGCGAACCTCAACCGCACGCAGACGCTCTGCCTCTTCACGAACCAGATCCGCGAGAAGGTCGGCGTCATGTTCGGCTCGCCGGAGACGCAGCCGGGCGGCCGCGCGCTGAAGTTCTACTCCTCGCAGCGGCTCGACATCCGCCGCATCGAGACGATCAAGGACGGCACCGAGGCGGTCGGCAACCGCGTGCGCGTGAAGGTCGTCAAGAACAAGGTCGCGGCGCCGTTCAAGCAGGCCGAGTTCGAGATCGAGTTCGGCAGAGGCATCTCGACGACCGGCTGCCTGATCGACTACGGGATCGAGCACAACATCGTCACGAAGTCCGGCTCGTTCTTCTCCTACGGCGACGAGCGGCTCGGCCAGGGGCGCAACAACGCGAAGGCGTTCCTCGTGGAGCACCCGGAGATCGCGAAGGAGATCGAGGACAAGATCTACGCCGCGCTCGACCTGAGCCGCGACCTCGTCGCGCCGATCGACGCGCCGGAGGCGGCGGACGACGCCGCGTTGGAGCCGGCGGCGGCATAGCGGGAATCGACCGTGGAGGCCTTCGCCGCCCTGGTGCGGGAACAGGCGATCGATCCGGAGCTGCGACTCCAGCACGCGCTCGACCTCGCGTTCGGCTACCTCGGCCGGCGCGAGCGGACCGTGCTGGAGATGCGCCGCTACCTCGAAGGCAAGCGCGTGGAGCCGAGCGCGATCGACGAGGCGCTCGCACACCTGCAGCATGAGGGCTATCTGAACGACGCTCGCTTCGCGCAGCAGTTCGCCGACGAGAAGCGCACGCTGGAGGAGTGGGGCGCCGACCGCATCGAACGGCGGCTGCTCGCGCTCGGCGTGCCCGCCGAGCTGGCGCGGGACGCCGTCGAGGCGCGCGGCCGCGGCGGCGAGCTGGACGCTGCCGTCGCGCTCCTGTGTCGCCGCTTCCCGAGCCTCGGCGCGGATCCTCGGGAGCGCCGGCGCGCCTACGGGGTCCTCGTGCGCAAGGGCTACGACCAGGAGCTCGCATGGGACGCGATCCGTGCGCACGCCGGTCGCGCCGACGACTGAGCGTCGATCCGGCGCAGCCGCGCCCGCGCCCCGAATTGCGCCTCTTCAGCACCGGTACTACGATCCACGACAGCGAACGACTGGCCCACAGGGCATGAAACAGCAGCAAATAGCCTGAATCCTGGAATCTGACTCTTTTGACCGCCGCGACCCGACCCCTCGCCTCGTCCGCCGCGCGAATGCGCCGGCGAGCATCGAGACCGCGCCCGCCGGCCTAGCCGGCGCGCCGACCCGCGGCGTCCCGGCGCGCCGCACCCGGATTCGATACGTGCTCCTCGCACGGCCCGTCTGACGCTACCCAAACGGATCGTGGACGGTCCGGCTCCCCCGCCGGACTTCAGGAAGAGGACAGCAATGGAGATCGTGATCGCGGCGGCGCTGCTGGCAGTGGGGCTCGTGCTGGCCGCCGTGCTCTACGGACGTGGACGACCGCCCGCAGCGGACGGGCGGGATTCGGCGGCGGTCCGTGCCGCCACCGATGCGGAGATCGGCGCGCGGCGCGCGGAGCTCGTGCGAATCGAGGAGCGCGTGCTCGGCAAGGAGGAGGCGCTCGACGCGCAGCGCGCGGACCTTGCACGACGGGAGCGCGCGATCGACGAGCGCGCCGCCGCGCTGGAGCGGAGCACGACCGAGCTGGAGGAGGGACACCAGGACCTGCAACGCCAGCTCGAACGCGCCGCGGGCGTCTCGGCCGCGCAGGCGAAGCAGCTGCTGCTCAAGGAGCTCGAGGACCAGATCCGCCACGAGTCGGCGAAGCTGGTGCGGCAGATCGAGGACGAGACCAAGCGCGACGCGGACCGCCGCGTGCGCAACATCCTCTCCGTCTGCATGCAGCGGATCGCCGCCGGCCACGCGACGGAGACGACCGTCGCCGTCGTGCAGCTCGCCTCCGACGACATGAAGGGCCGCATCATCGGCCGCGAAGGACGCAACATCCGCGCGCTCGAGAACCTCACCGGCGTCGACTTCATCATCGACGACACGCCGAACGCGGTCGTCCTGTCGGGCTTCGACGGCGTGCGCCGCGAGGTGGCCCGCATGACGCTCGAGAAGCTGCTCGCCGACGGCCGCATCCACCCGGCCAGGATCGAGGAGATGTACTACCAGGCGAAGTCCGAGCTCGAGGACCACATCGTCGAGCTGGGGGAGGAGGCCGTCTTCGAGGCGAACGTGCAGGGCCTCGACCCGGAGCTGATCAAGCTGCTCGGGCGCCTCAAGTTCCGCACCAGCTACGGGCAGAACGTGCTCGCGCACTCGGTCGAGTGCTCGCGCCTGGCGGCGCTGATGGCGCACGAGCTCGGCGCATCGCCGAGAACCGCGCGCCGTGCGGCGCTGCTGCACGACATCGGCAAGGCGGTCTCGCACGAAGTCGAGGGTCCGCACGCGCTCGTCGGCGGCGACCTCGCGCGGCGCCACGGCGAGTCGGAGGCCGTCGCGCACGCGATGGAGGCGCACCACAACGAGGTCGAGCCGCAGACGGTCGAGGCGGTCATCGTGCAGGCCGCGGACGCGCTCTCGGGCGCCCGCCCCGGCGCGCGCGGCGAGTCGCTGGAGCAGTACGTCAGACGCCTGCGCGACCTCGAGCAGATCGCGACGCGCCACGACGGCGTCGACAAGGTCTACGCGATGCAGGCCGGCCGCGAGATCCGCGTCATGGTCGCGCCGACGAGCATCGACGACGACGGCATGGCGCTGCTCTCGCACGAGATCGCGCGCGAGATCGAGAGAGAGCTCGAGTACCCGGGCCAGATCAAGGTCACGGTGATCCGCGAGAGCCGCTCGGTCGAGTACGCGAGATAGGGCGCAGGTACCCTGGGAGCGGCATGAAGCGCTACCACGTCACCACCTTCGGGTGCCAGATGAACGAGCACGACTCGGAGCGCATGAAGGGCATGCTCGAGTCGATCGGATACCGCGAGGCGCCGAGCCCCGACGAGGCGGACCTGATCCTCTTCAACACCTGCTCGATCCGCGAGGCGGCCGACACCAAGTTCGTCGCGCACCTGGGCCACGCGAAGCGCCGCAAGCGCGAGCGGCCGGACGTCGTGATCGGCGTCGGCGGCTGCTGGGCGCAGTCGGTCAAGGACGAGGTGTTCGAGCGCTTCCCGTTCGTCGACGTCGCGTTCGGCCCCGGGCAGGTGCACAAGCTCGCCGAGTTCCTCACGAGCGACTCGCTGAGCGCGCAGGGCTACTTCGAGTTCGAGGGCTTCGCAGGCGACCTGCCGGAGAAGCGGGCGCGGGAGTTCCAGGGCTGGCTGCAGATCTCCGTCGGCTGCAACATGGTCTGCTCGTACTGCATCGTCCCGAGCACGCGCGGGCGCGAGGTCTCGCGGCCGCTCGACGCGCTCGTCGCCGAGGTCGAGCGCATGGCCGCCGAGGGCGTCACCGAGGTCACGCTGCTGGGGCAGAACGTCAACGCCTACGGCCGCGACCTGCCGCGGCGCGGCGAGCCGGCCGCGAACTTCGCCGAGCTGCTGACGGCGGTCGACGCCGTCGACGGGATCGAGCGCATCCGCTACACCAGCCCGCACCCGCAGGACATGAAGGAGGACGTGATCCGCGCGCACGCCGAGCTGCCGGCGCTGTGCGAGCACGTGCACCTGCCGCTGCAGAGCGGGTCCTCGCGGATCCTCAAGGCGATGCGCCGCACGTACAGCCGCGAGCGCTACCTCGACCGCGTCGCGCTGCTGCGCGAGCACGTGCCCGACATCGCGATCACGACCGACATCATCGTCGGCTTCCCGGGCGAGACGGAGGAGGACTTCGCGCAGACGCTCGGCGTGTGCGAGGAGGTCGCCTACGACGGCGCCTTCACGTTCGTCTTCTCGCCGCGGCGCGGCACGGAGGCGGCGACGCTGCCCGACCAGATCCCCCATCCGGTGAAGGTCGAGCGGATGGAGCGCCTCGTCGAGGTCGTCCAGCGGCGCGCGAAGGAGCGTGCGCAGCGCTTCGTCGGCCGCACGCTCGACGTGCTCGTCGAGGGCCCGTCGCGCACCGACCCGACGAAGCTGCGCGGCCGCTCGCGCCACAACAAGGCGGTCAACTTCAGCGGCCTCGCGCAGCCGGGCGAGTACGTGCAGGTCGAGATCGCGAGCGCGACGAGCCAGACGCTGGCGGGCGAGGAGTCGCTGCTCGCGCGCGCCGCGCGGTGAGCGGCGCGCGCGAACGAAACGCACGCCGACGCGCCGGTATGCGTTTTCTTGGCGCCGCGACGGGTCCGCACGCTGTCATCGGAGGGTGGGGAGGCGGACCGCGATGGAAGGCTCCCGACAAGCCGGCCGGGCCAGCAGAGACGGTTCCACCAAGGGAGAGTTGGACATGTGGAAGCAGCGCACCCGGAAGGTCGCGGCGTTCTCCGCCGCGCTTGCGTTGATGGCGTCCGGTCCCGCGTTCGCGGCGGGAGGGCCGAACTCGCCCGGAAACTCCGGGCACTTCAACCCGAACAGCGCGCCGTGCCAGGGGCCGAACGACCAGCCGAACTGCCCCAGCCCGACGCACTGAGCGGCTGACCGGCGCTCAGAACAGCGCCTGCTGCACGGCCGCCGCGGGACGCGGCGGCCGTTGCGGCCCCGGCGGGTCGAGCGCCGGCGAGCGGGCGTTGCGACGAAACGCCCCAGCCTGCGTCCCGCGCAGCGGGTGCTTGCGGCGGGCCGTCGCGAGCACGCCGGCGATCCGCTCGCGCTCGACCGTCTGCGCATACGAGCCGCGCGCGTAGAGCCGCTCGTAGCGCGGGACGAGCTCGGGCCGCTGCGAGCGCAGCCAGTCCATGAAGACCTCGCGCACGCCCGGGCGCAGGTGCAGCGCGATCCCGCCGGCACCGGTCGCGCCGTTCGCGGCGGCGAGCTCGAGGATCGATTCGACCTGCTCCGGCGCGTCGTTGATCCCCGGCATCAGCGGCGCCACCAGAATCCCGCACGGGATGCCCGCGCGGTTGAGCTCGCCGACCGCCTCCAACCGCGCACGCGGGTGCGGCGTGTGCGGCTCGGTCGCCCGCCATGCCCTCTCGTCGAGCGTCGGGACGGACAGGCACGCCGAGATCGGCGCCACCTCGGCGATCTGCCGCATCAGCGGCAGGTCGCGCAGCAGCAGCGGCGACTTCGTCAGGATCGAGCACGGGTTGCGCGCGTCGCGCAGCGCCTCCCAGATCCCCTCCATCAGCCGGTAGCGGCCCTCGACCCACTGGTAGGGGTCGGTGTTCGTCCCCATCGCGACGTGCTCGCCCTTCCACGACGGCCGCGCCAGCTCCGCCCGCAGCACTTCCGGCGCGTTGACCTTCACGACGATCTCCCGCTCGAAGTCGCGCCCGGCGTCGAAGTCGAGGTAGGCGTGCGTGGGGCGGGCAAAGCAATACACGCACGCATGGGAGCAACCGCGATACGGATTGACGGTCCATCGAAACGGCATCCGCGACGCTCTCGGCACGCGGTTCAGCGCCGATCTCGCACGCACCTCGTAGAAGCGCGTGTCGAGCGCCTCGGGCGCGTCGAAGCGCCGCACGACGGCGCTCTCGCGGTAGCCGGGGAGCCGAGCCTGCTCGTCGGCGTCGACCGTGAGGTTGTCCCAGCGCATGCGAACACATGTTCGCATGCCTGCCGGCGGAGGCAAGGCCCCGTGTCGGCGCACGCACACGGGGTAGAGCCGCAGGGAGTGCGCACCCGCCTGAGACAGAGCCGCGAGCGCGCGCTGGAGGCGATGCTCCAGACGCGCACGCACGCGTGGGAGGAGGTCGGCCTCTCGCGCCAGCTCGGCCGCGCGGCCGCGCGCAAGGCGCGCCGCGAGGCGCTCGTGCTGCTGCCGCTGCTCGCCGCCGTGCTCGTCGCCTACAGCTATCGCGGCCAGCTGTTCGGCCGCGACCTCGACACGCTCGTGCGGATCCTCACCTCCGTGGCGCTGATCGCGCTCGGGTGGGCGTTCGCGCGCGCGCTCGGCCGCGTCGTCGGCCCGGACCTGATGCGCCGCATGGACCCGGGCACCGCCGGCACCGTCGGCTTCCTGCTGCGGCTGACGACGATCGCGATCGTGACGGTCGTCGCGCTGCGGATCGCCGGGCTCACGCCGCGCACGCTCGCCGTCGGCGGCGCCTTCACCGCCGTCGTCGTCGGCCTCGCCGCGCAGCAGACGCTCGGCAACCTGATCGCCGGCGCCGTGCTGCTGAGCGCGCGCCCCTTCCGCGTCGGCGAGCGGGTGCGGCTCCAGGCCGGCGGGCTCGCCGGCCAGGCGGAGGGCGTCGTCTCCTCGCTCGGGCTGCTCTACACGACGCTCGCGCGCGGCGAGGACCGCATCATGGTGCCCAACAGCGTCGTGCTGGGCGCAGCCGTCGTGCCGCTGCGCGAGCCGCAAGCGGTCGACGTGCGCGTCGTGCTGCGCCACGGCACGAAGCCGAGCGACGTGCAGCGGCTCCTGCGGGAGACGATCGACGTGCCGATGCGCGCGCTGCCGCACATCGCGCTCGAGGAGGTCGACGGCGAGCAGGTCGTCGTCAGGATCCAGGCGACGCCCGAGCACGAGCGTGACGGGGCGCGCCTGGCTGACCAGCTGCTGCGCGCGATCGCGCAGGTGGCGGGGGAGCGGGCGACGGCCTGAGGTGCCGGGCGCGGTCTACCGGTGGTCGCGGCCGCCGGCCGCGAGGCCCTCGGCGATCCGCGCGCCGCCCATGCGGCGGCTGCTGTTGAGCGCCAGCTCCGGAGCGATGCCGGAGAAGATCGCTCCGGCGCGCAGGCCGAGCGGGGCGACGTCGACCTCGGCCTTGTTGCGCTCGATCGCGCGCACGACCGCGGCGGCCACGTCCTCGGGGCTGCGCGTCCCGACGCCGGGCGGCAGCTTCACGTCGGCGCGCGCGAACATTCCCGCGTCGCGGATGAAGCCGGGGAAGATCGTCGAGACGCCGACGCCGGACGCGCGCAGGTCCTCGCGCAGCGACAGCGCGAAGCCGCGCAGCCCGAACTTCGTCGCCGAGTACAGCGCGCTGCCGCCGGCCGCGGCTCTGCCCGACAGCGAGGAGATGAAGACGAGGTGGCCGCGGCCGCGCGGCGCCATCTGCTCCGACAGCAGCCGCGCGAGCTGGATCGGCGCGAGCAGGTTGACGTCGAGCGCGCGCTCGACCTGGTCGCCGCTGTAGTCGTCGAGCGTGCCGCTCGCCGGCAGCGCGGCGTTCGCGACGAGGATCTCCACCTCGCCGGCCTGCTCGACGAGCCGGGCGACCGCGTCGCGCTCGGCGAGGTCGACCGCCAGCGCGCGGCCGCCGAGCTCGGCGGCGAGCGGCTCGAGCACCTCGGCGCGGCGTCCGGTGAGGACCACGTCGGCGCCGCGCGCCGCCAGCGCGCGCGCGATCGCCTGGCCGATGCCGCCGCTGGCGCCCGTCACGAGCGCGGTGCCCTGGATCGCGGTCACGGCGGGAACCCTACGCGCCGAACAGCGCGACCGTCGCGGTGAAGGCGTGCAGGAAGCTCGCCCCGCCGACCGGGCCGATCTCGCCGGCCGCGAAGAAGCCGGCCGACGGCGCGCCGGCGAGCTCCTCCGAGAGCGCGCCGGCGTCGTGGTCCTCGATCCCGAACATCGCGCGCCCGCGGCCGTTGCAGGAGAACGCGAGCGCGCCGGCCGGCTGCCCGCCCAGGGCCGACACGCGCAGGCGCAGCTGCTCCTGCAGGTCGCGATCGGCCGAGGCGGCGTCGCGCGCGTGCAGGCGCAGCACCTGCCCGGTGTGGACCGGGGCGGCGATCGCGAGCGTCCCGCCGACCGGGTCGGCGCCCAGCAGCTGGCGCACGAGGAAGTCGCCGTGCCCGTACTCGGGCCGTCCGCCGTCGACCACGAGGCCGATCAGCAGGCCGCCGGCGATCAGCGTGCGATCGACCGGGTCGAGCTCCTCGATCACCGCGCGTATGCGGTCGAGCGCCGGCTGCCCCGCCAGTTCGCTGATGACGTTGCCCTCGGCTTCGGTGATCGTGATCTCGGGCCCGACCGGCGTCGCGCCCTGCGAGACGCACGGCAGCACGTCGACGTCGTCGAAGCGCACGCCGACGGTGCCGCCGTCGAGCACGTCGTCGCCGTGGAACAGCACGCCGCGCTCGTCGGGGCGCCGGCCGCTCGCGAGCCCGCCTATCACCGGGACGCCCGGCGCGCGCGTCGCGAGGTCCTGCAGGAGCGGGTCGGTCGGGAACGTGAACGGGTCGGGCAGCAGGATCGCGCCGCGCGCGCCCGCGAGGTCCTCCATGCCCATGACGGTGACGGTCTCCGTCTCCTCATGGACCGACGCGACCGCGTGGAACGTCTGCGCGCGACCGTCGCCGAGCGAGGCGGCCCACACCGCCACCGCCATCCCGTCCTCGTGCTCGGCACCGCAGCCGAGCACGCCGCCCGCGCCGCAGCCGACGAGCGAGGCGGGCCGCAGCGCCTCGTGCACGCCCTCGAGCGTCGCCTCCGGGTCCTCCATGTGCCCGCCGGAGGCGAACAGCACGACGAGGTCCGCGCTCCCGCCGTCGAGGCCCGCGCCGGCCGCCTGTGCGGCCTCGATCGCACCGACGCGCGGGTCCTGGTGGGTCGAGATTCCGGTGCCGATGCGGATGGGCATGCGTCCCACGATACCCCGGCGCGACAAGCGCTCCGACAGGTGCCCGCGGACGCGCGCCATACTCCGCCGCGTGACGCCGCGGGTGATCGCGATCTTCGGTCCGACGGGAATCGGCAAGACCGCCGTCGCGGTCGCGCTGGCGGCGCGGCTGCGCGCCGCCGGCGAGGACCCGGTCGCGATCTCCGCCGACGCGCTGCAGGTGTACGACGGACTCGAGCTGCTGACCGGCGTGGCGAGCGCGGCCGAGCAGGCGCGGCTCGAGCACCGGCTCGTGTCGTTCCTGCCGGTCGACGCGACCTTCAGCGTCGGACAGTACGCGGCGCTCGCGCACGCCGAGATCGACGGAGCGCTTGCGGGCGGCCGGCGGCCGATCGTGGTCGGCGGGACCGGTCTCTACCTGCGCGCGGCGCTGACCGAGCTGGCGCTCAAGCCGCCGCCGCTCGAAGGCGTGCGCGAGAAGTGGTCGCGCGAGCTCGAGGCGCGCGGCGCCGCCGCGCTCCACGCCGAGCTGGCGCGGCGCGCGCCGTGGGCCGCCGAGGGGATCGATCCCAACGATCGCCAGCGCGTGGTGCGGGCGCTCGAGCTGCTCGACGCCGGCGAGCTCGAACCGCCCGAAGGTCCGTCGCAGCTGTGGACCGACGAGGTGCGCCATCCGACGCTGCTGGCCGGGCTGACGATGGAGCGCGCGGCGCTGTATGCGCGCATCGACGCGCGCGTCGAGGAGATGATCGCCGCCGGAGCGCGCGAGCAGGTGCTGCGCGCGCACGCGGCCGGAGCGTCCGAGACCGCGCGCAAGGCGCTCGGATTCGACGAGCTGCTGACCGGCGACGTCGCAGCGATGCAGCGACGCACGCGCAACTACGCGCGCCGCCAGCTCACGTGGATGCGCAAGTTGGCGTCCGTCCAGACGATCGACGTCACCGGGCGCTCGGCCGAGGACGTGGCCGGGCAGATCGCTACGCGAGCACTCTCGCCTTCAGCCGCTCGAACTCCTCCTGGCTGATCGCGCCTCTCGCGCGCAGCTCGTCGAGTCTGTGCAGCTGGTCGACCGGCGAGGCGCCGGCGACGGAGCGGATGTACTCGTCGCTCGCCTGCTGCATGTGCCGCTGCTCGGCGATCGCGCGATCGCGCATCCCGTTGCCGCGCGCGATCAGGTAGATCAGCACGCCGAGGAACGGCAGGACGATCAGGAAGAAGACCCACGCGGCCTTCGCCCAGCCGGACAGCTCGTGATCGCGGAAGAGGTCCACGAGCACGGTGATCAGTATCCAGATCCAGATCACGAGGAAGAAGATCTCGAGCGTGACCAGCAGCGCGTCGCCGAGGGAGAAGTCGGCGAAGATGGGGGACATCCGTCACTCCGTTCTGTGGGGATCGAAAGCCCGTCGCTCCATATACGCGCGAATTGGCGCGTTCGGATTGCGTCGATTCGCGAGCCGATAGGCTCCGGCGCCGCATGCGGTTCGAGAAATGGCAAGCGCTCGGCAACGACTATCTCGTGGTCGAGGCCGCCGAGCTCCCGTTCGCGCTCACGCCGGCCCGCGTGCGCGCGATCTGCGCCGGCCACTTCGGCGTCTTCGCCGACGGGATCCTGCTGCTGTCGCCGCCGGCGCAGCCGGGCTTCGTCGCGAAGCTGACGATCTTCAATCCGGACGGCTCCGAGGCGGAGCTGAGCGGCAACGGCGCGCGCGAGGCGATCATGTACCTGCGCCGCCACGGCTGGACCGACTCCGACGTCTTCTCGATCGAGACGGCGGCCGGGGAGATCCGCCCGACGATCACGGGCGAGACGACCTGCCGGGTCGACATGGGCCGCGCCCGCTTGACCTCGAAGGACTTTCCAGGCGGGCCGGACGACGGCAGAGGCGAGCTCGGAACGCCGGGCCGGCTGTGGGCCTTCCAGCACGTCTCGATCGGCAACCCGCAGTGCTCGATGCGCGTGGACAGCGTGGCGGAGCTGGAGGGGCTCGACCTTCCCGCGCTCGGGCCGCTGTTCGAGCACAGCGAGCTGTTCCCCAACCGTACGAACGTCTCCTGGTACGCCGAGCTGGCAGCCGACCGCATCCGCGCGCGGATCTTCGAGCGCGGCGTCGGCGAGACGCTGTCCTCCGGCACGGGCGCGACCGGCGCCGCGGTCGCGCACGTGCTGCGCGGCGGCGGCGGGGTGGGCGGGATCGTGTCCGTGGAGCTCGACGGCGGCGAGCTGACCGTCGAGGTGGGGGAGGACCTGCACGTGAACCTGACCGGCTGGGCGGTCCCCGTCTTCTCCGGGACGCTCTCCGACGACTTCCTGAAGGAGCTGCATGCGACCGAGTAAGCGCCTCGACCTGATCCCGCCGTACCTGTTCGCGCAGCTCGAGCGCAAGATCGCCGAGAAGAAGGCGGCCGGCGTCGACGTGATCTCGCTCGGGATCGGCGACCCGGACACGCCGACGTACGCGCCGATCGTCGCGGCGGCGCAGGCGGCGGTCGCGGATCCGAGCACGCACCAGTACCCGTCGAATCGCGGGCGCGCGGAGTTCCGCTCGGCCGTGGCCGCGTTCTACGCGCGCCGCTTCGGCGTGGAGCTGGACCCGGAGACCGAGGCGATGCCGGCGATCGGGGCGAAGGAGTGCATCTTCAATCTGAACCTGGCGTTCCTCGACCCTGAGGACATCGCGCTTGCGTCGGATCCCGGCTACCCGGTCTATACCGGCGGTCCGACGTTGGTGGGGGCCAGAGCGGTGCTGATGCCGCTGGTGCCGGAGCTCGGCTTCGCGCCCGACCTGGATGCCATCTCGGCGGAGGACGCCGCGCGGGCGAAGCTGATGTTCCTGAACTACCCGAACAACCCGACGGGCGCCGTGGTGCCGGACGGGCTGTTCGAGCGGGTGGTCGCGTTTGCGCGTGAGCACGAGATCCTGGTCGTGCACGACAACGCGTACAGCGAGACGACGTACGACGGCTACGTCGCGCCGTCGTTCCTGGCGACGCCGGGCGCGAAGGAGGTCGGCGTCGAGGTCTTCTCGCTCTCGAAGGGCTACAACATGACCGGCTGGCGCTGCGCCTTCATCGCCGGCAACGCCGAGGCGATCGCGCAGTACTGGCGGCTGAAGTCGAACGTCGACTCGGGCTTGTTCGAGGCCGTGCAGCTGGCGGGCGTGGCCGCTTTGGACCCGGCTGTGGACGCCGAGGTCAAGGCGATGAACGAGGTCTATCGTCGCCGCCGCGACCTGGTGTGCGACGCGCTGCGCGCCGCCGGGGTGGACGTGACGCCGCCGAAGGGCACGATCTACGTGTGGGCGCCGGTACCGGCCGGGTACGAGAGCGCCGCGGCGTACTGCGAGCACGTGCTGGAGGAGACGGGCGTCGTGATCTCCCCGGGCGGCGCGTACGGCGCCTCCGGCGAGGGCTTCTTCCGGATCTCCTTGACGACGCCGGACGAGCGGCTGCTCGAGGCGGTCGAGCGGATCAAGCGGCTCGGGTGAGCTGAGCGGCGACGGCGGCCGCCGTCTCGTGCGGCCGCCTGACGACGTCGTCGTGCGTGAAGCGCAGGAGCGTGTAGCCGGCGTTCTGAACCGCGTTGCCTTTCGTGCGGTCGTGCTGGAACGCCCGGCGCGTCTTGTGGCCGTCCCAGCCGTCGAGCTCGACCGCAACGCGCTGGCGGCGCCAGACCGCGTCGCACTCGTAGCTCGCGACGTACGCGTTCGTCGCGGGGCGGGGAAGGTCGTGGGCATCGAGGAGGGAGAGGAAGCGGTCCTCCAGCCACGACCGCGTCACCGTCGTACCGGTGGCCGCCAGCTCGCTCAGCGCCGCGCGCACGCGCGCTGCGCTTTGGCTCCGCCGCCCGCGCACGCGCTCCAGCGCTTCCTCGATGCCCTTGACGTCGAGGACTCGCTGCCGCTCGGCCTCGCTCAGCGGTTTGCGCAACGCGTCTGCCGCGAGCACCTCGGCGAGGTCCACGAGTGTTCGGCTCACGGTGGTGGCCGGGACGCCCTCGACGGTCGTGACGTCGGCGGGGTCGAGGCGCCGCCGCCCGTGGACGCGGATCCGTCTCGTGCTTCTCCGCTCCGCCGGCGTGCTGACGTCGATCCGCGTGCCGCCGCCGTCCCGCAGCCCATGGAGCGCCGCGGCGTCCCGGTGGCTCAGCACGGCGCCCGGTCCCACTGCCAGGACCGCGGCGAGGCGGTAGCCGTTCGGGCGCAGATGCGCATGGCCGACGGCGTAGACGCCGCGGTGGAGCGGGACCAGCCGGCCGGTCGCCACCCGGTCGTCGATGGTCGACGATGCGATTCCGGCCTCGAGGAGCTGGCCGCGGGAGACCACGCCGTGCTGCGCTGCCGCAAGCGCCCCGATCCGCGCGTCCACCAGAGGACCGCGAATCCGACCCGGAATAGCGGGGTCGGATTCGCGGTCCTCGGGCATGCCCCGACGTTGGCAGGCGAACTGTGCGGCCGGGGCCTTGGTTCGCGACGGCTTAGACTCAGACGCGTGTCGGCGAACGGAAAGGTCGAGGGACGGGCGAAGCAGCGGGCGCTGGCGATCGGGGTGCTCGACGCCGGCGAGGACCTGAGCGAGCTGCAGGAGCTGCTGTGGACGGCGGGCGTCGCGACCGTGGGTCAGCTCGTCCAGCACCGCGAGCGGGCGCACCCGAACACGTACCTCGGGCCCGGCAAGCTGGAGGAGCTCAAAGCGGCGATCAGAGCCAACGACGCCAACGTGGTCGCCTGCGACGACGAGCTCTCGCCGCGTCAGGGACGCAATCTCGAGGAGGCGCTGGGGACGCCGGTGGTGGACCGCACGGCGATCATCCTCGACATCTTCGCCGGGCACGCGCACAGCGCCGAGGGCAAGCTCCAGGTCGAGCTGGCGCAGCTGGAGTACAACCTGGCCCGCATGCGCGGGCTGTGGACGCATTTGGAGCGGCTCGGCGGCGGCGTGGGGACGCGTGGACCGGGCGAGACGCAGATCGAGACGGACCGCCGCCTCGCCCGCGACCGCATCACCGCGCTCAGACGCCGGCTGGCGAAGGTGAGAGGGTCCCGCGAGACGATGCGCGCCGAGCGGACACGGGCGCAGCTGCCCGAGGTCGCGCTCGTCGGCTATACGAACGCCGGCAAGTCGACGCTGCTCAACAGACTCACGGGCGCCGAGGTCGGCGTACGCGATCGGCTGTTCCACACGCTCGACCCGACGACGCGCGCGTGGAGGCTCGGCGGCCGCGACTACCTGCTGACCGACACCGTCGGCTTCATCCGCAAGCTGCCGCACCAGCTCGTCGACGCGTTCGGCGCGACGCTGGAGGAGACGCGGCTCGCCGACCTGCTGCTGCACGTCGTCGACGCCTCGGCGCCCGAGGAGGAGCTGAACGAGATGATGCGCGCCGTGCACGAGGTGCTCGAAGAGATCGGCGCCGGGGATCGACCCCGCGTGCTGGTGCTCAACAAAGCCGACGCGCTCGACCCCGACCAGCACGAGGACGTCCGCCTGCGCCACCCCGACGGCGTGCTCGTCTCCGCGCTCGCCGGCGACGGCCTGGAGGAGCTGGGGGAGCGGATCGAGGCCGAGTTCGCCCGCTCGCTGCACGACGTCGAGCTGCTGCTTCCCTATCGGGAGGGCCAGCGGCTGGCCGAGCTGCACGAAGTCGCCGGCGACCTCGAGCGCGAGGACACGCCCGAGGGCGTGCGCGTGAAGGTGCGCCTGCCGGCCGCCGTCGCGGCGCGCTTCGAGCGCTACGCGGTGAACGGACGGCCGGCGTGAGCGCCACGAACGTTCAGACCGCCCCCCTCGCGGTCAAGCGCCTCCATCCCGACGCCGTCCTCCCGAGCCGCGCGTATGCCCACGACGCCGGGCTCGACCTGCACGCCACGGATGCGGTCACGCTGGAACCGGGCGCACGCGCGTCGGTCGGCACCGGCATCGCCGTCGCGATCCCGGAGGGCCAGGGCGGTCTGGTGCTGCCGCGCTCGGGCCTCGCCGCCCGCAGCGGCATCGCGCTCGTCAACGCACCCGGGCTGATCGACGCCGGCTACCGCGGCGAGATCCGCGTGCTGCTGCTCAACACCGACCGCGAGACGCCCTGCGAGATCGCCGTCGGGGACCGCATCGCGCAGCTCGTGCTCGTGAAGCTCGAGCTCCCGGCGACCGTCGAGGTCGACGAGCTGCCGGCGAGCGAGCGCGGCGGCGGGGGATTCGGGTCCAGCGGCAGCTGACCGGTCGTCTTTTCACGATCTCATTACGAAACGCCGGCGTTCGCGCGCTACCTTCTCTCCCCGAAGGCTCGGCCGCCGGGGGACGGCCGGGGGTGCGGCGCCGGGGGACGCCGCGCGGAGGGGACCATCGGGGCCGGTGCGGTCAGGCGCATCGGCCCCGGTGTCGTTCAGGACCCGTCGAGCAGCGCCCGCAGCCGCAGCGCGTTGCGCGGCGCGAACACCTCCCAGTCGTTGTTGAAGTACGCGTAGACGTCGACGTCCGCCGACCACTCGGCGATGCGCGCGGCCCACGCCCGCAGCTCCGCCTCCGAGTAGTTCCCGCGCCGCCCTCTCCAGCCGTGGTGGAAGCGCACGAGCGTCCAGTCGGTCGTGAGCCAGTGCTGCTGGAACGGCCGCTCCGGCCGGTCGCCGATCACGAGCGCGACGCCGTGCGCGCGCAGCAGCGCCTCGACCTCCGGCACGAACCACGACGGGTGGCGGAACTCGAACCCGTGCCGGCCGGGCGGCAGCGTCGCGACCCGCTCCAGCGCCGCGGCAAGGCGGTCGTCGTCGCGGTGGAAGCTCTCCGGCAGCTGCCAGATCACCGGCCCGAGCTTGCCGCTCTCGACCAGCGGCGCGATCGAGGCGTAGTAGCGCTCGACGCCGCGCTCCAGGTCGGTCAGACGCTTCATGTGCGTCAGGTAGCGGCTCGCCTTCGCGGCGAACACGAAGTCCGGCGGCGTCTGCGCCACCCATCTCGCGGCGGCGCCCGGGCGTGCGAGCCGGTAGAAGGTCGAGTTCAGCTCGACCGTGTCGAACACGGACGCGTAGTGCGCGAGCCAGCGCGCGCCGGGCGTTCTCGGCGGATAGAAGGTCTGGCCCCAGCTCTTGTAGACCCAGCCGGAGCAGCCGATGCGAACGCGGTGCGCCACGCGGGGGACCTACCCCGCGCGGCGCTCCTGCGCTACACCAATCCGTTCGCCTGCAGGAACTGCTGCGCGACGTCGGCCGGCGACTGCTTGTCGATCGCCACCGCCGCGTTCATTCTCTGCATCGCCTCGGTGGTCAGCACTCTGCTGACCGCGTTCAGCGTGTCCTCGAACGCCGGGCCCTCGGCCGCCAGCACTCTGCTGGAGACGATCGGCGTCACGTTCTGGAAGCCGAAGACGTTCTTCGGATCGTCCAGCACGACGTATCTGCCGCCCTGCAGCTGACCGTCCGTCGTGAAGACGTCGGCCGTGTCGATCTTGCCGTCGTCGAGCGCCTGGTACTGCAGCCCGATCGTCAGCGGGGAGAACTTCACGTCTCTGATGCCATAGACCCGCGCGAGGCCGACGAGGCCCGTCTCGCGCTGGCGGAACTCCGGCGGCGCGCCGATCCGCAGGCCTCTGATCGCCGCCAGGTCGGCGACGCTTCTGAGGTTCTTCGCTCTCGCGTACGCGGGCGTGACGGCGAGCGCGTCGACGTCGGTGAACGGCGTCAGCGGCAGCAGCGTGAAGCCGTGTCTCTCGGCGTACGCCTTGCCGGCCGCGAACGCCGCGTCGACGCTCGGGTAGGCCTTCGCGTCGCCGGCGACGGCCGTGTTGAAGATCCCGATGTACTCGGGGTACATGTCGATCTGCCCGCTGCGGAGCGCCTTGTCGGCGATCTCCGTCGAGCCGATGTTCTGCTTGAGCGCGACCTTGAAGCCCTTCGCCTCCAGCGCCTGCTTGTAGAGCTGGCCGAGCACGAACTGCTCGGTGAAGTTCTTCGTGCCGAGCGTGACGGACGGCTTGCCCTTGCCCGGCTGCTGCGAGGAGGCGGCCTGCGTGCTGCCGCCGCCGTTGTCGTCGCCGCCGCCGCAGGCGGCGAGCCCCGTCGTCAGCGCGAGCGCCGCGACGAGGGCGAGAATGGTGCGCAACGTACCGTGCTTCACGTCGATGCGGTCCTTTCGCTGGTGAGTGGGGGATCCCCCAACATGACCGACGACGCGCCGCGCTCCTCCAACCGCAGCGCGCGTGGTGTGACGGCCCGCTGGAGCGCCGCGAACAGCAGCTCCGCGAGCAAGGCGAGCACGGCGACGCAGATCGCCGCGCCCAGCACGCCGGGCAGGCGGTAGGTCGCCTGGTCGACGATCACGTCGCCGAGGCTGTGCGCCCCGGCGACCGACGCGAGCGTCGCCGTCGCAATCACGTATACGACGGCAGTGCGGATGCCGGCGAAGATCAGCGGCAGCGCGAGCGGCAGCTCAACCTTCCACAGCACCTCGCGCCCCGTCATGCCCATCCCTCTGGCGGCCTCGACCGCGTCCTGGTCGACCCCGTCGACCGCCACGTAGGCGTTCGTCAGCACGATCGGGAACGCGAGCACGATCAGCGCGACCATCACGTTGACGAAGCCGATCCCCAGCACCGCGACGCCGATCGAGATCAGCGCCAGCGACGGCAGCGCGCGGCCGACGTTCGAGACGTTGATCGCGGCGAACGAGCCGCGGTGCACGTGGCCGAGCGTCACGCCGAGCGGGATCGCCAGCACCAGCGCGATCCCGATCGCGGCGCCGGACAGCGCGAGATGGTCGAGCGTGAGCTGCCACAGCAGCGCGGTGTGCTCGCCGATGAACTGGAACGCGTCGACGAAGTCCTGCATCGCTAACGGCTCCGCGCGACCCGCGTCCACGGCGTCAGCACGCGCTGTGCCAGCACGAGCAGCCCGTCGGCCGCGAGCGCGAGCACGACGCACAGCGCGCCGGCGGCGATCAGCTCGGTCTTGAACGTCTGCTGCAGGCCGGCGTAGATCGGCGCGCCGAGCCCCTCGTTGACGACGAACACGGCAACGGTGGCGAGGCTGATGACGGTGACGGTCGCGATCCGCAGCCCGGCGACGATCGCCGGCATCGCGAGCGGCAGCTCGACTCTCCACAGCAGCTGCCGTCTCGTGAGGCCCATGCCGCGCGCGGCGTCGCGCACGTCCTCCGGCACGCCGGCGAGTCCCGCGAGCGTGTTGCGGAAGAGGATCAGCAGCGTGTAGGAGACGAGCGCGATCTCGGCCGTCGTGCGCGAGAGGCCGGTGAACGGCACGAGCAGCTGGAACAGCGCGAGCGAGGGGATCGTGTAGAGCAGGCCGGTGACGAGCACGACCGGCGTCGTGATCCAGCCGCGGCGGTGCGCGAGCAGCGCCAGCGCGAATGCGATCGCGAAGCCGACGGCGATCGCGACCAGCGTCAGCACGACGTGCTGCACGAGCGCGGGCCGCAGCGTGTCGCTCCAGTGGCTGTCGACCCAGTCCCAGCAGAACGTGCCGTTGCCGCGCACGCACGAGCTGCCTCTGCCGAAGTCGGGGATGACGGGGCCGGCGGCGGCGAGCGGGGTCATCGGGCGCTCCCGCCGCGCAGCGCTCCGCGGATCAGCTCGAGCGAGACGAGCCCGGCGACGCCGCCGTTGCCGTCGCTGACGGCGAGCGGGCGGTCCCCGTCGGAGATCAGGAGCGAGAGCGCGTCGCGCAGCGACGTGTCGGGCGCGATCGTGTCGCCGTGCGGGCCGCCGTCGGCCGGCAGCAGCGACAGCTCGCCGACGCGGCTGAGCGCGAGCCGCTTGAGCGCGCGGTCGCGCCCGACGAAGCTCGCGACGAACTCGTCGGCGGGGGAGGCGAGCAGCTCGTCCGGCGGCGCGTACTGCGCGAGCACGCCGCCCTCGCGCAGGATCGCGATGCGGTCGCCGAGCTTGATCGCCTCGTCGATGTCGTGCGTGACGAAGACGATCGTCTTGCGCACGCGCGCCTGCAGCTGCAGCAGCTCGTCCTGCAGGCGATGGCGCGCGATCGGATCGATCGCGCCGAACGGCTCGTCCATCAGCAGCAGCGGCGGGTCGGCCGCGAGCGCGCGCGCCACGCCGACGCGCTGGCGCTGGCCGCCGGACAGCTGCGCCGGATAGCGCTCGGCCAGCTCCGGCGGCAGCTGCACGAGCTCCAGCAGCTCGCGCACGCGGCCCGCCACGCGCTGCTTGCCCCAGCCGAGCAGGCGCGGGACGGTCGCGACGTTGTCCGCGATCGTCTGGTGCGGGAACAGCCCGATCTGCTGGATCACGTAGCCGATCTCGCGCCGCAGCTCGGCCGGCTTGCGCGCCGTCACGCTCGCGCCGTCGAGCAGGATCTCGCCGTCGGTCAGCTCGATCATGCGGTTCACGAGCCGCATCGCGGTCGTCTTGCCGCAGCCGGACGGCCCCACGAGCACGCAGATCTCACCGGCCGGGACGGTCAGCGAGAGATCGTCGATCGCCGGCCCCGACGCGCCCGGATACACCTTGCGCACGTGGCGCAGCTCGAGCGTCGCCGCACGGGGGTAGGCGTTCGGCCCCTCGGTCTGGGCGGTGTTGTCGGTGTTCACGGAGGAGGCTCCCGGCCGGGAGAGGGGGCTTCGAGGGTAGTGCTCCCCGCCGACGGCCGCGCCGATGCGGCAGTTGGCGCGTCAGACGCCCGCGGCGCGCCGCGCCTCGGCGTGCGCAGCCGCCTCGAGCGCGTCGTCGAGCGGCCGCAGCGGCTCGTCGCGCCCGAGCGCTCTGGCGACCAGCCAGTCCGCCAGCCACACGTTCTTCGGCAGCAGCGGACCGTGCAGATAGGTGCCGATCACGTTGCCATGGCGCACGCCCTCGTAGCCGCTGGCGCCGTCGTTGCCGTGCCCGCGCAGCACGCGGCCGAGCGGCTGCGCGCCGGGGCCCAGCCGCGTGCGGCCGCCGTGGTTCTCGAAGCCGGCGAGCACGCGCGGGCCGTCGAGCCCGGGCAGCTCGACCTCGATCGCGACGTTGCCGATCAGGCGCGGGCCGTCCGAGCGCACCGTCGTCAGGTCGACGAGCCCGACGCCCGGCAGGGCCTCCTCGCCGAGCTCGTACGAGCGGCCGAGCAGCTGGTAGCCGCCGCAGACGGCGAGCAGCGCCGCGCCGCGCTCGGCCGCCGCGTGCAGGCCCTCGCGCTTGACCTCGGCGAGGTCGAACGCGCACAGCCGCTGGTCGCGGTCCTGGCCGCCGCCGATGTAGAAGAGGTCCGCCTGCGCCGGATCGATCGGCTCGCCGAGCTCGCTGCGCGTCAGCTCGAAGCCGATGCCGCGCCACTCGCAGCGGCGCTGCAGCAGCAGCAGGTTGCCGCGGTCGGCGTAGATGTTCATCAGCTCGGGGTAGAGCGCGCAGACGCGCAGCGTCTCAGGCACGCAGCAGCACCACCTCGGAGCCGACGTGCTCGTCGGTCATCTCGACGAAGCGCCTGCCGGCGGCGGCGAAGCCGAGCGCGACCCCCTCCGCCTCCAGCGTGTCGCCGTCCAGCTTGTCGAGCACGATCGTGTCGCCCTCGGCGGTGCGGGCGCCTTCCGGCGAGACGGTCTGGCGGATCCGCTCGATCGTCGTGCCGGCCTCCTCGGGCCGCACCGCGACCGGCTGGCTCGCGAACACCCAGCCGTCGCGCTCGAGCACGTCGGGCAGCGGCGGCTCCGTGTGCGCGGCGTCGAACCCTTCCAGCGCATCGGCCAGCGCGCACGCGAGCAGCCCGCCGGGACGCAGGCACGCGAGCGCGCAGCGCAGCAGGCCGGCGCGGCCGTCGGGGCCGCCGAGCAGCTGGACCGTCTGCATCGGCGCGAGCACGAGCGCGAACGTGCGGCCGCCGAGCGCCGTCGCGAAGTCGCGCGCGTCGGCCTCCACCGTCGCGACCGCGAGGCCGGCGTCGGCGGCGCGCGCGGCCAGCGTGTCCAGCAGCACCGGATCGAGATCGAGCGCCGTCACCTCGCGCCCGGCGCGCGCGAGGTCGAGCGCAACGCGCCCGGTGCCGGCGCCGAGGTCGAGCAGCGGCCCATCGCACTCGGCGGCGAGCTCGCGCCACAGCGGCAGGTCCTCCACGTAGCGGCCGCACTCGAGGTCGTGCCACAGCACGTGCAGGCCGGCGACCGTCATCGCCAGTACTCCGCGGCCGCGCCGCGCCGCGCGAGCAGCTCGCGCAGCGCCAGCAGGGCGGTGTAGGTCGGCAGCGCGTAGAGCGTGTCCGGCGCGGCGGCGCGCGCCTCGTCGAGCGCGCGCTCCAGCTCGGGCACCACGACCAACCGCTCCGGCGCGACGCCCGCGTACTTGAGCCGCACCGCCAGCTCGCCCGCGCGCGTCCCGGCGCAGGTGACGCGCCGTACGCGCCCGGCGAGCAGCTCGAAGTCGGCGTCCCAGACCCACGACACGTCGCGTCCGTCCGCGACGTTGTCGTTGAGCACGGCGAGCAGGTCGAGCTCACCGTTCTCGAGCGCAAGCGTGCGCAGCACCTCGTTCGCGCCGGCCGGGTTCTTGATCAGCAGGATCGACAGCGCGCGGCCGTCGAGCGCGATCGTCTCCGCCCGCCCGAACGCCGCTTCGACCGCGTGCAGCCCGGCGACGACCTGCTCGAACGGAACGCCGAGCGCGTGGCACAGCGCGGCCGCCCCGAGCGCGTTGTAGACGTTGTAGAGCCCGGGGAGGGGGAGCGTGACGAGGGCTTGCGCCGCGCCGGCCTGCAGCGTGAACGCCGCGTCGCGCGTGCCGTTCAGCCGCACGTCGCTCGCCACGACATCCGGATCGGGGCGCCGCGCTCCGCACTGCGGGCAGGCGTAGCGGCCGAGGTGGCCGAGGTAGATCGCCTCGTACGCGTACGCGTGGCCGCATCTGCGGCAGTGCTTGGAATCGGCCGCGTGCTGCATCTGCGGCAGCGCCATCGCGTCGTCCTGCACGCCGAACGTCACGACCCGCTCGCGCGCGCGCCCGAGGTCGGCGACGAGCGGGTCGTCGGCGTTCAGCACGAGGCGCGTGTCGGCCGGCAGGGCGGCGACGACCTCGGCCCAGCGCTCGGCGATCGTCTCGAGCTCGCCGTAGCGGTCGAGCTGGTCGCGGAACAGGTTGCTCAGCAGGAGCGCCCGCGGCGCCAGCTCGTCGGCCAGCTGGGGAAGCCAGAACTCGTCGATCTCGAACAGCCCGAGCTCGCCGTCGATTCCGCCGCCATGCGCCGCCTCCAGCAGGGTCGAGGCGATTCCGCCGGCCATGTTCGCGCCCGCGCGGTTGTGCACGAGCCGCGTCCCACCGCGTTCGAGGATCGAGGCGACCATCGCGGCGGTCGTCGTCTTGCCGTTCGTCGCCGAGATCGCGACGGAGCCCCGCGGCAGACGCGCGGCCAGCGCACGGATCGCCTGCGGGTCGAGCCGCATCAGCAGCTTGCCGGGCAGCGAGGTGCCGCCGCCGCGGCCAGCCGCGCGCGCGAGCCCGCCGACCGCGCGGGCGAGGGCCAGCTTCGGTGCGAGCGCGCTCACGGAACGATCACCCGCACGGCGGCGGGCAGCGTGCGCACGGTCGCGGGCAGGGTGGCGATCGGGTCGCCGTCGGCGTAGAGCTCGAACGGCCGGTCTGCCGCGATCCGCAGCACGCGCGCGCGCCGCACCGCGACCTCCTCGTTGCGGACGTGCGTGCCCTTGAAGACTCTCGGCAGTCCGCGCAGGAAGCGGCGCCTGGGCACGGCGTCGACGGTCACCACGTCGAACATGCCGTCGTCGAGCGAGGCGTCGGGCGCGAGCACCATCCCGCCGCCGTACTGGCGGCCGTTCGCGGCCGCGACGCTGTAGCCGACGTGCTCGATGCGCTCGCCGTCGAGCTCCAGCTCGAAACGTGCCGGACGCCAGCCGGCAAGCGCGCGCAGCGCGCCGTAGAGGTACGCGGCGTCGCCGGGCACGCGCGTCGCGTTGGCGATCCGGTTCGCGTCGGAGTCGAAGCCGCACGAGGCGATCCCCACGAACGCGCGCTCGCCGCAGACGCCGAGGTCGATCGCGCGCTCGCGGCCGTTCGCGATCGCGGCCGCCGCACCAGCCGGATTGCGCGGGATCCCGAGCGTGCGCGCGAAGTCGTTGCCGCGGCCGCCGGGGAGGACCGCCAGGCGGCCCGGACCAGCGGCCGAGCGCAGCCCGTCCGCCACCGCGCCCACGAGCCCGTCGCCGCCGAGCGCGGCGGCCACCTCGCCCGCCTCGCCGGCCGCGCGCCCCAGCTCGCGCGCGTGCGCGATGTCGCGCGTGTGCTCCAGACGCACCCGCAGGCCGGCCGCGCGCAACGCGTGCTCCACCGCCGGCAGCGCGCGCAGCGCCCGTCCGCCGCCGGCCGCCGGATTGACGATGAGGGCGACGTCGCGCTCCATGCGGGGAACGGTATCGCCGCTTCCCTCGGGGTGCCGGAGCCGGCCACGCGGCCGGCGGAGGCGGGCCCCCTGACTGCGTTTCGCGTCCGGCGCGGGGAACGGTCGGGGCGAGCCGGGCCGATCGTTATGCTTCGCCGCCGTGCCCGGCCTTCGCTCACCGCTCGCGCTGCTCGCCGTCCTTGGCGCGCTGGCGCTCGTCCTGCTGACCGGCTGCGGCAGCTCGGACGGCGGCGGCGACACGCAGGCGGCTACGACCGCGAGCACCGGCGACACCGGCTGCCAGACGGTCTCGGCGCCCGCGCCGAAGGGCGACCAGCACCTGAAGAAGCCGAAGGGTCTGCTCGATCCCAGCAAGGCATGGGACGTGAGAGTCACGACGAACTGCGGCTCGTTCACGATCCGCCTCGACACGAAGCGCGCGCCGAAGACGTCCGCGTCCTTCGCCTATCTGGTGAGAAAGGGCTTCTACGACGGCCTCACGTTCCATCGGATCGCACAGGACTTCGTGGTCCAGGGCGGCGACCCGACCGGCACCGGCTCGGGAGGTCCCGGGTACACGGTCGTCGAGAAGCCGCCGAGCGACGTGAAGTACTGGCATGGCGTCGTCGCGATGGCAAAGAGCGGCACCGAGCCCGACGGCGCCTCCGGCAGCCAGTTCTTCGTCGTCACGGCACAGGACGCCGGCTTGCCGCCGCAGTACGCGCTGCTCGGCAGAGTCGTGAGCGGCCTCGAAGCGGCCGACACGATCGGCGTCCAGCCGCTGCAGGACCCGGCGTCCAGAGACGGGCCGCCCGCCTCGCCGATCGTGATCCAGTCGGCGACGCTCAGCTCGCACTGAGCGAGCGGCGAGGCGCGCTCAGAACAGCTCGCCCTGCGGCGGGGCGGGCTCCGGCTCCGGCGGCGCCAGGCACTCCGGTCCGTCGTAGCGCGCGTCGTTGACCGCCTTCGAGACCGCACGCGCGTGCGTGAGCGCGACCGGCAGCGGACGCAGCAGCTCGTGCAGCCGGCCCTCGGGGGTATTCGGGTCGAGCCACTCCTCCTCGGCCGCCGGGTCGAGGATCGCCGGCATGCGCGGATGGATGTGCGCGACCTTGGCGTTCGCCTCCGTCGTGATGATCGCGCAGGAGCGCAGCAGCTCGCCGTCGGGAGCGCTCGGGTCGCGCCACGCGGTGCGCACGCCGGCGAACGCGAACGGCTCGCCCGCGTCACGCGTGATGTGGAACGGCTGTCTGGCGCTGTCGCGCGTCCACTCGTAGAAGCCGTCGGCGACGATCAGGCAGCGGCCTCTGTGAAACGGATTGCGGTAGGCGGGCTTGTCGGCGACCGTCTCGGCGCGCGCGTTGATCATGCGAAAGCCGACTCTCGGATCCTCGGCCCACGACGGCACGAGCCCCCAGCGCAGCAGCGCGCCGGTCGGGCCGCCGTCGCGCATCACCACGGCCAGCACGTCGTCGCCGGGCGCGACGTTGAAGCGCTGCGCGATCTGCACGGACTCGCCGAGCGGGAAGCGCGCGCGCAGCTGCGCCGGCGTCGTGGACGCGAGCGTGTAGCGACCGCACATGGTGGCGAGGGGGCGGGTGCCGGGACCGCTACCGTCGGGCGGCGAGCGCGGCGGCTCTCGCGCGCGCCTGGCGGCGCCTGCCGAGCAGCGCCAGCACGCCGAGGATCGCGGCGACGATGACGATTCCGAGGAGGATCCCGCCGATCACCGACACGCCCCCGAACGGCAGCGAGATCAGCTCGGCGAGCCCCAGCCCGATCAGCAGCAGCGCGATCACGAGCCCGAGGACGATCGCGAAGCCGCGGACGCGCACGAGCGGGCTCGAGCCGGGCGGCGGGGCGAGCAGCCCCATCAGGCGCAGCATGAACAGCTGGCGGTCGCTCGGCGGCGTCTGACCGAGGCGCGTGACCGCGTCCTTGAGGTCGCCGGCGCGGCGCTCCGCGAGCGCGATCGACGCGTCCGCCATGCGGCGCAGCTGCATGCGCTCCTGGGGACGGGCCGCGGCCAGCGCTCTCTGGTAGTAGGCGCGGGTCGCTCTCGCGTCGTAGCGTTCCGCGGCGCGGGCGCCGAGGATCGCGAACGCGGCGGCCTTGAACTTCGTCTCCGCCTCGAGCTCCTCGTCGCTGCGCTGCTCGAGCCGCTCCATCGCGGCCAGGCCGCCAGCCTGGACCTGCCGCTGCATGCGCGGCTTCTGCTGCTTCGCCATAGGCGGAGCAGTGTAGTCGGCACGGGGGCGCGAAGGCGCGGCCGCAGCGGTCTACGGCGCGCCCGCGCCGCCGCCCGACGTGGCGGGAGGCGTCGTGTCCGCGCCGCCGCCCGAGCCGCCGCTCGAACCGCCTCCGCCTGGAGCGTCGGGGCCCGGCGATCTGCCGGGCGGGATCACGTAGATGCGCTGATCCGCGTACATGCTCGCACCGGCGTCCGGCGTCTTCGGCGGCGAGCGGTAGACGTCGACATGGCGGCCGATGATCGCCCCGCCGACGTCCTCCGCGCGGAACCAGCCGTGGCCGGCGGTGTGCCGGTAGGCGTCGATGTAGATCAGCGAGCCGAGCGGGATCAGGTCGGGATCGACGGCGATGCTGCGGTAGTAGCGCAGCGGCTTGGACGGCCCGTCGGCGAAGCTCACGCCGGGCAGCGCGACGTACGTGCGGCCGCGGCCGTTCGACCAGCCGCCCGCCGCCAGCGGGAACGTCACGCGGTGCGCGCGCGAGAGCCAGTAGGCGCCGGCGCGCCAGTAGGGGGGACCCCCGGCCCAGCCGCCCTTTCCGGGGACGCTCGGGCGGCCTCTGTCGGTCACCCAGCCGCCCGCTCCAAGCGTGTCGATGTGCACGAAGTTGCCGTCGAGATCGATGCCGGTGCCCTGCATCGAGACGCCGCGCGCGGAGTAGAGCCAGTCGATGCGGTGTCTGGCCGCAAGTCCCGGCGCGCTCACCGGCTTGCCGACGAACCACGCCTCCGGCACGGGGTAGTACTCGGTGACGGTGACGCTGCCGAGCCAGCGGGCTCTGCGGATCGGCTTGGCGGGCGCGGCGGCGGCGAGCGCCAGCAGGGCGATCGCGGCGCAGGCGAGAGCTGTGAGGGAGCGGATGCGCGTCACGTGGGAATGCATCGGCCGTTGCAACACGGACTTGAGCCTTGGGGTTGCGGAGTCCGCGCGCGCGGACACGCTACTGTCCGCGCATGCGGATGCGTGCCGCGGTGCTGGAGGAGTTCGGCCAGCCGCTCGTCGTGCAGGAGGTGGAGCTGGCCGACCCGGGACCCGGCGAGGTGCTCGTGCGGCTCGTCGCGTGCGGCGTCTGCCACACGGACCTCTACACCGCCTCGGGCGCCGATCCTTCCGGCTATGCGCCGTGCGTGCTCGGGCACGAGGGCGCCGGCGTCGTGGAGAAGGTCGGGGCCGACGTGACGCTCGTCGCGCCCGGCGACCACGTCGTGACGCTGTTCTCGCCGCAGTGCGGCGAGTGCGTCCACTGCAAGAGCCCGCGCACGAACCTGTGTCTGGCGATCCGCGAGCAGCAGAACCGGGGCTACCTGCCCGACGGCACGACGCGCCTGCGCCGCGACGGCGAGCCGCTGCGTCACTTCATGGGCACCTCGACCTTCGCCGAGTACACCGTGATGCCGCAGATCGCGCTCGCGAAGATCGACCCGGAGGCTCCGCTGGACGGCGCCGCGCTGTTCGCGTGCGGGCTCTCGACCGGCCTCGGCGCGGCGCTCAGAACCGCCAAGGTCGAGCCGGGCGCCACCTGCGTCGTGTTCGGCGCGGGGATGGTCGGCCTGGGCGCCGTGGCCGGCTGCCGCCTCGCGGGCGCCGAGCGGATCGTGTGCGTCGACCTGTCCGAGGACCGCCTGCGGCTCGCCACCGGCCAGGGCGCGACCGACACCTTCGTCGGCGGCGGGGAGTCGGTCCAGCGCGTGCTCGAGCTGACGGACGGCTTCGGCGCCGACTACACGTTCGAGGCGACCGGCAGCGTGCGCGTGATGAGACAGGCGGTCGAGGCCGCGCGCATGGGCTGGGGCCTGGCGACGATGTGCGGCGTCGCCGGCAAGGGGGAGACGCTCGACGTGATTCCCCGCTGGCTGATCCAGGGCCGGCGCATCGCCGGCTCCTCGTTCGGCGGCCTGAAGGGCCGCGAGGACGTCCCCGCGTTGATCGACCGCTGGATCGCCGGCGAGCTCGACGTGGAGCCGTTCATCTCGCACCGCATCGCGCTCGACGAGGTGAATCGCGGCTTCGAATTGATGGAGGCGCAGGACGGGATCCGATCCGTCATAGCCTTCTGAGCGCCGTACGCCGTCCCGCAACGAATCTCCCGAAACCCCCGCGAAAGCGGGTATCAGGCTGTCAACCAGCCGAAAAACCTCTCACGCGCTTGAACGCGAGCGCGCCACCTCCGATGGCGGGTTTGGTCGTAACCCCGACAGTACGAGAGGACCCCGATGACACTCACCTGCCCGCAGCCGGCGGCCGCCGCGATGCCCGCCGGGGATCCGCTGCTGGACGCCGAGATGGCGGTCGCCGCCTGCTGTGCGACGGTGCTCGACGAGGCCGGCCTCCGCATCGCGTTCGACGATGCGCCGGACGCACCGCTCGCGATCGTGCTGGAGCGGCCGGCAGGCGAGCCGCTGCGCCGCCTCGACGTCCGCGAGCTGCTCGCGCTCGTGGCGCTCGCTCCAGCGCAGCTGCGCGCATGGGCCGAACGGCCCGAGCTGCCGATCCCCGGCGCGTTCCGTTGAACGGCGACTCCGCCGCTGCGGCGGTCGGTCGGGCCCTGGAGCGGCCTGACGCGGCCGTGCTGCTGGTCGACGCGACCGACGTCCAACGCGTCGACGAGGCCTGCGGGCACGCCGCCGGCGACGCGACGCTGGCGACGCTCGAGCAGCGCCTGGTCGACGCCGCGCCCGACGGCGCCGAGCTGGCGCGTCTGACGCGCGAACAGCTCGTGCTCGCGACAGCGGTCGCCCGCCCGGCGGCGCTGGAGCTCGCGCAAGCGCTCGCGCACGCGGCGCGCGCGCCGCTGGCGGTCGCGGCTGCAGACCTCGACGTCCGGCTCGATGCAGCCGTCGGGCTGGCGCTGCCCGGCGACAGCTCCGACGCCGCGTCGCTGCTGCGCGACGCCGCCGCGGCCGCCCGCGCCGCGCGCGGGGCGAGTGGGCCCGCCTGGCGCCTCGCCGACGATGCCGCGCAAGAGCGCGCGCTGCGGCGCCTGCGACTGGAGCACGAGCTCGCCGGCGCGCTCACGCGCGACGAGCTCGCGCTCTACTTCCAGCCGATCGTCTCGTTGAGACGCGGCACGGTGATCGGCGTCGAGGCGCTCGTGCGCTGGCGCCATCCGCACCGCGGGCTGTTGGGTCCGGCCCAGTTCCTGCCCGTGGCGGAGGAGAGCGGCCTGATCGTCGAGATCGGCAACTGGATGCTCGCCGCAGCCTGCCGGCAGGTGGCGCAGTGGGGCACGAGCCACCCGGAGCGGGTGCTGCCGCCCGTCTCCCTGAACGTATCCGGACGCGAGCTGCGCGACGGGACCTTCGCCGAGCGCTTCTGCGCCGCCGTGGCCGCTGCCGGCGTCCCGCCCCAATCGCTCGCGCTCGAGATCGAGGACCCCGGCGTGCTCGACGAACGCGCTGACGCGGAGGAGGCGCTCGCCGCGCTCAGACAGCTCGGCGTACGGATCGTGCTGGACCGCTTCGGCGGCGCGCGCTCGTCGCTGGCGGATCTCGCGCGCCTGCCGATCGACGGCCTCAAGCTCGACCGCTCGCTGCTCGGACCGTTGACCGGGACCGGCGGCGAACGCGCCGAGATCGCCGTCGCGGACGCGATCATCGCGCTCGCGCAGGCGCTCGGCCTCTCGATCACGATCCCCGGCATCGAAACCGACGCCCAGCTCGCCACCGTCCGCGCGCTGCACGCCGACGCCGCGCAGGGACACCTGATCGCACGACCGGCGCCGGCGTCGTCGCTGGCGGATCTGGAGGCGCTCGACATCGAGCTCGGGAGCGATCGCGGCGTCGCCGGCGAAAGCGACGAGCTGCTGCCGCTGAGCGTGGTCGCCGAGGCGCTGGGGGTCTCCTCGAGCACGGTCCGGCGATTGGCCGACCAGGGCGTGCTGCCCGGGACCCGCACGGAGGGCGGCCATCGCCGCTTCCGGCGCGGCGACGTCCAACGGCTCGCGCGCGAGCGCCGCAGGACGCCGGCGCTGCGGCAGTGGGAGCTGCCGACGCAGCCGCTGCCCGCGACCGCGGAGCTGTTGCAGGACGACGGCTGGGCGCTCGCCGAGCGCGCGGCGCGCTCGCTCTACGACCCCCAGTACCTCGGCTGGTTCGCGGCTCCGCAGGGGATCGCTCGCGCGCACACCTGGCTGGCCGCGTTGACCGCGGCGGTGGCGGCGGGCGCCCCTCGCGATGCGCTCGCGACGACCGCGGCGTACGCGGACGCCGCGACGCTCGGCGGCGCGTCCGCGGCCGAGGTCGTCCGCTTCCTCGGCCAGTTCGGCGCGGCGGCCGCGCACGAGCTCGCGCGCGGCCGCACGGCGGGCGACGAGGCGCGCGCGCTGCAGCGCATCATGGGCGCGGCGGCGGAGGCGTTCCTGGAAACGCGTTAGGGGCGCTCGCGGGGCGCGATACGCTTCTTTCAGCGGTTTCGGAGGCCGGCGACCCGCCCGCTTTGACCGATCGCTCGACGGCGCCGCTGGGACCGGCGCCAAAAAGGGGGGAATTACGATGCGAATTCACCGCGCGAGCGCGGCCGTGCTCACGGCCCTGCTGCTCGTCCTCGCCATCAGCGGGGGCGCGTCCGCGACGACGACGGGAATACTGATCCAGAACCCGATGCTAGTCGTTCAGAGGGGGACCTGGACCTTCACGACGGCCGAACTCTCGTTCACGTGCAACTCGACGATGTTGAAGCACTTGATCGCCGGTCAGCTAATTCCCGTGAGGGAAACGCTAACGAAGCTCGGCAAGATCCGCGCGGGCAGGCTCGCGATGGAATGCCCGTTCAACACCAGGTTCCTAAACCTGCCGCTGGTGCTAGGCGAAGCGCCCGGTCCGCTGCCGGAAAGCTGGGACGTCTCGTTCCTATCGTCGAACCTAGCCACCGGCGACCTCAACTTCGGCGTCCTAGATTTTCAGGTGCGCATGGTGCTGCCCGGCACGGCCGGATGCCTATACCGCGGCACCCTGCTAGGGACCTTGAGCAGGGACGGCAGGACCCTAAGGTACGCAGGCGCGCTTCCGCTGGCCGAAGGCTTCGGCTGCCCGGCCTTCATGGGGATCACCGGCGCCTTCACCGACGAACCGCCGATCGTGTACTCGCTACTAGTCGGGAACGGGGCGTGATCGCGAGCTGACGCCACGGGCGGGAGCGGCGGCGCCGGCCGCCCTTCCCGCTCGTCGCTAGCGCTTCTCGACGCCGTGCGGCGACCCGTACGCGGCCAGCAGGTCGAGGAACGGGACGGCGTCGAACGCCTCCGGTCCGAGCACGCCGGCGCCCTTCCACGTGCCGTTCGCCAGCAGCTCGAGCGCGACGACCGGGTTCAGCGCCGTCTGCCACACCACCGCCTGCGAGCCGTACTCGCGCATCGACCACTCGTTGTCGACGATGTGGTGCAGGTAGACGGCGCGCGGTCTGCCGTCTTTGCCCGCGCCCGTCACATAGGTGCCCGCGCAGGTGCGTCCGGTCATCCGCTCGCCGAGCGTCGCCGGGTCTGGCAGCACCGCCGCCACGACGTCGCGCGGGGCGACCTCCGCTCCGCCGCGCACGCGCACCGGCTCGGTTGCGTCGAGCCCGAGCCTGTGCAGCGTCTTGAGCACCGCGATGAATTCACGTCCAAGGCCGTACTTGAACGTCACGCGCTCGCAGTCGACCCAGCGCGGGATCAGCACGACCTCCTCGTGCTCGACGTTGACGCACTCGATCTCGCCGATGCCCGCGGGGAAGACGAACAGCTCCGGCTCCGAGAACGGCTCGGTCGTGAACCAGCCGCGCGCCCGCTCCCAGATCAACGGCGGGTTGAGGCACTCCTCGATCGTCGTCCAGATCGAGAAGGTCGGAGCGAACTCGTAGCCCTCGACGCGCAAGTCGGCGCCGTCGCGCACGCCCACCTCGTCGATGCGCGAGAACAGATGGTCCGCCGCGTAGCGCGCGAACACGTCGGAGAGGCCCGGCTCGACGCCGATCCCCACCAGCGCGAGCTGGCCGTTGCGCTCCCATGCCTCGGACTCGGCGAACTGCAGCTCGCCCAGCAGCGTCCCGGGTTGGCGATAGGGATCGGTCGGGTGCCGGCGCGAGAGCGTCATCGCCATGTCGAGGTACGTCACGCGCGCGGCGTGGCAGGCGGCGAAGATCGCCTCGTTGAAACGCGGATCGCAGGCGTTCAGGACCGCGTCCGCGCGCGTCTCGCGGATCAGCGCGACGACCGCGGCCTCGTCCGAGGCGTCGACCTGGGCGGCGGCGAAGCGGTCCGGCTCGCCCAGCCGCCCTACTGCCGCCTCGGCGCGCTCGCGCGCGACGTCGGCGACGGTCATCTGCTCGAAGAACGCGCGACGCCGCGCGATCGCCGGCACCGCCGACCCGACTCCCCCCGCACCTACGACGAGGATGCGCATGCAGCGACTCTACTCGGGCGTGCGGGGCCGTCGCGAACGGCTCACAGTTGCAACACCCCCGGTGGGGCTGAGATGGTGGATCGCATGCGGATAGCGTCGTTGGTTCCAGAGAACACGGTCGAGTCGATCTACCGCTCGATCGTGCCGATGCAGGCGCTGGCGCACCGCGGCCATTCGGTGCACATCGAAGAGCGCAACCTCGTGCAGAACCCGGCCGCGCTGCTCGACTACGACGCGATCCACGTGATGCGCCTCCCGCATCCGGCGTACGTGCGGCTCTCGAGAGAGCTCCAGCGGCGCGGCATCGGCGTCGTGTGGGACAACGACGATCCGCGCATAGCGCTGCTCAGAGAAGCGGTCAGAGTGCCGGGGCAGGAGGGGATGACGGCGCAGCACTTCTTCACCGCCCTGAGAGCGATCGCGAGAAGCGCCGACGTCGTCACCACGCCGAGCGAGGGGCTCGCGCAGCTGCACGCGGAGCAGAGCGGGCGGGAGGTGCAGATCGTGCCGAACTACCTCCCGCCGACGTTCAGACGCCCGCAGAGAATGATGCCGCATGAGGGCATCCACATGGGCTGGGTCGCGATGCCGCATCATGCCGAGAGCTTCGAGGCGCTCGGCATCAGAGCGACGCTGCAGCGGCTGCTCGAACGTCACGCGCACCTGACGATCTCCGGCGTCGGACTCGATCTCGGGCTGCAGAGCCGCCGCTACTACCACGCGCCCGGCATCCCGTACGGCTCGCTGCCGCCCGCGCTCGCGGAATTCGACATCGCGATCGCGCCGTTGACGGAGACGGCGGTGAACCTCGCGCGCTCGGACGTGAAGCTCAAGGAGTACGCGGCCGCCGGCGCCGCGTGGCTGGCCTCGCCCGTCGGGCCGTACGCCGAGCTCGGCGAGCGCGAGGGCGGTCGCCTCGTCGCCGACGACGGCTGGACGGCGGCGATCGAAGCGCTGATGAACGACGCCGACGCGCGACGCGTGCTCGGCCAGCGCGGCCTGAGATGGGCGGCCGGCGAGACGATCGAAGCGCACGTGGACGTGTGGGAGGGCATCTTCGAGGATGCGATCGCGCACGCGAGAGCGCCGGCCGGCGCGCGCTGAGCGCTCGGCGCCGGCTACCGCGCGAGCAGCGCGGCGCCGATCGCGCCGCCGAGGTCGCCGAGCGCGGCCAGCTTGACCGCCGGCGGGCGCTCGTCGACGAACAGGTGCGGCTGCATCGCATCGGCGATGCGCGCGACCGTCGGCTCCCCGAAGCGCACGCCGAGCCCGCCGCCGATCACGACCGCCTCGCAGTCGAGCAGGTTGACGGCGGACGCGATGCCGGCGCCGAGCGCGGCCACGGCTTCGTCGATCAACTCGGTCGCGAGCTTGTCGCCGTGCTCGAGCGCGCGCGCCCAGATGCCGCTCGTCAGGCGCGTGCGGTCGTGGCGCTCCATCAATCTGAAGAGGTCGGTCTTGACGCCGTCGTCGTGCTTCTCGCGCGCCCGCGCCTCCAGCGCCGCGCGGCCGGCGTACGCCTCGAGGCAGCCGCGGCGGCCGCACGGGCATCTGCGTCCGTCGCGCTTGATCACGATGTGGCCGATCTCGCCGGCGGCGCCGCGACCGAGCCACGGCTTGCCGTCGAGCACGATCCCGCCGCCGACGCCGGTGCCCCAGAAGACGCCGAGCAGCGAGCGGAAGCCGCGCCCGGCGCCGAGCGCGACCTCGGCGTCGGTGGCGACCTGGACGTCGTTGCCGAGATGCACGGGTGTGCCGAGCCGCTCGGCCAGCTGAGCGGCGAGGGGATAGGTGCCGGCCCAGCCGGGCAAGTTGCGCGCGCCGCTGACGGTGCCGGCGTCCGCGTCGATCGCGCCCGGGGAGCCGACGCCGACGCCTTGCAGCGCGGACGGCTCGAGCTGCGCCTGGTCCGCCGCCTCGGCGAGCGCCGCCGCAAGTGCGGCGGCCACGTCCGCCGGGCCGCCCTCGGTCGGCGTCGGATGACGCGCCTGACCGAGCACCTGGCTGTCGGCGTCGACCACGACCGCCTGGATCTTCGTGCCGCCGAGATCGATTCCGCCGCGCGCTCTGGGCATGATCGGCGCAGCCTAGACGCCGGTCAGGCGGCTGAGGCGTCCGCCGGCGAGGGGTCGTGCGCCCATGCGTCGACGAGCCGCCGCTGCACGTCGGTCAGCGGCGGCCGCTCGCCGCGCTCCAATGCGGCGGCAGCCTGCGCGAGCGTCAGCCCCGTGCCGGTCAGCACGCTGCCGATCAAGGGCGGGACGTCGGCGCCGCACACGCCGCTCGGGCAGGTCGGATCGGTCATGCGTTGAGGGTAGTGGGGATGGCGTCCGGCGCGCGGGGTAGGACGCGCGCATGAGATCCCCCGCGTCGCTCCTCGCCGCGTGCGCGCTCGCGCTCGCGCCCGCCGCCGCACAGGCCGCAACACCGTCGAAGCTCGCCTACGTGACCGGCCTCTCCGGCACGCATCCGCAGGTCCACGTCGCGAACGCCGACGGCAGCGGCGGCGTGGCGCTGGGAAGCGGCGTCGACGCGCAGATCTCGCCGGACGGCGCGAACGTCGCGATCGTGACGCCGTACACGCGCAAGGGCACGGCGCTCGTCGTGCGGCCGGCCGCGGGCGGTTCCGCGCGTACGCTCGCGACGACGATCGACTCGCTCGGACCGATCGCGTGGTCGCCGGACGGGGCCCTCCTGTCGGTTGTCATAAACACGCGAAGACTCGTCGTGATCGACGTCGCGAGCGGCGCGCGCCGGCTGGTCGCGCGCGGCTCGATCCAGGGCGCGAGCTTCTCGCCGGACTCGCGGCGGATCGCGTACGCGAGATCGGTGCTCCCGCGGCTGTCGGCGCACGTCGACCTGTACACCGCCGGCGTCGACGGATCCGCCACGCGCCGCATCACGCACGACGGCCGCAGCCTGTGGCCGATCTGGGGCCCGGCGCGGATCGCCTTCACGCACGAGCGGCTGCGCAGAAACGACGCGCCCGTCTACCAGCTGCGCGTGATGCGGCCGGACGGCAGCGGCGTGCGCCAGCTCACGCACCTGCGGATCCCGAGACTGCTGTCGGGTCTCACGGCGACCGCCTGGTCCGCCGACGGCTCGCGGCTGCTGGCCGAGTACGGCGGCCAGGACACGAGCGAGGCGTGGGCAGTCGACGTCGCCAGCGGCCGCGCGCACGACCTCACCGGCAGATTCGACGGCGTCGTCGGTGCGGGCTTGTCAGCCGACGGGACCACGGTGCTCGTGCAACGCGGCTACTTCGACGACCCGAGCCGCCAGTCCATCGCGACGATCCCATTCCGCGGCGGCAGCGCGACGGTCCTCGTGCGCCACGGCGGCGAACCCAGCTGGGGCGGCTGAGCTTCGCCACCGCCCCTCTCGGGTTACATAAGATCGATTATCGAGCGTTGGATGCGAGCAGGCGGGCCGGAAGGCCCGCCGTCCCACCCCCGCTCAGCCGGCGTGCACGCGCAGCTGCGGCGCGAGCTCTGCGAGCACGGCGAAATCGTCGTCCTGCGTCCAGATGGCGAGGTCGTGCGCGAGCGCCGTCGCGGCGATGATCGCGTCCATCGCGCCGGCACGCCGTCTTCGCGCGCGAGCTTCCGCAAGCAGCACGGCGAGGCGCTCCGCCACAGCAGTGTCGTAGGGCAAGGCGATGAAGCGGCGCGCATACCGCAGCGTCGACTCGCGCAGCTCGTGCAGCGGACCGCCCCCGGCGCGATGCACGCCGACGAGCAATTCTGTGAGGGTGGCGACCGAGATACGACCGTCGCCCGGCGGCGGCTGGCCGAGCGGCCGGCCCTGTTCGGCGGCAACGAAGACGCTCGTGTCCGCGAGGAACCCGCTCATTCGAGCAGGTCGTCAGTCGTCCACCCGACGTCGAAGTCGGCGGCATCGGATCTGACGCCGAGCTCCGCGGCCTTGGCGCTGATGGCTTCCAGATCTGCCAGCAACAGCTCGCCCGGTCGCCGCTCGCTCGCCTGCACGCGCGGGACGATGTCGGCCACCGGGCGCCCGTGCACGGTCAGGACGACGGGCTCCCCCGCCTCGATCGCCGACACGACGCGGCCTGTGTGATTGCGGAGCTCACGGACGGAGACGTCCATGTGGCACAGCGTAGCACTGGGGCTGCCGACGCTCTACGCCCCGCGAGGGGAACGAACCTAGGCGGCGCCGACGCCGCCGCTGCCGCCGCCAGGCGACGTCGGCGGAAGCGGCGTGCCGGCGCGGCGGCGGGCACGCTCAGCGGCGGCCAGACGGCGCTGCGTGCGCCGCGCGTCCTGGCGCACTCTCTCGCGCAGCTCGGGTTCGCCCGCGGCGTCACGCTCAGCGCGCTTGCGGGCGAGCTCGTCGAACTGATCGGGCGTGTGCTCCTGCGTGGACATCCGCTCGTTCTCCATCGGCACCCGAGTAGTGCGTCTTGAGCGTTAGGCGCACTGGCACTCGGCCTTGTGGATGCTACCCGGCTGGCCGTCGACGTCGCGGCTTATGGCAAGCGCCCCCGGCCTGTCCAGCGGCGATTGGACGACTTGCACGGTTGGCGATGCCGGTCGGCGGGCACGATGCGGCCCATGACGATCGGAACCAGCCTCTTCCTCATCGCAGTTGGCGCGATCCTGAAGTTCGCCGTGACCGCGAGCGTCGCCGGCGTGAACGTGCAGACGGTGGGCGTGATCCTGATCATCGTCGGCCTCGTCGGCCTGGTGCTCGGCCTCGGCATGTGGATCAGCGCGCGCGACGACGTGCGACGCGGCCGCGTCGGCCCGCCGCCGCCCGACGCGTACTAGTGCACCAGCGTCTTCAGCACGATCAGGGCGACGCCGAGCAGGCCGTCGACGGCGCCTGACAGCAGCGCGGCGGGCCAGCTCCGAAAGGTCCGCCGCCCGACCGCACGCCCCACGCGACGAGCTGTGCGACGCTGACGATCAGCGCCACCGTCACCGCGGTGTCGAGCGACCACACGCCCACGTCGGCGAGCACCAGCGCAGCGAGCGGGCCGAACGCCGCCTGCACCATCGGCCAGTGCCAGGCGGCGACCGCGCGCAGGCGCCCCCAGCTGTAGGGCCGCGGATCCTGCATGCGGTCGGCGATCCCCTCCGACCACACGTGCGCCAGCCAGAACACGAGCATCGTGCCGCCGAGCGCGATCGTCATGCCGGCGTCGCTGACCTCGCCGACGTCGAGCGAGGCGACGACGCCCGCGGCGAGGATGGAGCCGTAGACCGCCGCGGCGAAGTTGCCGTTGCCGGCGCCCCGCCACCCAGGCGTCTCGTGCTGTCCCGCCCCTAGGCCCGGCTCCATCGCGCGAGTATCCTTCGTAGTCCGGCGGATCGCCCACTCGGTCGCGGGCTCCTCGGAGCCCAGCCGCGGCAACGCGCCAGCCCCCGGGCCGGCGGCCAGTCCAGGTGACCGGGAGTGTCCGGTTGCCCAGGCATCAGACACAAGTCCTGGGACGTAGCAGTTCAGCGGCGATCCATGACCGGGCGGGTTGCAAAGGGCGGGCGCAGGAACGGCCCGCCCGCCCGCAGCGATCGGGTCAGGCCAGCGTGAACTGGCCGACGAGCGAGTCGAGCTCCTCGGCGGTCTTCGCCAGCTCCTGGGCGCTGGCGGCGACCTGCTGGGTGGCGGCGGAGGTCTGCTGCGTGGAGGCGGAGACCTGCTCGCTGGAGGCGGACGACTGCTCGGCGACCGCGGCGACCTGCGCCATCGACTCCTGCATCCGCGCGGCGCGCGCGGCGATCTGCTCGATCGAGGCGGCGATCCGCTCGACGCGCTCGTGCATGTTCTCGACCGAGCCGCCGATCCGCTCGAACGAGGCGCGCGCCTGCTCGACCGTCGCGGCGCCGTCCTCGGTCTGGCGCGCGCCGTCTTCGACGACGCTCACCACGCGGCCCGTCTCGCGCTGGATCTCCCCCACCAGCTCGGCGATCGAACCGGCCGCGCGCGAGGACTCCTCCGCCAGCTTGCGGACCTCTTCGGCGACGACCGCGAAGCCGCGCCCCTGCTCGCCGGCGCGCGCGGCCTCGATCGCCGCGTTCAGCGCCAGCAGGTTCGTCTGCTCCGCGATGCCGGTGATCGTGCTGACGATCCCGCCGATCCGCTCCGACTTCTCCCCCAGCTCGCGGATCGCGCCCGTCGCCTCGGTGGAGACCTCGCGCACGGCGCGCATCGCCTCCGTGGCGCGCGTCACCGTCATCGCGCCCTCCTCGGCGACCGCGCGCGCCTGCTGCGCCGCGCTGGCCGTCTCCTGCGCGTCTCCGGCGCTCTGCTGCGTGGCGGCGGCGACCTCGGCGGTCAGCTCGCGCGCTTCCTTGACGGAGCGCACCTGGCGGTCGGCGCCCTGCGCGACCTCGCTCACGGTGGTGGCGATCTCGCCGATCGCGCGGCCGGTCTCCTCGGACGTCGTGGCCATCTGCTGCGAGGCGGCGGCGACGGAGGCGGAGCTGTGCGCGATCTCGCCCAGGATCGACGCGACCCTCGCGCGCATGCGGTTGTAGGCGTCGAGCGAGGTGAGCGTCGTCTCGTGGATCGAGTTGACGGCGAGCGAGACCTCGCCGATCTCGTCGCTGGAGATGCGCTGGATCGGCCTGGTCGAGGTGCGCACCTCGACGGTCATGTCGCCGTTCGCGACCGCCTCGAGCCCGTCGGCGAGTCCGCGCACGTCGTCGTCGCGCAGGTGCTGCAGGCGCGTGAGTACGCGCCGCACGCGCAGCCGCAGCGCGAGCGTGATCCAGATCGCGACGGCGATCGCGAGCAGCGCGCCGGCGATCGTCGCGACGACGATCAGCAGGCGCGTCGAGTTGACGGTCGCGTGGAAGCTGTCGTTGGCGGCGGTCATCCGCTGCCCGTCGGTGCTCGCGAACTTCGGCAGCGTGGCGAGCACGCGGTCGTGGTCGCGCTTGAGCGTCCCGATCGCATGCAGCGCCACGATCGAGATGCCCAGCAGGAAGCAGACGACGCCCCCGAACGCGAGTCCGAGCTTGCGGCCGACGCTCCAGCGGATGCCCATGAAGCCCTTCACGCCCCGTGAGTCGGCCGCGAACGCAGGAACTTGAGGGATTCCGAGCAGAGGCCCGCCTACGCCGGCCACATGGCCGGCTCCGGCACCCTCAGGCGGCCAGTCGTCTGCGCCGCCCGGCCACGCCGCGCTGCACCAGCTGCCGCGCCATGTTCAGCAGCAGCAGGGCGAAGCCGATCCGCAGCACGCGCTCGGGCAGCGCGTTCGCGAGCGCGACCCCCGCCAGCACGCCGGCGATCGACAGCACGCCCATCACGGCGGCGTCGCGCAGCACGAGGTTGCCGTAGCTGCGCTGGCGCCAGCTGCCGACGAGCGCGACCGGCACGATCGCCAGCAGCGACGTCGCCTCCGCCTCGACCTGCCCGTGCCCGAGCAGGAGCGTGAGCGCCGGCACGAACAGGATGCCGCCGCCGATGCCGAGCAGGCCGGATGCGATCCCCGCCGCCACCCCGATCAGCGCGGCGAGGATCACGAGGAGACCGCCAGCTGGATCGCGGCCGCGACGAGCAGCAGCGCGAACGCGAACGCGATCGTGTCGGCCGGCACGCGCTGTTGCAGCCACGTGCCGAGCAGCACGCCGCCGACGGCGGGGATTCCGACGAGCAGGGCGTCGCCGACGTCGACGTTGCCGTAGAGCGCCTGCACGCCGGCCGCGAAGGCGGAGACGATCGCGATCGCGCCGAGCGAGGTGGCCGCCGCGGACCGCTCCTCGTAGTGCAGCCACAGCAGCAGCAGCGGCACCATCACCGCTCCGCCGCCGACGCCGAACAGGCCGCTGAAGAGTCCGCCGGCGGTGCCGATCGCGGCGAGCGTCAGCTTGCGTCGGTCTCGTGCGGCGCCGGTCATCGGCGCCGCACGTTACCGCTGGGCGGCGTCAGCTCAGGCGATCGCGGGCCACGGTCGCCGAGCCGTCCCAGACGACGCCGGTGGCGGGATCTCTCCACGCGACGCGCCACTGGCGCCCGGCCTTCGCGGCCGCGCCGCGCGTCCAGTACCCGCTGCCGGCATAGCGCTGCGTCGCGAGCCGCTTCCAGCCGCCGCTGCGATCCTTGACCTGGATCTCCAGCGAGCCGCCATGGCCGTGCGCCGGCCGCACGAAGCCCCACAGCGCCACGCGCCCATGCGGCTTCCTCGTCACGACGAGCGGCAGGCGGAAGCCGTAGTAGGCGGGCTTCGCCTCCCCGGTCTTGTTGAGGAACAGGCCGGACTCGAACTTGCCGTGCGCGCCGGCCTCCTCCGGGTCGTCGCGCAGCAGGTATTGCGAGAACGACTTCACGCGCGCGTTGCTCCAGGCCATCTGCTCGGCGATCGAGCGGAAGTCGGACTGCGTCGGCAGCGGGACGCCGAACTGCGTGTCCGGGTAGCTCTGCACGCCGAACTCGCTCACGTAGATCGGCAGCCGCCGCGGCAGCGCGCCGGCGCTGGCGGCGCGGTCGAGCCCCTTCACGAGCCGCGACAGTACGCCGATCGTCACGTCGTCCTGGTTCTGCGGTCTGAAGCCCGGCCCGAACTTCGGCGTGTAGGGGTGCATCGCGAAGCCCTGCGTCGGCACCTTGCCGCACTTCGAGGACTTGTGCCAGCGGCTGTCGAGGCACAGCATCTTGCGGAGGAATTGCAGCGGGTGGATGGTTCCGGTGTCGCGGAGCGAGTTGCCGATCGGCGCGAGCTCGCCGATCAGGATCGGCGCGCGCACGCCGACGCTTCGCAGTCCGGAATACGCCTGCAGGTACAGCTGGCGGTAGACCGTCGCGCTCTGCAGGCCCTTGATCGGCTTCAGCAGCTTGCCGAGGTTCGGCTCGTTCCAGATCGACCACCACGAGACCTTCGAGCCGTAGCGGCGCCCGGCGGCGCTCGCGAACTTGCTGAACGCCTCGGCGCTCGGCTTCGTGAGGCCGTCCTTCTTCGACGCGGTCGCCCAGCGCGGCGCCGGGCCCGTCAGCGTCAGATAGACCTTCAGGCCGCGCGCCCGGGCTCCGTCGATCGCGGCGTCGTAGCGGGCCCACGCGCCGGCGGGATACGCGTTCGGATCCGTCTGGTTGAACGACGGCGCGCGCTTCGCGTCGGGATCGGGCGCGACGCTGCTCCAGTTCAGCTGCAGGCGGACCGCCGTGGCGCCGAGGTCGCTGATCGTGCTGAGCGCCGCGTCGGGCGAGCCGCTGAACAGCAGCTCCGACGGCGCCTCGACGGTCGTGAACTGGGTCTTGCTCGCGCTCGCGGCCGCGGCCGGAACGAGCAGCGCGAGGCATGTCACGACGACGATCAGAATCCGATGGCGCACGAAGGCGTCCTCCTTCGGGGGGTTGCTTGCTGGGTGGGCGCCGCGCGGTGCGGCACAGGCTTCCTAACGCAGCGAGCGGCGCAAGGTAGCGCACCACTCCGACGCCTTGGAGCCTTCTAAGCCCTGGCTTCAACCCGCCGCGGGCAGCTCCTCCCCCGCCGTAGCGGGGCTCAGCGGCGAGCGCGCCGCCGCGGCGACCTCGTCCTCGCTGACGTTGAGCGGGTGGTGGCAGGCGGCGAGATGGCCGCCCGGATACTCGGCCAGCGGCGGCTCGACGCGCGCGCACAGCTCGGTCGCGCGCGGGCAGCGGGTGCGGAAGCGGCAGCCGCTCGGCGGGTCGATCGGGTTCGGCGGCTCGCCGCGCACCACGTGACGCTCGCGCGCGCGATTCTCCTTCGGGTCCGGGATCGGGATCGCGTCCAGCAGCGCGGCGGTGTACGGGTGGATCGGCTTGACGTAGAGCTCCTCGGCCGGCGAGGACTCGACGATCTTGCCGAGGTACATGACGGCGATGCGGTCGGAGACGTGCCGCACGACCGACAGGTCGTGGGCGACGAACACGTAGCTCAGTCTCAGCTCGTCCTGCAGGTCGTCGAGCAGGTTGACGACCTGCGCCTGCACGGACACGTCGAGCGCCGACACCGGCTCGTCGAGCAGGATCAGGTGCGGGTCGGTCGAGAGCGCGCGGGCGATCCCGATCCGCTGGCGCTGCCCGCCGGAGAACTCGTGCGGGAAGCGGTTGACGTGCTCGGCGTGCAGGCCGACGCGCTCCAGCAGCTCGCGCACGCGCGCGGCGGCCCCCCGCCCGTTGCGCTCGCCGTCCCCGTTGCCGCGCTGCAGCCGCAGCGGCGCCCCGACGATCTGCCCGACGCGCTTGCGCGGGTTCAGCGAGGCCTGCGGATCCTGGAAGACCATCTGCAGCTCGCGCCGCACCGGCACGAGCGCGCGCCGGCCGGCGTGGGTGATGTCCTCGCCGCGGAAGCGGATCGTGCCGTCGGTCGCGTCGACCAGCCGCGCGATCGCGCGCACGAGCGTCGTCTTGCCGCAGCCGGACTCGCCGACGATCCCGAGCGTCTCCCCCTCCGCGAGCGTCAGCGAGACGTCCGAGACGGCGTGCACGCAGCCGACGGTGCGGTCGAACAGCACGCCGCGTTTGATCGGGAAGTGCACGACGAGGTGCTCGACGTCGAGCAGCGGGGCGGTGGCCTGCGACTCGACGGGCTGGGGCTCGGTCGCGCTCATGCGACTCGCTCCAATCCGATCTGATCCCCCACCTGCCGCTTGACGCGCTTCTCCTCCACGCTCAGCCAGCAGCGGTCGAGATGCTCGCCGCCCACGCGCGCCTCCAGCGGCGGCAGCTCGGCGCATCTGCCGAAGGCGTGCGGGCAGCGCGGCCGGAAGCGGCAGCCCCGCGGCGGCGCGGCGAGGGAGGGCGGCGTCCCCGCGATCGCCGGCAGGCGCGCCGGGCGCGGCCGGTCGACGCGCGCGATCGAGCCGAGCAGCCCCCACGTGTACGGGTGCTGGGGGTCGTAGAAGATCTCGTCGAGCGTCCCCTCCTCCACGATCTGGCCGGCGTACATCACCGCGATGCGGTCGGCGACGTCGGCGACGACGCCGAGGTCGTGCGTGATCAGGATCACGCCGGCGTTCGTGTCCTCGCGCAGCTGGCGCACCTCCTCGAGGATCTGCGCCTGGATCGTCACGTCGAGCGCGGTCGTCGGCTCGTCCGCGATCAGCAGTCGCGGATCGCACGAGAGCGCCATCGCGATCATCACGCGCTGGCGCATGCCGCCCGAGAGCTCGTGCGGGAACGCCCGCAGCCGCTCCGCCGGCCGCGGGATCCCGACGCGCTCCAGCAGCGCCCGCGCCCGCTCCGTCGCGGTGTCAGCGTCGATGTCCTCGTGCGCGCGGATCTGCTCGGCCAGCTGCTTGCCGATCCGCTGCACCGGGTTGAGCGCCGTCATCGGATCCTGGAAGACCATCGCGATCTCCGCCCCGCGGATGCGCCGCAGCTGCTCGTCGGAGGCGGCGACGAGATCCGTGCCGTCGAAGCGCGCGTGCCCGTCGAAGCGGGCGTTCGGCGAGCGCGTGAGCCCCAGCAGCGTCATGCCGGTCACCGACTTCCCGCAGCCCGACTCGCCGACGATCGCGAGCAGCTCGCCGGCGTCGACGTGGAACGAGACGCCGTCGACCGCCTGCACGAGCCCGTCCTCCGTGCGGAAGCCGACGCGCAGGTCGTCCACCGCCAACAAATGGTCCGCCGCCGCGCTCATGAGCCCGCCAACCGGATCCGCGGGTCGAGCAGCGCGAAGATCACGTCGGTCACCGCGCTCAGCACGACGACGAAGAACGCGCCCAGCATCACGACGACCATCACCGGCGGCACGTCGAGCTGATGGATCGACTCGGCCGCGTACTGGCCGACGCCCTGCAGGTTGAAGACCGACTCGGTGAGGATCGCGCCGCCGCCGATCACCGCCGCGAAGTCGAGCGACCACAGCGACACGATCGGGATCAGCGAGTTGCGCAGCACGTGCCGCACGAGCACGCGGCGCTCCGAGATCCCCTTCGCGCGCGCGGTGCGCACGAAGTCCTCGTTCATCGTGTCGAGCATGTTCGAGCGCAGCACGCGCGAGTAGATGCCGATGAACAGCACGCTCAGCACCAGCCACGGCAGGATCATGTGGTAGAGCCAGTCGACCGGGTCCTGCGTGAGCGGCACGTAGCCGCCGTTGGGGAACAGCTGCACCTTGAACGCGAGGAAGTAGAGCGCGACGGCGCCGAGCAGGAACACCGGCGTCGAGACGCCGACGAGCGCCGCGACCGTCAGCGCGCGATCGGTGAAGTGGCCCGCGTGCAGCGCGCTCAACACGCCGAACAGCACGCCCAGCGCCAGCCAGATGATCCCGGCGCCGATCGCGAGCGAGAGCGTCGCCGGCAGGTCCTTCCAGATCTCGTCCAGCACGTTGACCTGCTGCGTGTAGGAGACGACCTCGCCCGTGAAGATCTTCTTCATCGTCGTCAGGTACTGCTGCCAGATCGGGTCGTCGAAGCCCCACGTGCGTCTGATCGCGGCGACCGTCTCGGGCGTCGAGAGGCGCCCGGCCATGCGCTGCGCCGGGTCGCCGTTCGGGATCACCTGGAAGATCAGGAACGTCACGACCGAGATCGCGAACAGCACCAGCACCATCGAGATCAGGCGGCGCACGATGAAGCGCGTCATCGCGCCGCCTCCTCCGCGTGCTCCTCGAGCCGCACCTTCGCGCGCGGGTCGAGCGCGTCGCGCACGCCGTCGCCGAAGACGTTGACGCCGAGCACGGCGAGCACGAGCATCAGGCCCGGCACGAACGTCAGGTGCATCGCGCTGGGGATCAGCCGGATGCCGTCGGAGATCATCGTCCCCCACGACGGGTTCGGCGGCTGCACGCCGGCGCCGAGATACGACAGCGCCGCCTCCAGCAGGATCGCGTTGGCGATCATCAGCGGGACGAACACGATGATCGTCGAGGCGACGTTCGGCAGGATCTCGCTCAGCATGATCCGCAGCGGCCCGGCGCCGCCGACGCGCGCGGCGTCGACGAACTCCTGCTCGCGCAGGCCGAGCACCTGCCCGCGGATCGGCTTGGCGACGTACGGGATGTAGACGATGCCGATGATGAAGGCCGGCACCAGCAGCGAATTGCCCTGCAGGTGCAGCGGCCCGATCGAGATGCCGCCGAGCGCGAGCGCGGTGCCGAGCGCGATCCCCAGCAGCACGACCGGGAACGCCCAGATCAGGTCGAGCAGGCGCGCGAGCACGCCGTCGACGAGGCCGCGGGTGAAGCCGGCGACGATGCCGACGATCGTCGCGAGCACCATCGTGAGCAGCGTCGCGAGGAAGCCCACCTCGAGCGAGTTGCGTCCGCCGTAGAGCAGGCGCACGGCGATGTCGCGGCCGTTCTGGTCGGCGCCGAGCAGGAATCTCCCCTGCCAGGTCGGGCCGATCGGCTGGCCCGTCGGCGAGACGACGTCCTTTCTGACGCCGCCCACGACGACCGTGTCGGTGACGTGGTTGGCGTTCGGGCTCGTGTGCGCGACGTGGTCGGCGTACAACGGCGCGCACAGGCACAGCACGACGATCAGCAGGAACAGCGCCCCGAACGCGAGCGCCGCCTTGTTGCGCCGCAGCCGCCGCAGCCCGAGCCGGTAGGGGCTCAGGCCCTCCGCCGCGTCCGCACCGCGGCCCCTCGTGGGGGCCTCGGCGCGGACGGTGGTGTCGACGGTTGCCATTGGGGGGTGGGCGGGCCTATCTCAACTGCAGGCTCGTCCAGTCGTTGAGGTACGTCGGGTGGAAGACGGCGGCGTCGAAGTCGATGCGATCGGAGAAGAACTTCGGCATCGTCTCCGTGCCGTACACGGCCACGTACGCTCTTTGCGCCGTGTACTGGTCGAGCGCCGACCATTGGTCGGCCACGCTGTCGAGTCTCGTCGCCGGCACCGGGTTGAGTCTCTTCAGCTCGGCCTGGATGTGCGGGTCGTTGACCTTGCTGAAGTTCTGGTTGTTCGTCGGCTGGATCGCCCGGCCGTCCATCAGCAGGTAGAAGTCGGACGGGTTCGGGAAGTCCTGGATCCAGTCGGCGAAGCCGGTCTGCGGATCGGTCTTCGCGTTGCCGATCGTCGGGAAGTAGACCTCGTCGGCGATGATTCTCTCCTGGGCCTTGTAGCCCAGCTTGTTGAGCAGGTCGGTGTAGTAGTCGACGTACTCGCGGCGCGGGCTGCGCTCCTCGCCCCACACGGTGATCGCCGTGCCGGCAGTGCCCGACTCCTGCACGAGTCTCTTCGCCCCCGCGAGGTCGGGTCTGTCGAGCCCGTACGGGCAGGTGGCGTCGTTGCCCGGGTGGCCGGCGATGCCCTCCGGCAGGAACCAGCAGGTCGGCTCCAGGAAGCCGCTCGCGAGCCGCACCATCGCCTCGCGGTCGATCGCCATGTTGACTGCCTGCCGCGCCTTCGCGTTGTTGAACGGCGGCTTCGTGACGTTCAGGAAGAAGTAGAACGTCGACGGGATCGGCTCGCGCGAGAAGCGGTCTCTCGCCTGGCTCTCGATCTGCGGCAGCAGCGACGGCGGCAGCGTGTCGCCGGCGTCGAACACGTCCGCGTCGTTGTTGAGCACCCGCTGCGCCTCGGACTGGGTGTTCGAGACGATCGTCACTCTGATCGTGTCGACATGCCCGGTCGGGATGTCGGGGATGTCGAATCTCGCGAAGCGCGGGTTTCTCTGCAGCGTGAAGCCGCGGTTCACCGACGCCTGCGTGTACATGTACGGCCCGACGCCGGGCGGCGGGTCGTTCGAGAGGTTTCTCATCGCCGTCCCTCTCGGCACGAGGCCGGCGGACGGGAAGGCGATCACGTTCGGGAAGGCGCCGTAGGGCTCCGTCAGTCTGATCGTGATGTCGCCGGTGGCGTCGTCGGTCTGGATGCCGGAGATCGAGCTGGCTCTGCCGCTGTCATACGCGGCTGCGCCGTCGATGTAGCTCGTGAAGAAGGACTTGCCGCCCCAGTTGACTCTGATCGCGCGCATGATCGTGAATGCGAAGTCGCTCGCCTTGACGGGTCTGCCGTCGGAGAACGCGAGGCCTCTGCGCAGTCTGAGTCTGTACGTGAGGCCGTCGCTCGAGACCTCCGGCAGCGCCTCCGCCAGCCCCGGGATCAACTCGCCGCCTGCGCTGCCGTTCTCGTGGCGATACGTCAGCAGGCCCGTATACGTGATCCAGTCGGGCTCGGCCGACTGCGTCGTGTAGCCCAGCTGCGGATCGAGGTAGTCCGGCGCCGTGCCCATCAGCACGGAGACCGAGCCGCCCTCCTGCCCGCCGCCGCCCGAGCTCGACCCGGACGTGCTGCCGTTGTCGCTGCCACCGCCGCCGCACCCCGCGGCGACCAGCGCGAGCGCAGCGACCAGCGCCAAGCCCGCGGTACCAACGCGTGCGTACATCGAAAGCCCTCCTCTTGAGCTGTGAAGAAGACTCCCCCGTTTTCTGCTTCTTACTCACGGGCTTTCCCGCGTCTACTCCTTCGCGTCGAACGTCACCTCGATGCGCTCGCCGTCGCGGCGCTCCTCGACGCGCGCCGCGGCGCGCAGGGCGCGCACGTCGGCGGCGGTGACCGGCTCGAGCAGGCTGCGCGGCCACAGCCGGCGGGCGCGCACGACGTTGGCCTCGGCGGCGTAGACCAGCATCTGGGCGCCGAGGTAGAGCCATGCCATCAGACCGATCACGATCGCGAACACGCCATACGTCTGGTCCGCTCTGCGCACCACGTGGTCGACGTAGATGCCGCCGATCGTCTGCAGCACCGCCCAGCCGACGCCGGCGAGCACGATGCCCAGCCACAGCTGCCGCGTGGGGACCGCGTCCGAGGTGAAGAGACGGAAGACGGCCCAGAACAGCAGCACGTCGACCGCCACGGAGGCCGCGAAGCCGGCGGCCTTGAGCGCCGTGCCGCCCAGCCCGGCGGCGAGCAGGCCGACCGCGGTCGTCGCCGCCACGTTCAACAGCCCGAGCACCAGCAGGATCAGCAGGCCGCGCAGCCGCACCGTGAGGAAGTTGCGGCGCAAGCGGTGCGGGACGTCCCATACGCGGTCCATCGCGCGCTGCCCGGCGAGCGTGATGCCGAGCCCGGCCCAGATCGCGCCGGCGAGGCCGATCACGAGCGCGATCGTGCTGCCGCCCAGCGCCTTCACCTTCAGCTCCGAGCCGATCACGGGGAACTGTCTGATGGCCGATCTCGAGATCTCGTCATAGAGGCCCGGATCGCCTCTGAGGATGAACCCCATCACCGTCACGAGCACCAGCAGCAGCGGGAACACCGCGAAGAACCCGAACCAGGCCATCACCGCGGCGAGGTTGCGGGCGTGATCGTCGGAGCACTTCTTCACGACCCCGAGCGGGAAGCCCAGCAGCCTGCGGCGCCGCTGCAGGCGGTCGAGCGCACGCACGGGCGTCAGCGGATCCACGGCGCAGTTGTACCCGCTGCCGCGGTCGGCCGCGCCAGACATGAATTGGAGCCGACCCACATTCATGTGGGCAATTAACACAGTGGCACGATAGTTCGTTGTGTTTCCAGTCACCCGCGCTGTAGACCACACCGCACCCGCACTGGAAACTGCCGGGCATCGTGAAGCCCGACCCGCACTCCCCCGATCACGCCCGCCTCGGCCGCGCGGTGCGCGAGCTGCGCGCCCGTCGCGGGCTGTCGCAGGAGGAGCTCGGCTTCCGCGCCGGCCTGCACCGCAACTACGTCGGCGCGATCGAACGCGGCGAGATCAACCCCACGTTCCGCGTGCTGCTGAAGCTCGAGCGCGGACTGCAGCTGCCGCTGTCGGAGATCATCCAGCTGTGGGAGCGCCGCGCGACCGACACGATCGCGCCGCGACTGCGGCGCCCGCCCGCCGTCCCCGCCGGAACGCACCGCAGACCCGCGGACTGACGGATTTCCGCGCGCCGCTGTCGGGTATGTCCGTCGCGACGATCCCGACCCCGATGGAGGCGAACGCGATGACGGTCCGCTCGAGCTCGCAGGGCATCCTCGCCGACGAGCACGCCGAGAAGCGCCAAGAGATCATCGACCTGCTCAAGAAGGCGTACTGGATGGAGCTCGAGACGGTCATGAGCTATCTGGCCAATTCGGTCAATCCGGACGGCGTGCGCGCCCAGGAGATCGTCGAGTCGCTCGCACAGGACATCCAGGAGGAGCTCGGCCACGCGCAGAGATTCGCGCAGCGCATCAAGGAGCTCTACGGGGTCGTGCCCGGCTCGCTCGACTTCGCCGCCGAGCAGTCCTATCTCCAGCCGCCCGAGCACCAGACCGACATCGTCCACGTGATCCGCGGCGTGATCGAGGCCGAGACCGGCGCGATCGAGCACTACAACCGCATCATCGAGGTCACCGACGGGATCGACTGGGTCACCCAGGACATGGTCATCGACATCCTCCACGACGAGGAGGGCCATCGGCGCCTGTTCGAGGGCTATCTGCGCGAGTACGAGGCGGAGGGCCTCGCTTGAGGCTCCCGGTCGGGGCGGGCGATCCGGCCCGCCGCCCGCGCCGCCGGCGCGGTTCCTCGCGCACCGGATCCGCCGAAAACGGTATCTTGGCTCAGGCGCGATGAAGCTCCTCGAGCTGACGACCGAGACCGAAGGCACCGCGGTGCGTCTTGCCCTCACGGGCGAGCTCGACATCGCCGGAGCCGCCCGCGTCGAGCAGGAGCTCGAGCGCATCGAGCGCGAACCGCCGGCGACGATCGTGCTCGACCTGCGCGAGCTCGCCTTCATGGACTCGACCGGCCTGCGCGTGATCGTCGCGGCCGACAGCCGCGCCCGCGAGCAGTCCCGCCGGCTCGTGATCGTCCGCGGCAGCGACACGGTGCAGCGCATCATCGAGATGACGCGTCTGCACGAGCGGCTCGAGATCGTCGACGATCCCGCCGCCGTCGAAACGACCTAGCCGCGGCGCGCCCGCGGGGCCGCGGCGCGCGCCCCTACCGGTCGTCGTCCTCGCGCTCGCTGCTGCGCTCGTAGTCCGCCTCCCCGTCCTCGCTCGTTCCCCGTTGCTCCGGGACGCCGGCGTCATGGATCACGGCGTGGGCGGACTGCTGGTCGCCATGCGACGCATGCTCGATCAGTGCCTCCTCGGCCTGCTCGAAGCCCTCGGCCTCTCCACCTCCGCCCTCGAGAACCGGCCGCTGAGCCGGGTCGAGGTCCTCATCGCCGGCGACGCCTCCGATGCGGGCCGCCTCGGCTGCCGCCGCGTCCGTCTCCTCCTGCTCGTAGCGCGGGTCTGGGCTCATCGCTGCTCCTCGAGGTCGTGGTCGTGCCCCGACCGTACCCCACGCGGGGCGCGGCGACGCCCCGGCCTCCGCGTTCGGAGCCTTATGTGAACGGTGCGGTTTCACGCTTTCACCTGATCGTCATCGTTTGCTTGAACGGTTAAACGGTGCTTACCGATCACCCGTTCAGGTTTCGTGCAAGTTCTGACTGTTTTTATTCATGTTTCGGCTTGGCACTCACGCGTTTCCTCCTTTACGGTGACACCCGTGAGCGGCTACGCGACAACATTCGCTTGGCAGGAGGACCCGGGGGACCTCAGCTGCGCCGAGGCCGCGGCACTGCTCGGCGTGCCGCCCGCGGCGCTCGAACGGTGGGCGCAGCGGATGGCGTTCCCGCATCCGGACGGGGCCGGTGTCGCAGCGCGCTTCAAGCGCGCCGAGATCGAGGCGCTGCGCGACGCGCTCGTCAACACGCATTCGGTCGAAGGCGCTGTCCGCGCCGCTCGCGCGCGGACCGACGCCTGAGCAGCGCCTGCCTCGGGGCTCCGCGCAAGCGGCAACGCGCGGAGCCCCGAGGGAGTCGCTCGTCGCGCGACAGCTCAGCGCGGCAGCACGCGCGTCGCCGCCGCCTTCCAGCTCGCGACCGCCCGCGCACCCGGCGCGAGGCCGAGTCGTGCCGCCGACGCGCCGGTCAGCTCGGCGGCCAGCGGCTGCGGCGCCGCCAAGCCGACGCGCACGCGGTTGCCCAGCGTCGTGACCGACGTCACCGCGACGTCGAGCCGGTTGCGCGCCGAGCCGGACGCGTGCTCACCGGGCGGCTCGAGTGCGATCTCCCACGGATGCACGCAGACCGCCACCGCGCCGGCGGCCGCTGCGAGCGCCACCACCTCGCCGCCTCCTTCGAGCGCGATGCGCGTGAGCCCCTCGGCGTCGCGGCGCGCATGGCCGCGCAGCACGACCGCCCCCGTCAGGTCGGCGACGAATCCGGAGGCCGGCGCCGCCGCCAGCTGCGCCGCGCTCCCGCGCTGCACGATTCGCCCGGCGTCGAGCACCGCCACCTCGTCACCGAGCAGGGCCGCCTCCTCGAAGTCGTGCGTGACGAGCACCGTCGGCACATGCAGCTCAAGCAGCAGGCCGGCCAGCTCGCGTCCGGCGGCAGCTGCGGAGCGGGCGTCGAGCGCCGCGAGCGGCTCGTCGAGCAGCAGCGCTCGCGGCCGCGCCGCGAGCGCGCGCGCGAGCGCCACGCGCTGGCGCTCGCCGCCGGAGAGGGTCGCCGGGTGCGCGTCGGCGCGCGCGCCCAGCTCGAAGCGCTCCAGCAGCGCGAGCGCCTCCGTCCGACGCGCGCGGCGCGGGACCGCGCGCGGCAGGCCGTAGGCGACGTTGCGCCACGCGCTCAGGTGGCCGAACAGCGCGTAGTCCTGGAAGACGAACCCGCAGCGGCGCCGCTCCGGCGGCAGGTCGACGCCCCGCTCGGCGTCGAACCAGACCTCGTGGGCGCAGGTCACATGTCCGCGTCGCGGCCGCAGCAGCCCGGCGACGGCGCGCAGGATGCTTGTCTTGCCGGCGCCGGACGGGCCCGCGAGCGCGAGGCAGGCGCCATCCGCCACCTCGAGCGCCACGTCGAGCTCGGCGGGACCGTCGCCGAGCCGCGTCTCAAGCGCGAGCGAGAGCATCGCGCGTGAGCAGCTTGGTCGACAGCAGCAGCGCGCCGGAGGCGGCGACGAGCACCGCCGACAGCGCGAGCGCGCCGTCGAAGTCGGTCGCGAACTCGGCGTAGATCGCCAGCGGCGCGGTCTGCGTGATGCCGCGAAACGAGCCGGCGAACATCAGCGTCGCGCCGAACTCCCCGAGCGCGCGGCCCCACGCGAGCGCGAGTCCCGCCGCGAGGCCCGGCAGCGCGGCCGGCACCATCACGCGCGCGAACGTGCGCGCCTCCCCCGCCCCCAGCGTGCGCGACGCCTCGCTCCAGCGCGGATCGACCGCGGCGAAGGCGGCCTGCGCGGCGCGCAGGTGGAACGGCGCCGCCACGAAGATCAGCGCGACGACGACGCCCGCCGTCTGCAGTACGAGCTCGATCCCGGCGTCGTCGAGCGCGCCGCCGAGCAGGCCGTTCGGGCCCAGCGCGGCGAGCAGGCCGATGCCGGCGACCGCCGGCGGCAGCACGAGCGGCAGCTCGACGAGCGTGACGACGAGCGCGCGGCTGCGGAAGCGGCGCGTCGCGAGCAGATACGCGGCCGGGGTCCCGACGAGCACGATGACGGCGATCGCGATCGCGGTCGTGACGAGGCTCAGGCGCAGCGCGTCGCGGGCGGACGGGTCGCCGAGACGGTCGAGCAGCTCGCGCGGGCTGCTGTGCACGAAGATCGCGACGATCGGCAGCGTCAGGAACGCCAGCGCGACCGCAAGCGCAAGCGCGAGCAGCGCGGAAAACCAGCCGCGCCGGCTCATCTCCCCGGCGGCGCGCCGAACGCGGCCTGGTGCAGCGCGGCCTGCGCGTCCCCGCCGAGCAGTCCCGCGACGAACGCGCGTGCGCGGCCGGGGTGCGGCGCACCGGTCACGACCGCCGCCTCGTAGACGACCCGGGGTCGCAGCCGCGCCGGCAGCAAGAGCCCGCGCAGCTGCCCTCCCGCCGCCTGCACGTCGGACTGGTAGACGAAGCCGGCGTCGACGGCGCCCTGCATGAGCTTGCCGACGATCCCCTTCACGTCGGGCTCCTCGGATCTGACGTTCGCGAGGATCGCAGCGGCGCGCGCCGCGCCCAGGCGTCCGAGCACCTCGCGCGTGTATGCGCCGATCGGCACCGCCGCCGACCCGATCGCGATCGTCGTGCCCGCTCTCGCCAGGTCCGCGAGCCCGTACACGCGGTCGCTGCGCATCGGCACCGCGAGCACGAGCTGGTTGGTGGCGAACGCGACCGGCTTGCCGACGAGCCCCTCGGCGTGCAGCTGCTCCGGGAAGCTCGGGCTCGCGGCCGCGAACACGTCGGGCTTGACGCCCTGCCCGATCTGCGCCGCGAGCTCGTCGGAGCCGGCGAACTGGAAGCGGACCGTGCCGTCGAGCGATCTGGCGTAGGCCGGGAACGCGTCGGCCAGCGACGAGGCGGCTGAGACGACCAGGTCGCCGTGCTCGCCGCCGCCCCCGCTGTCCGCGCTCCCGCACGCGGCGATGGCGACGGTCAGGATCGCCGCCGCCAGCGCGGCGCTCAGACGCCTCGTCACCCGTCAGTCCCGCCGGTCGATCATCACGGAGGTGGCCTTCACCGCGGCCGTCGCGACGACGCCCGGTCTCAGGCCGAGCTCCTGCACCGAGTCGCGCGTGATCGCGGCGGTGACGAGGAACGGCCCGGCCTCGAGCTCGACGAGCGCCATCACGCCGTCGACCTCGACCGAGCGCACCACGCCGGTGAAGCGGTTGCGCGCCGACAGCGAGTCCTTCGTGGCATGGCGTCGCGGGCGCGCGCTGAGGCGCTCGACCTCGGCGCGCGGAACGAGCCGGCGGTTGCGCGCGTCGCGGACGGTCTTCAGTCTCCCCGCGCGGTCCCAGCGGCGCAGCGTGTCGGCGCTCACGCCGAGCGCGCCCGCCGCCTCGCCGATCGTCAGCCTTGTGCCTGCCATCTGCCTAAGCATTGCATAGGCAGCACCGGGGTGGTCAGCAGACGGGCTGGACTCTCTCCCCCTTCGCCGGTGCGCTCGCTCGGGCGCCGGCCTCGCCCGCGAGCGCGCGGCGCACGTCGTCGAGCAGCAGGTCGACCATGTCGCGGCTGAAGCTCTCCTTCACGACCATCCGCAGCACCGCGACGTGCTCGGCGTTCGGCGGCAGCGAATAGGCGGGGACGATCCACCCGCGTTGGCGCAGGCGGTCAGACAGCGCGTAGACGTCGTGCTGCTGCGGGTCCTTCGCGCGCACGACCACGACCGGGAAGCTGTCGCGGTCGTGCAGCGCCTCGAACGCGCCCGTCGCCAGCAGCCCGTCGGCGAGCGCCTGCGCGTTGTCGACCATCGCCTGCGCGATGCGCGCGTAGCCCTCGCGGCCGAGGCGGAGGAAGTTGAAGTACTGCAGGATCACGCTGTTGCTCGGCCGCGAGAAGTTCAGCGAGTAGTTCGGCATGTCGCCGCCGAGGTAGTTGATGTGGAAGACGAGCTCGTCGGGCAGGTCCGCTCTGTCGCGGAAGACGACCGTCCCCATGCCGGGATAGACGAGCCCGAACTTGTGGTTGGAGACGTTGATCGAGCGCACGCTCGGCAGGCGGAAGTCCCACGCGAGGTCGGGGCGCGTGAAGGGCGCGAGGAAGCCGCCGCTGGCGGCGTCGACGTGCAGCGGGATGTGCCAGGCGTTCTCGGCCTTCAGCCGCTGCAGCAGCGCGTCGATCTCCGCCAGCTCGTCGATCTGGCCGGTGAAGGTCGTGCACAGCAAGGCGCCGACGGCGATCGTGTTCTCGTCGACGTTGGCCTCCACGTCGGCCGCGGACAGCGTGTACGCGTCCTCGCCCATCGGCACGACGCGCGGCTCGACGTCGAAGTAGCGCGTGAACTTCTCCCAGCAGGTGTGCACGTCGGCGCCGATCACGAGGTTCGGTCTGTCGATCGCTTCGCCGGCGGCGGTGCGGCGGTCCCGCCACGACTGGCGGTGGGCGAGCATCGCGAGCATGATCGCCTCGGAGGACCCGATCGTGGCGGTGCCGATCGGCTCGGCGTCGTGCGGCGCGTGGAAGAGGCGGCCGACCATCGTCACGACGCGCTCGTGGATCGCCTCCGTCTGCGGGTACTCGTCCTGGTCGATCATGTTCTTGCCGAGCGTCTCGGTGGCGAGTCTGTCGGCGAGCGGCTCCATCCACGGGGTCACGAACGAGGCCAGGTTGAGCGCCGGGTTGCCGTCGAGGTTGAGCTCGTCGTGGACGAGCGCATACGCCGCGTCGGCGTCCATCCCCTCCGTCGGGATCGCGAACTTGGGGACCGGTCTGTCGACCCAGCGGCCCGCGTACGCGGCGGCATGGACGTCGTCCGCTCCGGTCCTGACCTTGTGCATCGCGCCTCCTCGTCTCGCCGTCGGTGGAGTTCGTCTCCCCGCCGGGCGCGGTTCTCTACCTTCGCGGGCGGTCGCTCAGGCGGATCACGAGCTTCAGCCCCGACCAGGTCGCGTCGATCGCGCACACCTTCACGTCGACGACGCCGGCCGCCAGCGCCAGCTCGCGCACGACGTCCTCGGTGAGGTCGGTCGCGACTCTCGACGCGCGTTTCGGCCAGGCGATCCAGAGGGCGCCGGCGGGCTGCAGCGCGGCGACGAGCCGCGGCAGCCGCTGCGCGAGCGCCCGCCTCTCGACGAAGAACGCGACGACCAGGTCGAGCGGGCTGCCTCGGAGCGTTGTGCGCGGCGTGTCGACGCCGTCAGGCAGCGCGCCGAGCGCCTGGGCAAACTCCGCCGGCGCGTCGAGGAACGCGACCCGTTGTCCCGGCTTGATGCCCAGCTTTCTCGGCAGCGGGGTGCCGGAGTAGCCGGCGGTCATGTCTAGCTGACGCCCAGCAAGCGATGTGCTGTCGGCGATCCGGGATACACGGCACCGCGCGCGCAGACGAGGATGGCGACACCGAGCGACTCGAGGAAGGCGGTCCGCTCCGCCGTCACGGCTGCGTCTGTGACAAGGCAGAGGCGATCACCAACATCGCCATACGCGTAGCGGTATTCGAGAAGCTGCGCAAGACCGCTGCGCACGCGCGTCCGTTCCGTGCCAGCCCGCAGCGTCTTCGCCTCGAAAATCGTCCGCTCACCGGCCGGATCGCGTGCCCAGAGATCAATCGCGGTCGGCATCTCGGCCAGCTCAGTCCACCCGTTGTCGCACAGGCAGTTGTAAAGCGTGACCAGGATCTGTTGATGGCCGCTTGCGGCTTTCTCCTGCAGTCGCGCGGTCTCCTCTGACGATTGATGCTTCAGCGGAGGCGCTGGCAGCGTCGGAAGACGCGCGGGATCGAATGGCCGTGCCGCGGATTGTCTGCGCAGGGTGCCGGGGCTATAGGGAAGCGTGCTCGCGCGTGTCGCGACTGCGGCTGCACGAGCGTCAAAGCGCAACTGGAAGCGCCAGACAGTGCGCGTATGGCCGTGAAGATCAAGAGCCATCTCCTGCCACTTGTCAACACATGTCGCCTGGCCGAGATAGGTCAGGACGCGTGGCCCTGCCGGCTCAAAGACGTGCAGGGTGCGTGCGTTCTCACCCACATCTCGATTCTGTGCCGCGTACTCCTGGTCGCCTTGCTTGCCGCGGCCCGTGTAGATCAGGTCGTTGCCCTGCCATGAATCACCGTAATCAAACGACCGTGGGCTCGGATGGGTGATCAGGAGCAGTGCGTCGTGCTCGGGTCGACTGATCATCCCGCCGGCGATACCTGGGTACTCCGGCCGAAAGTCAAAGCGTCTGCCTAGCTCCTCCCAGCTGTACGGGTATCCCGGCTGCAGTCTGCTCCCCGACGCCACATGGGAATGGTGGCGTCCCAGTCAGACGTTGTTTCACGCCAGTCGGTGCTTCAGCGACTCGGCCTGCTGGCGCTCGACGTCCTCGACCGTCAGCGCCGGGTCGCTGCGGCTCAGGTGCGCGTGGGCGATCTCGGCCGGCGAGGGCTGCTCGTCGGCGCCCGGCCAGGTCGCCGGGTCCCACAGTCTCGAGCGCACGAACGCCTTCGGGCAGTGCGTGTAGAGCTCGTCGGCGCGCACGACGATCGCCGTGCGCGGCGGCTTGCCGACAGCCGTCAGCCGCTCCAGCAGCGCCGGCTCGGCGGTGACGCACGCGCGGCCGTTGAGGCGCAGCGTCTGGTCCCGCCCCGGGACCAGGAAGATCAGGCCGGCGTGGCCGGTCTGGGCGATGTTGACGAGCGTGTCGAGGCGTCTGTTGCCGGTCGCGTCCGGGATCGCGACGTGCTCGTCGTCGAGCACGCTGACGAAGCCCGGCAGCCCGCCGCGCGGCGTCACGTCGCAGCGGCCCTGCGCGTCGTGGCTGGCGACGAACACGATCGGCGCAACCGCGATCAGCCGCCGCGCCATCTCGTCCACGCGGTCGAGCTGCTTTCTCAGCACCTGCGGGACCGGACGCTCGTAGAGCGCCCGCAGCTGCGCCTCGTCCGTGATGGCGCCGGCGAACGGATCGACTCGGACTGCCATGCCGTCGATGATGGCAGCGCGTCAAGCGATCAGCGCCGCTCGGCGAGCCACGCGATCGCCTCGGCGGCGTTGCGGTCGGGCGGGAACACGGGGTAGAAGACCTTCGCGATCGCGCCGTCCTCGACGATCAGCGTGATGCGCTTGTAGAGCCGCATGCCGGCGGCCGCGAACGTCGGCAGGCGCAACGCGTCCGCGAGCCGCAGGTCAGGATCGCTGAGCAGCGCGAACGGCATGTGCTCGCGCGACGCGAACTCGGCCTGTTCAGCCGCCGGCTGCGCGCTGAGGCCGAGGACGTCGGCGCCGAGCGCACGCAGCTCGGCGTGGTGGTCGCGAAACGCGCAGCTCTGCGGCGTGCAGCCGCGCGCGCCCGGGATCGCGTCCCATCCGTCGGGCGGCGGCCGCCCCGGCGTGCCGGTGCGCGGATACACGTACAGCACGAGCCTCCCGACAGAGGCCGCGGCCGCAGCGAGGTCCACTTCTCCCCCGCTCGTCGCCGGCAGCGCCAGTACCGGCAGCCGCATCCCCGGCAGATGCTCCGCCGCCCCGTCGTCGACCGGCACGGGCAGGTCCGCAGGAAGCGCGCGGAAGTCGGTCATGCCGCCTCCGCCGCCAGCTCCGCGATCACCCTCGACAGCTGGCCGCCCTGCCAGGCGAGCGGGGATCTGCCGGGCTCCTCGACGAGCAGCCGCGCGCCCGGGATCGTCGCCGCGTACGCCTCCCCGACCGCCAGCGGATGGCCTGGGTCCACTTCGTCGCGGTCGGCGACCACGACGGTCGGCACGGCGATCGCGCGCAGTTCCTCCAGCGACGCGAACGGCCGCGAGCGCGGGACCTGCTGCAGGGCGTCGGCCACGGCGCGCAGGTCGTCGTGCTGGGCCATCCGCTGGCGCAGCACGGTCCGCACCGTGCCGGCCCACGCCTCGGGCACCTCGTCTTCGACCCGATAGGCGTCGACGAAGCCGTCGATCCCGTCGCGCCGCAGGCCGTCCGCGAGCGCGTCCCAGCGCTCGAGGTCCGGCGGCACCGCCGGATCGAAGGCCGGCGTGATCGCGACGACCCCGGCGACGCGCTCAGGCGCATCCAGCGCGACGCGCAGCAGCGTGTGCGCTCCCATCGAGGCGCCTGCCAGCACCGCCCGCCCGATCCCGACCGCATCCATCGCCGCGAGCAGGTCCGCCGCCAGATCCTCGTAGCGATACGACGGCGCCGGCGACGATCTGCCGTGCCCGCGCGCATCGTAGGAGACGACGCGAAAGCCGCCGCGCTGCAGCGCCTTCGAGCCCATCACGACGTAGCGGCGCGTCGCCGTCAGGCCGTGCAGCAGCACGATCGGCGCACCGTCCCGCGGGCCTGCTTCCTCCAGCGCCAAACGCGCTCCGGCCCGCTCCACGATCCGATCGGTCATCGCCGGAGTCGTATCACTACCCTCAACGGACATGATCTTCGACGTCACCGAACAGGACTTCGAGGCCCAGGTCCTCGAGCGCTCGCGCACGATCCCAGTGGTCGTCGACTTCTGGGCCGAGTGGTGCGGGCCGTGCCGCCAGCTCGGGCCGATCCTGGAGCAGGCCGTGAGCGCCCGCGGCGGCAAGGTCGCGCTCGCGAAGCTCGACACCGACAGAAACCAGTCGATCTCGCAGGCTTTCCGGATCCAGGGAATCCCCGCCGTGAAGGCCTTCAAGGACGGCCGCGTCGTCGCCGAGTTCGTCGGCGCGCAGCCGAGAGCGCAGGTCGAGCGCTTCCTCGATGCGCTGCTTCCGTCCGAGGCGGAGGCGCTCGTCGAGGCGGGCGACGAGGCGTCGCTGCGAAGGGCGGTCGAGCTCGAGCCGAACCGCGCCGACGCGCTCGTGCCGCTCGCGCGCCTGCTGCACGCGCGCGGCGAGGACGACGAGGCGCTGGAGCTGCTCGACCGCGCGCCCGGCGACTTCGCCGCCGCGGGGCTCAGCGCTCGCATCGAGCTGGAGCGCGCGGGCACGCCAGACCTCGCGGATGCCTTCGCCGCGCTCGACGCCGGCGAGGACGAGCGCGCACTCGACCTGCTGATCGGAGCGCTGCCCAGCGCCGACGGCGCGAGAGACGAGATCCGCAAGGTCGTCGTCGGCGTGCTCGACGAGCTCGGGGTCGAGCATCCGCTGGCGCGCGACGCCCGCCGCCGGCTGGCCGCCGCGCTCTACTGACGCTCCGCCGCGCGCGATCGCGCCGCGGCGAGCGACCAGAAGCGGTCCGTGCCGGCCGCCTCGGCATGCGCGGCCCGCCGCGGGCAGCGATCGCTGCGCAGCTTGTGGCGCAGCGCCACGCCGGCCGGCGTCACACGGGCAAGGTCATCTGATCGGCCGGCGGCGGGGTCGCTCCCACCACGGCCTCGTCCGGGTCGTCGGCGAACGACGCCATCCGCACGCCCAACAGCCGCACCGGGCGCGGCGGCGCGTAGGCGCGCAGCAGCTCGAGCGCGACGTCGGTGACGAGCTCGGCGTCGCACGTCGGCGCCTCGATCGTGCGCGCGCGGGTCACGTTCGTCCAGTCGTCGAGCCGCACCTTGATGCCGATCGTGCGCCCGCGCCTGCCGCGTCTCGCGAGCCCCTCGCACAGCTCGCGCGCGAGCCGCCGCAGGACCTCCTCCAGCTCGGGGAGCGAGGCGATGTCCTCGTCGAAGGTGCGCTCGTTCGAGCGCGACTTCAAGACGCGCGAAGTGCTCACCGGCGAGTCGTCGTGGAACCACGCCCTGCGGTGCAGCTCGCGCCCGTGGCGCGCGCCGAGCCGCGCGGCCAGCTCCGCCTCGGGCACCTGCTGGAGCTGGCCGATCGTCTCGATCCCCAGCGCGCGCAGGCGCTCGGCCGTCTTGGGGCCGATGCCCGGCAGGCGGCTCGGCGGTGCGGCGGCGAAGTGCTCGGCCGCCTGCTCGCGCCCCATCGCGACGAACCCTCTCGGCTTGCCGACGTCGCTGCAGATCTTCGCGATCAGGCGGTTCGGCGCGACCCCGACCGACAGCGAGATGCCGGTCCGCTCCAGCACGTCGGCGACCAGCTCGCGCAGCACGCGCAGCGGCTTCTCCGTCCCGGTGAGATCGGCGTACGCCTCGTCGAGGCCGAGATGCTGGAGCGCGCCGAGGCGCGCGGTGACGATCTCCCACACCTCGCGCGACGTGGCGCGGTAGGCGTCGAAGTCCGGCGGCAGCACGATCGCGTGCGGGCACAGCCGTCGCGCCTGCGAGGCCGGCATCGCGGAGCCGACGCCGTATCTGCGCGCCTCGTAAGACGCGGTCGTGACGACCGCGCGCGGGCCGGAGCCGGCCACGATCACCGCCTTGCCGCGCAGCTCGGGGCGCTTGAGCAGCTCGACCGACGCGTAGAAGGCGTCGCAGTCGAGGTGCGCGATCACGCGTCTCGGCGGAGGCGGTCCCTCGGACATCCGTGTCCCGAGGGTACGCCGTTCGCCGGTCGGATGCACGAACGTGTGTTCGTGGCTAGGGGTGCCGGAGGCGACCATGTGGTCGCCGGAGGCGGGCCCCCGTGGGCTTACCGCGTCGTCCAGACCACGCCGACGCCGCCGAACCCGAGCGCGCGCGCGGTCGCGCCCGTCAGGTCCCACTCGCGCGCGCCGGAGTACGGCCCGCGGTCGATCACCGGCACCGTCACCTCGCGGCTGCCGTAGCGGAAGGTGACCATCGTTCCGCAGGGCAGCGTCTTGTTCGCGACGCCGAGCGTGCCCGCCGTGAGCGTCTGGCCGCATGCGGTGCGGCTGCCATACAGCGCGTACCACGACGCGAGGCTGGGCCGGAACACCTGCAGCGTCCCGGCGCGAGCGCGCGTGCCGGCGTTGCGGCGATCGCCCGCGAAGCGCACGCGCAGGCGCTGGGTCCCGGGAACCTCGGCGACGACACGCGCGTCGAAGTGGCCGTTCGCCCTCGTGCGCGTACGCGCGACGGCGTGCCAGCGACCGTTCGCGCCGGTCTCCACGACGACGCGGCGACCGCGCGTACGCGGCAGCAGCGTGCCGCGCACGTGCAGCGCCTCGCCCGCGTGCACGTCATGGCCGCGGCGACCGACGACGAGCCGGCCGGCGACGACGACGCGCCGCTTGCGGCTCGCCGGCGCCGATTCGGCGCTCACGACGTCGGGAGCGCCGGCTTCCAGCGCCGGCGCGAGCGCGATCCGCACCGCGCCCGAGTGCTTCAACCGCACGCGGAAGCGGTAGCGGCCGCCGGCTTCCACGACGGCGTCCCCGATCGGACGCCAGCGGTGGTGCCCGCGCGGGGCGTACTGCAGCGTGACGTGCCTTCCGGCCTCGGACGCCGCGAAGCGTCCCGAGACGTCGGCGCGCTGGCCGAGCCGCAGCGTTGCGTCCCGCACCACCGGAGGGCGCGGGACCTGGGACGACACTGGCGCAGGCGCTGTTTCAGCGAGCGCCAGGGCCGTGACGGACAGGGTCGTTCCAAGTGCGAGCGCACCGACCACGGCATGCCGCGGCCGGATGCTGCCCGCTTGTAGCAGGCGCAACAGGTAGCTCCTTCGGTTCGACCGCGCCTACGGGGTTAGCTGTCGGGCTCGCAGCACTGCCTCGATGCGCCGGCGTTCACCGTGAATCCAGTGAAGGCAGACGCGACAGTGGCGCTACGACGGCAGCAGCCGCCGATTCGCCCCAGCCGAGCGGAATCGCACCGCTCGACAAGTGGTCCCCCCGCTCGTCGCCGCACCGGGCAGCGACGACTCGGCAAGTCGATGTCGGGACGACCTTACCAGGGTCGCGAGCGCAGCCTGTGTGCTCGATCTCACACTTGCTCCAACTGCCAGAATGGCTGCATGGCCAATCGCAATCGCCTGACGGGACTCGACAGCTCGTTCCTGCACCTCGAGCACGACGCCGCGACGCACATGCACGTGGCCTCCTGCATGGTGTTCGACGGACCGCCCCCGACGCACGAGGAGCTGGTAGCCCATGTCGAGGCGCGCCTGCACCTCGTGCCGCGCTACCGCCAGCGGCTCGCGTTCGTCCCGTTCGGCCAGGGCCGCCCGGTGTGGGTCGACGATCCGCACTTCAACCTGCGCTACCACGTGCAGCAGCATGCGCTGCCCAGGCCGGGCAGCGACGAGCAGCTCAAGCACCTCGCCGGGCGCGCCTTCTCGCAGCAGCTCGACCGCAACAAGCCGCTGTGGGAGCTGTGGCTCGTGGAGGGACTCGCGGGCGACCGCTTCGCGATCCTCGCCAAGACCCACCACGCGCTCGTCGACGGCATCTCCGGCGTCGACATCACCACGGTCCTGTTCGACGTCTCGCCGGATCCGGCGCCGACCCCCGCGCCGGAACAGCCGTGGGTCCCGCGGCCGATGCCGAGCAGCGCGCAGCTGCTGGCGGACGCGCTGCTGGAGCGCTCGACCGTGCCGGCCGAGATCTTCCGCGGCGTCCGCGCGGCCGTGAGGCGCCCGCGCCGGGTCGCGAGGGAGCTGTTCGGCGACGTCAGAGCGATCGGCTCGTTCGCGCTGCCGGGTGCGCGCAGCGCGCCGCCGAGCCCCTTGAACGTCCCGATCGGGCCGCACCGCCGCTTCACGTGGATCGACGAGGAGCTCGACCGCATCAAGGCGATCAAGAACGCGCTCGGCGGGACCGTCAACGACGTCGTGCTGGCGACCGTCGCCGGCGGCCTCGGCCGCTACCTGCGCGCGCACGGCCACCCGACGATCGATCTCCAGCTGCGGGCGATGATCCCCGTCTCGGTCCGCAGCGACGAAGCGCGCGGCGCGCTCGGCAACCAGGTCGCCGCCGTGTGGGCGAGCCTGCCGGTCGGCGAGACCGACCCGACGGAGCGGCTCGCGCTCGTGCGCGGCGAGATGGAGGGCCTCAAGGAGTCCCACCAGGCGGTCGGCGCGCGCCTGCTGACGGAGCTGACCGGCTTCGCACCCCCGACGGTGATGGCGCAGGCGGCGCGGCTGCAAGCGCGCCAGCGCTACTTCAACCTCGTCGTCACGAACGTGCCGGGGCCGCAGTTCCCGCTCTACGTGCTCGGCCGCGAGATGCGCGCGATCTATCCGCTCGTGCCGCTCGCGCAGAACCTCGCGCTGGGGATCGCGATCATCAGCTACAACGGCTGCATCGCGTTCGGCCTCAACGCCGACTTCGACGCGCTGCCCGACGTCGAGCTGCTCGCCGCGCAGCTGGGCGAAGCGCTCGACGAGCTGGCGGTGACGGCCGGCCTGCCGCCGCGCCGGCGCCGTGCGCGCCGCCGGACGCCGAGCACGAACGGCCGCGGCGTCGCGGCCGCCGCGCCGCCCGCCGCGACCTAGCCGGCCGCCCGCACGACCGCTCCGTCGGCGGTTCGTGGCATCGTCCACGCTTGCGTCATGGAGTCCTCCCCCCCTCCGCGTCCACCGCACCGGCGCCTGCGCCGGCTCGGCCTCGGGCTGCTGACGGTGCTCGTCGCGGTCGGCGGCTTCGTGCTGGTGCTGCTGTTCTTCGAGGGCCGCGACAGCTCGCAGCAGAGCGTCGGCACGGACCTGCCCGGCCAGGCCGTCCCCGACCAACGGCAGGCGCGGACGCCGGCGGCGATCGGACGCGACGGCGTGCAGCTCAGCGACGACCAGCTGCTGCACGCGCTCGAGCTGGGCGACGTCGTGCTGCTGTACGGCACGAACGCGCCGCCGCCGCGGCTGCGCGCGCTGCAGCAGCAGGTCAGCGGGCCGTTCGATCCGGTGCTCGCCGCCAACGGCGCCGCGGTGATCCTCGCCCGCAGACCGGGGACTGACGGCGTCGTCGCGCTCGCCTGGCGGCGCATCCTGCGGGCGCCCGGTCCGACCGACCCGGCGCTGGCGGACTTCGCGAACTACTGGCTCGGCCGCGGCCGGGCATGATGGCGGGCATGCCCGCCTCCAGCGAACCCCTGCACCTCGCGCTCGCGCAGATGAACGCCGTCGTGGGCGACATCGCCGGCAACGAGCGGGCGATCGCCGCGACGATCGCGAGAGCGCGCGCCGCCGGCGCCCAGATCGTGCTGTTCCCCGAGCTCGCGCTGACCGGCTACCCGCCGGAGGACCTGCTGCTCAAGGAGCACTTCCTGCGCGACGCGCGCGCGGCGCTGCACCGCATCGCCGCCGCGACCGAGGGGATCGTCGCGCTCGTCGGCTTCCCCGAGCGCGAGGACGACGTCTACAACGCGCTCGCGGTGCTCGCCGGCGGCGCCGTGCAGGCGGTCTACCGCAAGGTCCACCTGCCCAACTACGGCGTCTTCGACGAGCAGCGCTACTTCCAGAGCGGCACCGGCCCGGCGCTGATCGAGGTCGGCGGCCACAAGATCGGGCTGACGATCTGCGAGGACATCTGGGAGCCGGGCCCGCCCGCCTCCACCGAGGCGCGCGCCGGCGCGACGCTGATCGTCAACGTCTCCGCCTCGCCCTACCACGCCGGCAAGGGGCTCGAGCGCGAGCGGATGCTGGCGCAGCGGGCGCGCGACAACCTCTGCGCGATCGCCTTCTGCGCGCTCGTCGGCGGACAGGACGAGATCGTCTTCGACGGTCACTCGCTCGTGCTCGACCACCACGGCGAGGCGATCGCGCGCGCCGCGCAGTTCGAGGAGGAGCTGCTGCTGGCGACGGTCGACGTGGAGGCGGCGGCGACGCAGCGCCTGCGCGACGCCCGCGCGCGCGTGCCCGCACGCCGCGCCCGCCGGCGCGTGCCGACGCTCGCGAGCCTCGAGCTGCCGCCGGCGGCCGTCCCGGCGCGCGACGCCGGGGCGGGCGGGGCGGGCGGGGCGAGCTCACCCGGCGACCAGGTCGGCGGCTCGATCGCGCCGCTGCTCCCGCGCCCCGCCGAGGTGTACGCCGCGCTCGTCACCGGCCTGCGCGACTACGTGCGCAAGAACGGCTTCAGACGCGTGGTGCTCGGGCTCTCCGGCGGGATCGACTCCGCGCTGGTCGCGTGCGTCGCGGCGGATGCGCTCGGCCCCGACGGCGTCGCGGTCGCGGTGATGCCCTCCCCCTACTCCTCCGGCGAGACGCAGGACGACGCGCGCACGCTCGCGCGCAGACTCGGCGTCGAGTGCTTCGAGCTGCCGATCGAGCCGGCGATGCGGGCATACGAGGCGGCGCTCGCCGACGCGTTCGCGGGCCGCGAGCCGGACATCGCCGAGGAGAACCTGCAGGCGCGCATCCGCGGCAACCTGCTGATGGCGCTCTCGAACAAGTTCGGCTGGCTCGTGCTCGCGACCGGCAACAAGTCGGAGATGTCGGTCGGCTACTCGACGCTCTACGGCGACCTCGCGGGCGGCTTGGCGGTCATCAAGGACTGCCCCAAGACGACCGTCTACGAGCTCGCGCGCTGGATCAACGAAGAGGCCGGCACGGACCGCATCCCCGCCTCGATCGTCGAGCGCGCGCCGAGCGCCGAGCTGCGCCCCGGCCAGCGCGACGAGGACTCGCTGCCGCCCTACGCGGTGCTCGACCCGATCCTCGACGCCTACGTCGAGGACGACCTCGGACGCGAGCAGCTGCTGCTGCGCGGCTTCGAGGCGTCCGACGTCGATCGCGTGATCGCGCTGGTGGACCGCGCCGAGTACAAGCGCCGCCAGGCGCCGCCGGGCATCAAGGTCACCAGCCGCGCCTTCGGCCGCGATCGGCGCGTGCCGATCACCAATCGCTACGGCGGATGAAAAGCCTCTTTGCGGTGCTTCGCCGCGTTATGATCTGGCCCAATGGGGGCCACGTCCGTCTCGGGACGGCGTCGGGAACGCGGCGCCGGACGCGTGGGGACGCGGGCGTCGCCACCGCGCCGCACGCTCGCACCTGCTGACGCGGCGTGGGCCGCGCTCATCCCATGCGCGCTGCTCGCGCTCGCGGCGATCCTGCTGCTTGCGCCGCCACTCGGCGGCGTGCTGTTCCCGGTGCGCCGCATCGACTTCTGGCCTTCGCTCGCCGGCGACGTCGCACGCGAGCCGGCCGAGCAGACGGCATTCCTGCTCGCGCTCGGCGCCGTCGTTCTGCTGTCGGGCGCGGTCCTCGCGAGCACGCGGCGTCCGCTCTCGCTGCCGGCTCGCGTCAGCCGGCTCGCCGTCGGCGGCGGGCAGTGGGCGCTGTGCGCGGTCCTGCTGGCGGCGCTCGCCGCGCAGCGCCTCGACCGCTACGAAGCGACGTACACGCTCGGACCGACGCTTCGCTACGTCTACTTCACCTGGCCGACGCTCGCGTTCGCCGCCGCCCTGGCGGCCTCCGTGCCGCTGCTGCTGCGCACCGAGGCCACGCGCCGACGCCTGGCCGAACTGCTGCGCGAGACGCGCGCACGCCGGCGCGTCGCAATCGCGCTCGCCGCGTCGTTCGCGGCCGCCTGGCTGCTGACCGCGATCAACGTCGACGCGTCCGTCGGCAACGTCAACCCCGCCGTGCGCGACATGATGCCCTGGTCGTTCGACGAGACGTACGCGATCCTCGACGGCCGCGCCCCGCTGCTTGACTTCCATGCGCAGTACGGCCAGCTGTGGCCGTATCTCGCAGCGCTGGCGCTCGCCATCGTCGGCTCGGGCATGGGCGCCTGGACGGGCGTGATGGCGGCGATCGGCGGTGCGGCCCTGCTGGCGGTCTTCGCCCTGCTGCGGCGCGTGACGCGGAGCTCGCTGGCAGCGCTCGCGCTGTTCGCACCGTTTGTCGCCACGAGCTTCTTCATGGAGCGCGGCCCGCTCGAGAACCGCTACGGCCCCGCGAACCTCTACACGATCTTCCCCGTCCGCTACGCGGGCCCCTACCTGCTCGCGTGGCTGCTCGCGCGCCGGCTCGACGGCCGCCGCCCGCGCCGCGACGCGGTCGTCTTCCTGTGCGCGGGTCTCGTCGTGCTCAACAACCCCGAGTTCGGCATTCCCGCGCTCGGAGCGACGATCGCCGCGTACCTGTGGGCCGTCCCGCCGCGCACGCCGCGCGCTGCGGCGCGCCTTGCGGGCGCTGCCGCCGCCGGACTGCTCGGGGCGCTCGCGCTCGTCGCGCTGCTCACGTTCGCGCGCTCCGGCGCGCTGCCGCGCTTCGGCCTGCTGTTCGAGTTCGCGAGGCTGTACGGCGTCTCCGGCTGGGGCATGCTGCCGATGAAGCCGCTCGGCTTGCACCTCGTCGTGTTCGCGACCTTCGCAGCGGCGGCGACGCTCGCGACGGTCCGCACCGTGAACCGCGACCCGGATGTCGTCTTCACCGGGATGCTCGGCTGGAGCGGCATCTTCGGCCTTGGCGCGGGCGCGTACTTCGTCGGCCGCTCGCACCCCGACGTCCTCGTCAACCTCTTCTCCGCCTGGGCGCTCGCACTGTCGCTGCTGGCGGTCGCGGCGGTCCGCGCGCTCGCCGCGCGCCCCTCACGCCGCCCCCACGCGGTCGAGCTCGCGGTGCTGGTCGGATTCGGGCTCGCCGTCGCATCGCTCGCGCAGACGCCGGCGCCGTGGTCGCAGCTCGAGCGCCTCGCCGACGACACGCCGACAGCCGTCTTCCGCGACAACGCGTACACGCACTTCCTGGCGGCTCACACGCGGCGCGGCGAGCGCGTCGCGATCCTCAACGCGGGCGGCCACCGCTACGCGTATGACCTCGGACTCGACAACGTCTCGCCCTACGCGAGCAGTCTCGCGATCGTGACCGTCCACCAGCTGCGCACGACCGTCGATGCGCTGCGCGCGGCCGGCGGCCGCAAGCTGTTCGTCGCGCTGCCGGCCACCGATCCGGCGGCGATCGCCTACCTCCAGCGTCATGGCTTCGCGGTCGCGCGTGTCGAACAGACGACGCAGGAGCTCGAGCTGATCGACCGCGCGGAGCGCTGACCCGGTCCATGTCGATGACCGCCGCCTCGGCCCGCTCCGCCCCGGCAACGGCCTCCACCGCCGCCCGCGCGCTCGCACCCGCCGAGCTGGCGTGGATCGCCGCCGTCCCCTGCGCGCTGCTCGCGATCGCGGCGCTGCTGCTGCTCGGCCCGGTGCTCGGGCACGCCTTCCTGATGCCGCGCGCCGGCGCCCTGTGGCCGTCGGTCGAAGCCGACCCGCAGCCGGAGGAGCACGGCCGCTTCCTGATCGGCCTGCTCGGTCCGCCGTTGCTCGCGGCGCTCGTGCTGGCGCATGCGCGCAGCGGGCGGCGCGTCCGCCTGCGGCCGCGCACGATCGGCGCCCTCGTGCGCGGTGCGCAGGCGACCCTGGCCGCCGTGCTCGTCCTGTGCTTCCTGGCCCAGCACGCGATCGTGCTCGACGCCGACTTCCCCTTCTGGCCGCGGCGGATCTACTTCACCTGGCCGGCGCTCATCGCGGCCGCCGCGCTGGCGGCGCTCGCGCCCCTGCTGCTGCGCCGTGCCGCTCCGCACCTCGCGCTTGCGGAGCTGACGCGCGAGACGCGGCGGCGACGGATCGCCTGTGCCGCGCTCGCGGCGCTCTACACGGCGATCTGGCTGACGACCTCGATCGACCTCGACAGCTCGATCGGCAACACGACCGAAGCCGTCTCCGGCCACGTCCTATGGACGATGGCGGAGCCGTTCGCGGTCCTGAACGGGCGCACGCCGCTGGTCGACTTCCACGCGCAGTACGGGCAGGTGTGGGCCTACCTCGCGGCCGTCCCGATGGGCCTCTTCGGCGCGACGATCTTCACCTACACGCTCACGATGGCCACCGGGACGGGGCTCGCGGCGCTCGCCGTATACGCGACGCTGCGGCGGCTCGTGCGCGGGCCGCTGCTCGCGCTCGCGCTGTACGCGCCGTTCCTGGCGACGGCGTTCTTCACGATCATCGGACCGCCGGGCAACCGCTACGGGCCGGCGAACATCTTCATCCTGTGGCCGATCCGCTACAGCGGCCCGATGCTGCTCGCGTGGCTCGCCGCGCGCCACCTCGACGGCGCCCGCCCGCACCGCCCCTGGACGCTGTTCGCGGTCGCCGGCCTCGTCACCGTCAACAACCCGGACTTCGGCTTCGCCGCTACCGCGGCGACGTTCGCGGCGGTGGCGGCCGCGGGCCCGCCGGGACGGCGGGCGCTCGGACGCCTGGCGGCGCAGGCGCTCGCCGGCGCGAGCGGCGCCGTCGCGTCGTTCGCGCTCGTCACGCTCGTGCGCTCGGGGTCGCTTCCGCATCCTGAGCTCCTGTTCCAGTTCTCCCGGCTCTACGGCATCGACGGCTGGGAGCAGCTGCCGATGCCCGAGCTGGGGCTGCACGTCGCCGTCTTCCTCACCTTCGCGGCCGCGCTCGTGCTCGCCGCCGTGCGTGTCGCGCGCAGCGCCGCGCGCCGGCTGCTGACGGGCATGCTCGCGTGGATCGGCGTCTTCGGCCTCCTCGCGAGCGTCTACTACGCCGGACGCGCCCACCCGATGGCGCTGTTCGACTTCTTCGCGCCGTGGGCGTTCGCGGTCGTGCTGCTGCTGCTCGTGGTCGTGCCGGCGCTCGCCGCGCGCGGCTGGCGCCGACCGACGCCGCCCGAGCTGGCGGTGCTGTTCGCGTTCGGCCTCGTCGTCTGCTCGCTGCCGCAGACGCCGGCGCCGTGGACCCAGGTGGCGCGCATCCGCGACCGCACGCCGCAGCCGGTCTTCCGCCAGCTCGAGGCCGAGCGACTCGTCGCCGCGACGGCGCGACGGGGCGAGAAGGTGGGAATCCTGACCGCGCTCAGCCATCGCGTCGCCTACGACACAGGCGTCGTGAACGTCTCGCCGTTCGCGAGCATCGAGTCGATCGCGACGCGCGAACAGCTGCGCGAAGCGATCGGCGCGTTCCGCCGCGAAGGCGTCACGAAGGTCTACATGTCGATCCGCTTCACCCGGCCCGAAGAGTGGGCCGAGCTGCAGCGCGCCGGCTACGCGATCAGACGGGTCGAGCCGAGCAGGCTGTACGCGCTGATGGTCCGGTGACGCTTTCGCGCTCCGGTCACCGCAAGCGGCGACCTGCGCGCGACGTCACCCTCGCGCCGGTCGCACCGCGATCGTCATGCGCGTCGTCGCGCACAGGCGGTCGTCGTCGTCGCGGATCTCGACGTCCCACAGCCAGGTGGTTCTGCCTCTGTGGAACGGCCGCGCGAGCGCGTGGATCGTGCCGTCGAACATCGGCCGCAGGAAGTTCGTGCTGTTCGCGAGACCCATCGCCGCCATCCCCTGCTCGTGCACGCCGATGAACGTGCCCATCGAGGCCAGCGACTCGGCGATCGCGGCGAAGACGCCGCCGTGCACCAGCCCGAACGGCTGCTTGAGCTCCGCTCTGACGGGGACCGTCGCGGACAGCGTGCCGTCGTCGTTGACGCGCACGTCGTGCATGCCGATGAGGCCGTCGAACGTCGCGGGCTTCGGCTCGTCGCTCACGGCGCGAAACGATATCCGCGCCTCCCGCACCAGGCGCCGCGCCGCCGCTCGCGCGGCAAGCGGGGAGGCCGAACTGCCTGGTCCTCTACGCTTTTTGCAGTGAGCGGGCTCGACAGTCTCCCCCCCGACCAGCGCGCGGTCCTGCAGCTGATCCTCGCGCAGCGCCGCGGCTACGCCGACCTCGCCGCGACGCTGCGGCTCGACGTCGCCGCGGTCCGCGAGCGCGCGCATGCCGGCGCGGCCGCCCTCGCCGGCGAAGGCCCGGACGCGGACACGCGCGGACGCGTGGTCGACTACCTGCTGGGCCAGCAGGACGACGGCGAGCGCATCGTCACCTACGCCGCGCTCGGCGACTCGCCCGCGGCGACCCGCTGGGCGCAGACGCTGCGCGAGCGGCTCGCGCCCGCGGCGCGCGAGGAGCTGCCCGAGGTCCCCGCCGCGACGGCCGTTCCCGCCGCCATCAACGGCGGCGGCTCCACCGCCGCCGCACCGCTCGCCGCGGAACCGGCGACGCCGACGGCCGCGATCGCGACGATTCCGCCGGCGCCGGCGAAGCCGCTGGCCGCGCCGCCGCGCGAGCCGGACGGACCGGGCGGCGCGCGCGGCTCCGCCTCCCCCCGTCCGTCGCGGCTCGGCGGCGCGATCCTGATCGCGGGGGCGCTCGCGCTGCTGGTCGTCTTGGCGATCGTGTTGATCGGCAGGGGCGGCGGCGACGACGGCGGCTCCCCCTCCACAAGCGCGGCGCAGACGCAGGCCGCGCGCACCGACACGGGCACCCAGCCCTCCGCAACCGGCACGACCGCGACGAGATCGCAGGCGAGAGCGATCGGCGTCGCCGCGCTCAGACCGCCGGCCGGCGGCAGCGGGCTCGCCGCCGCGCTCGTGCAGCAGTACAGAGGCGGGAGACGGCTGATCGCCGTCCAGGCCGACAGAATGCCCGGCAACACCGGCCAGGACTTCTATGCGATCTGGCTGCAGGGCTCGGCCGGCGACCGCTTCCTCGGCTTCGTCCCCAGCCAGGTGAGAGCCGGCAGAGGCTTCCTCGTCAGCTCCGACGTGACCGGCGTCGACCTCGCCGGCTACTCGTCCGTGCTCGTCACGAGCGAGAACGGCGGCCAGGGCGCGAGCACGCCCACGACGCCCGGCTCGACCGTGCTGAGCGGGCCGCTCAGACTGGCGAGCTGACGATCGCGTCGAGCCCCGCGAGCGCGTCCGTCAGCTGCCGGCGGGCCGCCCGCTTGAACAGGAACGGCGTCAGACGCGACCAGCCGAGCAGTCGCTGACGCAGCTCGATCGTGACCTTCGTCGCGGTGCCGCCGCCGGCCGGCTCCAGCGCGATCGCCGTCTCCGCCTGCGCGAGCAGGCGCTCGAACGGGGTGCCGGCGAGCTCCTGCTCCCAGCGCAGCAGCGACGGCTCGACCGTCTCGAGGATGCGGAAGTCGGCGCGCACGCCTCTCCCTCTCGCGGTCCCGAGCACCTGCGTGAAGCGGCCGTCCTGCACCGCCTCCATCCGCACCACGCGCGGCCACCAGCGCACCTGGTGCCAGGGATCGGCGACGACGTCCCACACGGCCTGCGGCGGCGCCGGCAGCGTGCGACTGACGCGGGCGGCCGGCACTCAGCCCGCGATGTTGCGCAGGTCGCGTATCAGCAGCAGGTGCTTGAGGTACGTCGCGACGGCGGCGAGGTTCTCGAGCGTCTCGACCGCCTCTCTGCGGCGCTCGGGATTGCGCGAGCGCAGCGCCGGGGCGAGGATCTGCTGCAGCAGCGCCGCCTCGCGGTCGGCGGAGGTACGGAACACGCGCAGGTTGCGGCCGGCGACGCCGTAGCGCGCGAGCTCGGCCACGGCGCGCACGATCTCGCGCTCGGTCTCGTCGTAGTAGCGCACGCCGGCCCGCTGCTCGCCTCTGATGACGCCGAACTCCTCGAGCTCGTGCACGAGTCTCGCCTCGGCGCCCGTCTCCTCGACGACGTCCTCGAGCGAGTAGACGGCGCCGGGGCCCTTCACCGCGACCGCCGTGCGGCGCAGGTGGCGGATGTCGGGTCTCTTGGCGCCGGCGTCGCCGCCGCCTGCCAGCTCCTCCTCGGCGCGCCCGCCCGCCAGCTCCTGGCGGATCACGCGCAGCGGCAGGAACTCGTCGCGCTGCAGGCGCAGGATCGTGCGCAGCCGCTGCACGTCGTTCTGCGTGTAGAGGCGGTAGCCGCCCTGCGTGCGGCGCGGCGTGAGCAGCTTCTGGTCCTCGAGATAGCGGATCTTCGAGATCGAGATGTCGGGGAACTCCTGCTTGAGCGCCTTGCAGACGGCCCCGATCGTGAGCGACTTGCGGCGCGGCGCCGTCGCCTCCTCGACCGGCGCGCTCTCGAGCGGCTGCTGGGAGGTGTCCGCGGTCGTGCTCATCGTGCGAGGTAGGCGAGCTTGTACTTGCCGATCTGCAGCTCGTCACCGTCCTGCAGCCGGTGCGACTCGATCCGCCCGCGGTTCACGTAGGTGCCGTTGAGCGAGCCGCAGTCGTCGAGGTACCAGTCGTCGCCGCGGCGCACGAGCAGCGCGTGGTCGCGCGAGACGGTCACGTCGTCGAGGAACACGTCGCTGTCGGGGCGGCGGCCGATCGTGAGGCGCTCGCCGTCGATCGCGAAGCTCTCGCCCGCGCGCCCGCCGCCCGAGCGGATCACGAGCGCGGCGCCGCGCGCGACGACCTGTTCGAGCTGGACCGGCTCGATCTCGCCGGTCTCGCCGATGCGGTAGGTCGCGGTCGTCTCGTGGTTCGCGCCGCCTTCCGCGACGGCGAGGAACGCGCCGCACTTCTGGCAGTAGTTGGCTCCGATCGCGTTCGCGAAGCCGCACTCGGGACAGTGGAGCGCCACGGGTTCCTCCCGGCTGGGCGGACGGGCCGCCTACTCCTCGTCGTCCGGCTTCGGGCCGCGGCCGGCGAGGATGTTCGTCAGCTTCTCGACGTCGGCGCCGGAGAAGACGTCCTCGCCGCCTTCGTGCTTCTTGCGCAGGCGGTTGACGAGCTCCGCGCGCAGGATGTCGATCTTGCCGTGGAGGATCCGGCGCTTGTAGCTGATCTCGAGCTCCTCCTCGGTCAGCTGCTGAATCAGGTCCTTCAGCTCCTGATCGCTCAGGGAGCCGAGGTCCGGGAAGGTGTCCATCGTCACGCGAAGTCTCCGATCCTCACTGGCGGGACGCGCGAGTATAGCCGCGCGCGCTCCCAACCTCAACGTCAGCTTGAGGGTCTGGCCGCGCGGGCCGTGCGCAGGCCGTCGCGGACGTACAGCGCCGTCGCCGCCAGCGCGAGCGCGAGGCCGGCGTAGAGCAGGATCTCGCCAAGGGCCTCGAGCCCGCACATCGGAAAGAAGAGGCCGCCCATCACGGGCGCCACGGCAAGCCGGCCGGGCCAGTTGATGCGGATGTCGACGCCGCGCTTGAGGCCGTAGCGGCCGAGCGCGAGCATGAACAGCTCGCGCGCGACGAGGATCGCGAGCGCCCAGCGCGGCAGCAGCGCGAAGTGCCAGTTGACGATCACGCCGCAGATCACGAGCAGGCGGTCCGTGACCGGGTCCATCAGCGCGCCGAGGCGGCTGTACTGGCGCGTGACGCGGGCGGCCATCCCGTCGGCGTAGTCGCCCCAGCCGATCGCCGCGAACAGGATCGCCTGCGGCGCGCCGACGCCGTCGTCGCTGGAGAGCGCGACGACGAGGAAGACGGGGATCAACAGCAGCCGCGCGAAGCCGATCGCGTTCGGGATCGTCCACGGGTTGAGCGGCGCGCCGGCGAGCGTCGCGGCCGGCGGCGGGCCGGAGCGGTCGAGCCCGAGCAGCCGCTTGGCCGTCAGCGGCCGTCTCTCTACGGGAGCGTCCGCCACAGCTCGAGCACCGCCTCGGCAGCGCCGTCGAGCGGCACGCTGCGCGTCTCGCGCCCGCGCCGCACCTGCAGCTCCAGCTCGCCGCCGGACAGCGTGCGCTTGCCGACGGTGATGCGCAGCGGGCAGCCGAGCAGCTCGGCGTCGGCGAACTTCTGCCCGGGGCCGAGGTCGCGGTCGTCGTAGAGCACGTCGGCGCCGAGCGCGCGCAGCTCGTCGTAGAGCGCGTCGGCGTAGGCCTGCTCCTCGCTGCCGGCTCTGCCGAGGCCGACGAGCTCGACGTCGAAGGGGCTCAGCGCGCGCGGCCACGCGATGCCGGCCTCGTCGGCCGTCTGCTCGACGGCGGCGGCGACGATGCGCGCCGGGCCGATCCCGTAGCAGCCCATCGCGATCGGCTTCGCGGTGCCGGACTCGTCGAGGAAGGTCGCGCCGAGCGGCTCGCTGTAGCGCGTGCCGAGCTTGAAGATGTTGCCGACCTCGATCGCCGCCTCGATGCGGATCGCGCCGCCGTCGACGGTGTCCCCCGCCTCGACCGTGCGCACGTCGGCGCGCTCGAAGGCGAAGTCGCGTCCGGGCTCCACGCCGCGCAGGTGGAAGTCGGTGCGGTTGGCGCCCGCGAGGTAGCCGCCACCGACGACCGCGTCGTCGAGCAGCACCGGCGCGTTCGCGCCGACGGGCCCGATGAAGCCGGCCGGGCCGATCTTCTGCGCGAACTCGTCCGGCTGGGCGGGACGGCAGGGCGCGCCGAGCGCGTTGCGCAGCTTGATCTCGTTGACGCGATGGTCGCCGCGCACGACCACGAGCACGAGCCCGCGGCCCTCGACGATCACCGGGTAGGCCTTCAGCAGTGCGCCGTGCGGGACGCTCAGATTGGCGGCCACCTCGTCGACGGTCGTGAGGCCGGGCGTGTGGACCTCCTCGGGTGCGTCGAGCGGCGCCGGCAGCTCGACCGGCTGCGCATCGGCGGATGCGATCTCGACGTTGGCGGCGTAGCCGGGCGCGAGCGCGACGGCATCCTCGCCGGCGGCGCACGGCGCCATGTACTCGTGCGCCATCGAGCCGCCCATCATTCCGACGTCGGACTCGACGCGGTACCACTCCAGGCCGCTGCGCTCGAAGATGCGGTCGTAGGCGGCGACGTGTCTGTCGTAGCTGGTCGCCAGGCCCTCGTCGTCGCGGTCGAACGTGTAGGAGTCCTTCATGATGAACTCGCGCGTGCGCAGCACGCCGGCGCGGGGGCGCGGCTCGTCGCGCTCCTTGACCTGGAAGTGGTAGAGCGTCAGCGGCAGGTCGCGGTAGGAGCGCACGAGCTGGGCGACGTGCGTCGTGACGACCTCCTCGTGCGTCATCGCGAGCACCATCTCGGCGCCCTTGCGGTCCTGCAGCTTGAACAGCTCGTCGATCGCGTAGCGGCCGGTGCGCTTCCAGATCTCGGCGGGGTTGAGGACGGGCATCAGCAGCTCCTGGCCGCCGATCGCGTTCAGCTCCTCGCGGATGATCCGCACGACCTTCTCGTGCGCGCGCCAGCCGGCCGGCATCCACGTCCACAGCCCGGCGCCGAGCTGGCGCACCAGCCCGGCCCGGACCATCAGCTTGTGCGAGACCGCCTCCGCGTCGGCGGGGGCCTGCTTCTCGGTCGGCAGCAGGTAGGTGGACAGGCGCGTCATCGCGCGCGAAGTATGTCGGTTCCCACTAGCGGAACGACGCGATGTGCTGCAGCAGCACGTCGTAGACCGGCCGCGGGAGGCCGTGGGCGTCGAGGATCGCGGAGTCCCAGCGGTTGCTCGGCGCGGAGGCGAACCACTGGTAGAGGTAGACGCGGTCGATCTTGCGGCGGTAGAGGTTCGCCTGGTTGAAGATCGCCTTCATCGCTCTCTTCTGGCGCGCGAGGTCGGGGCGGAAGGACTGGCGCGCGTTCTGCGGCTGGAAGCGGAACAGGCCGGCGGTCTCGGTCAGCCAGATCTTGCCCGGCAGGATTCTCGCCGCTCTGCGCATCGAGCTGTTCCTGTCCTTCACGAAGCGGTTCGTGTCGGTGTAGTTGTGCAGGCCCCACACGCGCGGCGTCGGCACGTGCTGGGCTCTGAACGCTCTCAGCACCGCCGCCGAATAGGACGCCATGTTCGGCAGGTCCTGGATGTCGGCGCCGAGCACGATGCAGCCGCGGCAGTTCGCCTTCGCGATCTTGTAGTAGGTCACGACCGCGTCGGGGTAGCGCGCCGTCGGCTGCGTGAGGTTGTTGACCTCGTTCCACGGCTGGTAGATCCGCACCTGCGGATAGCGCTTGCGGAACGCCCGGAACGCTCTCCTGTAGTACGCGGCCGAGACCGGTCTGCAGCCCTTCGCGCGCCCGATGTTCGGACATCTCATCGCGAGCGGCGGGTTGAACGCGACGACGACCTCCATCCCGGCCGCATCCGCCGCGTCCATCCACGCGTCGACCGTGTCGCGCTGCCTGAAGACCGAGTCGATCGCGGTGATGTAGCGCGTGCGCGTCGGCGCGAGCTGCTCGAAGAACTGGTTCGTGAACAGCTGCGGGTTCTGGTCCGCGACGCCGACGACGTACGCGCCGCTGCTCGCTGGCAGCGCGAGCGGGAGCGCGCAGGCCAGCGCGAGCAGGAGCGTGAGCAGGGTGCGACGACGGGGGAGCACGAGTGTCGGACTGTAGCGAGGCAGGCGGCGGGCGCCGGTGTCGGAGCTGTGAACCCCCGGCTCGCGGACGAGTTGCGGCGCGCGGCCGCCCGCGGTCAGCTGCTGCCCGCCAGCAGCAGCGCCGCGACCCCCTCCGGGTCGTCGCTCATCGGGATGTGCCCGCAGCCGGGCAGCGGCACGTGCCGCGCGCGCGGCAGCAGCGCGCGCGCTCGATCGGCCTGGCGCGGAATCAGCAGCCGATCGCGCGTCCCCCAGCCGATCGTGACGGGCGCCTGCAGCTGCTCGCCGTCGCGGAAGACGTACTCGCGCGAGATCGGCAGCGTCGCCTCCCAGCCGGGTGCGCGCGCGAGCTGCGCGAGGTCCTCGGCCGCCTCCTCCCCGTCGCGCTTGGCGGGCCGCCCGTACATCAGCCCGATCGTCGCCTGCCGGCCCAGCGGCGAGCGTACGATCCGCCGCATCCGCGCGCCGAGCCGACCCGTCGAGGCGACGTGCGTCATGCGCAGCATCGCGCGGCCGTAGCGGGCCTCCCCGGGGCTCCAGAAGCCGACCGGCGAGAGCGCCGTCGCCGAGCGCACCGCGCCCATCCGCGCAAGCTCCAGCGCGATCCCGCCGCCGAGCGAGTTGCCGGCGACGTGCGGTCGCTCCAGCCCGAGCTCGGTCCACCAGTCGCGCACCGCGCGAGCGAGCGCCTGCACCGTCGGCTTCTCGCCATCCGGCAGGACCGGCGACTCGCCGAAGCCCGGCAGATCGACGACGAGCACGTCGCGCGACTCGGCGAGCAGCGGCACCACCGGCTTCCACACGCCGCGCCGCGAGCCGATGCCGTGCACGAGCACGAGCGGCGGCCCCGACCCGACACGCTCGTACGCAAGCTGCATGGGGCGCGAGGCTAGCGGCGGCGCACGGCGCCCGCGCCGGCTCAGTCCAGCTCGCGCGCAGCCACCACGGGCAGGCCCGCCTCGATGCCGCGCTGCCGCATGCCGCCGTCGTTCGTCACGACCGTGCCGCCGACGCGGGTCGCGAGCGCGACGTAGAGCGCGTCGTAGGCGGTGAAGCCGTGCGCGAGTGCCAGCGCGAGCGCCTGCGGCACCAGCTCGTCGGCGTGGTGGAGGTGGAGCGAGTCGACCGGCAGGTCCTCGATCGCGCGCAGCGCCTCACCGGCGGTGAGCGCGCCTGCGCGCACGCGCTTCCACATCACGTTCGCCACTTCCAGCAGCGCGAAGTCCGGAGCGTGGAGATCACTGCCCTCGATGCGCGCCAGTGCCGCCTCGATCGCCTCGGTGGCGGGCTCCCGTGCCTGCAGCGCCGCGAGCACGCTCGCGTCCAGGACATACGCCGTCATGCGCTACCGGTCGCGATCTTCGCGGATCAGATCAGCTGCGGAGTCCGTTACGGGGGGGTTGCGCTCGCGCATCTCGCGCGCTCGCTCCAGCCACTCGGAGATCGTCAGCCCGCGCCCGCGGCGCTCGGGCAGCTGCGCTCGCAGCAGCTCGATCGCGGTCGCCCCGATCGAGCGGCGCGATCTCTGCGCCTGCTCGCGCAGACGCTCATACAGGTCGTCGGGCACGTCGCGAACGTAGAGCGTTGCCATGCGCCGATGCTAGCACGCTGCTAGCAAATCGCTAGCAGATGGTCAGGTCCGCGTAAACCGCCGCCCGGCCGTCGGCGACTGCGACTCGTCCAGGCGCGTGCGCTCGGCGACCGTCTGCAGCAGCGCGCCGGACATCTCGTCCGCTTCCTCGGCCTGTTTCGCCTTCTCCAACGCGGCCAGGCGCTCCGGGGTCATCTCCCCCGCGTTCTCGTCCTCGATCGCCTGCAGCCACGCCGCGCCCTCGGCCGCCTCGCGCGCGTCGACGTCGACGCGCTTGGCGCCGGACCCGACGTACTTGTCGATCTCCTCGAACAGCGTGTCGACCAACTGCTCGGTCGGCACCTTGCGCAGCGCTCTGCCGCGGCTGAAGATCAGCCCCTCGTTCTTCGCGCCGGTGATGCCGAAGTCGGCGTGCGAGGCCTCGCCGATGCCGTTCACCGCGCAGCCGAGCACGGCCACCTCGATCGGCTCCTCGTAGGCCTCCAGGCGCTTCTCGATGTCGGCCACGACCGTGTCCATGTCGAACTGCAGGCGCCCGCACGTCGGACAGGCGATCAGCACCGGTCCGCGCTCGCGCAACTGCAGCGCCTTGAGGATCTCCCAGGCGACCTTGACCTCCTCCTCCGCGTGGAAGGTCGAGAGCGAGATGCGGATCGTGTCGCCGATGCCGTCGGCGAGCAGCGTGCCCAGGCCGACGGCGCTCTTGAGCGAGCCCGACCACTTCGTGCCCGCCTCGGTGATGCCGAGGTGCAGCGGGTACGGGATCCGCTCGCTCAGGAGGCGATTGGATGCAATGGTGTTGGGCACGTTCGTCGACTTGATCGAGACCTTGAAGTTCTCGAACTGCAGCGACTCCATCAGCTCGACGAACTCGACCGCGGCCGTCACCAGCGCCTCGACGGAGTTCTCGCGCTCCAGCTCGTGCAGGTGCTTCGGCAGCGAGCCGGAGTTGACGCCGATCCGCAGCGGCGTCCCCAGCTCCTTGGCGCGCGCCACGACCTGCGCGACCTTGTCGGGACCGCCGATGTTGCCGGGGTTGAGCCGCACGCAGTGCGCGCCGGCGTCCAACGCCTTCAGCGCCAGCGTGTGGTTGAAGTGGATGTCGGCGATGATCGGGATCGGCGACTCGCGCACGATCGTCTTCAAAGCCTCGACGTCCTGCTCGCGCGGCACGGCGCAGCGCACGATGTCCGCCCCCGCCTCCGCGACGCGCTCGATCTGCGCCATCGTCGCCGCCAGATCGGCCGTCTCCGTCTTCGTCATCGTCTGCACGGCGACCGGGGCGCCGCCGCCGATCGGCACGGAGCCGACGTGGATCTGCCGCTGCGAGGCCATCTGCCTCCAGTGTACGAGCCTCAGCCGCTGTAGAGCGCCTCGATCGCCGGCGCGTACTTGTCGGCGATCGGCTTGCGCTTGAGCTTCATCGTCGGCGTCAGCTCGTCCCCGCCCGGCAGCCAGTCGCCCTCGACGAGCGCGAAGCGCTTGATCTGCTCCACGCGCGCCAGCCTGGCGTTGGCGGCGTCGACGCCCTCCTGCACCGCCGCGCGCACGCGCGGATCCCGCGCCAACGACGGCAGGTCGCGCGCCTCGATCCCCTCACGCTGCGCCCACGCCGGCGCGAAGTCGGCGTCGAGCACGATCAGCGCGACGTTGTAGGGACGGCGGTCGCCGATCGCGATCGCCTGGCCGATCAGCGGCGAGGCCGCCTTCAGCGTCGCCTCGATGTTCGCGGGCGACATGTTCTTGCCGCCGGCGCTGATGATCAGCTCCTTCTTGCGGTCGATCAGCGTCACGTAGCCGTCGTCGTCGATCGTCGCGACGTCGCCGGTCGCGAACCAGCCGTCGCCGACGTAGGACTCGGCCGTCTGGTCCGGCCGGTTGCGGTAGCCGCGCATCACGAACTCGCCGCGGATCAGCAGCTCGCCGTCCTCGGCGAGTCTCAGCTCGACGCCCGGCGAGGGCACCCCGACGGTGCCGATCCGCACTGCGCCGGGGCGGTTCGTCGTGCCGACCGCGCACGTCTCCGACATGCCCCACAGCTCCGCCAGCTCGATCCCGATCGCGTGGAAGAACTCGATCACCTCGGGCGGCGTCGGCGCGGCGCCGACGTTCACCGCCACCAGCTGGTCGAGGCCGAGCATCGCGCGCAGGTTCGCGAACAGCTCGCTGTCGGCCCGCTCGACCGCGGCCGCCAGCTCGTCCGGCACCGGCTCGCCGCGCTGGCGCAGGCGGACCGCCTGGGTGGACGCGTCGAGCGCGTCCTGCACGCGCTCGCGCGCCTCGTCCGGCTGGGCGGCGAGCATCGCCTCCAGGCCGGCCTTGAGCTTCTCCCACACGCGCGGCACGGCGAAGAACCAGGTCGGGTGGACCTGCGGCAGCACCTCGACGATTCTGCGCGGGTCCGGGCAGATCGTGATCGTGCAGGCGTAGACGACCGGCACGACGTGGTGCGCGTTGCGCTCGGCGATGTGCGCCGCCGGCAGCCACGAGATCACCTTCGCGCCGGGCCGCAGGTCGATCATGTCGAGCACGCCGTCGACGGCGGCGAAGATGTTGCGGTGGGTCAACTCGACGCCCTTCGGCGGGCCGGTCGTGCCGGACGTGTAGATGAGCGTGGCGACGTCCTCGGGTCCGACCGCCGCGAGCGCCGCGTCGACGTCGACGTCCGACGTGCGGCCGTCGGCCTCGACGTCCGCGAGCGCGATGAGCTCCTCCCCGGCCTCGCCGTCCACCACGATCACGTGCTCCAGCGCGGGCAGCTCGGCGCGCGCCGCCAGCATCGCCGGCAGGTGCGCCTGCTCGACGACCGCGACGCGCGCGCCCGCGTCGGCGACCACGTAGCGGATCTGCTCGGGGCTGGAGGTCAGGTAGATCGAGAACGGCGTCGCCCCGAGCGTCACGGCCGCGAGGTCGCAGAGGTGGAACTCGGGCCGGTTGCCGAGCATCAGCGCGACCGCGTCGCCGCGCCCGACGCCGAGCCCGGCCAGGCCGCGCGCCAGCGCGTCGACGCGCTCGCGCACGTCCGCCCACGTCAGCGAGACGCTGTCGTCGAGCGTGCGGATCGCGACGATGTGCGGGTGCGCTGCCGCCGTGCGCCGCAGCGCCTCGCCCAGCGTCCGTACGTCCTCCATCCGCTTAGCGTACGTTGAAGCCGCCGTTGTGGAAGCGGTTGAGGTCGTTCGAGAAGCCGATCGCGAACAGCATGATCATCAGCGCGAAGCCGACCATGCTCGCGCGCTCCATGATCGCGAACGGGATCGCCCGCCCGCGCACCTTCTCGGCCAGCGCCCAGAAGATGTGACCGCCGTCGAGCGGCAGGAACGGGAACAGGTTGACGATCGCCAGCGAGAGCGAGATCAGCGCGAGGATCCCGAGCGCGGTCGTGACGTCGGAGGAGAACGACTGCTGCGTCACGTGGTAGGCGCCGACGACGCTGCCGACCTGCTTGCGCTCTCTTGTCTCGAAGATGTGCGCGAAGACCGAGAGCGTCTTCTTCGTGACGTCCCACATGCCGCTCACGCTCTGCCCCGCCGCCCCGGCCACCCCGTAGGTCTCGTGGCGTTCGCCGTAGGTGAAGCCGAGCCGCATGAAGTGGATGCCGCTGCTGTCGTCGTAACGCGGCCGGATGTCGAACGCGATGCGTCTCCCGTCGCGCACGACGACGACGTGGGCGGGGGTCGTCGCGACGCAGCCGTCGACCGGTCTCGCGATTGCGCATCTGTGCCGCCGCACCTGCGCGGCGATCGCTGCCAGGTCCCCTCTGACGCCGTCGACCGAGACGATCCGGTCGCCGGGCACGAGGTAGCGCGCTGCCGGCTGGTTCAGGTCCTTGGACGAGACCGTGTGCGTGCCGACGTACGTGCCGTTGGCGAGGAACAGCGCCCACAGGATCAGGAAGGCGATCGCGAGGTTCACCGCCGGACCGGCCGCGATCACGACGATCCGCTTCCACACCGGCTGTCTGTAGTAGGCCCGCACGGCGACGTCGTCGCTGAACTCCTCGCGCGGGTTCATGCCGGTGATTCTCACGTAGCCGCCGAGCGGGATCGGGCCGATCCCGTACTCGGTCTCGCCGCGTCTGAACGACACGAGCGGTCTGCCGAAGAAGAGGCTGAAGCGCTCGACGCGCATCCCGACCGCCTTCGCGGCGGCGAAGTGGCCCGCCTCGTGCAGGACGATCAGCAGCGCGAAGCCGCCGAATGCGAGCAGCCAGCTCATGCGCGGTGCGCCTCCGCTTGCTCGACGAGCTCCGCCGCGGCGGCGCGCGCGGCGCGGTCGGCCGCGTAGAGCGTCTGGAAGGCGTGGATGCGGCCCGCGGGGACGGCCTCGAGCGTGCGCTCGATCACCTCGGCGATCGCATGGAAGCGCAGGCGGCCGTTGAGGAAGGCGTGCACGGCGACCTCGTTGGCGGCGTTGAGGATGCAGGGCGCGGTGCCGCCCTCCTCGCCTGCCGCGCGCGCCAGCCGCAGGCACGCGAACGTGTCCGTGTCCGGCTGCTCGAACGTGAGCTGCCCGAGCTTGGCGAGGTCGAGCGGCTGCACCGGCAGCCCGACGCGGTCGGGGTGGTGCAGCGCGTAGGCGATCGGCACCCGCATGTCGGGGTAGCCGAGGTGCGCGAGCGTCGCGCCGTCGCACAGCTGGATCAGGCTGTGGACGATCGACTGCGGGTGCACGACGACGTCGATCTGCTCGTACGGCGTGCCGAACAGGTGGTGCGCCTCGATCAGCTCGAGGCCCTTGTTCATCAGCGTGGCCGAGTCGATCGTGATCTTGCCGCCCATCGCCCAGGTCGGGTGCGCGAGCGCCTGCTCGACGGTCACGTCGCGCAGCTCCTGCGCGCTGCGGCCGCGGAAGGGGCCGCCGGAGGCGGTCAGGACGAGCTTGTCGACCGTCCCGGCTCTCTCGCCGGCCAGCAGCTGGTAGATCGCCGAGTGCTCGGAGTCGACCGGGATGATCTGCGCGCCGGTCGCCTCGCTGAGCTGCGTGACGAGCTCGCCGCCGACGACGAGCGACTCCTTGTTGGCGAGCGCGAGGTCGATCCCCTCGCCGAGCGCGGCGACGGTCGGGCCGAGGCCGGCACTGCCGACGAGCGCGTTGAGGACGAGGTCCGCCTCGCTCTCGACGACGAGCCTGACGAGCCCCTCCGCGCCCGAGAGGACCTCCCCGTCGGTCCACGCCTCCGCCGCGCGCGCGGCGGCGTCGGCGTCCGCGAGCGCGATCCGCTCGACGCCCAGCTCCCGCGCCTGTTTCACAAGGGCGTCGGAGGACGACTCGGCCGACAGGCCGACGACCTCGAGCTCGCCCTCGGCGCGCGCGACGACGTCGAGCGCCTGCGTGCCGATCGAGCCCGTCGAGCCGAGGATGAGGAGGCGGCGGGGCATGGGCCCTTGATTCTAGGTGGCGGGCTTTGCGCCACCTCAAGCGGCCTGGACTGCGACGCTCAGCGCGGCGCGCTCGACCCGATCGTCACGCGCGAGCGCGTCACGACACCGTCATCGGTCCGCACGACCGCGACCGTGCGCAGCCTCCCGCCGTGCCGCAGGAGCCTCAGTGCCCGCCCGCCGAGGGCGATCAGCACCGCGCCGCGCGACTGGCCCGCGAGCGCGAAGCGCGCCGGCGCGCGCGATACGTCCCTGCCGGTCAGGCGAACGGTCCCCCCGCAGAAGCGGGAGAGCTCGGCGCCGCAGGCGAGCTGCAGCCACGCCACCCGACGGACGCGGCCGAGCACGGCGCTGACGCGCGCGGTCGGCGGCGACGGCGGAGCAAGCTCGTCGGGAAGCGCACGAAGCAGCCGGGCCGAGCCGTCGAAGCCGGGATTGGCGACGCGGCTCTCGCGTACGTAGAACGCACCGTCGGGCCCGAGCGAGAGATAGGCGCCGCTCAGCTGCGACGCGGCGTCCGACCCGCCGTCCGGCAGCGGCCAACTCGTCTCGCTGCCGTCGGATTGGAAGACGACGACGTGTCCGTCGAGATAGGCGTCCGGGCGAGGAAAGGGGTTGTGCGTGTCGTAGTTGGGATCCGACTGCCAATATGCCGCCAGCACACCGGCCACGCCGCCGCCCGGAGCCGGCACGAGGTTGGACACCGCCCGCACTCTGCCCGTCCCGCGGATCCGGACCGACCCGTCGGGACCACGGCGCTCGATCCCGCCGGAGAGCACCCGCCAGAGCGCACCGTCGGGCGTGAAGGCACCGGATCCGTAGGAGGTGAAGCGCTCCCAGCGTCCGCCGTGGATGCGTCCGCTCACGTCGCGTTCGCTGCCGCGGGCCGCAAAGGCCATTCCGCCCTGCGGATCGACCGCGAAGGTCGCGTGGACGTCGGAGCCATCGCATCCGGCCCGCGGCGCGCGCCACTCGCGGACGCGACCCGCGAGCGACACGCGGGCGATCCGGCCCGTACAGAAGTCCGCAAACCACAGCGCACCCTTCGGATCGAAGGCGAGCACTGCGCCGCCCTGGACGTCTTCCATGCCGAACGCGCAGTGGGCGGCCGACAGCCGCATGTACCGCACGCGCCTGCCGGGCGCGACACGCCCGAGCCGATCCTGGCAGGGCTTCGCGAACCAGACGGCACCGTCCGGGGCGACGGCGAGCGCGGTCGTGTCGTCGACGACCGCGCTCGGGAGTCTCATGATCGACGCGACAGCGCCGCTGCCAGGCACGAGTCGCAGGAGCGCGAGACCCTCGACGCCGATTCCGCCTCCAGTCTCGTCGAGCCGATCCACCGCGAGACCCATCGACCCGTCCGGGAGCAACTGGGGCTCGGCGCCTCGGCTTGGCGAGTAGCCGCTCACCGTCGTCACAGCGACACCGGCGGGGCCGACGCGCACGATGAGGGACCCGTACGAGTCGTCTGTCTCCTCGGCATGCCACAGCAACCCGTCCGGCCCGGGCACGAGCTTCCCGAACAGCGGCCCGTCCGGCACCGTCGTCACGCTCGCGCCGTCCGCAGCCATCGTCGGACCGGCGATCACCATCGCCCACAAGCCTGCGGTCGCCAATGCGATCGCCCAGCGTCTTCTGCCGCTCATCGCGCGCCTCCCGGTCGTCTGGAGGGTCAACGGACCGGGAAGCGGGAAGTTGCGAGGGACCGTCAGACGGTAGCGGGGCGTGACCAGCGCAGGCCGGGGAAGCGCGCGAAGTCCCCGTCGTAGGAGCACAGCTCGGCGCCGTGCTCGATCGCGAGCGCCGCGAGGTGCGCGTCGCTCGTCAGGTTCCCCGCCGTGCCGGCCTGCGTCAGCAGCTCGCGCAGGATCGCGGCGTGGCGCGCGGTCGGGTGCACGATCGTCGCACACGGCTGCGCGAGCCAGCCGTCCACGAGATCGAGCGCCGTCGCAGGCGGCAGCGGCTCGACGAACACGGCACGGCGCGTGGTCAGGCGCACGAACGCGAGCAACACGATCCAGGAGAAAGCGACCGTCTCGGTGCCAGAAAGCGCCGCCTCCAACCATCTGCGCGCCGGCGAGTGATACTCCGCTCGTCCGTTGATCGCGTAGACGAGGAGGTTGGCGTCGGGCAGCTTCACGGACGCGGCATCACTTGCGCAGCTCGAACTTGCGCAACAGCTCGGCGTCCTCGAGCTCACTGGCCAGCGTCAACGCCTTGTCGAGGTCGACCCCCGGCTGCACGTCGAGCATCTGGACAGGCACGCGGTACGGTCTCGACCGGCCGCCCTCGCCCAACCCGGCTCGCACGGCGTCGTTCAGCGCAACTTTGAACGAGACGTCCCGCTCGCGCGCTGCTGCGCGCAGCCTGGCTGCTACGTCCTCGTCGAGCGTGACGGTAGTCCGCATGACGACAGCATCATAGCATCAGCACAGATGCTGTCATGATGCCTCAGGCCAGCGCGTACCACACGTAATAGCCCACGACCGCCGCGAACAGCGCGGCGTCGACGCGATCCAACGCGCCGCCGTGAGCGCCGAACGCGGCGCCCGTGTCCTTCACCCCGACGTCGCGCTTGACGAACGACTCGAACAGGTCGCCGATCGGGGCGGCGATCGCGACGCCGAGGCCGAGCAGGAGCGCGTCGGTCGTCGAGAGCCAGTCCTGGTAGAGCCCTGCCACGACGACGCCGGCGATCGCCGCCAGCATCCCGACGACGAGCCCCTCGACCGTCTTGTTCGGCGAGATGCGCGGGGCGAGCGGCCGCCGGCCGAACGACTTGCCGCCGAAGTAGGCGCCCGTGTCCCCCACGAACGTGCCGACCAGCACGTCGATCACGATCGCGTTGCCGTGCGGCAGCTCGCGCAGCAGCACGGCGTGCGCGAGCGCGAAGCCGATCCAGTAGATCCCGAACAGCGTCGTCGCCATCGCCAGCGACGCGTGCTCGCGGCTCGGCCCCCAGGCGGTGAGCGCGAACAGCACCGGCACGGCCGCGACCGCCGCCAGCAGGATGTGGAACTGCGTCCCCCACAGCGCCGCCGCCAGCAGTCCGGCCAAAGCGAGGAAGCCGGCGAGCCGCACCGGTCTCACCGGCCTCAGCATCTCGTACAGCTCGTGCAGGCAGAGGCACCCGACCGCGAACAGCGCGAGCGCCCACAGCCCCCCGCCGACCGCGTTCACGACGATCACCGCGATCGCCGCGGGAATCGCGACGACGATCCGCGCGCCGAGGTCCGAGCCGCCGTTGCGGCGCGCGAGCTGGCGCGTGCGGCGCTCGCTCGGCGTCGGCCTGCGCCGCGGCGACCGGCTCGCGCTCACGCGACCCGTCCCCCGAAGCGGCGCTGGCGCGTCGCGTACTCGGCCAGCGCGTCCTCGAACGCGGCGCGGTCGAAGTCCGGCCACAGCTCCTCGCGCGAGACGAACTCGGAGTAGGCGGTCTGCCACAGCAGGTAGTTCGACAGCCGCTGCTCGCCGCTCGTGCGGATCACCAGCTCGGGATCGTGCATCTCGGGCGCGTACAGGTGGGCGCGGAACTCCTCCTCGGTCGCGCCGTCGAACGAGCGCGCCGCGTCGACGATCTCCGCGCGCCCTCCGTAGTTGAACGGGATGAAGAACGTGATGCGGTCGTTGCCCGCCGTCAGCTCCTCCGCCCACTCCATCCGCTTGACGATCTCCTCCGGCACCGGCGCGCCGCGCCGGCCGATGAAGCGCAGCCGCACGCCCTCCTCGTGCAGCTCCGGCGTCTCGCGGTCGATGTACTCGGCGAACATCCGCACGAGCGCCTTCACCTCCTCGAACGAGCGCGACCAGTTCTCGGTCGAGAAGGCGTAGATCGTCAGCTCCTCGACGCCGAGCTCGACCGCGTCGCGCAGCCGCGCCTTCACGTTCTCGGCACCGGCGCGGTGGCCGTCGGTCACGGACAGGCCGCGCTGCTCGGCCCAGCGGCCGTTGCCGTCGGTGATGATGGCGACGTAGCGCGCCCGCGCGCCGTCTACGTCGGAGTCGGAGGCGCTCACTCGCGACGCCGACCTAGACCTCGAGGATCTCTTCCTCTTTGTGCTTCAGCAGCCCGTCGAGCTCGTGGACCTTCTCGTCGGTCAGTCTCTGAAGCTCCCCCTCGGCGCGGTGCTCGTCGTCGGCGCCGGCCTCGCCGGCGTCGCGCAGCTCGCGCAGGTCGTGCATCACGTCGCGGCGGATGTTGCGGATCGCGATGCGGCCCTCCTCGGCGATGTGGCGCACGACCTTGACGAGGTCCTTGCGCCGCTCCTCGGTCAGCTCGGGGATGCCGAGGCGGATCATGTTGCCGTCGTTGTTCGGCGTCAGGCCGACGTCCGACTCCAGGATCGCCTTCTCGATCGCCTTGATCGAGCCCTTGTCGTAGGGCTGGATCGACAGCAGGCGCGCTTCCGGCGCGCCGATCGTCGCGAGCTGCTTCAGCGGCGTGGACGTCCCGTAGTAGTCGACCATGATGCGGTCGAGCAGCGCAGGCGTGGCGCGCCCGGTGCGCACCGACCCGAACTCGTGGCGGGTGGACTCGACCGACTTCGTCATGCGCTCGCGCGCGTCTGCCAGCAGCTCTTCGATCATGACCTCACCAGTGTTCCGACGCGGTCTCCGCACACTATCCGGTCGATGTTCGCCTCGTCGTTCATGTTGAAGACGACGATCGGCAGGCGGTTCTCCATGCACAGCGTGAGCGCGGTCGTGTCCATCACGCGCAGCCGCCGCTCGACCGCCTCCATGTGGCTGATCTCGGGGATGAACTCCGCCCCCGGATCGATCGCCGGGTCGGCGCTGAAGACGCCCTCCACCCCGTTCTTCGCCATCAGGATCACCTCGGCGTGCATCTCGGTCGCGCGCAGCGCCGCGGCGGTGTCGGTCGTGAAGAACGGGTTGCCGGTGCCGGCGGCGAAGATCACGACGCGGCCCTTCTCCAGGTGCCGGATCGCGCGCCGGCGGATGTAGGGCTCGGCGACCTCGGAGACGGCGATCGCCGACACCACGCGGACGGGCACGCCTTCCTTCTCGAGCGCGTCCTGCAGCGGCAGCGCGTTGAGCAGCGTCGCGAGCATGCCCATGTAGTCGCCGGTGGCGCGATCCATCCCGGCCGCCTGCGCGGCGACGCCGCGGAAGATGTTGCCGGCGCCGACGACGACGCAGACCTCCACGCCGCGCGCGTGCACGCGCGCGATCTGTCTGGCGACCGCCTGGATCCGCTTCGGGTCGGCGCCGTAGTCCTGGTCGCCGAGCAGCGCCTCACCCGACAGCTTCAGCATGACCCGCTTGAACGCGGGCGCTGCGCCCGCCGAATGCTGCTCGGCGGGCGCGGTCACAGCGGCCGGTTCAGGGTCAGTCGCCAACGGCGAACCGCGTGAAGCGGCGGATCACGATGTTCTCGCCCGTTCTGGCGGCGAGCGCGGCGCGGATCTCCTCGATCGTGCGGCCCTCGTACTTCTCGCCGTTGACGTGCGCCTGCTTGAGCAGGACGACCTCCTTGAGCCAGGAGTCGACCTTGCCTCTGACGATGTTGCCGCGGATGTTCTCCGGCTTGTCGGCGAACTGCTCCTCGGCGATGCGCGTCTCGCGCGCGACGTCATCGGCCGGCACGCCGTCCTCGTCGACCGCGACCGGTGCGGCGGCGGCGATGTGCAGCGCAAGGTCGCGCGCGAAGCCGACGAAGTCGTCGTTGCGCGCCACGAAGTCCGTCTCGCAGTCGACCTCGACGAGCACGCCGATCTTGCCGTTGGAGTGGATGTAGGCCTGCACGGTGCCCTCGGAGGCCTCGCGCTCGCCGCGCTTCTCGGCCTTCGCGGCGCCCTTGATGCGCAGCGCCTCGATCGCCCTCTCGATGTCGCCGTCCGCCTCGACGAGGGCCTTCTTGCACTCCATCATCCCCGCGCCGGTGCGCTCGCGCAGGGCCTTCACGTCTTGGGCGGTGATGCTCATGCGGTGGGCTCCCCCCCGGAGCCGGAGTCGTCGGTCGTCGTGGACGGTTCGGCCGGCTGCTGCGGTGCGGCCGGCGCCTGCGGCTGCTCGGCCGGCGGCTGCGGCGCGGAGCCCGCGGCCACGGGCTCGGCCGGCGCCTCGGGCTCGGCCGGCGCGGCCGGCGCCTCCTCGGCCGGCGGCTGCGGCGCCGCGGCGGCGGCCGCGGCCTGAGCGGCCTGCGCCTGCGCGGCGGCGGCCTGCTCGGCGGCGCGCTTGGCCTCCTCGGCCTCTCTGCGCGCCTGCTCCTCGGCCTCGCGCTTGGCGGCCTCCTCGGCCTCGCGCTTCGCTCTCTCCTCGGCCTCGCGGGCGGCGCGCGCCGCGGCCTCGACGCGGGCCTTCTCCTCGGCCTCCTTGCGCGCGCGCTCCTCCTCCTCGCGGAAGATGCGGTTGCCCTCGCCGATCACGTCGCCGAGCGCGCCCGCGATCACCGCGCACGAGCGCATCGCGTCGTCGTTGCCGGGGATCACGTAGTCGATCCCGTCGGGGTCGCAGTTGGTGTCGACCAGACCGATGATCGGGATCCGCAGGCGCTGCGCTTCCCTCACCGCGATCGCCTCGACCTTGAGGTCGACGACGAACATCGCGTCCGGGACGCGCTGCATGTTCTTGACGCCGCCGAGGTTCGCCTGCAGCTTCGCGAGGTCGGCCTGCGCCGCCATCCGCTCGCGCGTCGGCAGGAGCGCGAGCTGGCCCTCCGCCTCGTAGCGCTCGAGGTCGTGCAGCCGTCTGATGCGGCCGGAGATGGTGCCGAAGTTCGTCAGCAGGCCGCCGAGCCAGCGATGGTTGACGTACGGCATGCCGGACGCCTCCGCCGACTCCTTGACCGCGTCGCGCGCCTGCTTCTTGGTGCCGACGAAGAGGACGGTGCCGCCGCGGTGGGCGAGCGCCGAGGCGAACTCGCGCGCCTCCTGCAGCAGCTCCTCGGTCTGCAGCAGGTCGATGAGGTAGATGCCGGCCCGCTCGCCGAAGATGAAGCGGCGCATCTTCGGGTTCCAGCGGCGCGTCTGGTGGCCGAAGTGGACGCCGGCCTCCAGCAGCTCTTTCAATCCTGCTTGAGCCACGGTTGTGCTCCCTTTGATGGTGGTGCGGATTCCCGGCCGGAGGCGTCGCGGTCCCGGCGCAGTGGCGCGCCGGTCAGGGTCGCGAGCCCCGGATCGGCCGGGGTAGACGACGGATTCCGCGGGATTCTAGCCGGATCGGGTGCTCAGCCGGTCGAGCACGGCCCGCAGGTCGGGCGGCAGCGGCGAGCTGACGTCGACGGGCGCGCCGGTGACCGGGTGGGCGAACGCGAGGCGGGCGGCGTGCAGGAACTGGCGGGTGAGGTCCAGCTGGCCGGCCGTCCCGTATTCCGGGTCCCCCGCGACCGGGTGCCCGATCGCCTCCAGGTGGACGCGGATCTGGTGCGTGCGGCCGGTCTCCAGCGTCACGCGCAGCAGCGCGAAGCCGGCGTAGGCGCGCTCCAGCTCGAAGTGCGTGCGTGCGGCTCGGGGGACGTCGGTGTCGGTCGACATGCGCGTGCGCGTGCGGCGGTCGCGCCCGATCGGCGCGTCGATCGTGCCGGAGCGCGCCGGCGGGCAGCCCTCTACGAGCGCGAGGTACTCGCGCCGCAGCTCGCGTCTGCGGAGCGCCTCCTGCAGCGCGCGGTGGACCGCCTCGGACTTGGCGACCACGAGCAGGCCCGAGGTGTCCTTGTCGAGCCGATGGACGATCCCCGCGCGCGCCGGGTCCTCGTGGGTGGGCGGGATCGATATGCGGCCCGCGAGCGCCTCGGCGAGCGTCGCGCCGCGGTGGCCGCGCGCCGGGTGCACGACGACGCCGGCCGGCTTGTCGACCACGAGCAGGTGCTCGTCCTCGTAGGCGACCCCGAACGGGACCTCGCTCGCCGCCGCGCCCGCCGCGCCGGCCTCGCCGGCCGGCTCTGGCGCCACCTCCACCCGCTCCCCGGCGGCGACGCGGTGCCGCTTGGGCCGCGGCTCGCCGTCGACCGTCACGCGGCCCGCGTCGATCGCGCGCTGCGCCGCGCTGCGGGAGCCGAGCGGCTCCGCGAGCAGCAGGTCGAGCCGCTCGCCGTCGTCGGCGGCGCCGACCTCAATCGTCAGCGGGTCTGGCACCGAGCTCGAGCACCAGCACGAGCGCCACGACGCCGCCGGTGATGCACATGTCGGCGACGTTGAAGGCGGGCCAGTGCGGGAAGTGGATGAAGTCGGTCACGTAGCCCTGGCGGATGCGGTCGATCAGGTTGCCGAGCGCGCCGCCGAGCACGAGCCCGGTCGGCAGCCACAGCAGCGGCCTGTCGGCGTGGCGGGCGAAGTAGACGAGCAGCAGCGTCAGCGCCGCCAGCGTCACGACCAGCACGATCGCCCCGCCGCCGCCGAGGAAGCCGAACGCGACGCCCCTGTTGTGCACGTCGACGAACGTCAGCGGGCCGAGCACGTCGCGCTGCTCGCCGGGCGCGATCGAGGAGCGCACGAGCGCCTTCGTGCCCTGGTCTACGAGTAGCACGAGCACGACGACGAGGCCGGCGAACACCCAGCGGACGCCGCGCGCGGGGGTGGCGAGCGCGTTGCCCTCCGCGGCTTCCATCAGCCGTCGATCGCCGAGACCACGATCCGCCACACGATGATCAGCACGAACGTGGCGACCATCGGGGACAGGTCGAGCGGCCCGAACATCGGCAGGAAGCGGCGAAAGACGCGCAGGTAGGGCTCGACGACCTGCCGCAGGAACTCGACGATCGCGTTCCACCAGCGCGAGTACGGCGGACGGATCCCGACCGAGTACAGGATGCTGATCACCACGTAGGCGAAGATGCAGATCAGGTAGACGGTGAAGAGCGCGTCGACGTAGCGCGCGACGTCGTGGCGGATGGTGGCCGTGTGCAGCGCGACCGCCGCAGCCGCGCTCACCGTCCGCCTCCGTGCACCGCCGCGTCGGCCGCCGCCTGGAAGGCCGCGCGCAGGCCGCCGTCCTCCAGCGCCGCGAGCCCGCGGGCGGTCACGCCGCCCGGCGACGTGACCGAGCGGCGCAGGTTCAAGGTGTCGAAGCCGCGCGCGGCGAGCAGCGCGGCGGAGCCCTCGGTCGTCGCGGTCGCCAGCTCGACGGCCATGCGCGGCGGCATGCCGAGCCGCACGGCGGCGTCGACCTGCGCCTCGACGAACAGCGCGACGTAGGCCGGGCCGACGCCCTGGATCGCGGTCGCGATCTCGATCAGTCTCTCGGGCACGTCGACCACCGTCGCGACCCGTTCCAGCAGTGCGCGCACGTCGTCGCTCGGGTCGCTCTCGGCCGCCCGGCAGATCACGCCTCTGCCGATCTCGACGGCGACGTTCGGCATGATCCGCACGACCGCCTTGGCGGCGGGATACGCCTGGCGCAGGGCGTCGAGGGGGACGCCCGCGAGGATCGAGACGACCGTCTTCCCGCTCTCGCCGCCTCCCACCTGCGCCGCCACGGCGTCGAGCTGGTCGGGCTTGTGGCAGAGGAAGATGACGTCGGCCGTGCTCGCCAGCTCGGCGTTCGAGGCCGCGGCCTCGCCGCCCAGCTCCTGCGCCAGCGCCTCGGCCTTCCCCGGCAGCGCGTCGGTGCACAGCACCGGATCGCCCCACCCGCGCGCGAGCGCGGAGGCCATGTTGCCTGCTCCGATCAGTCCGACGCGCATGGGCGGCAAGCGTATCGGCCGCGCGCTCCGCGCCGCCGGCTCAGCTCTGGTTGAAGAAGCCCTTCTCGATCAGCCGCGCGCGCTCCTCGGCGGAGACCTCGACGTTGCGCGGCGTGAGCAGGAAGACCTTGTCGGCGATCCGCTGCATGCCGCCGTCGAGCGCGTACGTGAGGCCCGACGAGAAGTCGATCAGGCGCTTGCTCAGGTCCGTGTCCGAGCTCTGCAGGTTCAGGATCACCGGGATCGAGTCCTTGAACTTGTCCGCCACGTCCTGGGCGTCGTTGAAGGACTTCGGGATCACGAGGTGGACGCGCACGTCCTGGCCGTTGCGCCCGGGGCCGTTTCCGACCGGCCGCAGCACGCTCGTGCGCCGGGCGGCCGGCTCGTCGTCGGCGAAGATGTCGTCGAACTCGTCGCGCCGGCGGCGGCTGGAGCTCAGGCGGCGCACGTTCGGGCGCTCGCGGTAGCTCTCCTGCAGCTCCGCCTCCGGCTCGGGATAGGCGGGCTCGTGGTGGTCGTCGTAGTCGTCTTCGACGGCGAGGCCGAAGTAGACGAGCGTGCGGTGCCAGGTGTCGCGGAATGCCATGACGTCGAGGGATTCGCGGGCGGTCGGCGGATCCCTTCTCGGGATTATGGCGCCTACCGGTACAAGGTCGAGCCCAGGCGCACGATCGTGGCGCCCTCCTCCACCGCGACCTCGTAGTCCTGGGAGGTGCCCATCGAGAGGTGCTCGAGGCCGTTGGCGGCCGCCAGCTCGCGCAGCGCGGCGAAGTGGGGCCGGTTGTCCTCGGGGCGGGCGACCGCCGGCGGCATCGTCATCAGGCCCGCCACGGGGACCGGCGCGCGCTCGATGAAGGCCGTCAGCTCGGCGGGTGCGATGCCGGACTTCGACGCCTCGCCAGCGACGTTGACCTCGACGAAGACCTCGGCGGGATGCTTCGCCAGCTGCGCCAGCGCACTGTCGCTCGCGACGGAGTGGATGTAGCGGACGTACGGGACGACGTCCTTCACCTTGCGCGACTGCAGGTGGCCGATGAAGTCCCAGGTGAAGTCGGCTCTCCCCTTCCAGGCCTCCGCCTTCGCGACCAGCTCCTGCGCGCGGTTCTCGCCCAGCAGCGCGAGCCCGGCGTCCGCGAGGACTCCCAGCTCGTCGAGCGCGACGTACTTCACGGCGGCGAGCAGCTCCACCTCCGCCGGAGCGCGGCCCGCACGCTTGGCCGCCTGGGCGATCCGCTCGCGTGCCTCCTGGACGCGCGCCCGCACGACCGCGGCGTCGAGCCCGGCGATCAGCTCCGCCATGCGATCCCCGCCTGCCGCCCGGTGAGCCCGCCGTCGCGGCGGTGGGAGAAGAAGAGGGCTGGGTCGCTGCAGATCGTGCAGAGGCCGGCGTCGTGGACCTGTGCGACGCCGGCGGCGGTGAGCCGCTCGCGGGCGATCGCCTTGAGGTCGATCGGGGCCCGCTTCGGCTCGCGCCCGAACGCGGCGTGCACCTCCGGCCCGACCTCGTAACAGCAGCCGCCGGCGCCCGGACCGATGGCGGCCTGGATGTCGCCGTCCCCGCCGAGCTCGCGGACCGCGTCGACGCCTTCTTCGAGGACCCCGTCCGCCAAGCCCCGCCAGCCGGCGTGGAGCATCGCGACGGCGTTCGGCGCAATCAGCGCGACGGGGAGGCAGTCGGCGGTGAGCACCAGAGCCGCCGCGCCCGTAGCGCTCACGGCCACGCCGTCCACCTCCGGCGCCTCCCGCCCCGGCGCGGGCCCGCCGGCGATCCGCTCGACGCGGCTGCCGTGCACCTGGCGTCCCTGAACGACGGCCTCGAGGGGGACGCCGATCGTGTCGGCGAGGATGTGGCGGTTGCGGTCGACGGCGTCGGCGTCGTCGTCCGTCCAGCGCCCGAGGTTGAGGCTGGCGTACGCGCCCTCCGACACCCCGCCGCGCCGCGTCGTGAACAGCGCGCGCCCGCCCGGCAGCGCGATGCCGATGTGGTCGCCGACGGGCTCGAACGGGGCAGGCAGCTGCACGGCGCGGATGGTAGTCGGGTGAGCACTGCACCTTTCGCCCCGCATATCGGGGTGAAAGGTGCAGTGCTCAGCGCGCGGCGGCGAGCGCGGCGGCGAGCTGGGCGTCGCGGTCGGGGGCGGCGCCGTCGAGGCGGGCGTCGAGGGCGGCCTGCAGGGCTCGGCCGATGGCCTCGCCTTGGGGGATCCCGGCGGCGATGAGGTCGGCGCCGTCGATGGCGAGCGTCACGCCGCGTAGATCCTCGATCCACGCGCGGGCCTGGGCCTCGGCGCCCAAGGCGCCGGCCAACGCGACGGCCTCGATGGGCACGCCCCGCGCCGCAGCGGCGATCTCGGACGGCCGCGACGCCCCGGCCAGCCTCGCCTCGATGCCATCGGCCTGGGCCACGCCAACCACCAGATCGCGCTCCCGCCCGACGAACCCCAACGCGTCGAGCCAGCGCGCCAGCGCCGCCGGCTCGACCGACCGAGCAGCAGCTCCGAGCAGCAGCAGGTCGGCGCGGCCGTCCGGCGGAAGCAGCGCGAGCGCCCGCTCGGCCACCGGCGCATCGACTTCGAGGGAGACGCCCAACGCTCCCTCCCAAGATCCGACCCACGCCAGCGCCTCCACCGCCGACGGCTCCCGCAGCAGCAGCCGCAGCTCGGAGCCGATCCGCGTCGGCGTCACCGTCGCGAGCGCACCGGCGGCCACGGCGGCCTCCGCGAGCGCCGCGGTCGAGGCCTCCACCCCGAAGCCCAGCCGCGTCGCGTAGCGCACGAGCCGCAGCAGCCGCGTCGGGTCGTCGAGGAACGAGCGCTCGTGCAGGACGCGCAACGCGTGGACCTCCAGGTCCTCGAACGCATGCGGCGCCGAACGGACCCGCCCGTCGAACGACACCGCGATCGCGTTCACGGTGAAGTCGCGCCGCAGCAGGTCCTCCTCCAGCGCCCCCGGCCGCACGTCCGGCAGCGCACCCGGCCGTGCGTACGTCTCCGCCCGCGCCGTCGCGAGGTCGTAGACGTGGCCGCCGGCCTCGACAGAGGCGGTCCCGAACGCTTCATGCGAGACGAGCGAACCGCCGAGCGCCGCACACAGCTGCTGCGCCGCCGCCACCGCGTCCCCCTCGACGACCAGATCGAGGTCGGCGGCGGCACGGCCGTCGAGCAGCAGATCGCGCACCGCGCCACCGACCACCCACGCATGCGGCAGTACCGCGGCGACCGGCGCAGCGGCGGGCAGCGCGCGGACGCGCGCCGCGAGGTCGGGAACGGGGGCCATCGACCCGATCATCTACCATCCGCGCCCGATGTCGAGCCCCCCGCCACGCCGGCTGCGGCGCGGACTGCTCGGCGCCCTCGTCGTCCTGCTTCTGCTCGCGGGCGGCGCGGTGGCGTTCGTGCTCGCGCACAAGCCCGGCGACGTCTCGCACCCGGACGTCGAGTTCACGACCGAGACGACGACTCAGCCGGCGCCCCCGCCGAGACCGCAGGCCGTCGACCACTTCCTGTGGCCGACCTACGGTTACAGAGAAGACCGCACGCGCAACTACCTCGACGCGCCGGACTACCTCAGACCGGGCTTCAGACGCGGCTGGACCTACCGCGGCGGCGCGCTGCTCGAGTTCCCGCCGACGATCGACGGCGGCTCGCTCTACGTGCTCGACGACGACGGGATCCTGCGCGCGCTCTCCAAGACGAGCGGGCGCGTCCGCTGGCAGCAGCGCGTCGGGCGCCTTGCCGCCGCGACCCCGGCGGTCGGCGACTCGCGGGTGTATGCCGTCGCGCTCAACGGCATCTCCGGCGGAGCGGGCCGCGTCGCCGCCTACCGCGCATCCGACGGTCGCCAGGTGTGGTCGAAGGCGCTGCCGAGCCGCGCCGAGTCCTCCCCGCTCTTGAAGAACGGCCGCCTCTTCTTCGGCTCCGAAGACGGGACTGTCTACGCGCTCGACGCCGACAGCGGCCGCACGATCTGGACCTACCGCGCCAGCGGCGCGGTGAAGGGCGGCCCGGCGCTCGCGTCCGGCACGCTCTACTTCGGCGACTACGGCGGCAAGGTGCACGCCGTGCAGGCGCGGACCGGTCGCGAGGTGTGGTCGGTCGGCACGAGCGGCACGCGCTTCGGCTTCGGCTCCGGCTCCTTCTACTCGACGGCCGCCGTCGCGTTCGGGCGCGTCTACCTCGGCAACACCGACGGCCGCGTCTACTCGTTCGCGGCCTCCAGCGGGAAGCTCGCCTGGGCGACCGGCACGGGCGCGTACGTGTACGGCTCTCCCGCGGTCGCGACCACGCCGGGCCTCGGCCCGACCGTCTACGTCGGCTCCTACGACGGCAACTTCTACGCGTTCGACGCGCGCTCGGGCGCGGTGCGCTGGAAGTACGCGGCCGGCGTGAAGATCTCCGGCTCGGCGACGATCGTCAACAACGTCGTCTATTTCTCCGACCTGCAGCCGGGCAACGACACGTTCGGGCTCAACATCCGCACCGGCAAGAAGGTGTTCGGCTGGCCCGACGGCGCGTTCAATCCCGTGGTCGCCGACCGCCGCGCGATCTACCTCGCCGGCTACGGCAACCTCTACGAGCTGCTGCCCAAGCGCGCGACGCCGGCGTGGAAGAAGGCCGACGCGGCGGCGCTGCGGGCGGTGCGGGAGGACAACGCGGCGCAGGCCGCCCGAGCGCACGCCGCGCGGGCCAGAGCCGCGAAGCGCAGACGCCGCTAGCCGACCGGCCGCACCGGCACGCCGGCGGCGGCGAGGTGCGCCTTGATCTCGGCGACCGTGTGGTGCCCGTAGTGCAGGATCGACGCGCACAGCACGGCGTCGGCCCCGGCCTTGAGCGCGTCGACGAGGTCGTCGAGCCGGCCGGCGCCGCCGGAGGCGATCACCGGGACGTCGACGGCCTCGGACACCGCGCGCGTCAGGTCGAGGTCGTAGCCGGCGTTCGTGCCGTCGCGGTCCATGCTCGTCAGCAGGATCTCCCCCGCCCCGCGCGCGACGCCCTCGCGCGCCCACGCGACCGCGTCGCGGCCGGTCGGCGTGCGGCCGCCGGCGACGAACACTTCCCAGCCGTCGCCGCCGGCGCGGCGTTTCGCATCGATCGCCAGCACCACGCACTGCGCGCCGAACTGCTCCGACAGTTCGTCGATCAGCTCCGGCCGCGCGACCGCAGCCGAGTTGACCGACACCTTGTCCGAGCCTGCGTCGAGGACGGCCTGCGCATCCTCGACGGAGCGGATACCGCCGCCGATCGTGAAGGGGATGAAGACCTCGTCGGCCGTGTGGCGCGCCAGCTCGACGACCGTGTCGCGCTTGTCGTGCGTCGCGGTGATGTCGAGGAACACGAGCTCGTCCGCGCCGGCGGCGTCGTAGCGCTGCGCCAGCTCGATCGGATCGCCCGCGTCGCGCAGGTCCACGAAGCCGGTGCCTTTCACGACCCGCCCGCGGTCGACGTCGAGGCACGGGATCACGCGCTTGGTGTGCATCGCGTTCGAGGCTAGCTCGACGCCGGCTCTGGGCGCCGCGGCTTTCTTCTGCGCTTCGGCCTGCGGTCGGCGTCCTCTCTCAGGGCGGCCCGACCCTCCGCGACCGTGAAGCGCCGCTCGTAGAGCGCCTTGCCGACGATCACGCCGGTGAGGTTCACCTGCCGCAGCGCCTCCAGCGCTCTCAGGTCCTCGAGCGTGCCGATCCCGCCGGAGTAGATGAACGTGCCGCGCACGGCGTCCGCGACGCGCTTGACCTCCTCGACGTCCGGCCCGGTCAGCATCCCGTCGCGCTCGATCGAGGAATACACGAGCCGCTTGACGCCGCGCCGCTGCAGGTGCTCGATCACCGCGCCGGCTTCAATCTCGGTCTGCTCGCGCCAGCCGGCGCTCGCGACCTTGCCGCCGCGCACGTCGACGGACACCGTCACGCGCGGACCGTGCTTCGCGATCGCCTCGTCGAGGAAGTCGACGTCGGTGTAGGCGGCCGTGCCGAGGATCACGCGCTCCGCACCCGCCGCCAGCGCCGCCTCGATCGACTCCAGCGAGCGCAGGCCGCCGCCGAACTGAACAGGCGTGCCCAGCTCGCCGGCGATCCGCTCCAGGTGCTCCAGGTTGGCGGGTCTGCCGTCGCGCGCGCCGTCGAGGTCGACCACGTGCAGCCAGCGGGCGCCGCCCTCGACCCACGCCCGCGCCGCGCTCAGCGGCTCGGCGTCGTACACGGTCTCCTGCGCGAAGTCGCCCTGCGCGAGCCGCACGGCCTTGCCGTCGCGGATGTCGATCGCGGGATAGAGAATCATGCGGTCGCCTTTTCCCGGTCGCAGGCGGCGCTGAAGCTCGCCAGCAGCCGCAGCCCGGCCGCCGAGGACTTCTCCGGGTGGAACTGCACGCCGAAGACGTTCTCGCGCGCGACCGCGCTGACGAAGCGCTCGCCGTACTCGGCCGTGCCGAGCACGTCGTCGGGGTCGGCGGGATGCGGCGCGAGCGAGTGCACGTGGTAGAAGGCGGTCTCCGACGGCAGCGCCGCGTTGAGCCGGCACGCGCGCTCGAAGCGCACGACGTTCCAGCCGATGTGCGGCACGCGCAGGTCGCCGGCGGCGAGCGGCCGCACGTCGCCGCGCAGCAGGCCGAGGCCCTCGCACGGCTCGCCCTCGACGGAGCGCTCGAACAGCAGCTGCATGCCGAGGCAGATGCCGAGCAGCGGCACGCCCGACTCGGCCCGCTCGACGATCACGCCGTCGAGGCCGAGCGCTCTGAGGTGCTCCATCGCGCGCGGGAACGCGCCCACGCCGGGCACGACGACGCCGTCCGCCTCGCGGATCTCGTCGTGGTCGCGCGTCAGCACGGGCCGCGCGCCGACGTGCGCGAACGCCTTCTCGACCGAGCGGCGGTTGCCCATCCCGTAGTCGACGATCGCGATGACCGGCTCCGAGCCCATCACGCCGTCAGGGTCCCCTTCGTCGACGGCACGCCGGTCTCCGTCGGGTCGATCGCGGTCGCCGCGCGCAGCGCGCGCGCGAACGCCTTGAACAGCGCCTCGACGATGTGGTGGACGTTCGTGCCGGCTTCGGCCGTCAGGTGCAGCGTCAGCTTCGCGTTCGACGAGACCGCGCGGAAGAACTCCTCCGCCAGCTCGTGGTCGAAGTTGCCGATCGCGCCCGCCGGCAGCTCGGCGTCCCAGGCGAGGAACGCGCGGCCGGAGACGTCGATCGCGCAGGAGGCGCGCGCCTCGTCCATCGGGATCGTCGCGGACCCGTAGCGGAAGATGCCGGCGCGGTCGCCGAGCGCCTGGTCGAGCGCCTGCCCGAGGCAGATGCCGACGTCCTCGACGGTGTGGTGCGCGCCCGTCTGCAGGTCGCCGCTGGCCGCCACCTCGAGGTCGAGCCGGCCGTGGCGCGCGAGCAGGTCGAGCATGTGGTCGAGGAAGCCGACGCCGGTGTCGCGCGCGCCGTCGCCGGAGCCGTCGAGCGCCAGCGTCAGGCGCACGTCGGTCTCGCCGGTTCTGCGTTCGATCTGGGCGCTGCGGCTCATCGTCCTGCATTCTCCCGGATGCGCGCGCGCATTGACTCCGCGTGGGCCGTGAAGCCCTCCGCCTGCGCGAGCGCGACGCCGTCGGGGGCGAGCGCCGCCGCCGCCGGCGGCGGGATCCGCACCTCCGCCATGCGGCGGCGGAACGTGCGCGCGGACAGCCCGGAGGCGTAGCGTGCGGCGCCGTCGGTCGGCAGCACGTGGTTGGAGCCGGCGAGGTAGTCGCCGAACGCCGTCGCCGCTCCCGCGCCGACGAACAGGCAGCCCGCGCGCGTGACGCGCGGCGCGAGCGCCTCGGCGCCGGGCCCGATCAGCTGCAGGTGCTCGGGCGCGAACGCCTCCGCGAACGCGAGCGCGTCGTCGAGGTCGTCGGTCTGCACGAGCACGGCCGCGCCGGCCTCGGGCGCGGCGTCGAGCTGCGCGGCGAGCGCGTCCAATACCGCCGGCTCGGGCGAGACGGCGACGACGAGGCTGTCGGCCCCGTGCTCCGCCTGCGCGCGCAGGTCGAGCGCGGCCAGCTCCGCCCCGCCGGCCCAGTCGAGGATCGCCAGCAGGTCGCTCGGGCCCGCGAAGCCGTCGATCCCGACCTCGCCGCGCACGACGAGCTTCGCCTCCTGCACGTAGAGGTTGCCGGGGCCGACGATCACGTCGACCTGCGGGATCGTCTCCGTCCCGTGCGCGAGCGCGGCGATCGCGTGCGCGCCGCCCATGCGGTAGACCTCCGACACGCCCGCGAGCGCGCAGGCCGCGAGCACGAGCGGGTCCTCGGACGGCGTGCAGACGACGACCTCGCGGACGCCGGCCGCATGCGCGGTGACCGCGCCCATGATCACGGTCGACGGGTACGGCGCGCGCCCGCCCGGCACGTACACCGCGGCGCGCGCGACCGCCTGCTCGCGCAGCACGACCGTCTGGCCCTCGGGCAAGTCGACGGAGCGCTCGTCGTCGACGCCCGCCTCGGCGACCGCACGCACGTTCGCGGCCGCGCGCTTCAGCGCCGCGCGCACGCCAGCGTCCAGCCCCGCCAGCGCCGCGTCGATCTCCTCCTGCGGGACGCACAGCGGACCGGGGTCTGCGCCGCGGGCGTCGAGCTCGCGGCGGTAGCGCTCCAGCGCCGCATCGCCGTGGTGGCGTACGTCGAGCACGATCCGCACGACGGCGTCGGCCACGTCGGCGGCGCCCGGGACCAGCCCGCGCAGCTCCGCCACGAGCGCGGCCGGATCGCCCTCCAGCGTGCGGCGCTCAAGCCGCACGCACGCGCTCCAGCAGCTCGTCGACCGCCGCTGCCTTCAGCTTGTGCGCGACCGGGTTCGCGATCAGGCGCGCGCTCACGGTGAGGATCTCCTCGCGCACGACGAGCCCGTTCTCGCGCAGCGTCGTGCCGGTCGCGGTCAGGTCGACGATGCCGTCCACCAAACCCGTCAGCGGCGCCAGCTCGACCGAGCCCTTCACCTCCACCATCTCCGCCTGGCGGCCGGTCGCGGCGAAGTGGCGCGCGGCGATCTTCGGGTACTTCGTCGCGATCCGCATGATCCCGAGCCGGCGGCGCGCCTCCTCCATCGGATCGTCGCCGGCGACGGATGCGAGCACCATCGTGCAGCCGCCGTAGCCGAGGTCGAGCAGCTCGTAGACCTCGCGCTCGGACTGCTCGATCAACACGTCCTTGCCCGTGATGCCGACGTCGGCCGCGCCGGCCTCGACGTAGGTCGGCACGTCGGATGGACGCATCGTCACGATCCCGACCTCGCGGAACAGCAGCTTGCGGTCGTTGGCCCGCACCTCGCTCGTGTCGATGCCGATCGCGTCGAGCAGGTCGAGCGTCTCCTCGAACAGCGCGCCGCGCGGGACGGCGATCGTCAGATCGCTCACAGCCGCTCCCCCCGCTCCTCGCCGGCCAGGGCGATGTGCAGCCGCTCGGCGTTGAGCGCGAAGCCGACCGCCGGCAGCGGCCGCCCGAAGCGGCCGAGCAGCTCGTCGTAGCGCCCGCCGCCGCCCAGCGGCACGCCCAGCGCGGGGTCGTAGACCTGGAAGATCGCGCCCGTGTAGTAGCCGAGCTCGCGCACGAGGCCGAGGTCGAAGATCAGGCGCTCCGCGACGCGCGGCTCCAGCAGCGCGTGCACGCCGCGCAGGCCCTCCGCCGCCTCCGCCGCCGCGCCGTCGAGCCCGGCGAGCACCTCCGGCCCGCCGCGCAGCTGCGGCACGCGCACGAGCAGCTCCGCCGCCCCCGCGTCGAGCCCGAGCGCCGAGACCTCGCGCCGCAGGCCGACGAAGTCGCGCGTGACCAGCTCGTGCAGGACTCGCTCGCGCGCCTCGCCGCGAACGCCGTGCCCATCGAGCAGCGCCTGATAGAGCGCCACGTCGCCGAAGCCGATGCGGTAGTCCGCCAACCCGACCGCGTCGAGCACGTCGCACAGCACGGTGAGCGCCTCCGCGGTGCCCTGCGGCGCCGGCGCGCCGACCAGCTCGATGCCGGCCTGCAGGAACTCGCGCGGCTGCCCGCGCTGGGGACGCACGCCGCGGTAGGCGTGCGCGAGATAGCAGAGGCGCAGCGGCGGCTCCGCGTCGGCGAAGCGCGACGCGACGAGCCGCGCGATCGGCACCGTCATGTCCGAGCGCAGCACGAGCACGCGGCCCTGCTCGTCGAACAGGCGGTAGGCCGGCGGCGCGCCGCGCACGTCCCCGCGCGCGAGCGTGTCCTCGTACTCGAGCGCGGGCGTCTGCACCTCGCCGTAGCCGTGCGACTCGAAGACGGCGAGCGCCCGCGCGGTGATCGCGCGCAGCTCACGCATCTCGTCAGGCAGGACGTCGCGCGTCCCACTGGGAATCGGGTGGATCGTCATGGATCCGTCGGGCTAGTGGGCGTGGACGCGCTGGCTGTCCTCGACGCGCTCGATGCGCGCCCCGAGCGCGCGCAGGCGCTCGTCGATCCGCTCGTAGCCGCGGTCGATCTGGCGGACGTTGCCGATCTCGGTCGTGCCGTCGGCGCACAGCGCGGCGATCAGCATCGCCATGCCGGCGCGGATGTCGGGCGACTCGAGCCGTTCGCCGCGCAGCCGGCGGGGACCCACGACGAGCGCGCGATGCGGGTCGCAGATCGTGATCCCGGCGCCCATCAACTGCAGCTTGTCGGTGAAGAACAGACGGTTCTCGAACATCTTCTCGTGAATGATGACCGAGCCCTCCGACTGGGTCGCCAGCGCGAGCGCGATCGAGGTGAGGTCGGCGGGAAACGCGGGCCACGGACCGTCCTCGACCTTCGGCTGGTAGCCGCCCGCGTCGTTGTGGATCACGAGCTTCTGCCCGCCGGGGACGAACAGGTCCTCGCCGCGCAGCTCGCTCTCCAGGCCGAGGCGTCTGAAGACGAGGCAGATCATGCGCAGGTCCTGCGCGATCACGTCCTTGATCGTCAATTCGCCGCCGGTCACGCCGGCGAGCGCCATGAACGAGCCGATCTCGATGTGGTCCGGCGCGACCGCGTGCTCGCAGCCGTGCAGGCGATCGACGCCGTGGACCGTCATCACGTTCGAGCCGATCCCGTCGATCGGCGCGCCCATCTTCACGAGCATGCGCGCGAGGTCCTGTACGTGCGGCTCGGAGGCGGCGTTGCGGATCACCGTCTCGCCCGGCGTGAGCGCCGCGGCCATCAGCGCGTTCTCGGTCGCCATGACGGACGGCTCGTCCATCAGGAAGTCGCACGGCGCCAGCCCGCGCGGCGCGGTGAGGAGGATGTCGCGACCGTGCTCGACGCTCGCGCCGAGCGCCTTGAACGCGTCGAGATGCGGGTCGAGCCGGCGGCGGCCGATCACGTCGCCGCCCGGCGGCGGCATCAGCGCGCGCCCATGGCGCGCGAGCAGCGGGCCGGCGAGCAGGAAGGACGCGCGGATGCGCTCGGACAGCTCGCGGTCGACGTCGGTCGAGGCGATCCCGTCGGCGCGGATCGCGACCTCGTTCTCGGCGACCCAGTCGGCGCGCGCCCCGAGTTGGCGCAACAGGTCGAGCATCGCCTCGACGTCGGCGATCCGCGGCACGTTGCGGATCACGCACTCGTCGTCGGTCAGCAGCGCCGACGCGAGAATCGGCAGCGCGCCGTTCTTGTTGCCGGCGGGGACGATCGTGCCGGACAACGGCACGCCGCCTTGGATGACGAACTTCTCCATGAGCGAGGGGTTCCGCAGACGGTCGACGCCAGGAGGTCGGACGGAGGACACCGCCGTGCGCCGGTCCAGGGTAACAGCCATGTAGGGGAAAGTTCGCCCGCGGACGATCGGACCCTCCTTCATCCGTGGATTCGCGGGGGATCGCGCCGCTTCGGCACGTAGGGTGACGGCGTGCGACTCGGTCGCTATCGACAGCTGCTCGGATATCCTGGCGCGCTCCGGCTCGTGGTCAGCGTGCTGGTCGGGCGGATCCCGATCGGCATCTTCTCGCTGGCGATCGTGCTGCTCGTGCGCCACGAGACCGGCTCGTTCGCGCAAGCGGGCGTCGCGAGCGCGGCGTGGGCCCTCGGCGCGGGCGTCGTCGCGCCGCTGCAGGGCCGGCTCGTCGACCGCTTCGGCCAGCCGGCCGTGCTGATCCCCTCGACGCTGCTGAACGCGAGCGCGGTCGCGGCGTTCGTGCTCGGCGCGCGCGCCGGCTCCCCTACCTGGCTGCTGGCCGTGTTCGCGTGGCTCGGCGGCGCCGCGCTCCCGCCGCTCGGCGCCTGCATGCGCTCGATCTGGGCCGACGCGTTCGCCGACGACGCGGGCGCCCGCAACACCGCCTACACGTTCGAGAGCATGATGGCCGAGCTGTTCTACATCGTCGGGCCGGCGATCACGACGCTGCTGATCGCGTTCAGCTCGCCGAGCACGGCGCTGCTCGTGGCGATCGCGCTGAGCGCCGCCGGCACGCTCGGCTTCGCGACCGCCGCGCTCGCGCGCGGCTGGAGAAGCGAGCACGAGTCGCGCTCGCGCGCCGGCGCGCTGGCGGCGCCGGGCATGCGCACGCTGATGCTGGCGATCGTGCCGACCGGCGTCGCGTTCGGCGTGCTGGAGGTGGCGATGCCGGCGTTCGCCGTCGAGGAGGGGCATGCCGCCGGCCTCGCCGGGATCCTGCTGTCGGCGATGGCGCTCGGCAGCCTGCTCGGCGGGCTGTGGTACGGCGCGCGGCAGTGGACGAGCCCGATCGTGGCGCGCTTCATCCGCTTCGAGATCGTCTTCACGCTCGGCCTGCTGCCGCTGCTGGCCGCCGACTCGATCGGCGCGATGGTCGTGCTGATGATGCTCGCGGGGCTGGCGCTCGCGCCCTCCGCGGCCGCCGGATACCTGGTGGTCGACCACATCGCGCCCCCTGGGACGGTGACCGAGGCGACGACGTGGGTGATGACCGCGAACGTCGCGGGCGGCGCGCTCGGGGCCGCGATCGGCGGCCTCGTCGTGCAGGAGCTGAGCGTCAGAGCGGCGCTGGTCGTCGCCTGCGCGGGCCCGGCGCTCGGCACGGTCATCGCGGTCCTGCGCCGCGGGAGCCTTGCGCAGCCGGGCCGCCTGGTGGCTGTCGCGCGCGAGCAGTCGTAGGCGGCGCGGCGCGGCGCCCTACCGCCAGCGCCCGCCGGCATGCGCCCACGCGCGCAGGTGGTCGGTGCCGCAGAACGCGTCGCCGATGCGGTGCTCGCCGCGGTGATGGACCAGCAGGACGCGCGTGTCGTCGAGCTGCCGGCCGCACTCGGCGCACCGCCCCAGCTCCGGCTCCTGCGGCGGATGCTCGCGCAGCACGCCGGCTTCCCAGTGCGGCCCCTGCAGCGCCCATGGCACCACGTGCTCCAGCCGGCAGAAGACCGCGAGCCGTTCCCCGGCCTCCTCCGCGGCGCGGAAGCCCTCGTCGGGAGCGACCGGATTCCCGCACCAGCTGCAGTGCTCGGGCGACACGTCCGGCAGCCTAGCGATGCAAGATCGCTTGCAGCCCCCGGGCCTCGCATTCCCCGCTGTGACGGGCAATGTGCGGTGCCGCCGCCGCTCCCCGCGCTCCCTGCGCAGGTCCATCCGCCGCCCGCACTACGGTTACGAACACATGTTCCCTTTTCGTCCATCCCGCGCCGCTACCGCCCTGCTCGAGCTCGCGGAGGCGATGCTCGCGCCGGACGCGTTCGAGGCGTCCGCCGAGGCCGTTGACGCCGAAGACCGTCAGGTCGACGCGCCGCACCCGCATCGCCGCGCGCCGGCGATCGAGCGCCGTCGCCGCCCCGCACCGCCAAAGCCCGAGCAGGCCCGCCTGGCGCCGCTCGCACGCGCAGCCCGGGCCCGCGACGCGCAGCGCGCCTAGAGCCGCTGCGCGACGTCGCGCGCCCTGGAACGGCAAC
>Ga0308176_10000003_pt1 | contig 177967 bp, 161 predicted proteins | sample PhyCR2_3_FD_203890 | JGI IMG/M metagenome (GOLD analysis project Ga0308176, IMG submission 203890) | Soil microbial communities from UC Gill Tract Community Farm, Albany, California, United States - DLSLS.C.R2 | ecosystem: Environmental > Terrestrial > Soil > Agricultural land | place: USA...
GGGATGAAGGTCAGCAGCGTTCCCGCCACCACCCCCGGCGCCGAGAGTGGCAGCGTCACCCGCAGGAAGGTCTGGGTGGCGGAGGCGTAGAGGTCCTTCCCGGCCTCGATCAGCCGCGCGTCGATCCGCTCCAGGCTGGCGTAGATCGGCAGCACCATGAAAGGGAGGAAGTTGTAGGTGAGGCCGGCGATCACGGCGCCGCCGGTTGCCAGCACGTGCCCTTCCGGGGCCAGGCCGAGGAAGTCGAGAACGCTCACCACCGGGCTCTGGTCGGAGAGGATCGTCTCCCAGGCCAGGGTCCGGATCAGGTAGGTGGTGAAGAACGGCGCGACGACCGCGAAGAGGAAGATGTTGCGCCAGCGCCCCGCCTTGAAGGCGATCGTGTAGGCGAGCGGGTAGGCGAGCAGGAGCGCGAACAGGGTGGCCAGGCCGGCGTAGACGAACGAGCGCACGAACTGGCTGTCGTAGAGCTGCAGCGCGTCGGTGTAGTTGGCCCAGTGCCAGCTGAATTCGTAGGAGCCGAAGACGCCGGAGTTGAGCGAGAGTTCCGCCAGGTAGTAGAGCGGGACGACGAAGAACAGAAGCAGCCAGGCCGCTCCCGGCCCGAGCAGTAGGTAGGGAGCGACCCGGCGTCTCATCGGCTCAGCCGTTGAGCACCGCGTTGAAGGCGCGGTTCAGGTTCTGTTCTTCTTCCCCGGTCGGAGACGGCTGGATCGTGCAGTTCTTGGTGAAGGACTGGCTCGGGAAGATCAGCTGGTTCTTCGCGATTTCCGGTTCTTCCTTCAGCAGGATCGGTTTCACGTGGTCCACCGGGCTGACGTAGTTGACGTAGGCCTCGATCTGCGCCTGGTTCTTCGGGTCGTAGACGTAGTTGATGAAGTCCTCGGCCGCCGTCGGGTTCGGCGCTCCGACCGGGATCACCATGTTGTCCGACCAGAGGATGCAGCCCTCGGTCGGCATCCGCCATTCGATGTTCGGATTGTCGGCCTGCAGCTGGACTGCGTCGCCCGACCAGCCGATCACTGCGACGGCATTGCCGCTGGTCAGGTCGGCGCCGTAGTCGTTGCCGGTGAAGCGGCGGATCTGCCCGGAGTTGGCGGCCGATTCGATTTTGTCGATCGCCTTCAGCCAGTCGTCTTCGCTGGCGTTGGTGGGGTCGATGCCGAGACACTTCATCACCAGCGGCACCGTGTCGCGCAATTCGTTCAGCATCTCGACCTTTCCCTTGTACTTGGGGTCGAAGAGGTCGCAGATCGATTTCACGTCCGGCGCCAGGTCCTTGCGGACGATGATCCCGGTCATCCCGCTCTGCCAGGGAGCGCTGAATTCCCGGTTCGGGTCGTAGGCCGGTTCCCGCAGGTTGGCGACGAGGTTCTTTTCGAAGTTCGGCAGCGCTGACTTGTCGAAGTTCTGCAGGTAGCCGAGTTCGTGCATTTTGTTCGCCATCCAGTCGGTGACGACGAAGAGGCTGCGGCCGCCCGATTCACCCTGTTTGAGCAGCGGGTCCATCTTCGCGAAGAACTCTTCGTTGGCGTTGACGTCTTCGATGTATTTGACCGAGACCCCGGTTTCGTTTTCGAAGTCGGGCACAGTCTTTTCGTCGATGTAGAGCGGCCAGTTGGAGATCGTCACATCCCCCGAAGCTTTCTTTTCGATTTTGACTTCTTCGGATTCCGTGTCGCTGCCGTTGATGCTGCTGCCACCGCCGCAAGCTGCGAGCCCGAGGGCCAGCGCCACCACGGCGACCAGCGCAGCGAGCAGAGCGGTGATCCTGCGTGGGTCCTTGTTGCTGCTCCCCATCGGGTTCAACCTCCGTGCGTCGTTTCCAGTTTTGACTGGCCGTCGGCGCTGGCGCCGTCGTTACTTCCAGCGGGTGCGCCGTTCGGCGACTCGCGGACAAGGTGCATGTGCTCGGGCTCCCAGCTGAGCGCGACGCGGGCGCCGCCCCCGGGCAGGCGCTGGCGTTCGGCCTCGTCGGCGTTGGGGACGAGGACGGTCATCCGCACCCCCTCGCCGAGGTCGACGGCGATCTGGGTCGCGGTACCGAGGTAGAGCGAGCTGGTGACGGTGCCCTCGACGCGGGGGAGATCGGCGCGGCCGCTGCCGTCGCCGTTCGTCTCCACCCGCAGCTTCTCCGGCCGCACCACCGCGTGGCAGCGTTCGCCCTGGGAGAACCCGTCGGTCGAGGTCGAGACCGTCGTCCCCTCGTCCAGCTTCACCTCCTGGCTGCCGGTGACCGTCGCCGGCATCAGGTTGGAGACGCCGATGAAGCCGGCGACGAAGGTGGTCCCGGGCTGGTTGTAGACGTCCTCGGGGGCCGCGACCTGTTCGACCCGGCCGCGGTTCATCACCGCGATCCGGTCGCTCATCGTCAGCGCCTCCTCCTGGTCGTGGGTGACGTAGACGAAGGTGATGCCGACGTCGCGCTGGATCCGCTTCAGCTCGACCTGTAGTTCCTTGCGCAGCTTCAGGTCCAGCGCTCCCAGCGGCTCGTCGAGGAGGAGGACCTTGGGCAGGTTGACCAGCGCCCGCGCCAGCGCCACCCGCTGCTGCATGCCGCCGGAGAGCTGCGAGGGCCGGCGGTTAGCCTCGGCGGCGAGGCCGACCCGCTCGAGCTCGGCCTTGACCCGTTCGGCGATCTCGCCCTTGTCGACCTTCTTGCGCTTCAGCCCGAAGGCGACGTTGGCCTCGACGCTGAGGTGGGGGAAGAGCGCGTAGCTCTGGAAGACCGTGTTGGTGGGCCGTTTGTGCGGCGGCAGCTGGGCGACGTCCTCGCCCTCGATCCGGACCTCGCCCTCGCTCGGCCGCTCGAAGCCGGCGATCATCCGCAGCGTCGTCGTCTTGCCGCAGCCACTCGGGCCCAGCAGGGTGAAGAACTCCCCCCGCTCCAGCACGAGGCTGAGGTCGTCGACCGCGACGAAGTCGTCGAAGCGTTTGGTCACGCTTCGCAGCTCGACGCTGGGGGTCTCTCCGTGGGCGTCCATCGGTCCTTTCCGGGCCTCCTGTAGGTGGGGAGCCACTACCCGAATGTGCGGCTGTCTACCTGCGACGGTAAGCCCCGGTGGAGCGCGGCGCAAGTGGCGAATGTCCTAAAAGCACAGGAATCACTTGTACAGCACGTATAAGCGTTCTTCCAGTCCTTGACCCAAAGACCACTTGCGATTGTTGTCTCGGGCCTCTAGCTTTGTCCATAACGTCGTAATCCGGAGAGGAGCGCGCAATGGCCACCGCGTCGCAGGCCCCAGCAGGTATCGATCTCCAGCAGATGGCGCAACGCCACCTCTGGATGCACTTCTCGCGCATGGGGGGTTACGGCCCCGACCACGAGATCCCGATCATCACCCGGGCCGAGGGCTGCTACGTCTACGACGACCACGGCAACCGCTACCTCGACGGCCTCTCCGGCCTCTTCTGCGTCAACGCCGGCCACGGCCGCACCGAGTACGGCGAGGCGGCCGCGCACCAGGTCGAAGAGCTCGACTTCTACATCCTCTGGTCCTACGCCCACCCCAAGGCAATCGAACTGGCTGCGCGGATCGCCTCGCTGGCGCCGGGAGACCTCAACCGGGTCTTCTTCACCTCCGGCGGCTCCGAGGCCGTCGAGTCGGCGCTGAAGCTGGCCCGCAACTACCACCGCGTCCACGGCAAAGGTCAGAAGCACAAGGTGATCGCCCGCGAGGTCGCCTACCACGGCACCTCGCTGGGGGCGCTCTCGGCCACCGGGATCACCGAGCTGCGCAGCCAGTTCGAGCCGCTTACGCCCGGGGGCTGCCACGTCCCCAACACGAACATCTACCGCTGGCCCGAGGACCGCGACCCGCTCTGGGCGGCTGACGCGATCGAGGAGCGGATCGTCTTCGAGGGGCCGGAGACCGTCGCCGCGGTGATCCTCGAGCCGGTCCAGAACGCCGGCGGCTGCTTCGTCCCGCCCGACGGCTACTTCCAGCGGGTGCGCGAGATCTGCGACCAGTACGACGTCCTGATGATCTCCGACGAGGTGATCTGCGCCTGGGGCCGCCTCGGCCACTACTTCGGCTGCGAACGCTTCGGCTACCAGCCGGACATGATCACCGTCGCCAAGGCCTTGACCTCGGCCTACGCGCCGATGGGGGGCCTGATCGCCTCCGACAAGGTCGCCGAGCCGTTCATGGAGGGCAACGCCTCCTTCTCCCACGGCTTCACCTTCGCCGGCCACCCGGTCGCCGCCGCTGTCGCGATGGCCAACCTCGACGTCTTCGAGCGCGAGGACCTCTGCGGCCACGTCCTCCGCAAGGAGGGCGAGTTCCGCCAGATGCTGGAGAGCCTGCACGACCTGCCGATCGTCGGCGACGTCCGCGGCGCCGGCTACTTCCATGCGGTCGAGCTGGTCAAAGACAAGGAGACGAAAGAGAGCTTCAACGACGAGGAGTCCGAGAAGCTGCTGCGCGGCTTCCTCTCCGGCGAGCTCTACAAGCGCGGGCTGATCTGCCGCGCCGACGATCGTGGCGACCCCGTGGTCCAGCTCTCGCCGCCGCTGATCGCCGATACCGAGCAGTTCGAAGAGATCCACGACGTCCTCCACACCGTCCTCGCCGAGGCCTGGGACCAGGTAGTTAGATGACGGGTCCCATGGAACCCGTCATCTAGGGGCCAGAGTGCTCACCGTCCAGAGCCTGCTCGACGAGCTCGACCTCGAGCTGGCGGCCGGCACGGACGCGGCCGCGGCGCCGGTGCGCTGGGTCCACATCTCCGAGCTCGAGGACCCGACGCCGTGGCTCTCCGGCGGCGAGTTGATGCTGACCACCGGCATCCCTCTCGAGACCGCCGCCAAGCAGCGCGCCTTCATCCGCCTGCTCGCCGACCGCAACCTCGCCGGGCTCGGCTTCGGCACCGGCTTCAACCACAAATCGCTGCCGAAGGCGCTGGTCGACGAGGCCGAGAAGCGGGATTTCCCGCTCTTCGAGGTGCCCTACTCGGTGCCCTTCATCGCGATCACCGAGAAGGCCTTCGCGCGCTTGGTCAACGAGCAATACGAGGTCCTGCAGCGGGGTATCGCCGTCCAGCGGCGGCTCGAGCGCCTGGTCCTGGAGGAGCGTGGCCTGGAGGAAATCGCCGCCACCGTCGCCTCCGCCGTCGGCGGCACGGTCGCCGTGCTCGACGGGCGCGGTGAGCGCCTCGCCGGCAAGGGCTTCCGCCGCCAGCTCTCGGCCGAGGCGATCAGCGGCATCCGCAAGGAAGCGCTCGGGCACGCCGGCGACGGCCACCCCTTCGTCCCCTCTCACCCGAGCGTCGCCGGGCGGGCCCTGGCCCACCCGGTGATCTCCCCCGGTGGGGGCCCGCCACAGGCCTGGGTGGTGATCGTCCGCGATTCCGGCGGCCTCGGTGATTTCGAGCGGCTGATCCTGCAGCAGGCGGTGGCGGTGGTGGCACTGGAGCTGATGCGCCGACGGGTTGCCCGCGAGACCGAGCGGCGGCTGGCCGGCGACGTCGTCGCGGCGGCCCTCGGCGGCCGCATGGAGGCAACCGAGCTGCGGCGACGGCTCGAGCCCTTCGGGATCGGCGAGGCGGCCGCCGTCCTCGTCTTCTCCCTCGACGATCCCGGCGGCGCGGCCGCGACCGTCGAAGCCGCCCTCGCCGCAGACGCCTGCCCCGGCGTCGTCGCCCCGCACAGCAGCGGCGGCCGCGAAGTCCTCTGCGCCGTCGTCGACTGCGCCGACCGCGACCCGATCGACGTCGCCACCGCGGTGCGCCGGGAGCTGGCCCGCGACGGAAAGGGCGTCCGCGCCGCCGCCAGCCGGCCGGCGCCGCCGGAGCGCCTGCGCCACTCCTTCCACGAGGCCCGCTGCGCGCTGGAGGCGACCGCCTTCGACAACGGCTCGGCCCCTGAGGTCGCTTCCTGGCGCGACCTCGGCGCCTTCACCCTGCTGCTCTCGATCCAGGACGACGACGCCCTCGACCTCTACTGCGACAGCGTCCTCGGCCCGATCGAGCGCGGGGACGAGGAGTACGGCGGCGAGCTGCTGCGCTCTCTGGAGGCGTTCATCGAGCAGAACGGCCAGTGGGAGCGAGCGGCCCGCCAGGTCTACTGCCACCGCCACACGCTGCGCTACCGGATGCGCAAGGTGGAAGAGCTGACGGGGCGGGACCTCTCCCGCGCCCACGATCGCATCGAGTTCTGGTTGGCCCTGCGAGCGAGGGAGTTGGTCGCATGAAGATCGGAGTCCCGACCGAGATCAAGTCAGACGAGTACCGCGTCGCCGTCACCCCCGCCGGTGTGCGCGAACTCTCCGAGCACGGCCACGAAGTCCTGGTCCAGGCCGGAGCCGGGGAGGGCAGCGCGATCAGCGACGCCTCCTACGAGGCGCAGGGGGCGACGATCGTCCCCGATGCCGCCGCCGTCTTCGAGGCCGCGGAGATGATCCTCCACGTCAAGGAGCTGCAGCCGACCGAGATCGAGATGCTGCGCCCGCGCCAGCTCCTCTTCACCTACCTGCACCTGGCGCCCGACCCCGAGCAGACGCGCGGGCTCTGCGGCGCCGAGGTGACGGCGATCGCCTACGAGACGGTCGAGGACCCCCACGGGCGGCTGCCGCTGCTGGCGCCGATGAGCGAGGTGGCCGGGAAGATCGCGACCCAGGCCGGGGCCTTCATGCTGGAGAAACCGATGGGCGGCCGGGGCATCCTGCTGGGAGGGGTGCCCGGAGTCGCCGCCGCCAACGTGATGGTGATCGGGGGCGGCGTCGTCGGCATGAACGCCGCCTTCATCGCGATCGGGATGGAAGCCGACGTCTTCGTCTACGACCGTTCGATCGACCGCCTGCGCGAGCTCGAAGTCGACTTCGGCGGCCGCTGCTCGACCGTCTACTCGACGACCCTGGCGATCGAGGAGATGCTGCCGAACGCCGACCTCGTGATCGGCGCCGTGCTGGTCCACGGGGCGCGGGCGCCCTACGTGATCCGGCGCGAGCAGCTGGCGCTGATGAAGCCCGGCGCCGTCCTCGTCGACGTCGCGATCGACCAGGGCGGCTGCTTCGAGACCTCGCGTCCGACCACCCACCGCGAGCCGACCTTCGAGGTCGACGGGATCACCCACTACTGCGTCGCCAACATGCCCGGCGCGGTCCCGATCACCTCCACCCACGCCCTCACCAATGCGACCCTGCCCTACGCGCTGGCGCTCGCCGACCACGGCGTCGCCGAGGCGATCCGGCGCGACCCGGGCCTGCGGCTCGGGGTCAACGTCGCCGGCGGCAAGGTCACCCACCCGGCGGTCGCCGAGGGGGTCGGAATGGACTACGTCCCGGTCGAGAACGCGCTCGGGCTAGAGGAATCTGTGAAGGGGTAGAACGAACTTGGAAACGATCATCCACGGGGGGAGCTGAATGAGCACCTACGCAGTCGTCAACCCAGCCACCGGCGAGACCGTCAAGGAGTACGAGGAGATCTCAGACGACGATCTCCGCGCGGCGATCGACCGCAGCGACCAGGCTTCCCGAAGCTTCCCGAGCTCGACCAGCGTCGCCGAGCGCGCCGCGCTCGTCCGCAGGGTCGGCGAGCTGCACTCCGAGCGCCGCGAGGAGCTCGCCGAGATCATCGTCCGTGAGATGGGCAAGCCGATCGAGCAGGCGCTGATGGAGGTCGACTTTGCCGGGATGATCTACGGCTTCTACGCCGACAACGCCGAGAGCCTGATGGCAGACGAGCCGATCGAGCTCTCCGAAGGCGAGGGCACCGCGGTGATCCGCCGCAGCCCCTTCGGGGTCCTGCTCGGGATCATGCCCTGGAACTTCCCCTACTACCAGGTGGCCCGCTTCGCCGGCCCGAATCTGGTGATCGGCAACACGATCCTGCTCAAGCACGCGCCGCAGTGCCCGGAATCGGCGGCGGCGATGCAGAAGATCTTCGACGACGCCGGGTTTCCCGAGGGCGCCTACGAGAACATCTACGCGACCAACGAGCAGATCGAGTGGGTGATCGCCGACCCGCGCGTCCACGGCGTCTCGGTCACCGGATCCGAGCGCGCCGGCGCCGCCGTCGCCTCGATCGCCGGCAAGAACCTGAAGAAGGTCGTGCTCGAGCTCGGCGGCTCCGATCCCTTCATCCTCCTCGGCACCGACGACCTCGACGAGGCGGTGACGGCGGCGGCCGAAGCCCGGCTCGACAACACCGGCCAGTCCTGCAACGCGGCCAAGCGCTTCATCGTCGCCGACGAGTACTACGACGACTTCCTCGAGAAGTTCAAGGAGCAGATGGGCGGGGCGAAGCCGGGGGATCCGACCGCCGAGGACACCGCGGTCGGGCCGCTCTCCTCGCAGACGGCAGCCGACCGGCTCGAGGACCAGGTCAAACGGGCGGTCGAGAACGGGGCCGAGGTGGTCGTCGGCGGCAACCGCGACGGCAACTTCTTCGAACCGACGATCCTTACCGGGATCAAGCCGGGGGACGAGGCCTCCCAGGAAGAGTTCTTCGGCCCGGTCGCCCAGGTCTACAAGGTCTCTTCCGAGGAGGAGGCGGTCGAGCTTGCCAACCAGACGCCCTTCGGCCTCGGCTCCTACGTGATGACGACCGACAAGGAGCAGGCCGACCGCGTCGCCGATCGGATCGAAGCCGGGATGGTCTACGTCAACCTGGTCGGTGCCGACGCCCCGGAGCTGCCCTTCGGCGGCTTCAAGCGTTCCGGCTTCGGGCGGGAGCTCGGTCGTTACGGCGCCGACGAGTTCGTCAACAAGAAGTTGATCCGCAGCGCGTAGATACGATCCACGCCTCGTGAGCCGACGTACCTGGGGGGTCCTCGCCGCTGCGCTGCTGGCGCTCGTCGCTTTCGCGGCCGTCGCCGCCGCGGCCGACAACGAAGGCGACGACGTCCCCCGCTGCCACGGTCGCCAGGCGGAGATCGTCGGCACCGACGGCAACGACGTGATCAGGGGAACCCCCGAGCGCGACGTGATCTTCGCCGGCAAGGGCAACGACGTCGTCTTCGGCAGCCTCGGCAACGACCTGATCTGCGGCGGCCCGGGGACCGACGAGCTGCACGGCGGCCGCGGCAACGACGAAGTCTTCGGCGACGCCGGCGACGAGGACCAGGTCAACGGCAACCTCGGCGACGACAAGATTCTCGGCGGCCCGGGCGCTCGCGACGAGGTTGCGGGCGACCTCGGCATCGACATCGTCAACGGCGGACCCGGGGCCGAAGACCTCGTCCACGGCGATTACGGCTACGACCGCATGTCCGGGGGCGCCGGCCCGCGCGACATCGCCTCCTTCGCGACGGCGCGGGCCGGCGGCAAGGGCAGCGGCGTCTGGGCCTCGCTGAAGGCTCACCGCGCGTATGGCGACGGCCACGACAAGCTCTTCGGCTTCGAGAGCCTCGAAGGCTCGGCCTTCCGCGACACCCTGATCGGCAGCCCGCAGGCGAACGTGATCCTCGGCGGCCCGGGCGACGACCACCTGATCGGTGGTGGTGGCCGCGACACCCTCGACGGGCAGCAGGGAAGCGACGGCTGCGAGGGCGCCAAAGGCCGCACCAGTTCCTGCGGCAAGGAAGCGCCGCCGAAAGCCTCCGCCTACGTCAACCTCAACCCGACCCCCGGCGGCGGCGCCGGCCTGCAGATCATCGGCGGCGGCGGCCGCGACCAGTTCGTCGTCGCCTACGACGAAGCGAGCGACGTCTTCTTCGTCACCGCGAAGAAGGGCGTGGCGATCGGCCCCGGCTGCTCACGCCCGACCAACGACCCGCTGGCGATCGCCTGTCCGGCGAACGGCGCCGGCCGCTGGCTGATGGCAGACCTGGGGCCCGGCAACGACAGCCTCCGGGTCGAAGGGACGCTGGAGTCGATCGGCAGCGTCCGCTTTGCCGGCGGCCTCGGCAACGACACGATTAAAGCCGGTCCTGAGGATGACCTCGTCGAGTCCGGCCCGGGGGCCGACAAGATCTACGGCGGTGACGGCGCCGACGGCCTTGTCGGTGGCCTGCCGGGACCGACCTTCCTATACGGGGAAGGGAGCGGCGACCTGCTGGCCGCCGGCGGTGGCTGCGCCGGCGGCGCCCTGGTCGGGGGTCCTGGACGCGACGACGCCTCCTTCGCCGAGACCCAGGCCCATCCCGGCCTGCTGATCATCTCCTTTCCGCAGCACGCCGCCTGGGTGACCGGGGAAAAGCACTGCGATTCCGTCCACCTCTCGGCAACCGACGAGGACATGGAGGGCTCCTTCGACTGGGACGTCCTGATCGGCGACAGCGGTCCCAACGCGATGCTCGGCCAGCCCGGCGAAGACCGCTTCTACGGCAACGGCGGCGACGACGTCATCGACGCCCGCGACGGCGTCAAGGATTTCTCGATCCAGTGCGGCAAAGGCACCCCCCCGATCAAGAAGATCGTCAAGGGCAAAGGCGGCAAGACCGAAACGAAGGAAATCCCAGGCACCGGCCAGCCGGCCGGCCGAGCGATCACCGACTCCTTCGACCCCAAGCCCTACAACTGCGAATTCGTCAAGTACGGAAACCCAGTCCCCGGCCTAAACGGCTGAAGCCGAAATAGCGCCCGGGCCGTAATAAGGCCCAAAACGCGATAACTCGCGGGCCGCAACGCCCGCGGGACGGGGCCGCGGGGGGAGAACCTAGGTGGCGTTCGTCCTTTGTTCCTCGTATGGCGAACAAAGGACGAACGCCACCGGAGTTGGCGGCTCTTGCGACCCGGCAGCATGGCGTCGTTTCGGCTCGTCAGCTATTGCGCCTGGGCTTTTCGCGCCAGCTCCTCGTTGCCGAAGCAGATCGGGGCCGCCTCCTACCGCTCCACCACGGCGTCTATTGCGTCGGGCATCGGCGGTTGAGTTGGCATTCGCGGTGTTGGGCTGGGGTTCTGGGGGCGGAAGCCAATAATGTGGATGAGGTGGTCTGGTCAGCGGTGGCCAGTCATGGCTCCGCTGCTTATCTATGGGGCCTCTACCGCTACGCCCCGGAACGGATTGATGTGACTGCGCCGATTCGGCGGCGGGCGAAGCGGGAGTTCGTCGTCCACTTCTCTTCGATCCTCGCGCCGGAGGACCGGGGCGAGCAGGAGGGTGTCCCGGTTACCTCCCTTGCCCGGACGTTGCTCGATCTCGCCATTCGTGCCGCGCCCGCGCAGCTGGAGCGGCTCTTGGAGAGGGCGGAAGAGCTCGAGCTGCTCGACCTCCGGAAAGTCGAAGACGTGCTCGACCGCGCCGGCGGCCATCGCGGCCGGGGGCGGCTGCGGCGCGCGCTTGCCCTCTACCAGCCCGACCCCGCCTTCACCCGCTCTCGCTTCGAGAAGCAGTTCCGTCGCCTCGTCGTCCGCGCGGGCATCCCGACCCCCTCGATGAACTTCAACGCCCATGGCTTCGAGCTCGACGCTTACTGGCCCGAGCTCCGCTTCGCGGTCGAACTCGACCTCTTCGAGACCCACGGCTCCCGCGCCGCCTTCGAGCGCGACCGGCTGCGCCATGAGGAACTGAAGCTGCTCGGGATCGAGATGATCCGGGTGACGAAGCCGCGTCTCGACAGCGAACCCCAGGCCGTTATCCGCAACCTCGCGACCCTGCTCGAGTGCCGCCGCCGCGAGCTCGGTCTCGCTTGATCTAGGCTTGGCCTGTGGCACCCAAGACCGCAGAAGGGGACGAGGCCGCGGCTGTCGCCGCCGCGATCGCGCAGTTCGAGGCCGAGTTCGCCGCCGCCCCCGCACCAGAACAGCCGCAGGCGCCCGCCTGGCAGCGCGCGGCCCTGCTCGAGGGCGTCAGCGCCAAGGAGACGATCGAGCACCTACGAGGAGGTTCCGCATGGCTGTCGTGAAAATCATCGAGCTCGTCGGCAGCTCGAAGACGTCGACCGACGACGCCGCCAAACAGGCGTTGCTGCAGGCGCAGGGCTCGCTCCGCAACATCCGCGCCGTCGACATCGTCTCCACCGGCATCCGCGGGGAGAACCTCGACGAGTACCGCGCCCACGTCCGCGTCGCCTTCCTGATCGAGGGAACGGAGGTCGACTGATGGCCGACGCACCACAGGGGCCGCGCGAGGTCAACCGCGAGGAGGCCCGCAAGATGATCGACGAGGGCGCTCAGCTGATCGATGTCCGCGCCGACCACGAGTGGGAGGTGGGCCGGATCGCCGGCGCCACCCACGTGCCGCTGCCGGAGCTCCCCCAGCGGCTGGACGAGATCGACCAGGACCGTCCCGTCGTCCTCTACTGCCGCGGCGGCAACCGCTCCTCGATGGCGACCGATGCACTCGCCGAAGCCGGCTACGACGCCGCCAAGCTCAGCGAGGGAATCGTCGGCTGGAGCGGGGAAGATCTGCCGCTCGAGCCGGAGGGCGGATACGTCGCCGATTCCGGCGAGGCCTCGGCGATCCTGCAGGCGCAGAAAAAACCGTCTCACAGCTGATCTCACCGCTCAAAAATTTAAATACCTGAATCCCGACCGGGTTTGCTACCTTTCTGCCATGGAGGTAGCCGTCGCAGAGAACAAGGAGCAACGGGGCAAGGGCCGGGTCGGTAGCCCTCAGAACCCTGAGACCTACGAGAATGTCCCCGGCCACGTCATCCCGATCATCGAGCGCGAGTTCGACGACTTCGACAACGAAGCCGAGCAGTTCCTCTCCGGCGAGCTGGAAGAGAACCAGTTCATCGGCTTCCGCCTCAAACAGGGCGTCTACGGGCAGCGCCAGCCCGACGTCCAGATGATCCGGATCAAGCTTCCCTTCGGCGGGGTCACGCCCGAGCAGATGGACACCTTCGCCAGCGTCGTCGAGAAGTACGCGCCGCTGAACAAGGGTCACATCACCACCCGCCAGAACATCCAGATCCACCACGTGCCGCTGCGCGACACCGAGCTCCTGATCCGCGAGATCGCCGAAGCCGGCCTCTCCTCTCGCGAGGGCTGCGGCAACACCGTCCGCAACGTCACCGGCGACCCCTGGGCCGGCGTCGCCGCCGACGAGATCTTCGACCCGACCGCTTACGGCACCGCCTACGTCCGCTACTTCGTCCGCCACCCGACGACGCAGCTGATGCCGCGCAAGATCAAGACCGCCTTCGACGGCTCCGACACCAACCGCTCGATCACCGAAATCCACGACATCGCCTTCCTCGCCCGCGAAAGGGACGGGGTCAAGGGATTCGAGGTCCAGGTCGGCGGCGGCACCTCGATCATGGCCCGTGTCGCCCCGACCCTCTACGAGTTCGTCGAGGCCGACAATGGCGACTACCTCAAGGTCGCCGAGGCCGTCTTCCGCATCTTCGACCGCCAGGACTGGCTGCGCGTCAACCGCGCCCGCGCCCGGATCAAGGTGCTGATCGACAAGATCGGCATGGACGCCTTCCGCGAGCTCGTCGACGAGGAGCTCCAGGGCGACTGGGTCGAGGAGCGCGAATTCGGCCCCGAGCTGGTCGAGCGGTTGAGCTTCGCCGTCGACGAGGAGGCCAACGCTCCCGAGGCGCCGCTCTCCCCGTCCTCGCCGAACGGCGACCGCACCGAGTTCGAGCGCTTCCTCGCCGGCAACGTGCAGCCGCAGCGCCAGGAGGGCTTCTCCACGGTCGAGGTCAAGATCACCCGCGGCGACCTCACCCCGGAGCAGTTCCGCGGCCTTGCCGAGATCATGCGCGAGTACACCGGCGGCTCCGCCCGCAGCACCGTGCAGCAGAACTTCGTCCTCCGCTGGATTCGCGACGAGGCGCTCTACGACGTCTGGGAGCGGCTCGGCGCCCTCGGCCTCAACGAGGCCGGCGCCCGCGAGATCACCGACACGGTCAGCTGCCCCGGCACCGACAGCTGCAAACTCGGGATCACCTCCTCGATGGGCCTCAACCGGGCGATCAAGGAGCGCGTCACCTCGATGCAGATCAGCGACGAGCTGACCAAGCGCATCCACATCAAAATGAGCGGCTGCCCGAACGGCTGCAGCCAGCACCACATCGCCAACATCGGCTTCTACGGCGCCTCGCTGAAAGTCGGCGGCCGCCAGATGCCCGCCTACATCCCGCACATCGCCGGCAACTTCGAAGGCGGCCCGGTCGCCTTCGGCAAGCGCCTGAAATCGCGCCTGCCCGCCAAACGGGTCCCCGAGGCGGTCGAGCGCTGGGTGCGGATGTACGAGTCCGACCGGCACGAGGGCGAGGAGTTCAACGCCTTCGCCGAGCGGGTCGGCACCGAGCCCTTCGAAGCGGTGGTCAAGGACCTGACGCTGCCGTCCGAGTTCAGCCTCGAGACGATGCAGGAGTTCATCGACTGGAACCGCTCCAGTCCCTACGAGGTCGTCCGCGGAGAGGGTGAGTGCGCGATCTAGGTCGCGCACCCGCGATGAAGCCGCCGCCCGTAACGCTCTCCGGCACCGTGCCCACACCGGCCGACCTCGACCACGAGGAGATCGCCGCCAGGCTCGAGGGCTTGAACGCCTCCGAAACGCTCGAGTGGATGTTCGAGAACTTCGGCGAGCGCCACTTCATCGCCTGCTCGTTCCAGAAAACGAGCTCGGTGACGGCGCACCTGGCGAGCACGGTCAACCCCGATGCGCGCTTCTTCTACCTCGACACCGACGTTCTCTTCGAGGAGACCTACGAGACCCGCGACCGGCTCGCCGAGGCGCTGGGGATCGAGTTCCACCGCTTCCACAACCTGACCCTGGCCGAGCAGGAGGCCGAGCACGGCCCCGAGCTCTGGAACCGCGATCCCGACGCCTGCTGCGGCCTCCGCAAGGTCGAGCCGATGCGCCGGGCGCTCTCTTCCGTAGACTGCTGGGTCGCCGGTGTCCGCCGGGCAGACTCCAGTTCCCGAGCCAAAACCCCGAAGTTCGGCTGGGACAAGCGCTTCAACCTCTGGAAGCTGAACCCCCTTGCGGATTGGACCGAGCGCGACGTCTGGAACTACATCCGTGAGCACCACCTCCCGTACAACCCGCTTCACGATCGCGGCTACCCCTCGATCGGATGCACCCACTGCACCCAGCCGGTCGAACCGGGTGGGGATCTGCGCGACGGTCGCTGGAGCGGCCTCGCAAAGACCGAGTGCGGGATCAACTAGCGGCGCCGGCACGCGCCCTTGACCTTTTAGACCCTTTCCCCCAACCCCACAAGGTGAGATGAGCGAGACGATGGCTGAGTTGTCCCTGACCCTTTCCGAGCGCCACACGGCGGACTTCGAGATGATCGGCAACGGCGGTTTTGCGCCGCTGACCGGCTTCCAGGGCTCCGCCGACTGGGAGCGCGTCTGCAGCGAGATGCGGACCGCCGACGGCGATTACTGGCCGATCCCGATCACCCTGGCGAGCGACCTCGAGTGCGAGGTCGGCGACACCGTCGAGCTCTCCTCCGACGAAGGCAAGAAGCTGGGCCGGATCAAGGTCGAGGAGATCTGGGAGCGCGACGTCAAGCGCGAGGCCGAGCAGGTCTACGGCACGACCGACGAGGCCCACCCGGGCGTCGCCGCGATCTACGAGGAGGGCAACCGGATGATCGCCGGCCCGATCGAGGTCGACGCGCTGCCCGACCACGACGAGGCCTTCATGCGCCGCTACAAGACGCCGGCCGAGCACAAAGCCGACTTCGAGGCGCGCGGCTGGAAGAAGATCGTCGCCTTCCAGACCCGCAACCCGATCCACCGCGCCCACGAGTACCTGACCAAGGCCGCGCTGGAGACCTGCGACGGCCTCTTCATCCACCCGCTGATCGGCAAGACCAAGGCCGGCGACATCCCCGCCGAGGTGCGGATGCGCTGCTACGAGGTGCTGATGGAGAACTACTACCCGCAGGACCGCGTCGTCCTCGGCGTCAAGCCGGCGAAGATGCACTACGCCGGTCCGCGCGAGGCCGTCCTGCATGCGATCGTCCGCCGCAATTACGGGGCGACGCACTTCATCGTCGGCCGCGACCATGCGGGCGCCGGTGACTACTACGGCACCTACGACGCGCAGAAGATCTTTGACACGATCGACATCGAGGAGCTCGGGATCGAGCCGCTGATGTTCGAGCACACCTTCTGGTGCAACGAGTGCGAGGGCCTGGCCTCCAACAAGACCTGCCCCCACGACCAAGACGCGCGCCTGTTCCTCTCCGGAACCAAGGTTCGGGAAATGCTCGGCAACGGCGAAAGGCCGCCGCACGAGTTCTCCCGCGACGAGGTCGCCGACATCCTGATCGACGCTTACAAGGAGGACTGACAAAGCATGGCTGGTGAGAAGGGATTCACCCTCTGGTTTACCGGACTCTCCGGAGCCGGCAAGACGACGATTTCCCGCGTTCTCGAGGGACACCTGCGCGAGCGGGGCTCGAAGCTGGAGATCCTTGACGGCGACGTGGTCCGCGAAAACCTCTCCAAGGGGCTCGGCTTCTCGAAGGAGGATCGCGACACCAACATCCGCCGCATCGCCTTCGTCGCCGACCTGCTTAGCCGCAACGGCGTGCCGGTGATCACGGCCGCGATCTCCCCCTACGCGGAGATCCGCAACGAGGCGCGCCAGCTGATGGGCGACCGCTTCGTCGAGGTCTACGTCGAGGCTTCGGTCGACACCTGCGCCGAGCGCGACGTCAAGGGGCTCTACGCGAAAGCGTTCTCCGGCGAGATCAAAGAATTCACCGGCGTCTCCGACCCATACGAGGCCCCGGAGAACCCGGAGTTCGTCTGCCACACCGAAAACGAGACTCCGGAGGAGTCAGCGGAGAAGCTGCTGGCCTACCTCGAGGAGCGGGGTCTGATCCCCGCCGGGGCCGCGGCCGCTTAGCTTCGACTAGCGACTTATCGTTGGGAGGGGGCGGGTGTCCCTTCCCGGGGGCACCGGCCTGCGGCCGTGCTGCAGTCCCCGGGAAGGGACACCCGCCCCCTCTTTCTTAGTTCGGTTACGTGGCGAGGCGTTTTAGGACCTCTTGGTCCTCTTCCAGAAGTTTCTTCAAGCGTTGCTGGAACTGCTCGTCGGCGCGGCGTTCGGCGATGTGCTTTTCGATTGCTTCCCGTACTGCTTCAGAGACCGGCATGTCGTCGGTTCTGGCGACCGCGGCTAGTTCCGCTGCCATGTAGTCGGGGAGCCGCAGGCTCGTGACTTTGGTCGTCATCACGCGTCATGTTAATGCATCTCTGCTGTAACGTATACATCACCGATTAAGTCACAAAGCTGTAGGTGTTAGTAAATATATGCGGTAACATGATCTGCAATGGAACTGGTCTTGACTTCCGATTCGGATCCGGCGGTAGAGGCAGCGGTCTACGGCGCCTGGATCATTCGCGACCAACCTTTCCCCGGGAACAACCGCGAGCTCGGCTACGAAGTAATGCGCCAGATGCTGCGGGACGCGGGGCTCTCCTGGCCGGAAGAAGACGCGGCCGAAATCGAGGCGATGCTCGATGACGTGGAAGCCGGAAGGGCCGGCGTCGCGGAGTTCGTCGACTGGGTTCGCCGGCGGGCGGTCAGGGCCTAGGCGGCACCTGGGGCTCTCCGAGCCCGTAGGTGTCGTAGGCGCCGAACTCGGCGAAGGTCTTGTGGGTGGGACCGTGGTAGTCGGAGCTGGCGGTGGGGACGAGGTCGAGCTCGGCGCAGAGCTCGAGCAGGTGTTCCGTCTGCTCCTTGCTGTGGGTCGGGTAGTAGGTCTCGACCCCGTCGGCCTGCAGCGAGCGGATCAGGTCGTCGACCTCGGAGGGCTCGGAGATGTCCCAGTAGGGGTGGGCGATAACGGCGATACCGCCGGCCTCGCGGATCAGCTCGATCGCCTGCTCGGCGGTCGGCCACTTGCGGGGCACGAAGGCCCTGGCCCCCGGCACCAGGTACTCCTCGAAGAAGGGGCCGAGGTCGCCGGTCGCGCCGGCGGCGCGGGCGATGTGGGGGCGGCCGATCGAGAGCGCGTCGCCGGCTTCGCGGACGGCGTCCTCGAGGTGAAGGTCGAAGCCGTGCTCGCGCAGCTTCGCGACGATCTCCCCGGCCCGCGTAACCCGCTCGTGCTGAGCCCGCTCGCAAGCCGCCGCGATCTTCCCGACGTCCACCCAGTAGCCACAGATATGCAGGTCTTCTGCGTACTCATGCACGCAGGACATCTCAATCGCCGGCACCACCTCAACTCCAAGCCGCTCCCCAGCCGCCTGAGCCTCGACAACCCCGGCAATCGCATCATGGTCGGTAAGCGCCAGGGTGGTCACGCCCGCCTCAGCAGCTTTCTCAACCACTTCAGCGGGAAGCAGCTGCCCGTCCGAGACGGTCGAATGGCTCTGCAACTCAATCATCGGGCGCACCCTAACCGGACCTTGGCGATGGCGTTGCCCGATTTTCTCCCCAAGATGCTGGCTGCTCTCTGTTTGAGGCACCGAGGATCAGCTAGAAGGTTCAGACCGGCAGCCGTCCTACCCTGAATTCATATGACCTTCTCCTTCCTCCACCCATGTCTGTCCTGATCGAGGACAAGAGCATTGCCGTAACCGGAAGGCTTACGGAGCCGGGGGTCGAGGAGATCCTTCGCGAGGACGCTTTTCTTTGGGAGGGGGCGAGTTGCCTGGACCTGCGCAAGGTGAATCATGTCGCCCTCGGGGCAGGTTGGCGGCTCGGCAATGCAATCAGCATCTGGTCCCAACATGGGTTGAGGGCGCTGGTCCCGGATCCTGGAGACTTTTCAGGCAACTGGTTCCGCCTCTTCACGAAATCCGGGATCGGGCACGCCCTTGCCGCCCACGGTGTCCGGGTTGAAACGGATGCCGGCGACATCAGCCGCGAGATCGAGCGCTACTACCGAGGAGGTCGGCGCGAGATGACCGGCACCAACAACGTGATCGTCTGTGACCTCGATCGCAGGATCGAGCTTCGGGACCCGGACGTATTCGCCGACGTCTTCGGGGAGTGGTCACCGTACGTCGGGCTTCAGCAGATAGCAGCGGCACCGAAGGTCAACCGAATTTCTTTCCTGGCGATGATCCGGGAGGCGATCGGCAACGTCTACGACCACGCCTACAGATCGCCGTTCCGGGGGGCGTCGCGACTCAGCTATGTCTCGCTGCGCCGTTACAAGAAGCTTGAAGCCCAGCCCGGCTCCAACCTGGGGCGATACCTCGAGGCGACGGCGGGGTCGGGCCGAGCGGAAGAGAGCTTGGGCTGGATAGAGATTGTCGTGGTTGACGACGGCTGCGGGATGGCCGCACGGCAATCCCAGGCAACCGACATCTACTGCGGCGATCCTGGGCGGGAGGATGAGGCAATGCTTGCCGCGCTGGAGTCCGGAGGCTCGATCAAGCCCTCCACGAAGGACGCAATCACCCACGGCGACCCCGGGTACGGATTTACCTACATCGCCGATGGACTCCGCCGGTTCGATGCCTACGCCGAGCTGCGAACGGGGAGGAGGGGGCTCTTCTACGACGGCTCCCAGGGCGAGCAAGACGGGTTCATCATTTCTGAGGAAGCTTCGGGGCTGATGCCGGGAACGGTGCTCCATGTGATCTTCCCGCTGCGTACGGGACAGTTGCAGATCCCCCTCTAGAGCCATGAGCGTCGCGTACGTGGGCCATGGGGCCACCATCCAGCTTGCTGGCGAGGGGCTTGACGGCTCCGGACTTGTCCTAGACCCGTCCATGGAGCGCGGAGCAGCGGCGATCGGAGAGCAGCTCCGGGAGCCGATCAAGAAGCACCCCGCCGACTTCATGGTCATCCGGGGGAGCACCTTCGACTTCGCGGAACTGCTCGAAGGCGACCCGATCCTCCCCGACCTCGCCCGCAAGGCCGAGATCCCGGTCTTCGGGTTGGCCGGAAGCCATCAGGCGGATTCACCCGATCCGCAGCTATGGCAGCCCGATTGGGCAATACCTGGGCACGCCCCCGGTCTGAGGGCTCTGCGCGCCCTGGAGTTGGAGGCTTTGCTGAGGCGCAGGGAGGCCATCTATGCGCTGAAGGGATTCCACTACATCCTGCCTTCGCGCTCACATGCAGCCCGCTTCATCCGTCTCGCGGATGCGATCTCCGACCCGATCGAGACCGTGCGACTGGTGGACTGGCTGCTTCCCTTCGTGCGTCCGGACAGCTCGGTCGTCGCGGACACGGGCACGCTTTTGCCGTTGCTCTTCGCCCTGCAGTCCGAGGCAAGGGCCCGCTTCGGCTACGACCTGCGCCTCGCGAATCTCTCCGAATACCCGACCGATTATGTCGCGATGGATGGCCTGCTGTCAGAGCTTGCCTCGCAAGGCGGCAGCCACTCGTTGCTCCTCGTCAGCGTCAGCTCGACGGGACAGGTGGCAGAGCGCTTCGAGGAACTGAGCAAGGGAGATCATGACGTGGTCGTGCTGTGCGACACGGGGAACGGCTCGTCCGAGTCTTTCTGTCGCTACCCGATCACGCGCTGGCAGGTGGGCGCCCACACCAAGTGCGACCGCTGCGACGACCTCCACGAGTTGGTTATCGATCCCCGCACGTATCAAGTGCTCCCCGTTGAGGGTTTGATCCCGATCCCCTTCGACCGGAAGGTGGCGGCTCGTCAGGCTGAGTTCTGGGAACTTGCCGATCGCACCGAAGCGGTCAGGCTTCACCACAACGAGACGGTCCCGGCGGGCTCTGGCGCGGGCGAGCGGCACATGTCGATCAACATCGACATCGCCGCCCTGCTGACTGACGATGGTTTCAGACGCAGGGTCGTGGAGGAATTGGGAAAGGGTCCCGCCCCCGACCACATTGTCATTCCCGACCATCAGGCGGCCGAGGCGCTGGCCGCCGTCGCCGGCGAGGCATTTCCCGGCCTGGAGGTGGCGCGGATCCATCGGGTCAAGGGGTCGCGTCTGGATGCGACTCTGCGCCAAGAGCTGATTGAAGCGGACAGAGTTCTGCTCCTCGACGATTCGGTCGTCAGGGGGAATACCCTGATCTCGCTGCGACGGTCCGTCTATGACCCCGCCGGGGATCACAATCCGGTGGTCGAAGCATTCGTGGTTCTCGATCGACCGCCGTCGGACTTCGCCGAGCGTGGCGTGAAGAGGAGCTTCGGCGCCAAAAAGGGAGGCGAGGGTGAGCTTGGCACCGGGTTCCGCTACGTCGAGCGCGTGCTCCTTCCCGACCCGGATGAGTGTCCATGGTGCGAAGAGCGGCAGAAGCTCACCCGACTCACCCGCCGTGTCCCGGAGCAGGGGGAACTGATCCGCGAGCGGGTGGATCTGCTCAGTTCGATGGAAGGTCTGGAGCCTCCTCTCCTCCCTACTCGGGAGGACCAGCCGGGAAACGTGACCCACGACGCTTTCGTCGGCAATCTGAAACCCGCGGCCGCCTTCGCGGCTACCGCGAGCGTCGCGCAGAACATGCGGTTGGATGCGGAACGGCAGCGGAAGGGAGCCCAGGTTGCAATCGTCGATGTGCCGGTCCTCGTCGAGGCGTTCTACGACCCGGTGGTGGTCGCCGGGCTCTTGCGCGTCATCCCCAAGCGTTTCCTTCGCCACCACGGTTACGATGCCGCCGTCGATTACTGCCTCGAGCAGCACGTTGGGGCCTTCGGCGAGAACTGCCTGGCGGAGATCGCCTGGGCCGCGATCCTCGGAAAAGTCCCTCTGGAGACGATCTATGCGGCGATCGCCAATCTCGATGAGAGGTCGGATGCCCTGGAGACCTACCGCGCTTTGATCGAGGTCCAGGCGCCTTCACTAAGAGATCATCCGAGTGGCGAGCCTGAAGATCGACAGCCGAAACAGGCGACCGACTGACTCCTCCGTCTACGAATAGACTGCGCCGCCGTGTTCCAGAAGGTCCTGATAGCCAACCGCGGCGAGATCGCCATCCGCGTCGCCCGGACCCTCAAGGAGATGGGCATCGTCTCGGTCGCCGTCTACTCGGAGATCGACCGCGACGCCCCCCATGTGCGCGCCGCCGACGAGGCTTACCTGATCGGCCCCGCGGTCCCGGCAGAGAGCTATCTCAACATCCCGAAGATCATCGAGACCGCCGAAGAAGCGGGCGCCGAAGGGATTCACCCCGGCTATGGCTTCCTCGCCGAGAACGCCGAGATGGCGCGCGCCTGCGCCGAGGCCGGGATCACCTGGATCGGCCCGCCGCCGGAGGCGATCGAAGCGATGGGCTCGAAGACCAAGGCGCGCGAGATCATGGAGCAGGCAGGGGTGCCGATCGTTCCGGGCTCGACCGAGGTCGCAAAGGACCTCGACGAGGCGCGCAAGCAGGCCGACGAAGCCGGCTACCCGGTCGCCTGCAAGGCCGCGGGCGGCGGCGGCGGCAAGGGCTTCCGCGTCGCGATGACGCCCGACGACCTGCAGGAGGCGTTCGAGGGCTCGGCCCGCGAAGGCGAGAAGTTCTTCTCCGACGACCGCGTCTACATCGAGCGCTACCTCGAGGACCCGCGCCACGTCGAGGTCCAGGTGCTCGCCGACTCGCACGGCAACGTGATTCACCTCGGCGAGCGCGATTGTTCGATCCAGCGTCGTCACCAGAAGGTGATCGAGGAGGCCCCGGGCCCGCACGTCGACGAGGAGATGCGCGCGCGGATCGGCAAAATCGCCACCGACGCGGCCGCCGCGGTCGGCTACCGCGGCGCCGGCACCATCGAGGGCATGCAGGTAGGCGACGAGTACTTCTTCCTCGAGATGAACACCCGCGTCCAGGTCGAGCACTGCGTGACCGAGATGGTCACCGGCATCGACATCGTCCGCGAGCAGATCCTCGTCGCCGCCGGCGAGCCCCTCTCGATCGCCCAGGAGGACGTCGAGCTCGAGGGCTGGTCGATCGAGTGCCGGATCAACGCCGAGGCGGCGCACAAGAAATTCGCCCCCGCCCCGGGCCCGATCGGCGACTCCTACCGCGAGCCCTCCGGGCCGGGCGTACGCGTCGATTCCGGGGTCGAGGGCGGCTCCGAGGTGACGCCGATGTACGACCCGATGGTCGCCAAGCTGATCGTCTGGGACGTCGACCGCGAGAAGGCGACCCGGCGGATGCTGCGGGCGCTTTCCGAATACGACTCCGGCGGTCTCACCACTCTGATCCCCTTCCACGAAGCGATCCTCGCCACCGAGCAGTGGGCGAAGGGCGAGACCTGCCGCGACCTGATGGAGGACAACGACTGGCTGAGGTCGACCGCTCCCGCCGACGCGAAGCCGCCCGAGCCCTCCGAGGACGGCGGCGAGATGCTGACCCGCGACTACATGGTCGAGGTCGGCGGCAAGCTCTTCGACGTCAAGGTGATCGGCGAGGCCCCCGCAGGCGGAGTCGCCGCCCCGGCGGCGGGTGCCGGCGGCAAGAAACCTCCTAAGCGCGAGCGCAAGGCGGGAGCTGGAGGAGGCGCGTCAAGCGAGGCCCTCATCGCCCCCTTGCAGGGAACCGTCTTCAAGGTCGCCGTCGAGCAGGGCGCCGAGGTAAACGAGGGCGATCTGATCTGCGTGATCGAGGCGATGAAGATGGAGAACGAGATCAACGCCCACAGGTCGGGCAAGGTCGAAGAGCTCCCCATCTCCGAGGGCACCGCCGTAAGCGCCGGCGACACCCTCGCCGTAATCAAGTAGCTCCTTCTTTAGCTCTTCGAGCAACGAACGGCTGTCGAGGGGAGGAGAGGGACACCCTCTCCAAACACTCCCAAAAGCGAGCGAAGCGAGCGGGTTTGGAGAGGGTGTCCCTCTCCTCCTACCTCACTTACCCCGTTTGTGATGCCGCTTTTCTTCGCGTTCCCGTTCCTTCTGGCGTTCTTCTTCCCGCCGCTGCTTGTCGACCTTGCGCTGCTGCTCGCGGGTCAGCGGGAATTTCGGCGCCACTTCCTGGCAGGCACGGCCGACGCAGGCCTCGAGGCGGATCAGCTGGGCGTGGAGGAAGGCGCGGATCGGTGAGAGGTTGGGGACGCGGACGACGTTGTTGAGCTCGTTCGGGTCCTTGGTGATGTCGTAGAGCTCTTTCTCGCCGTCGGGCCACTCGATGTACTTGTAGGGGCCGAGGCGAATTCCCTCGTAGTCCTTCGGCGGGGCGACGATCGAGGCCGTCGCCTTGTGCCTGCTCCTGGGGCTGACCCGCGCCCGCTGGGCGGTCGGTTCGCCGTTGGCTTCGACGTCGGCGGTCTCGACGAAGGACTCGAAGAGGATCGGCCGCCGGGTGCGCAAGCTCGGGTCCCGCATGTAGGGGACGAGGGAGCGGCCGTCGATGCTTTTGTCGGCTTCGGCGCCGGCCAGTTCGAGGACCGTCGGCGCGATGTCGATGTTGGCCGCCAACTCCCCGGTCGAGGTGCCGGGCTTGATTCCCGGTCCCCGGATCAGGAAGGGCAGGTGGGTCGAGGGCTCGTAGGCGAGGAACTTGCCGCCGGTGAGCCGGTGCTCGCCGTAGAAGAAGCCGTTATCGGAGGTGAAGATGATGTAGGTGTTGCGGAGGCGATGGAGGCTGCCGAGGGTGTCGACGATCAATTTCACGCCTTCGTCTACCGAGCGCAGCGACTCCAGCGCCTTCTGGTAGTAGACGCGGTAGGTGTGGATGTCATTGAGCGAGAGGTAGGGGGCTTCGCGGATGAAGCGGGGCTTGTCGTTGACATTGCCCTCGTTAAACCCTTCCGAGCGGCTGTGCGGGTAGGGGGCGCCGGCGAAGGTGTTGTAGTGGCGCAGCGCCGGCTCCGGCCCGGCGGGACGGCGGAAGTCGCCGTGTGGGGCCGTGTAGTCCATCTGCAGGTAGAACGGCTGTTCCGGCGAGGTCCCGGTCAGCTCTTGGTAGGCCATCGTGTTGAAGGTGTCGGTCTCGTAGTAACACGGTTTGCCGTTCAGCGGGGCGCTGGGGCAGCCGAAGTCGTCGCGTTCGCCGTATTCGCGCGTCTCCCAGCTGCCGGAGTCGCCGTAGGGGCCGTCGAGGACGCCGTTGTTGTTGAGCGTGTAGCCGTAGAAGTAATGGTTGGTGTCGGCGTGGAGGACGCTGTGCCAGGCGCTCCAGCCGGGCGGAACGTCTTTGCCGTCGTCGTAGGGTTCGTCGCCGTAGCCGTTGAGGAACTTGCCGATGTGGATCGTCCGGTAACCGTCTGCCTGCAGCCAGGTGGCGAGGTTGTGGGTGTAGGCCTGGCGGGCTTTGAAGCCGGGGTAGCCGCCGTTCGGGGGAACATTGCCGCGGACGTTGTTGTTGTGCGAGTAGCGGCCGGTCAGCAGGCTGGTCCGCGAGGGGCAGCAGAGGGGATAGGGGACGTAGTAGCGGTTGAAGGTGATGCCGCGATTGGCGATCAGCGAGAGCGTGTATGGCATCGCCTGCACTTCGACGCCGCCGACGTCGAGGCTCGCGTAGAGCTGATCGAGCGTCGCGTCGTCCACCTGAACGACGACGAAGCTCGGCTTCTGTTCGGCCGAGCGGGCGCTCTCGGCACCCGGTAGCGCCAGCCAGGCCAGGCTCGCCAGCAGCGCGACCAGCGCCGCGGCGACGGCCAGGCGCACCCTTTTGCGGGCAGGCTGACGACTGGGATGTGGAGCGGGAATCTGCATCGAGTGGATCGGGGCGATCTACCCCCGAAACCGGCGCCTCGCGCCTGAGTTGCGGCCTGAAAGCTAGAAGACGCCGAAGACGCTCAGGAGGCGCCGAGCTTTTTGACTGCTTCGCGGAAGTTTTTCACCGTGGCGCTGGGGGCTTTGCGCCCTTCCAGTTTCTCGCCGTGGCGGTTGACCCAGATCACCGGCACATTCATTTTCAGCACCGGCGCGATGTCGGTCGTGTAGTCGGAGCCGATGTGCAGCCAGCCTTTCTTGCCGCCGATCCGCCGCGCGCACTCTTTGAAGTGGACGGGGTCGGGCTTGTAGCTGCGGACCTGCTGGGCGGTGACGACGAGGTCGAGTTCGGTCCGCAGGTGGCGGCGGCTGATCCCCAACAGTTTGTCGTCGACGTTGGAGATGATCCCGATCTCGTACTTCTTGCCGAGCCGGTCCATCGCCGCGTTGGACTCGCGGAACGGCAGCCAGTAGGCGACGCTGTTGGGCAGGAACTGGGCCCGCGAGGGCTCCACCTCCCAGCCGATCTCACCGGCGACTTTGACGATCGTGCGGCGCAGGACCTCGGCGTAGAGCTCGTAGGAGCCGGCCATGATTTCCGCCTGCACTTCCATGAAGCGGGCGAGGAAGGGCTCCTCTTCGAAGCTGAACCCGTCTTTGGCCGCCTCTTTCTTGCAGGCCTCGATGATGCCTTTCTCCCAGTCGATGAGGGTGCCGTAGCAGTCGGTGGTCACCCATTTGATGTTTTTGAGACTCGGGAGGGCCATGAGAGAGCGCGGCATTATGTCATTCGGGTAGTCTGCCGCGCGCTCCCCTCCCGGAGCGACCCCTCACATGGACCTTCTCGAGTACCAGGGCAAGCAGCTGTTCGCCAAGCACGGCATCGCCGTGCCGAGCGGCGAGGTCGCCGACACGGTTGACGCCGCCGTCGCCGCGGCGGAGAAGATCGGCTACCCCTGCGCTATCAAGGCCCAGGTCCTGATCGGCGGCCGCGGCAAGGCCGGCGGGATCAAGATCGCCCAGAACGTCGAGGAGGCGCGCGAGCACGCCGACGCGATCCTCGGCATGGACATCGTCGGCCCCCACGGCGAGGGCCCCTTCCGGGTCGACCAGGTCTGGATCGAGGGGGGCTCGGACATCGCCGAGGAGTACTACGCCTCGGTCATCCTCGACCGCGGCGAGAAGAAGCTACTGGCGATGGTCTCGGCCAAGGGCGGGATGGACATCGAGGCGGTCGCCGCCGAGGACCCCGACGCCCTGGTCAAACGGCACATCGACCCGAGCGGGTTCGACGCCGCTGCGGCGCGCGGGATCGTCGCCGACGCCGGCCTCGCCGAGGACGCGCTCGACGAAGCCGCCGACGCGCTGGTGAAGCTGGCCGAGGTGGCGCGCGAGGAGGACGCGACGCTGATCGAGGTCAACCCGCTGATCGTCACCGCCGGCCGCGACGTCGTCGCTCTCGACTCGAAGGTGACGATCGATGGCAATTCGCTCTTCCGCCACCAGGACCTGGCCGAGATCGCCGACACCGTCGACGACCCGCAGGAGCAGATGGCTAAGGAAAAGGGGCTGACCTACGTCAAACTCGACGGCAACGTCGGCATCCTCGCCAACGGCGCCGGCCTCTGCATGTCCACCCTCGACGTCGTCGCCCAGGCGGGCGGCGCCCCGGCCAACTTCCTCGACGCCGGCGGCGGCTCCAAAGCCGAGGCGATCGTCAACGCGCTCGAAGTCATCAAGTCCGACGCCAAGGTGAGCGCGATCCTCTTCAACATCTTCGGCGGTATCACCCGCTGCGACGAGATCGCCAACGGGATCGTCACCGCCTCGCAGCAGATCGACCTCGGGATGCCGCTGGTCGTCCGCCTCGACGGCACCAACTCCGAGGAGGGGCTAAAGATCCTTGCCGAGGCCGACCTGCCGAACCTGCACCAGGAGAAGACGATGCTGGACGCCGCCCGCCGCGTCGTCGAGCTCGCCGGGAGCTCCGCATGAGCATCATCGTCGGCGAGAACACGAAGCTCGCGGTCTCCGGCCTGACCGGCCGCGAGGGCTCGTTCCACGGGCTGCGCAACAAGGCCTACGGCACCGACCTCGTCGCCGGTGTCACCCCCGGCAAGGGTGGCCAGGACGTCGAGGGCACGCCGATCTTCGACACGATCGCCGAGGCGGTCTCAGGGGCCGGCGCCAACACCTCGATGATCTTCGTCCCGGCGCGCTTCGCCGCCGCCGCGATAAACGAGGCGATCGACTCCGGGGTCGAGACGGTGATCGCGATCACCGAGGGGATCCCGGTCCTCGACATGCTCTCCACCTACTGGAAGGCGAAGGAGAAGGGGGTTCGCCTGATCGGGCCGAACTGCCCTGGCGTGCTCTCGCCCGGCAAGGCCAACGTCGGCATCATCCCGGCCCAGTTCTTCGATCCGGGGCCGATCGGCGTCGTCTCCAAGAGCGGCACGCTGACCTACCAGATCGGCAACGAGCTGAAGCAGGCCGGGACCGGTAACTCCTCGATTGTCGGCATCGGCGGCGACCCGATCGTCGGCTCCGACTTCATCGACATCCTCACCATGTACGAGGCCGACCCCGAGACCGAGCTGATCGTGATGGTCGGCGAGATCGGCGGCGACGCCGAGGAGCGGGCGGCCGAGTTCATCGCTTCCGACATCAGCAAGCCGGTGGTCGCCTACATCGCCGGCTTCACCGCCCCTCCCGGCAAGCAGATGGGCCACGCCGGCGCGATCATCTCCGGCTCCTCCGGGACCGCGCAGGCAAAGAAAGACGCGCTCGAAGCCAAGGGCGTGCGGGTCGGCGAAAGCCCGACCGAGACGGCCGCTATCGCCGCCGAGATGCTGCGCTCGCTCTAGGGTTCAGGGCGGCGCACTCGCGAGCAGCTTCCGGATCTCGGTGGCAAGGCGCTCCGATTCCCGGTCCAGGCGTCGGTGGGTGACGCGGATCGTCCGGTAGCCGGCGATCAGGAGCTCCGGGTCACGAGCGCGGTCGCGCTCGAAGGCGGCGCGGTGCCCATGGTGTTCCCAGCTGTCGAGCTCGACGACCAGCTTCGCCTCCGGCCAGAGCGCGTCGACCTCATGGCCCAGGACGTCAGCATTCTGGACGGGAGGAGGCAGAGCATGCTCGCGTACGAAGTCCGCAAAGCGGATCTCCAGCGGCGAGCGCCCTTCGTCCGGGAGCCGTAGGTCCGCGAGCAGCCGCCGCATCGGCTTCAGCGCCCGGCGTCCACGGCCACGCTCGCAGACAGCTTCCAGCTCCCGCAGTCGCAGTAGTTTGAGTCGATCCGCCTCCTCGGCGGCGCCCGTCAGCGCCTTGTGCGGGGCGACTTCCGCGAAGTCGAAGAGCGTCCGCGCCAGCGTGGTGCTCGGAAAACCGTCTTTCGTCGTGATGTCCTCAGGTACGAACTTGCAACGGTGGATCCAGATCCCGTTGCGCCGCTCGATCCCCTGTCGCCCTCCCGGCGCGGTCACTTCGACCGGTCCGCGGCGTGGCCGCTGAACGCCCCAAAGCACCGCCGCAGTGCGATGGCTCAACACCGCCCCCGGTCCATAGGCAAGTAGTCCTGCCCACCACCAAGATCGTTGCCCGAGTCGGGTATGCCCAACCGCATAGACCTCGCCGTGGATGTGATGGAGGAACCCGTTGGCGAGCCTGGCCTTGATCGCATCATCGCCGAAGCACAGCTCGCGGAGCTGGAATAGGGCCACTACCCCGTGCTGCTGCGTCGCCAGTCGCGACAGTGCCAACCCCTGCCCCCGCCGATCAGGACGTGTCTGAGCTGGAGGGGTCATATACCCCCTTAAGCTCAGACACGCCCTCGGTTCGCCCCCCCTGAGGCGCTGCGAATTGCGCAACGGCCGGGGATCGTGGACTGGGGCTCGTTGCTAGGGTCAGCGCTCGATGGCTGGCGACACGATCTCATTCGCTCGCGGTGCTCCCAGCGCCGACATCCTTCCCCACGAGCAGGTGCGGGAGGCGGCTTCGCGGGCGCTCGCTTCTGATTGGGAAACGGCGCTCTCCTACGGCGTCGGGATCGGCCATCCCGGCCTCTGCCAGTGGGTCGCCGAGCGGCATGGGGACCTCGATCCGGCGCAGGTGATGATCACCAACGGCTCGCTCGAGGCGGGGGCGATGCTGTTTCAGCACCTGCTCGGGCCCGGCGACCGGGTGGTCGTCGAGCAGCCCACCTACGACCGCACGTTGCTCCTGCTGCAGCAGCTCGGAGTCGAGCTGGTGCCGGTGCGGCTGGAGGCCGACGGGCTCGACGTCGCCCAGCTCGAAGCCGCCCTCGCGGAGGGACCGATCAAGCTCGCCCACGTCATCGCCAACGCCCACAACCCGGCCGGCTGCACCCTCTCGGTCGAGAAGCGACAGCGCCTCGTCGCGCTCGCAGCCGAGCACGACTTCTGGATCTTCGAGGACGACCCCTATCGCGAGCTCCCCTTCGAGGGCGAGCCGCTGGAGACGATGCTCTCGATGGACGAGGGCGGCAAGGTCGTCCACGCCTCCTCCTTCTCGAAGACCGTCAGCCCCGGCGTCCGCGTCGGCTACCTCGCCGGCCCCACCGACGAGATCACGAAGCTGGCGAAAAAGGCCAACGAGACCTACATCTCGCCGAACATGCTGGCCGAGTCGATCGTCCTCGAGCTCTGCCGCAGCGGCGAGCTCGACCGCAACATCGAGTTCGTCAAAGGCGAGCTGAAGGCGCGCTGCGAGGCGCTGGTCGAGGCGCTGCGCGAGCGCATTCCCGAGGCCGAGTTCGTCGTCCCCGACGGCGGCTACTTCCTCTGGCTCGACCTTGCCGAGGGCACCGACAGCGCCGCGCTCCTGGCCGCGGCCAAAGAGGAGGGTGTTTCCTTCGTCGCCGGCCCCGACTTCATGATCGAGGGGGGCGAGAACAGCCTCCGCCTCTCCTTCGCGCCGGTTCCTGCGGACCGCGCCGCCGAGGGCGTCTCGCGGATCGCGAGCGCCCTCGACCGCCTGCGGTCCTAGCTCAGCTCAGCCGATTCCGTATGTGCCGGAGTTGGTTCCTTCGACGGTCCATGAGCCGAAGGCCTTGTAGTTGGTCAGCGTGCCGCTGAATTCCATTTCGGTGATTTTCGATGGCGTGTTCAGCGTCAGGTGCATTTCGGTGAAGGTTTTGTCCAGTTCGGTCACCGGACAGCCGACGTTGAAGGTTCGCCTGACCCGCATATTTGTCACCACCAGGTCGGTCGTTTTCACGTCGACCGTCCAAGGCAGCCCTTTCGCTTCCTTGGCGACCACTGAGCAGCTGGACATTTTCCCGAAGGCTTTGGCGCAGCTTTTGATTTCGTATTTGGTGATTTTCGCCGTGCTGCCGCCTTCGGTAGTCATCACCGCGCGGACTTCGCAGTTCATGCCGCTCCATTCGCCGCTGACTTCGGTTTCGAAGTTTTCGCCGCCCGGCAGGCTCAGTTCGATGAATTTGGCGAGGTTGACGCCATTGTGTTTCCACACCGCCGCCTGCGCCAGGACTGGGAACGCCAACGCGAGGCAGGCGATGGCTGCGACCAGGGTCGCCAGCCTTTTCCGGTTGCTCATCTCTCTCCCTTTTTCTTGCCGCTCGTGACGGCAGTTGACTGGAAGAGAGCGACTATATTCAAGACTTCCTGAGCTTGAAGACCACCGGCACGCGGAGCTTCTGCTGCCCGCCCGTCAGTGGATGCCAGGTGAGCGTGATCCCGACGCGGAGCTTGCGTCGGCGCTCGAGAATCGACCGGCCTTTCGCGTTCGGTCGGAGGCGCAGCTTGACGATTCCTCCCCCGGAGGTCTTCAGCGACGTCTTCGTCGCTTTTCCACTGCGGCTGATCGCGATCAGGCGTCCGGCCTCCGGCACCTGGACAGGCAGGAGCACGGTGCCGGCCCTCAGATTCGTCCGCGCTCTTCTGGGGTGGATACGCCGCACCTGCGACTGCGGGAAGGTCCCGTCCGGCGATGAGAGGGAGACGGCGTCGATGCCCGCGTTCAGCACTTCCTCGGTCACGGCGACGGCGATCCGCAGGCGCACGGTCTGGCCGGCGAATGGGGCGAGGTCGGCGACGAACCGCGTCGGTTCCATCTTCCGCGCTCCGCCGTCTCGGGTCTGGAAGACGGTGGCGAGGATGTCCCCCGGCGCGACCGTGTCGGGGGCGGCTTCGGGCTTGATCACGTCGATCCGGAATTGCTGGTTGGCCTTCGAGCCGAGAACTTCTTCGTCAACCGAGAGGGTGTCTGGCGAGGGGATCGTGAGCGCCGAGTAGGAGTCGTAATAGGCGAGGAGGCTGAGCTTGTAGGCGGTGCCCGGCTCGAGCTGGAGGTCCTGGTAAAGCAGCAGCGTCTCGGGGTTCGCCTGATCGGTGATTGCTGCGAAGGCACCTTGCGGCGGCGGCTGCACGGAAACGGCGCCGCGTTCGTGTTCGATCGGCGGCTCGGTGCCTTTGTGGGCATACCACCTGCCGGCCCCGGTCGACTGCCGCACCGCCCAGCCAGTGAAGTCACCCGTCTCGAAGCCGCCGTTGACGACCTCCGCCGCACCGGCCGGCGCGCCCGCCAGCGACGCGAGCACCAGGGCGAGGAGCAGCACCCGTCTAGCCAAGGACCTCGAACCTCCTTCTTACCGGGGTCGGGTCGACGTTGCCCGCGGCGTCGATCGCGCGGACGCGGAACAGGTGCTTGCCGGCTCGCAAGTGCCGGTAGCGCTTCGGCGACTTGCAGGCCCGGAAACCAGCACCGTCGAGGCTGCACTGGAAGCTCGATCCCGCCTCGTTCGAGGTGAAGGCGAAGCGCGCGGCCTGCCCCTTCGCGACCCGCCGCGCCTGCTTCAGCATCCGCGTGCGCGGCGGTTTGCGGTCGAGCGGCGCAGATGCCGCTGCCGGCTGTTCTCGCTCTGCCGGTAACGGGACCGTCGCGATTTCCAACTCCGAGGTTCCTTCTTCCTTCGTCTGCGTCGCGGCGATCGCGCTGCCGACCGGGAGCGAGCCCGGGAAGGTGAAGCTCCAGTTCCCGTCTTTGTCGGCAGTCGCCTGGCCGAGGAAGGCGGCGACCTCACCGGGGCTCGCCGTCGCCTTCCGGAAGAGCCTCACCCTGGCGTCCGATTCGGCGAAACCGGCGACGCCGGTTTCGGAGATCTTCACGATTTCAGGCGGCGCGATGCCGTGATTGGGGCTGCCGGCTCCGAATGCGCTCGCGATCAGGTCGATGAAGAGGCCGCTGTTGCCCGACCCGTGATTGCGGGCGACTTCGTTGAGGCTGTCATCGACGGTGGCGATCTCGATCGCGTTGCCGCTGCCGAAGATCGCGTTTTCCTCGGCGTCCGTGTCGCCGCCGATCACGTTTCCGACCGTGGTGGCGGGCGGCGTCTCCTGGACGCTGATGCCCGTCCTTCCAGCGCCCACCACTTCATTGCCGACGACGTCGTTGAAGGAGTTCTCGATCAGAATGCCGGTGTCGCCCGCCGCGATCGAGTTCCGCTCGACCAGGTTTTCGGCGCCTTCGCCATGGAGACGGATGCCGGTGGTGGCGCCGGAGACCCGGTTCAGGAGGATCGTGGCGCCGGGGCCGTTCTGGGAGATGCCGGTGCCGCCGGTGAGCCCGATCTCGTTTTCGACGATCAGCGCTTCTTCTTCGAGGAAAGAGAAGCCCTGGGAATCGACGACGATGCCTTCCTGCGGGGGCGCCGTCGCGGCAGCCCGGGTGCCGATCAGGTTGCGCTGGACGACGAGGTAGGGAGCGCCCGGTCCCGCGCTCACCGCCGATGAGCCGCCGGCGATCAAGTTCGCGTCGCCACCCCGGGGTCCGCCGATCACGGTTTCCTGTGCGGTGCCCACCAGGATGCCCGCGCCGGCATTCGGGATGCTCCCGGTCCCGGCTCTGTCGAGGCCGATGTGATTGCCGACGATCGACGTTCCGATCGGCGGGTCGCCCGCACCCGCTCCGCTGAGGTCGATCCCGTCGGATTCGGAGCCGGAGACGAGGTTGCAGCCGAGCTCGCATACCGGGCTGGCTGCGGCAGGCGGGCCGGCTCGGGTTCCGACGACGTTGCCGACGGCATCGGCTTCGCCGGCGGTGGATTCGATCACGATGTCGGCCCCGTTCGGGGACGGCTGGTCGACGTCCGGCTCGATCCCGAATTCGTTGCCGAGGACTTTGACGCCGCTCGAGCCGACGATGGCGAGCCCGGTGCCGACGCTGTTGGCGATGATGTTGTGCGCTTCGGGGTCTTCGCGGCCGATCTGGCTCTGGTCGGAGCCGGGGCCCACTTCTACTCCGGTTCCGTTGGCCGCAGCGGTCCCGTCGAGACCGACGCCGACCCAGTCGCCGCGAACTTTCAGCCTTGGCGCCGCTTTCGCGATGACCCCTGCCTGCGAGCCCGTCAGCGCCAGCCCCTGAACGTCGACTCCTTCGGCTTCTTCGACGGCGAGCGTGGGTGCGCCGGCGACGCCGTCGATCTGCACGCACGGCCCGCGTACGCCCACCTGCGTGTCGCACCTGCCGCCCGCCAGGGCGAGCGGATGGACGATGACCGGGAGTCCCGCTTGGAGGTCGACGACGCTGCCGGTGTCGCCCTTGAAGAGTCCTTCGTCGAAACGGACTTCGTCTTCGTTTTCCGCCGCATTCGCCTCTTCGATCGCGGCCCGGAGGGTGCAGGCACCGAGCGCGGTTTCGCAGAATTCGTTGCCAACCGCGGCGTCGGTTTCATCGGCTGCGCTGTTGACGACGAACTGTTCCGCGGCGGCGAAGGAGGGGCCGACGAGAAGGCAGGCGAAAGCGATCGCCGCTGCGACGAGCATGCGGCAACCGAGCAGCTTCCCTGCCCCTGCGACTGGCACGGGGCCGACTCTAGCCGCGCCACGAGCAATGAGCAAGCAGTCTCGTTTAATCCGAAGCGGCTGATATCTCAGCTCAACGGTCCTGCGGCACCGGAGTCGCCGCCGAGCGCAGCGCGCCCGCCGAAGCGAGTACCACCAGCGCGATCGCCAGGACTTCGAGCCCGGTCAGATTCTGGGAGAGGGCGAGGAAGCCGATCGCCGCCGCGACCGCCGGCTCGAGGCTCATGAGGACGCCGAAGACCGACTGCGGGAGTCGGCGCAGCGCCTCGATCTCGAAGGCATAGGGGATCGCGGTGCTGAGGACCCCGACCGCGGCGCCGGCCGCCAGCACCCGCAGGTCGAGGAACTCGCCGGCGCCCTGGACGATCCCGAACGGGGCGATCAGGACGGCCGAGATGACCGCCGCCATCGTCGCCCCGCCGAGCCCCGGCCCGAGCGAGCCGACCCGGGCGCTCTGGACGATGTAGGCGGCCCAGAAGAGACCGGCGGTCAGCGCCAGGACGACACCCACCGGGTCGACCCGCTCGCCGCCGCCCCCGTCGGAGAGGAGGAGGATCCCGGCGGCGGCGAGGAATGCCCAGACGAGGTCCCGTCGCCGCCGCGAGCCGAACACGGCCACTCCGAGCGGGCCGACAAACTCGAGGGTGACGGTTATCCCCAGCGGCAGCCGCTCGAGCGCGGCGTAGAAGAAGAAGTTGACGGCGGCGACGGCGGCGCCGAGGAGGAGGACGTCGCGGTGACGCCACTGCTGCGAGCGCAATGGCTCGGCCCGCGTGATCGCCAGCAGGACGAGCGCCCCGAACCCCGCCCGCAGGAAGACCGCCCCGGCGGGGCCGACCGAGTCGAAGAGGCTCGTCGCCAGCGCCGAGCCGCACTGGACCGAGACGATCGACCCCAGCACCAGCAGCGCTGCGCCCCTGATCCGAGTCTCCGACGCCGCGGCCACCGGGGGATTTTGATCCACCGGCCCTGGCTCCCCGTAGAGGGGGGCAGGTAAACGACCAGGAGGCGATCTCCAGATGTCTGAGTTGAAGCAGCTCAAAGACCCCGTATCGCGGCGCCGCTTTCTCGCGGTGGGCGGAAGCTCGACCGCGCTCGCGGCTTTCCTCGCCGCCTGCGGCGGCGACAGCGGCACGACCACCAACGACACCACGGCCGCGATGGGCTCCGGCGGCGGGACCAGCGAAACCGCCCAGTTCGGCAAGGGCGACGTCGGCATCCTCAACTACGCCCTCACCCTCGAGTACCTGGAGACCGCCTTCTATGCGGATGTCGTCAAGAGCGGCCTCTTCAAGGGCGCCGACCTGGAGACGATCCGCAAGTTCGGCCGCGAGGAGGCCGAACACGTGCAGGCGCTGACCGCTGCCGTGAAGAGCCTGGGCGGCAAGCCGGCGCCGGAACCGAAGGCCGAATTCCCGCTCAAGAGCGCGAAGTCGGTGCTGGAACTGGCTGCGACTGTCGAGAACCTCGGCGCCGCCGCCTACCTCGGCCAGGCCGCGAACATCGAAAGCCCGGAAGTGCTCGCCTCCGCGCTGGCGATCCACAGCGTCGAGGGCAGGCACGCCGCCACCCTCAACACCCTGCTGGGCGAATCGATCACCCCGGACGGCGCCTTCGCCAAGCCGGCCGACGTGAACACGGTCCTCAAGTCCGTCGAACCGTTCCTGGTCGAATGAGCCTGCGAGATATAGGAGACAGAACGATGAAAGAGCAACTGAACACTCCCGAGCTCGCGGCGGTCGAGGTCGACGTCGAGGGCGGTGACCTTTCGCGCAGCGACGTGATCCTCAAGGGCGCGCTCGCGGCCGGGGCGATCTACGGCTCGGCGATGGTCAGCCCCTTCGTCCGCAAGGCGCTGGCGATGTCGGAATCCGGCGACGTCGGGATCCTCAACTTCGCCCTCACCCTCGAGTACCTGGAGGCGAAGTTCTACGAAGAAGCGAAGAGCCGGGCGAAGGCGAGCGGGGAACTGAAGAGCCTCGTCAACCTGCTCGCCGAAGACGAGCAGCAGCACGTCGAAGCGCTGACCGCGACGGTGAAGAAACTGGGCGGTAAGCCGGTCGCCGAACCGAAGTTCAACTTCGAATACAACGACACCGCCGGCTTCCTCAAGCTCGCGCAGACCTTCGAGGACACGGGAGTCAGCGCCTACAACGGCGCCGGCCCGATGATCAAGTCCAAAGAAGTCCTGGCGGCGGCCGGCGGCATCGTCCAGGTCGAGGCCCGGCACGCGGCGGCGATCCGGCTCCAGAACAAGGAAGAACCCGCCCCGGACGCCTTCGACAGCCCGCTCAGCGAAAAGCAGGTTTTGAAGGCCGTCGAACCGTTCATCGTTTAGGGGACCGATGGCGGTACGGCGAGAGAAGGCGGAGCGACTGGCCGACGAGGAGCTGATGCCCCTCGTCGGCCGCAAGGACCCCGAGGCCTTCGCCGTCCTCTATGACCGTCACGGCGGCGCCGCCTACTCGCTGGCCTACCGGATCGTCGGCGACCGCGCCGCCGCCGAGGAAGTGACGCAGGAGGCCTTCATCTCGGTCTGGCGCAGCGGCGCCCGCTTCGACGCCGCCCGCGGCAGCGTCCGCTCCTGGCTGCTCAGCGTCGTCCGCAACCGGGCGATCGACTTCCTCCGCAGCCGCGCCGGCAAGGCGCCGAAACTGAGCTTCGACGACGACTCGGTGCTGGAGCAGCGGCCGGCGGAGGAGCGGACCGACGAGGAGGCGCTGCGCCGCGAGACCGCCGCCGAGCTGCGCGGGGCGATCGGCAAGCTGCCCGGCGAGCAGTCGAAGGTGATCGAGCTCGCCTACTTCGGCGGCTTCAGCCACTCGGAGATCGCCCGCATCCTCGGCTTGCCAATGGGGACCGTGAAGGGAAGGATGCGGCTCGGATTGGAGAAGATCCGGGGAGAGCTTGCGGAGGGACTGGCATGAGCGTTTCCGATCACAACCGCTGGAGTGAGGATCTTGCCGCCTACGTGCTGGGGGCGCTGGACGCCGACGAGGTGGCGGGCTTCGAGCGCCATCTCGAAAGCTGCGAGCGCTGCCGGGAGGAGATGCGCTGGCTGGAGCCGGCGGTGGGGACGCTGCCGGAAGCGGTCGAGCGGCTGGAGGCGCCGCCGCAGCTGCGCGAGACCCTGATGGCGGAGGTGCTGGAGGACGTGCGCGAGGCCGAGGGCCGCGCCGCGCCGCGCCGCTCGTGGCGGCAGTGGCTGCTGAAACCGGCGATGGGCCTCGCCGTCGTCGCCCTCCTGGTCGCCGGCGTCGTCGGCTACGAGGTCGGCAAGGACGGTGGCGGCGAAGGCGGCGCGCCCAGCACGATCGAACGCCAGGTCGGCTCGCTGACCGTGAAGATGGTCTCCGAAGGCGACGGCGGCACCCTGCACCTCTCGGGCGTCGACCAGCTGCCGCCCGACAAGGTCCTCGAGGCCTGGGTCGAACGCGAAGGCAAGGTCGAAGCGGTGCCGGCGCTGTTCGTCCCCGACCGCGAGGGCCAGGCGGAGACGCGGATCACCGACATGAACGGCGTCGCCACGGTGATGGTCACCGAAGAGCCGCGCGGCGGCAGCGATCAGCCGACGGGCGAACCGATCATGACGATGTCAGTCCCGCAGTAGGCGGCTGCAAACCGGCGCCTGGCGGCGTCCTCGGTCGCTCGTGTGCAGAGCACACCACGCTCCCTGCGTCCTTGCCAGGCTTGGTTTTCGCTCGCCTACTGCGGCACGGCAGCGCTAATCAGCGGCCGTAACGATCCGAGGAGAGCACGAGCTGCTCGGGAATTGCCGCCCGCGGCGGCGGTGCCGGGTCGGCGCGGACCGAGACGGTCTCGGCGACGCTGCGGCTGACCTCGTGGTCGCCGTCGGCGGAGGCGATGACGACGCGCTCGTCGTCGGAGGTCGCGACCCTACCCTCGAGGCCGGGGTCGAGCCCCGCCGCCTTCAGGTAGTGAAGTAGCTCCTCGGCCTCGTTCTCGAAGCGGAGGACGACGACGCTGGCGCCGACCTCGACGTCGGCCAGCAGCGAGCCCTGCTCGCGGATCCCCTCGACGATTGGGTGGCCGTGCGGGCAGGTGGTGGCGTCGCCGATCGCGGCGCGCATCCGCTCCTCCAGCACCGGGCTCATCGCGTGCTCGATCCGCTCGGCCTCCTCGTGGACCTCGTCCCAGGGGATGTGGAGGACGTCGGTGAGGAAGCGCTCGATCATCCGGTGGCGGCGGACGATGTAGCTGGCGTGCTCGCGGCCGGACTCGGTGAAGGCGAGGGTTTTGTCCTCGTTGCGCTCGACGTAGCCGTCGTCGGTGAGCCGGCCGATCATCTCGTGCACGGTCGGCGGCGAGAGCTGCATCGCCCGGGCGATGTTGGCGCCGGTCATCGGCAGCCCGGCCTCCTCCAGCCAGAACATGATCTCCAGGTACTCCTGCTCCGCGACCGTCGCGTTCTCAGACGACACAACCTCTCCTTTAGGGCTGGCGTTCCATCAGCGAGGAAACGACCGCCTCGTAGAAGCCGTCGCCCATGCTGCCTTCGGTGACGGTGACATTGTCCCAGTTCGGCAGCGCCGCCCGCAGGCCGTCGTCGTGGGCGGGGCCGTTGGCGACGACGAAGAAGCGGCCGACCGCGGCGGCCACCTCGAGGTCCTCGACCGAGTCGCCGACGGCGATGCACTCGGCCGGGTCGTAGCCGCGGGCGCGGGCGTGGCCGGCGACCGCCGCCGCCTTGCTGACCTGCTTCGGGACCAGGTGGTAGGCGTGGGTGCGGCCCTCGACGGTCGGCATCGGCCGGCCGATGGCGCCGTTGTCGAGCAGGCGCAGGTCGTCGTCGCCGCGCCCGTGCAGCAGCGCGTTGGCCTCCTCGACGTCGACCTTGCCGCGGAAGAGGTGGGAGAGGACGCGGCCGTGGTGCCAGGGCGCGTGGTACTCGAGCCGGCCTTCGAAGTGCTCGAACAGCAGCTTCGGGATCCCGCGCTGCTCGATCTGCTCGTAGATCGTGCCGTCCTCGTTCGGCGCCATCTCGCCGGTCATCAGCGTCGTCTCGCCCTCGATCGCGAAGGCGCAGCCGGCCTCGTATATGTAGGAGGCCTGGCCCATCAGCCGCGCCGCCTCGTGCACCTGCGGCTCGCGCCGGCCGGACATGATTACGACCTCGGCGCCGGCCCGGTGGCAGGCCTCGAGCGCCCGCGCCTGCGCCAGGCTGAAGCCGCCCTCGGCGTCGGCGAAGAGGGAGCTGCCCCGCCCGAGCAGGGTCCCGTCGAGGTCGGTGTAGACGCAGCGGAGCGGCATCGGCGCGGTCGCTACGGTAGCGGGCATGGCTTGGAGGCTCGCTGACCGCACCCTCGACCTGGCGCGGCCGATCGCCGCCGGGATCGTCAACGTCACCGTCGACTCGATGTTCGAGGGCGCCCGCAGCGGCACCCCGGAGCAGGCGGTCGCCGACGGCCTGGCGCTGGCGGAGGCCGGCTTCGAGATGCTCGACGTCGGCGCCGTGGCAGCGAAGGCGGGCCCGCCGGTGTCGGCGGAGGACGAGGCCGCGGCCCTGGTCCCGGCCGTGGAGGGCCTCGCAAAGCAGTTGCGTGGTTCCTTAGTCCGGGATAACAGGACAAAGGAACCACGGAACGGGGAGGGGGTGGCGATTTCGGCCGATACGTTCTCGCCGGAGGTGGCGCGGCGGGCGCTGTACGCCGGCGCTTCGGTCGTCAACGACATCTCTGGTGGCTGCGAGGAGATGTTCTCGCTGGTCGCGGAGGCCGGTTGCGGCTACGTGCTGATGCACATCGAGGGGCCGCCGCGGGTAGATCGCCCATTTCGCGAGTACGACGACGTCGTCGACCACCTGCGGGCCTGGTTCGAGGGGAGAGTCGAGGCGGCCCGGGAGCTTGGCGTCTCGGAGGAGCAGATCGCCATCGACCCCGGACTCGACTTCGACCTCAGCCCCGATCAGGACCTGGAGATCCTGCGGCGGCTCGGCGAGCTGCGGGCGCTCGGCCTGCCGCTCTACGTCAGCCTCTCGCGCAAGGACTTCATCGGCGCCGTCCTCGCCGGCTCCTGGGAGGGGCGGCTGCCGGCGCGCGAGCGCGAGTGGGGGACGGTTGCTGCGGTGACGCTGGCGGTCCGCGAGGGCGCCGACGTCCTCCGCATCCACGACCGCTCCTCGCTGCAGGCGATGCGGGTCGCCGCGGAGATCGTGAGCCCGGCCTGATGGCGCGCGGCGGCTCGCTGCTCGCGTCGGAGTGGGCTGTCGCGATCGATCCTGCGCGCCGCGACGGGCGGATCGTCGCCGAGTCCTCCGAAGAGGAGCGCCGCTCGCGGCCGGCGCCGCTGCCGGCCGAGCTGCACCCGGCGCTCGCCGAGGCGCTCGGCCGCTTCGGCGTCGACTCGCTCTACACCCACCAGCTCGAAGCCTTCGAGGCGGCCGCCGCCTCCAACCTGGTCATCACCAGCGGCACCGCTTCGGGCAAGAGCCTCGCCTTCAACCTGCCGGTCTTGAACGGGATCGCCGCCCGCCCCAAAGACCGGGCGCTCTACCTCTACCCGACCAAGGCGCTGGCGCAGGACCAGGCGCGCAAGCTCGCCCAGCTGCGGCCACCGGGCCTGCGCGAGGCGATCTACGACGGCGACACCCCGCGCGAGGAGCGCCCGGCGATCCGCCGCCGCAGCAACCTGGTTCTGACCAACCCCGACATGCTCCACATGGGGGTGCTACCGAACCACAAGAGCTGGGGGGACTTCCTCGCCAACCTCGAGTGGGTCGTCGTCGACGAGGCCCATACCTACCGCGGCGTCTTCGGCTCCCACGTCGCCAACGTCCTGCGGCGACTGCGGCGGCTGGCCCGCGCCTACGGCTCCGAGCCGCGCTTCCTGCTCGCTTCGGCGACGATCGCCAACCCGGTCGAATTGGCCGAGCGGCTGGTCGGGACGCCGTTCGAGATGATCGACGACGACGGCGCGCCGCGGGCCGGCCGGGAGATCGCGATGTGGAATCCGCCGCTGCTCGACGAGCGCAGCGGTACCCGCCGCTCCTCGCTCTCCGAGGCTGCCGACCTGCTCGCCGAGCTGGTCAGCCACGGGGTGCGGACGATCTGCTTCCTCAAAAGCCGCCGCGGGATCGAGCTGATCCAGCGCTTCGCCCGCGAAAACCTCGAGCGCCGCGGCAAGCCGGAGCTGGCGAAGCGGATCGCCCCCTATCGCGGCGGCTACACGCCGCAGCAGCGGCGCGAGATCGAGGCGCGGCTCTCCTCCGGCGAGCTGCTGGCGGTCGTCGCCACCGACGCGCTCGAGCTCGGGATCGACGTCGGTGAGCTCGACGCGGCGATCTGCGTCACCTTCCCCGGCACCGTCGCCAGCTTGCGGCAGATGTGGGGGCGGGCGGGACGGCGCCGCCGCGGCCTCGCCGTCTACGTCGCCGGCCAGGACGCGCTCGACCAGTTCTTCTGCCGCCACCCGGAGGAGTTCATCGGCCGCCCGGTCGAGGCGGCGATCCTCGACCACACCAACGACCAGATCGCCTCCCGGCACCTGGTCGCCGCCGCCTATGAGCTGCCCTTGAGCGCCGAGGACGAGGACGTCTTCGGCGCGGGCTGGCGCGAGCGGGCCGAACGGCTGGTCGCGGCGGGGGAGCTGCGCGGGGTCGGCGGCAAGCTGCTGCCGCGGCGGGCCGAGTACGTCGCCGACCGCATCGCCCTGCGCTCGGCCTCGGCCGACTCGGTCGCGGTGATCGAGGCCGACTCGGGCGAGATGCTCGGCCTGGTCGAGGCCGAGCGCGCCTTCACGACGATCCACCCCGGCGCCGTCTACCTCCACCTCGGCCGCTCCTACGAGGTCGACCGGCTCGACGTCGAGGAGCGCCGCGCGGTCGTCTCCGCCTTCGACGGCGATTGGTACACGCGGCCGAAAAAGGAGACGGAGATCTACATCGAGCGTGTGCACGAGCAACGCGAGGTGGCCGGCGTGGAGCTCAACTTCGGCGAGGTCTCGGTGACCGAACAGGTGATCGCCTTCCAACGGGTCTCGATTTCCGACCAGGAACCGATCGACATCGTTGCCCTCGAGCTGCCGGAGCAGAACTTCGTCACCCAGGCGCTCTGGTATGTGCTCCCGGACCGGCTCAGCGGGGTGCTGCCGACCGAGGCGCTGCTGGGCTCGCTGCACGCGACCGAGCACAGCCAGATCGCGGTCCTGCCGTTGATCGCGATGTGCGACCGCTGGGACATCGGCGGGCTCTCGACCAACGTCCACTTCCAGACCGGCCGCTCGACGATCTTCATCTACGACGGCCACCCCGGCGGGGTCGGGATCACCAAGCGCGGCTACGAGGAGTTCGAGCGCCTACTGGGAGACGCCCAGCGGCTGATCGCCGAGTGCCCCTGCGAATCGGGCTGTCCCTCCTGCGTCCAGAGCCCGAAGTGCGGCAACCTCAACGAACCGCTGCACAAGGCGGGGGCGCTGGAGCTGATGGGCCTGATGCGGGGCCAGATCTAGCCGCTCGGCCAGAGTTCCCGCAGGGCGAGGATCGCGAAGGCGTGGGACCAGGCGAGGGGCGTGGTCGAGGTGGGGATGCCGGTCTCGGCGTCGACGCGCTCGGGGAGAGTGCCGGCGGGAGTGGATGCGCGGCGGAGGTCGTTCATCAGCCGCAGCGCTTCGCGTCGTTCCCCGAGCGCCGTGAGCGACCAGGCCGTCCAAGCGGTGGGGGCGGACCAGGGGTCCCTGCCACCCTCCCAGCCTTCGCCCGGAGTGATGCCGAAGCGGCCGCCGGCGGCGACGAGGCGGTCCATGGTTCGGCGCGCGGCGGGGTAGAGAGAGGGTTGGGAGAAGGGACGCACCGCCCAAGTTGCCGCCGAGTCCAGTCCTGAGTTCGGATCACCGGGGACGCGCACCAATCGGGCCGGCACTTTTGCCCCGTATAGGTGCCTTATTGCCGGCTCGCCGGAGGCGAGGGCGTTGCCGAGGTAGTCGCCCGGCTCGCCCTCCCAGTAGTCGGCGCGGTTTCGCCATGGGATCGGCTCGCCCCCGGCGAGAACATGCCGCGCCAGGCGCGCGCTGCCGAGCCCGGCCGCTTCGGAGGCGGCGGCGACCCAGCCGATCGCGTCGCCCTGGGCGGCTCGGCCGGGGACGGGGCTGCCGTCGCCGTTGAAGCGCGCGGCCTGCTCGATCCCGGCGCCGAGGAGGAACTGGGTGATCCGCTCGGCTTCCGGCCGGTAGCCGGCGCCTGCAAGCGCGATCGCCGCAGCGGAGGCGTCCCGCGGCCAGACGTAAGCCCAGCCGTCGCGCGCGCCGGCCGCGACGGCGCCGGTACGGCGGTCGGTGAGGGCATGGAGGACGAGCAGGGAGCGTGCGTACATGTGCTCGGCCCAGGGAGGCGCCGAGGCGCCGAGCGGATCGGCACGGGCGAGCCAGCGCCGATCTGCTTCGGCTGCGCCTCGAAAGTGGCTGAGGGCGCCCGGGGATCTGGCACCGCAGACGAGGACGGCTGCCTGGGGAGACTTTTCCCCGCGACAGTCCAGGGCCGCATTAACCCTGACCCCGACGGCGCCGGATCCCGCCACCCTCATCGCCAGCGTCTCCCGCCTGGCGGCTGCCTCGATCCGCACCTCCTCGAGGCCGAAACGCGCCGTCGTCAGCAGCACGTTCGTCCGCGGCAGGTACCGCAGCCGAACGGAGTCGGCTCGCCACATCGGCAACCTCTCCCCGTTGACCCGCACCCATACTTGGATCCCGGTGTCTTCCGGCACGGTCCCCGTGGCCTGGCGCGCGGAGGAGTTCTCGATCAGCGCCCGCCCCGCCGGCCCCGGCGCCCGCAGGTCGACGACGTCGCCGTAGGCGTCGACCGCCGCCGTCAGCCCCCCATCCCCCAGCACCGCCACGCCGAGGAACGGCGGCGGCAGGCCGGGTAGCCCCACGGGGGTGTTGGGGTCCGCTTCGCGGCCGCCCGACACGAGTAACGCCCCCGCTGCCGCCAGCGTGACCACTGCCACCGATGCTCGACCCCAACTCACCCGCTCATGCAATCAGCCTCGCCCCCTGTCTCCCGCTAGCCTTGCATCGCGCGCAAACAACTCCGTGCGTAGCACGCCTGTATTTGTTTGCACTGCGTGGCCAGGTAGCTCAGTTGGTAGAGCACACGACTGAAAATCGTGGTGTCGCCGGTTCGAATCCGGCCCTGGCCACTGATTTGTGCGCGAGCTGGGGTTGCTTGCTTCTCCCTATCCTTGCGTCGATGTCGCTCCGCCGGCTCGGCCTGCTCGCTCCCGTCGCCCTCGCCGTAGCTGCCTTCTTCGCTCCCGGCGGTGCCTCGGCCTGTGGCTGCGGCGAATTCCGGGGCGTGGTCGTCGCCCATGGCAGCAGCCTCTACGGAGTCCACTGGCGGATCAAAGCGATCCTGCCGCGGGATGCCGGCCCTCACTCGGCGATGTTCGATTTCTCGATCGACAACGGCAGCGAAAGCGGCTACTTCACCTCCTTGCCGCGGCCGATCCCGCGCGCCTTGATCCTCACCGCTTTGAAGGGCAGCGACATCGACGAGTTCCCCGAGGCCGACATCAGCGGCCTCACCGCCGGCCGGGTCATACGGCTGCAGGTGGAAATGGCCGACGGACAGCTGCTCGAATCCGAACCGGCCCGCGCCCCCGAGCGCTTCCGCAATCGCTTCCACTGGCTGCGCGGCCTCCGCTTCTACGACGTCTTCTTTCCGGAGGATCAGGAACCCGTCCAGGTCACCGCCCTCGACGCCCAGGGGAAGGTGCTCGAACGTCTCGACTGGCGACCTTAGCCGCAGGGATTGCCCTGCATCTTGTGGAAAAGAGCGAAGGTTTCACCGCAGGCGATGTTGTGGTTCGGGGCGTACGTGGAGGAGAGTTCCTCCGTAGTTGCCTGGGTAGCCCACCGACGTCCAGGACGGATACGGCAGCCCGCCTACCAGCCCCAGCCAACCGGCTCCCGAGGTATCGGACGTGCAGGCGGCGCGATCGTCTCGCTCGTCCGCTCCCCCTGTTCCCCCTGCAGGCGCTCCATCTCCTCGCGAGAAGGGGTCGGCGGCTCAACCGGCTTCGCTTCCCGCATTCGCTCCGGCGTCCAGAACTCGTCCGCTTCCCGCCGCTCCTCGGCCTCCTGCCTCGATGTCGTTCTTGTCCTCACCGTTCATGGCTGCCACCTCCAGTCAGACAAAATTCATCCGTTCCAGGTTCAAACCCCGGTCTACGGTTCCGAACTTGGCCGCATCGAGATCGATTGCATTAGCCGCTCGATGCCTGAGACGATCCCTGGGATGGAAGCGGAGACGCGCTACGCGAATTCGGGCGGAGTCAGCATCGCCTACCAGGTGCATGGCAACGGGCCGACCGACCTCGTCCTCGTCCCCGGCTTCGTCTCCCATGTCGAGCTGCTCTGGGAGGAGCCGACGGTCGCCCGCTTCCTCCGCCGCCTCACCTGCTTTTCGCGCTTGCTCGTCTTCGACAAGCGTGGCCAGGGGCTCTCCGACCGCCCCGGCCGGCCGCCGACCCTGGAGGAGTCGATGGACGACCTGCGGGCGGCGATCGAGGGCGCCGGCTTCGAGCGCCCGGCGCTCTTCGGCGTCTCCGAGGGCGGGCCGATGTCGGCCCTCTACGCGGCCACCTACCCCGACCGGGTCGCCGGCCTCGTCCTCTTCGGGACCTTCGCGCGGATGGTCGAGACCGCCGGCTTCCCCCACGGGATCAGCGACGAGCAGCTGGACCGCTGGGGGTCGGTGGTGCGCCGCGACTGGGGCGGCTCCGTCGCCCTCGACGTCTGGGCGCCGAGCCGCGTCGGCGACCGCGAGTTCGAACGCTGGTGGGCGCGGCTGCTGCGGCAGGGGACGAGCCCGGCGGGGGCGATCGCGCTGATGGACCTCTACCGCGAGATGGACGTGCGCGCGATCCTGCCGGCGATCGACATCCCGACCCTCGTCCTCCATCGCGACGCCGACCGGATGATCTCGTCGGCGCAGGGCCGCTTTCTCGCCGCGGAGATCCCCGACGCCCGGTACGTCGAGCTGCGCGGCGAGGACCATCTGCCCTTCGCGGGCGACTTCGACCCGCTGCTGGAGGAGGTCGAGGAGTTCCTTGTCGGCAGCCGCGGCGGTGGCGAATCCGAACGGGCGCTGGCGACGATCCTCTTCACCGACATCGTCGGCTCGACCGCGAAGGCGGCCGAGCTCGGCGATCGCGGCTGGCGGGCGCTGCTCGAGCGCCACGATGCCGCCGTCCGGCACCAGCTCGCCCTGCACCGGGGACGCGAGGTGAAGACGATGGGGGATGGCTTCCTCGCCACCTTCGACGGCCCGGCGCGAGCGATCCGCTGTGCCTCCGCCGTCCGCGACGAGGTCGCCGGGCTCGGGATCGAGGTGCGAGCCGGCATCCACACCGGCGAGGTCGAGCTGATCGGCGACGACGTCGGCGGCATGGCGGTCAACATCGGCGCCCGCATCGGAGCGCTCGCCGATCCTGGCGAGGTGCTCGTCTCCAGCACCGTGCGGGAGTTGGTCGTCGGCTCCGGCCTCGAGTTCGAGGAACGGGGTGTCGAGAAGCTGAAGGGGGCGCCGGGGGAGTGGCGCCTCTTCGCGATCGAGCCGCCGCCGGCTTAACGCGGATTTGCGCTTCCCCACAGTTTCCTAACAGACAATAGGTTACACTTGCCATCATGGAGGCCATGGCCAGAGAACAGTGGACTGACGAGCGGCTCGACGACCTGAAGGAGCAGATGGTCCTCGGCTTCAACCGCGTCGACGCCGAGCTCCGCGATCTGCGGCGGATGATGTTCCAGGGGTTCCTTGCGATGACGACGGTTACCGTCACCTGCTTCGTCGGGCTGGCCAGCCTGCAGATCTTCTAGCCCTCGCGTCTTTAGCTTGCCGTAATGAAACTGTGACAGCGTGCGGGCGGTGGATTCGTCGCTGCTGCACGCCGTCAACGGTTTCCTCTTCCACCACGACTCGGTCGAGGACCCGTTGCTCTTCTACGTCAACGTCTCCGAGGCGCTTTTCGCCGCGACCCTGGTGATCATCTTCCTGGCCGCGCGTGGCCCTCGATGGGCCGACTGGCGCCGGGCGGCGGTGGCCGCAATCGCCAGCGCCGGCGTCGGCCTGCTCGCCGCAAAGGTGATCTCCGAATTGGTCGACCGGGCGCGGCCCTTCGTCGCCGAACCCCACCAGGTCCATCTCTTCACCGCCCACGCCGCCGATCCGGGCTTCCCAAGCGACCACGCCACGGCGGCCTTCGCGATCGCGGTGGCGATCCTCCTGCGCAAGCGCAGCTGGGGATGGGTCGCCCTCGGCTTCGCCACGCTGCTGGCGGTCGGCCGCGTCGGCCTCGGCGTCCACTACCCCAGCGACGTCCTCGCCGGCGCCGCCCTCGGCGCCGCCGCGGCCCTGCTGCTCTGGGTGCCGCCCCTGCGAGAGCGCCTCGACCGCCTCGCCGACCGGGCGGGCGGTTACTGGGACCGCGCCGTCGAACGCGGCGCGGAGAGCCTCGCGACGCTCCGCCGGTAGCCGCCCGCACGTCCGCCGCCGTCTTTACCTTCAGATGACGATGACGGAGCAGACGCAGATCGAGGCGTTCGCCGAGCCCGTGCCGGAGGCGGTCGCACAGCCTGTTCCCGATCCCGTCGAGCCCGCCCTCCGCGTCCCCCTCCGCGAGCTCGAGGACGGGCAGCGGGTCAGCGGCGTCTACGCGGTGCGCGGGCGCGAGTTGCGACGCAAGCGCAACGGCGACCCCTGGCTGCGGCTCTCGGTCGGCGACGCAACCGGCAGTGCCGAGGCGGTCTGCTGGGAGGAGGCCGAAGCCCACTACGCCCTCTGCTGCACCGGCAGTGCGGTCTTCGTCAGCGGCGTCTACGAGGTCAGCGAACGCTGGGGGCCGAAGATCAAGATCAGCTCCCTGCGCGCGGCCGAGCCGCACGAGTTCGAGGCCGACGACCTCGCCACCGGTTCCGACGTCTCGCTGGAGCAATTGGAGGGGGAGCTGCGCGAACTGCTGGCCACCGTCCAGAGCCCGCAGCTGCGGCAGCTGCTCGACCACTTCTTCGGCCCGGAGGCTGAGACCTGGAAGCGCTTCGCGGTTGCTCCGGCGGCAAAGACCTACCACCAGGCCTACCGGCACGGGTTGCTCGAGCACACGCTCTCGGTCGCCCAGGCGGTCTCCGCCGCGGCCAACTTCTTCCCCGGTATCGACCGCGAGGTCGCCGTCACCGGGGCGCTGCTGCACGACATCGGCAAGTGCCTCGCCTACAACGACGACCCGCTGGCGATCGACCTCACCGACGCCGGCCGCCTCCAGGGCGAGATCCCGCTCGGCTACTACACCGTGCGCCGGGCGATCGAGGACCTGCCGTTCGACCCCCACCTCGCCCAGTGCGTCCTCCACATCATCCTCAGCCACCACGGCTCGCTCGAGCACGGCTCACCGGTCGTCCCCGCCACCCGCGAGGCCGTCCTCGTCCACATGATCGACAACCTCGGCGGCCGCCTCGGCAGCTTCGACCGCCTCGAGAAGCAGCTCCCCGACGGCGAGTCGTGGTCGGGCTTCGACCGGGCCCTCTCCGGCTCGGCCTTCTTTTCCCAGCGGGCAGCCTGACGGCTCCGGAGCTGCCTCAGCTACTGAAACCGTTCGCTGCAGCGCTGGATCTTGTTGACGTTCTGATTGGCCCGCTGGATGCAGCGGATCAGCTTGTCGGCGTTGCCCTGGCGCTGCGACCGGCGTAGTGACTTCTTGACTTCGCGCCGGACCCGGCTGCTGACGTCGTCGATCGTCTCCGAGATTTCGCTCAGGCCGCCCTGTTCGAAGCTCTTCTGGACGTTGACGTTGACTTCGTGGCTGATGTCCTTCGTCGTGTCCAGGGTCGGCTTGACGATGAAGAAATAGACCGCTGCGAGGATTCCGACCGTCACCAAAAGCCGGATAATGCCCGCGCTTAGGTTGCCGAAGAGGTTTCTGAGGACGTCCATGAGCCGCGTGCAGACTATCCTGCCGAGCAGTGGCGAAGGACACCGAGAAGCTAATTCGCCAGCTCTCGTTGATCTCGTTCCTGATGGCTCAGGGGAGGCCGGTTTCGGCCCTCGAGATCAAGCGGGAGGTGGAGGGCTACAGCGACATGAACGACGACGCGTTCGCGCGCCGTTTCTATGCCGATCGCGCGGAGCTCGAGAGTCTTGGGATCCAGCTCGGGGTCGAGAAGCCGGGCGAGGGCTTCTTCGAGGCCGAGCTCTACTCGCTGCCGCCGGAGAACTTCTACCTCGACCCGATCTCCTTCTCTGACGACGAGCTGGCGGCGCTCTCGACGGCGCTGATGCTGCTGACCGACGGCGGCTTCGCCTACGCGGAGCCGCTGCGGCTGGCCCTGCAGCAGGTCGCCTGGGGCCACCCGAACCCGCTTCACGAAGGCGAGCGCGCCCCGGTCGAGATGGCGATGACCGCCTCCGCCGGAGGTCGCGAGCTCTCCCAGCGTCTCTCCAAGATCGAGACCGCCATTTCACGCCGGAAGACGATCGAGTTCACCTACTACACGATGGAGCGGGGCGAGACCGAAAAGCGCAAGGTCGACCCCTTCCACCTGGTCTTCCGCGGCGGCCAGTTCTATTTGATCGGCCACTCGCACGAGCGCGAGGCGGTACGCGTCTTCCGGCTCTCGCGGATCCAGGGCAAGGTCGGCTACGCCTCCAAGGCCGAGCACGACTTCTCACCGCCCGAGGACTTCGACCGCCGCGACTACGGCAGCCGCGCCGACTGGCAGCTGGGGGAGACCAAGGGGACGGCGAAGATCTTCATCCGCGAGCGGATCGCCTGGCTGATCGAGCGTGACTACGGCTCCTACGGTGAGCTCCGCAACGCGGTCAAAGCCGATGGCGCTCCCGGCAAGGGCCGCGTCTTCGAGACCTCGTACGCGTCCGAGCGCGAGTTGATCGCCTGGGTCCTGCGCTGGCGCCAGAATGCCCAGGTACTGGCGCCCGACGACCTCCGCGAGGAGGCCGAGAAGCGCCGCGGCCTGCTGCTGGCCCGTCACGAGAACGGCTTCAGCCCGGCCGAGGTGGTCGACCGCCCGCTCGACGAGCAGCCCAAACGCGGCCGCTCCAACGGCCGCGGCGAGGCGGCGATCCGGCCTGAGCGCTTCGCCCGCCTCGTCACCCTTGCCGGCCTCCTGATCGAAGCGGCGAAAAAGGACGAGCGGCTGCACGTCAACGACCTCCGCGACCGCCTCGAACTGACCGAAGAGGAGCTGCGCGAGGACGTCGAGCTGCTCAACGTCGTCAACTTCGGCGGCGGCACCTACGTCCTCTACGCGGAAATCATCGGCAAGGAAATCGAGGTCGACTCGCAGCCCTACGGCGACAACTTCGCCCGCCCCGCGCGTCTCCTGCCGCTGGAGGCGAAGGCGCTGGTGGCGGCGATCGACCTCTTCGGCGACCACCTGCCGCAGTCGAACCTGCAGACCGCGCGCCGCAAAATCGTCAAGGCGCTCGGCCACGACCCCTCCGAGGAGGGCTTGGAGATTGCCTCCGCCGGAGGCGGCGACGCCGGGGTCGCCCGTGCCGTCAACCAGGCGATCGCCGAAAGCCGCGTGCTCGAGCTCAGCTACTACAAGGAGAACGAGGACCAGTTCACCGAGCGCCGGGTCGAGCCCTACCGGCTCGAGAACGGTAAGGAGGGCTGGTACGTCGAGTGCTACGACCTGACCAAAGAAGGGGTCCGCCACTTCAAGCTCGACCGGGTCAAGGAGGTGCGCCTCTCCGAGGAGACCTTCGAGCCGCGGCCCGAAGTCGAGGAGTTCGCCGGGGTCGAGGGCTGGATGACCCACGGCGAGGTGCCGACCGCCGAGGTCGCCCGGGTCTGGGTCTCGCCCGAGCGGGCCCGCTGGCTGCGCGAGGAGCGGACCGTGGTCGAGGAGCTCGCCGACGGCGCCGTCGTCGTCGAGCTGCCCTACGCGGGCAAGCCCTGGCTGGTGCGGGAGATCCTCCGCGGCGCCGGCGACCTCGTGGTCCTGGAGCCGCCCGACGCCCGCGAGGCGATCGCCAAAGAAGTCGAGAGCGCCTCCAACTGACGCTCGGTGAATTTTCCACCCCATAGGGAGGAAAATTCACCACTCGCTCCATGAACGAGGCGCCGGGCCACCCCGAGATCCTGAAGATCGTCGCTCCCAACCCGGGGCCGATGACCCTGGAAGGGACCAACACCTACCTCTTCGGCTCCGATCCCTGCGTGGTGATCGACCCCGGCTCCGACGACCCCGGCCACCTGCGGGCGATCCGCGCCGCCGCCGGCGAGCGCGGCGGCATCGGGCTCGTCCTCCTCACCCACTCCCACGGCGACCACACCGCCGGGGCCGACCAGCTCGGCGCCGAGGTCGTTCTGCCGGCGGGCGGGGAGGAGCACTTCGCCCTTCGCGTCCTCGCCACCCCCGGCCACGCCGAGGACCACGTCTGCTTCCTCACCGAAACCGGCGTCTGCTTCAGCGGCGACCTCGTCCTCGGTCTCGGCTCGACGATCGTCCCCCCGGGCGGCAACTCACTCGCCGCCTTCATGGACTCGCTGGCGCTCCTGCAGGCGCAGGAGATCGAGCTGATCGCGCCGGGCCACGGCCCCTGGATCACCGAGCCGGAGGCGAAGCTGGCCGAATACGTCGACCATCGCCAAATGCGCGAGCGCCGCCTGCTTGAGACCCTCGACCAGGGCGAGCGCTCCCGCGCCGAGCTTCTCGCGACCGTCTGGGACGACATCCCGATGGAGCTGCTGCCGATGGCGGCGATGGCGATGGAGGCCCACCTGGAAAAGCTCGAGGGCGAAGCGCGGCTGCCGGGAGACCTGCGGGAATAGCGGAGCCGCAGTCCCTTCGTCTGTTCCTTTTCGTTCCTATGGACTCATAAGGAACAGACGAAGCAAACTGGCTGAGCAGCCAGTACTCTGACCCGATGCGGCGGGCGGCGAAGGTTGGCGTGTTGGCGGGAGCGGTCGGCTCCGGTCTGCTCGCCTCCGCCGCCGCGATCGTCTGGCACCGCCTCGCCCGCCGGCCGCTGCCGCAGGTCGAGGGGACGATTGAGATCCCGGAGCTGCGCGCCCGGGTCAGCGTCCGCCGCGACCGCTGGGGCGTCCCCCATATAGACGCCGCCGAGCGCGAGGACCTCTTCTTCGCCCAGGGCTACTGCCACGGCCAGGACCGGCTCTGGCAGATGAGCTTCTATCGCCGGGTCGTCGAGGGGCGGGTATCCGAGATGGCCGGGGAGGAGGGCCTGGCGGTCGACAAGCTGATGCGGACGCTGGGGATCCGGCGGGTCGCCGAAGCCGAGGAAGCGGCGATGGATCCCGAGCTGCGGGCAAAGCTGGAGCGCTTCTGCGCCGGCGTCAACGCCGCCGCCCGCGACGCCCGGGCGCTCCCCTTCGAGATGCAGGTTCTGCGCCAGGAGTGGAAGCCCTGGCGGCCGGTCGACATCCTCAGCCTCGGCAAGCTGCTCGCCTTCGGCCTCTCGACGAACTGGGAGCGGGAGCTGCTGCGGGCCGACATGGTCCGCGAGCTCGGCCCCGAGCTGGCGGCCCGGCTCGACCCGGTCTATCCCGCCGACAACCCCGTCGTCGCCGAATCGCTGGAAGCGTGGACCGGCGAAGGGATGCCGCTGGTCGAGCAGATCGATCGCGTGCGGAGCTCCCTCGGCCTCGCCGCCGAGGCCTCCGGCTCCAACAACTGGGCGGTCAGCGGCGAGCGCTCGAAGTCCGGGACGCCGCTGATCGCCGGCGACCCGCACCTCTCGCCGAGCATGCCGGGCATCTGGTACGAGGTCGAGCTGCGCCATGAGGGCCGCTTCGTCCGTGGCGCCTCGCTGCCGGGGATGCCGGGGATCTACATGGGCCAGAACAATGACGTCTGCTGGACGATCACCAACGTCATGGCCGACGTCCAGGACCTCTTCGTCGAGAAGATCGAGGGCAACGACTACCTCTTCGAAGACGAGTGGCGGCCGCTGCAGGTCGACCGCGAGGAGATCGTCGTCAAGGGCCGCTCCGAGCCCCTCGTGCTCGAGGTCCGCTCGACCCACCACGGCCCGATCGTCAGCGAGGCGCTCGGCGCCGACGAAGGCGAGCCGCTGGCGCTGGCCTTCCAGACGCTGCGCGAATCGACCGCCTTCGAAGCCGCCTTCGAGCTGCTCGACATCACCTCCGGACCGGAGCTGGTCGCGCAACTCGGGGGTCATACCTCGCCCGCCTCGAACATGGTCTGGGCCGACAGCAAGGGCTCGATCGGGTACAAGCTGATTGGCCGCCTGCCGCGCCGCCGCGGCGGCTGCCCCGACCTGCCGAAGCCGGGCTGGAGCGGTGAGTTCGAGTGGGAGGGGACGGTCCCTTACGAGGATCTGCCGGAGGTCGTCGACCCCGAGTGCGGTTATGTGATCACCGCCAACAACCGGATCGTCGGCGACGACTACCCGCACCACATCACCAGCGACTGGCTCGACGGCTTCCGCGCCAAGCGGATCGAGCAGATGCTCGAAGAAACCGAGAAGCATGACCTCGAGAGCTTTGAGGCGATCCAGAACGACAACTTCTCGCTCCCCGGAGCCGAGGCGGTGGCGCGGCTGAGCCGCCTGCACCCGAATGGCCAGCGCGAGCGCAGCGCCCTCGAGCGGCTGCGCAGCTGGGACGGCAACCTCGACCCCGACTCGATCGCCGGCACCATCTACCAGGCCTTCCTGCTGCGGCTGGCGCGCGAAGTGGCGCGCTGTGCGATCGGCGACCGCGACCTCTGCGAGCGCTGGCTCGACCGCGCCGACAACGGCTTCCTGCCGCACGTGACCTCGCCCTGGCGCTGGCACTCGCACTTGATGGCGCTCTGGGCCGAAGGGGACGAGGAGCTGATCGGCCGGCCCTGGGACGGGCTCGTCCTCGAGGCGCTGGCCGGCGCCCTCGACGACCTCGGCGACCGCTTCGGCCCCGAGCCGGAGAACTGGCGCTGGGGCCGCGTCCACGAGCTCAAGTTCCCGCACCCGCTCGGCGACGCCAACCCGCTCTTCGACCGCCTCCTCAACCGCCGCCTCCGCGCCGGCGGCGCCCAGGAGACGGTCAGCCAGATCGCCTACGACCCCAACGACCCCTACAACGCCGTCTGGGCGCCGAGCTGGCGGATGATCGCCGACCCGACCGACCCCGACCGCTCGCGCTGGCAGATGTTCACCGGCCAGTCGGGCCATCCGGCCAGCCCGCACTACGACGACCTGCAGGCGGACTGGCTCGACGGCCGCACGCAGCCGATGTGCGGCGAGGGGCCGTGGGGGGAGTTGGAGCTGGTCCCCGTCGGGTAGAGGTGTTGCACGGTGCTACACTGTGGCGGTGCCGACCAGCAGACCCCGCCACATGATCACCGAGACCGAGCCGGTAAGAGCGGCGCTGGACGAATTGCGCCGGCTTCAGGGGGGAGAGAAGGTCGAGCTTCCCGACTTGGTCATCCGTGGCGCTGAAGAGAAGATCAGGGAACTGAAGGCCCAGGGCGAGGTAGAGCGGAATGCCCGCGAGGAGATCACCGATTGGATCCGCACCGGCGATGGACCCGCGGTCGAGGTCGCGGCTGCGGAGGAGGCCAAGCGCCTCGGTCTGGTCACTAACTACGACGAGTAGCTTGCTGCTCGTCGACAATTCCGCTTGGTCGCGCCTGCTGAGCGGCCGGGTTCCACAGGATCGGCGGGAGGTAGTCGCCGGATGGGTGGAGGAGCGCCGACTGGCTGTCTGCCTTCCCTTTCTGCTCGAGGCCGGGTATTCGGCGCGCTCCGGGGCCGACCACAGGGAGCTCCTGCGTCGTCTCGAGCAGCTTCCCCGCCTTCCCGTCGACGACGCGGTCGAGCGCGTGGCGCTGGATGCGCAATACGAGCTGGCGGCGGTCGGGCACCATCGACTGGCCCCCTCGGATCTGGTGATCGCCGCCTGCGCTCACCTCGCGAGCGGCGGAGTCCTCCACTACGACCGCGACTACGACCTGATCCTGGAGCACACGAGGCTCGATTTCGAAAGCGTCTGGCTGGCCGAGCCGGGCACGCTTTAGTCCGGGCGCCCGCGACTCAGACGCCCACCCTGGGTTCTCTCTAGATGCAACGAACCCGGCTCCTCGTTTTCCCACTTCTGATCTTCGTCGCCGCGCTCGCGCCCGAGAGCGCGGAGGCCGTCCCCCAAGGCTTCTTCGGGATCGTCCCGCAGACGGGAATCGGCCCGAAGGACTTGGGGCGGATGCGGGCCGGTGGGGTGGAAACGCTGCGGATGCCGCTCTCCTGGGCCGGGGTCCAGCGCTCGCGTCGCAGCGACTTCGACTGGAGCGGGTTCGACGCGACGGTTGCCGCTGCGGCGGAGAACCGGATCGAGATCCTCCCCGTCCTCTTCGAACCACCGGGCTGGGCGACCGGGAGCGGGCGCCGGATGCCGGTCGACAGCGCCCGCCAGCGACAGGCCTGGGCACGGTTCGTCACCGCCGCGGTCGAACGCTACGGCCGCCGCGGCGAGTTCTGGGAAGAGCACGGGCCGGGCAGCAGGGACCCGCTGCCGCGGCTGCCGATCCGCGTCTGGCAGATCTGGAACGAGGAGAACTTCTTCTACTTCGCGAAGCCGGTCTCGCCCGGCCGCTACGCCCGCCTGCTGGCGGTGACGCGGCCGGCGATCCGCCGTGCCGACCCCCGCGCCGAAATCGTCCTCGGCGGCCTCTTCGGGCATCCGCGCCAGCGCCCGCCGCAGGCGATGGACTCGGTCGACTTCCTCGACCAGCTCTACCGCTCGCGCGGGGTGAAGGCGAACTTCGACGCCGTCGCGCTGCACCCCTACGCCGCCGACGCCGGCGAGCTGCGCTCCTCGGTCGAGGAGGTGCGCAGGACGATGGTCCGCCACGGCGATCGCCGTTCCGGCCTCTACGTCACCGAGATCGGCTGGGGGTCCGCCTACAACCCGCGCGCGGTCGCCTTCGAGGTCGGCCTGCAGGGACAGGCGCGTGAACTGCGCCGCGCCTACGGCTACCTGCTCGCCAACCGGGGCCGGCTGAAGCTGCGTCAGATCGACTGGTTCACCTGGAAGGACCTGCAGGGGAGCTGCGCCTTCTGCGACTCCTCGGGCCTCTTCCGGCAGGGCGCCCGGTTCAAGCCGAAGCCGGCCTGGCGCGCCTTCGTCCAGGTCACTCGGCGCGCGAGATCCCGCTGACCAGCTCGACGATCGGCGCCGGCGCCTTCTCCGGCGAGCCGGCGTCGAACGGCGGGTCGGGGTCGTACTCGATCCCCAGCTGGATCGCCTGGGCGACGTCGGGCCCGACCTCGCGCCCGACCAGGTAGAGCGCCATGTCGATGCCGGCGGAGACGCCGGCGGCGGTGATCACCTTGCCGTCCTCGACGTAGCGGCCGCCGACCGGCTCGGCGCCGAACTCCTTCAGCGGCTCCAGCCAGGCCCAGTGCCCGGTCGCGCGACGGCCTTCGAGCAGGCCGGCGGCGGCGAGCAGCAGCGAGCCGGTGCAGACCGAGGTCGTCCATTTCGAGGTCTCGTCGACGCGCCGCAGCCAGGAAAGGATCTCCTCGTCGGCCATCTTCTCGCGGGTCCCGATGCCGCCGGGGACGAGGACGATCTCGGGTTCGCCGACCTCCTCCATGCTGCTGTCGGCGGTCAGGCCGACGGCGCCGCTGTCGGTCCGCACCTCGCCGCGCTGCTTGGCGGCGAATTCGACTTCCCAGCCCGGGACCGAGCGCAGCACCTCGTAGGGGCCGATCGCGTCGAGCGCGGTGAAGCCCTCATAGAGAAGGATCACGATTTTCATCCAGTCATCGTCTCACGCCAGGGGTGTCTGAGGAAACAGGGTTTATTAACCCCCGTCTGCTCAGACACCCCCTAGGCTGCGGGGCGTGAGCCGGCGCGACCAGATCAAGCTCAGCGAGGCGGAGGAGCGGCAGCTGCTGGGCGAAGAGCGGATCGCCGTCGTCTCCAGTCTCGGACCGCGGGGATGGCCGCACTCGATGCCGCTCTGGTTCGTCCCCCGCAAGGGCGTCGTCTGGATCTGGACCTACGCGAAGTCGCAGAAGGTGCGCAACCTCGAACGCGACCCGCGGGCGACCGTGCTGGTCGAGGCGGGGCACGAGTACGGCGAGCTGCGCGGGGTGATGGTCGAATCCGAGGCGGTGATCCACCGCGACTTCGCGACCGTGCTCGGGTTCGCGGAGGAGCTGACCGTGCGCTACGCGGAGGGGATCTCTTCGGTCGAGGGCGACGCCAAGGCGGCGCTCGAAGCGCAGGCGCCGAAGCGGGTGGCGATCAGCTTCCCGCCGCTGCGCACGGCAACCTGGGACCACCGCAAGCTCGGCGGCACCTACTAGAGCTTCACAAGCCGAACCGATCCGACCGCTACCTTTTCCGACTCGATGAAACGACGCCTCTTCGCCCTCCCCCTCCTCGCCTGCCTGATCCTCGCGCTCGTCGTCGGCCAGCCCGGGGCCGCGAAACCGCTGCCGCGGCCGCCGAAGGGCTTCTTCGGAGTCGCCCCGCAGACCGAACTGACCGAACTCGACGCCCGCTACATGCGCGCCGGCGGGATCGAAAGCATCCGCCTGCCGCTGCTCTGGTCGAGCGTGCAGCCGACCCGCAACGGCCCCTACGACTGGAGCGGCTTCGACGCGATGATGGAAGTCGCCGCCCGCAACGGTCTCCGGGTCTTCCCCTCGCTGGCCTCGCCGCCGCGCTGGGTCGCCCACAAAGAAACGGTTCTGCCGGTTGCCAACGCGAAGCAGCGGCGCGCCTGGTCGGCCTTCCTCAGCGCCGCCGTCGCCCGCTACGGGCCCGGCGGCGAATTCTGGGCCCAGCACGGCGGTATCGGCCCCAACTACGAACCGGCGATCACGGCGCCGGTGCCGATCCGCGAATGGCAGATCTGGAACGAGCCCAACTTCTTCTACTTCGCCTACCCGGTCTCGCCGCCCCAGTACGCGAAGCTGGTGAAGCTCTCCAGCAAGGCGATCAAAGCCGTCGACCCACGGGCGAAAGTCGTCCTCGGCGGCCTCTTCGCGAAGCCGAAGGCGGCGGGCAAGCGGGGGATGCCAGCGACGACCTTCCTCGACCGCCTCTACTCGGTCCCGGGCCTGCGCAACAGCTTCGACGGGATCGACCTCCACCCCTACGCGATCGACAGCGAAGAGCTGGAAGAAATGACCGAGGAATTCCACGACGTCACGCTCGCGAACCACGACCGCCCCGGCCTCTACATCGGCGAGCTCGGCTGGGGCTCGCAGAACGACTTCGAGCAGGTCGCCTTCGAGCAGGGCATCCGCGGCCAGGTGAAGCAGCTGCGCGGCTCCTACGGCTACCTGCTGGAAAACGCCCGCCGTCTCAACCTCAAGGCCTCCTACTGGTTCTCCTGGAAGGACCTGCCCGGCTCCTGCACCTTCTGCGACTCCGTCGGCCTCTTCCGGGCCGGCTCGAAGTTCCGCCCCAAGCCCGCCTGGCACGCCTTCGTCGCCCTCACCGGCGGCCGCGCCCGGCCTTAGTGCCTTCGGCCGGCTCCGGTCAGTGCCGGTGGCGGCGAAGCGGGCGGATCGTCAACCGCCGGGAGATCGCGCCGGCGAACGTCTGGTCGGCCTTGAGGGTGATCCGGAAGCTAGAGCGGCGCTTGATCTGAGGCCGGAAGTGGGCTGAACAGACCCTGTCGAGGCGGCGGGTGCCGAGGTTTCGGCGGCCGTGCCAGAGCGTTACCCGCCCGCCGTGGCGGCCGCTGCAGGGGCTGACCCAGGCCGAGATCAGGGCGCGACGCCTGCGCTTGACCTTGCGGCTGGCCGCCCGGACCCTGACGAGGGAGGGGGCGAGCGTCGGCGGCGGCGGGCCTGAGCAGTCGGTGGCGGCCGAGCCCTGCAGGCGGTAGACGGGGCCCAGTTCAGAGGTTGCGTAGAGGCGGCCGCAGGAGTCCTCGCCGAACGAGGTCAGCTTGTCGACGTGGACCCCCTCGAAGCGATCGCTGACGGCCGGTGCCGCGGGGGAGAAGGAGCGGATGTCGCCGACGAAGTAATCGCCGTAGAGGTAGCGCCCGAAGGTGTCGCCGAGCCCGGTGTCGCGGGCGACGTAACCGCCGATCAGGGCGGCGCCCCCGACGTCGGGGTTTTCGTATTCGAATACCGGGCCGACGAAACCGCCCGGCGGAGGAGTCGCGCACTCGGGGTCCGTGGCTGGCCCGGGCAGCGAGCCCTCGAAGCAGTTCCAGCCGAAGTTCGCGTTTTGGCCGATCCCAGGCGCCGCCGCGAAGTCGACCTCCTCGCGTTTGGCCTGGCCGACATCGCCGATCCAGAGGTCACCGGTCTGGCGGTCGAAGGAGAAGCGGAAGGGGTTGCGCAAGCCGAGGCTCCAGACCGTCGCGGCGGCGAGGCCGGTCTGGCTGGGGACGATCCGGAGGATCTTCCCGAGCTGACTAGAGGGGTTCTGGGCGTTGTGCAGTTCGTCGTCGCCGCTGCCGCCATCGCCGGTCGACGCGTAGAGCGCCCCGTCGGGGCCGAACTGCAGCTGACCCCCGTTGTGGTTCGAGTTGATGGAGTGGGGGATCGGCGCGATCACGTCGCGCAGGCTGCTGGTCGGCGCGCTGCTGCCGTTGGCGACCATTTCGGCGACGTGGAGGTCGCCGAGATTCGCCCCCGCTTCTTCTTCGCCCGTGTAGAAGAGGAAGAAGCGACCGCTCTGGGCGAAGTCGGGGGAGAGGGCGATCGATTGCAGGCCACGCTCTCCGGTACAGCAGGAAACCTGCTGGCGGACGTCCGCAAACGGCTTCACTTCACCGTTTTCGACAACGACCACCGCACCTTCGCGCTCGACGACGAAAAGCCGGTCGGGGTTGGCCGGGGCCGAGGTGACGTAGATCGGCTGGTCGAAGCTGCCGATCCGCTGCGCGCTCAGCGCCTGCGCGGAGGCCGTCCACAGCCCCGAGATGGCCAGCACGACGACCGCAAGTTTCCCCATTGCCCGGATCACTCCATGCAAGGTAGCTAGTCTCGGCTCTATCATCAAAATTGAGTATCGTCTGGCGAGTGGATGTACTTGAAAGCCATTTGTCCCGACAGGCGGAAGTCTCTCAGGATTTCTTCTGGAACCGGTTGCGCTGGGAGCTCGTCAGCCGCGAGCTCGGGAGCGATTGCACGCGCATCGTCGACGTCGGCGCCGGCCCCGGGTTCCTAGGCGACTACCTCAGTTGCCAGCGGGAGGACCTCGAGTACTGGTTCGTCGAGCCGATCGAGCCCCTGCAGAGAAGTCTCGTCGATCGCTTCGGAGCGGATGCGAACCGGCGCGACCGGAAGTTCCCGGGCGCCTCTCACGTCACCCTGATGGACGTGCTGGAGCACCAGGAGGACGATCGCGCTTTTCTTGCCGATCTGACCGAGAAGATGGATCCCGGCGCGACCCTGCTGCTGACGGTCCCCGCGATGTCGTCGCTGTGGTCGGCCTGGGACGCGAGGCTCGGCCACTACCGCCGTTACAGCAAAGAGGGCCTGCGGGCGGCGATCGCGTCCCTCCCTCTACGGATCGAGGAGGAGAGCTATCTCTTCCCGGAGCTGATTCCGCTGGGTCTGCTGCGGCGCCTGCGTAATCCGGACGGCGGCGACGGTGGCTCGGAGGGGGCGGAGTTCCCGGAGCTGCCGAAGACGTTGAACGACGTCCTCTACGGCATCGGCAGGATGACGGTCAGGCGCCGTCGCTTCTGGCCGGCAGGAACTTCCCTCTACGCGCGACTGCGGCACAGGGGCTGAGTCGCCGATACGCTTGCTCGCTTGGTCGGGGATTTGGAACGGATCTGGCGCCGTACAGTTGTCCGCCTGGCGGTGGGGGGTCTCGCCTTTGCGATATTGACGCTCGTCACCATCGCGATCGCGAAACCGCGGATGTACAGCGGCTTCGCCGGCTACGACGACGAGGGCTACATGTTGATCGCCCTGCGCTCGTTCCTCGAGCACGGCCACCTCTACGACGACGTCTTCAGCCAGTACGGCCCCTTCTACTACGAGTTCTGGGGCGGCTTCTTCGAACTCTTCGGGCTTTCGGTCAATCACGACGGCGGGCGCGCGGCGGCGATCTTCGCCTGGGTCGCGGCCAGCCTCCTCTTCGGGCTCTCGGCCTGGCGGATGACCCGCAGCATCCTGCTCGGGCTGGCGACCCAGATGCTCGTCTTCGGGGCGATCATCACCGTCGTCAACGAGCCGATGCACCCGGGTGGGACGATCTGCCTGCTGCTGGGCGCGATCGTCGCCATCTCCTGCCTGGTGCGGGCGCGCACCTCGCCCCTGGCCATGGCCTTCCTCGGCGCCGCAGTGATGGCGCTGATCCTCGTCAAGATCAACGTCGGCGCCTTCGCCCTCATCGCCCTCGCCCTCACCTGCGCGGTGAGCTATCCGCGCCTGGGACGCCTGCGCCTGCTGCGGCCGGCGATCGAGGCCCTCTTCGTCGTCGTCCCGCTGTTGCTGATGACGTCCAAGTTCGGCGAAGCCTGGGCCCGTCACTACGCGATCCACGTGGCGCTGGCGGCGCTGACGATTGTCGTCGCCCTGCGGGCGCGGTCGGCCCGCGAGCGGGATGCCGAAGAGCTCTGGTGGCTGCTCGGCGGCCTGGGAGTTATGGCGGTCGTCGTCTGCTTCGCCATCATCGGTGCGGGGACCACGCCCGGCGGCCTCGTCGAAGGTGTGATCTCGCAGCCGCTGCGCCAGTCCGACGCCTTCAGCATCCCGCTCGGGCTGGCCGACCGCACCTACATCTTCGACCTCCTCGGCCTCGTCGGCGCCGGCTCCTTCTGGTACCTGGCTCGGGGGCGCGGCCTGGCCCTCAGCCCCGCCTTCACCGCACTCGCCGCGCTCCTCAGCGTCCTCGTCGGCCTCGAGATGGCGCTCTCGGTGATCGGCCGCACGGTCCTCTTCGACATCAGCTCCTACGCCGGCTACCAGTTCACGTTCCTGCCCTTCGCTTGGGTGGCACTAATCCCGATCGCCGGCAACGAAGACGCCGACACCTCCTTCGCCCGCCTGCTGCTGCCGCCGCTGGCGGTGCTGCAGGCGCTGCACGCGTTCCCGGTTGCCGGCAGCCAGACGGCCTGGTCGAGCTTCCTGCTGATCCCGGTCGGGGTGCTCTGCGTGGCCAACGGAGCGCGGGGTCTGGCGCGGGTGCTCACCGGCGACCGCGAAAGGCGGGCGCTCGGTGCGGTTGCCGCCGTCGCCGCTGCGGTGACGATGCTGGTCCTGGTCAACATCCAGCTGCGCCAGCCGCTCAACGCCTACCGGGCCGCCTACGACGGGAGCACCCCGCTCGACCTGCCGGGGGCCGAAGACGTCCGGCTCTCACCCGAAGAAGCGGAGCTCTACCGCCGGGTCAGCCGCGCGATCGACGCCAACTGCAGCTCCCTGCTGATGCTGCCGGGGATGAACAGCTTCTATCTCTGGACCGAGCTGGAGCCGCCGACCGGGTACAACGCGACCGGTTGGACGACGCTCTTCGACGACGCCCACCAGGAACGGGTGATCGACGAAACCAGCTCGATCCGGGGCCTTTGCCTGCTCGAAAACGAAGGCCTTGCCGCCGGCTGGAGCGGTGGCACGATCCCGGACGGGCCGCTGGTCGCCTACCTCCACCAGGGGTTCCGGCCGATCGCCACGATCGACGCCTACCGCCTGCTGCGCCGGGAAGGCCCGGCTTGAGCGAGGGATTGCGGCAGGGGCTGAATCGTCCAGGGGTCCGGATCGCCGCCGCCGCACTCGGCTTCGCGGCGGTGACCGCGGTCACGGTCCTGATCACCCGCTGGGCGATGTTCGTAGTCACCCAGCCGTTCGAAGACGAGGGCTACATGCTCACCGTCCTCGACTCGTTCGTCCATCACGGCAACATGTATGACGACGTCTTCGGCCAGTACGGCCCTTTCTACTACGATGTCTGGGGCGGTCTCTTCTCGGCTCTCGGGCTGCCGCTCACCCCCGACGCGGGGCGCGAGGTCACCGCCGTCGTCTGGGTCCTGACCGCGCTCGGGGCCGGGCTCGCGACGATGCGGATCGCCGGCAGCGCGCTTCTCGGTCTGGCAACGCAGATGGCGGTCTTCAGCGCCCTCGGCGTCCTTGCCAACGAGCCGATGCACCCCGTCGGGCTGATCGGGTTGTTGCTGGTCGCTCTCGTGTTCGCGGCAGCCTTCGTCAGCCGCGAGCTCTCCCTCGGCGCCGTGGCCGTGGTCGGCGGCACCGTCGGAGCGCTGTTGATGGTGAAGATCAACGTCGGCGGCTTCGCCTTGATCTCGCTTGCCCTCACCTGCGTCGTCGCCTACCCGGCGCTGACGCGGCTGCGTTGGCTGCGGCCCCTGGTCGAGGCGCTCTTCGTCCTCGCCCCGCTGGGCCTGATGGCGGGTAAGCTCGGCGAAGAGGCGGTCCGCCATTACGCCGTCCACGTCTCGACCGCCGCCCTCGCGCTGGTCATCGTGCTGCGAGCCCTGGCGCCCGGCCGGCGGCCGAAGGAGGAGCTCGGGTGGATGGCCGGCGGCCTCGTCGCCGTCGTCCTCGTCAGCTGCCTCGCGATCGTCGGCTCCGGGACCAGCCCGGGCGGTCTTCTCTACGGGGTCGTGCGCCAGCCTCTGCGCCAGAGCGACTCCTTCCGGATCCCGCTCGAGCTTGCCGGGCGCTACTGGTACTTCGACCTGATCGCGCTCGCCGCGGCCCTCGGCTTCCTCTGGCTCAGCCGAAGCCGGAAGGGACCGCCGAGCCAGGCACTGGTCGCCCTCGGCTCGACCTTCAGCATCGCGATCGGCCTCGAGATGGCGCTCTCGGTGATCGGCAAGGCACTGCCGCTCGATTTCGCCTCCCTGCCCGGTTACCAACTCAGCCTCCTCGCCTTCGCCTGGGTGGCCCTGATCCCGCTCGCAGGTGAGCGGCCAGACACCTCCTTCGCGCGTCTCCTGCTGCCGCCGCTGGCAGTGCTCCAGTCGCTCCACGCCTTTCCGGTCGCCGGCAGCCAGGTAATGCTCGCGAGCTTCCTGCTGGTCCCGGTCGGAGCCCTCTGCGTCGCCAACGGCGTCCGCGGTCTGGCGTTCGTCGTCGCCGAGGAGAGTGAGCGGCGTGCGCTGGCCGCGGTAGGGGTCTGTGCGGCGGCGGCGCTGCTCCTGTTCACCGCCGGGGCCTCGCTGACGGATCCGTGGCGGGCCAGGCACGCGGTTTACGACTCGCTGCCGCCGCTGGACCTCCCGGGTGAGAGGAACGTCCATATCTCGCCTGAATCGGCGCAGACGTTCCATGAAGTGACGGCGGCTATCGACCGCAACTGCGGCGCCTTCCTGACGTTGCCGGGGATGGACTACTTCTACATCTGGACGCAGCAGGAACCCCCGACCGGATACAACGCAACGGCTTGGATGACGCTTTTCGACGATGCCCACCAACAGCGGGTGGTCGATGACACCCGCTCGATCGACGGCCTCTGCCTGCTGCGGAACATGGGGCTGGCCGAAGGCTGGGCGCAGGGGCCGCTGCCTCCGGGCCCACTCGTCGCCTACCTGGAAGAGGGATTCCGGCCGCTGGTGACCATCGGCCCTTACGAACTGCTGCGTCGCGAAGGGGCGGGAGAAGTTTCGTGATCACCTGGATCGTCACCCCCGTCTATCGCGACGTCGCTTCCTTCGAGCTGCTGCGCGAGCAGCTGTTGGAGGTCCTCGGCCCAGACGCGGCGGGCGCCAGGTTTGTCGTCATCGACGACACCGCCGGCCAGGACGAGGAGATCAGCCGCCTCGCTCGCTACGAGGACGTCGCCGTCCTGCGGCCGCCTTTCAACCTCGGCCACCAGCGGGCGATCGTCTACGCGCTGCGGAAGATCATGCCGGGGGTCGGCGACGACGACGCCATCGTCACCCTCGACGCCGACGGCGAGGACCAGCCGAGCGATCTGCCGCGCCTGCTGGCACCGCTGCGGGGGGGAGAGCACCTGAACCGCAAGGTGGTCCTGGCGCTGCGGACCAAACGCCGTGAGTCGATCGGCTTCAAGGTCTTCTACCGGCTCTTCCGGCTCCTCTTCAGATCGCTGACCGGGACCACCGTGCGCTCCGGGAACTTCGCGGCGATGCCGGGCTCGATCGCCAAGCGCGTGCTCCAGCACCCGACCTTCGACCTCGCCTACTCCTCGGCGATCCTCGCCCTCGACATCCCGGTCGAGTACGTCCCCTGTGAGCGGGGGGAGCGTTACAAGGGGCGCTCGAAGATGACCTACGGGAAGCTGGCGATGCACGGGCTGCGGATGCTGATGCCCTTCACCGACCGGATCGCGATCCGCGCTCTCGGCGCCTTCGTCTTCTTCGGGATCTTCGGCGTTCTCCTCGCGGTCATCGTCGTCGGCCTGAAGCTGTTCACCTCTTCATCGATCCCGGGCTGGACCAGCTACATCGCGCTCGGCTCGCTGATCGTCTCGCTGGTCGCGCTGGGCAACTTCGTAAGCCTCTTCGTCCTCTTCTCGCAGACGCGGGCCGTCTCCCTCGCCAACATCGAGGACATGGTCACCGAGGACTAGTCGCGCCTGAGGACGCGGTGGCGCACCTTGCCGACCTCGGTGCCGGCGACCGCGACGGCCGCGGCGTAGCCGGAAGGGACGTCCAGCCCCGCGATGGCGACCGCTCCCGCGGGGGGCGCTCCGGTGAGACCGGAACCGAGGCACTTGAGCCGGGCCTCGTGGCGAACCCAGGCGTCGTAGAAGACCGCCGGCCGCTCGGCCGGAACGGTCTCACGGATTTCTTCCACCACGGCCCGGTCGAGCGCCCGCTCAGCCAGCTCGAGGAGATCGCGCCCGGGCGCGATCCTCTCCACGTCGACGCCGACCGGGCGCGAGCGGGAGACGGCGATCAGCGCCAGCTCGCCGGAGTGGCTGAGGTTGAACTCCAGCTCGGCGTCGCCCATCACCCGGGGCTTCCCGTTGGCGCCTGTCTCGAGCCCGATCTCCGCCGGGGGTTGGTCGATATAGAAGGCGAGGACCCGCCGCAGCGCCGAGCGCGAGGCAATCCAGGCGCGGGCGACCTCAGGGCGCAGGTAGGCCCCCGCGCGCCGGCGATCCTCGGGGGAGAGATCGTCCGCCGCCGCTCCCGGCGGTTCGTCGAGCCGCGCCGTCCAGACCTCTACGGTCAAAGCCGCAGCGCCTCGGAGATCCGCTCCTCGAGGCAGCGCGCAAGCACGGCTGCGCCCGGCTCCCGCAGCATCTCGATGTGGCCAACCGGGAGAACGTGCTTCTCGATCCCGCCCTTCGCCCGCTCCGGCCAGGCGAGGTAGGCGGGTTTACGCTCGTACTCGGGTGAGGTGACGAGAACGATCTTCCCCGGCCAGGCCTCGGCGCGGTAGGTGGCTTTCGCCTCGCGAGCGGCGGCCTCGATCAGGTTCTCGGTTCGCCGGCGTGCCCGCGGCAGGCGGCGTCCGAGCCGCCGTTCGGCGAGGGTGAGTAGGCGGTCCCGCTGTCGTTCCATCCGCTGCCGGTTCTCCGGGGCGAGAAGTCGCTGGGCCGCCTGTCCAAACCGCCGGCTCGCCGGCTGCGTCGCCAGTTCCAAGCGCAGCCGGCGCGGCAGCGGGACCAGGGACGGCGGCAGTAGCTCCGGCGCCAACCCTTCCTTTACGCCCTCGTAATAAGCCCAGAAGAGGAAGTCCCCGAGGTCGGCGCCGAGCGGGTCGGAGAAATGGTCCGCCAGGTCGGGCCGTCGCGCGATCACGCTCAGGTAGCGGTTGGCGCGGCCGTCGCCGACAGGCTCATCCAGTCGCGAGCGCAGCTGCTCCCAGCCGCTCGGCGTCAGCGGGTCGGCCGGCTCGCCGCCGAGCTCGCGCCAGGCGCTCTCCAGCGCCCAGTCCCAGCTGTTGCCGTCCGGCAGTCGGCAGTCCCCGATCGGCACCGGCGTCAGTAGGCGCGGCTGCAGGCGCTGCTCGGGCACCCCGCTCTGCCAGAGCCAGCGCCGATAGGCGTCGGAGTCGGAGTGGAGCGGATCCGCCCAGCGCTGGGCAAGGTCCTCGCGCCAGTGCCAGATCTCGAGGCCGTAGCGGGAGATGCCCGGCACCAGCTCCCCTCGCAGCCAGCCTGCCAGCGCTGCCGCGTCGTCGCGGTCGGGCACCTCCTCGCCGGCCTCGCGGGCGCGCAGCCAGGCCGTCTCCATCAGGGGGTCGGTGGGCACGCCCGGTTCGATCTCCCGCAGGCCGGCGGCGGGGGGATCGGAGTCGAGCGAAGCCAGCAACGGCACCTCCTCGCCCGCTTCCCGCAGCTGCCGGGCGACCTCGAAGGCGACGGTCGCCCCGTTGCAGCGGCCGGCCAGGAGGTAGGGCCCGTGAGGCTGCACCGCCCTGATCTCCTCGACGCAGCGGGCCGCCGCGGCCTCGATCCCGCGGTCGATCGCCGCCTGGCCATCGAGGCCGCTCGGCTGCACCGCGTAGAAGGGCTGGTCGGCGGAGACATGGCGGGCGAAGGGGGCGAAGCCGACGACATTGCCGTCGCCGGCGGTCATCGCGAAGAGCGGCGGCCGTGACCCGGTCGGCTTGATCGCGACGAGGTTGCTCCAGCGGTCCCGGTCCTGCCTGGGAGGGTCGGCCAGGAGCGCCGCCAGCGAGCGCGGGGTCGAGGCCACGAGGATCGTCGCCAGCGGCAGCCGCTTGCCAAAGGCGTCTTCCAGCTGCGAGAAGAGGCCGACCGCCAGCAGCGAGTGGCCGCCGAGGGCGAAGAAGTCCTCCTCGACCCCGACCGCCTCGACCCCGAGGACGCGCTCGAAGATCTCCACCGTCCGCCGCTCGGTCTCGCTGCGAGGGGAGTCACCGCCGGTCTCACGCGCCAGGTGGGCGGAGCTCGGTGCCGGCAGCTTCTCCCGGTCGACCTTGCCGTTCGCGGTCAGCGGCAGCTTCTCGAGCTCGACCCAGGCGGCCGGGACCATCGCGCTCGGCAACCGCTCACCGACGTGGCGGCGCAGCTCGGGCGGGTCGGCGGGGCCGCCGGCGGCAACGACGTAGGCGGCCAGAGCCCTGTCGCCGGGGCTCGGCTCGTAGGCGACGACGACCGCGTCCTCGACCGAAGGGTGATCGCGCAGCGCCTCCTCGATCTCGGCCGGCTCGACCCGGAAGCCGCGGATCTTCAGCTGCCGGTCGAGGCGGCCGAGGAACTCGATCGTCCCGTCGGCGCGGCGCCGCACGCGGTCGCCGGTCCGGTAGCGGCGCTCCCCCGGCCGCTCCGGGTCCTCGATGAATCGCTCCGCGGTCAGCTCGGGATCGTTGCGGTAGCCGCGGGAGACGCCGGCCCCACCGATCCAGAGCTCCCCCGCGACGCCGACCGGGGCCGGCTTTCCCACGGCATCCATTACCTCACAGGTGGTCGCCTGGATCGGGCGGCCGATCGGGACCGAGCCCTCGACGCGATCGCCCGGCCGGAGATCGTGGGTTAGCGCGAAGGTGGTCGTCTCGGTGGGACCGTAGCCATTGCTGAGCCGGCCGTCAGGGGGCAGAGCCTCAAGCGCCCGCGCGACGTGGGCGGGCGAGAGGACGTCGCCGCCGGCGAGCACGTGGCGGACCCGGCCGAGGCAGTCGGGGCGGCGGTCGACGAGCTCGTGGAAGAGCCCGGCGGTCAGCCACATCGTCGTCACCCCGTGGCGCTCGACCGCCGCCGCGACGGCGTCCGGGGAGGGCTGCTCGGCGAGCACGGCGACGGCGCCACCGTTGGCCAGCGGCCCCCAGAGCTCGAGCGTGGTCGCGTCGAAGGCGGGGGAGGCGGCGTGCAGCATCGTCGTCCCCGGCCCGAGCTCGGCGAAGTCGGGATCGTCGACCAGGCGGGCGACGTTGCGGTGCGTCACCTTGACCCCCTTGGGCTTTCCGGTCGAGCCCGAGGTGTACATGACGTAAGCGAGGTCCTCCGGGCCGGCGGCCGGCTCGAGCGCCTCGCCGCCGCGGGCGATGTCGAGGTCGAGCGCCCGGATTCCCGCCGGCAGCTTGCCCTCCAACCCGAGGCGGGTGAGGACGACCTCTGCGCCCGCGTCCTCGATCGCCCGGCGGATGCGCTCGGCGGGATGGCCGGGATCGAGGGGAACGTAGGCGGCCCCGGCGCCGAGAACGCCGAGGTAGGCGGCCGCTGCCGCCGCCGAGCGTGGCAGCAGCACCGCGACCGCTGCGCCGGGCTCGACCCCCTGTTCACGCAGCGAGCCGGCGATCCGGCGCGCTCGCTCGGTCAGCTCCCCGTAGGAGATCTCCTCAGCGCCGTCGACGACGGCAAGGGCCTCGGGGTCTCGCCGCGCCTGCCGCTCGACCAGCTCGGGAATGCCGGCGTCGCGGTCGAAGGAGCGGTCGTTGCGACTCCAGGAAGCGAGCTCCGCGGCTTCCTCGGAGGTGGCGACCCGCAGGCTCGAGATCCTCGCCTCGGGGTCGGTGACGAACTGCTCCAGCAGGTTCAGGTGCTGGCCGGCGAGCCGGTAGGCGGTGGCATCGGAGATCAGGTCGGAGTGCTCCCAGATGTAGAAGGGCCTGCCGTCGCCGTGGTCGACGCCGATCACGTTGACATCGGCCTTCGCGGTCCCGTTGGGAATCGTCTGCACCACCTCGACGTCGAGGCCGGTCCACTCCCACTCGCCCCCCGGGGCGTCGTCGAACGAGAACATCGCCTGCACCAGGGGTGAGCGGCTCGGGTCGCGGCGCGGGCCCAGCGCTTCGACGACGCGCTCGTAGGGGACGTCGGCGTTGGCGATCGCGTCGAGGACGGTCCCCCGGACCCGTCGCAGCAGCTCCCGTACCGTGGGGTCGCCCGAGAGGTCTACCCGCAGAGCCGCGGTCCCCACCGTCATCCCGACCAGATGCTCGGCGGCCGGGTCGCGCCGGTTGGCGAAGCCGCTGCCGATCTGCAGGCTCTCGACGCCGCCCGAGCGGCCGAGCAGGAGGCCGAAGGCGGCCAGCCCGGCCATGAAGGCCGTCGCCCCCTCGCCCCGGGCCAGCTCGCGCACCGCGGCGGCCAGCTCCGGTCGCATCGGCCGGCGCACCGAGCCCCCGGCGAAGGACTCGCGTGCGGGGCGCGGGCGCGAGGAGGGCAGCTCGATCAGGGGCGGATCGGAGTCGAGGGTGCGCCGCCAGAAATCGAGCTGGCGCTTTTCCAGGTCGCCGCCGACCAGCTCCCGCTCCCAGCGGGCGAAGTCGCCGAAGCCGATCTCCTGCTCGGCGAGGCTGGCCGGGCGGCCCTCGACGCGGGCCGAGTAGAGCTCGGCCAGCTCGGCGAGGACGATCATGAACGACCAGCCGTCGTGGGCGGCGTGGTGCTCGACGTCGATCAGCGCCCAGCGGCCGGGGCCGCGGCGGATCAGCGTCCAGTGGCAGAGGGGGCCGCGGTCGAGGCGGATCCGGCGACGGACCAGCGAGCGCACCAGCCGTGCCCACTCATGTCCCGATCCCTGCGGCCCCTCGATCACCTCGAAGGGCAGGGGAAGGTCGTCGTGGACGATCTGCACCGGCTCCCCCTCGCGTTCCTCCAGCGAGGTGCGGAAGACCTCGTGGCGCTGGACGAGGTCGCCGACAGCCCCCCGAAGGGCCTCCTCGTCGAGGTCGCCCCGGAGGTGGATCAGGGCCGCGAACTGGAAGGAGAGCGAGTCCGGGTTCATCCGCTCGAACAGCCAGGCGCGGCGCTGGGCGAAGGTGGCCGGCGGCGGCTCCGGCGATTCCACCCGGCGCGGGCGCGGCCGCGAGTCGACCGCCTCGGACTCGATCAGGGCGGCGAGCCGGCGCGGCGTCCGGGCCTTGAAGGCGGCGTTGATGTCGAGGTGGGAATTGAAGCGGTCGCGGATCCGGCCCAGCAGCTGGAGGGTGAGCAGCGAGTCGCCCCCGAGCAGGCCGAAGTCGTCGTCCGGGCCCACTTCCGGCAGGGCGAGCAGCTCCGCCATCACCGCCGCCACCTCTCCGACGGTGCCGTCCGTGGAGCCGCCGGCAGCGGAGCGGGCCGGGTCCGGCAGGGCCCGCCGGTCGATCTTACCGCGCTCGGTCAGCGGCAGCTCCGCCATCAGCAGCAGAGCGCTGGGAACCATGAACGGCGGCAGCCGCTCCGCCAGGTGGTCGAGGAGAGCCTGCTCCGCGGCCGCCTCGCCGTCCCGCAGGCTGGCGTAGGCGAGCAGCCGCTTGTGGCCCTGGACGTCCTCGCGCGCGACCACCGCCGCCTGGGCGACGGCGGGATGGGCGCCGAGCATCTGCTCGACCTCGCCGGGCTCGACCCGGAAGCCGGAGATCTTCACCTGGTGGTCGGCGCGGCCGAGGAACTCGAGGTTGCCGTCCCGACGCCGCCTGACAATGTCGCCGGACCCATAGATGCGAGCCTCCCGGCGCTCGCTGAACGAATCTTCGCGGAAGCGGTCGTGGGTGCCCTCGGGGTTGCCGCGGTAGCCGCGGGCGACGCCGGGCCCGCCGATCCACAGCTCGCCCGGCTCGCCCTCGGGCACAGGCCGCAGCTCCTCGTCGAGCACGTGGAGGTCATAGCCGGGCAGCGCGGTGCCGATCGGCAGCGGCGTGCCATTGACCTCGCCGACCTCGTACCCGGTCGCGACGATCGAGGTCTCGGTCGGGCCGTAGCCGTTCAGCACCCGCACTCGCGGATGGGTGTCGCGCAGCGCCCGGGCGGCCGCCGGCGCCATCACGTCGCCCCCCGCGGCGATCAGCCGCATCCCGCCGAGGTCGTGGAGCGAGGACCGCACCACCTGCTCGAAGAGGCCTGCCGGGAAGAAGGCGAAGGTGACGCCGCGCTCGGCGATCAGCGCCCCCAGCCGCCGCGGGTCGGGACGCCCCGGCGGCGCGAGAACGAGGCGTGAGCCGCTGGTCATCGCCCCCCAGATCTCCAGGGCGGCGATGTCGAACTCGAGGGCGGCGACGCTGAGGACGGTGTCGCCGGGTACCGGCAGCAGGTCCGAGCCGGTGGAGAAGAGGTGGAGGAGGTTGGCATGGGTGATCTCGACCCCCTTGGGCACGCCGGTCGAGCCGGAGGTGAAGACGACGTAGGCGACGCCGTCGCCGCCTCCCCGCATTTGTGCCTCGCCGCCGCCGCGGGCGAGCTCTTCGACGTCGAGGAGCTCGGTCCCGGCGGGAAGCTCGAAGTCGCGCCCGGCGTCGGTGAGGAGGAGGCGCGCCCCTGCCAGCTCGAGCAGGTCGCGCTTTCGCTGCGCCGGGTAGGAGGCTCCGATCGGGAGGTACGCGGCGCCCGCGCGGACGACCCCGAGGAAGGCCGCGACGGCCTGCCAGGAGCGCTGGAGGCAGACGCCGACGACCTCCTCTTCGGCAACGCCGCGAACCTGCAGGGAGGCTGCGATCGAGCCGCTGGCCCGATCCAGCTCGCGGTAGGTCAGGCACCGCTCGCAGTCCTCGATGGCGATCGCGTCGGGGTCCTGCCGAGCGCGGGCGAGAACGGTGGCCGCGATGGAATCGAGGTCAAGTGCCGGGAGGTACTTCAAGGGCGGCGATGTTAACGAGCGGTAACAGCCGGTTCAGGGGCTTCCCGGGTGACCGCTGGTGATAGCTTCGCGAGCCTTGAACCGGCTGCTGATCACCGGCGGAGCGGGGTTCGTCGGCTCGAATCTCGCCGTCTTGCTTGCCACCAGGCACCCCGATTGGGAGGTCGTCGCCTTCGACAACCTCTACCGGCAGGGCTCGGCGCTGAACCTGCCGCGGCTCGAAGAGGCCGGGGTGGAGTTCGTCAAGGGCGACGTCCGCGAGCCCGGGGAGCTGGGCGCGGTCGGGGAGCTGAGCGCGCTGATCGAGTGCTCCGCCGAGCCCTCGGTGATGAGCGGCGTCGACGGCGACACCGGCTACCTCGTCCACACCAATCTCACCGGCGCCTACAACTGCCTCGAGCTGGCGCGGCGCGACAGCGCCTTCGTCGTCTTCCTCTCGACCAGCCGCGTCTACCCGGTGGCGCCGCAGGTGGACCTCGAGCTGGAGGAGGCGGAGACGCGCTTCGAGCTCTCCCCCGAGCAGAAGGTCCGCGGCGTCTCCCCGGCCGGGATCTCCGAGGAGTTCCCGCTCGAGGGCGCGCGCACCCTCTACGGCGCCACCAAGCTGGCCGCCGAGATGCTGATCGAGGAGTACCGCGAGGCCCTCGGCGTCCTCGCCGTGATCGACCGCTGCGGCGTCATCGCCGGCCCCTGGCAGATGGGGAAGGTCGACCAGGGGGTATTCACCCACTGGATGCTCGCCCATTACTTCCGCAACCCCCTCAGCTACATCGGGTTCGGGGGGCATGGCAAGCAGGTGCGAGATCTCCTCCACGTCGAGGACCTGGTCGACCTGGTCGAGCGCCAGCTGCTCGATCCCGGCGCCTGGGACGGCCGCACGGTGAACGTCGGCGGCGGCCGCGAGTGCAGCCTCTCGCTGCGCGAGACGACGGCGATCTGCCAGGAGCTGACCGGCAACGAGGTGCCGATCATGCCGGTGCAGGAGACCCGGCAGGGGGACGTGCCTATATATCTGTCTGACTGCACGAGGCTTTACGGCCTGGACGAGTGGCGACCCCAGCGCAGCGCCGAGCAGGTGCTGAGCGACATCCATCAATGGGTCGCCGACGATCCCGAGCGGATCGCCCAGGCCCTCAACATCGACGCCCCAGCGGGGGGGAAGGAGTAGGCGAATGCCGGTCGCGATCATCACCGGAGCGGGAGGCCTGATCGGCTCGGAGGCTGTGGACCACTTCGTCTCGCAGGGGTTCGACGTGGTCGGGATCGAGAACGACATGCGGGCGCGCTTCTTCGGTCCCGAATCCTCGACCTCGCACGTCACCCAGCGTCTGATCGAGGCCTACCCGAAGGAGTTCCGCTGGGAGAACGCCGACATCCGCGACGCCGGGGAGATCGAGCGGATCTTCCGCGAGCGCGCCGGCCAGATCGAGCTGGTCGTCCATACCGCCGCCCAGCCCTCGCACGACTGGGCCGCGAGCGAGCCGCAGACCGACTTCGGCGTCAACGCCAACGGCACCCTCAACCTGCTCGAGGCGGCGCGGGCGCACTGCCCCGACGCGCCCTTCGTCCACTGTTCGACCAACAAGGTCTACGGCGATACGCCGAACCGCTTGCCCCTTCAGAGCTTGGAGAAACGGCTGGAGCTGCCGGAGGACCATCCCTACTACAAGGGCATCGACACCTCGATGACGATCGACAACTCGACCCACTCGCTGTTCGGCGTCTCCAAGGCCGCTGCCGACCTGCTCGTCCAGGAGTACGGCCGCTACTTCGACATGCCCACCGTCGCCTTCCGCGGCGGCTGCCTGACCGGCCCCCAACACGCGGGCGCCAAGCTGCACGGCTTCCTCGCCTACCTGATGAAGTGCACGGTCACCGGCACCCCGTACACCGTCTTCGGCTACGAGGGCAAGCAGGTCCGCGACAACATCCACAGCGCGGACTTGATTGCCGCCTTCGACGCCTTCCGCAGGGCCCCCCGGCCCGCCGCCGTCTACAACATCGGCGGCGGCCGCTTCAGCAACTGCTCGATGCTGGAGGCAATCGACGCCTGCGAGCGGATTGCCGGCCGCGAGCTGCAGTGGGAGATGGGCGAGGAGCCGCGGATCGGCGACCACCGCTGGTGGATCTCCGACCTCGAGCCGTTCAAGGCCGACTACCCAGACTTCGAGCTGCGCTACGGGATCGACGACATCCTGCGGGAGATGTACGAGCAGAACCTCGAGCGCTGGGTCGGCGCCACGGCCTGAGCATGGCAGAAGCGATGAAGCTCTCGGTGGTGATGCCGGCCCAGAACGAGGAGGGCTCGGTCGGGAAGACGGTCGAAGGCGTTGTCGCGGTTCTCGAGCGCGAGGGGATCGACTACGAGGTCGTCGTCGTCAACGACGACTCCGAAGACTCGACCGAAGCCGTGGTCGCCGCGCTGGGGGAGTCGAACCCGCGCATCCGCGTCCACCGCTCCCACAACGAACGCGGCTTCGGCAACGCGATCCGCGCCGGGCTCGACGTCTTCGAAGGCGATGCGGTGGCGATCGTGATGGCCGACGCCTCCGACGACCCCGAGGACCTCGTCCGCTATTACCTGGTTCTCGAACAGGGCTTCGACTGCGCTTTCGGCTCGCGTTTTGTCCCCGGCGCCAAGGTCTACGACTACCCGCGGGTCAAGTACGTCGTCAACCGGCTCGCCAACCAGTTCATCCGCATCCTCTTCCGCCACCGCTACAACGACACCACCAACGCCTTCAAGGCCTACCGACGCGAGGTCATCGAGACGATCCAGCCGCTCCTGTCGAAGCACTTCAACCTCACCGTCGAGATGCCGCTTAAGGCGATCATCCGCGGGCACAGCTACGAGGTGATCCCCACCTCCTGGACCAACCGGACCAGCGGGGAGGCGAAGCTGGCGATGAAAGAGATGGGCAGCCGCTACCTCTTCATCGTCCTCTACGTCTGGCTCGAGATGACCCTCAGCCGGGGCGACTACCGCGTCGGCTCGAAACGCCGGCGCTGACGCTTCCAGAGCGGCCCCGGGCGACGCTTCGCCCAAGCGACGTAGGAGGAGATGCGCGGCAGGCCGTGGGTGAGACCGGGGTTGCCGAAGGGATCGGAGGCGGTCATCGCCGACCAGCGGTCTTCGAGCAGGTTCAGCTCCCATTCCCTCACCTCCGGGTCGCGGCTGGAGGACTCGAAGTGGTACATGATCAGGTCCGGGTCGTAGACGATCCGGAGGCCCTCCTTGTAGGCCTTGAGGCAGTAATCGACATCGTTGAAGTTGACCGGGAAGGTCGTCGAGAGGCCGCCGAGCCGGTCGAAGACAGAGCGGCGGGTCATCAGGCAGGCGCCGGTGACCGCGAGGCAGTTGCGGGCGATCAGGGTGTAGTTCGAGTAGCCCTTGTAGTCCTCGGCGAAGCCGCGGTGGTAGTGGCCGGGCCGGCCGCCGTCGAAGGCGACGCCGACGTGCTGCAGCCGGCCGTCGCCCCAGAGCAGCTTGCCGCCGACGGCGCCGACGCCCTCCTTCTCTGAGTACATGACCATCCGCTCGATCCAGTCGCGGGTCCGCACCTCGATGTCGTCGTTCAGCAGCAGCAGGTGCTCGCCGCGGCTGTGGACGGCGCCGAGGTTGATCTTGGCCGAGAAGTTGAACGTGCCCTCGTAGGGGACGAGCCGCAGCCGTTCGCCCCCGATCTCCCGCAGGTTTTCCAAGACCTCTGGCGGAGTCGCTCCGCCGTAGACGACGACGATCTCGACGTTCTCGTAGCTGGAGTCCTCGATGATGCTGCGGACGCAGTGCTCGACCAGCACGACCTCCTCGAAGCGGACGTCGCGGCGCTGGCCGGCGGTGGGGATGACGATACTGACCAGCGGTTCGCCCTGCAGCCGCGGCTGCAGGTGGAGGATCCCCGGGTCGATCGGGTCGCGCTCGACCTCCGCCTGCAGTCCGATCCGGTCGCAGTGGGCCTGTACCGCCCGCTTGCCGGCCTCGAAGGCATAGGGCTTGGCGGCCTCGCCGCCTCCCGCGGCAGAGCCCTCGAGCATCCGCCAGTGGTAGAGGATCCGCGGCACGTGGAGCACCCGCCGCGCCCGCTCGGTCACCTTGAGGACGAGGTCCCAGTCCTGCGAGCCCTCGAACTCCGGGTCGAAGCCGCCGACCTCCTCGACCAGCGAACGCCGCAGGACGCTGAGGTGGCAGGTGTACATCTGCGTCCGCATCCGCTCCGGAGACCAGTCGGGCTTGAAGAAGGGGTCGCGGTGGTGGCCGGAGGCGGTGATCTTGTCTTCGTCGGTGTAGACGTAGTCGGCCTCGGGGGCGCCGTCGAGCGCCTCGGCGACGTGGGCGAGGGCGTCGGGGTGGAGGAGGTCGTCGTGGTCGAGCAGAGCGACGAACTCGCCGCGGGCCATCGCCAGGGCTCCGTTGGAGGCGCCGACGATGCCGCTGTTGCGCTCGGCGAGCTCGACCTTTACGCGGGAGTCGCGCGCCGCCGCGGCGGCGAGGATCTCATGCACGTGCGGTTCGGCCGAGGCGTCGTCGTAGAGGCAGAGCTCCCAGTCGCCGTAGTCCTGGGCCTCCACCGAGGCCAGCATCTTTCGCAGGACTCCGGCCGGAGTTTCGTAAACGGGGGTGAGGATCGAGAAGCGCGGCGCGGCCACGGGACCTACCCGCGACCGACGAGGCGGAGGAAGAGGTGGAGCAGCATGCCGACTCCCGGTACGGAGCCGAACCGTTCCTTGACGTTTTCGAGCCGTTCCTTGCCGTCTTCGTACATCGCCACCCTGCCCTTCGCCACCCCCAGCTCGGCGTCCTTGCCGATCAGCAGGTCACGCAGCTTTAGGACCTCTTCGTTCAGCCGGTCGACCTCGCCTTGCAGCTCCGGCCGGCTCTCGCCCGGCTGGTCCTCCAGTTCGGCCAGGCGGCCATGGGCGGCGAGGAGCGAGTCGCGGAGCTGATCGCTCTCGTGGCGCAGGCGCCACCAGCTGCGGTCGTAGCGGCGGACCATCTCCGGCAGCGGCTCGTCGCTGCGCGTGTAGAGGCCGGCCCAGGGAGTGACGTAGGAGACATCGTGGTCGGTATCCCGGAGGAGCCCGTTCTGGGCGATCGCGGCCGACCAGACCTCCGGCGGCTGGACGTTGAGGTGGGTCGCCTCGCCGTAGTCGTCGGGAGTCGAGGAGAGCAGCAGCCGGTCGGTGGCGGCGCAGATGTTGGCGACGGCTGCGTTGGCCTCGGCGGCGGGGATGTGCTCGAGCACCTCGACGCAGACGACGAGGTCGTAGCGTCGCTCCAGCGGCTCGGTCAAGGAGGCGACCCGGCAGTACTCGCGGACCGACTCGTGCGCCTCGGAGATCGCGTGCTCGGAGACGTCGATACCCCATGCCTCGACGCCCCGTTCGCGCAGTGCCTCGACGAGGAAGCCCTTGGCGCAGCCGGCGTCGAGCACGGTGGTCGGCCGCAGGTCGCGGACGATCGCGTCGGCCATCGCCCCGAAGAAGCTGAGCCAGTGCTCATTTCGCTCATACGGGATGCCGCAATCGTGACGGTAGTAGTACCGCCCGTAGTCAATGCTCCCCGCCGCCTGCCCGGCCGGGCTGATGGAGCTCGATTGCTCGGACACCTCATCAGCAGTGTATCTCGGATATGAAGTGCCTTCGAGATGGAGGCAAACCTGGAACTGCTCGGCCTCTTGGCCCTTCACCTGCTGCTGACCGCGTTGCCTGCCGTCGCGGCGACGCTGCTGGCTTCGCGGGCGGGGTTGCGCAGCGTCCCGCTCCTGCTCGGCGTCGCCCTCGCGGCCTCGGGCGCGGTGGCGATCCTCTCGTTTTGGCTCTTCTACGCGAACCCGACTCTCGGCGAAACCGGCTCCTTCTTCTTCGTCTTCGCCGCGGCGGGGGCGATCGCTTGGTCCTGGCGTCAGGGCATCGACCGGGAGGTCCTGGGCGGGCTCGCCACCCCGTTCGCCCTCTGGGCGCTGGCGAGCGCCTTCGTCCTCTTCCTTGGCTTCGCCCATGGCGGCACCGGCGAGCCTCTGACCACGGCCAGCATCCGCTTCTCCCATCAGCTTCCCTCCGACAACGACATCCCCCGCTTCTTCGCCGACTACTTCTACCTCCACGGCCATCAGGGAACGCCGCCACCGTTCGGTGACTGGCTCTCCAGCGATCGGCCGCCGCTGCAGGTCGGCTACGTGCTGGCGCAGCGACCCTTCGGCTGGGACGAGGCCGGGCTCCAATACGAGGTCCTCGGGGTCGTCGTCCAGCAACTCTGGATCCTCGGCCTCTGGGGGCTGTTCTGCGCCGCCCGCCTGACTCCGCAAACCCGCGGCCTCGTCGCCCTGGCGGCGGTCGTCAGCGACCTCGGGATCGTCCATGCCTTCTTCGTCTGGCCGAAGCTGATCGCGGCGGCGTTCCTGCTCGCTGCCCTGGCGCTGGTTCTCTCCGAGGACTGGTCGCGCCTGCGGAGACGCCCGTGGGCGGGTGCGCTCTTCGCCGCCCTCTGCGCTCTGGCCTTCCTTGCCCACGGCTCGAGCGCCTTCTTCGTCCTGCCGCTGCTTCTCGCCGCTGCCTGGCGCGGGCTGCCTAGCTGGTCGTGGATCGGGGTCGCGCTCGCGGTCGGGATCGTCCTCCTTGCGCCTTGGAGCGCCTATCAGCGCTATGCCGACCCGCCCGGCGACCGGCTGATCAAGTGGCAGCTCGGCGGCTCGCTGGAGCTCGACGAACGCGGCGCCCTGGAGACGATCACCGACTCCTACCGCGCCGCCGGGCTCGGGGGCACGGCGAGGAACAAGTGGGGCAACATCACTCAGATGGTCGGGGCGGGGGATGTCGATCGTGCCGTCCACGAAGCCGTCGACCAGGTTGGCGAAGGCAATCCCGGCAAAGCCCTGATCGCCCTCCGGCTACCGCGCTTCTACGACGTTCTGCCCTTCCTCGGCCTGCTCCTGATCGGCCCGCTGGCGATGGCGGTGGCCTGGTTACGGCGCCGGCGCCCCCGCGGCCCGGACTGGGACTTCGCCCTCTTCGGAATCGCCTTCAGCGCTCTCGCCTGCCTGGTCTGGGCGCTGCTGATGTTCGGCGGGCCTGATTCCAAGGCGGTGATCCACCAGGGCAGCCTGGCGGTGCCGCTGCTGGCGCTCTGCGCATGCGTCACGGGCGCCTGTGCGGTCGACCGCCGCCTCGGCCTCGGCTTGGTCGTGGCGAACGTCGCCCTCGTGCTCTTCCTCTACGTCCCCGCGGTGGGGGCGGTCCCCGGCACCTCGTACTCGATCGCCGCCTCCTTCCTCGCCGCGGTCTCCCTCGCCGGGATCGCGTTCCTCACCCTGCGACCGACTTTTCGCGACGGCGCCTGATTCCGCCAATACACTCCCGCGGCGCCATGGCGAGACCGCTCCGCAACGCCCCGACGCTCCTCCTCGTCGCAGCCCTCGTCGTGGCGGCGGCGATGATCCTGGTGCTGACCTGGCACTACACGTTCCTCCAGGACACCTGGGAGTTCCTGATGAACCGGCGCGCCTTCGACGCCAATTCGATCCTCAGGCCCCACAACGAGCACATCGTCGTCATCCCGGTCCTCTTCGAGCAGCTCTTCCTCCGCGTCTTCGGGATGGACACGGCGAAGCCGGAAATTTTCCTCCTCACGCTCAGCCTGCTGGCGAGCGCGGCGCTGCTCTTCGTCTACCTGCGCCGCCGCGTCGACGCCTGGCTCGCCCTTTTTGGCGCGGTTCTGATCCTCTGCCTCGGCCCTGCCTGGGAGCTCCTGCTCTGGCCCTTCGAGGTCAGCCTCGTCGGCTCGGTCCTCTTCGGGCTGGCGATGCTGCTGGCGCTCGAACGCGACGATCGCTTCGGCGACGTCGGAGCTTGCCTGTTCCTCGTGCTCTCCTTCGGCTTCTCCAGCCTCGGCATCCCCTTCGCGGTCGCCGCCTTCGTGGCCGTCCTGCAATCGCCGCGCGGGCGCCGCCTCGGGCGCGCCTTCGTCGTCGTCGTTCCGGTGGCGCTGTACGCGCTCTGGTATCTCGGCTGGGGTCACGACGCCGAATCGCACCTCGCGGCGCGCAACGTCCTCGCCTCGCCCAGATTTGTCGCCGAAGCGATGGCGGTCGGCGTCGGCAATCTCTTCGGACTGGGAACGAACCCGGTCGACGGGATGACCGAAAAGATCTGGGGGTCGGCGCTGCTCCTCCTGCTCGTGGTCGGCCTGGTCGCCTACAAGCGGCGCCGGCCGGGCATCGACCCGCGCTTCTGGCCGGCCGCCGCGGCCGCGGCGGCGAACTGGTTCCTCCTTGCCTTCAACCAGATGCCGGGCCGCGACCCGGTCTCCAGCCGCTACCAGTACGCGAGCTGCATCTTCCTCCTGATGATGGGCGCGAACCTGCTCGCCGGGGAGCGGCTCGGCCGGCGCGGAGTGATCGTCGGGGCGGTGGTGACGGCGCTGGCGATCGGCCCCAACGTAACCGTGCTCGAGAACGGCAGCGACTTCTTCGACCACCAGACCGTCTTCACCCGGACGGACACGAAAGCGGTCGAGATCGCCCGCCGCACGGTCGCTCCCGAGTTCCAGCTCTCGCCCGAAGTGGCGGGAACCCCCGGCCTCGTCGACATCACCGCCGGTGAGTACCTGGAAGCGGTGGACGAATACGGCTCACCCGCCTACTCGCTGCCCGAGCTGGAAGCCGCCGCTCCGGAAGCCCGCCGTCAGGCCGACATCGTCCTTGCCGCCGCGCTGCCCCTGAATGCCCGTGTGCGACTGGGCGTCTTCGATCGCGGTGGCGCCGAGAACTGCGTCACGATCGCCGGCGGTCAGCCGGAAGAGGTGAGGATCGATCCCGGAGCGACGAGGGTCGAAGTCGCTTCCGGTCCCGAAGCGACGATCTCGATGCGCCGCTTCGCCAGCGGCGAATACCCGGTCGACCTCGCGAGCGCCGAGGGCGGATCGACGACGATCCTGAGGGTGCCGCGCGACGAAGCTCCCAACCCCTGGTACCTGCACGTCGACGCCGAGCAGGCCGCTCGCGTCTGTCGCTGAGAGCGCCCGCCTACAGCTCCTCGGCGATCCGGGGGGCTTCGCGGTTGAAGATCCAGACCGCGTAGGCGCAGAGGCCGAGGTAGATCGCCAGGGCAGGGAGGAGGTGGAGCCAGCCGCCGGCCGCCTCGACGGCGGTCGGTGCGCTCGGTTCCAGCACCCAGACCCGGACCTGCTCGAAGATCACCGCCAGCGGGTTCAGCATCAGCAGCTGTTCGATCGTTTCGCCGACGCCGTTTTCTTGGGTGCCGACGGGGCCGAGGGGATAGAGGATCGGCGTTGCGTAGAAGAGGACCTGGGCGGCGACCGTCCAGATGATCGCGACGTCCCGGAAGCGGACGTAGAGGACCGAGAGGATCATGCTGACGGCGGCGGTGAAGACGAACAGGGCCGTCAGCGCAAACGGGTAGAGCAGCCAGGTCAGCTTCGGGTCGACTCCCCAAGCGAGGATGAAGACGCCGACGACGACGAGGTTGAGGAGGAAGTTGAAGAAGGCCGTGAGCACGGTCGCCAGCGGGATCACCAGTCGCGGGAACTGAGTCTTGCGGACCACTCCCTCCTGGACGACGACGGAGGCTACGGCGCTGCTCGTCGCTTCCTGGAAGAAGGTGAACTGGACGATCCCGAGCAGCAGCAGGACCGGGTAGTTGTCGAGTTCGCTGCCGACTTTGAAGACTTGGGTGAAGACGAAGAGAAGGACCCCGAACAGCATCAGCGGCCGCACCAGCGACCAGAGGTAGCCGAAGACGGTGCCGAAGTAGGTGCGGCGGAACTCGGTCACCGACATCAGCCAGAGCAGGTCGAAGAAGCGCCGCCGGCCGCCGCCGAGGGCGGAGGGGCCGTGGACCTCGCGCAGCGGCTGCGGGGTGGGGTGGCTGACGGGGAGCTCGTTCATCGCTCGCCGCCGCGATCGATCTCGATGCCGGTCTCGTGGGGCAGGGTGATGACGCCGCTCGGCGTGTCCACCCCCGCGTAGACGACGAAGTCGACGGCGTTGTGGACATAGAGCGTGACCCCGCGCCCGTTGGCCCGGTTGACGCCGCAGTGGACGAAGTAGTGGCCCTGGGTGAGCAGGTTCTCGATGTCGGCCCTTACCGTGAAGCGGGTTCCCGGCCGCAGCGGCGCCGAGCTGCCATCTTCGTCGACAGGGGCTCCGAACTGGAAGACGCCGATCCCGTCGGCATTGGAGACGATGAACCCGACCCCAACTCCGGGCAGCTCCCGCAGTGCTTCCAACTCGACCCGGAGGCGGATTTCCTGGTCGCCGCCGACGTTCTCGATCCGCCTGCCGTCGGCGTCCTCGAGCCAGGCGTCGAGCATCTTCACCTCGTCGGTCGGCCCGGTGGTCGGCGCCGCGCCCTCTTCGGTCCCGCGCTCGAAGTTCAGCTGCAGGTAGTGGCGGCCGACCTCGCCGGGGTCGCCGAGGTGCTGGATGCGGCCGCTGTCGATCAGCATCGCCCGGTGGCAGTAGCGCTCGACCGTGGTCATCTCGTGGGTGACGAGGATGATCGTCTTCCCGGCCGCTTTCATCTCCTGGAAGGCGTCGGCGCACTTCTGCTGGAAGGCGGCGTCGCCGACCGCCAGCACCTCGTCGATCAGGAGGATGTCGGCATCGGCCTCCATCATCACCGCGAAGGCGAGCCGGACCAGCATCCCGGAGGAGTAGTTCTTCAGTTTCAGGTCGGCGAATTCGGTCAGCTCGGCGAACTCGATCACGGCATCGAGGCGCCGTCGCATCTCAGCCGGGGTGAGACCGATCATCACCCCGTTGAGGACGACGTTTTCACGCGCGGTCAGCTCCGGGTTGAAGCCGACCCCGAGCTCGATGAACGGCGCCATCCGCCCGGCCATCCAGATCCTGCCGGCGTCAGCCCGGTAGATGCTGGCCAGCAGTTTCAGCAGCGTGCTCTTGCCGGAGCCGTTGCGCCCGACGATGCCGAAGAACTCCCCCTGGCCGATCTCGAAAGAGATCCCGTCGAGCGCCCGCAGCTCGCGGTAGTCCCGGCCGGAGAAGGGATGCACGACCCGCTCTTTCAGCGAATCGACCCGGTTGGTCGGGATGCGGAAGGACTTGTGCAGCTCCTCGACCTGAATCGCCGGGGAACGCGAGGGCTCTGGGGCGGCCGGGCGGTTCACAGGCGCGGAACGCTACAGCGGCGGCGCCACCAACGGATTGGCCGCTTGCTTCCCGCTCTTTTCCCTGCGCAGTAGGGTTCCAGCCTGCGATGGAGCCCCTGAAGGGACTGATCCTCTCCGGCGGCGCCGGCACCCGCCTGCGCCCGATCACCCACACCTCGGCCAAGCAGCTGGTGCCGGTGGCCAACAAACCCGTGCTCTTCTACGGGATCGAGGCGCTGGTCGAAGCCGGGGTGAAGGAGATCGGGATCATCATCGCCCCCGAGACCGGCGACGAGATCCGCGAGGCCGCCGGCGACGGCTCGCAGTTCGGGGCCGAGATCACCTACATCGTCCAGGACAAGCCCGCCGGCCTCGCCCATGCGGTGCTGACCGCCGAGGAGTTCATCGGCACCTCGCCCTTCGTCATGTACCTGGGGGACAACCTCCTCCGCGACGGCCTCCGCGGCCTCGTCTCCACCTTCACCGAGCACGAGCCGGACGCGCTGATCCTGCTGACGCCGGTCGACGACCCGCAGTCCTACGGCGTCGCCGAGCTCGACGGCGAGGACAACATCGTCCGCCTGATCGAGAAGCCGAAAGACCCGCCTTCGAACCTGGCCCTGGTCGGCGTCTACCTCTTCCAGAACCTGATCTTCGACGCCGCCCGCTCGCTGGAGCCCTCCTGGCGCGGCGAGCTCGAGATCACCGAGGCGATCGACAAGCTGATCGATGACGGCCGCAGCGTCCGCTCCGAGGTGGTGCGCGGCTGGTGGAAGGACACCGGTCAGCTCGCCGACATGCTCGAGGCCAACCGCCTCGTCCTCGAGGAGCTCCAAACCTCGATCGAGGGGGACGTCGACGAGGACTCGAAGGTCGAGGGCCGCGTCGTCATCGGCCCCGGGGCCAGGCTCGAGCGGGCGGTCGTCCGCGGCCCGGCGGTGATCGGCGCCGGCGCCTGCGTCGAGGACGCCTACATCGGCCCCTACACCTCGATCGGCGACGACGTCCACGTCCGCCGCTCCGAAGTCGAGAACTCGATCGTCCTCGCCGGCTCCGTGGTCGAGGACCTCGGCACCCGGATGGAGGCGAGCCTGCTCGGCAAGGAAGTGAAGCTGACCCGCAGCCAGGGGATGCCACAGACCCTGCAGATGCTGGTCGGCGACCGCTCCGAGATCAAACTCGTCTAATGGTGTTGCTGTGAAGCTGCTCGTCACCGGAGCCGCCGGGATGCTCGGCCGCGACGTCCTCCTCGCCGCCGGCAACGCCGGCCACGACGTCGTCGGCTACGGCCGCGCCGAGCTCGACGTCGCCAACCCCGAAGCGCTCGGCCGCAAGCTCGACCTCGAGCGGCCCGACGTCGTCATCAACTGCGCCGCCTGGACCGACGTCGACGGCGCCGAGAGCGCCGAGGAGGCTGCCTTCGCCGTCAACGGCAAAGGGGCCGGCAACGTCGCCGCGGCGGCCGCCGAGGTCGAAGCCCGCGTCCTCCACGTCTCCACCGACTACGTCTTCGACGGCCTCAAGGGCTCCCCCTACGTCGAGAGCGACCAGCCGGCGCCGCTCTCGGCCTACGGCCGCACCAAGCTCGCCGGCGAGGAGGCGGTCGCGGCCGCCAACAGGCGCCACTTCATCGTCCGCTCGGCCGGCCTCTACGGGCTCGGGGGCCGCAACTTCGTCGACACGATGCTGCGCCTGGCCGAGACCCAGAGCGAGGTCACGGTCGTCCGCGACCAGGTCGGCTCGCCGACCTACACCTGGCACCTCGCCTACGGGATCGTCCGCCTGATCGAGGGGATCGAGTACGGGATCCACCACATGGCGGCCGCCGGCCAGTGCTCCTGGTACGAGTTCGCCAACGAGATCTTCGAGCAGGCCAAGGTCGAGTGCCGCGCGCTCTCGATCACCAGCGAGGAATTCGGCGCCGCGGCGCCGCGGCCGGCCTTCTCGGCCCTGGCCAGCCAGCGCGAGCACGCGATCCGACTCCCCAGCTGGCAGGACGGCCTGGCAGGCTATCTCGCCCAACGACAAGCGGAGGCAAGCGAATGAGACTCCTGGTGACCGGCGCCGCCGGCTTCATCGGCTCCACCTACGTACGGCTGGTTCAGGACGAGCACGACGTCGTCGTCCTCGACAAGCTCACCTACGCCGGGCGGCGCGAGAACCTGCCCGAGGGGACGAAGCTGATCGAGGGGGCGATCGAGGACCCGGCTGTCGTCCGCGAAGCGATACAGGGCGTCGACGCGGTCGTCAACTTCGCCGCCGAGAGTCACGTGGACCGATCGATCGACGACCAGGAAGCGTTTGCCCGGACCCACGTCGTCGGCACCGGGACGCTGCTCGACGCGGCCCGCGAGCTCGGCGTCGAGCGCTACCTGCAGGTCTCGACCGACGAGGTCTACGGCTCGATCGAGTCCGGCTCCTTCACCGAGACCTCGCCGCTCGACCCCTCCTCGCCCTACTCGGCGACCAAGGCGGCCGGCGACCTGCTCGTCTCCGCCCACTTCCACACCTACGGGATCGACGCCTCGATCGTCCGCGGCTCCAACAACTACGGGCCGCGCCAGTACCCGGAGAAGCTGATCCCGCTGATCACCCTGAACGCCCTGCACCGGGACCCGCTGCCGGTCTACGGCGACGGCAAGCAGGTCCGCAACTGGCTCTACGTCGAGGACTTCTGCACCGGCATCCACACGGTGCTGACGAAGGGCAAGGCCGGCGAGGCCTACAACGTCGGCGGCCCCGACGAGTGCGAGAACATCGAGGTCGTCAAGCGGGTGATCGAGCTGACCGGCGGCGACGAGTCGCTGATCGAGTACGTCACCGACCGGCCCGGCCACGACCGCCGCTACTCGCTCTCCTCGGCGAAGCTGAAGGAGGAGCTCGGCTGGGAGGCTCAGGTGCACTTCGCCGAGGGCCTCGAGCGGACCGTGAACTGGTACCGCGATAACGAGGAGTGGTGGGGGCCGATCCGCTCCGGCGAGTACCGCGAGTACTACGAAAAGCAGTACGGCAAGGCGCTCGGCTAGTGGCGGAGAGGCTGGAGACGAAGCTCGACGGGGTCGTCCTCGTCGAGCCGCAGGTCCACGGCGACGAGCGCGGCTTCATGGTCGAGTCGTTCAGCCGCGACGCCTGGGCAGAGCTCGGGGTCGACGTCGAGTTCGTCCAGCACAACCACTCGCGCTCGCGCAAGGGGACGCTGCGGGGGATCCACTTCCAGACCGAGCCGGGGCAGGCGAAGCTGGTCCGCTGCGCCCGCGGCGAGATCCTCGACGTCGCCGTCGACCTGCGCCGCAACTCGCCCACCTACGGCCAGTGGGAGGCGCACCGCCTCGACGACGTCCGGCACCGGCAGCTCTTCGTCCCGGTCGGCTTCGGCCATGGCTTCGCGGTCCTCTCCGAGGAAGCCGACGTCGCCTACCAGGTCTCCAGCTATTACGACCCGGCTACCGAGAAGGGGATCGCCTGGGACGACCCCGGTGTCGGCGTCGACTGGGAGGTCAGCGACCCGCTGCTCTCCGAGCGCGACAAGACCGCGCCGACGCTGGCGGAAATCGCCGACGAGCTGCCCTTCTAGCTAGCCGTAGAAGGTCTGCATCCCGTCCTCGACTTCACCCTCGATGTAGGCGAGCCAGGGGGGTGGGGCGGTGGTCTTGCGGGCGAGGACGATCGTCGTGTGGCCGGCGCCGGTCCAGAGGGAGGAGAAGGGGCGGCTGAAGCGCGCCGGCAGGGGATAGAAGCCGGCGGTTAGGGCGCGCTGTACCTCGTAGGCGCCGCCGAGGGCGACGAGGTCGCGGAACTCGCGGAAGGCGTAGCCGCGGACGTGGGGGCCGAGGACGCGGATCGAGGTCGGCTGGCGGCCGAGCGCCAGCATGACGCGGTTATGGAGGCTCGCCAGGTTCGGAACCGAGAGGACGGCGTGGCCGCCCGGGCGCAGCACCCGGTGCATCTCGGTCATCGGCAGCCAGATGTTCTTCAGGTGCTCGAGCACCTGGTTGCAGACGACGACGTCGACGCTGCCGTCCTCCCAGGGCAAGCGCCCGGTTTCGAGGTCGACGCGGGCGACCTCGAGGCCGTTTGCTTCGGCTTCGGCGGCCGGGCCCTCGTAGACCTCGACCCCGAGCATCCGCTTCGCGCCGAGCGCGCCACCGCAGCGCCGGCTCAACTCACCGTCCCAGCAGCCGACGTCGAGCAGGGTCGGCTCGCGGTGCTCGCCGGCGATGCCACCCAACAGGCGCTCGATCGTCTCGCCGACCTCGACGAGGACCTGGCTGCAGAGGTCGCTCACCGGGCCATCGTTTCAGTCAGCAGCTCGCGCATCGCGGCGACGAAGTGGGGGCGGGAGAACTCGGCGGCCCGCTCGGCGAGCTGCTGGCGATTCCACTCGGTCGCGGCGACCCGCTCGATTGCCTCCCTCAGCGAGCCGATCTCGGGGTCGTCGAGGAGGAAGCCGTCGATGCCGTCGCGGACGATGTCGCGGGCACCGCCGGCGTTCTGGGCGATCACCGGCGCCCCGGCGGCGAGCGCCTCGACCATCGTGATCCCGAAGTCCTCTTCGCCGACGTGGAGGAACCCGGCGGCCTCGCCGTAGAGCTGCTCCAGCTCCTCGCGGGAGGTCCAGCCCCGCAGCTCGACGTTCTCCGGCAGCCGCGCCCGCAACTCGTCCTCGAGGGGACCGATCCCGACCATCGTCAGCTTCTGCGAGAGGCCGCGGAATGCCTCGGCGACCAGCAGCGGCTGCTTGTAGGGGACGAGGCGGCCGACCCAGAGAAAGGCCTCGCGCTCCGCCGCCGGATCGGCGCGCAGCTCCTCGACTTCGACCGGGGGATGGACGACGCCGGCATCGCGGTCGTAGAAGCGGTGGATGCGGTCGCGGACCGCGGTCGAGTTGGCGACCAGCCGGTCGGGCCGCTGGGCGGCGGCGCGATCCTGCCTGCGCAGCCATCCCGAGAGGGCGCCGAGGACCCGGCCGCGGACGCCGTCGAGTCGCCCCCGCTCGGTGTCGGTCAGCCAGGCGTAGCGCATCGGCGTGTGGCAGTAACAGACGCAGGGGGTGTCGGACGGGGGCGAGGCGTTGATCGCGCACGAGTGCGAGGAGACGAGGACGAGGTCATAGCCACTCAGGTCGAGCGAGCTGAAGTACCGCGGCATGTATGGCAGCAGGTATCGCCAGCGCCCGGGGTCATGGCCAACCTGGCGCAGCCCCGGCAGCCGAGAGGGCCGCGACTCGCGCACGATCCGCGCCGCCAGCCGTGGCGGCAGCAGCCCCCGCTCGGCGTGGAAGGTGAAGACGTCGACCCGCCCCGCCTCGGCCAGCACGTCGTCGGCCAGCACCCCGACCACCCGCTCGGCCCCGTGGTAACCCTGGAACCAGTCGTGGACGATCGCAACCGGCCGGCCGGCCCAGGGAGCAGTGCCGCTCATGCGCGCCAGCGTAGTCAGTCCTGCCGACCCAAGGCGCAAAAGGCAACCAGTGGTTGACTTATGCGCCTTGATGCCTGCTGAACCCCCCGCCGTCACGGTGCTCATCGGCGCCTACGAAAACGAGGTCACGGTTGCGCGGGCGGTTGCTTCGATCCTCGGGCAGTCGGAGACGAACCTCGAATTGATCGTGATCGACGACGGGTCCCGGGACGGCTCCGCTGCGGCGGCTGAGGCAGCGATCGCCGGCGATCCGCGGGGGCGGGTGATGAGGCTGGAGCGGAACCTGGGGATCGCGCGGTCGCTGAATGCCGGTCTGGAGGCCGCGGCGGCGCCGATCGTCGCGATCCAGGACGCCGACGATTATTCGGCGCCCGATCGACTCGAGAAGGAGCTTGCCGCTCTCGTCGCGGAGCCGGCCGTCGCTGTGGTCGGCTCCCGAATGCGGGAGGTCGACGCCGACGGCCGCGAGCTGCGACCGCGGACCAGCTTTGCCGCCGGCGACGTCGGCTCGGTACTGCTGCGCTTCAATCCGATCCCCAACGGCTCGGCCGCCTTCCGCAAGGACGTGGCGCTATCGCTTGGTGGCTACGACCCGCGCTACCGCTATGCGACCGAGTACGATCTCTGGCTGCGGATCGCCGAGCGGCACCGGCTCGTCGCTCTCGACGAGGAGCTGGGCACGCGGGTGATGGGCGGCGGCAACGTCGCCGCCCGCGCCGAGCGCGCGCAGCTGGCGGAGGGGATCCAGATCCGGGCAAGAGCTCTGCGCCGCCGCCGCACCCTGCGCGGCGCGGGTGGCCTACTGCGCCCGGCCCTCTCCTACGCGCTGCCGGCGGCGCTGAAACGATCGCTGCGCAGACGGCGCGGTCAGGCCCCCTGAGGCGCGTCAGCGATCGCCGCCTCGTACTGCTCCCGCGTCCCCTCCAGGAACCTTTCGAGGCTGAGCTCCGTGGCGACCCGTTCCCTCGCCGCGGCGCCGAGCCGCTCGCGCTCGCCGGCGTCGGCGGCCAGCTCCGCCAGTTGCGTTGACATCGCCTCGACGTCGCCTGCCGCGAAGACGACGCCCGCGCCGCCCACGGTCTCGGCGTTGCCGGTGCCGTCGGCGACCACCGGCGCCAACCCGTGCGCCATCGCCTCCAGCAGGGCGAACGACATCCCCTCGCGGTGGGAGGGCAGGAGGAAGAGATCGGCCGCCGCGTAGAGGTCGGAAAGATCGTCCCGATGCCCGAGCGCCCGCACCGCCGGCCCCTCGTGCGCCGCGACCTCCTGCTCTAACGGCCCGCCGCCGGCGACGATCAAGACGAGCTTGGCGCCAGGCTCCCGCGCCGTCTCGACGGCGGCGATCGCGCCGAGCGGATCCTTGCGCTCTTCCAGCTGCCCGACGAAGAGAACGGCTACCTCGTCGTCGTCAAAGCCGAGCGACTCTCTCGTGCTGTGCCGGAGCTCCGGATCGTCTGCAGCCACCGCCACCCCGTTTGGAACAACGACGAGGCGGCGGTGGAGGGAGGCAGGGAGTGCCGCGGCGAGGTCGTCGCGCTCGTCGCGGGCGATGCAGATCGTCACCGCCGAGGCCGCAACCGCCGCCCGCAACCGCCGCCGCACGATCGCGCCGGCGATGCCGGTCGAGCGCCGCAGCCGGTGCAGCCCGTGGGTGGTGATCACAAGCCCCCGTCCGCGCAGGCCCGGCGCGACGAGCATCGCCGCCATGTCGCCGTGAAGGTGGACGACGTCGGCCTCGCGTGCCAGCCGCCGCACCTCTCGTAGCCGCCCCAGCACCGAGGGGATGCCGCGGAGGCGGGAGCGGGTGACGCTGAGAGGGAAGCGCCGGTGCTCGTATCCCTCCAGCCCTTCCAGGAGGTCGATGTAGGTCTCGCCGCCCCCGCCGGGGTGGGGGAGGACGTGGAGGACCCGCCGCATCAGCGCCTGCCCCAGAGGGAGGCCGCCAGCAGCGAGAGCTCGATCCCCATCGTCTCGTTGCGCCCCGCCAGCCGCCGCAACGCCCGCCGCGCCAGCCAGCCGATCGGCGGCTTCGAGCCGTCGAGGCGACCGAGGCGCCGCAGCGCCCGCGCCTTCGCCGGTTCGACCTCGCCGACCCGCGCCTCGATCTCCCGCGCCGAGGTGGCGATCCGCCGCGCGTTGGTCTCGCGCGCCCGCTTCGCGTGCTCGGAGACCCGCGCCATCGTCGCCCGCGGTCGCCGCCAGCTGACCACCCGCCCCGGGTCCCAGCCCTGCATCGCCCGCTCGTGCCCGCGGGCGGCGCCACCGTGCTGGACGTAGTCGTAGAGGGGGCGGGGGACGTAGGCGATCCGCCCGCTGGCCAGCGCCACGGCGGCGATCCACTGGTCGTGGAAGGGGTCGGCGACCGGTTCGGGGAACGGCAGCACCAGGTCGAGCAGCTCGCGGTCGAACAGCGACGCAGCCCCGGTCACCGTGTTGGCCATCAGCAGCGAGGCGAGGTCGGTGTAGTTGTTGCGGCGTCCGCGCCAGAAGGTCTCCGAGACGACGGCGCCGGACTCGTCGACGATCCGCATGTCGCTGTAGACGAGCCGCGCGTCGCCGCGCGAGGCGACCAGCGTCTCCAGCTTCTCCGGGTACCAGCGGTCGTCCTGGTCGGCGAGGGCGACGAGCTCGGCCGCCGCCGGCACCATTCCCAGCGCCCGCTCGAAGTTGGCGTAGAAACCGAGCCGCTCCTCGCCCCGCGAGAGCGTGAAGCGCTCGTCTCCGGCGGTCAGCGCCCGCAGCAGCTCCCAGCCCTCCGGCCCGGAGCCGTCGTCGCTGATCAGGCAGGCCCACTCCTCGTGCGTCTGCGCCCGGATCGAGCCGATCTGGCGCTCGAGCAGCAGCGGGTCGGGATCGAAGGTGGCCATGCAGATCGCCACCAGCGGTGCAGCGGGGGCCATCGCGCTCAGTAGGCGCCGTCGCCGCGGACGATCGCCCGCGGCGTCCGCAGGAGAATCGCCAGGTCGGTCAGCAGCGAGAGGTTGTCGAGGTAGTCGCGCTCCATCGCCAGCCGCTCCTCGAAGGTGAGGTCGCTGCGCCCGTACACCTGCATCGGCCCCGTCACCCCCGGCTTCACCGCCAGGCGCCCGCGCTGGCGCTCGTCATATAGGGCGACGATCGCCACCTCCTCCGGCCGCGGCCCGACCAGGGACATGTCGCCGCGCAGGACGTTGATCAGCTGCGGCAGCTCGTCGAGGCTGGTCCGGCGCAGGAAGCGGCCGACCCTGGTCACCCGCGGGTCGTCGCGGATCTTGAAGGCCGGCTGGTCGAGGCTGGCGACGTCGATCAGCTCGGGCAGCCGCTGCTCGGCGTCGACCACCATCGTCCGGAACTTCAGCATCGTGAACGGCTTGCCGTCTTCGCCCGCGCGCCGCTGGCGGAAGAGGACGGGGCGGCCGCCGTCGAGCAGGATCGCCAGCGCGATCAGCAGCAGGAAGGGGGAGAGCAAGAACAGCAGCGAGCCGGAGATGACCACGTCCATCACACGCTTCATCGCGATCGTCGAGCGCGGCGGGTCGCTGAAGCGGAAGTCGAGGACGGGCAGCTCGGCGAGCCGGTTGAGCTCAACGCCGGGGCCGAGCAGCCCGTAGTGCTGGGGCAGGAAGGTGAGGGACAGCCCCGCCGCCTTGCAGTCCTCGATCAGCCGCTCGGTCGCCGGCTCGCTCATCTCCCCTTCGCTGACCACGACCCGCTCGATCGCGTGCTCGCCGGCGGTCCGCGCGAGGTCGGCGACCGAGCCCAGCCGCGGCAGCTCGCGGGCCGCCGGCTCGGGCTCGGAGGAGAGGTAGCCGACCAGCGCCAGCCGCGTCTCCGGGTGGATCGCGACGCGGCGGGCGATGACGTCGACCGCGGCGGCGGAGCCGATCACGATCCCGGTCCCGACCGGCGTCAACCGATGCCAGAGCAGGCGCAGCGTCCCCCGCAGGAAGAAGCTGCCGACGAAGGTGCCGACGCCGACGGCGATCGCGCTGGCGGGGGAGAGCGGCCCGACCGGGCTCAGCGCGAGCAGCCCGTCGAGGACGAGGACGCCGACGGCGCTGGCGGAGATCAGCGACGGGAGCTCGTCGAAGGTGCTGTGGCGGATCCGCCGGTGGTCGTTGTCGTAGAGCCCGTGCAGCTTGAGGACGAGGACCCAGGCCGGGCTGACCAGCGTCGCCCAGAAGAGCGTCCCGACTTCGGTGCTGGTGCTGGTCGCGGTGACGACGAAGAGGCAGCCGATCAGCACCAGCCAGTCGGAGAAGGCGAGCAGCCGCCGCAGCACCGCGCCGCGGCGGCGGTACTCCTGGGCGCCGGGGCTGGGGACCGGCTCCTGCTCGACCGGCAGCGGCGCGGGCGGTGGCTCGCTCTGTCTGGTGCGTGAGATCCGGTTCATCGTCATCCGCACCCTTCGAAACCGCCGGCGAGGCATTTTTCTTCGGGGTTGAGGCGGACCGCTTCCGCGAAGTCGGCCCGCGCCGCCGCAGCATCGCCCGCCCGGTGCTCGACCCGCGCCCGCAGGTAATAGAGGAGCCAGTTTTCGTCTTCGCGAGCGATCGCCTTGTCGAGGTAGCCGATCGCCGCCGGGTAGTTGCCTTCGAGCTCGGCCAGGAGCCCCAGCTGCTTGTAGGGCGAGGTCGCCCAGGGCTCGATCCTGCGGGCGTTTTCGGCGTGGCTGACCGCGCTCGGGTAGTTGCCGTCGGCCGCCGCCGCGTTGCTGGCGTCGATCTCGCGGTCGACCAGCAGCGGCCCGGCGAGGGCCAGCATGCTGATCCAGGCGACGGCGAGGCCGCCTACGGCGAGGGCAAAGCCGCGGCGGTCCTGGTGTCCGTTGCCGCTCGCCCGCAGGCGGGCCAGCTGGGCGCAGCGGGCGGCGACAAGTACTCCGCTGGCCATGAAGAAGACCGCTCCCATCACCGCGATCTGCCAGAACCAGTCGATCGCCGAGCAGACGGCGAAGGCGAGGCAGGCCCCGAACAGAACGGCGTAGAGGTCTCGTCGGTGCTCACGGGCCTCGCGCCAGGCCGTAAGCGCGGTCCAGAGCAGGAAGCCGACCATCGCCAGGACGAGCAGGCCGCCGATGACCCCGAGCTCGGAGAAGGCCTGTAGGTAGAGCGAGTGGGCGTCGGTGTTGGGCTCGGAGTTGTGTCGCAGCTCGTACCAGGAGAAGCGGTAGGTGCCGGCGCCGCTTCCGAGGATGGGATCTTCCCCGAAGCTGTCGACGGCGACCCGCCAGAACTCGTTGCGGCCGCTGCTCGAGAGTTCGGTGAAGTGCGATTCGGGACTGCTGGGCGGCTGCAGGTCCGGGCTCGTGAACTGATCCCAGGCACGGCCGCCGACGGCCAGCGCAGCGGCGATCGCGAGCAACGCCGCCCCCAGCGCCAGCAGCTTCAGCAGCCGCGGGTTACGCGAGACCGCGAGCGCCCGGTCGGTGAGGCGACCCTGCCGCCGCTCCACCCGCCGCAGGCCGGCGAACAAAACGAGCGCCAGGATCGAGCCGGCGGCGAGCACGGCCAGCACCTCGTGTCCCTGCCCCGCGATCTGGTCGTCGTTGAGGTTTTCGGCGATGCTGCGGTGTCCCTGGACGACGAGCACCGCCGGCAGGGCTCCCAGGGTTCCCACCGCGAGCGTGCCCAGCAGCCAGAGGCGATCGTGGGAGAGCACGATCAGGCAGCCACAGGTGAGGGCCGTCGCCAGCAGGCCGCCGCGCGAGTAGGTGAGGTAGAGCGCCAGCAGGGCAACCGGCAGCAGGGCGACCGCAAACCAGCGCAGGAAGGGGACGAGGGTGCGCCGGCTGAGCCAGAGGGCGAGGCCGGTCGCAATCCCGAAGACAACCCCCTCACCGTTCCAGTAGCCGAGCGGATAGCTGAGCCGGGAGCCCGATCCGGGGCCTTCGAGAACGTGGATCACGTCCGGCAGCAGCCGCGAGGCCACCGCGATCGCGGCAATCGCAACCAGGGCAATTGCCAGGCCTTCACCGAAACGTTGACGTCTCCGGCCGGTTTGGGCGATCAGGAAGGTGGCTATGAAGACACCGAGATAGACCAGGACGCGGTCTGCCTCGGTGACGCTTAGCTCGATCGATCCGGACCAAAAGGATGACAATGCGGACAGGAGCGCCAGTGCACCGATCAACCCAGTCGCCCAGTAGAAGGGCCGTGCGAGCAGGGCGCGGCCGGCTGCACCCAGAACCAGCATCCCGACCACGAGCAGCCAGACGGCCAGGCCCGCCGCATGCCGATCGCTCAGCCCGAAGCCGCCTCCGACGAGGGCCAGCGGCACGAGCAAAAGGAGCGGACTTATCAGCGCCGCCCATTCCTCTAACCTTGCGCGCCATGCTTCGGACCCCCCACCCCCAAGGCCCGAGCCAGGGGCGACGTGCCGTCGCGCTTGTTTCAGTGCTGGTTCTGCTGGCATTTGCGTGCTTCCCGGTCTTCGCTCAGGCTGAAACCGTCTACGAACCCGAATCGACCACCCTGCCGGGTGGCGGTGCTGGGAAGACCCCTATTCAGCACAAGAACCCCGATTCTCCGGAAAGTTCCCCCAAGGCGCATCAATCGGGCGAATCCCCCGGGGGGGGCGGCTCCGAACAGTCGGAAGAAGAATCGGAATCAGGGGGCGTGTCATCGGGCAATCCAAGCACTCCCGGAGGGGGCGCTGGAGCTCAGGGTAAAGATGGCGAGGGCGCCAAGGTCGCGAACAAGCAACCGGGCGGCAGCGTGCAGAACGCCGAGCCGCTGGCGACGACGACCAGCACCAACGACAGTTCGTCCTCACCGCTGGTGCCGATCCTGATCGCCGTGGCCGTCCTGGCCGCCATCTCCGTCGGGGCGGTCCTCTACCGCCAGCGTCGCGGCGGTGGCCGGTTCTCGCCCGACGCGAGCTGACCCGGAGGTAGAACCGATGCTTCGATCGATTAGGAAGACCGCTGCGTCCGCGCTGGCGATGGCACTGGTGGTCGCGATGGCTTTCGCGACTACCGCTCAGGCTCTGCCCGCCAAGTTCTGGGGCGCGGTGCCGCAGACCACCCTCAGCAACGAACAGTTCCAGCGCCTCGGCCGCGGCGGCGTCGAAAGCGTTCGCATCCCGATCGGGTGGGGCGACCTGCAGCCGCAGAGCGGCGGCCAGATCAACTGGGGCGGCGTCGACGACGTCGTCGAAAAGGCTGCTCGCGCGGGCGTCGACGTGCTGCCGACGATCAGCGGCGCCCCGACCTGGGCGGTGCCGACCGCCTCCGTCCCCGGTGGCGGCGGGACCAAGGCGCCGGCTCATCTGCCCGCCGCCGGTGCTGCCGCGGCGGCCTGGCAGGTCCTGCTCTCAGAAGCGGCAAAGCGCTACGGCCCGAACGGCAGCTTCTGGGCCTCGCATCCAGGCGTGCCGGTGAAGCCGGTCCGGACCTGGCAGATCTGGAACGAGCCGAACTTCAAGTACTTCGTCGCCCGACCCAACCCGGCCGAGTACGGGAAGCTGGTGAAGATCTCCAGCACCGCCCTGAAGTCGGTCGACCCGGGGGCGCAGGTGGTCCTCGCCGGTCTCTTCTCGCAGCCGAAGGGCGGCCGTTACGTGCGCCTGGTCCGGGGCAAGAAGAAGGTCGTCAACGCCACCAACGTCAACTACTTCGCCAGCTACTTCCTCGAACAGATGTACAAGCGGACCCCGGGCGTGAAGTCGAAGTTCGCCGGCGTCTCCCTGCATCCCTACACGGGAAGCTGGAAATACCTGACGCCGGAGATCGAAGAAGTGCGCAAGGTGCTGACCGCCGCCGGCGACCCCCGCAAGGGCCTCTTCATCACCGAGATCGGCTGGAGCTCGGGCCCGCCGAAGTCCGACGGCACCAACTCCTTCGCCAAGGGCCCGGCCGGGCAGGCGCGGGAACTGAAGAAATCGTTCCAGTTGTTGAAGTCGAAGCAGCGGGCATGGCGGATCCAGCGCCTCTACTGGTTCTCGGTCGACGACGCGGCGAACGTCTGCAACTTCTGCGACGGCTCCGGCCTCTTCGGCCCCAACTTCACGCCGAAGAAGTCCTGGTTCGAATACGTCAAGTTCACCGGCGGCACGCCTTAGGCCTGCCCGGACTCGATTCTGTGGTTCCTTTGTCCTCCTATAGGCGACAAAGGAACCACGGAACTTGATCGCGTATGCGAAACCGTGTCAGCCCGCCTATTTCGCGGGTTGAGACAGATTTGGCATCAAGGGGCGAGCAGATCTACGGGTCTGCGTGACATCGGCGCCCAAAGCGTCGACTGCCTGTCGTGATCGCTCAACCTTGCAAATCCGAAGCGCCGCTAAAGGATTGCAAGGTTGAGCTTCCACAAGTAATAAGTCCGATGCCCGCGGAGCCTCCTGCGTAAGATCGGTGGGTTGGCGACTACCGCGAAACCAAGTAAGAAATCTGATCCACTGGCGCCGTTCAGCGCCCCGGTGCGGCGCTGGTTCGAGGCTTCGTTCGAGGGTCCGACGCCGGCGCAGGCGGGCGGCTGGGAGGCGATCTCCAGCGGAGAGCACACGCTGATCTGCGCCCCGACCGGGTCGGGGAAGACGCTTGCCAGCTTCCTCTGGGGAATCGACAAGCTGGCGCGCGCCAAAGACCTGGGGACCGGCGTCAAGCTGGTCTACGTCTCGCCGCTGAAAGCGCTCTCCTACGACATCGAGCGCAACCTGCGGGCGCCTCTGCGTGGGATCGGCGCTGAGATCTCCGTCGGCTTGCGGACCGGCGACACCTCGCAGAAAGAACGGCGGGCGATGGCGAAAACGCCGCCCGACATCCTGATCACGACGCCGGAGTCGCTCTACCTGATGCTCAGCAGCAGCGTCCGCGAGATTCTGACCGGGGTCGAAGCGGTGATCGTCGACGAGATCCATGCTGTGGCGCAGACCAAGCGGGGGTCGCATCTGGCCTTGACGCTTGAGCGGCTTGATTGTCTTGTTCGGGAGGCGGGGGTTGAGGGAGAGGGGATACAGCGGATCGGTTTGTCCGCCACGCAGAGGCCGTTGGAGCGGATCGGGCAGTTTTTGGTTGGGCCGAAGAGGAAGTGCCGGATCGTTGATGCGGGGCAGAAGAAGGCTCTCGATCTGGAGATCGTGGTTCCGGTCGAGGACATGGCCGATCCGGGGGCTCCTGCTTATCCCAGTGAGGATGGGCCTCCGCCTCCGGAAGTAGAGCCCTCAGCCCATGTGAGGTCGATCTGGCCGGCGATCTACCCGAAGCTCCTGGAGCTCGTCCAGGAACACACCAGCACCATGATCTTCGTCAACAACCGACGGGCAGCCGAGCGCTTGGCAAAGAGGCTCAACGAGCTGGCGAACGGAGAAGGAGAACAAGAGCTCCCGGCCACCGAGCAAGCGGGCCACAAAGCGCCTTCGACGGAGGGACCAGGGGGGTCCTCTCCGGACCCTCCCCATCAGTTGTCCGGAGAGGGCCCCCCTGGTCCCTCCTCAATCGAATACGTAGAGATCGCGCGAGCACACCACGGCTCCCTCTCCCACGAGGAGCGCTCCGTCGTCGAGGAGATGCTGAAGTCTGGGCAGCTGCCCTGCCTCGTCGCCACCTCCTCGCTGGAGCTGGGGATCGACATGGGCGCCGTCGACCTGGTGATCCAGGTCGAGTCGCCGAAGTCGGTGACCCGAGGGTTGCAGCGGATCGGCCGCGCCGGGCACCGCATGGGCGAAGTTTCCAAAGGCCGGATCTTCCCCAAATACCGAGGCGACCTGCTCGAGTGCGCGGTCGTCGCGCGGCGGATGCGCGAGGCCGAGATCGAGGAGACGACGATCCCGCAGAACCCGCTCGACGTCCTCGCCCAGCACCTGGTCTCGCTGGCGGCGCACAAAGAGTGGGAGGTCGACGAGGTCGAGCGCCTCGTCACCTCGACCGAGTCCTTTCACGATCTCTCCCGCGAACAGCTGGAGAACGTCCTCGACATGCTCGACGGCCGCTACCCCTCCGACCGCTTCGCCGAGCTCCGCCCGCGGATCGTCTGGGACCGCACCGAAGGCACGATCCACGGCCGCAAAGGCGCCCGCCAGCTGGTCGTCACCAACGCCGGCACGATCCCCGACCGCGGCCTCTACGGCGTCCACCTGCCCGACGGCCGCCGGGTCGGCGAGCTCGACGAGGAGATGGTCTACGAGGCCCGCGCCGGCCAGACCTTCCTCCTCGGCTCCAGCACCTGGCGGATCGAGGAAATCACCCGCGACCGGGTCATCGTCACCCCGGCCCCCGGCGCTCCCGGCGCCGTCCCCTTCTGGAAGGGCGACGGGATCGGCCGCCCGGCCGAACTCGGTCGGGCGATCGGCGCCTTCGCCCGCGAGGCGGTCTCCCGCGACCCGGCCGAGCTGGCGCAGGAGTACGACCTCGACGAGCGCGCCGCCAACAACCTCGTCTCCTACCTGCGCGAGCAGCAGCAGGCGACCCGCGTCGTCCCCTCCGACGAGACGATCGTCGTCGAGCGCTTCCGCGACGAGATCGGCGACTGGCGCCTCTGCATCCTCTCCCCCTACGGCGGCCGCGTCCACGCCGCCTGGGGCCTCGCCCTCGCCGCCAAGATCCGCGACGAACGCGACCTCGAGGCCGACGCGATCTGGTCCGACGACGGCATCGTCATCCACCTCCCCGACGCCGACGAGCCGCCGCCCGCCGACCTCGTCCTCATCGACCCCGACCAGATCGAAGACCTCGTCGTCGGCGAGCTGTCTGGCAGCGCCCTGTTCGGCGCCCGCTTCCGCGAGAACGCCTCCCGCTCGCTGCTGATCCCCCGCGCCTACCCCGGCAAGCGCACCCCCCTCTGGCAGCAGCGGCTGAAGAGCCAGAGCCTGCTCGAGGTGGCGCGGGACTTTCCCCGCTTCCCGGTCGTGCTCGAGACCTACCGCGAGTGCCTGCGCGACGTCCTCGACCTGCCCGCCCTCGCCGAGCTGCTGGAAAAGCTGCACTCGCGGGCGCTCAGCCTGGTCGAGGTGGAGACGCCGACCGCCTCGCCCTTCGCCTCCTCGCTGCTCTTCGACTATGTCGCCACCTACATGTACGAGGGTGACACGCCGAACGCCGAGCGGCGGGCGGCGGCGCTGGCCCTCGACCGCGACCTCCTCCGCGAGCTGCTGGGGCAGGAGGAGCTGCGCGAGCTGATCGACCCCGAGGCGCTGGAAGAAGTCGAAGAGCAGCTCCAACACCGCACCGAGGCCGGCCGCGCCGGCGACCGCGACGCCCTCCAGCAGCTGCTCCGCAACCTCGGCGACCTCACCCTCGAGGAGTGCGAGCAGCGGGTCGCCGAGGGCTACTCGGCGAAATCGATGCTGGAGAAGCTGGTCGGCGAGCGCCGCGTAGCCAGGGTCCGGGTCGCCGGCGAAGAGCGCTACATCGCCGCCGAGGACGCCGGCCTCTACCGCGACGCGCTGGGCGTGCCGGAGCCGCCCGGGCTGCCCGAGACCTTCCTCGAGGACCACCCCGACGCGATGCGCACCCTGGTCCGGCGCTACGCCCGCACCCACGGCCCCTTCCCGACCGCCCAGCTGGCCGAGCGCTACGGGGTCGACCCGACGCCGGCCCTGCGCGAGCTCGAGTCAGAAGGGGCGATGGTCCGCGGCGAGCTGCTCCCCGGGGGGAGCGAGCGCGAGTGGTGCGACGCCGAAGTCCTGCGCCGGGTCCGCCGCGCCAGCCTCGCCCGCCTGCGCAAGGAGGTCGAGGCCGCCGACACGCGGGAGCTCGCCCGCTTCCTCCCCAGCTGGCAGAACGTCGACGCCTTCCGCCGCACCGGCGCCGGCCTGGACCGGTTGCGCGAGGCCCTGGTGCCGCTGCAGGGGGTGGCGCTGACGCCGAAAGTCTGGGAGGGGGACGTGCTGCCCCGCCGCCTCGGCGCCTACTCGCCGAGCTGGCTCGACGAGCTCTGCACCAGCGGCGAGCTGGTCTGGATCGGCGCCGGCGCCCTCGGCCGCAACGACGGCCGCGTCGCCCTCTACTTCCGCGAGGACGTCCGCCTCGCCGGGCCGCCGCCGGCCAACTCGAAGCTGGAGTCGCCCAGTGGCGAGGTCCACGAGGCGATCCGCGAGCGCCTCGGCGCCGGCCCCTCGTTCTGGCTCGACCTCGTCGTCGAGCTCGACCATCCGGCCGAGGACATCCACAACGCGCTCTGGGACCTGGTCTGGAGCGGGCAGGCGACCAACGACGCCTTCGCGCCCCTGCGGGCGCCGCGACTGCGGGCGGTGCCGCCCTCCGAACGCCCGGGGCGCCGCTTCGCCCGCCGCCGCAGCACCACCGGCGCCGCCGTCCAGGGCCGCTGGTCGCTGACCGAGCCGCTCTTCGCCAACGCCCCAGGCCCCGGCGCCAAGCTCCGCGCCCAGGCCGAGCTGATGCTCGAGCGCTACGGGATCGTCACCCGCGAGACCGTCCTCGCCGAGGGCATCCCCGGCGGCTTCTCGACCCTCTACGGGGAGCTCGGCAACCTCGAGCTGCTCGGCACCGCCCGCCGCGGCTACTTCGTCGAGGGCCTCGGCGGCGCCCAGTTCGCCCTCCCGGGCGCGGTCGAGCGGCTGCGCTCGCTGCCCGAACGCGACGGCTCCTACCTCGTCCTCGCCGCCACCGACCCGGCCAACCCCTACGGCGCCTCGCTGCCCTGGCCGAAGCTCGAGGGCGGCCGCCGTCCCGGCCGCACCCCCGGCGCCCACCTGCTGCTGCGCGACGGCGAGCCGCTCGTCTTCCTCGAGCGCGGTGGCCGCGGCCTCCTGCGCCTGAAGTCGCTCAGCGGCGAGGAACTCGAGGAGGCGATGCGCGCCCTCGCCGCGGCCGTAAGCAACGGCCAACTGCCGAAGCTGGCGATCGAGAAACTCGACGGCGAAGCGGTGATCGGCTCCGGCCACGAGGAGGCGCTGATCGGCGCCGGCTTCACCCGCGGCCCGCGCAAACTCACGGCCTCGGCCTGAGCCGATTGGCCGCTCGGCCAGACCATTGCCATAATCGACCCGGTGGCGGAGGCAGATCAGAGCGCGGTCGAGCTGCTGAAGAGCGTCACGCTCTTCGCCGACTTGGAGGAGGGGGAGCTTGAGCGCTTCTCCCACGTCGCCGTGCCGCGGACCTTTCCGGCCGGGACGCGGGTCTTCCACGAGGGCGACGACTCCGACGCCTGCTACATCGTCAAGGAGGGCAGCTTCCGGGTCACCCGCGAACACTCCGACGGGCGCGCGATCACCCTTGCCACGCTGGGGCCGGGGGAGATCTTCGGCGAGTTGGCGATGCTCGACGGCGACAAACGCTCGGCCAGCGCCGAGGCCCTCAGCGAGGGTGAGCTGCTGGCGCTGCCGGCCAACGACGTCCGTGCCCTGCTCGCCCGCCACCCCGAGATCTCGCTGAAGCTCGTCGCCGGCCTCGTCCGCCGCCTTCGCGCCGCCAACGTCCGCCTTTCTCGCCAGTCCTTCCAGACCGTCCCCAGCCGCGTCGCCGGCATCCTCGCCCAGCTCAGCCGCGAGGCCCACGACAACGGGGGCGGCGACGGGGAGCCGACCGAAGAGGTGACGATCCAGATGAACCAGACCGACCTCGCCCAGCTCGCCGGCACCTCTCGCGAGTCGGTCAGCCGCTTCCTCGCCGAGCTGGAGCGAGCCGGCGTCGTCCGCTCCGGCCGCGGCCGGGTCACTGTGCTGGAGCCCGAGAAGCTCCGCAATTACATCTACTGAGCTCCATGGGTGCTCTCGTCTCCGTGGCCACACCGAACCAGCTGGAGCTGCCGTATCGCTGGAACGACATCGATGGCGTCGTCCGGGTGGAGATCGGCGTGAACCACGACCCCGGTCATTTCGGCGGCGAAGAATTCGCCCGGGGCTTTCCCTACTGCCGGGCGACGATCCATCCCCCGGCCAACGGCTACAACGAGATGATCGGCTGGGTGCAGGTAGTCGAGAGAAGCGACCTCGGCCCGGGGTTCAGGATCGATCTCTGCGAACCGCTCGGAGAGGTGCCCCACCCGTTCTGCTTCTTCGGCTATTCGCCGACCATGTTCGACTGCCCGCACGCCACCTTCGAGGACTGGGACTTCACGGCCCATACCTTTCTCTGCGGCCAGGGCGGAAGGCTGCTCGAACAAACCGAAGGGGAGCGTCGGGAGGTCCGCGCCGTCCTCGGCTTCGAATGGGGCTTCTCCAAGCGGGGAGAGAAAATCGATTCCTTCGGGCCGGCACCGCTTGCGGGCGATCACTGGAACAGCCACCTCCCGTACCTGCACGGAAGGTTCTCCGAGCCGGAGTGGATCTTCCGCCCGCATTTCTTCGATCATCCATTGCCGTGAGCGCCGCGGCCGCGCGCCGGCACATGGTCGAGCACCAGCTGCGGGGGCGGGGAATCGAGGACGAGCGGGTGCTGGCGGCGATGGCCGAGGTGCCGCGTGAGGAGTTCGTGCCGGCACGCCTGCGCGATCGCGCCTACGCCGACTCGGCGCTGCCGATCGCCGAGGAGCAGACGATCTCCCAGCCCTGGATCGTCGCCGCGATCTGTCAGGCGCTCGCCCTCGACGGCTCCGAGCTGGTGCTCGAGGTCGGGACCGGCTCCGGGTACTCGGCGGCGGTGCTCTCGCTGCTCGCCGACCACGTCGTCAGCATCGAGCGCCACGAGGCCCTCTCGCGGGGAGCCGGCGCGGTCCTGCGCTCGCTCGGCATCGCCAACGTCGAGCTGGCGGTCGGCGACGGCAGCCTCGGCTTCCCGGCCCGGGCTCCCTACGACGCGATCGCCTGCCACGCCACCGCGCCGGAGCCTCCCGCGGCGCTGATCGAGCAGCTGGTCGAGGGAGGCCGCCTCGTCCTCCCGCTCGCAGCCGAGGACGCCGACATGCTGACGCTGCTGCGCCGGCGCAGCGAGGGCAGCGAGCGCGAGGTGATCGGCCCCTGCCGTTTCGTGCCGCTGATCGGCGAGGGGGGCTTCGACGACGGCTAGACGGGAGCCGCCGGGTCAGCAGTTGGAGACGACGTCGTTGCCGTCCTTGGAGACGTCGTCGCCGCCCCCGCCACAGTCGATCTTGTCGCGCTGTCCGTCCTTGGCTTCGATGAAGTCGCTGCCGCCTTTGCCGATCAGCGTGTCCTTGCCGAGGTGGCCCATGATGCTGTTGTCACCGTTGTCCCCGACGAGGACGTCGGGGCCGTCGGATCCCTCGAGGCTCTCGTTGTCGCCGAGGACCTGATCGCTGTTGCCGCAGCCGGGAGGGCCGCCGCTGCCACCGAGGGTGACCCGGAGGTTGTCGTTGGAGCGGGCGTAGGAGACGGTGTCCTCGCCCGGGCCGCCGTCGTAGACGTGGCCCTGGCAGGTGGGGACGGAGTTGACGAGCAGGTCGTTGCCGGGACCGCCGAGCAAGGTGTCCCCGCCCGGGTCGGCGTAGAGGACGTCGGAGCCGCCGTTGCCCTCGAGCCGGTCGTGGCCGTTGTCGGGGCTGTTGTAGTTCTCGCCGGCTTCGAGGACATCGTCGCCGTTGCCACCGACGAGGTTGTCGTCGCCGGCGTTGCCGTTGATCCGGACTTTGGCGCCGGCGGGCACGCTCGGGTCGACGACGATCGTGTCGTTGCCGTTGCCGCCGGTGACGACGATCAGCGGAGCGTTGCCGGCGTCCGGGCAGACCATCGCGCTGCCGTTGGAGGGCGGGGTCTGGCAGCCGTCGCCGGCGAAGATCGGGACCGCCGAGGAGATCACCCAGGCTTCGTTGCCGCGGGAGATCCGGATGTCGTCGTTCTGGGGGCTGCCCTGGACGATCAGGCTGGAGCCGTCGAGGCCCTGGTTCAGGGTCCCGTAGGCGAGGCTCGGGGGCGGTGCCTGTTCGGGCCCGCAGGAGGTCTCGGTTTCGAACCCTTCGCAGTCGTCGGTGCCGGGGCCACCGAAGGCCTGGCCACCGCCACCGCCGCTCTGCAGGTCGTCGTTGCCGACGCCACCGTCGATCCGGTTGGCCTGGCCGTCGCCGACGATTTCGTCGCCCTGCGGCGAGCCGACGACGTCCTCGAAGCCGCTGAGGTTGTCATGGCCGTCGCCTTTGGCCTTGTCGGCGGCGAGGTTGACGATGACGCCGCCGCGGGTGGCGCTGGCGTAGGAGACGATGTCGTTGGCACCTTCGCCGCCGAGCAGGTCGTCGGTGCCGGCGTCGCCGCGGACGATGTCGCCGTCGCCGGGGCCGCCGTCGGCGTGGTCGGTGCCGGCGCCGCCGAAGACTTCGTCGGCGTCGCCGCCGCCGTTGAGATCGCTGTCGTCGCCGGGGCCGCCTTCGATGTGGTCGGAGCCGGGGCCGCCGTCGATCTTGTCGTTGCCCTTGTCGCCGAGAAGTTTGTCGTTGCCGCCTTCGCCGTCGATCACGTCGCTGCCCTGCTGGCCGTCGATGTAGTCGTCGCCGGCGCCGCCACCGAGCTTGTCGGGGCCCTTGAAGCCGATCAGGACGTCGTCGCCACCGCCGCCGTGAAGGCCGTCGGAGCCCTTGGAGCCGGAGAGGGTGTCGTCGCCTTCGCCGCCGTCGAGGTTGTCGGAGCCGGTGTCGCCCTCGAGGCGGTCGTTGCCGCCTTCGCCGTTGAGGTTGTCGAAGCCGCGGCCGCCGTTGATGTTGTCGTTGCCGGGACCGCCGCAGATCGTGTCGTTACCGTTCGGGCCGCCGGTGATGACGTCGTCACCGCCGCCGCCGTAGATCACGTCGCTGGCCTTCTTGCCGACGATGTGGTCGTTGCCTGCGGTGCCCATGATCGTCACCTTCTTGCCGTCGCACTTTTTCGCCTGCGCCTGGGCGGCGCAGAGGAGCAGCAGCGCGAGGGCCGCGAGGACGAAGAGGGCAGGGCGGCGGAGAGAATCGAACTTGGCTGGCATCCCTGAGCACATCGGCTCGGGATTTGCCCTACTTCAGCTTCGGGATAAATCACCAAAAACTCGTCCAAAACCCTCGGACGAACGTCCAGTTCACGTTTGAATGCCACCTCCTATACGCTCGCTGCCTGATGCGCGGCGGCATCTACGTCCTCAACTTCTACTCGGCGGTCTTCATCGATCAGCTGAAGCGCGGCCGCAAGACCGCGACGATCCGGCTCGGGGACAAGAGCAACAAGTACGAGCGCGGCCAGGTCGTCTGGATCACGGTCGGCTTCCGCCACAGCCCGCGGGAGAAGATCTTCACCGCGGTGATCGACGACGTCGAGGTCAAGCGGGTCGGCGACCTCAGCCGCCGCGACATCGAGCACGACAACCCCGAGTTCCGCCGCCTCGAGGAGACCACCCGCTTCCTCGAGCAGATCTACAGCCGCCCGGTCGCCGAGGACGACCTGGTGACGGTGATCCGCTTCTCGCAGATCGTCGAGCCTCCCCGCGCGCACCTGGGGAACGGCGAGACTCCTCATCACAACTGAACCGATGCCGGTTCGGCCCGTATAGGTAGGCGATGGCCGAATACGCCTTCCTCACGACCTGGCTGCTGGAGTCCCCGCGGCAGCCGGTCTGGGAGGCGATCCACGCCCAGGAGGAGTGGCCGAGCTGGTGGCGCGGGGTCGAGGAGGCGAGCGAGGTGCGGGCCGGCGAGGACGGCGGCCTCGGCACTGTCTCGCGGATGGTCTGGAAAAGCCTCTTGCCCTATCGCGTCTCCTTCGAGGTGACGACGACGCGGATCGAGTACCCGACGCTGATGGAGGGCCACGCCGTCGGCGAGCTCGAAGGCGTCGGCCGCTGGCGGCTCTACGAGCAGGACGGGGTGACCGCCGTCCTCTACGAGTGGAACGTGCGCACGACCAAGCCCTGGATGAACCTGATGGCGCCGCTGCTGCGGCCGGCCTTCGAGTGGAACCACGACTGGGTCATGCGCCGCGGCGGCGAGGGAATCTCCCAACTGCTCGGCTGTCGCTTGCTGGCGATGGACTGAATCGGCTATCTTTCTCTTGTTGGCACTCTAACCCTGAGAGTGCCAAGCGCCGCTCAATCCAGTTTTGGCTCTAGAAGCGGCGTTCTCGACTTTCCAACACAACACTTACCGATAACGGAGGTTCACGGATGAAGCTGAAGCCCCTCGGGGACCGGCTGATCGTCAAGCCGATTGAGGAGGAGGAGACGACCGCTAGCGGCATCGTCCTCCCAGACACGGCCAAAGAGAAGCCCCAGAAGGGTCAGGTCGTGGCTGTCGGCGACGGCAAATGGGACGAGGACGGGGAGAAGCGCATCCCGCTCGACGTCGCGGAGGGGGACGAGGTCCTCTACTCCAAATACGGCGGCACCGAGGTGACCGTCGAGGGCGACGAGCTGCTCGTCCTGCGCGAGTCGGACGTCCTGGCCAAGGTCGGCTGAGCGCCAACCGGACTTACGTAACCAAGGAGGACTGAACACAGATGGCTCACAAGGAGCTGAAGTACGCAGAGGATGCCCGCGGGGCCCTGCAGGCAGGCGTCGATTCCGTCGCCAACGCCGTTAAGGTCACGCTCGGCCCGAAAGGCCGTTACGTCGTGCTCGACAAAAAGTTCGGCGCGCCGACGATCACCAACGACGGCGTCACCATCGCCCGTGAGGTCGAGGTCGAGGACGTCTTCGAGAACCAGGGCGCCCAGCTCGTCCGCGAGGTCGCGACCGCGACCAACGACGTCGCCGGCGACGGCACCACCACCGCCACCCTGCTGGCCCAGACGATCGTCCGCCAGGGCCTCAAGAACGTGGCCGCCGGCGCCAACCCGCTGGCCCTGCGCCGCGGGATCGAGAAGGCTGTCGAGGAGGTCGTCGACAACCTGCGCAACAAGCAGAGCAAAGAGGTTGCGGGCAAAGACCAGATCGCCCGCGTCGCCGCCATCTCCGCCGGCGACGACGACATCGGCAACGTGATCGCCGACGCAATCGAGAAAGTCGGCAAAGACGGGGTCGTCAACGTCGAGGAGGGCCAGACCTTCGGGATGGAGCTCGAGTTCACCGAGGGGATGCAGTTCGACAAGGGCTACATCTCGCCCTACATGGTCACCGACCAGGACCGCATGGAGGCGGTGCTGGACGACCCCTACATCCTCATTGCCAATCAGAAAATCGGCTCCGTGCGGGACATCCTGCCGGTGCTCGAGCAGGTGATGCAGGGTGGGAAACCGCTGCTGATCGTGGCCGAGGACGTCGAGGGCGAGTGCCTCGCGACCCTGGTCGTGAACAAGCTCCGCGGCACCTTCACCGGCGTCGCCGTCAAAGCCCCCGGCTTCGGCGACCGCCGCAAGCGGATGCTCGAGGACATCGCGATCCTCACCGGCGGCGAGGTGATCACCGAGGAGATGGGCCTGAAACTGGAGAACACCCAGCTCTCCCAGCTCGGTAAGGCCCGCCGCATCGTCGTCGCCAAAGACAACACGACGATCATCGACGGTGCCGGTGAGGCCGAGGACATCAAAGGCCGCATCAACCAGATCAAAAACGAGGTCGAGAACACCGACTCCGACTTCGACCGGGAGAAGCTCCAGGAGCGCCTGGCGAAGCTCGCCGGAGGCGTTGCCGTCGTCAAGGTCGGCGCCGCCACCGAGACCGAGATGAAGGAGAAAAAGCACCGCGTCGAGGACGCGCTGCAGGCGACCCGCGCCGCCCTCGAGGAGGGCGTCGTTCCGGGTGGTGGAGTGGCCCTGTTGAACGCACAGGCCGGCCTCGACCCGGAGAAGCTCGACGAGCCCGACGAGGTGACCGGCGCGCGGATCATCCACCGCTCGCTGGAGGAGCCGGTGCGGCAGATCGCCGAGAACTCGGGTCTTGAGGGCTCGGTCGTCGTCAACAAGGTCCGCGAGCTGAAGGAGGGCGAAGGCCTGAACGCGGCCAGCGGCGAGTACGGCGACCTGATCAAGGCCGGCGTCATCGACCCGACCAAGGTCACCCGCTCCGCTCTGGAGAACGCCGCCTCGATCGCGAAGAACATCCTCGTAACCGAGGCGATCATCGCCGAACCGCCGGAAGAGAACGGCGCGGGCGGTGGCATGCCCGGTGGTATGCCGGACATGGGCGGGATGATGTAGGCACCCGCTAACGCGGAGCAGTTTCGGAGAGGCCCGGGAAACCGGGCCTCTCTCTTTGCCCGCGCTGGGGTCGCCACCAACAAATTGGCACTCCCGTGCAATTCCGGCGCCGAAATCAGCACGAACTGCGCGCCACACGTGCGTCTCGACCCGTCAGCCTCAGCCCCGCAATGCGCGCCGAGACCCTCCGCCGATGGGCCGAACAGTCCCATGACGTTTGACCGCGGCGACTCTCGTCCCGCCAATCTCGACAGATCGGCCCATCGGCTTCGACCTCGCCACTGGGATCTCGACATCGCTCACTTGGCGAATCGTCAACATGGCGTGGTCGCCCTGAGCCAGCTCGAAGAGCTTGGTATGGATCGGCGAACGGTCGCGGCTCGGGTTCGAGCCGGCCGCCTCCACAGGCTCTACCGAGGTGTATTTGCTGTCGGACACCTGCGCCTGAACGAAGAGGCTGGGTTCCTGGCCGCGGTTCTCGCCGGCGGAACAAATGCGGTGCTCTCTCATGGGTCGGCAGCAACTCTCTGGGGCTTCTGGGAAGAGAGCGACGGCGCTATCCACGTGATCGCACCGAACCGTCGAGGTCGCAGTCCGAACGGCATCGTCGCTCACCGAGATGGATGGCTTCCCCCTGGGGACCGCACGAGCTACAGAGGTGTGCCCTGCACCACTGTCGCCCGGACGCTGCTCGATCAGGCGGCCACTTTTCCTCCCTGGAAGCTGAGAAGGGCAGTTGGTGAGGCCGAAGTGATGCGTCTGGTGAATCACGGGCAGCTACGGAGCCAGATCCGTCGAAGCAGGGGAAGGCGGGGTGTGGCGCGACTTCGGTTGCTGCTGGATGAAATCCATCCCCAGAGCAAACGCAGCCGAAGCGAGCTCGAGCGGATGTTCCTGCACATCTGCCTACAGGCCGGTCTGCCTCAGCCGGAGGTCAATGTGCTGATCGAGGTCGGCAACAAGCGCTATCGGCCAGATTTCCTTTGGCGCCCCCAGGGCCTGATTCTCGAAGCTGACAGTCGCCGGTTTCACGACACGGACACCGCCTTCGTCAATGACCGGCGGCGCGAGCAGCAACTCCAGCTCGCCGGCTGGCGGGTCTCTAGGTTCACCTGGGAGCAGGTGGAATTCGAACCCTCTGTTGTTGCGGAAATCGTACGGCGCTTCCTCGCTCAGTAGACGTCTCAACGAGGGGCCTGTTTGTCGACATCTGTCTGCCGATGGGCCGCAATGTCAACCATGATGCAACTAATCGGCCCGTCGCTGACGACCCTATTTTTTCCGCGGCTTCGGCGGGAGTGGCTGTAGGAAGCCGGCGTTGGATTCGGCGGTGGAGAGGAAGTTGGGGCGGCGGATCTTCAGGCGCAGGGTGTTGGTCGTGCGCGGGTAGAGGCGGAGGTCGTAGGGGTTGCCGGGACCGAAGCCCTGGTAGTAGACGAGCATCCGCACCCGGGGGTGCTTGACGGTCCAGGCGATCGTCTGCTTGACCCAGCGCGGTTCGTCTTCGCCGGAGACCGCCCACTCGGTCATCGCCACCGGCATGCTCTTCCACTGCTTGGCGGCGTAGAAGCGGTTGAGGTCCTTCCAGACCGGATACTGGGAGTAGAAGTCGGTGCCGACCCAGTCGACCCAGCGGCGGCCCGGCCAGTAGTTGCCGGGGAAGTTACCTTTGACCCGGGGCGAGCCGCCCGGCAGCGGGCTCCAGACGATGCTCACCGGCGTCGCCGGCAGTTCGGTCGGCGGCGGGCCTTTGGTCCGGTTGACCGGCGGCAGCCCGATTTCCGCCAGGGTCGCATTGACTCCTTCTAGGCTCTGGCCGCCGCGGACGATCGCGACGATCCGGCGGAAGGCCTGCTTGTACCAGCCGGTCGTGTGTTCGCCGCCTTTCTGGGTGCCGTCGCAGTCGACCGCCGACCAGGCGTTGAGGCAGCGGTTCGGCTCCCCCAGGGGCCGGATGTAGGCGGGCAGCGCCCGCTCGGCGAAAAACTGGTTCAGCTGCAGCAGGTAGTCGTCCCCGTAGCCGAGCGCGATCTGCTGCGGGGTGATCAGCTCCGCCAGCGTCTGGTCGTCGGCGGTGGAGATCGCGAGGATCGGCCGGGTCGCCGTTTCGCGCCAGCGTTCGTAGGCCTCGTTGAGGCTGTTGCCCCAGGGATGGAAGGTCTGCAGCAGCGCCGGGTGCTTGCCGGTGAGCGCTTCGAATTCGCTGAATTCGGCGGTCGTCCCGCGGTCGCTGACGCCGAGGAAGACGTCCGGCTTCGGCGGCACCAGCGAGAGCGCCGCGGCCTGGGAGGGAACCAGCAGAGCAGCGGCGAGCGCTGCCACCACCGGAACTCGTCTAAGTCTCCTCCAGTACATCGCTCATCCTTCGCGGTTCGACGCCGAGTGCCTGCGCGTCGGCCGGCCCCCGCTCACTGATCATCGAGACCTCCATCAGCTCGGCCTCCTCCCAGGTAGCGAACACGGCCTCCCCGAAGAGGTTGCGCAGCGCGATCAGCCCCAGCCGCACGAATGGCAGCGGCAGGTGGACGAGCGGGCGGGGGCGGCCGGCGATGCGGCTGACCAGGTCGGACATCTGGTCGTAGGTCAGGGTTTCCGGCCCGGCCAGCTCGAAGCGCCGGGTGTTCTCGCCGTCCTCGCGCTCCAGCGCGAGCGCCCCGGTGACGCAGCGCGCCACGTCCTCCGCCCAGATCGGCTGGAAGGCGGCGATCCCCGTGCCGGAGACCGGCAGCACCGGCAGGAAGGAGAAGCGCCGCAGCAGCGTGATCCAGGGATCGCTGTGGTCGTAGACGATCGAGGGGGCGAAGACGGTGGTCTGCAGCGGCGAGGAGAGCACCGCCTGCTCGGCCAGCCACTTGGCGCGGAAGAAGCGGGTCCGCTGCGCCGCCTCGGCATCGAGGGCGCTGAAGAAGTGGAAGCTCTCGACGCCGCTGCGCTCGGCGGCCCGCAGCAGCCGCACCGTCGCCAGCCCGTTCAGCTCCTCGATCCGCTTCGGCGGCTGGTCGCGGATCGAGGCGGCGAGATGGATGACCCGGTCGACGCCGCGCAGCGCCTGGCGCACCAGGTAGGGGTCCGACATCTCGCCGAGGTCGCCGAGGGCGATCTGCACGTCGACCCGCCGCGCGCCTAGCCGCCGCGGCTCCCGGACGAGGCAGCGAACCTCCTCACCCTGCTCGAGCAGCAGCGGCAACAACCGCGATCCGATGCTTCCAGTCGCCCCCGTCAACAGCAGCATGTCCGCATCATCCCTAAAATGTGCGCTCGCGCTTGGCCGGGGCCCCCGGCAGGCACCCGGAAATCGAAGCTAGGAGAACTGCCCCAATGACCTACGTCATCGCCGAGCCATGCATAGGCCAGAAGGACAACTCGTGCGTCGAGGTGTGCCCGGTCGACTGCATCCACCCGACGCCTGACGAGCCCGACTACGACAACGTCGAGCAGCTCTACATCGACCCGGACGAGTGCATCGACTGCGATGCCTGCGTCGAGGCTTGTCCGGTCGACGCTTGCTTTGCCGAGGATCAGCTTCCGGCGGAGTGGGCTAAATACGCTGAGATCAACGCCAACTACTTCAAGAACCAGGCTGCTTAGTTGGTAACGGGAGGGGCGGGGGTCCCTCCCCAGACGCAGCTCGCCTATGGCTCATGCTGAGTGTCTGGTGAGGGACCCCCGCCCCTCCCTGTCACAGGTTTTTGTGGGCTGTTAGCTGTTAATAGCCTTCGGGGTGGCGGGCGGTGAAGGGGCCGCTTGCTGCTGCTCTTAGGGATTTGTGCCACCTGGGGCCGGTTCCGCTGGTGTTGCCGGCGGTGTCCCAGCGGAGGCCGGCTATTACTGCGTAGGCGTGGCCGCCGTTGGCGTAGACCGTTATCCAGCGGCCTTTGCCGCCGCTGCCCCAGCCCTCGAGGGAGCCGGAGGGCATCGGGGTGTCGATCAGGCTGCCGCCGTGGAGGGCGAAGCTGACCGCGCCCGAGCAGTCGTAGCCGGCGTCCCACCAGCGGCCGTGGCCACCGCCGTAGATGTAGGGCTTGGTGCGGATCTTGTTTGCCGCGGCGATCACCTTTTTCACCGCCGCGGGCGCATTTGCCGGTGGCACCGCGCGGCCGTTGACCAGCAGCGCCTTGCCGGGGGGCGCGGTTGGGTTTTCAACTTCGGGGGTAGTCGAGGAGACCCCGCCCGGGGTTTCCGCAACAGCCGAAGCCGCGAAAGTCGCCACTATCGCGAGCATGGCCAGCAGGGCTATGGAGATGCAAAGGGCGGGCGTTTTCCCGGCCGCCCCAGGGACGTGCTTCATTCACTCCTCCTTCGTCGGCCGGCGGGGTTAGCTGTCGGGCTGGCGCTGAAGGAGCCTGCGCCCCCACTCGAAGGTGGGTTAGCCCCAGAAACCTGGGTCCCCCGCTCCCCGGCAACCTGAGCCAGGGATTAGGCGTTTATGTGCATTCCTTAATGCAGGAGCATGAAGGAAGTTTCGGAGTCTTGTGTGGGCTTGCTCACACAGGTGCTACTGGACGACCGGCAGCGGCGTTCCGCTGACCGGCGGCGCTTCCGCCGGGCTCGGCGTCAACTGCAGCACCGGCAGCTCCTGCGGGGTCGCCGCGACGATCCCGCGGGCCGCCTGCCGGATCGCCTGCGAGGCGGGCGCGTCGGGCTCGGCGATGACCAGGGGCGAGCCGTTGTCGGCGTGCTCGCGCAGCGGCTCGGAGAGCGGCACCTTGCCGAGCAGCGGCACGTCGAGCTCGTCGGAGAGCAGCTGGCCGCCGCCCTCGCCGAAGATCGTGAAGCGCTCGCCGTCAGGGGTCGTGAAGCCGGACATGTTCTCGATCACGCCGAGGATCTCGAGGTCGAACTTCTTCGCCATCTCGGCACCGCGCTGGGCGACCGACTGGGCCGCCGGCTGGGGGGTCGTGACGACGAGGAATTTGGCCTGCGGCAGCAGCTGGGCCAGCGTCATCGAAACGTCGCCGGTCCCCGGCGGCAGGTCCAGCAGCAGGTACTCGAGCTCTTCCCAGGCGACGTCCTCGAGGAACTGCTGGATCGCCTTGTGCAGCATCGGGCCGCGCCAGACGACCGCGGAGTTGTCCTCGACGAAGAAGCCGATCGACATCACCTTGACGCCGCTGGGCGAGTCCAGCGGCAGGATCTTCCGCTCGCCGTTGACTTCCGGTTTGTGGTTGACGCCGAGCATGCGGGGGATCGAGTAGCCGTAGACGTCGCAGTCGAGCGCCCCGGCGGAATGCCCTTCGGCGGTCAGCGCCGCGGCCAGGTTGGCCGTCATCGTCGACTTGCCGACGCCGCCCTTGCCGGAGGAGACGCAGATCACGTTCTTCACCTTCGCCAGCGCTCCCTGCGGAAGCTTGTTGCGGCCGAGCGTCTGCTGGAGATTGCCTTTCTCCTCGTCGGAGAGGACGTCGAAGCCGACCGCGACCTCGGTCACGCCTTCGAGTTGGGAGACGTTCTGGGCGACGGCCTGTTCGAAGTGGGAGCGGATCGGGCAGCCGGCGGTCGTCAGGGAGACAACGACCTCGACCCGCCCGCTCTCTTTGACGTCGATCGAGCGGACCATGCCCAGCTCGACGATCGAGCGCCGCAGCTCGGGGTCGATGACGGCGCGCAGCTTCTCGGTTATCTGGTCTTCGGTGGGAAGTGGCATTGCCCCGATTCTCGCAAAGCCCGAATCTCCGCCGCCGCCAGGGGGGAGAGATCGGGTCCCTCCAGCCCTTAGCCCCCGGAACGTAGTCGAGCGAACGGAGGACCGATGTCGGGAACGAGACTTGTAGTTGGACGGACGGTGGCGCTGGGGATCCTGCTGGCGCTGAGCGCGCTGTTGTTGGTCGCCGCGAAAGCGGACGCGGCGAAGTACGCGGTCGCCCAGTGCGGCTGGTACGTCGGCGCCGATGCCGACTGGGCAGAGACGACGGGCGGTGCCAAGTTCCGCTCCGACGGCTACTGCGTCCCGCCCGCCGGCAGCGACCCCTTCGACGGCGCCCACCTGAAGAGCCTCACCCGCGATGGCCAGTCGACGGTCTCCGGCACCCGCTTCGCCCGCTGGCGCTGGACCGCTCCCCCCGGCACCGGGATCACCCAGGTGCGGGGGACCTGGTGGCATGCGCTGCACGACGGCCTCGAGCAACGGCTCGGCACCGGCACGGCCGCGGGCGGGTTCGACCCCTTCTTGACGGCGACGGCGACCGACACCGCTCCGCGCGACTTCAGCAAGGGGTTCTCCTCTCCCGTGCCGGCGTTCGAGGATCGCCTCCTCTGCGCTCGCGGCGAGGACAAGTGGTGCGGGCTCGACCAGACCTCCTGGTCGGCGCTGCGGGCGCTGACGATCACCGTCGAGGATCCGATCCCTCCCGGGGCGTGGATCGACGGTGGCACCCTCACCGACGGCGGCTGGCGGCGGGGCAGCCAGTGGGTCCACGTGGTCGGCTACGACGCCGGCAGCGGCGTCCGCTTCAGCGAGGTCGGGCTCGACGGCGTCCGGGTCGGCCTCGTCGAGTACCCCTGCGAGAAGGTCTCGATCGGCGGCGAGTGGCGGGGGACGCGGATGCAGCCCTGCCTGACCAAGGTCGACGCCACCCAGACGGTTGCGACGACGAGCTTCAGCGACGGCCCGCACCTGCTCGGGCACTGCACCACGGATTTCGCCGGCAACGTCTCCTGCGCCCCCGGCCGCACGGTGCTGATCGACAACAACCCTCCGGCGCACCCCCGCGCCGTCACCCTGGCCGGCGGCGAAGGCTGGCGGCGCACCAATGACTTCGACCTCGCCTGGGAGAACCCCGACCAGGGGCCGGCCAGCCCGATCGCCGGCGCCGGCTGGCGCCTCTCCGGCGGCCTCGGCTTCGATACCGGCGTCCGCTTCGCGGCCGGCCGCGACCGCCGCTCCCTGGCCGACCTCTCGGTGCCCGCGGCCGGCTCCTACTCGCTGCGGCTGTGGCTGCGCGACGAGGCGGGGAACGAGGCGCCGGATTCGGCGGTGACGGTGCCGCTGCGCTTTGACGACGTCCGCCCCGAGGTCGCCTTCTCCACCGAGGAACCGGGCGATCAGCTGAAGGCAGCCGTCTCCGACGTCGACTCGGGACCCGCCTCGGGCCAGATCCTCTACCGACGGGTCGACGCCGAGCGCTGGACCGAGCTGCCGACCAAGCTCGTCCCCACCGGCGAAGGCGCCGCTGACATCGTCGCGCCGATGCCGGAGCTCGGCGTCGGCACCTTCGTCTTCCGTGTCGACGCCGCCGACGCCGCCGGCAATACCACCTCCAGCAGCCTCCGCGCCGACGGCACCCAGATGGCGATCCGCCGGGTGCCGCCGCCACCGGTAGCCAGGGCAAAGGCCGCCCCCAAGGGGAAGTCCCGGCTCTTTGCCAGGCTGCGCGGCGGCCATGGCCGCGGCGACTCGCTCACCGTTCCCTTCGGCTCCCCCGCGCTTCTCAGCGGCCGGCTCACCCGCGCCGACGGCGCCGGGCTCTCCGATCGCCTGCTGCGGATCGTCTCGCGGCCCTCGCACGGAGCACTTGTCCCGACCGCGGCGGCGACCGTGCGAACCGGCGAGCAGGGTGGCTTCGAGCTGCGCCTGCCGGCAGGACCCTCGCGCCGGGTCACCGTCAGCTTCGCCGGCGACGGCTCCCAGGAGGGGGCACGGCGCCCCGGGCTCGAGCTGCGGGTCCGCTCCGGCATCAGCCTGCGGGCCGAGCCGCTGAAGCTCCGCACCGGCCAGGCGGTCGTCCTCAGCGGCAAGGTCAGCAGCCGTGGGGCGCCGATCCCGCGCCGTGGCAAGCTCGTCGCGATCCAGTACCTCGAGCAGGCGACCGAGCGCTGGCGGCCGGTCCTCGTCACCCGCACCGACCACCACGGCCGCTTCCGCGCCCACTACCGCTTCCGCTACGTCAGCGGCGCGGCGGCGATCCGACTGCGGGCGACCGCGCTGGCCGAGGAGCGTTGGCCCTACGCGGCCGGATCCTCGGCGCCGGTCACGGTCCGGGTTCAAGGCAGCTAGGGTTTCAACCCATGTCGCAAGCGACCCTTCACACCAGCGCCGGGGCGATCGTGCTCGAGCTTCACGACGAGGACGCGCCGAAAACCGTCGAGAACTTCCGCAAGCTCTCCGCGGCCGGGTTCTACGACCAGCTCGTCTTCCACCGGGTGATCCCGGACTTCATGATCCAGGGCGGCTGCCCGGAGGGTAGCGGCCGGGGCGGGCCTGGCTACACCTTTGAGGACGAGATCAACGACCACAAGATCGTCCGCGGGGCGCTGGCGATGGCCAACGCGGGACCGAACACCAACGGCTCCCAGTTCTTCATCGTCACCACCGGCGCGGCGCCGTGGCTCGACGGCAAGCACACCGTCTTCGGCGAGGTGATCGACGGCATGGACGTCGTCGACTCGATCGAGTCGGTCCCCACCGACGCCGGCGACAAGCCGCTGGAGGCGCAGACGATCGAACGGGTAGAGCTCGACGAGGGCTAGTCCGAGGCGCCCGGTGCCGCCTCGGCGGTCTCGCCGGACCCCCGCCGTTCGCGGCGGCGGCGCAGCCCCTCGCCCGGCCGCCAGAGGCTGACCAGGCCGGCGACCAGGGTGACGAGGAAGATCTGGCCGATCATCATCTCCAGGCCGGCGACCATCCGTCCCGGCTGGGCGGCGGGGACGAGGTTGCCGTAGCCGGTCGTGGTCAGCGTCGTGTAGCTGAAGAAGATGAAGTCGCTGCCGCTGGGATGGGCGACCTCTTCGAAGAAGGGGCCGCCCTGGATCCGGTCGATCGTCCCGTAGGCGAAGGTGAAGAGGATGCCGAGAACGGTGTAGACGCTGATTGCGCCGAGGATCGTGCGGGAGCCGACTTCAGCGCTCGAGACCACCCGCCACAGCACCGCCAGCATCGCCACCGCGAGGAGGCAGATCTGGATCACCGAGGAGACGTTGAGATAGGTGCGCTCGTCGCTGGCGGCGGCGATCACCGCCAGGGCCACGGTCAGCGCCGAGAGCCAGAGCGATGCCCGGACGACCCTCGGCTTGACGTGCGAACTGACCAGAGCGACCACCGAGGTGGTGCTGGTCGCGAGGACGAGGACGACGGCCGACCAGCCGTGATTGCTGAGCAACGAGGTGAGCACGTAGGTGAGGAGGACGAGGGCGAGGACGAGCCCGAAGGCGTCGCGCACCCTCTCCGCCCGCTCGCGCCAGGCCTCCTCGCGGCGGTGGCTGCGCCTGTCGCCCTTCTCCATGGCTTGGTCGTTCGTCCGCCCAGGTCGCATTCCTGCCGCTGCACGGTGGGAAGCGGAGGGGGTGGGATTCGAACCCACGAGACCCCTTACGAGGCCTAACGGCTTTCAAGGCCGCCGCATTCAACCGCTCTGCCACCCCTCCCAGAGCGCTCAGGCTTCCTCACTGATTGTATGCGGGGATGCGACGCCTGCTCTTCCTCGCTTCCGCGATGATCTTCTTCGACGTCGCCTTCTTTGCGGCGATCGCGCCGCTGCTGCCGCAGTACGTCGACGAACTCGGCCTGACCAAGGCCGAAGCGGGATTCCTCTCGGCCGCCTACGCGGCGGGCACCTTGCTGGGCTCGCTGCCGGCGGGCTTCGTCGCCAGCCGGATGGGGCCGAAGCGGACGGTGATCATGGGCCTGCTCCTGCTCGGCTGCTCCAGCGTCGTCTTCGGCTTTGCGAACGAAATCCTCCTCCTCGACGGCGCCCGCTTCGTCCAGGGGATCGCCGGAGCGCTGATCTGGTCCGGCGCCCTGACCTGGCTGATCTCGAGCGCCCCGGAGGAGAACCGCGGCTCGATCATCGGCACCGCCCTGGGGACGGCGGTCGCCGGCGCCCTGCTGGGCCCGGCGCTGGGCGCGATCGCCGGCTCGATCGGGACCGAGATCGTCTTCAGCTCGGTTCTCGTGATCACCGTCCTCCTTGCGATCGGCGCCGCCCGCCTGCCGGAGACCGCCGCACCGGAAGAGCAGAACCTCGGCGAAGTGCTCTCGATCCTGGTCAGCCGGCCGGTGCTCGAGGCGGCTGCGTTCGTCGCCGTCCCCTCGGTGATGTTCGGTGCGATCGAGGTCCTGGTGCCGCTGCGGATCGATTCGCTGGGTGGCAGCCACGGGTTGATCGCCGCCGGCTTCATCGCCGGGGCCGGGCTCGAGGCGATCCTGGCCCCGATCGCGGGGCGGATGTCCGACCGGGTCGGCCGTCGACTTCCCTACGTCATCGGCCTCTCGATCTGCGCTTTCGCGATGGTCGTGATCGCCGTGGTCCCGTCGCTGGGGGAGGTGCTGGCCGGACTGATCGTCACCTCGCTCGGCGCCGGCCTCTGCTTCGCTCCCGCCCTGACCCTGATCTCCGACGTCGCCGAGGCGAGCAGCCTCCACCAGGGGTTTGCGGCCGGCCTCTCCAACATGGCCTGGGCCTCGGGCCAGGTGATCGGCGGCATCGGCGGCGGCGTCGTCGCCAGCCTCACCGGCAACGCGGCACCGAGCCTGGCGATCTCGCTGCTGCTCGTCTTCACGGTCTTCTACGCCTTCCGGACGCTGCAGCCGAACACAGACCCGCGCACGGCCGCCGGTTAGGGTCGCAGCGATGGCGCGAGCGGTTGGGAACGCGGCGGGCGGGTGGTCCAACTGGGCCGGCGACCAGCGCTGCCGGCCGGCGCGGATCGTCGCTCCTGCAGATCGTGAGGAGCTGGCCGCGACGATCGCCGCCGCCTCGGCCGCCGGTCAGAAGGTGCGCGTCGCCGGCTCGGGTCACTCGTTCACCGAGACGGCGCTCACCGACGGGGTGATGCTCCGGATCGAGGCGCTGAGCGGCATCCTCGACGCCGACCCGCAGAGCGGCCTGGTCAAGGTCGCCGGCGGCACCGTGCTCGCCGAGCTGAACGAGGAGCTGGCGCGGCTCGGGCTGGCGATGGAGAACCTCGGCGACATCGACCGCCAGACGATCGCCGGCGCGATCTCCACCGGCACCCACGGGACCGGGTCGAGGCTGCGCAACATCTCGGCGCAGGTTGAGGGCTTGGAGCTCATCCTCGGCGACGGCAGCGTCCGCCACCTCAGCGCCGCCAGCCACGGCGAGCTGCTGCGTGCGGCCCGGGTCGGGGTGGGGGCGCTGGGGGCGATCTCGGCGGTCACCCTGCGTTGCGTTCCCGCCTTCACCCTGCTGAGGGTCGATGCACCGCATCCGCGCGAAGAGGTCCTCGACGCCTTCGACGAGCGCGCCGACGCGCACGAGCACTTCGAGTTCTTCACCTTCCCCTACTCGGACCTGGCGCTGGTGCTCGAGCGCAACCGCACCTCAGAGCCGCCCCGGCCGCGCGGGCGCGCCGCCGCCTACCTCAACGACGTCGTCCTCGAGAACTGGGCGCTGGGGCTGCTGGCGGGAACCGGCAAGCGACTGCCGAAGACGATCCCGGCTCTCTCACGGCTCGCCGGCCGCCTCGCTTCGGGCAGCCGCACCAGCGATCGCTCAGACCGCGTCTTCGCCAACGACCGCCGGGTCCGCTTCACCGAGATGGAGTACGGGGTGCCGCGGGAGCACGGTCCGGAGGCGGTGCGGCGGGTGGTCGAGTGGGTGCGCTCGAACCGGTACCCGGTCTTCTTCCCGATCGAGATGCGGGTCGCCGCCGCCGACGACGCCTACCTCAGCCCGTCGCATGAACGCGACACCGCCTACATCGCCGTCCACCAGTACCGGGGAATGGAGTGGCGCCCCTACTTCGAGGCGGTCGAGGCGATCATGGACTCCTACGGCGGCCGTCCCCACTGGGGCAAGCGCCACTTCCAGACGGCGACGACGCTGGCCGAGCGCTACCCGGCCTGGGACGAGTTCCAGCGCGCCCGCGACGAGCTCGATCCCGGTCGCACCTTCAGCAACGAGTACACCGACCGCGTCTTAGGGCCGTAGCTAGAGGAACGCTTTGCCGTCGCCGCGATAGGTCGGGACCTCGTCGACGATCGCCTCGCCTTCGACGAGGAGGAGCGTTTCGAAACGCTCGCAGAGCTCGCCGGCTTTGGCGTGGCGGAGGTAAACGCGGTCGCCGACGCCGAGCGAGCCGGCGGGTTCGCCGAGCAGCGGCGTCTGCACCTCGCCGGCGCCCTCCTCCTCGTCGAAGCGCAGCCCCGCAGGAAGCCACGGTTCCGGCAGGCGGCCGGGATTGCCGGGGCCGGAGGCGAGATAGCCGCCGCCGAGCGCCGTCGCCACCCAGTCGGAGGGCTTGCGGGTGACCGGCAGGGCGAAGGCCGCCGCCGGGGTGAGGCTGAAACGGCTGTAGTGGTCGAAGAGGACGGGGGCGTAGAAGCCCGAGCCGGCGGTCACCTCGGTCACCGCCTCCTCGGCGGCGGTCAGTTCGAGGCTGCCGGTGCCGCCACCGTTGACGATCTCCAGCTCGACGAACTCCCCCAGGGCGGTGACGATCGCCGCCCGCCGCTCGGCGATTTCAGCCGCCGAGCGCTTCTGCATGAAGCGGATCGCTGCCCCGCGCAGCCGCTTGCCCGGCGGCAGGTCGCCGACTCCGGAGATCTGCCCCTCGTAGGCCATCAACGCGTCGAGTTCGATCTGCGGCCGCTTCTCGATCTCCCGCGCCAGCGCCACCGCCTGCTCGACCGAGTGGATCGGCGACCGCTTCGGCCCGATCTTCACTTTGCCACCGAGCCACCACCAGCTCGCGTCGACGTCGATGCAGACCCGCAGCGGCGGCGCCCCCTTGCCGAGCACCGACTCGATCATCTCCAAGTGCTCGACGCAGTCGACCATCACGATCGGCGCCCCCTCCGAATTGGCGGCCGAGCGCAGCGCCAGCTCTTCCAAGGCGCCGGCGTCAGCAGTCGGATAGGCAAGCAGCAGATCCTCGAACCCCTGCTCGGCGAGCCAGAGGGTCTCCGGCAGCGTGTAGGTCATCAGCCCTCGAAAGCGCTCGTCCCGAGCGAGGATCGCTTCCATCAACGCCCGGCATCGCACCGACTTCGAGGCAACGCGCACCCGCTTGCCGGCCGAGCGCGCGAGCATCGAGTCGGCATTCGCCCACATCGCATCGAGGTCGACGAAGGCAAACGGCGCCTCGACCTCAGCGAAGACCCGCTCATAGCGCTCATGGGTCTGAGGCGGGACGGACACGGCGCCAGCCTATCCGCGCGATCGAACGGAGAGGGAGGGATTCGAACCCTCGAGAGAGCTTGCGCCCCCTACTCGCTTAGCAGGCGAGTGCCTTCAGCCACTCGGCCACCTCTCCACGTGCGCCCGCGGCGCTGGCTCGATTGTAGGTACTGACGGCGGAACGGGACAGCTCCCGTCTACTCTCCGCGGGATGAACGCGAGCCCCGCAGCGAAGTCCGGCGACCACGGCGGGCGCCGGACCAAGATCATCGCCACCGTCGGCCCGGCGAGTTGGGCGCCGGAGGTGCTGGAGCGCTTGGTCGCGGCCGGTGCGGATGTCTTCCGGCTGAACTTCTCCCACGCCGGGCCCGAGCGGCAGGCGGAAACGATCGCGGCGGTCCGGGCGGCGGCCGAGCGGGTGGGGCGCGAGGTGGCGATCCTCGGCGACCTGCCGGGGCCGAAGCTGCGGATCGGCTCGCTGCGCGACGACGTCGCCGAGCTCGAGACCGGGATGCACGTGACGCTGACCCCGGAGGACGTAGAGGGCGACCGCGAGACGATCCCCGTGCAGTGGGCCGGGGTCTCCGACTTGACCGAGGACCAACTTGTCTACCTGGCCGACGGGGCGATCCGGCTGCGGGTCGGCGATCGCGAGAACGCCGGCGTCGACGCCGAGGTCGAGGTGGGGGGAACCCTCTCCTCGCACAAGGGGATGAACATCCCCGGCGGCGCCGACCTGCCGGCGACCACCGGCGTCGACCTCGGCTGGGTCGAGTTCGCGGTCGAAAACGGCGTCGACCTTCTGGCCGTCTCCTTCGTCTCCACCGCCGCCGACCTCGAGCCGGTCTCGGCGCGGCTGAAAGAGCTCGGCTCCCGGATCCCGGTGATCGCCAAGATCGAGCGCCAACAGGCCGCCGAGAACATCGAGGAGATCGTCCGGGCCGCCAGCGGCGGGATCATGGTCGCCCGCGGCGACCTCGGGATCGAAGTGCCGCTGGAGCAGCTGCCGATCGAGCAGAAGCGGCTGATCCGCGCCGCCGGCATGGTCTCCAAACCGGCGATCACGGCGACCCAGATGCTGGCCTCGATGGTGACGGCGCGGCGGCCGACCCGGGCCGAGGTGACCGACGTCGCCAACGCGATCTACGACGGCACCGACGCGGTGATGCTCTCCGAGGAGACCGCGGTCGGCCACAACCCGGTCGAGGCGGTCGAAGTGATGGACCGGATCGCGCGGGCGACCGAGCCCGACCTTCCCTATGCCGAATGGCTCTTCCGGCGCACCGACCAGGCGACCCAGGACGTCGCCGACTCGGTTGCCCAGAGCGCCGTCGGCGCCGTCTACCGGCTCGGCCTGAAAGCACTGGTGGTGCCGACCAACACCGGTCGCACCGCCCGCCTCGTCTCCGCCCACCGCCCCGACGTGCCGGTGCTCGCGGTCTCCCCCTATATAGAGACGGTCCGGAGGGTCAGCGTGCTCTTCGGGATCACCGCCGTGCAGAGCGACTTCGGCACCGAGTTGCGCAGCCTGCTCGGCCACTGCGCCGGCGAGGCGGCGAAGCACGGGATCGCCGCACCGGGCGACCTGGTCGCGATCACCGCCGGCCTCGACGGCCAGGATCTGGGCACGAACCTCTTCGAGGTCCATAGGGTGCCGGAGTTATGAGGGCTCGGCAAAACCCCCGCGCACGCCTGGCGGCGGCGGACACTGCGCGGGGCGGCGTCCTCAGTCGGCCAAATAGCGCTGCTATTCGGCCTCCCTGCGTCCTTGCCCCGCTTGGTCCGGCGCGCGCCAGCCGCACACGCGGGTTTCACCAATCCCTCATATGAGCGAGAACAAAGCGGCGAGACTGGAGCGCGACGGCGACCTGGCGACGATCACCCTCGACAGCCCGCCGCTGAACCTCTTCGACCAGCGGATGATCGACGACCTGCGGGCGGCGATCGACGAGGTCGCGGCGGCACCGCCGCGGGCGCTGCTGATCCGAGCCAAGGGTCGCGCCGTCTCCGGCGGCGTCGACGTCCAGGTCTTCGCCGGGCTGACGCCGGAGCAGGCGAGCGCGCTCTGGACCGACCTGCTGGAGATGATCGACAAGGTCGAACTGCTGCCGGCGCCGGTCGTCTTCGCCGCCCACGCGCTGACCCTGACTGCCGCCTTCGAGCTGGCGCTCGCCTGCGACCTGATCGTCGCCTCGCCGAAGGCGAAGTTCGGCCTGGTCGAGAAAGTCGTCGGGTTGACGCCCTCGATGGGCGGGACGCAGCGCCTCGCCGAGCGGGCGGGGAGCGGCCGCGCCGGTCACTTCGTGATGTCCGGCGGGATCTTCGGCGCCGAGGAGATGGAGCGCTGGGGCGTCGTCAACCTTCTCTTCGAGGACCAAGACTTCGAGGCCGCTTCGCGCAAGCTCGCCGAGGAGCTGGCGGCTGGGCCGACCAAGGCCCACGCGATGACCAAGCACATCCTCCGCCGCTTCCGCGAAGGTGGGATCCCGGCCGCTGACGAGGCGGTGCGGACCGAAGCCGGAGAGCTGTTCGCGACCGAGGATCTGCAGAACGCCGTCCGCACCTTCCTCGAGCACGGCGGCCCCGGGCACGCCGAGTTCCACGGCCGCTGAGCGCCGGTAGGGTGCGCCGATGACCGACTTCGACCTGATCGCCCAGGGGATGACGCAGGCTGTCCCCTTCGCCGGCCACCTCAACGTCCAGATAACCGAGATCTCCGCCGGCGAGGCGACCGTCGTCCTCCCCGACCTGCCGGAGCTGAAAAACCACGTCGGCTCCCAGCACGCCGGCGCCCTCTTCACCGCTGCCGAGACCGCCTCGGGCGCGGCTTTCGTCGGTGCCTTCGTCGAGCGCATGGCCGACGTCACGCCGCTCGCCCGCAGCGCCGAGATCGCCTACGAGAAGATCGCCAACGGCGAGATCACCGCCCGAGGCAAGCTCGGCGCCGATCCGGCCGAGGCTCTCGCCACCCTCGACGCCGAGGGCAAGGTCGAGTTCCCCTGCGAGGTCGAACTGACCGACAAGGACGGGCAGAGGGTCGCCACCGCCACCGTCCACTGGCACGTGCGGCTGAAAGGCTGAGCCGACCGGCTCTCAGGCGGTGAGGCGTTCGCTCGGCAGTCTCCGGGTCGACCAGAAGGACGCGAGGACCAGCAGGGCGGCGACGAGGAAGGCGAGCTTCAGCGCTTCCAGCTGCGCGTCTTCGTAGTGGCTGACGAGCGTGTCCGTCGTCCCCGGCGCGAGCCGTTCGTCCTCGGCCGCTTCGCGGACCTCGTCGGAGGAGACGAAGCTGCCGCCGGCGCTGAGCTGCACCTGAACCTGCTGTTCGACCCTGTCGGAGACCTGCGGGTCGTCGGCGATGTTGCCGGTGAAGGCGGTGGCCAGGCCGGTGATCACGATCGCCCCGAGCAGCGCCGTGCCGAGCGAGGAGCCGAGCTGCTGGGCGGTGTTCTGAAGGCCGCCGGCTTCGCTTCGCTGCTCGTCGCCGATCGCCGACTGGACGACGTTGCCGAGTTGGGAGACCACCAGCCCCATGCCGACGCCGAGGACGCCCATCGCGATCAGGAACGGCGTGTTGTCGAGCTCCGGCTCGATCGTCCCCATCAGCAGCAGGGAGGCGACGAAGACGAGGGCGAGGCCGACGCGGACCAGCAGCTGCGGCGCGAAGCGGGAGGCGAGGCGGGAGCCGACCAGGGCGCTGACGAAGAGGCCGACCGAGGTCGGCAGCATGCGGATCCCGGTTTCCAGCGCGTCGAGGCCCTGGACGATCTGCAGGAAGAGCGGGATCGTGAAGAAGATCCCCATCAGGACGAGGTTCTGGGCGAGCAGCATCGCGACGCCGCCGCGCAGGGTCGAGATCCGCAGCAGGTCGAGGTGCAGCAGCGGTTCCTCTCCCCGCGCCTCGCGGCGGCGCTCCCAGGAGACGAAGCCGGCGAGGAGGAGGCCGGCGGCGGCAAGCACGAAGGGGGTCAGGGAGAAGCCGAAGGGGGTGATGGGCGAGTTGTGCGGGGTGATCCAGCCCCAGTTGCTCGCCTGCAGGACGCCGAAGACGAGGACGGCGAGACCGGAGGCGGAGAGGACGCTGCCGACCCAGTCGAGCGTCGGCTTGCCCGGGGGGCGCTCGGGCTCGGCCATCATCCGCGTCCCGAGCAGGATGCCGGCGGCGACGACGACCTCGCCGACGAAGACGTAGCGCCAGGTGAAGTCGGTGGTTACCCAGCCGCCGAGGATCGGGCCGACGGCGATGCCGGCCCCGGCGACGCCGCCGAGGACGCCGTAGGCGACCGCGCGGTCGCCGCCCCTGTAGCTGCCCGCGACCAGGGCCACCATCGCCGGCAGGACCATCGCGGCGCCGATCCCCTCGAGGATCGACCAGCCGAACATCAGCGAGGGGACGCTCCAGGAGGCGGCGGTGAGGGCGGAGCCGATCGCGTAGATGACGAGCCCGATCGCGAAGACGCGGCGGCGGCCGAAGATGTCCCCGAGCTTGCCGCCGGTCAGCATCAGCCCGGCCATCACCAGGGCGTAGAGGGCGATCACCGACTGGATCGTCGTCACCGTGGTGTCGAAGTCTTCGACCAGCTGGCTGATCGCGACGTTCATCACCGCCTGGTCGAGGACCATCAGGAACTGCGCCGCCGCCAGAACCCCGAGTACGGCCCACTTGGTCACTGCGCCAGCCTATGCGTTGGGGCGGGGGGATAGGGTTTGGATCGATGGCCTCGACCGCTACCGCTCCGGCATCCGCGTCGAGTTCCTCCAGCCCGCCGCAGGCGAAGCTGGTGCTGACGGCGCTGATCGCCGTCGCCGCGGTCGCCAACCTCAACCTCGCGGTCGCCAACGTCGCCCTGCCGGACATCGGCAAGGCCTTCGACGCCGGCCAGACCGGGCTCGACCTCGTCGCCGTCGGCTACTCGCTCGGCCTCGCGGCCTCGGTCCTCTACCTCGGCGCGCTCGGCGACGCCCACGGGCGCAAGGAGATGCTGCTGGCCGGGACGGCGCTGGCGATCCCCGCCTCGCTCCTCGCCGGCTTCGCGCCCTCGATCACCGTCCTCTTCTTCGCCCGCCTGCTCGGCGGCCTTGCCGCCGGGATGGCCTTCCCGACGACGCTGGCGCTGATCGCCGCGCTCTGGAGCGGGCCCGAGCGGACGAAGTCGATCGCGCTCTGGTCGGCGCTGGGAGGCGGGATCTCGGCGCTCGGGCCGCTTGTCTCGGGCGCCCTGCTGACCCAGTTCGACTGGGACTCGGTCTTCTTCGTCACCCTGCCGCTCGCTTTCGTCGCCCTCTATCTGGCCTGGCGCTACGTCCCCGCCCACGTCAACGAGACCTCCGACCGGGTCGACAACCTCGGCGGCATCCTCTCGGTCGTGATGGTCGCCGCGCTGGTCCTGGCGATCAACTTCGCGCCGGTGCCGGGAGCGGGCGCCGCTGCGGCCGGGCTCGGGGTCGTCGCCGTCGCCGCGGTCGTCGCCTTCGTGATCCGCCAGCGCCGCGCCAGGCCGCCGCTCTACGACCTCGACGTCGCCGCCCGGCGGATCTTCTGGGTCGCCGCCTGCGCCGGGATCATCGTTTTCGGCTCGCTGATGGCGGCGATGTTCATCGGCCAGCAGTACCTGCAGAACGTGCTGGAGTACTCGACCCTCGACGCCGGCCTGGCGATCCTGCCGGGGGCGATCGGGATGGTCATAGTGGCGCCGCGCTCGGCCCACCTGGTGGAGACCAAAGGCGCCCGCTTCACGCTCCTGCTCGGCTACGCCTTCTGCCTCGCCGGCTTCGTCGTGATGCTGCTGCTCTGGGACGAGAACGCCCAGTATTGGCACATCGGCCTCGGCTACCTGCTGGTCGGCGTCGGCGTCGGCTTCGCCGGGACCCCGGCCTCGCGCTCGCTGACCACCTCGGTGCCGGTCCACCGGGCGGGGATGGCCTCGGCGACGGCGGACCTGCAGCGCGACCTCGGCGGCGCGATCATGCAGTCGATCCTCGGCGCCCTGCTGACGGCGGGCTACGCGGCGGCTGCGAGCGCCGCGGTTTCCACCGCCCCGCACTCGGTCTCCACCAGCGTCGAAAACGAGCTGACGAAATCCTTCTCCAGCGCCGCCGCGGTGGCCGAACAGCACCCCGGCTACGCGGAATCGATCATCGAAGGAGCCCGCGGCGCCTTTCTCCAGGGCGATGCCTGGGCCTACGTGGCGGGGATCGTCGCCATCGCCCTGGGGGCCCTCCTCGTAGCGACCCGCTTCCCCGACCGCGAGGGCGAGCGGAATCTCCTCGCCGCCTACGCCGAGGAAGACGCAAAACCGCAAACCGGGTAGGTGCAAGCTCGTAAACCCGAACGAAGGGAGCGAGCATGGCGACGAGGAACGGCAGCGCGGAGTGGAGGGGCGACCTCAAAGGCGGCAGCGGCACGGTCAAGGTCGGCGACGGCGTCTTCGAGGGCAACTACTCCTTCGGCTCCCGCTTCGAGGAGGGCGAGGGGACCAATCCCGAGGAGCTGATCGGGGCGGCGCACGCGGGCTGCTTCGCGATGGCGCTGAGCCTCGTCCTCACCGAAGCCGACCACCCGCCGGAGTCGATCAGGGCCGAGGCAAGGGTCCACCTCCGCATCGTCGACAGCCTCCCGACCATCGCCAAGATCGACCTCGAGGTCGAGGGCACCATCCCGGGAATCGACGAGGACACCTTCCGCTCCTATGCCGAGAAAGCCAAGGACGGTTGCGTAGTCTCCCGCGCCCTATCCGGCGTGCCCGAGATCACCCTCGACGCCTATCTCGCCTAAAACCGACCCGCATCCTTTAATCTCGTCCCTCGCCGGCACCACCCGGCCTCTCGCGCCCGTAGCTCAGCTGGATAGAGCGTCGGTCTACGAAACCGAAGGTCACAGGTTCAAATCCTGTCGGGCGCGTTCCTTGCTGTTCCGGGGGCCGCCGTGTGCTTCCCGGTCCAGAGCCGGATCGTCGGCTTCGCCCTGATTCTCCGTTCCGTTGGCTTCCAAGCGGTTCCGCGAGGTTCCGCGTCTTCTTGGTCGCATCCTGGTCTCATCGCTCAGGCCCAATAGGGTCCCGCCGATGGCGGGAAATCCACAGGCCAAAGCACGGAAATCCGTGCGGCGGGCACAGGCTGATTTCGAGAAGGCGCAGGACAAGCTCGAAGCGCTCCGCGAGGCTCGGCGCAAGTCGTTTGAAGATGCCCAGGCTGCCGGGCTCTCGACGCGCGACATCGCCAGCGAGACCGGCCTGCACTTCACCCGAGTAGCGCAGATCCTCCGCCGAGACTAGGAGCGTGTAGAGGGGTCTCTACGACCCTGCTAGGCTTTGCCGATCAACAAAGCGCCCCCGCGCTGCGCAAACAGCCGGGGGCATGGCACAGGAGGGTGAACTCCCATGCACGACAAGCCTAGAGGCGGGGGCGATGATGAACGCGCCACGACCCCCGCCGAGCAGGATCTTCGCGACCAGGCGGCGGTCCTGAATCACGTCCTGGCGCTCTTTCCGCAGACGCTGACGGAGCTGGAGCTGCTGAAGGAAATGACCGGGGGCTCGGCAGCCACCTTCGAGGAACGCGACCGCCACCGGCGAGCGGTCCGCGATCTCGCCAAGGGCGGCCTGTTCGGAACCGAGACCAGGCGCGTCATCCCGACTAGGGCGGCCCTCCTCGAAGCACCGACACACTACGAACCCTCCGGATTCGGCTATTTCAAGCCACGCCTCCCGACCCTCCGGGCGGCCGATTTTGGCACGGCTTCGCCGTGCGGAGGGCGCCCTTAAGGAGGGCCGGGAGGGGTCTGACCTTCGGTCGGATTCCGATGCAACGGCGTAGCTCCCCGGCCAGGAGAGGCATGGCGGCAATTCACCCCGTGCAGATCGCCCGCTCCGGTGGCAAGGAGGGCATGCAGGCAAAGCTCGGCGGGCCAACCTTCTTCACCGAGCGCACCCTCGCCGCCTACCTCGCTGTCAGCGACCGCACCGTCCGCAACTGGATCAGGCGCGGCGAGTTGCCCAGCTACAAGCTCGGCGCGGCTCGGAGGATCGACCCGTCAGACGTAGAGGTCTTCCTAGCCCGACGCAGGGACGAGGCAGCATGAGACGAGACACCCCCGTCAAACGCCGGAACCCGTCGGGACAAGTCGTATGGGTTGCTCGGTACACGGGGAGGGACGGCAAGCGCCACATCGCCAAGCCGACCTGGAACCGCGGCAAAGGCACCTTCAGCCGGAAGGCCGATGCGCAGAAAGCCATCGACGAGGCCTACGGCCTCTCGGATCGGCCGGACACCCTCGGCGACTACGCCGCCACCTGGACCGAGCGACACCCGCGATCCGAGCGGACCAACGCCACGAACGACCATCGCATCAGCCGGGTTGCCAGCGTGGAGGTCGAGAGCATTCCGCTGAAGGACTGGCCGCTCCGCGAGCTTCGCCGCCGCCACACGCTCGCCCTGGTCGACCACATGCTGAGGACCGAAGGTCGAGCCACCACCGGGGCCATCGGCATCCTCCGCGCCCTCTCGGCGATGGCTGAGGACGCGATCACCGATGAAGTCTGTGACCTCAACCCCTTCAAGGGAATCCGGATCAGAGCCAACGATCCGAGGGCGAAGAAGAAGCCGAGGCCGATCCGCGTCTTCACCTTTGAGGACATGCACCGCTTCGCGAAGGCAGCGGGTCGCTACGAGGCGATGGTCCGTGTCTTCACCGACTGCGGCGTTCGGCTCGGCGAGGTCCTGCCGCTCCGCCGCAATGACTTCGACGGCGAGACCCTCCAAATCCGCCGCACCACCCACGAGGGCCAGATCCTCGAGGGGACGAAGACCGACCACGGCGAGGCCGACGCCGGCCGCGTCGTCCCCGTCCCGGCCACTCTCGCCTGGATGCTTGAAGCCCAGCTCCAGGTCAGCGACGAGAGCGAGCTGCTCTTCACGACCCCAACCGGCCGCATGTGGCGAGAGCGCAACTTCTACCGCGACCTCTGGTGCCCAGCCCAACAAGCCTCCGGCCTAGACATCCGCCCCCACGAGTGCCGCCACAGCTACGTCACGCATCTGCGTGCCGCTGGCGTCAACGACGCCGACCTAGCCGAGATCGCAGGGCATCGCGTGGAGACGATGCTGGCGCGTTACACCCATGCCATCGGGGAAGGCTTCGACGAGATCTGCTCGGTCATCAAATGACTGGCGGTGGGACCGCTATTCAGCCGTTCAGTTTGTCACGTGCTCCATGCTCAACTAGGAGCTTTTGAGCTCGCGCATATCCTGGATGAAGCAGGTGGATATTGTCGTCGCGGATTTGAAGCATCTTTTCTTTGGCCAGCGCGGCGAGGACGCTTTTTCGCCATCTTGAGGAATTCGCGTATTCAGCCCAAGCACGAAGTGTTCCGACGGTTGAGCTTCCTCCGGCCTCGTAGAGGAGGACCAGCGCCTTGTCTGATGCCCCCATCTCGGGGTCTAGAACCGTAGGCTGATCTTCTACGTACTGAACCAGAGGTACATAGGGCTGCGCCAAGTCGTCTATAAGAGCCTGCACATCGTCGGGACTTGCTTGGGTCTCAAGGCGAACGATCTCACCCATGATCCATTGCACAAGCTGCAGCACCGTTATGGCGTCGAGGCGATTGGCGTCGAGGTCGCCAAGATGCGCGGAGTTCCGGTTGTTACGAAAGTCCATGACCAGCTCCACGGCTTGGACGACCTGCGTACGAAGCGAGTCTGGAAGACCGGTGTCCTGCGTGACTTTATTTACGGTTGACTTCCGATTGGGCTTGCTGCGGCCGTCGATAGGCGTAAATGACCCTTTTTGTCGCCACTGGAGATAGCGGAGAACGGCCTCTGCGAATCGTCCGCCGTCTACCTGTGCGTCATCCCACTCCCGTTTCAGGAAATGGTCAACCGCAGCTAAGAAGGTGGACTCCAACGCTTTGGCAAGCTCCGGGGGAAGAGGTGCAAGGTGATCTGCGAGCTTCACGACTCTTTGGAGTCGTGTCTTGCGAAGTTCTGACCTTTATGCGATACGCGATATTTGCCGTCAGTGGGCGCTGAGAAGTAACCCTTGCGCAGCTGTGCGTTGCTCAGGGCGTTCCTAGTTGCGGGAATTTTTAGCCCCATCTCGCTGTAGACGGTGTAAAGGTCATCCGCCGTGATTTCAGCCCAATCAAGCTCGTCCATCAGGAACGTTGCGATCACAGCGGCCTGACCTTGGGCATTTCGCGCCTTTTTCGAACGCTCATCCAGATAGGTCTGCAGGTTCGTCTTCATCTCATTGGACAGTTTTGCCGCAAGGTCGGGATTCGTTTTGCCGGAGCTTGAGCTAGACCGTCGGCTGCGGGTGCTCTGTTTTCGCGCTTTCTCGCCTGAGTTGGTGTCCTGGCTACTCGCCTCTTTTGCCTGTTTTGGCCTTGAGGAAGAAGCCTCAGCAGTCAGGATGGGCATCAGGATTGCGAGTTGCTCTGCGATCCAATCTTTGTCTGGACCCGATATCTCAATAAGCCCTTGCGCGCGGTCTACTCGAACTGAGTACGCAGAGTCATCCATGCCAATCTTCCTTTCGACAGTCATAGATCTCCGAGACTAAACGAAGCTCCGGATGAACCGGTTCCGGTCTGAGACGAGACAGTACCCAAGTCGCGCCTGCCCACAGCTCGGCTGGGTCAGAACGAAACCAAGACGTTTGATCCTTCGTCGCAGCCGCGTTTCGAGGCCCAGGCAGTCTGGGCCCGCGCGCGGGTTGCCCTGATTGAGCTTGACCGCTTCGGTGTTCTAGGTGCGGTAGGCGCGACGCTGTGCCTCGCGCACCTTCTGTCGTCGCAGGCGTCGGATGCGGCGCGGAACCCGGATTCTCATTTCCTCCACTAGTGGTTCAAGGGAGATGACACCGCCCGACACCTCGGTTTTAATGCTTTCGTAGAAGTCGATGCTTTTCTCGCTGATCTCCCCGGGACCGGGATCGGTGGTGAGCAAATGCACCCAGGTATAGGTGGCACAGACCATCTCCCAATCCGGGGGCGGTAGCGAGCGGGCGAGGATTTGCTTGTGGGTATCCCAAGCATCGTGCTTCAGAACGAGGCGCTCGGGAACGAGTCGGTTTGTTATCCAAGACTCGACCTCGCCTTGAATCATGGATATCTCTTCACTCACCAGACGCGCCGCAACAATGGCATCTTTGCCCTCTCTGCGCCTCTCGATCAGCATGGTGGTGGCTCCACTAAGAAGAGCGCCAACAATCACCCCGACAAATCCGAATATCGCCTCCGTCATATGTCCCCCGCGCGGCTTGCGTAGCTCGGAGCGTCTTTGGATCGATCGCCTCTCAGTCTCACAAAGACTTGTCTACACCCTCGGTCCAACGGAAAGACGCCGCGCAGCTGGTATTCGGCTCAGTCGTATCCTGGTCGCATCGCCGCAACTTTCCTGGCTGCGCCGTCACGCTCTCCCGTCTTACGAATCCAGCGGCCCATGCGGAGACATGGACGGGCTTGCGATTGCGGTTGATTGGCGACATCGCGGGCGGCGACTACGATGGCGGCTATGGCGATGACCGAGGAAGCTCTGATCGAGGAGGCTGGGCGGCGGCTTAGCGCGGCTGCTCCGGATGCGGATGTCATTCTCTTCGGTTCGCGGGCCAGAGGCGAGTCACGTCCGGATAGCGATCTGGACCTGCTCGTCATCGAGCCTGAGTTCAGCCGCCGTGGGGAGGAGTACGGGCGGCTTCGCAAGGAGCTTCGCGGCCTCGATGTAGCGATTGACCTCGTGATCTATCGCAAGCACGAGGCTGAGAAATGGGGCAAGGTGCCTGGCAGCTTCCTTCATCGGGCTCTCGGGGAAGGCCGTGTCCTCGCCGGAGCCTGATCTCTCCGAGACCTCCCGGATCCTTCTCAAGAAGGCGGAGGAAGATGCGACCGCCGTTCGCGAGTTCGCGGGCAATCCGGAGATCGGCGACAGCATCATCGGCTTCCATGCTCAGCAGGCGGTCGAGAAGTGGCTGAAGGCCGTCACCGCAGCGGGCGGCGTCCGCCACAGCACCATCCACGACATCGATCGCCTGATTGAAATCGTTGAGGCGACTGGGATCGAGGTACCGCTCGACCGGGATCGGTTGGCGGTGCTGACTCAATACGCGGTTCCGTTTCGCTACGACGAACTGCTCGACGCGGAGTCGCTTGAGCGCGAGGTTCTAGTCGCTCTGGTTGACGAAGTGGCGGCGTGGGCCGCCGATCAGCTCGGTTCGGACGCTTAGTCCAGGTCGCATCGGGGTCGCATCGCGATTCGTAGGCCACATCGGCACGCCCTTCACATCCGGTCTACGAAACCGAAGGTCACAGGTTCAAATCCTGTCGGGCGCGTTCGCGCGGTGTCCTTGTCATGGCGGCCGGCTAGGGCGCCGGCAGGTAGGTGAGGAGGACCACGCCGGAGTCGAAGCGCTTGACGTCGCCGAGCTGCATCCGGATCGTCCCCCGGTCGCCGAGGACGTGGAGGTTTGCCTCGCCCCAGACGAGCGGGTTGAGGTAGATCTCATATTCATCGACCAGGCCTCGCTCGGCCAGGGCGTAGGCGAACTCGCCGCTGCCGTGCATGAAGAGGTCGCCCTCGACTTCGCTCTTCAGCTTCGGGATCGAGTCCTCGAGCTCGCCTTCCAGCGCGGTTGCGTTCCAGTCGAGGTCACCGCTGAGGGTGGTCGAGCCGACGTACTTCGGCATCGCGTTGACCATGTCCGCCCATTTGCCCGACTGGCTTGGCCAGTAGCCCGCCAGTCCCTCGTAGGTCTTGCGGCCGAGGACCATGCCGGCGGACCTTGCCTGGCGCTCGAATGAGTACTCGCCATGGTCTCCGTCCGGTTGCACCCACTCGCCGACCGGGTCGACGACGCCGTTGAGGGTGGCCTGGGTCGTTGCGATCAGCTTTCCCATCTCGTTCTCCTTCGCTCGTGGAGCCCACCTTTGAGCTTCCTCTACCCCTGCGACGAACGAGCGATCCCGAGATCGACTTCAAAGAGATTTCCGGGGGGGACCGGATGGCGTCCCACCCCGGAGATCCTGATTCGCAAGCGGCGTCGCCTCGGCGGCGCCGTTCCCCGCCTTGGGGGTGGCGACGGCCTCTTCCCTCGGCCTCCCGCTCCCGGGTGGCCTGTGGCTGGGCAAGGGCGGAGGGAGCAATTGGCCCTTTGGGATCGTCGTCGCCCTCATAAACCCAGTGTTTCTACATAGAGGGTGTCGCGCCACCGGGCACGTACCCTGGAATTAACCCTAAGATCCCCAAATTGCTCTACGAATATCGGGGTACTCATTGGGGCTTTTAGAGCGGGAACGGGAGATGGAGGAGCTCGGCGCTGCGGTCGCCGACGTTGGGTCGGGACGGGGCCGGGCCCTGGCGATCGAGGCGAACGCGGGCCTCGGGAAGACGCGCCTCCTCGGCGAAGCTCGCAGGCTCGCTGCCGCAGCTGACGTCGAGGCTCTCTTCGGCCGGGCGACCGAGCTCGAGCGTGACTTCCCCTTCGCCCTCGTGCGCCAGCTGCTCGCGCCCCGGATCGCGGGCCTCTCTCCACACGAGCGAGAGGCGCTGCTCGATGGCGCCGCACCGGCCCGCCGCGCACTCGGGCTCGACGGCGGCGCCGAGCAGGAGCACGACTCCTTCGCCGTCCTCCACGGCCTCTACTGGGTGACCGCGGCGTTGGCGGAACGCAAGCCGCTGCTGCTGGCGATCGACGACGCCCACTGGGCCGACTCCGGCTCCCTCGACTTCGTCGGCTTTCTCCTGCCGCGGCTCGAGGAGCTTCCCGTCCTGATGGTCGCGACGGCGCGACCGGACGAGCCGGATCCGCCCCCGGCCTTGGCACGGATCCTCGCCGACCCCTCCGTCGGCCACCTCAGTCCCGCGCCGCTCAGCTCCGACGCGACCGGCGCCGTGCTCGCCGAGGAGCTGGCGCAGCAGCCCGGTCCTCTCTTCACTTCGACCTGCCACGAGGTCAGCGGCGGCAACCCGTTCCTGCTGCGCGAGCTGAGCCGAACGCTCGCCGACCAGGGAGTCGAGCCCGTCGACTCGGAGGCGGCGGCAGCACGAGAGATGGCGCCCGAACGGATCGGCCACACGGTGCTGACCCGTCTCCGGCGACTCCCCCCCTCGGCGCGGAAGGTCGCCGAGTCCCTGGTCGTGCTCGGCGACGGCAGCGATCTCCAGATCGTCGCCCAGCTGGCCGGCCTCGAACTCGGCGACGTCCAGGCCGCGGTCGGCGCTCTGCGGCGCAGCACGATCCTCGACACCGGCCCGGAGCTGCGGTTCGTCCATCCGCTCGTCCGCAACGCCATTCACGCCAACCGCCCTGTCGAGGCGGGGGCATCCACACACGCGCTGGCCGCCGTTCTGCTGCGGAATCGCAATGCTCCGCCGGAGCAGGTCGCGGCGCAGTTGCTGGCCTGCGAGCGGCGGGGCGATCGCGAAGCCGTGGGTACCCTCCTCGCGGCGGCGCAGAGCTCCCTGGCCAAAGGAGCGCCGCGGGCCGCAGTCACCTATCTGACGAGGGCGCTGCGGGAGCCGCCCCCCGACGATCTCCGGGCCGCTGTGGTCGAGCCGCTGCTGACGGCGCTCTACCGGGCGGCGGACCACGCTGCCTGGGAGGAAGTCGAGGGCGAGGTGATGGCGCAGCTCGACCGCGAGCCATCGCTGCGAAGCCGCTGGGCCATTCCCCTGGCGCTAGGGCTGGCGACCAACGGACGGTTCGAGGAGGCCGTCAAGGTGCTCGTCGACGGGGTCGAGGCGGCGATCGCCGAGGGGGACTTCGAGCAGGCATTCCAGATCGACGTCCAGTTGCGCACCCTCAGCAACATCGTTCCCGCGGTCCCGGAGATCGACCTCTCGGGATACGTCGACCAGATCGACCCGGACAGCCCCGGCGGCCGCCTGGCCGCAGCGGTCGAAGCTCGCGCCAAAATCGTCGAAATCGATGCCGCCGGTACCGCTGCCGCGGCAAAGAGGGCTCTTGGCAAGGGGGGTGCCATCTTCAGCGAGGAGGCGGAGCCGATCGCCTCCCTGTTCGCGGTGATGGCGCTGGTGACGCTGGACGAGACCGTCGCGGTTCAGGAAGCCGCCGACCAGGCTCTGGCGATCGCCAGAGCCCGCGACGACACGCCCGGCATCGCCCGCGGCCTCTACCTGCAGGGGATCGCCGCCTGGGCCGTGGGGGATCTCGCCTCGGCCGAGGCGGACATGCGCCAGGCGGTCGACCTCGTGCGTCTGGCGCAGATCCTGCCCTATCTGCTGATGTTCATCGGCAGCTTCGTCGAGGTTCTGATCGAACGCGACGAGCTCGAAGCGGCGGAGCGGGAGCTCCAGGCCCTTGGGATCGCCGACGGCCAGATGCCGGACAGCCCGATGTTCTACATGCCGATGATGGCGCGCGGGCACCTGCGACTCGAGCGCGGCGAACTCGAGGCCGCGCTCGAGGATCTTTTGGCGATCGGGACCGGCGCGGATCGGGCCGGCATGGGTCCGGGTCCGGCGATGATGGTGATGCCCTTCACGGCGTCGGCACTGGTCGGCACCGGTCGACGTGAGCAAGCACTCCACCTCGCCGAGGAGATGCTCCCGATCACCCGGCAGTGGGGAACGCCGGGGACGCTCTGCCACATGTTGCGAGGTGTCGCCGCCGCCCACGGGGGAGAGGAGGCGGTGACGCTGTTGGAGGAGGCGGTTGCGGTGAGCAAAACCTCAACCCGCCGCGGCGAGCGTGCCCATGCCCTGCTGGCCCTCGGCGAAGCGAAACGCCGCCAGGGCGCCAGAGCCGAGGCGCGCGTTCCCCTGCGGGAGGCGTTGGAGCTTGCGAGGCGCTGCGGCGCCAGGCGGATCGCCAAGCGGGCACACGCCGAGCTCGAGGCGAGTGGCGAGAAGATGCGCCGCTACGCCCCGGTCGGCGTCGAGTCGCTGACTCCGAGCGAGCGGCGGGTCGCCGACCTGGCGGCGACAGGGATGACCAACCGCCAGATCGCGCAGACGCTCTTCGTCACCCTGAAGACCGTCGAGGCGCACCTCAGCGCCGCTTACAACAAGCTCGACATCGGCTCGCGCCGTGAGCTGGCGGGCGCGCTCGCCGAGCCGCCGCCCGGCAGCGGGCCCTAGAAGGGCAGCTTCTCCCGCGCCGACTTCCCTGCCGAGTGGCTCTTGCTGGAGGCCTGCTGGGATTTGCCGAACGACTTGCTGAGCAGGGTGCCGATCGGGCCGGGGGCCTTGCTGCCCGCCCGCTGGCCGGCGCCGAAGCCCTTGTCGGTCCCCCGCTTGGCCTGGTTGGAGAGCCTGGGGACGAGGAATCCGAGGATCGCCAGCAGCACGCAGATTCCGACTACGACTCCGATAACCATTTGCTGCTCCCTCTTTTGAGTGCGCCTAGAGCTTCTGCTCGAGGTCGTCGGCTTTGTCGCCGTGGTGGCGCGCCATCTCGCGCTCGCGCTCGGCTCGTTCGGCGGCCTCTTGGGCCTCCTGCTCGTGCTCCTGCGCCTTGCTGGCGTGGACGTCGGCTACCTGGCGGTGGCCGCCGGCCTGTTCGCTGAGGCGTTCTCTTTCCCGTTCGCGTTCGGCGCGGCGCTTGCGCGCGGCCATCGCGGCAATGACGAGCAGAACGACGACGACAATGACTATGGCGATGATCAGTCCGGTTGACATGCCTCCTCAATACCCGGATGGGGATTGGTAAACCAACCCGTTCCGGATTGCCAGAGCTTGGTGGCTAGCTAGAAGAGTCTTGGCTGCTCCTGCGCACGGCCGCCTCGATCAGGTCGGCGGCGCGCTCGGTCCCGCGGGCGGCCTGCAGCCGCTGCGAGGTGGCGGCGAGGCGGGAGCGCAACCCCTCGTCGGCGAGCAGGCGGTCGATCGCGCCGGTCAGCTCCTCGCCGCCGTGGCGGTAGGTGTCGAGGCGGGCGCCGAAGCCGGTCTCCTCGATCCGCTGAGCGTTGTCGTGTTGGTCCCAGAAGATCGGCAGCACAACCATCGGCTTGCCGAAGTGGAGCGACTCGGTGACCGTGTTGTTGCCGCCGTGGGTGATCACCAGGTCGACCTTCGGCAGGATTTCGGTCTGCGGCAGGAACTCCTCTCCGGCCATGTTGTCAGCGAGCTCGAACTCGGCGTGCTGGGGGCCCTTGGAGACGACGATCCGGTAGGGCGCCTCGGTCAGCTCGGCGATCAGCTTCCGCATCAGCTCGACGTCCGCGGAGCCGAGCGAGCCGAGGCTGAGGTAGAGCAGCGGCCCCTCGCGCTCGGCCAGCGCCGGCGGCAGCTCCCAGGCCGGGTCGGTCGTCCGCACGCTGCTCTGGAGGTTGTGCCAGGTCGGGCCGAGGGGGCGGGCGCGGGGATAGTCGACCTCGTCGGGATAGAGGTAGAGGTTCAGCCACTCGCTCTCGTGGATGAAATCTTCGGCCGGCAGCGGCGGCGCCCCGCGCTCCTGGCAGAACTCGCTGAAGGAGGCGTGCAGCTCGCGGTGGGCCTCGCGGTAGGCGGCGCGGAAGTCCTCCCAGCCGCTGCGCTCGTCGCTGGGGAAGCCGGAGAAGACCGGCGGCACCTCGGGGTCCTTGATCTCGGCCGGGTTGCAGGAGGCGATCCGCGCCCACGGCCGGCCGCTCGCCAACAGGGCCGGGAAGCTGACGACGTTGTCCTCGACGACGAGGTCGGGCTGAAGCTCGTCGATGATCTCGCGCAGGCGCTCGTCGACGTAGCGGGCGCCGTCGACCAGCGCCTCGAAGGTCGGAGCGATGAACTCGGCCAGTTGCTCGGTCGTCGATTCGCGGAAAACGGGAGCGGTGTCGCGGATGAAGTCCTTCCAGAACTGGCCCGGCGCTTCCTCGGTCTCCGGCGGCGGCGTCAGCCGTATCAGCCGCTCCTCGAAGCCCTGCGCCTCAAGGGTGCCGGCGAACGACTCCTCGACGATGAAGACGACCCGGTGCCCGCGCTGCCGCAGCACCGCGCCGATCCCGACGCAGTTGTTGGTCGGCCCGAATGCCCCCTCGGGGAAGAAGACGATCGTCTGCCCGCTGCCCTCCATCGGCCCATCTTCGAGGACCGGTGCCGCGACCGCAATGTCCTGGATGTAGAGACCGACTTCCGGGTTTGCTTCACTTCTGAGACCAGAGAAAGGAGGTGGTCCTAACTTGATTCACATGCCTGATGGGACTCTGGAGGTGCAGGGCCGCTAGGCGCCGCACTGGTTTGGGCGCCCGGCGGAATCCACCCCCGGGCACCGGCGGCACGTAGGGAGCCGGGTTTTGTCCCGCCCGGTCGCAGTTCCCGCGTCCGTTCCTTTGCACCAGGCGAGAGCCGTCCTCCGGGGCGGCTCTCGCGCTTTCTGAGGGCGTAAGACGATGGCCTACGCCCTCAGTGCGTAATCGCCTGAAGACCGTCCTGCGCTTCTGAGACGAAGTGGGATGCGATGCGCCAGCGCCGCTGCAGGACCGGTTCGATTTCCGGCGTCCCGCAGCCCAGTTCGGAGACGCATTCGCCCCAGTCGTTGGCGCCTTCGATGTAGCGGTTGAAGGCCTTCTCGGCGGGGGTGGCGACGAGGCTGAGGCAATCGACCTGCAGCGCCCCGACCGGGATCTTCCCGTAGGTCGAGCGGATGCCGCGGACCTCGGCGACGTATTGGTCGTAGGTGACGCCGACGGCAAGCCGCCGCCGCAGCCCGTCCATCGAGCCGACAAAGCTTCCGAGCTGGCTCTGGCAGAGGTCGCCGGCGGGCACATGCCGCCCCAGACCCCCTCTCTTCGCCGCCCCCTCGGCGTCGTTTCCAGACTTTTGGCCCCTATGGGGGCGCGAACTCTGGAAACGACCGTCTTCGGAGCTGGTCGCGGTGGGTGCGGTGGTCGGGTCCGGGCTGCCGGTGGAGTCCGAGTTGCCGCTTCCGCAGCCGACGAGCAGGAGGGTCGCCAGCAGCGCCGATCCGACTAGCTGGAGGCGAGCGGCGGCGGGCACGCGGGCAGTTTAGGAGGGATGCGTCGTGTAAAACCCCTGCCGTGCGGTGGATCGGCGGCTTCGGGACGGTGGTGCTGGCGGCGCTCGTGCTCAGCTTGAGCGCGCCGACAGCACAGGCGCGCCCACACGTGCTCGTCGTCGGCGACAGCCTCGAGGAGCTCACCTCGCCCTACCTGAGCCGCTACCTGCCGGGTGTCGAACTGACGGTCAACGCGGTCGGCGGCTACAACAGCTACCAGATCTTCGACCTCTTCCAGGAAAGCTACGAACCATCTGACGACGTCATCGTCTTCGACGCCGGCACCAACGACAACCCGTCCTATCCCGAGATCCTCGCCGGCAACCTCGCCAAGGTCGCCGAAACCGTCGGCAACCGCTGCATGGTCGTGCCGACGATCCACGGGCTCCATCCCGGCGGTGTCGACGACACCGGCAAGAACCGCGTCGTCGCCGAATTCGCCGCCTCCCGACCGGGGACGCAGGTGCCCGACTGGGCGCGCACCGTCGCGACCCGGCCCGACTTGATGCAGGCCGACAACCTGCACCCGATCGAAGAAGGCGCCGACTACCGCGCCCAGCTGATCGCCCAGGGGGTCCAGGGCTGCCTCGCCTACGGAGAGGCGGTGGCGACGGCGCCGCCCGAACCGCGGACCGACGTCGAACCGATCGCCACCGTCGGCAAGCTGCAGGCCCGCGAAGAAGCGCTGATGGGGGAGATCCGCGGCGACGTCCTCCGCCAGGCCGCAGCCTCCCTGCTCGCCGGCGCCGTCCTCGCCCGCGGTTAGGCCCTCCCAGAGCGTCAACCTGCCGAAGTGGCAATCTGTAGGCATGGAGCTGCCCCATGAGTGAGGTGGTGATGCCCCGCCTCTCGGACTCGATGGAGGAGGGGACGATCCTCACCTGGCTGAAACAGGTCGGCGACGAGGTCGCGATCGGCGACGAGCTGGTCGAAATCGAGACCGACAAGGCGAACATGGCCTACGAAGCAGACGTCGCCGGGACGCTGCAGGAGATCCTCGCGCAGGAGGGGGAGACGCTGCCGATCGGGACGCCTATTGCGCGGATCGGCGAGGGGTCGAATGGGGGGCAGCCTGATTCGGGTGAGGGACAAGACGCTCGGCCCGCGGGTCCTGCCGCCGCAGGGGACCCACCCCCAGCTGCAGAGCAGCAGGGGGTCCCCCCTACGACGTCACCCACGGGAGAAGCGGAGGCGGCTGACGGCGAGGGACAAGCCCCGGTGGCTGCCGACGGAGCGGGCGAGCGGGTGAAAGCTTCTCCCCTGGCGCGGCGCCTTGCCCGCGACAAGGGGCTAGACCTGCACGACCTCCACGGTTCGGGCCCTGGCGGGCGGATCGTCAAACACGATGTCGAGGAAGCGGCCCCTCCGGCGGGTGACGCTGTAGGGGGGACCACCCCTGAGGAAGCTTTAGCTACCGGAAGGGGTGGTGGGTCCCCTGCAGCGGCAGGACCCGCCGGCCGAGCGGCTGGTCCCTCAACTGGAACCGCGAAGGGCAACGTCGAGACCCAGGATCTGAACAAGCTTCAGCAGACGATCGCGCGGCGGATGGCGGAGTCGAAGGCGACCGCGCCGCACTTCTACCTGACGATCGAGATCGACATGGGGAAGGCGGTCGAGGCGCGGGCGGGGTTCAAAGCCGCGGCCAGGGAGGGCGACGTCGTCCCCTCCTTCAACGACATGATCGTCAAGGCTTGCGCGATCGCCCTGCGCGAGTTCCCGAAAGCCAACGGCGCTTACCGCGACGGTCGCTTCGAGCGCTACTTGCGCGTCAACGTCGGCGTCGCCGTCGCCGCCCCCGAAGCGCTGGTGGTGCCGACCGTCTTCGACGCCGACCGCAAGGGCCTGCGCGAGATCGCCGCCGACACCCGCGCGCTCGCCGCCAAGGTCCGCGACGGCTCGGTCACCCCGCCCGAGCTCTCCGGCGGCACCTTCACCGTCACCAACCTCGGCATGTTCGGGATCGACGAGTTCGACGGGGTGATCAACATGGGCCAGGCGGCGATCCTCGCCGTCGGCGCGATCCGCGAGGTCCCGGCCGTCCGCGACGGCGAGATCGTCCCGGCGCAGCTGATGAAGGCGACCCTCTCCTGCGACCACCGCATCCTCTACGGCGCTGAGGGCGGCGAATTCCTCGCCCGCGTCCGGCAGCTGCTCGAGCAGCCGGTCTCGCTCGCCCTCTAGTCCTCGGCGGAGTAGTCAGCCTGGCCGCCGCCGAGCTCCGGCGGCAGCGCTTTCGGCCCTTCCGGATACATGAACCGCAGCTGCTCCTCGCTCATCTCCAGGGTGCTGGTGACCCCTTCGCGCGGGGCGCCGACGACGAGCCAGAGCTGATCGGCATCGGTGTCGTTGAAGAGCTGACGCTCGGTGTCGGGATCGACCAGGAGCGTGTCCAGCGGCGCCAGGGTCAGCACCTCGTCGCCGATCCGCACCCGCCCCTCGCCCTCCAGCAGCACGTAGAGCTCCTCCTGGGTGAAATGCCGGTGCCTGGTCGAGGCTTTCCCCGGCTCCAGCCGCCACATCCGCGCCCCCAGCTGCGCCGCTCCGAGCTGGCCGCCGAGATCGGTGTTCGGCGTCTGCATCTGATTTGAGCGCCTCCAGGAGGCGTCCGCGGCTCGGAGGACGCGATAACCCATCGTTCAGTGGCGACTTGCTCTCGCTATGCGAGAGGAACTCGACATCAGACCTCGAGCCAGGTGCCCTTCGGGCCGAGGTTGCGGATCGGGGTCTCGCCGATCTGGCTCTCGCAGCCCCAGGACTCGTGGATGTGGCCGCAGACGGCGAGCCGGGGGCGCGTCTCTTCGATTGCGCGCAGCAGCGCCGGGCTGCCGAAGTTGCCGCCGTCCCCGGCGGCGTCGCAGTGGTCCTTGGGCGGGGAGTGAAGGACGAGGATGGCGCCCTCGGGGCAGCCGCTGAGCATCCCGGTCGCCGACTCGTCGTCGAGGTCGAAGCTCCAGTCCCACGGGGTCACCGGGATGCCGGCGCCGAGGCCGAAGAACTCCGTCCCCGCGACCGTCGTCCCTTCGCCGTGGAGGACGGTCGCGGCCTCCCAATCGGCGGTTGCCTCGCGCAGGGCGTCGGCGGTCTCGTTGTTGCCGGGAACGAGGACGGTCGGCTTGACGATTTCCGAGAGCGCCCCGATCGTCCCCCGCAGTCCCTCGTGGACCGAGGCGAAGTCGCCGGCCCCGATCACGACGTCCGCCTCATCGGACATCGCCACCAGTTTTGCCGCCTGCTCGAGGTCGCAGTGGAGGTCGCTGAAGGCGAGGATCTTCACGCGCCCAACCTACCCGTTGCGTGGTTCGAAAGTCCTCTATAGGCGGACTAAGGAACCACGGGTTCGGTGGCTGAGGTCGGCTCGCCGGAGTCCTCGACCTCGGCTTCGACTTTGCCGGCGGGCATCCGCGCCAGGGCGACGACGAAGGCGACGGCCATCACCCCGGCCATCGCGTAGAAGACGGTGCGCGAGGCGAGGGCGAAGTCGTGGGGGATGGCGTCGACCAGCTTCTGGATCCGGGGCGGCAGGTGTTCGGGCGATTCGCCGGCCCCGGTCCCCTGGCTGATCACGTCGGCGATTTCGCTGCCGGCCTGCTTGGGGATGCCGTTTTCGGCGGCCGTCGCTTCCAGGTTGGAGCGGTTCTCGAGGATCAGGATCGAGCCGAGGACGGCGAGCCCGAGGCTGGAGCCGAAGTTGCGGACCGTCTGCGTGATCCCGGTCGCCTCGCCGTAGCGCTCGCGCGGCACTCGGTTGAGCGCGTCGGTGTTGGCGGGGCTGAGGACGAGCCCGACCCCGGCCCCGGCGATGACGATGTAGTACCACTGGTCGGAGACCGAGAGCTGAGTCAGCGAGTTGCCCCAGAGGTAGAAGCCGACGGCGGCGACGGCGCAGCCGAGCACGACCGAGGGCCGCGCCCCGACCCGGTCGAGCGCTTTCCCGCCCCATTGCGAGGCCGTCGCGAAGCCAGCGAAGAAGATCAGCAGGTAGAGCCCGGTTTCCGAGGCGCTTTCGCCGAGCGAGATCTGCGCGTACATGCTGGCGAAGAAGAAGAGCGGGACGAACGGGATCATCAGCAGGAAGAGGACGACGTTGTCCACCGCGAAGGCCCGGTCCTTGAAGACCGAGAGCCGCAGCAGCGGGTTCTCGACCCGCAGCTCGTAGCGGACGAAGGCGGCGAGGATGAGGAGGCCGGCGGCGATGCAGGCCCAGGTCTTGGCATCGCCCCAGCCCCAGACGCTCGATTGCTGCAGGCCGAGGACCGAAAGCCCCATGCCGAGGGTGATCAGCGCCGTGCCGGTGTAGTCGAGCGGCGCCGGGTGCTTCTCGTCGGCCGGTTTCGACTTCCAGATCAGGAAGAGGGCGATGATCGCGACCGGGATGTTGACCCAGAAGATCGCCCTCCAGGTGATCTCGACCAGGTAGCCGCCGGCGAGCGGGCCGATCGAGGTGAGGCCGCCGGCGACGGCAAAGAAGATCGCCATCGCCTGGCCGCGCTGGCGGACCGGGAAGGCGTTGAGGACGATCGCCAGCGCCGCCGGGAACATGATCGCTGCGCCGGCGCCCTGGATGACGCGGAAGACGATGAACCAGGGCTCGTCGAGGGAGCTGTCCGGGGTGGCGCCGCAGAGGGCGGAGGCGACGGCGAAGATGATGACGCCGGTGACGACCATGCGCCGGTGGCCGGCGATGTCGGCGAGGCGGCCGCCGAAGGCGAAGAGCGCCGAGAGCGAGAGCAGGTAGCCGTTGATGATCCATTGCACGCCCGTCGCCGAGAGCGAGAGGTCGTCCTGGATCGTCGGCACCGCGATCGCGACGATCGTCTGGTCGATGAAGGTCATCGACACCGCGAAGATCATCGCCGCGAGGATCAGTTTGCTGTTCTGGGGCTGAGACTGGTTCATGCCGCGCCCTTTGCCGCGCGGGCGGCGATTCCTCCCCCCGTTCGGGTATTCTCGCCGCCGCATGCCTCAGGTCTTCTGGCTCGGATTCGGAATCGCCGCCGCCTTCATTCTCGTCGGCGCAATCGCCGGCGCGCGCTCGCGCACCGCGAGCCTCGGCACCGGCCTCGCGATCGGCGCCTACCTCGGCATCATGAGCGCGTTCCCGCTCTTGGCTATTGGGTTAGCCACTTCCTAGCCCGACCTCTCGATCGATTGGAGACGCTGCCCCAGGGGTAGCCGCTGTCGCATGACCAATGCGACCGAAGTCCCCTTCCTGACCCTTCACGACGGCGTCGAGATCCCGCAGCTTGGGTTCGGCGTCTTCCAGATCCCGGCCGCGGAGACGCAGGAGGCGGTCGAGGAGGCGTTGGGGGCCGGCTACCGGCACATCGACACCGCCGCCGCCTACGGCAACGAGGCCGGGGTGGGGGCGGCGATCGCCGCCACCGGGGTGCGCCGTGAGGACGTCTTCGTCACCACCAAGCTCTGGAACTCCGAGCAGGGCTACGACTCGACGCTGGCCGCCTTCGAGAAGAGCCTCGAGCGGCTCGGCACCGGCAACGTCGACCTCTACCTGATTCACTGGCCGCGCCCGGACGCCGGCCTCTTCCTCGAGACCTGGCGCGCCTTCGAACGGATCAAGGAGGAAGGCGGCGCTCGCTCGATCGGCGTCTCCAACTTCCGCGTCGAGGACCTTGAGCGGCTGGAGGCAGAGGCTGAGCAGCGGCCGACCGTCAACCAGATCGAGCTGCATCCGCGCTTCCAGCAGGCCGAGCTGCGGTCCTGGAACGCCGATCACGGCGTCGTCACCGAGGCCTGGAGCCCGCTCGCCCAGGGCGATCTGCTCGAGGACGGGACGATCGAAACGGTCGCTGCCCACCACGACCGCACTCCGGCGCAGGTGATCCTCCGCTGGCACCTGCAGCTCGGCAACGTGGTGATCCCGAAATCGGCTACGCCGGAGCGAATCCGGGAGAACTTCGAGCTCTTCGACTTCGAGCTCAGCGAGGACGACATGGCGGCGCTCGCGCGGTTGGAGAGCGGCGAGCGGATCGGCCCCGATCCCGCCACCTTCAGCGCCGCCTGATTCGCCAATACGCTGCCGCCGATGAATCTCGATCGGCGGGTCCTGCGCAAGCGAGGGGTGCTCGTCGCGGGGGGAGAGGAGAAGGGGCGGGCCGGCTCGGCGACCCGGCGGCGGCTGGTGCGGATCAATGCTGTTGCCGCCACCGCGTTTGTCATCGGCGGCTCGATGTTCTGCCTTGGGGCGCTGTTGGCGCAGGCGCATGTCGGCGGGCCTCGGCTCGCTGCCGCCGTCTTCATGGGCGGTGGGGTCTTCTTCACGACGGGCGGCTATGCGTCGGTGCTGCAGGTGGCGAACGCGCCGCGCGGGGCTGACGCCGACGGGGTCGTGCGGGTCGAACCCTGGCGCTGGTGGTCGACGGAGCCGGGGCGGCTCGATTGGGCCAGCGCGGTTGCCCTCTTCGTCGGCACCCTCTACTTCGGCGCCAGCCTGGCGGTGGCGTTGCTGGGCGACCTCACCACCGCCCAGATCCATCGCGACGTCTGGACGCCGGAATTCGTCGGCTGCGTCCTCTTCCTCGTCTCCGGGCACCTCGCCCTGACCGAGATGCACCGCGACCGGCCCCGTGGCCGCCGCGCCGACCTCGGCTGGTGGATCGTCGTCGTCAACCAGATCGGATCGGTCCTCTTCATGGTTTCCGCCATCGCCGCCTTCGTCCGTCCCACGACTGGCGACGAGTTGGCGGTTGGGGTCGCCAACTGGGCCTGCTTCCTCGGTGCCGCCTGCTTCGCCGTGGCCGGCGTCATGCAGGAGTTCGAGCGCCCTTGAAAGCTTCGCCCGGACGGTCCCTGAAAGGATTGGCCGCGTGGCCAGTGCGGGAAAAGCCGAGGCGCCCCGGACCGAACGGATCCTGCCCGGCGTCTGGCGGCTGCGGCTCTCGCTGCCCTGGCCCGGCGTCCCCCACGGCAACGCCTGGGCGATCGAGCGCGACGGCGGCATCGTCATGTTCGACACCGGGATGGGCGGCAGGGGCCGCCTGCGCCAGCTCGACCTGGCTCTGACCCAGGCCGGCTTCGGCGTCGAGGACGTCCGCCTCGTCGTCTGCACCCACTCCCACACCGACCACTACGGGCTCGCCGGCTCGATCGTCGAGGCCGCCGGCTGCGAGCTCTGGATGCACCCGCGCTGGGAGCACGTGCGCCCGCTCGCCGAAGACGCGAAGGCGGCGCTGGAGGCGCGGATCGAGGTGGCGCGCCAGAGCGGCGTGCCGCCGAAGTCGCTGGCCCGCTACCGCGAGGCGCGCGAAGGCGACAACGAGACCGGCATCGACATCCTCGAGGAGCCCGACCGCGAGCTCGTCCCCGGGGTCGAGGTCGAGACCGATCTCGGCACCTGGCAGGTGCACGAGACCCCCGGCCACGCTCCGTCCCACGTCGTCCTCCACCAGCCCGAGCGCAAGCTGCTGATCTCCGGCGACCACCTGCTCGGCCGCACCGTCCTCTTCTTCGACCACGGTCACAGCCCCGACCCGGTCGGCGAATTCCTCTCCAGCCTCGACGTCGTAGAGGGGCTCGACTTCGACCTCGTCCTTCCCGGCCACGGCCGCACCTTCCGCGACCCCGAGGCGAAGATCGCCGAGTCCCGCCGCCAGGTCGACGAGCTGCTGGCGAAAGTGCGGGCGGCGCTGGCCGGTGGCGAGGAGAAGACCGCCTTCGAGATCGTCGAAGAGATCATCGGCGAGGAGATGGTCAATACCCCAGCCAGCGCCTGGGTCCTGCAGATCGTCCTCTCCTGCCTCGACCACCTGGCGCTCGCCGGCGAGGTCGCCGAGGTCGAGGGGACCGACCCCCGACGCTGGCGCCTCGCGTAGCCTGTCGGCGATGGCGAGCTTCCGATACGTGCGCCAGGTGGCCGCGCCGCCCGAGACCGTCTTCGACGTTCTCACCGACCACCGCCGCTACACCGAGATCACGCCGCTGCGCAAGGCCGAGCTCGAGCGCGAGGGCGAGCCGGCGCCGAACGGCCTCGGCGCGATCCGCTCCCTCAGCGCCGTGCCGGGCCCGCCGATGCGCGAGGAAGTGATCGCCTACGAGCCTCCCAGCCGCTTCTCATACAAGATCCTCTCCGGGCTGCCGGTGCGCGACCACGTCGGCACCGTCGAGCTGAGCCCGAAGGACGGCGGCACCGAGGTCATCTACGCGGTCAAGACGACGCCGACGATCCCGCTCTCCGGGCCGGTCTTCATGGCGGTCCTGAAGAAAGCGATCAGGGACCTGATCGGCGGGGTCGCGAAAGAGTCAGAGCGCCGCGCGGCCGATGCGCGTTAAGCGCTTCCTCGAACTCCACCTCCAGCATCGCTCCAACCAGATGCTGGCCGCCGTCCTGCTGCTGGCGGCAATCCTGGTCAGCGGCGCGATCTTCGCCTACGAAGAGCTGAAGCGCCCCGGCGACGTCCACAACGCGCAGGCGATCGAACACTTCAAGCCGCAGAAGCCGGCGCCGCCGAAGGAACCGAAGACCGTCAACTGGCCCTTCTACGGGCTCAACCCCGCCCGCACCCGCTACCTGCCGGTGAAGGGGATCAAGCCCCCCTTCGACAAACTCTGGCGCTTCACCGACCGGCCGCTGCTCGAGTTCCCGCCGATCTACGTCGGCGGCAAGCTCTACTTCGTCAACAACAGCGGCTACGCCTACGCGCTCGACGCCGACACCGGCAAAGTGCTCTGGAAGCGCCGGATCGGCCGCCTCAACGCCTCCTCGCCCGCCTACTACCGGCACCGCCTCTACATCGTCAACCTCGTCCCCGGCCACATCGTCAAGCTCGACGCGAAAACCGGGCGGCTGATCTGGAAACGGAACCTGCCCGGGCGAGCCGAGTCCTCGCCGGTGGTGATCGACCGCACCGTCTACTTCGGCTGCGAAAACGGCGAACTCTTCGCGATGAGCACCGGCAAGGGGCAGGTCCGCTGGTCGACCCCGCTCGGCGGCCCGGTGAAGGCGGCGCCGGCCTACTACGGCGGCCGCCTCTACGTCGGCGACTACGGCGGATACATGAACGCGGTCGACGCCAAGAGCGGCAAGCTCGTCTGGCAGAGCGGCTCGCTCGGTCCCGGCTTCGGCGGCTCGGGCGCCTTCTACTCGACCCCGGCGGTCGCCTACGGCCGCGTCTACGCCGGCAACAACGACAGCCGCGTCTACAGCTACGACATCAGCAACGGCGACCTCGCCTGGTCCTACTCGACCGGCGGCTACGCCTACTCGGGCCCGACCGTCGCCAACACCCGGCACAGCCCACCGACCGTCTTCATCGGCTCCTTCGACGGCAACGTCTACGCGCTCGACGCCAAGGACGGGAGCGTCCGCTGGAGCCGCTCGGCCGGCGGCCAGGTGGTCGGCTCGCTCTCCGCCATCGGCGACATCGTCTACGTCGCCGAGTTCACCAGCAAAACGACGAGCGGCTTCATGATGAGGAGCGGCAAGCGCGTCTTCCGCTACCCGAAGGGGACCTACACGCCGGTGATCTCCGACGGCCGCCGCATCTACCTGACCGGCTACTCGTCGATCACCGCGCTCCAACCCCACCGGGGGGTGGCGGCGGTAGCGTCGGCGCGTCCGGTGCATAAGAGGGGAAGCGGCCGGAATGCAGGCGGGCGCGGAGGACGTTGAGCGCGCTCGAGTAGTTCTGGATCCGGTAGTTGCTGGTCGAGCCGAAGTCCTGGTAGTAGACGAGCATCTTGTTCCGAGGGTGGCTGCGGACCCAGGCGAAGAGCTTGCTGACGAAGGTCGGGTCGTCGCTGCTTTCCAGCGCCCACTCGGTGATCGCGAAGGGCTTGTCGGAGTAGCGGCGGTAGAGCCCGGTCAGGCTCTTCCATTCCGGATAGCCGGCGTAGAAGTCGGTCCCGACCCAGTCGGTCCAGCGCGAGCCGGGGTAGAAGTAGCGCGGCCGGTTGTGGGGGACGGTCGGCGAGCCGGAGGGGAGCGGGCTCCAGACGATCGCGACCGGCGCCTTCGCCAGCCCCGGCACGTCGACGGTGAGCGGCGGCAGCCCGGCTTCGGCCAGGCGCTGGTCGATCCGCTTCGCCTTGCCGCCGCCGTGGACGATCACGTAGATGCGGCGGAAGGCGCGTTTGTAGGCGCGGGGGCTGTGTTCTGGGCCGCGCGAGGCGCCCGAGCAGTCGTAGGCGGCCCAGACGTTGAGGCAGCGGTTGGGCTCGCCCAGCGGCCGCACGTACGCCTTCAGCTTCTTGTTGACGAACAGCTTGTTGAGCCGGACCAGGTACTCGTCACCGGCCCCGGCGGCGATCTGAGCGGGGGTGATCAGCTCGGCGCCGCTGTTGCTGTCGGCGGTCGAGATGTGGATCATCGGCCGCGCGTTGGCGACCTGCCAGCGGGTGATCACCTCGTCGAAGTCGGTCCCCCAGGTGCGAAACGACTGCATCACCGCCGGGTGCTTGTGAAGGACGTCGGCGAACTGGCCGAAGTCGGCCGGGTCGCCGGTGTCGGAGACGCCCCAGTAGACCTTGTGCCCGGGCGGTTTCAGCGGGCTGAAGGCGAGCGCGGGCGCAGCGAGCAGCACCAGCGAGAGAGCGCTGGCGAGAACGACCGCGAGTGCGGCACGGAAAGAGAGCGGGCCGGGCACCGAGCGCTCCATGGTGGCAAGGGAGCCACTTCAGCCCCCGGCGACGGCAATCCAGTGCAACCGGATTTGCGATTCACCTGTTCCTTTTCCCTGCCCGGCAACGAAAAGGAACAGTTGAATCAGGCGGCGAGGGGCTGCGAGTGCTCGGCGACGAGCGCCAGCACTTTCGGCGCGTACTTTTCGATGAAGGCGGGGCCGACGCCGTGGATCGCCAGCAGGGCGTCGTCGTCCTGCGGGCGGGCGGCGGCGATCGCGGTGATCGTCTTGTTGCTGGCGACGGTGAAGGCAGGCTTGCCGGCAGCCGCCTGTAGTCGCCACGTTTTCAGTGCCTCGAAGAGCGGCGCGTCGGCGGCGGAGAGGTCGGGTGCCGGCGCGGACGGCGCCTTCGTCCGCTTCGACTTCGCCGGCGCGATCGTCTCCGGGTCCGGCAGCCAGTCGAGTAGGTCGCAGACGTCGCAGCAGCGCTCCAGCGGCGCCCCGGCGGTGCGGTCGGAGAAGTGGTCGAGGAGGGAGCGGCGGCGGCACTCGGTGCCGTAGATGAAGGCCTTGATCGCGTGGTAGGCGCGCCAGCCGCGCTCGCGGGCGATCGCCAGGTCGTCGCCGGCGCGCTCTTCGTTGAAGCGGACGAGGCGGCCGAGGTCGGCTTTCAGCGCCAGCATCACCGCCCGGGAGGGAAGGCCGTCGCGCCCGGCGCGGCCGGCCTCCTGGTAGTAGGCCTCGACGCTGGTCGGGATCGTCACGTGCCAGACCGAGCGCACGTCGGCCTTGTCGACGCCCATCCCGAAGGCGTTGGTGGCGCAGATGACGCCGCTGTCGGTGGCCATGAAGCGCTCCTGGATCGCCGTCCGGTGGGCGGGGTCGAGGCCGGCGTGGTAGGCGGCCGCGGCGACGCCGGTGTCGCGCAGGTCTCCGGCCACCTCTTCGGTCTGCTTGCGGGTGCCGCAGTAGACGATCGCCGGCAGGTTCGCCGGGTCCTTCAGCCCCTCCTCGAGCAGCGCCTGCCGCCGCGCCTTCGACCCGTTCCCCTCCAGGGCGACGACGTCGAAGGAGAGGTTCGGGCGGTCGAAGCCGGAGCGGACCTGGAGCGGGTCGCGCATCCCGAAGCGCGAGGCGATCTCGCGGGCGACGGGGACCGTCGCCGTCGCCGTGCAGGCCATCACCGTCGGCCGGCCGAGCCGCTCCACTACCTGCGGCAGCCGCAGGTAGTCGGGTCGGAAGTCATGCCCCCACTCGGAGACGCAGTGCGCCTCGTCGACGGCGATGAGGTCGACCTCGCGGCAGGCGAGCGCTTCGAGGAAGACGTTGGAGGCGAAGCGCTCCGGCGCGCAGTAGACGATCCGCGCGTCCCCCCGCACCATCTCCAGCGCTTCGGAGGCTTCCCATTCGTCCATCCCGGAGGTGATCATCGCCACCCGCTGACCCTGCGCCGTCAGCTTCCCCCACTGGTCCCGCATCAGCGCGATCAGCGGGCTGACGACGATCGTCAGCTCTTCGCTCGCCAGCCCCGGCAGTTGGTAGCAGAGGCTCTTGCCGCCGCCGGTCGGCATCACGATCAGCGAATCCCGCCCCTCGAGGGCGGCGATGACCGCCTCCCGCTGCCCGTCCCGCCACTCGGCATAGCCGAGCTTCTTCAGCAACTCGTCAGCTCTCTGACCGGTCTCCCGCATGGACGAGCCAGACTAGGCGAACCTCCGGCGGGGAAGGAGGTTGCCTACGGCAGCCAGGGCTGGGCCCACTGCCCCGTGCCGTGGACCAGCTTCTCGGCCTCGGGCGGCCCCCAAGTGCCCTTCTTATACGGGTGAACCGGGCCCGGTTCGTCGAGCAGCGGCTGGACCACGCGCCAGGTCTCTTCGATCGAGCTCTGGCGGGTGAAGAGCTGGTGGTCGCCGGCGATCGCGTCGCCGAGCAGGCGCTCGTAGGGCTCGGGGTCCTCGCCCTTCACGCGCTCGAACAAGACCGCCAGGTCGGCCGGCTGGAATGCCTCCTTGGCGGCTTCCTTCGCGTAGAGGCGGATCCGCGCCCCGGCTTCGGGCTCGATCCGGATCGTCAGCTGGTTCGGTTCCGGCGTCTTGCCCGGCCCGACGCCGAGCCGCGGCGGCCGCTTGAAGAAGACGCTCACCTCGGTCGCCTTGACCGGCAGGTACTTGCCGGCGCGGACGAAGAACGGCACCCCCGCCCAGCGCCAGTTGTCGACCTCCAGTTGCAGGGCGGCAAAGGTCTCGGTGGTCGAGTCCGGCTTCACGTCCTCGACCTCGAGGAAGCCCTCGTACTGGCCGCGGACGTAGCGCTTCGGGTCGGCGGCGCACATCGCCTTGAAGAACTCGAGCTTCTTGTCGCGGACGCTGTCGGGGTGGTTGCCGGTCGGCGGCTCCATACCGACGATTCCCAGCACCTGTAGGGCGTGGTTCTGGATCACGTCGCGCATCGCCCCGACCGCGTCGTAGAAGCGGCCGCGATCCTCGACCCCGAAATCCTCGGCGATCGTCATCTGCACGTGGGAGACGTGCTCGCGGTTCCAGACCGGCTCCAGCATCGTGTTGGCGAAGCGCAGGTAGGTGATGTCGAGGACCGGCTCCTTGCCGAGGTAGTGGTCGATGCGGAGGATCTGCTCCTCGTCGAGGACCTCGCGCAGCTCGTCGTTGAGCTTGCGCGCCGACTCGAGGTCGTGGCCGAACGGCTTCTCGATCACGACGTGCGCGTTCTCGGTCAGGCCGGCCTGACCGAGGCCCTTGACGACGGTGGCGAAGAGGGAGGGCGGGATCTCCAGGTAGAAGACGGGCTGCTTCGCGTCGCCGATCGCCTTGCCGACCCGCTGGAAGGTCTCGTCGTCGGTGTAGTCCCCCTGCACGTAGCTGAGGCGCTCGGCGAGGCGGCTGAAGACGTCCTCGTCGGGGTCGCCGACCGTGTCGCCGATCGCTTCCCGCGCGTGCTTGCGCAGCTGCTCGTCGTCCCAGTCGTCGATCGCGACGCCGACGATCGGGCAGTCCAGCTTGCCCCGCTCCTCGAGCTTGTAGAGCGCCCGGAAGGTCATTTTCTTCGCCAGGTCGCCGCTGATCCCGAAGATTGCCAGCACGTCCGCCGCGTCGCTCATCTCTCGCAGGCTATCCCCTCGGTGAAAGTACGATGAGCTCTGCAGCGCCGCCCACCCCTACAGCGGAGGTCTCATGGAACTCGGAATCGTCGGCCTCGGCCGAATGGGAGCGAACATGGCCCGGCGCCTGATGCGCGACGGCCACAAGATCGTCGCCTACGACGTCAACCCCGACGCGGTCTCGCAGCTGGCGGGCGAGGGAGCCGAGGGCGCCTCCTCGCTGGAGGACCTGGCCGCGAAGCTGAGCGCGCCGCGCTCGGTCTGGATCATGGTCCCGGCCGGCGAGATCACCGAGAAGACGGTCGAGGACGTCGCCGCCGTGCTCGACTCCGGCGACGCGATCGTCGACGGCGGCAACTCCTATTACCGCGACGACATCCGCCGCGCCGCCAAGGTAGGGGAGCAGGGGATCGACTACGTCGACTGCGGGACCAGCGGCGGCGTCTTCGGGCTCGAGCGCGGCTACTGCCTGATGATCGGCGGGCCTGACGAGGCGGTGCAGCGGCTCGATCCGATCTTTGCCAGCCTGGCGCCGGGGGTCGAGGCTGCCGAGCGGACGCCGGGCCGCGACGGCGAGGTCGCCCCCTCCGAGAACGGCTACCTGCACTGCGGCCCGAACGGGGCCGGCCACTTCGTGAAGATGGTCCACAACGGGATCGAGTACGGGGTGATGGCCGCCTACGCCGAGGGCCTGAACATCCTCAAGAACGCCAACGCCGGCAAGGTCCAGCGCGAGGCCGACGCCGAGACGGCACCGCTCGACCACCCCGAGTACTACCAGTACGACCTCGACCTGCCCGAGGTCGCCGAGGTATGGCGCCGGGGCAGCGTGATCGGCTCCTGGCTGCTCGACCTGACGGCGGCGGCGCTGCAGGAATCGGACGATCTGGAGGAGTTCACCGGCCGCGTCTCCGACTCCGGCGAGGGCCGCTGGACGGCGATCGCGGCGATCGACGAGGGGGTGCCGACGCCGGTCCTCACCACCGCCCTGCACGAGCGCTTCTACTCGCGCGGGCTCGGCGACTTCGGCGACAAGGTCCTCTCGGCGATGCGCAAACAGTTCGGCGGCCACGACGAGAAGGCGAGCTGAGCCGGTGCCGATCGAGCTCGAGGTCGCCGGCGACGAAAAGGCGGCCTCGCGCCGCGCCGCCGAGCTGATCGCCGCCGCCGGGGGGGAGGCGGAGCGGGAACGCAATCACTTCACAGTCGCGATGAGCGGCGGCCGCTCGCCCTGGGCGATGCTGGCGATCCTCGGCGAACTCGAGGAGATGCCGTGGGACAAGACCGAGCTCTTCCAGGTCGACGAGCGCGTCGCCTCGCCCGGCAGCCCCGACCGCAACCTCACCCACATGGTGCTCGGGCTCTCGATGGAGCACCAGCCGGCGCTGCGGCCGATGCCGGTCACCCAGCGCGACCTCGAGGCCGCTGCCCGTGAGTACGAATCCAGCCTGCCCGAGCGCTTCGACCTCGTCCACCTCGGCCTCGGCCCCGACGGCCACACCGCCTCCCTCGTCCCCGGCGACCCCGTCCTCGAGGTCTCAGACCGCCGCGTCGCCCTCACCGGCGACTACCAGGGCCACCCCCGCATGACCCTCACCTACCCCGCCCTGAACGAAGCCCGCCAGATCGTCTGGCTGGTCACCGGCCCCGACAAGGTCGAGCCCCTGCAGAAGCTCCTCACCGGCGACGACTCGATCCCGGCCGGCCGGGTGCGGAACGAGAACATGATCGTCGTCGCGGATCAGGCGGCAGCGGGTGAAACAACGGCTTCGTAAGCGAATTCGGTAACCCTGCGTAATCGATTTCGCTAACATTTCTGTATGTCAGCCGCAGCGCTGGTCGCAGAGATCCTGCAGAAGAGCGGTCTTACCCAAGCCGAGCTCGCCCGCCGCGCCGGCCTGCAGCGCTCGGTTCTGAATGCGTATCTGCACGGCCATCGTGAGCCTGGAGTCGATGCCTTACTGCGGATTGCCGGCGCCGCCGGAGTGAAGCTGGAGCTCGAGGAGCGGAGGCCGCCGGTGGATCCGCAGCGCGCCGGTTACATCCTCAACCAGGTCTTGGGCCTGGCCGAGGCGCTGCCGTACCGCCCGCGGGCGGAAATGGCGTATCCGCCGCTCAAGGATCGCCTCTCGAAGCCGGCTCCCGCATGAACGCCGAGCTCGTCGAGAAGCTCCACGCGATTCATCAGGCGCTGAAAGCACACTCGCTTCCGCACGCCTTCGGCGGCGCCATCGCCCTCGCCTACTGCGTCGAAGACCCGCGCGGGACCCGCGACCTCGACATCAACGTCTTCGTCGACGCCGAGCGGGCCGACGAGGTCCTCGCCGCCCTGCCCCAGGGGGTTCGGGTGGAGGAAGCCGACGTCGAGCAGGCGAAGCGGAACGGGCAGACGCGGCTCTTCTGGGACGGGGTGCCGGTCGACATCTTCCTCAACAACCTGCCGCTGCACGAGGAGGTCGCCAACGGTGTGACCTGGGTGGAGCTGCAGGGAAAGCAGGTCCCCGTCCTCGACTGCGCCTCGCTCGTCGTCTTCAAGAGCTTCTTCGCCCGCGGCAGGGACTGGGGCGACATCGAAGAGGTTGCGGAATCGACCCCGGCGGACGTCGAATCCGCACTTCGGACCGTCACCGCGCTCGTCGGCGAGGACGACCCTTCCTGTCGCAAGCTGGCGGAGATCGCCGGCGGTCGCTCCTGAGCTAAGCCGCCGCGTCCAGCGAAACGACGTGGTTGCCGATGATGCGGCCGTCGGGGTCGTACTCGCGCTTGACGTCGGCTAGGCGGGCGCAGACGTCGGCGGGGAGGATGGCGTCGGCGTCGCAGGGGCGCTCGGCGAAGTTGAAGTAGCCGCCGTCGGCCGCCCAGGGCGCCATCGCCTCGTGCAGGGCGTCGAGGTGGCCCTCGATCGCCTGGCCGAGCTCCGGGGTCATCGGCATCCCGATCCCGAACATCGCGAACTCGGCGTCGAGGTGGGAGAGGGCGCCGCCGCTCTCGGCCGGGCGCGACAGCGCTCCGCCCATATGGCGGATCTCGGTCAGCAGCAGCGGCGTGCCCGACTCGGCGTCTGACATCGAGGCGAAGACCTCGATCGCCTCGTCGGGCAGCTCGCGGAGGACGCGATGGTGGCCGAGGCCGGGGACCGGCTGCTCGGGGTCCATGTGGATCCGGCAGAGCGCCGCGGGTGGGACCTGGTCGAAGGTGCTCATGATCGGCTCGCCGATCTCCAGCAGCGGCGCGAAGGCGGCCTCGCCCTCCTCGCGGCTGCCGATGCAGGCGCCGTCGATCGTCACCAGCGGCGTGTTGCGCAGCGGCTCGGGAACGTCGGGGACATCCGGCGGGCGCAAGAAGCGGCAGACCGAGGTGACGTTCTCACCGACCTCCGCGACCCAGTCGCGCCAGATGCGGAACGCCCGGGCGCCGACCGCGCCGGGGAAGAGGAAAGCGCCGCCGTAGGCGTCGGCGACCGGAACCAGGTCGAGGTGAAGGGCGACGACGACGGCAAAGTCGCCCCCGCCCCCGCGCAGGGCCCAGAAGAGGTCGGGATCGTTCGCCGCGTCGACCGTGCGGGCCTCGCCGTCGGCGGTGACCAGCTCGATTGCGCTGACCCGGTTGCAGGCGAACCCGTACCGGCGCCCGAACCAGCTCAGCCCGCCGCCGAGGTGGAAGCCGGCGATGCCGACGTCGGGGGAGGAGCCGGGCAGGCCGCTGAGCCCGTGCTGCTGGGCGGCTTCGGCGAGCTCGACCGAGAGCACGCCCGCCTCTACCCGCGCCGTCTGCGCCCCGGCGTCGACCTCGATGCCCCGCATCCGCTCGGTCTTGATCAGGATTGCATCCTCCAGCGAGCCGAGGGCGACGGCGCCGTGGCCGGTCCCCTGGCCGGAGACCCGCAGCCCGTTCTCGGCGGCGAAGCGGACCACGGCGGCGATGTCCTCGCCGCTCTCGACGAAGGTGACCGCGCTCGGGCGCTGGTCGGCGGCGAGGTTCCAGGCCATCCGTGCCTGGTCCCAGTCGGAGTCGTCGGCGGTGGCAATGCGGCCGGCGATCGCCAGCCCGGTGAAGTCGGTCATGCGGGAAGCCTCCTTTGTCTCAACTGAAGCTGGTGCGGTCGACGGCGCCTCCCCTTGCGACGAAAACCTCGCTCACCATATCCGGGGGAAATAGACCGTGGGCGGCAACTCCGGGGTCGGCCTCCAGCCGCGCTGCCAGCGCCGCCGGATCGTCCAATCCCGGGCCGCGGTAGTCGGCGATCACGCCGCCGTCGGGACTGCGCGGAGCATCCCGCAGAACCACGTCGGAGCCGAGCCGCTCGAGGGTCGAGGCGGCGCCGAAGCCGAACAGCTCCAGCGGCACCGGCCAGCTCAGGGCTTCGACCGGCTTGCTCGAGTCGCAGATGACGATGAACCGCTCGGCTGCCGCGGCGACGATCTTCTCGCGCAGGTGGGCGCCGCCACCGCCCTTGATCAGCCAGCCGTCCGGCGTAACCTCGTCGGTGCCGTCGATCGCGATGTCGAGGCGCCGCAGGCTGTCGAAATCTTCGACCGGAATCCCCAGCTGCCGCGCCTGTTCCTCGGTCGCCACCGAGGTCGCCACGCATCTGATTCCGTCGAGCCCGCGGCCGGCGATCGCCGGCAGCAGGTGGGCGACCGTCGAACCGGTCCCCAGACCGACCGTCATCCCGCTCTCGACCAGCTCCGCGGCAGCCTCCGCGGCTAGCCGCTTCTCCTCGTCAGCCGAACTCACGACCGGCACGGTACCTTTCTCCAATGACTTCAACCAGCGCGACCGCAACCGAGACCCAGCAGGACCACAAGGTTGCCGACATCGGCCTCGCCGAGTTCGGCCGCAAGGAGATCTCCCTCGCCGAGGTGGAGATGCCCGGCCTGATGCAGACGCGCGAGGAGTACGGCTCCTCGCAGCCGCTGAAGGGCGCCCGGATCACCGGCTCGCTCCATATGACGATCCAGACCGCGGTCCTGATCGAGACCCTGGTCGCGCTCGGCGCCGAGGTGCGCTGGGCCAGCTGCAACATCTTCAGCACCCAGGACCACGCCGCCGCCGCGATCGCCGCCGCCGGCATCCCCGTCTATGCCTGGAAAGGCGAGACGCTGGAGGAGTACTGGTGGTGCACCGAGCAGGCGCTGAACTGGCCCGACGGCGAGGGTCCGAACATGATCCTCGACGACGGCGGTGACGCCACCCTGCTGGTCCACAAGGGCGTCGAGTTCGAGAAGGCGGGCTCCGTTCCCGACCCGGCCTCGGCCGAGTCGGAGGAGTTCCGGATCGTGCTCGAGACTCTGCAGCGCTCCCTCGCCGAGGACTCACAGCGCTGGACCAGGATCGCGGCCAACGTCAAGGGCGTCACCGAGGAGACGACGACCGGCGTCCACCGGCTCTACCAGCTGGCCGAGACCGGCGACCTCCTCTTCCCGGCGATCAACGTCAACGACTCCGTCACCAAGTCGAAGTTCGACAACCTCTACGGCTGCCGCCACTCGCTGGTCGACGGGATCAACCGCGGCACCGACGTGATGATCGGCGGCAAGGTCGCGGTGATCTGCGGCTACGGCGACGTCGGCAAGGGCTGCGCCTCCAGTCTCCGCGGCCAGGGCGCCCGGGTGATCGTCACCGAGATCGACCCGATCTGCGCTCTGCAGGCGGCGATGGAGGGCTACGAGGTGCGCAGGCTCGACGATGTCGTCGAGACCGCCGACATCTTCGTCACCGCCACCGGCAACAAGGACATCATCACCCTCGAGCACATGCGGCGGATGAAGCACAACGCGATCGTCGGCAACATCGGTCACTTCGACAACGAGATCGAGATGGCCTCGCTGGAAGAGTCCGAGGCCGAGCGGATCGAGATCAAGCCGCAGGTCGACGAGTGGAAGTTCCCCGACGGCCACGCGATCATCGTCCTCTCCGAAGGGCGGCTGCTGAACCTCGGCAACGCGACCGGGCACCCGAGCTTCGTGATGTCGAACTCGTTCACCAACCAGGTGATCGCCCAGATCGACCTCTACGGCCACCGCGAGGACAAATACGGCGGCGAGCCGGGCGTCTACGTGCTGCCCAAGCACCTCGACGAGAAGGTGGCCCGCCTGCACCTGGCAGCGCTCGGCGTCGACCTGACCGAGCTGACGCCGGAGCAGTCGGCCTATCTCGGCATCCCCGTCGAGGGTCCCTACAAGTCGAACCACTACCGCTACTAGCCCCGGCAAGGCGAGAAAGTCGCCTCATCGGCGACTTCTGCGCCTCTCGGTTTAATTCGGTGGATGGACCCCCGGCTCTGGATCTCCTCCAGCGGTGAGGCGCCGCATTCCGTCGCCCTGACGGCAGAGCGGACGGTGGTCGGGCGCTCGCCCGAGGCCGACGTCGTGCTGGAGGACGAGGCGGTCTCCTGGAACCACCTCGAAGTCGAGCGCCGCGGCGACGTCCTGATGGCGACCGACCTCGACAGCCGCAACGGCACTGCCCTGAACGGCGAGCCGCTCGACAAGCCCCGGCGACTGCGCGACGGCGACACCCTGATCGTCGGCGGCTACCGCCTGGAAGTGAAGACGGGATCGGTGACCCCGGTCGGCGCCACCGTCGCCGCGAGCGAACCCGCGGTTGCGCTCAACGAGGAGGAGCGGGCGACCGCCGCCGCCCTCGTCGCCCCCTACCGCAGCGAGGGCGCCTTCGCCGGCCGCCCTGCCACCCGCGCCGAGATCGCCGCCGACCTCCACGTCTCCGAGCGCACCGCCCAGCGCCGCCTCGACGCCCTGGCGGCAAAACTAGACGTCCACGGCGACGCCGGCCGCGACCGCCCAAGGCAGATCGCCGCCCGGGTGATCGAGCTCGGCCTCGACCGCCCGCGCTGACCGCGAGACCGCAAAAAAGCGTCGTATAGACGTATTTCTGCGGTCTCGGTGAGAGGAGGGTGCCGGTGGGGGCCCCTGGGAGCACCTCCGCAGCGATACTCCCGGATGGGCTGCCGCCTCGAACCGCCTCGGCGCTGCTCCGTGCCAAGTACCCAGGGACCCCCACCGGCACCCTCCAACTAGCACGCTCTGCCGAGTTCCCGGTCTAGAGACGGCGGCGGTCTCGACGAGATGCGCCGATCAACAGCGCAATCGCAAGGCGTTATGAGTGGCTGGCGCCGATGCGACAGATGCTGTGATGACACCCGGGCTGGGTGGGCAGAGACCACGCTTTGCGATCGCCTGGTGGAGGCCAGTACCTAGCGCGATGGCCGTCCATGAGCTGTTGCACTGGAAAGGCCTGTCCCTCCCAGGCCGTGCATTCCCGATCTTTCTCTATGGCGCTCCCGGCGCGGAGGATTTCGCACTCTTCCTCACCTTCTGCTTGAAGCGTTCGCGCGAGACCCCGTATGTAGGCGATGTTGAACTCGCTGACGAGAGCATCTCCAACGCTTGCGGCTTGTTGTAGTTCACCCACCGACCTCATTTATCCCAACGCTCCGCCTTCCAAAGTGCGCTGTCTTCCATCTCGGAGGCGAGCCAAGCGTCAGTCTTTTCAATGAGCGCGGCTGGCATTGCTCTGAGAAAGGCGTCCCAGCCCTGATCACTCAAGTCCTTCCCATAGCAATCGCGTTCGTGTCCCCCGGCGATCAAACCCTCTCGCTCTTCCTCCCATCCGCTGAGCATTGCCTGCCGAACCGCATCCTCGTCTAGATGGTGGTAAGTCAGTCCGCTCACGCTGATCCTTTCGTCTGTATTTGGGTACGAAAGGGTATTGCGTTGAGGCCTGGTTCGGGCCAGAGGTGGCCCGGTCGGTGTAGCGGCTGTCATTGGCCGGCACGGCTGCAGATCCGAGCATGGGTGCATCAACTCACTCACTGCTCGGAAAGGAGCAATCTGATGTTCAAGAAGACTCTGATCGCAATGTTCGCGCTGGTCGCCCTCGTGGTCCCGGCGGCGGCCTCGGCGGCGTCCAACACGGGCGCGGTCGTCTTCTCCAAATCCTCGAAAATCGGGGACGAGATGAAAGGCGGGCTGTTCGCCGTCAAGGAGGGTCACCTCAACCAGCTGACCGAAGACGCGACCGACACCGAACCGAACTTCTCGCCGGACGGGCGCACGATCGCCTTCGCCCGCGGCGGCGACATCTACTCGGTCCGGCCCGACGGCTCCGGCCAGCGGCAGCTGACCAGCGGCCCCGAAGTCGACTCGCTGCCGAAGATCGCCCCCAACGGGCGCTACCTCGTCTTCGAGCGGCGCGGTGCCCTGGGCGGGCCCTCGACCCTCTACAGCGTCCGCGTCACCGGCGGCGGCCTCCACGGCATCGTCACCAGCGGCGACAACCGGGAAGTCGCCTTCTCGCCCGACGGCAGGACGATCGTCTTCGTCCGCGCCACCCCGACCGGGGGGGACGCCAACGACGACCTCTACTCGGTCCGGCCCAACGGCAGCTCGCAGAAGCGGCTGACCCGGACCGCGGTCGACGAGTTCGCCCCGCGCTTCTTCGCCGGCGGCATCATCTACAGCCGCGGCGAGAGCAGCCCCGGCCCCTCCGCCTACGCCGACATCTACACGATGCGGATCGACGGCACCAAGGTGAAGCCGCAGGTCCGCGGCGTCGGCTCGGCCTACGTCGAAGACGTCTCGCCGAACGGCAAGTTGCTGATCTTCCGCCGCGACCAGGGTCTCTGGGAGAAGCAGATCGGCAACACCAAGGCGCGCAAGCTGAGCCAGCTGCCGGACCAGTCGGAGACGACCTCGGTCTTCTCCTCCGACGGCAAGCGCGTCGCCGCCTTCGTCCAGGTCGAAGACCAGCAGCAGCTCGTCTCGATCAACGTCGAAAACCGGCGCCAGACCGAGCTCGCCTCCGGTCATGACTTCGACGAAGGCGAAGGCACCGTCCTCGGCCCGGTCATGGATTGGCAGCCGACGCCGCAGCACTAACCGCAATTCGTCTGTTCCTTTTCGTTGCCAGAACCGGAAAAGGAACAGGTCGAGAGGGTATCCGTCCCCCATCCGGCGATATAACGGCCGGGTGGGGGACTTTTCCATTGGTGCAGAAGTTGCCGGTTACCGCATCGAGGAGCTGATCGCGCGGGGCGGCATGGGGGTCGTCTACCGCGCCACCCACCTCGGCCTCGACCGCCAGGTGGCGCTGAAGGTGATCGCCCGCGAGCTCGTCGACCGGCCCGGCTTCCGCGAGCGCTTCCTGCGCGAGTCCCGCCTCGCCGCCCGCCTCGACCACCCGGCGGTGGTCCCGGTCTACGACTCGCGCGAGGTCGACGGCGAGCTGATCGTGGCGATGCGGCTGGTCCGCGGCGGCGACCTGCGGCGGCTGATCGACCGCGACGGACCGCTGCCGCCCCACCGGGCGATCAACCTCCTCGCCCAGGTCGCCGATGCCCTCGATGCCGCCCACACCGCCGGGATCGTCCACCGCGACGTCAAGCCCCACAACATCCTCATCGAAGGCGACCGCGCCTACCTCTCGGACTTCGGCCTCGCGAAAGCGGTCGACGAGAGCGGCGCCGCCTCCAGCGCCTCGGTCGTCGGCACCGCCCAGTACATGTCGCCGGAGCAGTGGCGCGGCGACTCGATCGGCCCCGCCGCCGACGTCTACTCGCTCGGCTGCGTGCTCTACGAGGCGCTGACCGGGATCGCCCCCTTCCAGCGCGCCGAAGCCGAGACCGAGCCGCGGATGCCGCACGGGGTCGAGACGGCGATCCGCCGTGCGGTCGCCAAGGAGCCGGCACAGCGCTACCCGACCGCCGGCGCCCTGATCGCCGCCGCCCGCGCCGCCGAGGGCTCGGAGGTGCGGCCGACCGCCGTCCTCTCCCACGATCGGAGCGAGCGGACCACCGTCCCCGACCACGGGGGCGGCCTCTTCGGCCGGTTGGGAGGGCGGGCGACCGCCTGGCTGGTCAGCGGCGTCCTCGTCTTCCTGCTGGCGATGGTCGCCGCCGTCCTCTTCCTCCTGCTTGGCGACGACGGCCCAACGGTCTCCGATCCGGTCAAGGTCGGGACGCCGCCGCTGCGCGTCGCCGCCGGCGCCAAGGCGGTCTGGGTGACGAGCGAAAAGGACGGGACGCTGACCCGGCTCGACCCCGAAACCGGGGAAGTCCTCGGCAAGCCGCGCAAGCTCGGGGTCGGGATCTCCGGCGTCGCGATCGGCAGCAACTGGACCTGGGCGACGAACTCGCGGACCGGCAAGCTGCTCCGCCTCGACCCGAAGAGCGGCCGCGTCCTCAAGGAAATCGAACTGCCCGGCGAACCCGGCCCGCTGGCGCTCGGCGGCGGCCGCGTCTGGGTCGCCGACGAGGCGGGCGGAGGAATTACCGCCGTCAACGCCGAAGCCGGGGAGGTCTACCGGCGCGGCCTGCCGCCGCAGGCGCCGAAGCTGCGGCTGGCCTGGGGCGCGCAGGGTCTCTGGGTGACGGTTGCCGACGCCAACGCGCTCCGCCGGATCGACCCGCGAACGCTCGTCGCCGAAGAACCGATCCGAGTCGGGCGCGGCCCCGCCGGGGTCACGGTCGCGGGCGGCTTCGTCTGGGTCGCCAACAGCCGCGAAGGCACGGTGACCAAGGTCAATCCATCGCTGCGGGCGGTCGACGACTCGATCGGGGTCGAGGGCCACCCGGGCGGGATCGACGGCGGCACCAGCACCGTCTGGGTCGCCGACCGCGAGGCCGGCGCGGTGCGGAAGATCGACCTCGAGAGCGGCGAGGCCGACGGCGCCCCGGTCGAGGTCGGCCCCGAACCGGGCGCCGTCGCGGTCGGCGGCGACGCGGTTTGGGTCGCAAATAACGGAGACGGCACCATCACCCGGATCGAGCCGTGAAGACGGCGGCCTGATCGGGGGCCGCGAATCTCTAGGATCGGGCCAATGACCCAGGACATCGATCAGCTCGCCATAAACACGATTCGCACCCTCTCGATGGACGCCGTCCAGAAGGCGAACTCGGGACACCCGGGGACGCCGATGTCGCTGGCCCCCGTCGCCTACGAGCTCTGGCAGAACCACCTGCGCTACGACCCGGCGAACCCGGTCTGGCCGAACCGCGACCGCTTCGTGCTCTCCGCGGGCCACGCCTCGATGCTCCTCTACTCGATGCTCTTCCTCGCCGGCGTGCGCAAGGTCGACGAGAACTACAACATTCTCGACGAGCCGGCCTGCGGCCTCGACGAGATCGAAAACTTCCGCCAGCTCCACTCCCGCACCCCCGGCCATCCCGAGTACCGCTGGACGACCGGAGTCGAGACGACCACCGGCCCGCTCGGTCAGGGCGTCGGCACCTCGGTCGGGATGGCGATGGCCTCGAAATGGCTGGGCGCGACCTACGGCGCCGAGCTCTTCGACTTCGACACCTACGCCGTCGCCGGCGACGGTTGCCTGCAGGAGGGGATCTCCCACGAAGCCGCCTCGCTGGCCGGCCACCTGAAGCTGGACAACCTCTGCTGGATCTTCGACAACAACCACATCTCGATCGACGGTGACACCGCGCTCGCCTTCTCCGACGACGTCCTCAGCCGCTTCGAGGGCTACGGCTGGAACGTGCTCCGGGTCGGCGACGCCAACGACACGGGTCTGCTCGGCAAAGCCTTCAACGAGTTCAAGGCCGAGGTCGGCCGCCCGACCCTGATCGTCGTTGACAGCCATATCGGCTGGGGCTCGCCGAACAAGCAGGACACCGAGTCCGCGCACGGCGAACCGCTCGGCGAAGAGGAGATCGAACTGACCAAGGAGGTCTACGGCTGGCCCAAGGACGCCAAGTTCCTCGTTCCCGAGGGCGTCCGCGAGCGCTTCGACGAGGTGATCGGCGAGCGCGGCGCCGAGCTCAGCTCCGCCTGGGAGGAGAAGCTCGACGCCTCCGAGCACGCGGGCGAGCTGGCGATGATGCAGAGCCGCGGCCTGCCCGATGGTTGGGATTCCGAGCTGCCGACCTTCGAGGCCGACGAAGACAAGGGCCTGGCGACCCGCAAGGCCTCGAACAAGGTCCAGAACGCGATCGCCGAGAAGGTGCCCTGGCTGATCGCCGGCTCCTGCGACCTCACCGACTCGACCTCGGTCCGGCTCAGCGACGCCGACCAGTACGAGCCGGGCAGCTACGACGGCCGCCAGGTCCACTTCGGGATCCGCGAACACGCCGCCGCCGCGGCCTGCAACGGGATGTCGACGGCGAAGCTGCGCCCGCTCTGGTCGACCTACCTCACCTTCTCCGACTACGGCCGCGCCGCGATCCGGCTCTCGGCCCTGATGGAGCTGCCGGTCGTCCACCTCTTCACCCACGACTCGATCGGCCTCGGCGAGGACGGCCCGACCCACCAGCCGATCGAGCAGCTGATGGCGCTGCGGGCGATGCCCCACCTCGACGTGATCCGCCCCGCCGACGCCAACGAGGTGACCGAGGCCTGGAAGATCGCCCTCGCCCGCACCCACTGCCCGGTGGCGATGGTGATGACCCGCCAGAACGTGCCGGTCTTCGACCGCTCCAGGTACGCCTCCGCCGAGGGGGTGCAGCGCGGCGGCTACGTCCTTGCCGACCCCGAGGACGGCGACCCGGAGCTGATTCTGATCGCCACCGGCAGCGAGGTTCAGCTCGCCCTCGGCGCCCACGAGCGCCTGGCCGGGGAGGGGATCCGCAGCCGCGTCGTCAGCCTCCCCTGCTGGGAGATCTTCGAGAAGCAGGACCAGTCCTACCGCGACGAGGTGCTGCCCCCCGGCGTCACCGCCCGGGTCTCGATCGAGGAGGGCGCGACGCTCGGCTGGGAGCGCTACGTCGGTAGGGGGGGCACGATCATGGGTATGAGTACCTTTGGACAGTCGGCTCCGTTCGCGGACGTCGAGGCCGAGTTCGGGTTCACCGTCGACAACGTCACCAAGGTGGCGCGCGAGGTCGCCGAGCGGGCGGCCAAATCAACGACTTAGGAGGCTCGAGATGAAGCCGACGCAGCGCCTGCACGAACTGGGCCAGAGCCTCTGGCTCGACAACATCACCCGGCCGATGCTGGGCGAAGGGGTGCTCGAGGGCTACATCCGCGACCTCTCGGTCACCGGCCTGACCTCGAACCCGTCGATCTTCGACAAGGCGATCGGCGCCGGCGACGCCTACGACGAGCAGATCGCCGAGGAGGCTCCGAAGGCCGCCGCCGGGGAGGGCGTCGGCGCGACCGAGACCGAGAAGATCTTCTTCGAGCTGGCGCTGGCGGATCTGCGCGACGCCTGCGATCTCTTTGCCGACGTCCACCGCCGCACCGCCGGCGTCGACGGCTTCTGCTCGCTCGAGGTCTCACCGCTGATCGCCGACGACGCCGCGGCGACGATCGAGGAGGCGAAGGCGCTCCACGCCAAGGGCGAGCGCGACAACCTCTACATCAAGATCCCGGGCACCGAGGCGGGTCGCGAGGCGATCGAGGAGTCGATCTTCGCCGGGATCCCGATCAACGTCACCCTGCTCTTCGATGACAAGCAGTATCTCGGCGCCGCCGACGCCTACATGCGCGGGATCGAGCGCCGGATCGAGGCAGGGCTGGACCCGAACGTCGCCTCCGTCGCCTCGCTCTTCATCAGCCGCTGGGACGTCGCCGTCGGCAAGGAGGTGCCCGAGCAGCTGGTCAACCGGCTCGGGATCGCGGTCGGCGGCCGCGCCTACCGCGCCTACAACGAGCTGCTCGAATCCGACCGGATGCGGCGGCTGATGAACGAGGGCGCGCGGCCGCAGCGCCTGCTCTGGGCCAGCACCGGGACCAAGGACCCCGACGCCTCCGACACCCTCTACATCGAGGCCTTCGCCTCGCCGCTGACGGTCAACACGATGCCGGAGCCGACCCTGCACGCCTTCGCCGACCACGGCCAGGTCACCGACCTCTTCCCGAAGGACGGCGGCAACGCCGAGCAGGTCCTGGCCGAGTTCGACCAGGCCGGGATCGACGTTGCCGCCCTCGCCGGCCGCCTCCAGCAGGAGGGCAAAGAGAGCTTCAACAAGGCCTGGAACGAGATGCTGGAGACGATCGAGTCGAAGAGCGGGGTCAAAGCCGGGTGACCCCATTCGTCTGTTCCTTTTCGTTGCCAGGGACTGAAAAGGAACAGGTATGAGTGCGCTGCGGGAGGTCCCGGCCTGGTCGCAGTTGCAGTCGCACTACGAGCAGATCCGCGGCACCCACCTGCGCGAGCTTTTCGCCGATGACCCGGAGCGGGGGGAGCGACTGCGGGCCGAGGCGGCCGGGCTCTACCTCGACTTTTCGAAGAACCGGGTCAGCGACGAGACGCTGATGCTGCTCGGGGCGCTGGCGCAGCAGCGGGGGGTGGCGGAGAGGCGGGAAGCGATGTTCGCCGGCGAGCACATCAACGTCTCCGAGGACCGCGCCGTCCTCCACGTCGCCCTGCGGATGCCGCGCAGCCGCTCGCTGGTGGTCGACGGGGTCGACGTCGTCAAGCAGGTGCACGAGACGCTCGACCGGATGGCCGGCTTCTGCGAGCGGGTGCGCTCGGGCGAGTGGCGCGGCCACACCGGCAAGCCGATCCGCGCCGTCGTCAACATCGGCATCGGCGGCTCCGACCTCGGCCCGGTGATGGCCTACGAGGCGCTCAAGCACTACTCGAAGCGCGAGATCACCTGCCGCTTCGTCTCCAACGTCGACGGCACCGACTTCGCCGAGAAGACCCGCGACCTCGACCCCGAGGTGACCCTCTTCGTGATCTCCTCGAAGACCTTCACGACCCTGGAGACGATGACCAACGCCCGCACCGCTCGCGAGTGGGCGCTGGCTGGGCTCGGCGGCGACGAGGCCGCCGTCGCCAAGCATTTCGTCGCGGTCTCCACCAACGCCGAGGAGGTCTCGAAGTTCGGGATCGACACCGAGAACATGTTCGGCTTCTGGGAGTGGGTCGGCGGCCGCTACTCGATGGATTCGGCGATCGGCCTCTCGACGATGCTGGCGATCGGCCCCGCCCGCTTCGAGGAGATGCTGACCGGCTTCCACGCCATGGACGAGCACTTCCAGGAGGCCGACACTGCCGTCAACCTGCCGATGATCATGGGCCTGCTGGCGGTCTGGTACAGCGACTTCTTCGGCGCCGAAACGCAGGCGGTCCTGCCCTACGACCAGTACCTGCACCGCTTCCCGGCCTACCTGCAGCAGCTGACGATGGAGTCGAACGGCAAGCACGTCACCCTCGACGGGGCCCACGTCGACTACGAGACCGGCGCCGTCTACTGGGGCGAGCCGGGGACCAACGGCCAGCACAGCTTCTACCAGCTGATCCACCAGGGGACGCGGCTGATCCCCTGCGATTTCATCGGCTTCGCCAACTCGCTGAACCCGCTCGGCGACCACCACGACCACCATCACAACATTCTCATGTCCAACGTCTTCGCCCAGGGCGAAGCGCTCGCCTTCGGCAAAACGCCCGAGCAGGTGCGGGCGGAGGGGACGCCGGAGGAGGTCGTGCCGCACCGGGTGATGGAGGGGAACCGGCCCTCGAACACGATCCTCGCCGACCGGCTGACGCCGGCGACGCTCGGCAGTCTCGTCGCCCTATACGAGCACAGCGTCTTCACCCAGGGGGCGATCTGGGGGATCGACTCCTTCGACCAGTGGGGGGTAGAGCTGGGCAAGGTCCTGGCCGTCGCCATCATCCCGGAGCTCGAGTCCAAGGCCGAGCCGAAGCTGCGCCACGACAGCTCCACCAATGCGCTGATCCGGCGCTACCGCAACCAGCGCCAGTAGCCTGAGGGCATGCCGCCGCTCGACCTGCTGCCGCTGGCAGCGTCGGAGTCGAACCTGCTCGCCGCCCGCGAGCAGATGGCGTTCACGCTCGGCTTCCACATCGTCCTCTCCTGCATCGGGGTGGCGCTGCCGGCGACGATCCTGGTCGCCAACTATGTCGGCCTGAAGAAGGGCGATGGGGCGGCGCTGGAGCTGGCGCGGCGCTGGTCGAAGGCGATGGCCGTCACCTTCGCCGTCGGCGCCGTCACCGGCACCGTCCTCAGCTTCGAGTTCGGCCTCCTCTGGCCGCAGTTCGAGCACCGCTTCGGCTCCGTCTTCGGGATCGCCTTCGCGATCGAGGGGATCTTCTTCTTCCTCGAGGCGATCTTCCTCGCGATCTACATCTACGGCTGGAAGCGACTGAAGCCGTGGCCCCACTTCTGGGCCGGGGTGCCGATGGTCGTCACCGGCATCGGCGGTGCCTTCTCCGTCGTCGCCGCCAACTCCTGGATGAACCAGCCGCAGGGCTTCACCCTGAACGCCGCCGGCAAGGTCGTCGACGTCGAGCCGCTGAAGGTGCTTTTCAACCCGGCGACCGGCTACGAGGTCCCGCACATGATCCTCGCCGCCTACATGGTCGTCGGCTTCCTCGTCGCCTCGATCTACGCCGTCGGGATGCTGAAAGGTCGACGCGACCGCCTCCACAAGCTCGGCGTCGTGATCCCGCTGACGATCGCCTGCATCGCGACCCCGATCCAGCTCTTCGTCGGCGACACCGCGGCGCGCGAAGTCGCCGACCGCCAGCCGGCCAAGTTCGCGGCGATGGAGTGCATCGAAAAGACCGGCGACGACCAAACCGAGTACCTCGGCGGCATCTGCACCTCCGACGGGGTCAAGGGCGCGATCGGCATCCCCGGCCTCGACTCCTTCCTCGTCGGCTTCAGCACCGACACCGAGGTCACCGGGCTCAACGACATTCCCGACAACGAAGAGCCGCCGGCCCACACGATGCTCCACCTCGCCTTCGACGCGATGGTCGGGATCGGCTCGGCGTTGCTCGCCCTCGGTGCCTGGTTCGGCTTCGTCTGGTGGCGGCGGCGGGATCTGCCGCGGACGCCGTGGTTTCTGCGCGCCGTCGCCGTCTCCGGAGCCGGCGCCGTCCTGGCGCTCTGGTGCGGCTGGATCGTCACCGAGGTCGGCCGCCAGCCCTGGATCGTCCAGGGCTACATGCGGACCTCCGAAGCGGTCACCGAGGCGGACGGGATCTGGTTCAGCTTCGGCCTCGTGCTGCTCCTCTACGCCGGCCTCGGCACCGGCGCCGTCCTCGTCCTGCGGGCGATGTCGCGCCGCTGGCGCGAGGCCGGGGCCGAGGAGGTCCAGAGCCCCTATGCGCCGCAGACCGAGGAGGTCACGTGAGCAAGGCCGACGCCGCGGCGGCGATCCTCTGGGTCGGGGCGACCTTCTACGCGCTCTTCGGCGGTGCCGACTTCGGTGGCGGCTTCTGGGACCTGGTCGCCGGCTGGGACGAGCGCGGGCAGCGGCCGCGGGACGTCATCCAGCGCTCGCTGACCCCCGTCTGGGAGGCGAACCACGTCTGGCTGATCTTCGTCCTCGTCGTCCTCTGGACCGCCTTCCCGCCCGCCTTCAGCGCCATCTTCACGACCCTCTACGTGCCGATCGCCCTGGCGGCGCTGGGGATCGTCCTCCGCGGCGCCGGCTTCGCCTTCCGCAAGTCGATCGTCGGCCTGCGCGAGCGGCGGGCGATGGGGGCGACCTTCGCGATCTCCTCGGTCCTGACGCCCTTCTTCATGGGCACGGTGGTCGGCGCGATCGCCGCCGGCAACGTCCCCGCCGAAGGCAACGGCGATGCCTTCTCGAGCTGGCTGGCGCCGCTGCCGCTGCTGATCGGGGCGATGTTCGTCGCCAGCGGCGCCTACCTCGCCGCCGTCTTCCTGGTCGGCGACGCCCGCCGTGCCGGCGATGCGGAGATGGAGGGCTACTTCGAACGCCGGGCGCTCGGCGCGGCCGTCGTCGCCGGTGCCTTCGCGGTCGCCGGCCTCTTCGCGCTCCACTCCGAAGCCCGCTACGTCTTCGACCGCCTCACCGCCGAGGGCCTGCCGCTGGTGATCCTCTCGATGCTCTGCGGGGCCGCCCTGCTCGTCGTCCTGCGGCGCGGCGGCCGCCGCCCCTTACGACCGCTCGCCGCCGGCGCCGTCGTCGCCGTGATCTGGGGCTGGGGCGTCGCCCAGTTTCCCTACCTGCTGCCGACCAGCCTCCGCATCGACCAGGCCGCCGCCCCCGACGCGACGATGACGATCGTCTTCATCGTCTTCGCCGTCGCCGCGGTCCTCGTCCTCCCTTCGCTGGGGCTCCTCTACGCGCTGGCGCAGAAGGACCTGCTCGAGAGCGAGCATTGAACCGCCGCCGGGCACAGATAGCCTGCCGCGCGTGATCAAGGCGGTCCTCTTCGACATCGACGGCACGCTCCTCCATACCGGGGGCGCCGGTGCGGTCGCCTGGCAGCGCGCCTTCCTCGAGCTCTACGAGGTCGAAGCGAACATCGCCGAACACACCCACGCCGGGATGACCGACCCGGAAATCGCCCAGATCGTCTTCCGCGAGGTCCTGAAACGACCTGGATCGGCGGAGGAGCGCGCCGAGGCGATCGGCTGCTACCTCGGGCACCTCGCCGACGCCGTCGCCGAATCGGATGGCTATTTCGTGATCGAGGGGATCGAAGAGCTGCTGCCCCGGCTGGTCAAAGAAGGAATCCTGCTCGGCGTCGTCACCGGCAACATCGAGGCCGCCGCCCACATCAAGCTCGCCCGCGGTGATCTCAACCGCTATTTCACCTTCGGTGGCTACGGATCGGATTCGCGCGACCGCACCGAGCTGACCAAGAAGGCCCTCGAGCGCGGCGAGGCCGTTTCAGGCCACCCGCTCGACCGGGCGGAGACGATCGCTGTCGGCGACACCCCGCGCGACGTCCGCGCCGGCCACGGCGCCGGCATGCGCGTAGTCGGCGTCGCCACCGGCTCCTACGCGGTTGACGAACTAACCGACGCCGGCGCCGACTGGTCGATCGAAAACGTGAAGGACGGCTTCCCGCTCTAGGGCTTGCTGCAGCGCGCCTGGTAGATATTCAAGAACCCGTTCTCGAAGCCGTTGCGCGCCATCCGCAGGTAGAGGCGCCAGACGCGCATCCGTTCGGCGCCGGCAAGGCGCTCGCCCTCGGCGCGGTTGGCGTCGAGGTTCTGCGCCCAGTGCTTCAGCGTCTCCGCGTAGTCCGGGCCGAAGTCCTCGACGTGGTGGACGGTGAAGCCCGCCCTTTCGAGCGCCAGGAGGTTGCGGGAGAGGTGCAGCGGCGCGGCGTCGGGGAAGACGTAGCGCTCGGAGAAGTCGCCGGCCTCGGGGTCGGTGTGGCGGAGGCGGGTGATCCCGTGGTTGAGGAGGCGGCCGCCGGAGTCGAGCAGGCTCGCAAGGGTCTCGGCGTAGAGGTCGATGTTGGCCGAGCCGACGTGCTCGACCATGCCGATCGAGGCGATCGCGTCGAACTTCTCGCCCAGCGAGGGGAGGTCGCGGTAGTCCATGACGCGGATGTCGACGCGGTCGCCGACCCCGGCCTCCTCGGCCCGCTGCCGGGCTTTTTCGGCCTGCGGCGGCGAGAGGGTGATGCCGACGACCTTGGCCCCGTACTTGGTCGCCGCGTGGAGCGGGAAGCCGCCCCAGCCGCAGCCGACGTCGAGGACGCGCTCGCCCTCCTTGATCTGGAGCTTGCGGGCGACGGTGTCGAGCTTCTCCTCCTGGGCCTCCTCGAGCGTCTTCATCTCGCCGTCGCGCCAGATCGCGCAGCTATAGACCATCGTCGGCCCGAGGAAGAGCTCGAAGAACTCGTTGGAGACGTCGTAGTGGTGGCGGACTGCGCGGGCGTCGCGCTCCTTGCTGTGGCGCTTGCCGCTCGGCCGCAGCTCGGCCTGGGGGCGCGGAGGCGGCTTGACGATCCCCATGGCACGGACCGCGGCCAGCATCAGCGCCCGCTGGTCGGTCTTGTCGAGCGAGGGCGCCTGCCAGCTGTCGAGGACGCGGATCACCTTGTCGATGTCGTCGACCTCGAGCTCGCCGCTGACGTAGGCGCGGCCCAGCCCCAGCTGCCCTGGCGCCCGCAGCGCGTGGGCGATCGCCCGGGGCGAGCGGACGCTGAAGACGGGGCCGCCGTCGGCGGAGGTGGAGGGGACGCGGGTGCCGTCCCAGAGCTCGATCGTGAAAGGCCGCTCTGGGAGCCGGGTCTCGATCTCCTTGCGCAGCGACGCGGTGTTTGAGAAGGGCATCGCCGGGGCACCCTACCGACTCGGATTGCCGACCCCTCGGCTTCGGCCCGTATCATCGCCGCCATGACGACCGTAGGACCACTTCCCTCAGACATCCAGCCCGTCGAGAACGAGACCCGTGACCGGATCATCACCGGCCTCGTCACCGTGATCCCCTTCCTCGCCGTCATCGTCGCGGGCTGGCAGGTGTGGGGCAGCGCCCTCAACTGGACCGACGTCTTCCTCTTCGTCTTTCTCTACTTCTTCACCGGGCTGGGCATCACGGTCGGCTTCCACCGCCTCCTCACCCACCGCTCCTTCAAAACGAAGCCGTGGCTGCGGGGCCTGCTCGGGATCCTGGGATCGGCGGCGATCGAGGGGCCGGTGATCTCCTGGGTCGCCGACCACCGCAAGCACCACACCTTCTCCGACGAACACGGCGACCCCCACAGCCCTCACGTCGACCACGGCGGCGGTTGGAAGGGGGCGATGAGGGGGCTCTTCCACGCCCACGTCGGCTGGATCTTCATCCACACCCAGCGCGGCAACAAGGAACGGTTCGCGCCGGACCTGATCAAGGACCCGGTGATCAGCTGGGTCGACAGCACCTTTATCTACTGGGCGATCCTCGGGCTGCTGCTCCCCTTCTTCCTCGGCTGGATCATCGGCGGCAGCCTCGTCGCCGGCCTCACCGGCCTGCTCTGGGGCGGCCTCGTCCGCGTCTTCGTCCTCCATCACTTCACCTACAGCATCAACTCGCTCTGCCACACCTTCGGCAAGAAGGAATTCGAGACCACCGACGAGTCGCGCAACCTGGCGCTGATCGCGATCCCGACCCTCGGCGAGGCCTACCACAACAGCCACCACGCCTTCCCGACCTCGGCCACTCACGGCCTGCGCTGGTGGCAGATCGACATCTCCTCGCTGGTCATCAACGGCCTCGAGAAGGCCGGCCTGGCTTGGGACGTCGTCCGGGTCTCACCGGAACGCCAGGCGTCGAAAGTTGCCGAGAAGACCGCCTAGGGCGCTTCGGCCGCTTCGTACCAGTCGATCCACGAATTGCAGGCCTGACTTAGCGGCACCGTCCGGTGCGGTTTGGCCGGGACGGCAACCAGCTCGCCGAGGTAGGCCTTGCCGTCGTATCCGCTGAGCCTCTGGAGGGTGCCGGCTTCGGCGCTGGTGACCGTGAAGGGGACCTTGCCGCCCTCGCTCTCGAAGCGACCGGCGGGCCAGAACTGGCCGTCGTTGCCGAGGCTGATCGTGTTCGGGCGCTGGCCGTCGAGCGCCGCCGGCAGCGCTTCGCTGAAGCCCGGCGCCGAGAGGGTCAGGTCGAAGGGCGAGAAGTACTGCAGCGAGAGGTTCCAGCGCCCGGAGGGGAGCTGCAGCGACTGCGAGGTCTCGGCGCCGGTCTCGATGACGCTGCCGTCCTCCCAGCTTGATTTGTGGCCGATCACGGCGCCCGGGAAGAGAGAGGCATGTCCGGGATTGGCGAGCAGGATTCGCACCTCTGGTGCCTCGCACCCGGCGAAGGCTCCCGCCTCGGTCCCCTCGAGGAGGACGTGGCGGTCTTCCGGCGTCTCCCCGGTCCGCTTCCAGAGGACGTAGGACGGGGTCGCGCCGACGCGCTTGAAGTTCGGCGGCGGCTTGCTGTTCCAAGCGGCGCGGCTGGTGATCACGTATGGGAAGCGGTCAAGGGTGCCGCGCGAAAACGAGTCGAAGTCGATCGGGCTGTAGGCGTCGCCGGTGTCGAACGGCTTCTCGGCGTTCGGCGAGACGGCGTCGTCGGGGAACTCGACCAGGGGCACGTGCGTGTCGGCGCCCAGCAGCTCGTAGGCGGCGTAGCGGTCTTGGCCTGCGTAGAGGACGGGTTGGCCGTGGAGGATCGGCAGGAAGGCCTTCAGCTCGGAGCCGTGGCCTGGGGGGCCTACGGGGGCGTCGCGTAGGGCGAGGAAGGACGACCAGATCGCGCCGCCGATGAAGGCAATGGCTAGCAGGGTCCAGCCGACGCGGATGAGGGGGGACGCCGGGGGAGGGGGTCCGGCGGACAACTGCGGGGAGGGTCCGGCGGACCCCCTCCCCCGGCGCCCGACGCGCGGGAATTCTTCGAGGAGCGGGCGGACGATCACCAGGGCCGCCAAGGGCGCCATGATCATCAGGGCCTTGGCTTGGGAGTAGTCGCCGCTCGACGGCAGTGAGACGAGATAGAGCAGGGCGCTTGCTCCCAGCGCGATCGGAATAGTGGCTTCGCGGCGGCGTACCCACCAGGCAACTCCGGCGAGGAGGGCGATGATCGCTATCGCACCGGCAAGGCCTGGATAGCGGGCGCCGCCAGCCGCGTCGAGCCGGTAGTTGGAGGCGGGCCAGATCCCCAGGGCCTCGAGTGGTGAAACCGGACCGTAGGTGTTGCTGCCGGCCACTTTCTTGAAACTGCTGGCGAAGCCGAACGGCCCGACCAGCGTGACGAGCACCGCCAGTCCTGCGAGGACGGCGATCGTCAGCAGCGTGGCCGGCCGGAGGAGAAAGCGCAGTACCGAGCGCGGGCGCAGTGCCGCGCGGACCTCCGGCAGAGTGAGGCTCCAGAGGACGAGGATGGCGACCGGCCAGGCGATTCCGGCGAAGGAGTACGAGAAGAAGATGCCGCCGGCCAGGGCGAGTGGTGACAATACGAACAGTAGGCGCTCGCGCCAGCTCGACGGCAGCTTCTCGAACTGCGTCAGCCAGATCGCGAAAGCCAGGACCAGCAGCGCCTCGGCCAGCTCCTTGAAGGCGGCTTGGGCGTAGTAGGAGGCGGCTAGGTAGGGCAGAGCTACCAGGGCGGCGGCGACGGTGCGGCGCCCGGGGGTGAGGCGCTGGAGGGCTCCCAGGGCGGTCAGGCCCGTCATCACGCCGATCGCGATGATCTCGCCGAGGAAGGCCTGACCGAGGCCGATTCCCGGGACGGTGGCGGTCGCTACCGCGAGGCCGTGGGGACCGAGCGGGTAGCCGGGGTCGGCCGCGGGGCCGAAGCCGCTGCGCAGCCACTCGGCCCAGGCCAGGTGCAGGCCGAGGTCGTTGTTGAAGCCGACCCCGAGCAACCCCCAGCGGCCGCTGATCGCGAACGGGATCGAGAGCACCAGCGCTACCACCAGCGCCACCGGCAGCCCTTGGCGCCAAATTTCGCCGGCGTTCGGCCCATTTGGCCCCCCCGGGGGCCCAGGGCGCACCCCCGGCCCCCCCCCCCCCCCCCCCCCCGCCC